>Ga0209570_1000155_pt1 | contig 135625 bp, 103 predicted proteins | sample EBPBio172007_DNA_FD_185861 | JGI IMG/M metagenome (GOLD analysis project Ga0209570, IMG submission 185861) | Wastewater treatment Type I Accumulibacter community from EBPR Bioreactor in Madison, WI, USA - Reactor 1_9/17/2007_ DNA (SPAdes)... | ecosystem: Engineered > Bioreactor > EBPR >... | reverse complement strand
CAGAGCGTTGTGAACTCAACAATGTCCATGAAGAGAACAGAAACTCCATCGTAGTGGTCGGCTATGGGATTCTCGCCTTTTATCAGGCGTTGCGTAATTCCTTCGGGAAGGATATTATTGAGGATGTTCTCGCGCTCTTGGAAGCGTGTACGCTCTATCTCCATTTCTTTTTCGCGCGCGGCAGCTTGCTTCTGTTGATCTCGTAATGACTCTTGCTTCTTTACTTCCTCGACATTTACTTCATCTTTTATCGCAATGTATTTTTTGTAGTGCGTGAAAGCATCTCCAAATCGTTGATCGTGTTCATAAAGATAAGATAAGTTTTTGTGAAGTTCAATCAATGCCGCTTTATATCCAATATCAGTACTTAGATCAATCGCTCTCAGTAAGAACTCTTCTGCTTTTGCAGGATCATAACCCTCGAAGTCCTGCTGTGCGTAGGTTGCCCCGATATTGCCGAGATGTCCTGCCACGCCTCGTTTGTTGCCGAGTTCTTCATCAAGTACTAATGCCTTGGCATAGTACTCCAAAGCAAGGGGATATTCCGAGAGATTAATATGCACAATCCCGATATTGCCGAGCCATGTTGCCACACCTGATTTGTCACCGAGTTCTTCTGCGAGCGACAATGCCCTACCTAAGTACTCCAAAGCACGGGCATAGTCCGAGAGATTTTTATGCACATTCCCGATATTGCCGAGACATGCTGCCACCCCTGCTTTATTGCCAAGTTCTTCATGGAGAGCCAATGCCTTGCCTAAGTACTCCAAGGCATGGGCATAGTCCGAGAGACGCGAATGCACAGTCCCGATATTGCCGAGCCATGCTGCCACACCTGCTTTGTTGCCGAGTTCTTCATCGAGCTCTAATGCCTTGCCCATGTACTCCAAGGCACGAGCATAATCCGAGAGAGAATAATGCACATTCCCGATGCAGCCGAAATGTCTTGCCATCCCTGCTTGATTGCCGAGTGCTTCATTGAGAGCCAATGCCTTGCCATAGTACTCCAAGGCATGGGCATAGTCCGAGAGATAATAATACACATTCCCAATATTACCGAGACATGTTGCCACGCCTGCTTTGTTACCGAGTTCTTCTGAGAGTGATAATGCCCTGCCGAAGTAGTCCAATGCACGGAGATAGTCCGAGAGATTAATATGTAGATTCCCGATATTGCCGAGTGCTTTGGCTTGCAGTTTTTTGCTTGCTATTTGTTCGGTAATGGTAAGGGCTTGTTCGGAAAATGGCAATGCATCTTGTGCCATGCCACGCCGCCATAGCGATTCTGAAAGAGCAAGCAGGATGCGGCAATGGAGTTCCGGTTCATTTACAAGAGCATCCTCTGCAAGTAGCTGCTGTGCTTGGGTTTCAGCAAAAGCGTGGTCATTACCCGTTTTCAATAATGCTTCGAGTTCTTCTACTTTGGTTTTGAGTTCGTCGTGGGTCATGGTTTAAACATGATATGTGTGAGTGTTTTGATTACTGTGATTGTTGCTTGTGTTTGATATTTTTTTCTTGTAGGACAGCCACAAAGGACTATCCCTACGAATCCTGCTCATCCTTGAATCCTATAAACCCTGTTCAGACAATTTCTCCAAAAAACAGGTCTTCATCATGCCTTTACCTTTGATTTCCATTTCGCCACGCGGAACGAATATGAATTGAGAATTAATAATTACGAATTGAGAATTGTCGCCAGTTAATTCTTTGTCCTTCATTCCTAATTCTTCATTCCTCATTCTTAATTCTCTTACAAATTCTTCCGACACATGAATTTTCCCTGCTTCGCCATGACTCTCCATCCTACTCGCCGTATTCACGGCATCGCCCCATAAATCAAAACTGAATTTCTTGTCACCAATTACACCACCTATCGCTTCACCGCTGTGAATCCCAATACGTACACTGATTTCGCCCACGCTCTCAATCCACGATGTAGCTCCAAGTTCTGAAGGTATCTTGATGGATAAATTATTCATCGAATCAAGTAATTCAAGGGATGCAAGGGATGCTCTATGTGCATGATCGGATTGTGTTATCGGTGCACCTGCAACTGCCATGTATGCATCACCTATTGTTTTAATTTTCTCCAAACCATATTTTTCCATCACGGCATCGGCACTGCTGAATATTGTGTTAAGCACATAAATTAAATGCTTTGGCGGGACTGTTGCTGCTATACGAGTAAAATTCACTAAATCCATAAATAATACGCTTACGGAAGGATAACTGTCAGCTATAAATGTCTCATTGCGTAATAAACGATCAGCTATCATCGGTGGCAGTACATTATGAAGTAATTTTTGTTGTTCATCCAAGCGAACTTGACTTTTGGCTCGTTCAATAGCTATTTGTTTCTCCTGTTCGGCTATTTTACGTTCATAATCAAAGTGTTCAATTTTTTTCTTTATTTCTTCACTAAATAATTCCTTTTCTATTTTATAAAATTCCTTAAAATGATAGTGCGCTTTTTCCCAGTTATTGTTTTGTTCATATATTTCGGATAATATATCATGTGCTTTTCTTTCATCATCTTTGATTCCTGCCTCTTGTGTAATCGTTAATCCTTGCAAAAGCAAGTACTCTCCTTTTGACAAATCATATAATGGATTATGTAAATCGGTATATATTGCACCTAAACTCATGAGGTAATACGACTGCCCTCTTTTATCGTTCAATGTTGTATATAATTGCACAGCTTGTCCACAATATTCGATTGCCTCTTCATAATCATGTAAATCTTTATACAGATTGCCAATATTTCCGAGATTATTTGCCACACTCGACAAAACATTCAGTTTTTTATTAAGTGCTAATGCCTGATAATAATATTCAAGTGCTTGTGCATATTCTTTTTTTTTCTGATATAAACCCGCAAGGTTATTATATGTTTTTGCCATACTGTATTCATCTTTCAATTCTTGCACAATAGTCAATGTTTTAAGATTATAATCTATAGCTAATGCATATTCATCAAGATAATTATAGAGAATAGCAATATTACCAAGACAATTACTAACAAAAATTTTATCACCCACTTTTTCAGCAAAGGCGAGTGCCTGTGTATATGCAAAAAGTGCTTGCGGATAATCAGATAAGACGGTGTAAATATTGCCCATCATACTATAACATCGCCCTATGTCGCTGTCATTATTATCTGACTTATAGTGTTCCATTGCATAAAGCACATATTCCAAGGATTGCGGATAATCTGTCAGAAACCAATAACAACAACTCATACAAAAATATGTATCCGCTAAAAGTGAGTTTTGGTCAAAAGAGTGCAATAGCGTCAATAGTTTTTTTGCAACAATTAATCCTTGTTGAGCATTTCCCTGCCGCCATAGCGTTTCTGAATATAGGAGCATGGCTCGACAAAAAATATCTGTCTCTTCTTCAGAATATGTCCGATTCGATTCATAGTGTTCAATAGCCTCAACTATTGATTTCTCTTGAGGGATATATGTTTGTAGTATAAGTTCAGCCAATCGTTCCGCTTCACCGAATTGTGCCCGCTGTAATAGCTCATCAGCGGTTTGCAAATGTGTATAGAGTTCGCTCTTCATACGCTTTGATAGTATAAGAAAATAATCCATATCGTCGGACTCTTATCCTAAGAGTCTATCCGAAATTACTTCATATTTTCTACACAGATACTTTTTGAGATACTTCTTTTGCTGTTTAACCATCCCATTGTGCTAATTTCGTCTTCATTCATTGTCTTGTGGGATATTATTCTATGTCTATACACATCGTATCCACTTTGCTGCTGTGTTATGTGCTTATCGTAACAAGTCCGGAAACAACAGCACAACCTTTCATTGATTTTTCCGGAGCCAAAGTTGAGTATGTGTCGGAACTCAACACTTCAGAGGATGAATATGCTCCTTCGTTCACACCGGATAATCTAAAGTTTGTGTTTGTCTCCGATCGTGAAGGCAGTATCATGAAGTCTCAGAATTATGACAACAGAGGTAACCCTTTACCCAGCCAACTTTCGCACGATATATGGCGTGTAAACTTTATGGCTGATACATTTCAAATACCGGAGCCATGGAGTATGTTGAATTCTCCTCTTAATGAAGGTGCTATTTCATTCGGAAAAAGCTATCTGGAGTTTTATTATACCCGTTGTAATACAGCAAATGGTTTCGGCGATTGTGATATTTATCAATGTGTATTTCTTGATACGATATGGGTAGCAAGTAATCTTGGAAAGAATGTTAATAATGATCATTGGCAATCACAACCCGCTTATGCAAAAGGTGGTAGTATATTTTTTGCTTCCAACACACCAACAAGTTATGATTTACGGAACAATATCACCAACTTTGATATTTTCTTTACTCGCTATGATTCAACAACAAAATCATTTCAACCATACGAACGATTAGACAATATTAACACAAAAGACAAAGAATCCACACCGTTTTACAGTTTTTTCGACGATGCTTTATATTTTGCATCGGAAGGTCATTCACCCAATTATGGCGGACTTGATTTATATAGAAGCAAAAGAAATCCGGACGGAACTTGGCAAGACCCGGAAAATCTCGGTAAACACATTAATTCTCAATATGATGATTTTTTTATGACAATTTCACGCGATGGCAAGCATATATATTTTACTTCTAATCGTCGGGACAAAAACAATGAAAAAGATCTTGATTTTTACAAGATAGTACTACCATGATTCAGGGAAATTATTATGCACATACATACTCTTTGTCATAGGGATGTAAAAATTCGTTATTGTGATTCAAGGAATGACCACGGAACCATCCCTCTCATTATCATTCCGGGTATGATTAATCATGCCGAAGAGTATATTGACAGTTTCTCACCTTTATTTGAAGAAAGACGGTGTGTTTTCATCACATTACGTGGTAGAAAAGGCAGTGAATACGATGGCGAATTCTTTACATTTAATGATCATGTTTCTGATATTAAAGCCGTCACGGAGTCTTTGTCACTCACCTGTTTTCATATTTTTGGACATTCTGTCGGTGCTGCATACTCTCTTGGTTTTACGGAGTTTTCTCAATATCACCGCCGTATTATCCTTGGTGATTATCCGGCGTATTATCCTCAGTTCAGCAGTCAGTGGGCTGAACGCATTTGTACCTATGGTTCTCAACATATGACCTGTAGTACCGCAAGAAAAATTGCCGAACAATCTACACATATTACTTTATTTCCTTTATTGAAACAAGCTCTTATGCCTCCTGTCCTTTTGTATTCAACCCAATCAGATTCACTCATCAAGCAACATCATATTGATATGTTTTTACAATATCGTGAAGATACTCTTTGTTATCCCGTGCATAGTGTCGGACATGCTTTATTCTCCCCCTCATCATCTGAATGTATTGATAGGATATCATCATTATTATCAAATGATGATCGGAAAATTATCACCCAAGACAATAAGTAATATTTGAAAGCTATCTAAAATTCTCATTACATAATACACATATATGAAACTCTTTACGCATCTTTTTTTATTTTCCCTTGTGCTTCATTGTACCGCCGCCATAAGTAATGATAACCGCCATCCGCGTGCCATGATGAAACATGACGATTCTCTGAAAGTGATTTCCTTTCTTTCTCAGAATACATACGCTTCTCTTCCGGCGGGAATATATGCTTCTGCCCAAACTTCCCTACCTGCCGGTAATACCACACCATCGGACAGAAGAGCAAGAGCAACACTTGCAAAAAATGCCGCTTTCTGTTTATATATTGGCGTAACCCATACAGGCACTTCTCTTCGCCCTTTATCACAAGAAGAAAAACAGCAATTACTCCAAAAAATTATACGTATTTTTCAAGAAATGCGGACGGATATTCCCACATTAAGCATTACCACACCCAATGCATATCAAGATTGGCAATGGCATTCCAAAGAATATATTGATTTGCTCTGCGCTTATGATTTTCTTGCAGGTATATCTCAATTATCCGCCGATGAAGAAAAAACAATCCGTTCCTCATTAGCATTGTTTGCTGCTAATTTTTATACAGAATCCACAAAATCTATTCTGGGACTGTCTTTTTTCGGAACGATAAAAAATAATCATGCTTTAATGACAGCGGGTGCTTTGGGCATGGCATCCATTGTTCTTTCGGATTTTACCTCCAATGAAATATCACAAACTCCGGCTTTGTGGTTTCAAACATCCCTCACGGCAATTGATGATATTTTCTGGCGTGCATCAAATAGACAATCCAATGATGATGGCAGTGCCGGTTATGCCGAAGGTCCCTATTATTTTCGTTATGCGATGCTTAATGTTCTCCCTTTTTTCCGTGCTGTATCACATTCTTATACCGATACTGTTTTCACCTTCGGTTCACTTTCTATTCGTCACCCTTGGTATGATTCACGTTATACGGCAATCGTAGAATGGGCAAACGGCATTCTCCAACCCGATGGTACTTTTCCGGCTATTGGCGATACATATATGAATATGGGCTTTCCGGAAACAGCATTACTTGGCAAACCTGATTTAATCTATCCATTTACAGAGAAAGAGCTTAACAATCAACTTGTTTCTACGGTGGATATGCGCACCAATTATCTTTGCGCAGCAACAGAAGCACGCATGCATTTACCGACGGGGCAGATTATATTTCCTAAAGCCGGCTCGGCAGTTTTTCGTTCTGACAGCATTTCCGCACATTCATGGTACACGCATATTATCGGTAAACAAGGCAATGCACGCACAAGCGGAGCAGGACATTCCCAAGCCGATGCTTCAAGTTTTTTGCTCTGGAACAAAGGTTTACCTATGTTTCTTGATGCCGGATATGTGCAATATTCCCGACGACAAGAAGTGGGTAATGCACAAAATCATAATATGATTTTAGTGAATGAGCAAGGTCCTCCCATAGGTCAACCGCTTACACCGGGAAGTGCAGATGCTTTTTTCATCAATAATTTTTCTTTACCCCATCTTCATCATATTGCCGTGCAAACATCGTACAATGATGCATCAATCGAACGTTCATTTTTTATAATTGATAATCGCTTTTTGCTCACATCCGATAATATTTCTGCATCGTCCCCAAAAAGATTTACTTTCCAATTACATGGCAATGGTATGGTTGAAGGCACGGAAAAGACAGGAATAGCAGATATACAATTCACAAAGAACGGCACCATAGCACAATGGGAAAGAGATTCATCTTTTGTGGAAGCTCTTATCATTGCTCCACATGAACAAGGGTCTTCTGCGGACAGTGCTGTCCATGAGGAACAATATGGGGTCACAGGTATTCATACCGTAGCACGAATTCGCACAGCACCCGTGATGCGAGGAGCATTTGCATCATTAAGCGTAGCTAAAGAGCGTCATGCACCGCTGAAGACAACACCGTATATCGAATCACTTTCCGATGTTTCTTCTGCATTGGGATATGAATATGGTGAGGATACTTACATCGTAGCTGCAATTCAATCCGACACCAATCGGCGTTCTTTTCGCGCCATTATGCCTTCAGAACATGGTTTTGATATTGTCAGCGATGCCACACTTTGTGGTATATGGAATGGGGAAAATTATGACAATTTTGCACTGTTCTTCACCAATGGTACACTTTTCAAAGATACCTTTACCGACTATGATATTATCTCATCATCGGAACGAATCACATGTGCTGTCAGTAGTATTGAAAATAGTTTTGTTTGCTATGTCAGTAAACCTTGCACTCTGCGTCATCGTTTGCTTAATCTTATTCCCACATATAGTGATGAGCGAGTGGTGATTACCGATGTGCATGGCGATGTAGTTTCATGGGGGCAGGATTCAGTTATCCTGCGGTCAGCGGGAAATTTTACTCTACACTTCGAAAAACAACCGATAAACTCTGTTCCTTCATCGAATTATGTTGAGAATATTCCCTATCCTTCTCCTGTCAAAGATTTTCTGACCATCCCGATTCAACATGGACAACATATTGATAATATAGTACTTACTTCATCAATGGGAAATCGTTGTGAAGTGCCTACAAACCGCACTGCCGGGTTCATCAGAGTAGATATGAGAACACTTTCGTCAGGTTATTATACACTTACCATTCATTCGTCTCTGCAAGCATGGCATTATGCCTTAATCAAAACAGAATAAACGTCCGCCGATTTATACTGTCTTTATACTCACAATATTGTGCACAAGAGTCTTCGAGTAAGAATATTTATCCATAACAAAGGCATGATTTTTGGTGTGGCGTATTGTGGAACAAAGGGCTTTCCGCTTATTTTTCGTAATTTGTCAATCAATAGCTACAATCAAAGCGCAAAAATGATTCGATATATACCCATATTAGTTTTATGTGTGCTTGCCCAGATGATTCCGTCTGAAGCGCAATCGAATCGTTATGGTTATGCAAAAAAAGAGAGCTACAGTGAATTGTCTTCGCGTAAAGTTGTGGTGTTTCCTACGAAAAGTGGCGATAGTGCCAGCATACGCCGTACTCATGCCGACACAATACGTACAAACCGCATTGTGAATACTTATGGTCAAAATGACGTTTATACCATAAACATAGACCTTGTTGAAAACAATGACAATCTACGCATTTCGCTGTTTAATCTTCTTGGTAAAAAGGTTTTGGATATTTACTCAGGCGAAGCTCCTTTAGGTAGATTTACACGAGAATTTACTGTATCGTCCGTACCGAAAGGTATGTATTTGTGTGTTGTGAGAGGTGACAGCTTTCAATTAACGGAAAAATTTGTGTTATCGCGATGAGAAAAGTAGTATCCACATCTGTCCGATTTATCTTACACTGTTGTATCGGGTGTGTGGGATTTTGTTCAATCGCATTTGGTCAACAATCAAGCACCAATTTGGCAGAGGCATATTTACAATTGCCTGTTGGGGCGCGGGCTGTCGGTTTAGCCGGTGCTTATACAGCCATAGCTAATGAACCCATCGCTATTTTTTACAATCCTGCCGGCTTAGCTTTTTTACCTAATCGTCCGCAACTTTCTTTAATGGCATCGCCGCAAGAATTCGGTCGTGTTCATTCCGCTTTTGCGTATGGACAAAGTATTAATGAAGAATTTGGCATAGGAGCGGGACTTATCCATTATTGGAATGGCAGTTTTTTAGAACGTAATGTACTCGGCACGCCTCTTCGCGAATTAAGCAGTGAGCAATATGCAATTTCCATAGGCGGTACATGGCGCAGCGGCGATTTTGCTGTGGGTGCAACCGGTAAATATCTGATAAATACTCTGCGTGGCACAGGCAGTAAAGGCACAGCTTTTACTATGGATTTAGGTGCTAAAGCTGATATTGCCGATTTATTTTCTGTGGGTATTGCTGCACAAAACCTTTTCGGGGCAATGACATGGAACAATACAAGTGTTTCAGAACGTTTGCCCTTTTCTTTACGCGCCGGTATCGCCACAGAATTTAGTTTGGAAAAAGAAACATACACAGTACGGAAAAATGTACGTGGCGAAACCGAGACAATTGAATTACCTTCCGAATCATATATAGCCCTCACCCTCGATGCCGTTCTCACCCAATATGACCATACGCCAATTGTGGTGCTTGGTGCTGAATATACCCCCATTCAATTATTCAGTGTGCGTGGCGGTATGAATGTTTTAGGTGAGCAAGGCGGAACCACAAAAGTATTTCCTTTGACCCGTTGGGGTGGAGGTATTTCCCTCACTCCGCCTATTAATTCTTTACCTTTCAAATTTCAAATTGATTATTCCATTGCCAATGATATAGTAGCGACGGGCAGCATTGATCACTTTATCTCACTTATTGTGGATATATAAAAACAGCCCGCTTTTTTTTTTGATAATTCCCGATTTATTTATGACTATGTATAAAGGATTTGCGACAAAAGCAATACATGTCGCCCAAGAACCGGAATCCGTCACAGGATCAGTAACAACTCCAATTTTTCAGACTTCTACCTATGCACAAGAAGAAATAGGCAAACATAAAGGTTTTGAATATGCACGTACACAAAACCCGACGCGCTTTGCTTGGGAGAAAAATGTTGCTTCTTTAGAAGGTGCCCGATGGGGTTATGCTTTCGGCAGTGGCATGGCAGCGATTGACACTGTTATGCGTTTACTCTCGTCCGGCGCTCATGTCGTATGTTCCGAAGATATGTATGGCGGTACTTTTCGCCTTTTTGATAAAGTTCTCAGTCGCTATGGCTATCTGTTTTCTGCTGTGGATATGTCCGACATTGAAGCAGTAAAAGCAGCCATTCGCCCCGAAACAGCCATGATATATACGGAAACGCCCACTAATCCGATGATGCGTATCACCGATATTGCGGCTATGGCGGCTATTGCCAAAGAATCCAAGGCATTACTTGTTGTGGATAATACCTTTGCCACGCCATATTTGCAAAAACCTTTATCATTAGGTGCTGATATTGTGCTTCACTCGGCGACAAAATACTTGGGTGGTCACTCGGATTTAGTCAGCGGTGTGGTCATTACAGACCGTGAAGACATTGCGCAGCAAATAGGATTTCTTCAAAACGCTGTCGGTGCAGTTCCCGGTCCTTTTGAGCCATGGTTATTGCTTCGCTCTGTCAAAACACTCGCCTTGCGCATGGAAAAACATCAACAGAATGCACAAGCCATAGCACAACTTTGTGAACAACATCCGAAAGTGCATAGAGTATGGTATCCGGGGTTGGCTTCTCATCCTCATCATGACTTGGCAGCAAAACAAATGTCCGGTTTTGGCGGCATGATTTCCATCGAAGTAGGTTCATATCAACAAGCACAAACATTTGCACGAGCCATCAAAGTTTTTACTTTAGCTGAATCACTCGGCGGTGTGGAATCGCTTTTATGTCATCCGGTCAGCATGACCCATGGCAGCATTCCCAAAGAAAAGCGAGATCGGTTGGGCATCACAGACGGATTATTGCGTCTGTCTTGCGGTATAGAAGACAGTGAAGACCTTATTGCAGACATAAATCAAGCATTATCTTTGCTGTAAGTCTTTTACAAAAAAACAGTTTAGTGTAAGGAGATTCGTATGGTAACAGTGTTACTTATTGAAGATGAAGATAATCTTCGTGAGTTTATTGCTGATTCTTTAGAACTTTTCGATTTCAAAGTTCTGAGGGCTTCCGCAGCCATTGAAGGAATAGAACTTGCTCACTCAAGTGCACCGGACATAATTCTTTGCGATGTATCATTGCCCGGTATGGATGGCTATGGCGTACTCAAAACTCTTCATGAATCCCCACAAACCGTTGCCATACCATTTATTTTTCTTACAGCACGTTCGGAGCGTAAAGATATACGCAAAGGTATGGCTTTAGGGGCAGATGACTATATAACCAAACCCTTTGGAATTGATGAACTTATAGAGTCCATAACTGCACGTTTAACCAAGCATAAAAACTCGAGACGCGAAATTGACGACATTCGCAAACAACTCACCGTCAGTATTCCCCATGAATTTATTACGCCTCTTAACTCTGTGCTCGGATTTTGTCAGCTCATACTTTGGACTCTCGAAGATGGGGAACAAATCCCGACCGATGAACTCGAGGAGTATGTTTTGCAAATACAAGAAGGTGGCAAACGCCTTTTGCATTTAACCCAAAACTATGTGATGCACGCTGAACTCAATGTACTTACAGCAAATCCGCCTGAGCAAAGAACCCCACAGGTTTTGGAAACAACAATCAACCAATCGGTCATAGAACATTATCTGAAAGATATACCATATTTTAAAGAACGTGACCAAGATTGCGTTCTTGATATAGAAGAATCAACCATAGCAATCAGTGATTTATACTTACGCAAACTTGTGAGTGAATTAGCAAGTAATGCCATGAAATTTTCCTTAAACAATACTCCCATCGTCATTAAGGGAAATACAGCTCCGGATGGTAAGCATTATGTACTTGTTTTTCACGATGAGGGGCGCGGTATGTCTGAAGATCAAATAAAAAATATTGGTGCATTTGTGCAATTTGAACGCCACAAATATGAGCAACAGGGAGCCGGTTTAGGGCTTATTATCTCAAAACAAATAGCGGATATTTCTAATAGCATCTTACACATAGAAAGTCATATTGACCACGGCACGACAGTTACTGTTACTTTTCCTATAGTTACAGGTAATTAAAACAGAGAAATTTATTAATCAACAGCGCATTGAATCCCACAGGGATGAAATGATAATAGAAAATGATATAATAAAAAATCAAATCCCGAAGGGATGACATATTCTATGAATATATCGCTCCTTCGGAGCTTTTTCGCTTTTTTATTTCTGTGATTTCTATTATTATGTCGCTCCTTCGGAGCTTGAATAAATTTACATTCCGAAGGGATGAAACGTTTATAGAATAATGTGTTCTATGAAAATACATCCACCCCGTCGCTTCGCGCCCCCCCTCAATGAGGGGAATTTTTGAAACGCAGCGGCGCATAAATCCCGAAGGGATGGAATGATAATAGAAAATGATATAATAAAAAATCGAATCCCGAAGGGATGACATATTCTATGAATATATCGCTCCTTCGGAGCTTTTTCGCTTTTTTATTTCTGTGATTTCTATTATTATGCCGCTCCTTCGGAGCTTGAATAAATTTACATTCCGAAGGGATGAAACGTTTATAGAATAATGTGTTCTATGAAAATACATCCACCCCGTCGCTTCGCGCCACCCCTCAATGAGGGGAATTTTTGAAACGCAGCGGCGCATAAATCCCGAAGGGATGAAATGATAATAGAAAATGATATAATAAAAAATCAAATCCCGAAGGGATGACATATTCTATGAATATATCGCTCCTTCGGAGCTTTTTCGCTTTTTTATTTCTGTGATTTCTATTATTATGCCGCTCCTTCGGAGCTTGAATGAATTTACATCCCGAAGGTATGAAACGTTTATAGAACAATGTGTTCTATGAAAATAATCCACCAACTGCGGCTGCCACCTCTCCAATTCGTCAACCATGCCGCAATAATTATTTGCCGTAAACTTGCTCACGCATAGCAAAGCCCATAGCATTCAATGTGGGATCATTATCGCCCCACACCATAACACAATGAGCATACAGCAAACGCAATAGTTTCGTGTCAGCTGACCAAAGTGCCCTATGCTCTCGGGCGGCTTGGCGAGCATCCACGCTTTTATCAAAACGTCGTATCGTAGTCGCTTTTACCTGTTGCAACGATGTGTCCAAACGAGCCATCAATCCGGCAGGCATCTGCGGATGAATACCCTCAGCAACCATACGGCTATGCCGATTGAGCACATGTGTCACCCTTTGTTGTTTGCGCGATTGAGTGCGGGGCATCGGCTTGTCAAAATCAAAAAGTTGCACATAATCGGGTATATCGGCATAAAGCTGACGTGCAAATAATGCCGCCACCTGATAATCATTGTCGAGCATTTCCAAATGCTCATGCAATAATGCTGTGGCTTCCTGCCTTTCATTCTCGGCTAATGCCATATCCTGTCTGCTTTGGGAATACGATGTCATACAATTACCTGCCCATGCAATGATTTCCGGTGTGAGTGCAAGAATAATGGCATAGTCCGCACTATTGCGTTCGATATGCAGCAATCGGGTGTAGTGTAGCGAGCTTGAATCGCGGGTAAAATTGTTGTGATAGAACATAATCTTTCTTTCTCTATGGTATTAAACAATGATACGATGACTGTCCGACACGAACGCGGTGTTAGATGCAAAGATACTAAACCTTTATGATTCATTGCATTGCCAAGATGATACTTTCCTCCGGTCATTTGAGTGGAAGTATTGTCTTCACGAGCCATTACTCTCATCGTAAGAGCATATACGCTACCTGTTTGCTATGATACATACCCTAAGTGAGATGATGCAATGCCCTCTTGATTCGATGCAATGCCCTCTTGATTCGATGCAATGCCCTCTTGATTCGATGCAATGACCTCTTGATTCGATGCAATGACCTCTTGATTCGATACAATGATCTCTTGATTCAATGCAATGACCTCTTGATTCAATGCAATGACCTCTTGATTCAATGCAATGACCTCTTGATTTGATGCAATGACCTCTTGATTCAATGCAATGACCTCTTGATTCAATGCAATGCCCTCTTGATTCGATGCAATGACCTCTTGATTCGATGCAATCGGGGTCGTGGTCGGCTCGATTGGCTTCGTCATCGCTTTGATTGGCTTCGGGGTCGGCTCAATCGGGGTCGTAGTCGGCTCAATCGGCTTCGTAGTCGGCTCAATCGGCTTCGTAGTCGGCTCAATTGGCTTCGGGGTCGGCTCAATCGGCTTCGTAGTCGGCTCAATTGGCTTCGGGGTCAGCTCGATTGGGTACGTCATCGCGTCGATTGGGTACGTCATCGTGTCGATTGGCTTCGGGGTCGGCTCAATTGGCTTCGTGGTCGGCTCAATTGGGTGCGTCGTCGCTTCAATCGGGTGCGTCATCGCTTTATGACCCCTCGTTATCACCGTATTCTCTTGAACAAAGTATGGGCTTGTCCTCAGTATTGGCTCATGGTCATAAAAAAACCCATATCCTATGCACAGATATGGGTTGATAAGAAAGAATAGTTCAACAATCGTAGCCGATAGTCCAAATGATGGAGGCGCAGACGGCACTCCGTCTATGGGTTTATTTTTCTATTTTTTTCTACTTGCGAATGTTGTCGTTGTTATACTCAATTGTCAATTTCTTGCTTTGTTAATGAAGGAAGAAGGAACAATTCTAAAGTTTGAAAAATACAATTTATTTGCCGTCCTACGAATCCCCACTTCCCCTTTTTTTACTTATCTCCGCCCGAATATTCTATGGCAACTTTGGTTTCTTTACCTTTAAGTCCTGCTTTATTAACACCTTTAATTGTCATGGTATTTTTTCCGCGACGCAAATTCCATGATAATCCCAAAGTTCTTACCTCATTGGTTTTACCATTATCAAGCTGAATATCGAAATGGTCGAATGAATTAATAGAATGAGTTAATTCCATAGTGACTGTGGGAGTTTCTTGATGTTCGACTGATTTGACAGCCACATGAGTTAAATTTAATCGCGGATATATTTTTTCTCTGTTCGTAGAATAATCTGTTTCGCGTGGCATCCCTTGATATAAAAGCTCAGGTGTTTGTCCTTGGCGCAAATAACATATTGGTGCTAATTTTTGTAAAATATCGGGATTGGAAGTATAACGATTATCATAATGGAGAAAAATATAATAAAAATATTTTCTCCATACAGAAGGAGACACATTTTCTAAAGCTAACCAAGAAGAAGGAAATACAACCATAAGAAGAGAATCATCTTTTTTTGTTTCTATTATCTCGCGTATCTCATCAGCATTGCAAAATGTCTGATTATTTTTCCAAATAGCATTGTTTTGTGGGTCTAAATATATCCATTTTTGTAAATCATCATTCCACACTTCGACGGCAGCATGTGCTTTTGCCAAACCATACGACATGCCTTCGGAGCATAGTTCCAAAATCCGAGCGGAATACCCTAATGCTTGTAAAGACTGTGCCAACACTGACGCATATTCCATACAGCGAAATGTTTGTCCCTTTTTTACTTCTTGGAGAATATCCAAGCATTTTTGTGATGGAGCCGATTGAATCGGGTTATGTCTCCACAGTCCATGCACCCAATTCATTACCGTCACTTGGTGGCTGATTTGATTCATCGAGGGTTTTTTGAGTGTATCTAAACCGTACATTAGCCGGAAACGTACAAAATCAGACAACCCAACACTATCAAATTGATGAAGATAGGCAAAACCAAGTCCGGGGTTTTCCCATTCTTCGACATTAAATACTTTCTTTTTTGCAATATTTTCTTTGGCTTTATCAATAATTGCTTCATATTGAGGCAATTTTCGAAGGTTTTGTAAATCATTGTATATCTGCAAATCCTCTACTTCTGCAAAACCATTATCTACAGCTATGCGCAGCGAGGATATCGCTGAGTCGTTCTCGTTTATCATTGCATAATTAATTGCACGATGGAAATGGACAAAGGCAAGGAGGGACTGGTCAATAGGCGGCTCTGCTTTTAGTATGCGTTCATAGATTCGTAAGGCATTTCTGTAATTCTTTGCAGAATACTCATTAAATGCCTTAGGAATAAGTTGTTGTGGCGTTTCTTGGGCTGTAGTATTTGTAAGCACAGACACCAAAAGAGCTAAAAACACCAGCATTTTTTTCATTAAATCCATCTCTTTTACCTTATTACCCTTTATATCGTAATACTCAAAACCAACGCAATACCCAAACGCTGTGCGTAAACGTTTTCCATATACATTTAATGTAGGATAATTGCTTTCATCAAAGGAATAAAACAAATTACAGAACATTAGTTCTTAAATAAAAAGCACCCGAATACATTATGTATTTCGGGTGCTTTGAATAACTTTACAATACCGATATAATGCCTTATTTTGCTATTGTGACCGGTATTGTCATCACTTCATTACCATTCACCACACGCACATAATACATACCTGAAGACAATGTTTCTAAGGATAAAGGAATGGTGTTTCCTGTTGAAGCAACTGCATTAAATGAGTTTACAACAACACCTAAAGAATTAATGATGCTAATCTGTATATCAGATTGATTCATCATAGTACCCAAATATAAGACAGCACTATTGTTCACAGGATTAGGATAAACATACCCATTCACATTAATCATAGTATTATCTTCGATACCTGTTGCAATTGCATTGATTGTAATATCTGACTGCACATTAGAACGTGTCGTATAATCTGTTTGTACAGTTACTTGAGCCGGCGAAAAGTCAATTCTATCTACTTTTACGGTATAAGTGCCTTGCGCCAATTGTTCAAGTCTATAATTACCGGTAGCATCAGAAATTGTCCAATCTGTAATATTGCCATAAACGTCACTTGCTATAACTAAAGCACCCGCCAACACTTCTCCCGCCAAGACATTATCGCCTTTAATGCTTCCTTTTTCTTTGCGAATACTGCCACCAAGGCGAGCAATACCTTTTTTGCCTTGAGCTTTACCGAGATCAATTTCAAGAGTTGCCGTAGATTCTTCTGTCACAGTAATTCTTTCAGCATCTTTCCATTCTGACGCGGCTTCACCATTAGCACTATAATATCCGGGACGATAGGCTTTGTCAAATGGCAATGCTTGAACTATATATGTTCCGGGCTCTATATTGGCAAAGGAGAATGTTCCCTGATCATCTGTCTCAATCGTACGGAAACGACCTTTTTCATTGTTTTCTTTGACATTCATCAAAGTAACTTTAGCCGGAATGCGTGTAGTAGGAGCATTAAACTCTCTCACAACACCTCCCACAGAATTTTTATAGGCAGGACGATTGATTAATACGATATTTGCTTTAGCATTATCATTCATCGTATAAACTGTTGCATCAGCAGCGGAAAGTGTTGATTCTCCGAATGTTGGAAGATAGTCATCACTTTGCACAGCGCGAGCTTGCACAATAACCTCAGCACCTTCGGGTACGGATATCTCAAACGCACCTTTATCACCAGATTTTCCGGAATAACGTATTTCTTTACCGTTTTCGCCGACAACTTTGCGGTCAATCACATCAATATAGCACCATACCCCATTGCCTTCGGTGTTTGTCACTGTGCCTGAAATGATTTTTTTCTTAGCTGCAGCTTTAGCAGCGACAGAGAATGCAATTTCTTTTTGCTCATTACAACCGATAGCGATGCGTTCTGCTTTTTCAATTGTTTCTACATTGTTGTAATATTCTGTCACAATTGTTTCACCGCTCACCATAAGTGCATATACACCCTCCGGTACTTTGAGTTCAAAAGAGCCATTGACTACTTTTGCCGTGTATTTGCCTTTACCACTGCCTTCTAAACGCACGATTGTTACCATTCCTGATTTTGGTTTTTCACCATTCTCAAAAACTACTTTACCGTAGATTACAGAACACCCGGGAACATCCTCCTCTTTGCCTTCACCTTCACCGATAACATAACGAAATTCTTGTTTTTTCACGATTTCTTTACCATCAATAACAACAATAGCAACAACCGCAAACTCATAGACCCCGTTTTTGGAAGGTGTCCAAGTGACACGTCCTGTATTTTCATCAATTGTCATCCCATCGGGAGCATTGCGTAAGGAATAGCTTACTTTTACCGAAGGATCTTTTTTATACTTTGCCAACGCTTCATATACCCACTCTTTACCAAGTGTAGGTTTTGTTTTTGGCTCGGTCATGAACACTAAACCGTCTTCCTCTGTGGATCCGCCGACTTTAACTTCAAAATACTGTTTTGCCACGACTTCATTGTTTGACTCAAGGTATGCTTCCAAACAGATTTTATAGACACCTGCTGCGCCTGTGCGCCAGAAGATTCGTCCTGTTTCCGGATTTAACTCCAATCCTTCGGGAGCATCACATGCTAAACGGAATAATATTTTTGCATTAGGGTCTTTTTCATACTTCACAACGGCTTCATACACATATTCGCTATTGACACCGGCTTCTTTTTTCGGTGTACTTTTAAACACAAGACCATTGCCTTCACTTGAAGAACCGACTTTAACTTCAAAATACTGTTTTGCCACAACTTCACTGTTTGACTCAAGATATGCTTCCAAACAGATTTTATAGACACCTGCTGCGCCTGTGCGCCAGAAGATTCGTCCTGTTTCCGGATTTAACTCTAATCCTTCGGGAGCATCACATGCTAAACGGAATAATATTTTTGCATTAGGGTCTTTTTCATACTTCACAACGGCTTCATACACATATTCGCTATTGACACCGGCTTCTTTTTTCGGTGTACTTTTAAACACAAGTCCATTGCCTTCGCTGCTTTCTTTAATTGTGAGTACTTTTATGGATGTTCTATTTCCTTCCCCATTGTCGTTAAACGCTCGTACAATGACGGTGTATGTTCCGGGCGATAATTTTTCAATTGCATACTTGTATTTCTCTCCGTCTATGGGCTTCGTTACGGTCGCCACAAGATCAAACTTTGACAAATCTTCTGTTTCTCCTTTGGCAATATACACCTTGTATCCGGTTGCCTCCGGACCTTCAGGATTTTTCTGCCACATGGCATAAATTGTTGTACCACTAACACTTGCTGAGTAGTTTTTAGGAACTAATGGAATATCCTGTGCAAATGCTGCGCTGCAAACTATGAAGAAATATGTCATCATAGCTGCCAATGAAAGTCCACAACTCGTAAATCGTTTCATTTCGCTAACCTCTCTGTATAATGAATAAAAATTGTAAGATACTTTTGATGTGTTGGTAATAATCGTTAAGTTTCGTCCAAGTTACAGTTTTTTTTGTTCATAGTATCTTAAAAGATATTTTCGAATTCTCTTAGTTCAATGTATAGTATGGAAAAAACATCATATTCGAAGTCGAAATACGAACTTATTGATATTATCAACTCTTTCGCATGGCTTTTCATGGATGCTTCTTGGTTGTATAACTATCCCTCCATCTGCGGTACATCAATGATTATCCTATTATCATCCGGCTCTTTACTCTGTGTAAAAAGCATCTCATCGGTGGAGTTATACTCACGGTTAGCCTTATATTTATGGATGTGGATGAACTCCTTATGGATGCTTTCGGATATTTATGGTTATGCTAATCTTGAATTATATGCTAAAATAATGTTTCCTGTGAGCATTGTTTTTCTATGTATTTCGTTTTTTCTACCATCGGCACCCCATGTCATATCGGCGAAATTCTCCCGCTTTCACGGTTTTCTCTTTTCACGAAAAAATCCACGTTAAGGACGTGTACCTAATCGCACATTCGTATTCAAACCATGCTCCTTTACTTGATCAACAAATGATCCGAGCGAATTAAGCACAGAATCAAGTCTTTGAGCTGTTTTTTTATCATATAGTATTTTTGACACTACACCTTCACCTTGTTTAATGTCTTGTACAACAGATCTGACATCCACAAGCAATGCATCAAGTTTACCGACAGATGTATTGGCATTATTCATTAAAGTTTGAGCATCGTTTGTTGTGGTTTCTAATTTTGCCAACAAAGAACGCACCGCCGGTTCATTGGTGTTTACAGCTTTTCTAACATCATCCGTCAGCCCTTTTAACTGCTGAATGGTTGATTGAAGAGTACCTTTGTTTGCATCATAAAATTCATTCAACGATGTGAGTAATGTATTGGCTTTTGTAGCCGTCCCCTTAATGTTGTTTATAAACACAGTATCGCCAAGTATAGCTGTTAATTGCCCGCTGATTGTGTCTAATCTTCGCACTAATCTTTTGGCATCGTTTGCAACATCTCCAACATCTGCAATAAGTTGTGTCGCATCTGCAGATGCAATGCCTGCTATCACATCTTGTGGAGTAATGGATTGCTGAACACCCCCGGGATTAACTTCAATTTTTTTTCCACCTGTTAGTTCAAGCATTAAAATACGAGCCGAGGCATCTTTTTTTATATCAGTAATATTGTCTAATTGAGCAGTAACCATTACCTTATTATCTGCATTTTCAACAATTGTCACAACCCCTCTTTTCATTCCATTTACAAAGACCGGCGACCCTATTTCTATACCGCCTGAATTAGGAAATTCCATTTTTATTGTATTTGATGATACTCCCAAACTCACGCCTTTACCCAAAAGAATCCCCAGTATCAACAATATGATACCAACTATTGTAACAATCCCAACTTTAATTTCCGCCGATCTTTGTTTATCCATTGTATTTCACTACCACTCAATTTTGAAAAAAAGAAGCCCTTTTTGTAAAAGGGCTTGCAAAATTACTCACGCATGACACGTTTTTGTATTGTATTCTTAGAACGGTATATCATCTTCCGGAGAATTAACAGGTGGTGCTGAATAATCTTGGTCAGCACTATTCGCTTTACTGTGCCTTGCTTCTGATGAACGGTTATCTTGTTTATTATCTTTGCTATCCAACAATATTATACTATCAGCTACCACTTCTGTTTGATAACGTTTATTGCCGTCTCTATCTTCATACATTCTATTCTGTAGTTTACCCTCAATATAGATACGTGCACCTTTATGTACAATTTTATGTATAGTTTCAGCAAGCCCACGCCATGCAACAATATTATGCCAATCTGTGTGTTCTTGCCACAGCCCATCTTTATCTTTCCATGTTTCCGTTGTTGCAACACCCATTTTTGCAATTGGAATACCTGATCCGGTATAATTTATCTCTGGATCTTTACCGACATTCCCAATAATCATTACTTTGTTAAGCGACCGTGACATACAAAACCTCTCAGCGAATGTTTAGATTCAAGAAGAAATAAAAAAAGCCCTACGCCATGATATGTGAGGACTCTTAACTTAATGGCTATATGCCAAAATAACACAATTTGTCTATAAAACATACATTTGAATGTGCTTTTTACAGTTTTTTTTTATATTGGCTTTATATCACGGATTGATTGCGCCAACTTTGATGCCGTTTGTCTTAAGACATCCGGTCTGTTATAAAAACCTGCATTTATCTGTGATTGTACTCGCCCAAAACTCTCGGAAGATTTGTTTTCAATCAATTCACGTGCTTGTTCAGATATTTCAACAGTATCTTCTCTCTGAATGATTTGTGGCGGCAATTCCGGATTTACTGTTTCCGATTGCGAATATGCAGTAGCCAAGTTGCGCGTAGTCCCCGTAACTTGTTGCGATACTTGATTATTGACTCCGTTGATTGGCATAGTATCATTCTCCTCGATAAACTCTAAGTGATTTTTGTCTTTGTATTTGCCGTAATTTATGCGCCAAAAGATTTGTGTACATTTCCATAGATTGCAAATTTACAGATTCTTTTTGTAAAATGGAAACAAGTTTGGCTTGCATCAATTCTTTCTCCTCTACTGTTAGTTCAGAACTCCCATTTTGTACCATAGCGATGAGAGTGTCTATCATCCTTTGTTTTTCATCATAAAGAACCTCTATTTGTTCTCCTATAGCGATTCCCTCAAATTGTTTAACACCGGCAAGCGTCACATGTATCTGCTCGACAATTTCTTCCAATCTGACAAGTATTGATTCTATTCTTGTATCATATTCTTTATCAGACTTTTGCATCTGTGACCTGTCCCGGATCAAGTTTTGAATTGAAGAACTTCAATATTTTCAATGCTAACTCTGATGGTATTTGCCGGATTATTTCATTGGAGTTAGAGTCAATAAGTGACAATATCAGTTGTTTCGTTTCATTGTCCAAACTAAACTTAAGTGCTACGTTTTTCTCATTAAACAAATCACGAATATCATCACGCAGTGCTTCTTCCAATGAGGAGAAGTCATTCACCTTATTATCTCGTTTATCGTTCCGATCACGCGTTTCTTCTGATTGTTGCTGTGTCCGTTCATTTTTAACCAGATTACCATCAATATCGGCAAACAAAGTACTCTTTTGTGCCTTTTGGTCTTCCAATTCTAAACGCACATCTGCTGTCTGAAGTATAGAAATTTGACCGGCACTTTGCACTGAACGTAGTTCCATAACTTTATTCTCCTACTCTCAGACTTTCTCTGATATATTGTGAATACTTTTCATTGTTATTTTTTATATCGTATTATTTGTTGCAAAAGCACTTAGCGCAGAAAATTGCGATTGGGCTTTCAAAAAATTTCTTTGTAAATTTTCATACTCCTTACGTAAATTCTCTGCTTGTGCATCTATTCTCTGTTGCACATCTTTTGTCCTTGTACCAACGGATACTATCTGAGAACGTAAATCCGTGGTTCTCGCATTTATTAACCCCGTATCACCAAGAAATCCATTTAATACTCTTTCAAGTTTGGTGGCAACTCCATCATTTCCTGTAAACAAATCAGCTACTTTTTGTGGATTATCTGCAAGTAAATCTTCTAATTTTTTTCTGTCACTTATTGATAATGTACCATCGGCAGCGATTGTTATTCCGAGCTCTGTAAGATACTTGGGATTATTCTCCCCGGCAGAACTGACAGATTCTGATATAACTCCACGTAATCTGGAGCGAAAGCCTTGCAATGCAGTATCCGCTCGCAATTGAGTAGAATTGTTATTTAAATATCGCAAAGTATCATTAAAACTGTCTAACAATGGTTGTATAACATTCTTTGCAACACTTTCTGAATCTTTCGTTGTTGTAAGCGAAATTGGATTATCTGTTATACCTTGAGCTTTTTGCAAAGTAAGTGTCACTCCTGTTATTAAATCAGCAATTGTATTCGTTGAGCGCGTTACTTCAATACCATCTAACGTAAGAGATGCATCTAAATCAGATTTACTTGCTCTCTGGAATCCCGCATTTGTTGCATTTAATACCTGTCTTGCATCAGTATTGGGGTTAAGTGCTGCTGTCGTTATACCCAAATCATTTAATACATCCGAATCAACAAAAGTAATATTCGCATCTGTGCCTGAGTCTTTGGTTGTAAACGACAATCTCACTGTTGAACTGGTATCTCTTACAACAGATGCACGAACTTTTGACGCTGTATTGCCATTAATTGCAGAGGCTATCTTTGTAAAAGTTTGTTCATTTGTATCGTTTTCGTCTATACTTACGGAGTAACTTATACCCTGTATCTCAAAATTTTGCGACGTACCGGCCAAGGAGGACACCGCATCTTTACTTTTCCTATCACTAACCAGAACATCATTCGTTGCTAAGCGATTTACTTTTAGAGAATATGTGCCTGCGAGAGCAGTGGTATCCGAACTTGTGGTAAGAACGGATGTATCTGAACTTGTTGTCTTATTGGCAAAAAATCTGGTATTAGCTGTGCCTGTTTCTTTGAAGACTGAAAATTTTGATTGCAAATCTTCTAATCGTGATCGAAACCCGTTCAAGAATGTCTGACGTGTTTCTAAATCCGTCTTTCTCTTGTTGAGTGCATCTATTTGCGGTTGTTTGGTTCTTCTAAATGCAGAAATAAGCAAATCAGTATTCGATTCACTACCGCTCGACAAACCATTGCCGACACTAAACGCTGTTCCTAAGATATCAGACATAACTATTTACCTAATTTATTCAAGGGAGTGCGCTTTTGCCCAAGTATCCCGTAATTCTTGAATTATTCTTATTGGCACATCATAATTCCGTTGCATTATACAACGCTGACAAAACTCGTAGAGTCTATACAGACGTGTAGCCGGCTCTTCATAATCAAAATTAAGTGATCCCATTAACTCTATCAACACTCTATTCATCTTATTAACATCATTCTTTTTGCCGCTCAGCAAAAATAAATCATAAGTTTTTAGAGTTATTTTTTCTGGTGACCATGACAGAACCTCTTGGTCCATATAAGAAGGAGCATTTCCATCGCCTCCGTAAAGTTTTCTTGCAGCAAGTCTTTGTATTGCTTCGGTCGTCATGATCAATCCTTTGATTTATACATAATCCATTATCAAAATTTGCACCAAATGCCTTCTTGTTATTTCACCTTGCTCAAAAAGGGAAGTAAGTAAACGAACTCACTTCCCTTTTGTTTATATCTTAATCGTTATTATTACCGTAGTAACTGTAAGAAGTTCTGCGGATTTTGATTTGATTGAGCTAATGAGGTTAAAGAAGTCTGTTGTAAGAACTGTGACTTTATTAACTCAAGTTGTTCTAATGCAACATCTGCATCTTCAATACGAGAAATTGCTGCATTATAATTTGTAATTTGAGATTTCAACGCATCCGATTGCGAAGTTAATCGAACAGAAACACCGCCTAAATACGATGCAACTTTGTTTACATTATTCAATGCTTCCGATAAACTTGTCAATGTTGAAGCGATACTTGAATTACTGAATATACCCAAACTTGAGGAACTTACCGAATCAAGAGAAGCTAAACTCAAACCGGTTACACCTGCAAAATTTGCTCCTGTGGTGGAAAGCAAGAAATTGCCACCAATATTGAAATTCGACGAGCTGACAGAAGTCGTCAAATCAACACTGATTGTTAACAAAGAATTCGTTGCATTGAACCCAATGACAAAATCTCCTGAAAAACCACCGTCAAGTAATTGACGCCCACCAAACACTGTTGAATCAACAATTGTTTGAATTTGGTTTGTCAAACGAAAAGCTGCTTTTGCTAAAGCTATTTTTTCATCCGTACCTAAAGCACCTGATGCTGCTGTAGCTGCTGCATCTTTTATCTGTGTTAACAATGAATTGATATTATCCAATCCATCTTGAGCAATACTCGTAACATTTGAAGCATCACCCACTGCATTCAACGCAGATCTCAAAGCACCATTTCTTGCAGCTAAACCTCTTGATGTGATATAGCCGGCAACATCATCTTGTGCTGAGTTTATTCTTTTCCCTGTTGATAATCGCAATTGTCGTAATGCGATATTAGAATTTGCCGCTTGAAGCGCATTAAATGCTGATTCAGATGGCGTATTGGTGCGGATCCTTGTTCCGCCGCTTATTGCCGATGGCATAATCGAACCTCCATGTAGATTGACATAGTAAGCGGCTTCCTGCCGAAAATGTTATTCCGTTGACACTTATCGGTTTTTTATACCCAATACTTTAGTTTTTCTACAGTAAATGTGTTCTTAAACTCTACCCCAACAAAAAATTTTAGAGTTAAAACTTTTATTTTTAAAGACTTAAATGTGCTTTTTCTTTTTTAATGCAACCACAGGGAAGGTTTTTATGGTGGTTTCACGATCTTCTCTTTTTATTACTACAATAGTCGAATCATCTTTATAAGATCCCCCTGTTGAGAATTTTACTACAGACTCCAGTATAGAGCTGGCAATTTCTTTTGTGCATTTATGACGTAACCGTAGTATGTCACGCCCTAACCTTTCATATCCATACTGTTCACCTCTTTTATTTTGTGCTTCAATAATACCGTCTGTAAACAATATACAAATATCATTGTTGTTCATTATAAAACTCTCAACCCGGAAATGCTGCTCAGGTAAAACCCCCAAAATTCCACCTGTCGGCTCAACAGTCGCCAAAGTCCTTGTCCGAGAACTAAACAATATAGGTGCACAATGACCCGCATTCACATAGAGTACCACACCGTTTTCCATTGCTGTTAGCTCACAGTAGAACAATGAGACGAAGCGTTCATAAGGAAAAGTCGCACACAAAAGTTCATTTAGATTTGATATTAGACTTGAGAGTTTGGAATGATATTTCGCCCCCATTCTTAAAGCACCGGAAACAAATAGGGCTTGAATTGCTGCCGACATGCCTTTACTTGCTGCGTCACTGATGACAATACCCACTCTATCCGGGTCAGACTGTGATTTTATGTAGTCAAAATAATCTCCTCCGACCTCCAAATCCGGCACAGAAATTCCGAATATTGAATAATGATGAAACTCTAAAGTATGATCGGGTAGCAAACTTTTTTGTAACTCAGATGCCTTATCGAGGTCTTGTTTTAATTTCCATCTTTCATGGAAACTGCGGTTGTTTCTTAATTTGTTCGTCGTTGCAGAACCAAGTACTGCAAGCAAACTTCTAAAATCGTCATCAAGCATATCTGCATGAAATGCCAACACATATTCACATAATTTACCGGATGGTCTGTGCAAAGTTTCCCCAACACCCGTTGCAGAATACATCAATATGCCCCGAGATACAAACTCTTTATCCATTTCTTTCTTTACAAGCGATTTTTTTTCTGCCACCATAAGAAAAACCGGCTGATGTTCAACAGTCACCTCGTATTCCTCAGGCAACATTTCAATATCCGATTCGGTTTGAAAAACCAGCTTGTATGCATCATTATTTTCATTCAGTTTCCAAATACGCCCACCTTTTATGTGCAAAGCTCCACATTCAACAACTGTTGTCACAACAGCTTTCAGAAGTGAAAGATCATTCTCAGACTCATTCTGAATGACGCTTTGAACCAATTTATATATGCCTCTTTGCCCAATTCTCATTGTATTTCTCACATTTTTGTTTTTTCGATTTTCAAATTTATGTATATTACTTCAACCATTAGTATTTTTGCAAAAAACAATCTGCAACCTTAACCGTCAAACGGCTTTCTTTATACAGTTTACGCTGTTTTACTCAAAAATTGACATCATTAAATAATTGAGGACATTATGTTTTGGACACCGGAATTAGCTTCATACCTTGAAGATGCACCATGGCCAGCAACCAAAGAAGAACTTATTGATTATTGTAGCCGCACATGTGCCGCACAGCAGGTTATTGACAATTTGCTTGAACTTGAGGATAACGATGAACTATACGAAGGCATGGAAGATCTTTGGCCAGAGTATGAAAGTGCCGTTGATGATTTATACTTTAATGAAGATGAAGAGAACGACGATTATTACTAATAACTTCTCGAACGACAACATCAACACCCCATATTCAAGTGAATTTGGGGTTTTTTTATTATTTCTCACAAAATATGTTTCACGTGAAACACTTTCTTTATGAATTTTGATATAATTGTCATTGGTGGTGGACACGCCGGTATTGAAGCAAGTAGTATTGCAGCAAAACTTCAGTGTAAAGTTGCGCTCATTTCTATGGACTCAAGAACTATCGGACGACTATCGTGCAACCCATCTGTAGGAGGTACAGCAAAAGGTCATTTAGTCAAAGAAATCGATGCTTTGGGCGGCATAATGCCAGCCCTGGCTGATAAAACCGGTGTGCAGTTTAAAATGCTCAACAAAAGCAAAGGACCGGCTGTTTGGTCTCCCCGTGCCCAAAATGACAATGTTTTATACCCCATATCAGCACAACAACACCTTTTTTCACACCAGAACATTACAATTGTCCCGGCAAACATTACAGAAATCATTATTGAAGAGCAAAGTGTGAAAGGTGTGCGCACAGAAGAAGGAACCACCATAGCGGCTCCAATTGTCATCTTATGTTCAGGGACTTTTCTCAAAGGACAGATGTTTACCGGTATGACGTCCACGCCCGGTGGCAGAGTTGGAGAAAAACAAGCTCAAACTATTTCTGACAAATTAACAGAACACGGTCTCGAACGCGGACGACTAAAAACGGGAACCCCCCCAAGAATAGATATAGACTCAATAAACTTTTCACAAACAACTATTTCACGCGGCGATACAAACCCAACACCTTTTTCTTTTAGAACTCAAAAAGTTAAAAACACTCTCGTATGCCACGAAACAGCAACAAACGCACTTACACACGAAATTCTCCGCACGGGTTTTGAACAATCACCAATGTTTACGGGTTTAATTCATGGTTCCGGTCCTCGATACTGCCCATCTGTCGAAGATAAAATTGCTCGTTTTAGCGAACGTGACTCACATCTTATAGTACTTGAAAGGGAGAGTTTATTCACAAACTCAGTCTATGTAAACGGTTTTTCAACGAGTTTACCTGCCGAAGTTCAACAAAAAGCACTTTTTACAATTCCCGGATTAGAACAGGCAAGGATTTTGCGGTACGGTTATGCGGTCGAATATGATTTCTTTTTTCCGTATCAATTGAAATATACTTTAGAAACAAAAAGTATTGATGGTCTTTTTTTAGCAGGACAAATTAATGGTACATCGGGTTATGAAGAAGCAGCTGCGCAAGGATTAATTGCCGGAATAAATGCTGCTTGCAAAGCAAAGAACAGGAATGAATTTATTCTTAATCGTTCAGAAGCATATATAGGTGTGATGATTGATGATTTAGTGAATAAGAACACAGAAGAACCCTATAGAATATTCACATCATTAGCTGAGTACCGACTTCTTCTTCGTCAAGACAATGTATATGAGCGGCTTTCCGAAAAAGCATATTCATTAGATTTGTTTTCAGAAAAAGAATTTTCTCTTCTTGAAACATGGTTCTTGGATAAAAAAGAGTTCTTGGCATTTTCAGAAAGTACGAAGCTTAAACCCGATTCAATAAACTCTTATTTAGAGAAGTGGAATGAATCTACTGTGAACGAGAGCGTTTCCATTAAAACACTATTAAAAAGACCTACAATTTCTCTGAATACACTTCAAACAGTATTATTTCAAGACACTTCTTCTCACTTGGTTCAGCAATATAAAAACAATGCTGCTGCATTAGGCGAGATAGAAATCAAGTATGAAGGTTATATAGCAGCACAAAAAAGAGAAGTAGAACGATTCAAACACAATGAAAAAATTACAATTTCTCCCGATTTTGATTTTCTGCGTATCAATTCTTTATCAAAAGAAGGTAGGGAAAAATTATCAAAAATTCGACCACGTACATTAGGTCAAGCATCCAGAATACCCGGAGTATCTGCTTCCGATATTTCTATTCTGGCTGTCTATCTTCGGTAATTGTTTCACGTGAAACGTTTTTATGGAAAATATAAATTTAATTGGAATTGATGGCGGAGGCTCGAAAACTCGAGGTGTCCTAAAATCAGGCGATACTATCATCGCTGAAACGCAAATGGGTACAACACGCGTAGGATCAATTGGTACAGGTGAGTCCTGCGAAAGAGTCCTCAACTTAATAAAAGATCTTTGCAAAACTGCAGGGATGGAGCTTAATGAAGTTGAAGGAATTGTTGTTGGTTTAGCAGGAATATGGTTAGAAGAAGAACGCAAACGCTATGCGAACTTGTTACGCACCCTGGCAAGAAACGAAAAAACACCTATAAATGAAGTACTGCTTACAAGTGATGCCGAAATTGCTCTTGTGGGTGCTTTAGGCGGTAAGCCCGGTATAATACAAATAGCCGGTACAGGAACGATAACTTTAGCAAAGAATAGCAATGGTGAAATGTTCCGATGCAGTGGCTGGGGAATTGAAATTGATGATGAGGGAAGTGGTGCATGGATAGGACGTGAGTGCCTTACCGCAATAGTTCGAGCTTTAGACGGTAGAGATAAACCAACAGATATGACCGATAAAGTTGCAGAACGCTATACCACTTTCAATAAGAACAATCCTCGCACATTGGTGGCTGCTCTCAATGAGAAAAAGTTTGAGTACCATGATTTTACAAAATTAGCTATGGAATCTGCCGAAAATGGTGATGAAGTAGCGCTCTCAATACTTGAAAGAGCATCGCAACATCTTACAGAAAGCATTAAAACTCTTCATAAAAAATTAGGAACAAAATCTTCTGATGTGTGTTTGATGGGTGGTATGCTCGAAAACGAAACAATTCTCTTGAAACTTCTCAAAAAGAACCTAGATGCTAAGAGTGGTATAAAAATAAAAAAACCAATCGGCAACGCTTTGGATGGTGCTTTGTTATTAGCAGCAGATATGGTTGAAATAAAGGAAATATAATGAATACAATCAAAAAAATTCTCTTCTTTGTGTGTTTTCTTGTCGCCTATTCAGCATTAGCGCAAGATCCAACACCCAAATATAATCCAACAACAGTTTCTATTGCCAGATCTTTATCAAAAGATTTGCTTGGTAACAATAGTACAGGATTTCTCACCCCTCTTGTAACAACAAGTAATGCAACTTCCAATTCTCGTTTTTTCCGATCAGCTCATGTCCCGAAAAAAGTTGATAAACCGTATTTTCGATTTGGTATCCACGGAATGACCGGTGCTGTTCGTGATGACCAAAAATCATTTACGCCAACAAGCCCTGTTGGTAGTTCTAGTGATGAGTTAAATAAAACATTTAGTTCTTTCATAGAACTTCCTGTAACAAGAGATACATCAAAACTTATTTACGGAATAATACGATATATTTTTGCCAAGGGTTTAGAAGACCCTAACAGTGGAATTACATTTCCCACATCGTCTCCTACAATATTTGGTAAAGGTGAGGGCTATCTTACGCTAGACAAAGACTACTTTGCAAAAGAGGTGGACGGATTACTAGACGCATTACGAATAATAAATCCGAACGCACAACTTTCAGAAGAACAAAGAATTAGTTTAAATAATGCTATTAATGGACTCCCATCGGCATTTCCCTTACCGACAGGTGGCGATATTTCACAGGTATATGCCGGTGTTCCTCAACTTGAGATTGGTTCTTTCTATGGCACTGAATTATTATTACGTTTTATTCCACCGGTACAATTTGATAAAAACATAGGTGATTTCTCTTTTTATGGTATTGGGCTTAAACATTCACTTTCACAGTATTTCGACGAAACACCATTAGATGTGGCAGTGCAGGTAGTTTATCAAAAGACAAATCTGACGCAAATAGTAGGTGTCACAGAAGCTGAATTGTCAGCTGATGCAAATATTTATAATGCAAATCTTCAATTCAGTAAAAAATTTAAAGACATTACTCCTTGGTTTGGCGATCTTGAATTCTTTGGTGGTTATTCTTTTGAACAATTTAATATTGTCTCAACCTATACTTACACTTTACCCGTAACCTTACAAAAGGATTTGGGCTTGCGAAGAGAAATCAATGGAAAAATCGTCCCTGATCCGGAAAATGGTTATCCCGGCGATACCGAACCGCAAGTAGCAAAAGGAACAATCGAAGATACTAATCACAAACTGATTCTCGGTGTTGCAAAACCAATCGGTCCACTTACAATTGCCTTAGACTACAGCATTAGTAGATTCAATTTGTTCTCTCTCGGTCTGGACTTTACATTCTAATGCTTTTGTGTTTGTTTTTTATGGAGATACACAGGATAAGACAAAACAGAATCCTGAGCATTTGAATAAATATAGTAATCTACTCTCATCACACTATCAGTTAATCGGGATACATCTATGTTGAAATAAATGTGTCCCAATGATGTAGGATGAATAATAGCACGACCAACAGCGGCGGTAGCACAACCGCATGAACTTCGTACTTCATGTATTGTCATTGGTGTGCCACCTGTATTTAACACCTTGATACTTTCACGAACAAAACGCATAGTGTCGTAGTAATAAACTACTGATTTTTTTGGCTTTACAGAAATTTGTGGTTTAGCGTTTTCTTGAGCAATCATCAATGGAATGACAATGAACAGTAATGAAACAGCACTTAATAACTTACCCACGAAGCACCTCTTCAAAAACTTCACTAAATTCAAAAAATCCTTGTTTGCCAACAATCCATTGAGCTGCCATAAGTGCACCACGAGCAAAGCCCTCTCTGTTTTTAGCAGAATGGGTTAATGTAATTGTATCACTTTCACCATCCAAAGTAAGTGTATGTTCACCGATGACAGACCCCACCCTCTGAGAAGAAACATGAAATTCTTGAGGTAGAATCTGCTTATTATACATTGGGTCACTACAAATAGTCTTTTTAGACTTAAATTCTTCTAATACTATATTTGACAATGAGATAGCTGTTCCTGACGGACTATCTAATTTGTGACGATGATGTATTTCATGAAGAGAAATATCATAGAGTTGGCTTTGATGAGCCAAACGACTTACCATACGTGTCATCGTAAACATGATATTCATACCAATTGAAAAATTTGATCCATATACCACACTCCCCTTCCCTTTATTTACAATGTTTTGTACAGTATGGAGCGAATCATACCAACCCGTGACTCCAATAACTAAAGGAGTATTATGCGAAACGGCATATTCTACATTTGATACAGCGGCTGATGGTGTAGAAAAATCAATCAGAACATCAATATTCGATAAATCGTTATTTTTCAACAAATTATCAACATCAAATTTTTCAGTAACCACAAATAAAAACGATGATGCCAAGCGTTCCAACTCTTTTCCCATACGTCCATAACCGATTAAGCCGAGCCGAGTGAGATTTTCCATATTTACTCCCCTTTTTTCTTAGAATGTAGCGTTTTAGATAAACTTCCTTCAGATAACTCAAAAACAGTATCAGCATGACCATCGAATCTGTTGTTATCTTGAGTAAAAATGATAACACCTTTATTTTCAGTCATATATGGTTTAATCATCTTGATGAACAGATCAAAAGAATGATTATCGAAACCTTCACATGGCTCATCGGCAACAAGGAAATCAGGCTCAAAAATCGTAGCTTGAATACAGGACAGTAATTTCAATTCTCTGTGAGAAACTTGATCGGGGAATTTTGAACGCAGATGACTTAACTCATACTCAGAAAGGATGTCCATGATTCTTTTACGTGAATCACTTTCTTTCATTCCGCAAACAAAAAGGGGTACCATGATATTCTCTTCAACGGTATAATGATGAGAGAATGTGGTATATTGATGGACAATACCTAATTTGCGGCGAAGTTCACGCTTTTGTGAAACTTTCATAACTTTCGTACTTTGTCCATTGATATAGACTGTACCTTGTGAAGGCAACTTATCACCGATTAACAAATCAAACAAAGTTGTTTTACCGGCACCGTTTGCACCGGTGACAACAGTCAAACCATATTCAGGGAAAATCACAGACAGTGTATCTACAATAGGCAGTACATCATACATATACGACACAGAACGATACTCAAACTTCATAATTACTGATATGAATAAATTTATAAACATTCTTAACTCTTGGCATCATACCCCACAATACATTATCGGCATCATGACAGGAACATCATTAGATGGTATAGATACAGCTCTTTGCCGCATACATACCATTGACACAACTATTACCTTAGAACTGTGCGAATATATGTGTTATGAGTATCCTTCGGAAATAAAAAAAGAAATTCAATTTTTATTAAACGAACCATCCCCTATTTCCATTTATAGTCATATACATCATGAACTTAGTAGGGTTTATGCACAATGTGTACGACAACTATGCAGCAGCGCAAAGTTTGATATACAAACAATTTCTGCAATCGGCATTCATGGACAAACTCTCTGGCATGATCCGCAACAGCAACGCTGCACATTACAAGCCGGTAATGGAGAAGTCCTTGCAAAAATACTATCAATCCCCGTTGTAAGTGATTTTAGAAGTGCGGATGTCGCATTAGGCGGTACAGGCGCACCCCTTGTTCCTATATTTGACAAAGAATTTTTTTCGTCCGATACTAATACTCATATTGCCCTCAACATTGGTGGAATGGCAAATATTACTGTATTGCCGCCTCGTCACTCAGCAACACCTGTGATTGCCTGTGACACAGGTCCCGGCAATGTACTCATAGATGCTCTTTGTATGAAGTACTACAATGTTCCTTTTGACAAAGAAGGTAAATATGCTCATAATGGCTTACTAATTCAAGAATTACTTCAAGAGTTACAAAACCATCCGTTTTACAAGACTCCCCTACCTAAATCCACAGGTCGAGAAGTATTTGGTCAGCAATATGCAGATTTTCTCTGTGATTCATTCTCTAATCATCATCCTAATAACCTTATTCGGACAGTAACGGAGTTGACAGCATGGCACATTACTGACCACATTCAACGATTATCGGACAATCCGCACACAGTGATAGTTGCCGGTGGTGGCAAACATAACATTTTTCTTATGAATAGATTACAGGAACTTCTTCCACAAACTTTATTTTGTTCATCAGAATCATTTGGGATTAATGCCGATGCCAAAGAAGCCATGTGTTTTGCTTATCTATCTTATAGAACTTTATCGGGTTTACCGTCCAATATTCCATCCGTCACTGGTGCATCGCGTGAAGCCGTACTCGGTTCTATTTCCTTACCTTAACAATGTGTAAGACTGTGTATTTTATCAACACGTTTTTGATGACGACCACCTTCAAACTCTGTGGATAAAAATGTTGTAACTATTTCTTTTGCCTCATCATACGATAAAAACCGAGCACCCAATGTTACAACATTACAATTATTATGCTGACGGGACAAAGAGGCGTGGTCTTTGCTTAAGCAGTTGGCAGCACGTATGCCTTTTACCTTATTAGCTGTGATACAAACCCCAATACCACTGCCACAAACAAGCACGGCATAATCACATTCCATATTTTCAACTAACTGACACGCGGCTACGGCATAATCAGGATAATCAGTTGATTCTAAAGAGTTTGTTCCACAATCTATTACATTATGCCCTTGTTGTATCAAAAAATCAGCAAGAAGATTTTTTAATTCATAGCCGGCATGGTCGGCTCCGATAGCGATTCTCATTATCAATCCTTCTAAAAACTATAAAAGATGTTATAACTCTACTATATTAACTCACTTGACGTTTTTTTCCACATTTTTCCCAACATTATGTGTTTTTAACATAAAAACACCGTTATTGATGGGGTAAACTCTCAATGTCTATGTGGAGAATATCACATTATCCACTTTTATGTGTAAAACATCGTAATTATTCACAAAGTTTTCCACACATATTACGGTAAAAAAAAAAATCTCTTTTTCATTATCTTCAAAATACTTACATTATTGTTATCCACATAAGTTTTCCACATTTCCACAAGAGATAAAGTATTTTTACTCTAAAAATTTAACTATTACTTAATACAGGGATAACTTCGTGAATATTTAGGATACAAAAGTAGGGACAAAAGGAAAACGATGAGATAAAAAACAAAGTACTTGCCCATCATGAATATCAATGGAACACATTGTTTCTGCTGCCCGATTCCTTGCTCCTTCTTTTAGTCCCATACTTAAAACATCATTTACCAAATTCCAGACAAAACCTTGTAAAGTCACTTTGCATGATGGTTGGGGAATGAGCGAAATAAGTTCGTTCTTTATCGTGGAAAAAGAAACACTTTGTAATAAGGGAATAGCGTAGCGTTTACCGTCAAGTATGGTGAGAGAAAGTATAGGGCAAAACTTCATGAATACACTCCAATTGTTGAGGGTGTGATCGAGTTCGCCTCCATGAAAACCACAAATCAGTATGTTGTGAAATGAATTGGCAACACAGAAGCGAAGGGCTTTCTCAAAGTCGTTTGTGTCTTGTTCCGGTATATACACAATCTGACTTTGTGGAAAAGAGGTATAAACTTCGATGCTGTCCATATCACCTATAATCACAGAAGGAGTAAAACCGCGCATTTGAAGCTGTTTGGATGCACCATCAGCCGCAATAAAGGGGGCAGGATGTAATGCAGCAAGAATATGAGGATCGGGCATCTCCCCATTTAAGCAGATAATACAGTCAAAAGGAGCATTGTAAAATTCTAATCTCATTGTTCTTCTAATAAAAGAGGGGATTCTGATATGGGTAATTCAGGTAGTTGTACTTGCATCGTATTGCCTATTCTGTCTAAATGAAGTAATGTGTATTCAGAGTCCAAATCACGTTCATACATAGAAGTAAACTTGTGTCCCCACAGGAACTCGTGCCATTTGTATGAATGTGTACTTTGTACATTTTGAGAGAATGTATTATCAAAGCCATTCAGCAGCACTAAAAATTCGGCATCGGATTGCTCAAATTCTTGTTGTGAAACGCCGTAGAGTGGACTGTCCTCATTAACAGGATGGTTGATTGTCCATCCTATAGTCAGGAAATTAACGGTATCATATTCTAAAGGTAAACGGTAGAACTTGCGAGAAGCAATACCATTGTTAATCTCTGTTCTTGCTAATGTTACTTGTGCATGAACTTCTGACAGCAGACTGTTTTTTTTATTGGCTACTCTGAACATAAACCCTCTTCCTGATTTATAAGGTGCGACGATGGCATGAGGACTATACAGCAAATAAGCCACAGGACGAGAAAAACGCCCATAAAGAAGACCGGTAACGAGTGCAAAAGATAGCAATCCTAAAAACGATTCAATAGCTGCTACACTTTGCGATAGAAACCCTCTTGGTGAAATAGAACCATATCCGACAGTTGTAATAGTATGAGAACTAAAGAAAAATGCCTCCATAAAATGCTCAAACATTGTCTCTGCTCGTGATCCCTCAAGATATTCTGTGCCAATGAAAAAGTATAACAGAGCAAACAAGGTGTTAATCACAATATAAAAACTTACGACAATTACAAAGAAGGTGGTCCAGCTGGTGGTCATCAACCACTGATAGGAATCAAAAATCTGAAAAAAAGGAATGCCTGTTCTATGGATAAGAAATTTGCCGTTTTTGTCCATAAAACGGGTTCCCTGATTCCCTGTTTGCGAGCCAAACCCCAGATTTGCGGCTGTAACGATATTGCGTTTTTTTGAAAATCGATTGGATACTTTCATAGTAAAGCGAGTACATTTTTCCTAAGAATCAACAATGCTTGGTGTTTGTAACGTCATAAGAGAATCTTAATTGCTAATTTTGCAGACTTTTTATTCACTTACACATATAGAAGCGATGTCAGAATCACAAAGGAAAGAACTCACATACTCACAGTTTACCTACAATCGCCCCTCTTTAACAGAGGTGACAAAACAATATCAAGAGCTTAATGACAAGTTTGACAAAGCAATGACATCGGAAGAAGCCATTGAAGTAATCAAAGAGTGGAATGAGATACGCATTGATTACAGAACAAACACTAGTTTAATCGGAACAAAATTCAGCCAAAATGTCAAAGATGAATGGGCTAAAAACGAAAAAGATTATCTTGATGAAATTGGTCCTGCTATCTCGGAAATTAAAACAAATTTTATAAAAAAGATACTTTCTTCGCCATTCATTGCAGATATCGAGAAAGAATGGGGTAATGTATTGATTTTGCGATTGCAAGATTCTATCCGTACATTTAATCCTGAAATTAAGCCCTTTCTAATAGAACAAGCACATATTGTAAAACAATATGAAGAAATCATTGCATCTGCTGAAATAGATTTTGACGGTACAACTCATAATTTGTCTTCACTCGGAAAATTATTAACAGACACAGACAGAGAAGTGCGTTTGCGTGCTCAACAAGCAAAATATGCTTATCTTGAAAAAAACGGCGAAAAAATTAATGAAATTTATGATAAATTAGTAAAAATTCGCCATAAAATGGCTGTTACTTTAGGATATAAAAATTATATAGAATTACGATATATTGAACTTGGTAGAAGTGAATATACTGCAAAAGATGTAGAAAAATTCCGCGATACCGTGTTTAATAAAATTGTACCATTTTTGTCGGAATTGTATGAAGATCAACGCAAGCGCCTCGGTGTGGATACTCTGTGTTTTCACGATGAATCTTTAATGTTTCCGGAAGGTAACCCTACAGCACAAGGAAGTCCCGATTGGATTGTAGAAAGAGCAAAAGAAATGTATGCCGAATTATCCCCGGAAACTGATGTGTTTTTCCGCATGATGATAGATCGTGATTTGATGGATTTGGTGACACGTCCCAATAAATCGGTGGGTGGTTATTGCACGAATTTCCCACGTTATGGAGTACCGTTTATATTTTCTAATTTTAATGGTACAACCCATGACGTTGAAGTGCTGACCCATGAAGCCGGTCATGCATTCCAAGTATGGGAAAGCCGTCATCATAAAGCACCTGAATTTTATTTCCCTACCCTTGAAGCATGTGAAATACATTCTATGGGAATGGAATATATGACATGGAAATGGATGGATAAGTTTTTTGAAAAACAAACCAATAGATTTTATTATTATCATTTGGTCAAATCTTTAATGTTTATGGCGTATGGTTGTGCTGTAGATGAATTCCAACATTGGGTGTTTGACAATGTGGAAGCTACACCGCAAGAACGTAATGCAATGTGGCGAAGTCTTGAAAAAAAATATCTGCCATGGCGTAATTATGATAATATACCCTATATGGAAAATGGTACCATGTGGCAATTTCAAAAACATATTTTCGGTATGCCTTTTTATTATATTGATTATGTGTTGGCGCAAACCTGTGCATTGCAATTTTGGGTTCGTTCTCGAAAAGATTGGGACACAGCGGTCAAGGATTATATTGCTATTTGTAAAGTGGGTGGAAGCCAAACATTTTTAGATATTATTAAAACAGGTAATTTGATTTCACCTTTCGATGAACAAGCACTTGAAATTGTCACAAAAGAAGCAAAAGAATGGCTTGCACAATGGCAAGATGATTGGAATTAATTTTTTTATTATAAATAATTATTGAGATTACTATGAATATTGAATTTGAACAAAAAGTATTTCCGAATCAAAGACAATCAGAGCAAGAATTGGCTGAAATAGCATTGCATATTCGCAGGGATATTATTAAATCACTTGCTCTTGCGCAATCAGGTCACAGCGGCGGACCTCTTGGTTCCTCTGATGTTTTTGCAACAATGTATTTTGGCGGATATATGCGCTACAAACCCGAAGATATGCAATGGGAAGGGCGCGATAGATTTGTATTAAGTGCTGGTCACATGTGTCCGGTGATGTATGCTACTTTGGCAAATGCAGGGTGTTTTCCCAAAGCAGAATTAGCAACATTGCGCAAATACAATACACGTTTACAAGGTCACCCGGGACGTGATATGGGATTACCCGGTGTGGAAACATCTTCCGGGTCTCTCGGTCAAGGAATATCTATTGCTGTCGGTATGGCAATGAGTGATAAATTATTGGATAAAAATGATCGCAGAGTATTTAGTTTAACCGGCGACGGTGAATTACAAGAAGGAAGTGTTTGGGAAGCTGCTATGGCTGCTTCACATTTTAAATTAGATAATTTCTGCTGGATTATTGATAATAATGACTGTCAAATAGACGGTAGAATAAAAGAAGTTTTGGATGTATATCCGATAGATGAAAAATGTAAATCATTCGGGTTTGATACAGTGGTTGTTGATGGTCATAATTTTACGGAATTAATGGGTGCTTTTGATAGGTTTTTAGAAAATCAAAAAAATAACACAGGCAAACCAACAGCAATTATTGCAAAAACATATATGGGACATGGTGTTTCATTTATGAATGATAATTATAAATGGCATGGAATGCCCCCTTCTGTAGAACAAGCACAACAAGCATTGGCGGAATTGGTGTAATAATGAGCGTGAATATGAGAAATATTGTATTTGTTTTTGCAGTGATAATGGTGTTTTCGTCATGTACGGAAGAAAAAAAACCGACTTACAGAGAATCACCCACTGTTGAAGTACAACACACATCATCTGCTCAACAGCAAATAACACAATACCAAGACCCCAAAAAAATAGTGAAAGATGAATTTTCCCCTGTTACGGGAAAAGAATTAATGAAATGTATGCCTACGGTGGTTGGTGGTGCAAAAATTCTTACACCATCAACGGGAAGATCTGAAACAGCGTATGGTTATGAAACCAGAGCTGATATAGAAGTGATATATGGCACAGGTGTAACTGTGCGTATAGGAATAACCGATTATGCGGGTCATTATTATGCCATACGTGAGCGCTATGAAGTGCCACGTTCGGAAATAGGTGTTGAAATGACATCGTTAACATTAGGAGCGGGCAAAGGTTTTCAAATGGTAAACATCTACGAGAAATCAGCATCTATTCGTTTTGCTGTTTCTCAACGTTTTGGGATAGATATTGAAGTTCTTAAATATACCCAAGATTTTGGCTCACCTTCAAAAGTGCTGGAATTATTGGATTTGCAGTTATTAGAAAAAATAGCACAAACAAACGTAAAAAAATAATAAGGAATTTGTATGCAAGAATTAACATTACTTGGTTCTAAACCCACGCGCCACGGTTTTGGTGAAGGTTTGGTTACACTCGGTGAGAGACATGACAATGTCGTGGTTTTAGGTGGTGATATCACTGGTTCGGTTATGACATCTTTATTTAAAGATAAATTTCCCGACAGATTTTTTTCTATTGGTATTGCAGAGCAAAATGCAACCACAATAGCCGCCGGTTTGGCTTTAAGCGGAAAGATTCCGTTTTTTGCAAGTTATGGTGCTTTTTGTGCTTTGCGTAATGCCGATCAATTACGTATTTCCGTTTGCTATAATGAAGCAAATGTGAAAATTGGTGGTGGTCATGCCGGTATTTCCGTTGGTCCGGACGGTGCCACACACCAGGTTTTGGAAGAGGTTGCATTTTTGCGTACTTTACCGCACATGACCATGATTGTGCCTTGCGATTATCTGGAAGCAAAAAAAGCAACGATAGCGATGGGCGAAAAAGTCGGTCCGGCATATATTCGTTTTGGACGCTCACCTGTGCCGCTTTTTACCACAGAGGATACACCCTTTGAAATAGGAAAAGCACAAGTGTTCCGCGAAGGCAATGACATTGCTTTGATTGCTAATGGGGCTTTGGTATGGGAATCCATGCTTGCTGCCACAGAATTAGCAAAAAAAGGAATACAAGCACGTGTTATTAATTGTCCGTCAATTAAACCATTCGATGTAGAAACGGTTGTGAATGCTGCGCGTGAATGCGGTGCTATTGTTACTGCCGAGGAGCATCAAGTTCATGGTGGGCTTGGAGGAGCTGTTGCAGAAGTCACTGCAAAAAATGCTCCCGTGCCGGTTGAGTTTGTAGGAGTGCGAGATAGTTTCGGAGGTAGCGGCGAACCGGAAGAGTTGATGGTAAAATTCGGGCTGACATGGAAAGAAATATATGCTTCTGCATTAGTGGCAATGGAACGTCGAGACAAAGGAAGCAGCGGCTATCGTCAAGTGAAAGATGTAGAGCAGTTTAGTTAATGCTCTTTTTTTTAATACGCAAAAAAAATCCCTTTTCACCAATGTTGTGAAAAGGGATTTTTGATATAATGAGCAAAAGGATATTTTTATACTTAAGAAGTTATAGCTATGAGTAAACCATCTAATTTTTGAATAACTTGCTCACGCAAATCAAACAATACATCCAATTGAGTTCTTGCTCTATCTACATCACCTCTCTCAACAGCATCCACGATTAATTTCCCTGTTTCATGTACTTTTTTATGGATTGGCTCAAGACTTGTAAATTCATGATAATTACTATAGCGTTGTGTGCCTATGGTGTAATACCATTTTCCCAAACGACAAGCATAGTGATCAGTTAATTCTTTGCTATGAACACTTGTTTTTCCTATAACCGAATCGGAAACACGTTTCACCCATGAAATATGGTCTGATTTTGCGATTGAAATTAAAATACTATCAAAATGGATTTTTGCAAAACATGTGACAGCTTCGGTATTGAAAGATGTCATTTGATCCGAAAGAGAAAATAAATTTTCGAGAGTATGTTTGTGTGATTCAAGTGAGGTGTCCAAACCAAAAAGTACGCGAGATAAATCTTCTGTGGCTATACTTTGATCTTTAGAAGCGGAACTGATTTGTGCTACGGCGGAACTCGCTTGTTCTGCAGTTTTGACGGATTCATTGAGGGAACCAACCAGAGTGTCGAAGGCAGAAAGAGTTGAATCCACAGAAGAGCCACTTTCTGACACGTATGTTGTAATTGTAGAAGATTGACTTGAAATTGCTTTAGATGAATCTTGAATTTGTTTGACGGCAAGATTCGTTTTTTCAGATAGTTTTCGAACTTCATCGGCAACAACGGCAAAACCTCTGCCATGCTCACCCGCACGCGCTGCTTCAATAGCGGCATTAAGAGCGAGTAAGTTCGTTTGCGATGCGATTTGTTGAATTGTTTCCGACAAATGATTAATGGACTCGGTCTGGCGCATAAACTCTGACATTTGTTTATCAATTTTTGTAATCGTGGTACGAACTGTGTTGAGCTCTACAGTTAAGTTTTTTATGATACCTGCGGCATCAGCTGCTGTTTGTCTTGTGGTTTCTGTTACTTGAGAAGCATGATACGAATGGTTTGCTATTTCTTTGGCTGTTCCTGATAACTCCTCAACGGATGCTGCAAATCCTCGCATACGGTCAGCATCTTCGCTAAAGTTTTTATTGAAAAGATAACCATGTGTATTGAATTCAGTTAATAAACGTGCTGTTTGGACAGATCTTTCAATGGATAAAACGGCTGCTTGAATGTAGTTGTCTATAAGGTCTTTTATTGCAAGGGTTTGATTTTTAAGTTGATAGGGTAGTTCTTCATTGTTAAAAGACTGATCATCAAGATAATTATGAACAATATCCAGAACTGATTGTGCATGGTTATTACTTGTTGTTTCTTGTTGAGCTAAAACAGGTAAATCTGTTGATGAAGGTGGAATGTGTTCTTGTTCGACTTTTGAGGAAGAGGAACGAAAAAAAGAAAAAGACATAATTTATTGATAAAACTGTGTGACATAAACCACAAATTTACATGTAAAAGCGAATAGAAAAAAGAACAAAAGTCAGAAAGAACAAAAGTCAGAATAGTGAACAACATAAAAAGGTAATGTTAAAGAAAAAGAAGTTTAAATTGTAGTGTTGTCGTAGTGTTGTCGTAGTTTTGTCGTAGTGGTTAAACGAGAAATGGCAAGTATTTTGTGTTGTTTAGTTCAAAAAATTTATCAATTACATACAAAAAAGGAAAGCCTATGAAAAAAATCGTAATGTTCTGTCTGTTCGCTGCTTTAACATCTCTAACTATTCAAACAAGTTCTGCTCAGGCATTGCGGTTTGGTGCTGCGAAAAAGCTTCAGACAACAACTAACTTTACCACCATCGTTGATAATCTCACTATGGAATGTTGGGTACGATGGAATGGTACTCCGGGAGGAATTCGATTGCTTGTCTATAATGGTGATCCATCGACGAGTGGTTATGGATACTATATTAATACAAATACAGCTCAAATCCATTTTCTTGCCGGTGGAGTCATTGATGTTGGTACAGGATACAATTTGCCCGTAAATATATGGACACACCTTGCTTTGCGCCGAACAGCAGGGACATGGCATTTAATTGTTAATGGTGTCCAACAAGGGTGGACAGCCGGTAACGCACCAAATGTACCCGGTGCTCCGGGTGCTACTGTAGGAATTGATTTTCCGGGAGATATAGATGAATTGCGTGTGTGGAATATAGCTCTACCAACAGCAACCATCCTCAATAATTTTCAACAAGCTGCGAATTCTTCTCATCCAAATTTTGCAAATCTCGTGGCATATTATCCTATGAATGAAGGTACGGGACAAACAACAGCGGATGCCATTGGAGGAAACACAATGACACTTGGCGCAACAAACGCTGTTGGGGCAGATGACCCCACGTGGATTGCAGACTCTTCCCCTATTACTGTCCCAACTTTAGGCGAATGGGCAATGATTATATTTGCCGTACTGCTTGTTGGTACAGCTTGGTATAAAATGAGAGAAAAACAAGCGTTAACTGCATAAGTTGAATACTATTCCTCATAGTAAAAAGGTATAGAAATTTAATTCTATACCTTTTTTATTTTGAAACAGTAATACATAGCTTAATTATATGGCAAATATCAAAAAAACAAACAAACCGGCTCAATCAATACAAGGAAAAATTATAGAGATAGTACAAAAAAACAAATCCCAATTGTTTTTTATCTTGACTGTAGGGATTGTTATGGTTATCTATTATAGTATTACGGGAACTCAGTGGTTCCGTCAAGATATGTTGCCAAGTTATCTACAAATACTTGCCCGGATTACTTCTGCATTGTTAAATATCATGGGAGAAAAGGTTTCTATAATACGCACAGTGGTCCAATCTCCTTCTTTTTCTATGGATATTGCGTATGGATGTGATGCCCTTGAGCCGATAACTCTATTTTCTGTTGTTGTGCTATGTTTTCCTGCAAAAATATATGGACGCATTATGGGTGTAATATCAGGTGTCTGTTTGCTGTTTACACTGAATATTATTCGCTTGCTATCGCTTTATTATGCCGGTACATATTCACAGGAATTGTTTGAGTTATTCCATATTGAACTATGGCAACCTGCTTTTATTATATGTGCTTTGGTGATGTTTTTGTTGTATGTGGGAATTATAAGAAAAAAAGGATGGAGTAATGTTTAAGACTATCTGGATATTTGTCGGAAAATTCTTTGCATGGTATGTGTTCTTTATATTGATATTGTTTTTAGGATTTAACAAGCCATTTGCGGGGATGTTTCGGTCAGTGGGAACAATGGTTTTTAAGACAATGTGGCATAATGTAGATGTGCAATATAAACCATCATATTCCGCACAAGGGATAGCGGCTCGTTTGAGGGATAACGACACACAAATCCAAATAACAAATCACAATCTTCGTTTGCCCAATGGTTATCCACCAATGGGAAGTGTGGGGACTAATTCACGTTTACAAGCATATTTGCCAATCGCAATGATGATTGCTTTATCATTATCTTTGCCTTTGGCTTTAAAAAGAAGTATGTTTATTATGGTAATAGGATTGGTGCTTCTTTGTATGTGGATATTGTTCTTACTTGGTTTTGTTGTTGTAGTATATGGTGAATTATCCGGTATTGGTTGGTATGGTTTTTCTCAAGAGTCGAAACAAAGTATGCAGGAAATATTAGAAATTATTCTTATGAATCAAATAGGTTTATCATATATAATTCCTTTTGTACTGTGGATCATTATCATAGTATGTACAGGTGATTATCGTCAAATAGTAATGTTGTTGACGGAGAAAGAGAAAAGTATATAGTCATTGTATGAACATTGTATGCAAAAAACTTTATTATGAAATAATATAAAAACTCAGAATAATTTCATTATGAATACATTGTTTTGAACTCAAAACTTCCAAGTTTGCACTTCAATGTTCCTTAAAAACCCACATAGCTAAAGACAAAACACTTAATTCTTTATCAATTTTTGCGATACTTGCTTTCCACGTTCTGTTATGATATTGATAATATAATTCCCCGTTGCTAAGTTCTCTGTACTAATTGGTTTAGTATATGACGAATTTCCTTGTGAGACAATTCTCCCTTCCACATCAATAATTGTATAACTGAAATTACCTTCAAGATTATCAGGGGAGCTTACCGTAAATGAATGTGATACAGGATTGGGAAATACTTGAACGAGATTATCTTGTACATCAAAATCATGCAGTACGCTTATGACCGCTATATTAAAATCTTTCCAAACAGGTGACTTTTTATATACATCTTGAGTTCCTTCGGGTACATATAAAATTACATTCGGTATAGTAACATTTTCAAAAACATTGGCGTTTATTTCTAAAGGATTTTTCCAATGTACCGTTACCGATGTCAATGCCGAACAATCAGAAAATGTTCTGTCACTAATGCTTGTCACAGACTGGGGAATGTTTACCGAAGTCAATCCGTCGCAATCTCTGAATACCTCATTTCCAATACTCGTCACCGAATTAGGAATGGTAACTGAAGTCAAACCAGTACAATATTGGAAAGCACCGTCACTAATATTTGTCACCGAGTTAGGTATGTTCACCGAAGTCAATCCAGTACAATGTGAGAATGTACGTTCACCAATACTTGTGACCGAATTCGGAATGTTCACCAAAATTAAGCGGGAACAATATGCGAAAGCACCTCTTCCAATACTCGTCACCGAATTAGGAATGTCTATTGATTCTAATCCGGAACAATATGCGAATGCACTGATTCCAATACTCGTCACCGAATTAGGAATGTCTATTGATTCTAATCCAGTACAATGTGAGAATGTAACGTTACCAATACTCGTCACGGAATTGGGAAGATTAACTGAAGTCAATCCGGAACAACTATAGAAAACACCTTCACTAATACTGATAACCGAATTCGGAATGGTAACTGAATTTAAGCCGGTACATTTTGCGAATGCATCAATACCAATACTCCTCACGGAATTAGGAATAGTAACAGATATCAAACTTGTGCAACCTTGGAATGCATAATTACCAATATTCGTCACGGAATTAGGAATGTTCACCGAAGTCAATCCAGTACAATCTTCGAATACCCCTGTAGCAATATACGTTACCGAATTAGGAATAGTAACAGATGTCAAACTTGTGCAACCTTGGAATGCATAACTACCAATATTCGTCACGGAATTAGGAATGTTCACCGAAGTCAATCCAGTACAATCTTCGAATGCCCCTGTAGCAATATACGTTACCGAATTGGGAATATTAACTGAAGTCAAACTGTGACAGCGTCTGAAAGTATAAATTCCAGTCGTTGTTACCGAATTAGGAATGTTTACTGATGTTAAGCCGATACAATCTGCGAATGCATAATTACCAATATTTGTAATAGAATTAGGAATGTTTACAAAAGTCAATCCCTTGCAATTATAGAATGAATATTCACCAATACTAATAACCGAATTAGAAATGTTAACTGAAATTAGCCCTTTACAACCCGCGAATGCACTGTTTCCGATCGTTACTACTGAATTAGGAATGTTTATTGAATCCAGCAGTGAACACCCTTCGAATGCATTGTTTCCAATCATTGTTACTGAATTAGGGATATTTACTGATCTCAAGCCCCAATTATCAGCGAATGTATTATCTTCAATCCTTGACACGGAATTAGGAATGTTCACCGATCCCAATCCTCTACATTCTTTGAATGCACCGACACCAATCCTTGACACGGAATTAGGAATGATAAGAGAAGTCATACTGCGGCAACCTTGGAATGCATAATCACCAATATTGATAACGGAATTAGGAATGTTAGCCGAAGTCAAGCTGGTACACTGTGTGAATGCATTGTTTCCAATATTTGTAACCGAGGGACCGATGTTTACTGAAGTCAAGCTGGTACATTCAGTGAATGCAAAATAACCGATATTAGTCACCGAATTACCGATGTTTACTGAAGTCAATCCGGTACATTGTCTGAAGGCAAAGTGATCAATATTAGTCACCGAATTAGGAATGTCTATTGAAACCAAACTTGAACAACTGTGGAATGATGAATTACCAATATATGTCACGGAATTAGGAATGGTTACTGAAGTCAATCCTGTACAATTTGAGAAAGCGCTTTCTCCAATACTTGTCACTGAATTAGGAATGGTAATTGAAGATAAACCCCGACTATATGCAAAAGCACTACTTCCAATACTCGTTACACCATACGTAATTGATGCGTTTGTTACAGTAGCCGGAATATTTGCGTTGCCTGTAATGGAAGAGTTTCTTATTACTTCTACGGTAGGCGGATTGGTTGATGTTACTTTATAATTAATGCCATCAACATTGAAATTTTGCCCAAAGACATTGATGTGGAACATAATGATTGCTAACAAGGCAAGGCATAAAGTTTTCATGTTCATACAACGAATTACTGATACCTACTTCCAGATGATTTTACGTCGCTGTTTCGGTAATTCCGACTATGTCATAATGTGTTACAAAATTATACTTTTTTTGTAAGTACTTCCATTATTATGTCAATTTTGAACTCAAAACTTCCAAGTTTGCACTTCAATGTTCCTTATGAAACCCACATAGCTAAAGACAAAACACTTAATTCTTTATCAATGTTTGCGATACTTGTTTTCCACGTTCTGTTATGATGCTGATAATATAATTCCCCGTTGCTAAGTTCTCCGTGTTAATTGGTTTAATATATGACGAATTTCCTTGTGAGACAATTCTCCCCTCTACATCAATTATTGTATAGCTGAAATTAGCTTCAAGATTATCAGGGGAACTTACGGTAAATGAATGTGATACAGGATTGGGAAATACTTGAACGAGATTATCTTGTACATCAAAATCATGCACCCCACTTATGACCGCTATATTAAAATCTTTCCAAACAGGTGTATTCTTGTAGGCATCTTGAGTTCCTTCGGGTACATATAAAATTACATTCGGTATAGTAACATTTTCAAAAACATTGGCGTTTATTTCTAAAGGCATTGTCCGATGTACCGTTACTGAAGTCAATGCGGAACAATCAGAAAATGTTCTGTCACCAATGCTTGTCACAGACTGAGGAATATTGACAGATGTCAATCCCTTGCACCCTGCGAATGCTTCTTCTTCAATACTTGTAACATCATACGTAATAGAGGCATTTGTTATAGATGTCGAAACATTTCCATTGCCTGAAATTGATGTGGTATTTACTGTTGCCGGAATATTTGCATTGCCAATAAACGAAGAGTTTTTTGCCACCGCCACAGTAGGAGGAATTAATGATGTCACTGTGTATTTGATGTCATCATTTGTAAATTTTTGCCCAAAAACTTCGATTTTAAAATCTTTCCAAACGGGTGTAGTACTATAACGTTTTCTGGCTGTATCCGGTACATATAGTGTTACTGCCGATAATATTACACCGTTAAAAATATTAGCGTTTACCGCCAAAGGGGTTACCCATTTCACGGTTATTGAAGTCAAACCGGCATCAGCGAATGCTTGTTGTCCAATATTCATTACCGAATTAGGAATATTTATAGATGTCAAGCTGCTACACTTTGCAAATGCACTTGCACCAATACTCTTAACAACATTAGGAATGCTTACCGATGCCAAATTGCTACACTCTGCGAAAGTAGTTGCACTAATAATCGCTATAGAATTAGGAATGCTTACAGAAGCTAAGCTGCTACACTTTGCAAATGCACTTGCACCAATAGTCGTTACTGAATTTGGAATGCTTACAGAAGCCAAGCCGCTACACTTTTCGAATGCGGCTGCACCAATAGCGGTTACAGAGTTGGGAATGTTTACGGATGTTAAATTGCTACACTGTGCGAATGCACCTTGACCAATAGCGGTTACAGAGTTGGGAATATTTACGGAAGTCAAACCTGTACAATTTTTGAATGCATTAGATCCAATTCTCGTTACGGAATATGTAATTGATGCATTTGTAACAGTCGCCGGAATGTTTGCACTTCCGACAAAGGAAGTATTCAATCCTACCTCTACAGTAGGCGGACTTGATGATGTAATTGTATAATTGATGTCATTAACAGAGAAAGTTTGTTTAATTACTTGTATTTTAAAATCCTTCCAAACAGGTGTAGTTCTATAAGCGTTTTGAGTTTCGATCGGCACATATAATGTGTCCATTGATAATGGACCCGTAAATACATTGGTACTGATTTCCAAAGGTTTTGTCCAATTAACAGTGACCGATGTCAAGCCGGCATCTAAGAACGCACCTTCTTTAATATACTTAACAGTGTTAGGAAAGATTACTGACCTCAAACTGGAACAACCTTTGAATGCATCATAACCAATACTAATAGCAGATTTAGGGATATTTACAGAATGTAAGCGAAAACAGTTTTCGAATAAGCCGTCACCAACCCTCGTCACATGATCAGGAATATTGATCGAAGTCAATCCGTCACAACCGGAGAATGCATAATCACCAATACTGATAACCGCATCAGGAATATTAATCGAAGTCAATCTGTAACAACCGGCAAATGCACCGTCACCAATACTTGTAACCGCATCAGGAATATTGATCGAAGTCAATTCTCTACAACCGGCGAATGTACTTTCACCAATACTTGTAACTGAAATAGGAATACTGATTGAACTCAACCTCCAACACTCTGCGAATACACGGCTTTCAATAGTTGTGATCGAATTAGGAATGGTAAGAGAAGTCAATCCAGTACAATATGCGAATGTACTTTCACCAATACTTGTAACTGAAATAGGAATATTGATTGAAGTCAATCTGGTACAACTGTGGAATGCACTGTTTCCAATAGTGGTCACTGAATTAGGAATGGTAAGAGAAGTCAATCCGGTACAATATGCGAATGCACTGTTTCCAATATTCGTCACCGAATTACCCAAAGTAACCGAAGTCAATCCTGTACAACTGTGGAAAGCACCGTTTCCAATATTCATCACTGAATTAGGAATGTTCACCGAAGTCAATCCTCCGCAACGGGCAAATGCAAAATCACCAATATTCGTCACCGAATTACCCAAAGTAACCGAAGTTAAGCCTGTACAAACATTAAAAGCAGCCTCACCAATATTCGTCACCGAATTACCCAAAGTAACCGAAGTTAAGCCTGTACAATGTGCGAATGCAGATTCACCAATATTCGTCACCGAATTACCCAAAGTAACCGAAGTTAAGCCTATACAATGTGCGAATGCAGATTCACCAATATTCGTCACCGAATTACCCAAAGTAACCGAAGTGAATCCGGTACAATTTTCGAATGCTGATTTTCCAATAGTATTTACCGAATGAGGAATAATAATTGAAGTCAAGCTGGAACAATATGCGAATGCCTCATATCCAATATACGTCACGGAATTGGGTATGCTTATTGATTTCAAGCCAGTGCATTTTTCGAATATCGCACCGCTAATGAAGGTTACCGAGTTAGGTATGTTCACCGAAGTCAAGTTGGAACAATCTGAGAATGCATAAAAGCCAATAGTTGTTACCGAATTAGGAATATTAACAGAGGTCAATCCTTTACAACTTGAGAATGCACCATCACCAATACTCGTTACCGAATTAGGAATATTTACGGAAGTCAATCCTCTGCAACGGGCAAATGCATAATCACCAATAGTCGTCACTGAGTTGGGAATATCGATTGAAGTCAATCCGTAACAGTCTTGGAATGCCTTCTCACCAATAGTCGTCACTGAGTTGGGAATGTTGACCGATGTCAAGCAGCCGGGGCACTCTGCGAATGCCCTATCACCAATACTCGTTACACCATACGTAATTGATGCATTTGTAACAGTAGCAGGAATGTTTACACTGCCTGCAAGGTAATGGTTAAATGCTACTTCTACAGTAGCCGGTTTCACTGATGTTACTTTGTAATTAATGCCATCAACTTTGAATTGTTGCCCAAAGACATTGATGTGGAACATAATGATTGCTAACAAGGCAAGGCAAAAAGTTTTCATATTCATACAACGAATACATGATACCTACTTTCAGATAATTTTACGTCGCTGTTTCGGTAATTCCGACTATGTCATAATCTGCTACAAAACTATACTTTTTTTGTAAGTACTTCCATTATTATGTCAATTCTGAAACTCAAAACTTCCAAGTTTGCACTTCAATGTTCTTTATGAAACCCACATACCTAAAGACAAAACACTTAATTCTTTATCAATGTTTGAGATACTTGTTTTCCACGTTCTGTTATGATGTTGATAATATAATTCCCCGTTGCTAAGTTCTCCGTACTAATTGGTTTAGTATATGACGAATTTCCTTGTGAGACGATTCTCCCCTCTACATCAATAATTGTATAGCTGAAATTACCTTCAAGATTATCAGGGGAACTTACTGTAAATGAATATGATACAGGATTGGGAAATACTTGAACGAGATTATCTTGTACATCAAAATCATGCAGTGCGCTTATGACCGCTATATTAAAATCTCTCCAAACCGGTGCCTTTTTATAGGTATCTTGAGTTCCGGCGGGTACATATAAAATTACATTCGGTATAGTAACATTTTCAAAAACATTGGCATTTATTTCTAAAGGATTTTTCCAATGTACCGTTACCGATGTCAATGCGGAACAATCAGAAAAAGTTCTGTCACCAATGCTTGTCACAGACTGGGGAATGTTTACCGAAGTCAAGCCCTTGCACCCTGCGAATGCCTCTTCTTCAATACTTGTAACATCATACGTAATAGAGGCATTTGTTATAGATGTCGAAACATTTCCATTGCCTGAAATTGATGTGGTGTTTACTGTTGCCGGAATATTTGCATTGCCAATAAACGAAGAGTTTTTTGCTACCGCCACAGTAGGTGGAATTAATGATGTCACTGTGTAAGAGATATCATCAGCAGAGAAACTTTGCTTAAATCCTTGTATTTTAAAATCTTTCCAAACAGACTTCTGACTATAAGCATTTTGAGTTCCTTCCGGTACATATAATGTTACTTTATTTACATTCACATTATCAAAAACACTAGCATTTATTACCAAAGGTTTTGTCCTATTCACCATTACTGAGGTTAATTCGGTACAATTTCCGAATGCATACATTCCAATACGTGACAACGAATTAGGGATGTTTATAGATGTTAACCCGGTACAGTTTTTGAATGTCCGCGATCCGATTGTCTTTAGCGAGTTAGGAATATTCAGTGAAGTCAAGTTTGAACAATTTTCGAATGCATCGTCATAAATATCAATAACTGAATGAGGAATGGAAAGAGAACTCAATCCTGAACAACCTGCGAATGTACCGTAACCAATACTTGTCATAGATTTAGGAATACTAACAGAGGTCAAACTTGTGCAACTATAGAATGCATAATTACCAATATCGGTTACCGAATTAGGAATGTTCACCGAAGTCAATCCTGAACAATATGCGAATGAATAATTACCAATATTAATAACCGAGTTAGGAATGGTAATTGAAGTCAACCCTGTACAATTGAAGAATAAATAATTGCCGATACCGGTAACTGAGTTAGGAATATTAATTGAAGTCAACCCGGTACAACCTGCGAATGCAGCGTTACCAATATTCGTCACTGAATTGGGAATGCTTACCGAAGTCAATACTTTACAATCTGCGAATGCAGCGTTACCAATATTCGTCACTGAATTGGGAATGCTTACTGAAGTCAAGTCCTCACAGTATTGGAATGCCTCATGTCCAATCCTTGTAACAGCATACGTAATAGATGCATTTGTTACAGTAGATGGGATATTTGCACTGCCTGTAAAAGAACCGGTTTTTGCTACTTCCACAGTTGTTGGATTGGTTGATGTAATTTTGTAATTAATGCCATTAACCGAGAATGTTCCCAAATTTCCCTTGATATTAAAGTTTTTCCAAACAAGTGCTTTTCTGTAAACATCTTGAGTTCCGTCCGGAATATATAGTGTCACTTGTTCTGCTTTAACGCTATCAAAGTCGTAAGCCTTTATTTCTAATGGGGTTGCCCAATTCACAGTTAACGAAGTCAATCCTGTACAATTTTTGAATGCGCCGGACCCAATAGTTGTTACCGAATTAGGAATGGTAATTGAAGTCAAGCCCGAACAATTTGCGAATGCAGCGGATCCAATAGTTGTTACCGAATTAGGAATATTAACTGAAGTCAAACTACTACAAAACTGGAATGTAGCCTCTCCAATACTTGATACGGAACTCATGTTGACCGAAATCAAACCGGAACAACCAGAGAATGCAGCGGATCCAATAGTTGTTACCGAATGAGGAATGTTCATCAAAGTCAAGCGATAACAACCTTTAAAGGCACCATCATCAATAGTTGTTACCGAGTTAGGAATGTTCACGAAAGTCAAGCGGAAACAATATTCGAAGGCGCTTTTTCCAATATTATTTACCGAATTAGGAATGGTAATTGAAGTCAAGTTGGAACAATATGCAAAAGCATAATTACCAATATTGATAACTGAATTAGGAATGGTAAGAGAAGTCAAACCAGTACAATATTGGAAAGAACCGTCACCAATACTTGTCACCGAGTTAGGTATGTTCACCGAAGTCAATCCGGAACAATCTGAGAAAGTACGTTCACCAATTTTCGTCACCGAATTAGGAATGGTAAGTGAAGTCAAACCCTTACAACCTGCGAAAGCATAATTGCCGATAGTAGTTACGGAATTCGGAATATTCAGTGAAGTCAAACCGTTACAATTTTGGAAAGCACTACTTCCAATACTCGTTACACCATACGTGATTGATGTATATATTACAGTCGCCGGAATATTTGCAATGCCTTTAAAGAGGCGGTTACCTGCAACTTCCACAGTAGGCGGATTGGTTGATGTTACTTTGTAATTAATGCCATCAACGTTGAATTCTTGCCCAAAGACATTGATGTGGAACATAATGATTGCTAACAAGGCAAGGCTTAAAGTTTTCATATTCATACAACGAATTACTGATACCTACTTCCAGATAATTTTACGTCGCTGTTTCGGTAATTCCGACTATGTATTTGTCTAAATAAAAAACTGGAAGCTCAACATTACTTTCTTTGCAATACCGATAACATGTTCTCAGCAAGAACAATTCCACATTGTGATGGAAAGTAAGCTATTCTTATCGTTTAACCGATATAAGTCCCAATAATCAATGCAATCTAAATCATAGAAAGTTCGCTTGTCTGTTTTCTCAATAGTTTGAGCAAAGCACTCAGTCGAAAATATAAGTATGAGAAGGACTGCACTGTTTATAGTTTGCCTACGCTTGTTGTTCGCGTGGACGCATTGTGCTTTCCCGTATCGCGAAACTACAAAACTTTAGCAACACAGTCAAAAATCTAACGATAATGTTGTAAACAACAAAAGATTTTGTGCAGCATAGCATCATTGATATGCGCTTGTTGTCATTGAGTAAAGCTTATTTATTTTTGATAAATTTGTCGTAAAAATTGTTTGAAGCCGGGTGTCTATAAAAATTGTTAAAATTACGTAGTTTGAAAAGTATGTTGTTGCGCTTATGGTTTCAGTGTTTCAGAATTTCTTTACATTAAGAAAATCTCTTCAATTGCCTTTGAGTATTCCTCAATAGACAGAGTTGTAATAAAAGCACGTATTATTATTGTCTCAAAAAATCGGCGAGTAGTCTGTGAAAATGATGTGTTCCTTGTTCGCGATTCACAGAAAATCTTCCTGTTGAATACACTCTTGATTTGAGACCTTTATATACATTTTCCACCACGAATTCATCTTCACGCTCTACTTTGTCCAACATTGCTCCCGCCCCCGAATGCAATTTGCTCTCATCATAGAGATATGTAATAAAACTAACTTTTGTTTTATCAATGGTTATTGGTTTCACGATATTGATAGATAAACCCCAAGGATAAAAATTGAACATCATATTCGGGAATATCCAATAATAATAAGCGGCAATGGATTTACCATAATCGGGATGTCCTTCAGGCAAAATGAAACATTCCTCACCATCTTTTGCATATCCGATTTGCACATTGAAATAATCATATAATTCTGTGGTATATAGCCCATAATCTAAAACTGAGTTCAAATCCTGATGCACGTACGGAATATGAAATCCCTCAAGATAATTGTCGCAATACAATGCCCAATGCGCATTCACAAGATATTCTTTTCCTAAAGTCGGTTTATGAATAAATTCATCCAGAGGCAAAAAACCAATGCGTTCATTCATGATAGAAAGAATATTACGCAGTTCGAATCGGGGAGAAATTCCCGTAAATAAAAATGGACCCCATTCCACCAAATCAAATTGATGTAAATTATCGCATGGTCTGGGGAAATTCTCAGTCAAAGAAAATTCAGGCATGGATACAAATGTTCCATCTTGTTTGAATCTTCTGCCATGATACATACACGTGAGAAATTTGGCTGATCCGGGGTTGTGCACCACGATATTTCCACGATGAGTACATACATTCGAAAGACATCGAAGAGTGTCATCCGCGGAACGAATTAAAACCATTGGCTCATTCAAATAACCATCTAATAGATAGAATGGATACGTGCTATTTGGTAAACTATTTAGACGTTTATCCCCAATCCATTGCCATGATGAGGCAAATATTCGATCTTTCATACTCTCAAATATAGTGGTATCATGATAAAATGAGCCGGGCAATGTTTCGGCTTTGCTGATATCCGGGTCTATGTAGAGTTGTTTCATTGTTCTCTCTCAAAAATAATTACAGTTACCGTAGGATTAAATATGCGAAAATGTCAGAAGCGTTGAAGTCCCGAAAGGGTTTTGCACTCCTGTCTCCTTGAAGTAAAGAGTTTCTTTTCTTCAAAACTACACAATTTAGGTAACAAAGACAAAACTTCATATCAATCAATAATTTTTATGAAAGCACTTGTCTAAACAAAACCCGCGAAGTTAAATTTTTTTTGTGTTTTCATCATCAACATAAATTTATATTATATAGTTTAAAACATTACAACAAAACAAGTTAGTAACAATATGTTCTGAGATTTATACCGAAACACATATCGTCTTTCGTTCTAAACACTCACTCTATAATATCATCACATATATGTTTTCTATAAACTAAAGACATGATACCGGTCATAATTGGTTTATTGATAATCAAGGAGTTAAATCTCCATTTTTATAGCAATTTGTCTATTATTGTTTTACACTCCGGCGTACAATAAGCATTTTTGAAATACTCCTTAGAAAAGTATGTTCTTTGTTTTGCAGTAAAAAAACAATTGTTACACTCTATATGGATGTAACTTATACTCATTACAAAAGAATGGGAGATAAAACAGACTATCGGGGGTAAAAATCATACAGCGAAAATACTTATTCTTTGTCAAGAAGGTGGAATATTCTTGCCTATTCTGAGTCTGTTGAGGGAAATTGATGATGAACTTTATCAAGCAGATTACCATTGTACATCAATGGTTCAATAATTACAAAAACAGGTATTGTTATAGCGAAAAATACAGTTCTTAGCCTTGACAATGGTTTCAATTATAAAAAGTTATGTAAACAATATTTCGACTTTAACTCTTTCCTAATAGTCAAGAAAATAAACTTAATAGTCAATCACTTAATACCGAACACAACGCTTCTTTATTCAAGAACATATACATTGCACTATGTCAGTGAACGATTATTTGCATGGATTGACAGTTTTAGAACACCGGTATTAGGTATGAAAAAAAATCGGAAAATTATCGTGCATTTTGGCTTTTAGAAATGAGAATTTATTATTTTTTTATATCATTCAATAACTCTTTGTATTGTTGAAAAACGTCTTGAGGATGAATATCATCCAATACTGTTGTGGTAAACAATACTCTGTTTTGTGTGTGATATGGAAGAAATCGTTCAATGCCTACATAGTAAAGAGAAAGGTCAATGACGGGTAATTGTAATGCTGAAGCAAGATGGACCATGGCTGTATCCGGTGAAATAAGCATAGAACAACATTGCAATAGTGCAGCAGCCTCTGCAAAGTTTGCTGTTGCTGGAGAAGGTATAACTATATGAGGTAATTTTGTCGCTAAAAACTCTCTGTCCGCTTGTTTGTCGCCCAAAGCAAATACTAAGGTTGGTTGTTGAATAAGTGATAATAATTCCAACCAATGTTCTTTATTCCATTCACGTATATGTGAACCAGCGCTGAGATTCACAGCAAGTATGGTTTGTTGAGATTTCAGATTTTGTAAATAAGTAATTGTATCATGAATAATTGGTGATATGGGGGCTTCGGGGATATATGGACGCAAATTTTCGGGAGCATAAGAGATTCCCAAAACATCCAATAAAGCACAATTTTTTTCAATCGTTGGGGTAATCCATTCTTTTTCGACTAAATAATCATAGTGTTGCTTTTGTTCATCTACATATATACCGACTTTCTTTTTTGCTTTTACCAGATGGCTCAAGAAGACTTGAGTAAAAGACAGAGTGTCTTTTGGGTTAAATACAATGTCTGCTTGAATTTGTCGAAGAGTGAGTATAGTTTGCCAAAAGTTTTGCTTTGCATGATATAATGTGATATTGGTATCATCTTTGAAGAATGAATAAGAGCGATTGTTGCTGACAACATAATGAATATGACAATCAGGAAGTTCTTCTCGTAAACGGCGAATCAGCGGTGTCAATAAAATAGAATCACCGAAACGCTCTTGTCCTAATATAATGATGTTGTTGGGTTTATAATCAATACATTGTGTCTGAGGTTGAACAGTTGTTGTTTTTGTTTTTCCAAACATAAACAGCATGAGTTGAGCAAGTATTTTTCTTCGTTGAACGGCATCCATAGTGTTGTAGTCGTAAAGTAATCTTGTTTTATGTATATATTCTGTGAGCATAACACAATACAAATTTCAGAGAGTATTTACATGCCAATCTATTGTAAAGACAAGGGGGATACATTGATTTATGAAGATGAACAAGTTTTACTCTGTTGTTTTTGCTGATATGAATTGATACATCTTTTCTTCTTTTCTGTCTTGTATGATAGTAAAAATATCTTTTCACTAATATTTCTCTCTTATGGGATAGAAGCCAAGCCTTGTTGTTAAAAAATTAGATAGTGTCAATATAAACAGACAGATATATATTGATACAAGAAAAGAATATCACTGATTGGCAAGGCAAAATCATTGTGTAGAAATGGCTTTGTAATGACAGTAATAATCTCCATTTGGTTAATAATCTAAAGAGATTATTTCTGTAAATTTTGGGAGTATTGGTCGAGGAAGTGGCGTTCAGACTCCGTAAGTGCATCATACCCTACTTCAATCATTCTATCAAGGATGAGATTTAACTGTTCTTCATCTGTAAAGTCTTCTTCTCTAAATTCTGTAAACACTGATGGGGTTTTGGATGATATCGTGCCTGTAATACTAACCGGTTCAAGTTCTTCATCGGGCGGAGGTGCTATGACAGGTAATGTTGTTGATTGAATAATGCTTTGCTTTTTTACGGATGAGCGTTTATTAGACCAACTCAAAGCTATGCCAAGACAACCACCGATAATACTTTGTGAGAACTGACGATAGAACAAAAATGATTCGGATGTCAGAAGGTAAGCACCGGAGAATATAAGTCCTATGATTGCTAAAAGTGTAGCAAACACGGGAACAGGTATGCGATAACCGACAAACACTTCTGCAATGTGACGCGGAAATAAAGCCACATACATTCCTAAAGTGAAAAATGAAATAAGAGTTGTACCATTAAGTGGATTGGGGTCAGAAGGAAGAAATAACATAAAACCCAATGCTTGCAACACTGTCAGCATGGTTAACAAGAGAGGAAACTTGAAGCGAGGAAATACGGTTTCAACCTTGTCCCCGGCGAAAAACATGACAGACATAAACACAAGCAATTCACCAACAGATTGTCCGGCAAAAGGATAGGTGAATAATCGCCAAATGTCATAATGATGGAGAACCGCATCGGAACTGAGTTGAAGCAGAGGAACAATGTGAGTGCCTTTGCTAATAATGTCGAGCAAAAACGTCATCCCGACAATGAGAAGGAGTTTATGCGAAAACGATATACCGATGGGTTTCATTACTGTTTTATTCTCTATAAAAAATAGGTGATTACGTTAATGACACCGTAATCACCCAAAAGTTTCAACATTTGATGATAGCGGAACAGCAATGGCTGTGCCGAAACCATTATCGGATTATGACAAAGAATCTAAAACTTTATCCACTTCTTGGATATCCACTTTTTCATAAAACACTTCATTTACCGCAATCATTGGTGCCCCACCGCAAGCTCCCATACATTCCACTTCTTCGAGAGAGTACTTACCGTCGGGAGTTCTTTGGTTATGAGAGATGCCGTATTTACCGGACACATGGCGATATATGTCTTCACCGCCGCGCAACATGCACGAAATATTCGTACATACTTGAATATGATAATTGCCCATAGGTTTTTTAAAATACATTGTGTAAAAAGTTGCTACTCCTTTTACATGTGCAGTGGGCAAATCAAGCAATTGACCAATGTATCGCATAACATCTTCGGACAACCAGCCCCATTTTTTTTGAGCCATCCACAAGACGGGCATGATTGCCGCTTTGGGTTCGGGATACTTTGATTTGTGCAATTCCACCTGTTGCAATTCTTCAGGAGTAAATGTAATGTCCATGAGGAAAATCCTTTGTCGGTAGTAAAAACGATTGTGTGAAAGATACCCACCAAAGGCGAGCACACTTTATTTCTATGGCAAAAATACGAAACACGATTATATAGACTTTCCAAAAAAGAGTATGCAGCGTCCTAAAATTGTCATAATCTCTGCCGACTTGGTAGTTTTGTGTAAATTTTGAGGACAACACTTTGTTGATGAATGAAGACTGCCTCAGATTTGTTGTGAAGAGTTTTTGTTTTCTAATCTTTTACTTTTGCTGACTTATGGTTCGTGATCTCAATGACGCATCGGTGTTACGGCTTATACAAATAGCTCTTACCGAAGATATTGGAACCGGTGATATTACTGCCGAAAGCATCTTTGATATTGATGCTATTGCAAGTGCTTCACTTCTTGCCAAAGAGAGTGGCATAATCTGTGGTTTGAAAATTGCCGAACTGACGTTCCGAAATTTTACCATTGATATGAACTGGCGAACATTCTGCAATGATGGTGATTATGTGGAAAAAGGAAGTGTTATTGCCCAAATTGAAGCCCCAAGCCGTGTTTTGCTTTCCGGGGAAAGAACAGCCCTTAATTTTTTACAAAGGATGTCCGGGGTTGCTACCCAAGCCAATAGATATGTTCGTGCTATCGAAGGAACGGGATGCCGAGTATTAGACACACGAAAAACCATTCCGGGTTGGCGTTTGCTTGATAAATATGCCGCGAAAATTGGTGGCGCAACGAATCATCGCTATGGTCTTTACGATATGGTGATGATAAAGGATAACCATATTACGGCTGCCGGCAGTATTGAAAAAGCCATTGAAATTGTGATTAAAGAAACTTCGAATTACCCCTTACCCATAGAAGTGGAAACTGCCACATTAGGCGATGTTGCGAGGGTATTGCAAGTTGGCGGCATCACGCGAATTATGTTCGATAATTTTAGCGTTGCGAATGTTCGCGAAGCCGTGAAGATGGTGGAAGGGCGTTTTGAAACAGAAGCCTCCGGCGGTATCAATCTTCAAACCATTCGCGATTATGCGGAAACAGGAGTAGATTTTGTCTCGGTGGGAGCTATCACACACTCAGCGCCGGCTCTGGATATTTCGATGAACATTATTGTGTCACGACAATTTTATTAATAAAACATGGAACTGTCTGTTGCTCTTATACAGCAATCACCACTTTGGGCTAATCTGGAGTATAATTGCCAAATCATACAACAAACTATTCACCAAACGGACGCAGATATTCTTGTATTTCCGGAATTGGCGACTTCGGGTTATTTTTTTACATCCAAAGAAGATTTGATGCCCCATAGCATTGATGTACATTGTGATATTTGTAAGACATTTCATACAATGGCACGCGAGAAAAATGCAATTATCGTGATTGGTTTTGCGGAAAGGGACAAAGATACACTCTATAATTCTGCCATGCTTCTTTTTCCGCACGAAGAAAAACCTATCGTCTATAGAAAAACCCATTTATTTTACAAAGAATTTTTATGTTTTTCACCGGGAAATACCGGTTTTTTTGTTGTGGAAGATACAGCCAAAGATGTACGAGTGGGAACAATGATCTGTTATGATTGGCGGTTTCCTGAAAGTGCTCGGACCCTTGGTTTACGAGGCGCAGATATTATTGTATGTCCGTCTAATTTGGTAACGGATGTATGGCATATAGCCATGCCGTGCAGAGCTTTAGAAAATAAAGTATATATGGCGGTGGCTAATCGTTATGGCACAGAAAAAGTGGGCGATGAAGAACTTACTTTCAAAGGAGAAAGTGCTTTATGGGGTTATAATGGTGCGATAATGGCAAAAGCATTACCTCAAGGTGATGCCATTGTCTATGGTAGTATTCAACCGGAACTTACACGCTCTAAAAGCTTTAATTCTGTCAATGATATTTTCAGAGATCGCCGACCGGAAATGTATGTGTAATAAATATATTTTTGTTATAGAGTTATGAATAGCCGAGAGAAAATATGCTTACAATGTGGAACAACATATAAGGTATATGATGGCTATGCAGAGTGGTGCGAATTCTGTGATTGGAATTTGAACAGCAATGATGAACCCGAGCAATTAGATATGTATGAGAAAATTGTTAGGAAAATAGGCGATAAATACAGTAAAAAACTGTTTGCTACATTAATGGAAACAGATATAGAAAAATATAAACACAGAAATACTCTTGTTGCAACAACAACAGTTGTGATGTCTTTGTTGGTAGTTCTGGTTTGGTTGTCTTTGGTTGTTAGCTCTGTTTTGTTGTTGCTTTTGTTCCCGAATATTTTCGCCATCTTGGGTTCTGTGATGTGTTTGCTTCTCGTTATTTATTTACGCCCAAGATTTTCTAAAAAGCCAAAAGATGTTATTACAAAACAAGAAATGCCTGCATTGTGGGAATTTGTTGAATCATTAAATGAGAAATTAGGAGGAAAGCCCATAGATTATCTTGTTGTCAATGCTGATTTCAATGCATCAATGGGATATGTCGGAATACAAAGAAAAAAAGTATTAACATTAGGTTATCCACTTGTTTCTCTTTTGTCTAAACAGGAATTTGTTGATCTTGTTGGTCACGAACTTGCACATAATGTAAATCAAGACCCGGCTCGTGGTTTTTTACATTATTATGTATTCACAAATGTTTGGGCATGGTATTATTTTTTATCACCCAAAGGCATAATGCAAGGTAGTGATGTTAACTATATATTCAAAATAGCTTCTATTCCTTTTTATGTTTTAATGTGGTGCGCTTCCAAAACAGCTCTTGGTTTTCTGTTTGTGTACTACTGGATGATACACTATGACTCACAAAAAGCAGAGTATTATGCTGATTATTTGGGAGCTTGTATGGGAGGTAGCGAGGATTCTGAAAAGTCTTTGTACAAGCTAAGTTATGGTCTTTTCTTGCAATATGTTCAACAACAAGCTGTTGTAGCACCGAATGGTAAAACTATTATACAACGATTAAAAGAAATGATAGAAACAATCCCCGAAAAAGAAATTCTACGTTTGCAAAAATTAGCAACAAGGAAATCTTCGCGGGTAGATTCTTCACATCCTCCAACGACATATCGTATTGAGTTTGTAAAAAAGTTTGCTCCTAAGGTCGGTTTGTTTCAACTCACTCAGGAACACTTTCACAAAATCTGTGAAGAGTTGGCACAACAAGAAGAAAAAATAAATATAAAATTGATAGATGAGTATAAATGGTACATTTCATAAGTTCTTTTTTTAATCAACACTATGATAAAAATACATAACCTTCATAAAGCATTTGGACAAAAACAAGTATTGAACGGCATAGATTTAACCATCAGCGATGGTGAAACTATTTGTATTATTGGTAAATCGGGGTGCGGTAAAAGTGTCTTGCTCAAACATGTGGTTGGTCTGCTTGATGGCGATCAAGGTCATGTGGAAGTGGATGGAAAAAATGTCATACATTTCACCAAAGAAGAATTGTTTTCTTTACGCCGTCGTGTGGGATATGTTTTTCAAGGCGCTGCTTTATTTGATTCACTTACTGTATTTGAAAATGTCATTATCAGCCAATGGGAACATGGCGAACGCGATACCATAGCTTTAACACAAGAGGCGCAAAGAGTATTGAGTGCAGTGGGATTATTACCTGCTTCATCGGCAGAAGGTTTTGCAAAAGAATGGGCAATATTGCGCGATAAAAAACCCTCCGATTTATCAGGTGGAATGCGTAAACGTGTTGGTGTGGCTCGTGCTTTGGTTGGCAGTCCCGATTATGTGTTTTATGATGAACCCACAACCGGTTTAGATCCCGTTACTTCAGAGCAAATAGATAATTTAATTGCCGAACTTTCCTCTACATTCAATATGACATCCGTTGTGATTACCCACGATATGTTTTCTGTGTTTAAAATTGCCAATAGAGTCGCCATGCTCGATAAAGGTAAAGTCCGTTTTGAAGGTACTGTGAAAGAATTATTAGATTGTAAAGATACTGTTGTCGTCGAATTTTTAGAACGATATGTTTGATATAACACACAGAAATATTGTTTACTCACAGATGTTCTAATCTTTAGTGTCAATCACAATTTTTTGATTCATTATGAACATGTAGAAAATCTGCAATAGCGTCCGCAACAATATCCGGTTCTTCCTCTTGTGGAAAATGCCCGCAATTTTCTAATTTTATAGTTGTTGAATTAATAAAACCACTTTGGAATTTGTCTAAATATTTAGGGATAATAACAGGGTCTTTCATTCCCCATATACATAATGTAGGCTTATTGGCAATACTCTCTTTTTTATTCCACAATTCTTGAAACCAGTCCTGATCATTGAGCAATGATTGTGCAAAAGCCAAAGTGCCATTGCGTTCTGTTGAGCTTGCAAATGGCTTGGTGTAATGTTTCAAAATATGTTTTGTCGGTTTTTTGTCACCATACACTGTTGGTAAAACAAATCTCGGTGAAAAATTGAGATACCTGTATAAAAAAGGCAAAAGTGGATTGCGAAGAATTTTGCTGAATTTCTTAAAGTGAGGGTCATCGGCGCTGCTCCAAAGCCACGAATTGAATATGACGATGTGTTTTATAAGATGCGGGTATTTTATGGCAACATTGAGTCCTATAGGTCCGCCAAAATCTTGTACAATAAGTGTAATATCGGTTAATTCTTTTTCTAGAATAAATTGTTCCAAAGTGTTACTGTGGTTTTGTGTGGAATAATCGTAATGCTCCGGTTTATCAGAAAGCCCAAAACCGATATGATCAATGGCAATGCAACGAAAAGAAGATGAGAGTTTTTTTAGGCATTTTCTGAAATCGAAACTCCACGATGGTGTTCCGTGAACGAATAATAAAATATTGCCCTTCCCTTCATCAATATAATGCAGTTTATGACCATTTATTTTTGTAAAGTGTGATGTGAAAGGATATTCTTCTCTGTCAAGCCATGAAACACTCATATAGCATTGCTTTTATGTGAATAATCACAAAGTTACGGTACAAAACAATATAGTATCTTGGTATAAACCAAGATGTCAAAATCGTACTGTGCGCAATAATTTACTGAAATTGGTTGCATCAATTCCCAGATAGGAGGCAATGTATTTGTGGGGAACCATCGTAAGCAAATGAGGGCTGCGAGAGCAAAAAGCTGAGAATCGTTGCTCCATTGTCAGTGTGTGTAATTCCCTGTGGCGTTGCAGAATACCTATAAGAATTTTTTCGGTTGCTTTGCGGAATAATCGCTCAATAGAAGGGTAACGGTCAAACAGTATTTGCAAATCATCAAAAGAAAGTGCAAGCAAGGTACTGTCTGTGACACATGTTAAACAACACGGTGACGGTTGTTGAGTGAGAAAAGATTCGGGTATGGCACAAAGACTTGGCGGGTAAGTAAATGCAAGTACAAGAAGTTTTTTTTCATCCTCATAGTAAGACATTTGTGTACCGCTTTGCACAAAATAAAATTCTTTCTGTCTATGACCCTGCAACACTATATCCTCGCCTTTTTTGTATAATCGTGTTTGTAATGATTGAAAAAGTGCATGAAATATATGGTCATCCAATGGGTGAATGACAGAAAGAAATTGTCTGTATATATCCTGTGTTGAGTCCATACTGTTTTTTGGCATTATTGCATAAGAATATATGCGCTTATGGGTGGAATAGTTAGTGACCCCGAATAATATTCAAGACATTGCGACGATGATTTTTCTGCATTGGTAAAACAAGCCCACTCCCCTTCCTGTAAAGTATAAAACCACTCTTGTTCGGGGTGAGTGTTGATAATAATCAAACACTCTGCATAAGGATTGGGCTGATCGGATACTAAACGTACCGTCATTTGATGTGGTGTTCCTTGATATGACAAAGAAATATTTGCTCTTGGGCATTGTCCGAAAAAGAAAGGCATTGCCGTGCGGAGAGAAAATAATCCCTGATAATATTCCCACAGTGATTGGTTGTAGTCTCGATGAGTATAGTTGAGATAATTGGTCGCATTATCTTTATTGTAGCTGTTGTGGTCAAGAGTTAGCATTGAGGGGTCTTGCACAGCATCGTCCCATGCAATAATTTTACTCCGCCCATATTCTTGCCCTTGGTGAATCATTATACAGCCCTGTGAAATACATAAAAACACAGCCGCTATTTTATGATACGATTGTTGCCGCGATGTGAGTTTTGCATGTGCTTCAACATTTTCAATACGTGTATGATAGTTATATTCTCCAATGGCAATACGGATAAAATCACCAAGAGTCATATCATCATGCGATTCAAGATAATTTATGGAAAAATCGGGTGATGGAAAAATAAATCCGTCTTGTTGTAATGTACCTGTCATATAGGCAAGTAATGATTCGGGGGTATGATGGTGAAAAAAATGTCCGAAAACAGCACCTTGACCATTATATGGATTTTGTCCTTTTATTCCATTCCGAAAAATATCATTCCACGCTTTCCATCCCAAAGAAGCATATCGCTCAATATCGTAACTACCACCACCCCACGGTTCTGCAATGATTATGACATTCGGTTTTATGGCGCGAGCTGTTTGGGTAATTAATCGGCACGTTTCTGTGTCAATCATTGCCGCTAAATCAAAACGAAAGCCATCAACATTATATTCTTCCAACCAAAAACGCACACTGTCAATAATAAGCCGCCGTGCCATGGGGCTTTCAGTAAAAACATCATTCCCACACCCTGAGTTCCCGATAAATTCCCCATTCTCATTACAACGGAAATATAAAAATTTATCACAGTATTTCAGTGGGTTTTCATCATAATGCGATACATGATTATACACCACATCAAGTATGACGGCAATCCCTTCCTTGTGGAGAGTTTTAATCATGGTTTTTAGTTCATGGACAGCTTTTCCCTCCGTACCGCTATATTCCCCCGCGACAATGCTGCCATCGCTTGCATAATATGATTCGGGTGCAAAGAAAAAACTTGTCATATAACCCCAATGATTGCGGGAATATGGATTCCATGTATTGATAATTCCTAAGTGTTCTTTAACGGACGCATCATTATACGGAGGTTCTATATTGGCAAATTCATGTATGGGCAATAATTCAACAGCATTGATTCCCAATTCTTTTATAGAGGAAAGACCACCTTTTTTACCATACTCCACAAAACCGGTATATGTTCCCTTTGCTTGTATTTCTGCACTTGGGTGCATGGTCATATCACGAATATGACATTCATAGATAATAAGTTCTCTGTGATCGGCAGGTGGAGAAAATGTGTCATCCGACCAATCGAAATGCGTATCAAGAATAATTGATTTTGCCCTATGGCTATATGTATTTTGTGTAACAACGGCTTGGGAATATGGGTCGGCAATGATGATGGAGCCATTAAAATGTTCCGGCTTTTCTTCCGGTCCGCATACACGATACCCATAGTAATGTTGAGTCGGTTTTGTCATAGAATATTCCCATACACCTTGTTCATCGCGTACCATAGGAAACTCCACCCCTTGTGTATCGGTATAATTGTCGAACAATACAAGAGAAACCCGAAATGCTCTCGGTGCAAAAAGTCGGAACATACTATCTGATGCGATGATTGAGTACCCAAGTGTTTTATCGGAATAAAGATTGCGTGCTTCTTGGAGGGTAAATGGCTGTGTTAACATCATTTTTTGTGCTTTTTTATCCATATATGGCTCGAAAATACAGCCAAAAAACCATATTATGGGCGAAGACAGTGTGACAAAGCAAATTGTTTTGTAATTTTGGGCAGCAGCATTTTTGTAAAAACATCATACGTATGCCGAATATTGTACAGTATCGTCTGCCGCAAGACAGCAACCTTCATATCATTGCCATAGAAGCCGGACCGGTCATGACTTGGTGTTATCTGTGTGTGGATGAAAAAAATAAATGTGCCGTCTTATTTGATGCGCCATTCGGTTCCATGGCTATCATAGACGAAATCATCGAAGAACATGGCTATATGCTTGAGGGACTTTATCTGACTCATTCTCATTGGGATCATACCGCCGAGGCAGCACTCTTAAAGCAAAAACACGATATTCCTGTTTATATTCATCCCGATGATAATTATAGACTTGTATCACCAATGGAACATACTCTCTGGGAATTGCCTTTTGAAATACAACCTATTGAAAATGCACAATTTCTCCGAATGGACGACAAAGTACAATGCGGAAAATGGTTGTTTTCTATGCGTCATGTTCCCGGGCATACTGAGGGCAGTGTTTGTTTTTATGATGCACAAGCTCATATTCTCATTGCGGGTGATACGCTTTTTGCAGGGAGTATAGGGCGCACTGATTTACCCGGTGGGAATCATCAACTTTTACTCACATCGCTTCGTGAACAAGTGCTAACTCTTGATGATGCAACGGTTGTTTTGAGCGGGCATGGTGAAGCAACAACCATAGGTCATGAGCGACTCAATAATCCATATATTGGACAGCAAGCCACTCAATTTTTTGATGAAATGTGATGTGAACACAATGAAAATGAACAATTTTTCATATTTCCGTAATAGTGCGCTTCATTTAGTTTCCATAATTTGCATCTTGATAACCTGTCTTTTCTATTTTGGATGCTATTCGTTTACGGGTGGTGGCAATCTTCCGCCCCATTTGAAAACAGTAGTTATACAAATAACGGCAGACAATAGTGGGCAGGGAATTCCACAATTCAGGGATGTTTTGACCCAATCGCTTATCGAGCGATTCAGAAATGACAATACATTGACATTGGTAGAGCAAAAAGGTGATGCGAAATTACTAACGACCATTACCGCTATCAGCGAAGCAACAATCAATTTGCGTCAAGGCGAAGTTGAAAGTGAAAGAAAGGTCAATGTAACGGTCAAAGCAGAATTGTACGATGCTGTAAAAAAGAAAAATTTCATAAGTAAGGATATAACAAACACACAGTTGTTTGATGTGTCGGGTGGTATTCCGGCAAAAAATGAAGCCGTGAATAAAGCATTACGACAAATATCCGAGGATGTGTTGCTTGCCGTTATTTCCGGCTGGTAACTATGTGAAGAACATACAAATGGAACTCTTGTGATAAACGCAAGGTGCGGTTATCAAATTTTTATAAAAAATGAAGAGTTTTTTTTTAACCAACTGAAAGGTATAGGTGATCTTTCCAAATGGAAGGTGCGTTATTACTTCTCTACATTCTTTCCCTCACAATTTTGTTTGCATTCGGATTGCACGGTTTGGTGATGATTTACTATTATCACAAAACAGCAGGCACTGTCCGCAACAATCCTCCCCAACAATTACCGGATGAATTGCCTGTGGTCACAGTGCAATTGCCGATGTATAATGAAGTCTATGTCGTAGAGCGTCTTGTGAGTGCTGTCTGCGATATACGCTATCCCAAAGACAAACTTGAGATTCAAGTTCTCGATGATTCTACCGATGAAACGGTGGAAGTCACTCGTCGTTTGGTGGAAGAGTATGCGGCTCAGGGCTTCGACATTAAACATATTCATCGTATTGACAGAACAGGCTACAAAGCAGGTGCTTTGAAACATGGCTTGGCTATGGCTCGCGGTGAATTTGTTGCCATTTTCGATGCGGATTTTGTGCCAAAACCCGATTTTCTTGAAATGACGGTGCCACATTTCCAAAACGATAATGTGGGAATGGTGCAAACACGTTGGGAGCATCTCAATGAAGATTATTCTTTCTTGACTCGGGCACAAGCTTTGGCTTTGGACGGTCATTTTGTTATTGAACAGCAAGTGCGCAATAAAGCCGGTTTCTTTATCAATTTTAATGGCACTGCCGGTATATGGCGCAAAAAAACTATCGAAGATGCCGGTAATTGGCATTCCGATACTCTTGCCGAAGATCTTGACCTTAGTTACCGTGCCCAATTAAAAGGATGGAAATTTGTGTTTCTCAATGATGTGACTTCTCCGGCTGAATTACCTGCCGACATCAATGCACTCAAAACACAACAATTCCGCTGGACAAAAGGGGCTGTGGAAACAGCAAAAAAACTCTTACCCGCAGTATGGAAATCCGATATGCCTTTCAAGGTCAAAATGGAATGCACTGTCCATTTAACCAGCAATATTGTGTTTCCGTTTATTATTATGGTTGCCATGCTCAATGTTCCCTTAGTAATAATCAAAAACAATGTGGCGGGCTATGATGCTTACTTTACTTTAATGTCTGTTTTTGTATTGGCTTCTATCAGTACATTCTTGTTTTATCTGTATGCTCAAAAAGCCATCCATTTGGATTGGCAGCGTCGTTTAATGTTATTCCCCGTTTTTATGGCAGGCAGTATGGGCTTTGCTGTCAATAATTCAAAAGCGGTTTTTGAAGCATTAACAGGAAAAAAATCGGAATTCAAACGTACTCCCAAATACAAAATCGTTACGAATAATGATGATTGGAAAAAGAAAAAATATGTTCAACGTAAAATTGGTGGCGGAGTAATTATCGAATTATTATTTACACTCTATTTTATTGGTGGAATTGCAACATCCGCAATGTATTTGGAAATTGCTGCTATTCCTTTCCAATTAATGTTTTTAACAGGATTTGGCACCGTTGGCGGCTTGTCATTGCGCCATGCTCTTTCTCGTACATAAATAGAGATACTTGCCTATTTCTTCAGAAAAACTCTTGCTGCTTTTTGTGGCAAGAGTTTTTTTGTTTTTCTGCTTCATTATTCCCATCGTGATGATGCCGTTTGTCGGGATGAAAAAATCCCGTCATTATGTCATCATACGAGAAAAAATACATCCACCCCGTCCTTCGGACACCCCTCAAAAGGGGAATTTTGAAATTCAGCGCGTCATGGAATCCCGCAGGGATGACATAATACTAGCAAAACCTTCCGAAAAACCTTCTCCTCATTGAGGGGTGGCAGACGCAGTCTGACGGGGTCGATGCATTTTCGCACGATTATTGACCCGAAATCAAACACATAGTATTCAATCCCGCAGGGATGACATAATACTAGCAAATCCCCCCCAAAAACCTTCCCCTCATTGAGGGGTGGCAGACGCAGTCTGACGGGGTGGATGACTTTATCACTACCTCACCACCATAAACAGAGCTTTTTGTCCTGTGGCGGGGATGCGTGCACAATACATACCTGTCTGCCATCTGCTGATATCTATCGAATGTTCATATCCCTGATAGACAAGCGAACCCTGCATATCGGCAATGAAGACCAAGGCATTATCCGTACCGGAGAGAGACAGAAAAGTATTGGCAGGATTGGGCATAATGCGCAAAGTGCTGAGTGTTTCCTCTTCCTCCCTCACCCCCACAGGCGGAAAACGCTCTGTGGTGCGAAAAAGACCTGAAAAGAACTCCGCACTCCATAAGTACCCTGATGGGCTGGTAATCACGGGTTGTTGTCCCGGAAAAGAGCCATAATTATGTTTTGAAAATAACTTCCAGGTTCTTCCTCCATCAGATGAAGTTCGAATACCTGTTACCGTTTGATTATAGTAGTAATTTCCAAGACTATCGGACGTTAAAGACTTCGGTCCTGCTCCCCAGTGTTCTCTTGATTCGTCGTTGTAATCAAATAATTTGCCGTCAGTTGAATACAGCATCAAAGCAGCGTTTATTTCCGCATTCATGATAAGCGCGTAGTAATGTCGAGTATGGTCATAGACAACAGCAATAGGCTCCATACGAGCAGGATCAAAACGTCGGACCTTGCCGGTATCCCAAGGAGGTCTATCGAAGAGAGGATGTTTTGTCCATGTTTCTCCATCATCCGTTGAATGCCATACTCCGCCATTGACTCCCTCCATATTAAAGGGGCTGACAGCGATGACTGTCTTATTCGGTCCAAAACAAATATTATCACAGCGAACAGATATAGTTTTTGGCTTCACGATACCGCGTACCCAATGCCATCTACCCTCCGGAGAACGACGTAACATACCTGCTCCCCAATACGCAAACAAAGAACCCGACGGACTTAATGATAATCGTGCTATGGAAGGTTCTCTTCCGCCTAATATTGAGTCAGGCGTAATATCTGTCCATGTTTTACCCTTATCATGTGAAGTAAGAATACAAATGCCTGATCTGATGTCCGTGTCGGAATAAATCTTTTGGTAAAGTGGTATCTTAAGTGAGCAATATAGTGTTCCGTCCGGTGCCTCAACAGCACTTTTGGTAGGATATTCCGCCAATCCCATTGATTGCCAAGTTTTCCCTTCATCAGTAGAGCGAAAGACATCATCAGCACAGGCAAGAAGCACCCCTTGAGCCATTGATGCGATGCTCTCCACATAGGTAAGGCGTGTTTTTTCAAATATGGTATGCCATGTTGCGCCATTATCTGTCGAACGTACAGGGACATTGACTTCTTTATCATAATATAAATTGGGATATATGGAAGAACGAATCCCAAACAAAGTACCATTAGGAACACACACAGCCGTAAACACGGGTGTGGCACAATACACTTTCTGCCACGTATAGCCGCCGTCAGATGAATAAGCAAAACTTTTTCTTGTGCTGTCACTACGAACAAATTCTTGTTCATCATTAATATTGAACATAAAGAGTTCACGAGAGTTCTTTTTGACAATACGCAATCCTGACAATCCCGCTACTTTATTCCATACTTTTGAGAGAGTGTCATACATATAGGTTACAGCATAAGCAAGCGCGAAAAGTTTATCATTGCAATATTCTACACTTGTCGTACCCGGAGGCAATGCGTTTATAGTATCCCATAGATTGACAGTGTTTCTGCCTCCGAGAAGTATCATTTTTTGTTCGGGTTTAGTATTGGCAATATTCCCAAACAAACAAGCGGTTCCATTAGAATGAGCGGTACCTCTTTTAATAATAAATTTTTCAAACATCCATAGATCGTCATTCCAAGTACGGCATGTATCATTACTGCGAGCGATAATTGATCCAATAATAGGTGTATTGGTGCTTGAGTCATAACGTAGAGTTGTCTCTGAACCCACCCACCATATAATGCCCGTATGCGGAAAAATTATTGAAGAGGGATAACCATCTATTTTTTTATTTTTATAGATTGAACTTTTTTCCCATATACTATCATTGCTTGGTGTAATAAAATAGAAATTCCATCGAAGGAGTACAGGGGTGGCATTGAGTGAATATAATGGTCGTGTATTATCAGAAAAGTTAGGACTCCTTTGAGAATTTGTATCTGGCCAATCAAGGATTTTCCATGAAATTCCATTATCAGTAGAGCGATATAATTCTCTTGCGGAAAACAGATATATCCTACCGGCGCTGTCGCATTCTACATCATGTTTTCTTCCCCATTTATCATTTATCAGTACATTTTCCCACACACTGTCTTGTTGAGCATATAAAGAAAAATACTCTCCTACAGTAATAACCAAAATAAAAATTAGGATTATACTACGCATATTTTTCTCCAAATAAGAGGGCGGTATTGGATGAATACCGCCCATATTGTTAATAATTATTTGATTATAGTCATTTGTTTAACCAATATTCCCATATCTGTTTCAAGACGATAGAAATATGTACCCGATGATAACGTATCATTCATATTCATTACACAAAAATATTGTAAACCCTCTATACCGCCGCAATCGAAAAAAGTTCCATTTTTATCAAAGATACATACAATCCATAAAAAAAAAGGGGCTTGCGCCCCTTGTTTATCCTGCATCACCGATAATGTCTTTGGCGGTTCCATGTTCTGTCCAATCAAACCCTTTATTCTTAATGGCATCAATACCGCGTCGCGATGTACTAAGTCCGCAACTCATCATATCATGGTCGGTCATAATTTCCACTAATTCCTTAAATGTGACACGCGGTTGCCATCCTAAAATTCTTTGCGCTTTGGAAATATCCGCTTGCAGAAAATCCACTTCGGTCGGGCGAAAATATCGCGGGTCAATTTCCACGATAACTGTGCCCGGAGCTATAGAATACTGTGGGGCGGCACTGCGTACAATTCCTTGTTCGTGAATACCCTCTCCCCTCCACTCTATTTCCACACCGACATAAGCAAAAGCCATTTCCACAAATTCACGGACGGTATGGCTTTCCCCTGTTCCGACAGTAAAATCATCGGGCGTATCATGGGCAAGAATTAAGTGCATCATTTCCACATATTCCGGTGCAAATCCCCAATCACGTTTGGCATCAAGATTTCCCAAATAAAGCCGATTTTGTTTACCCGAAAGAATATGCGCTACGGCACGAGTAATTTTTCTTGTCACGAAAATTTCGCCGCGCCGCGGGCTTTCATGATTGAATAAAATACCATTGGAACAAAAAAGATTATAGCCCTCACGATAATTAACAACTAACCAATAAGCATAGAGTTTGGCAGCGGCATAAGGGCTTTGCGGTTGGAATGGTGTGGTTTCCGATTGCGGCGGCATTGCCGAGCCGAATAATTCGGAGGTTGATGCCTGATATAATTTGGTACGAATACCGCTGCGGCGAATTGCTTCCAAAATACGTGTTGTGCCCAAACCCGTGACATTCCCCGTATATTCCGGCATATCGAAAGAAACACGCACATGGCTTTGTGCCCCCAGATGATACACTTCATCGGGTTGGATATTATACATTATTTCGGTCATAATGCCCGGATCGGATAAATCACCATAATGAAGTCGCAGCCTCGCGCCTTTTTCATGCGGATCAAGGTAAATATGATCAATGCGATGGGTATTAAATGTACTGGCGCGGCGAATAATGCCATGCACCTCATAGCCCTTAGCAAGAAGAAATTCCGCCAAATAAGAGCCGTCTTGTCCCGTAATACCCGTAATTAATGCTTTTTGCATGATTATTTTTTACCTTCACCCAATAAACGTACTTTCTTTTTCGCGCCTTTGACTTTTTTACATGCATTGCGTGTGTCAATCACGACTTTACTGTGTTTGACAATCATCTCATAATCGAAAGAAGTATGGTCAGTGGTGATGACGGCAATATCGAATTTTTCAAGCATTTGCGGCGTGAGTTTTTTCTCCGATTTTACTTTTTTGCCATGAATTTCTGTTTCGGGAATATATGGATCATAATAGCTGATATTTTTAATACCGTCTTCAAGTAATAATTCCGCAACTTTTAAGGCGGGAGAATGGCGTAAATCATCCACATCGCGCTTAAATGCCATGCCGAGTAAAAGAATTTTTGCTTTTTCCATTGTCACAGGTTGCCGTGCAATTTCACGCTCAATCATGGAACGCACATAAAAAGGCATGGACTCATTCACTTCGGCAGCAAGTGTGATAAAGTTGGTCACAAAATCCACTTCCCGTGCCATCCATGATAAATAATAGGGGTCAATAAGAATACAATGCCCGCCAATGCCCGGTCCCGGAAAAAATGGCATAAAACCAAAAGGTTTGGTAGAAGCGGCTTCCACTACTTCCCATATATTTACACCAATCCGATCACATAATTGTGCTAATTCATTCACCAAAGCAATATTCACACTGCGGAAAATATTTTCAAGTAATTTTTCCATTTCAGCAACTTCGGGAGTGCTGACAGCAATGACTTTATCAATAATAAGTTCATTGACAGCCACAGACAAAGCAGTGCATGATGCGCTTACGCCACCCACAACAATAGGAGTATTACCCGTATGCCATGTTGTATTGCCCGGATCAATTCTTTCCGGTGAAAAAGCCAAATAATAATCTTTGCCTGCTTTTTTGCCCATGCGTTCCAAAATCGGCTGCACATATTTTGTCGTTGTACCCGGAAACGTGGTGCTTTTTAGGATAACAATATGTCCGTCGCGCAAATATTTGGCAACTTCTTCGGTTGAATGAACAATATGGGAAATATCAGGTTCTTTATTGGGGGTAAATGGTGTGGGTACGCATATATAGATGACATCACATTCCCCGCAAACAGAAAAATCCGTCGTTGCGCTTAATGTCTTATTGGCAATGCACTGCGCCACATTCTCGGAGCTGATGTCTTGGATATAATTGTGCCCTTGTTGCAAAGCGGAGATTTTACGATTGTCAATATCAATACCGATGGTGCGAATGCCTTTCATCGCAAATTCTACGGCAAGTGGCAAGCCGACATATCCCAAACCAACCACACCGATGACGATGTCTTGGGAGCGGATACGAGAAAGAAGTGCGGTGGGGTCTGAGGAATACACCATCGCTTCGGAGGTGCTTTTCTTGAGTGAAGAGTGAGTTTTCTTTGCCATTGTGAGTATGAGTAATTGAATAAAATTGCTATTGTAATAACAAGTGCCGTGCCATTGACGATGCACTATGACGAAACTTACAGTCAAAATTACTTAATTGCTTTGATTGGTTTGATAGAAAAGAGGTAATGGACAGGTACGAAGTCGCCAAAAATGCTGCAGAAAGTAATTGTGATGAAGAATGTGATTGATTTGAGTCAGTGTTCTTTCTTTGCTAATACGCAGATGTAAGATAATGCAGAAAAAGAAAGCACTTCCGTCCCGTCGCCACCCCTTCTAAAGGTATATTCGCGACGACGGGTTGACGCTTGTCATATATGTATCACATGATCTGTTTGGTCAATAGACTATAGCGATTGAGATTTCAGACTTTCAATCATCGTCCTGATACCTTGTTTAGGAGCTGTGGCAGTGATGCCGAAACGTTGCTCAAATTTGGAACTGTCGAACATATAATCTTGCTCATATTGATACATCATCTCCGGAAACTCTTTCAAAGAAGGAATAAATATCCCAAGCATTTTTATCATCCATAATGGCAAGTGTTGGATCTCCGGTTTGACTTGCAGTTCTTCCGCTATAAGGTGAATCCATTGCAAAGTAGTTAAACGTTCTTTTGTTGTCGGCACATGCCATACTTGATGAAAAGCATCGGGAGTATTGCCAAGTAAAGCTGTTGCCTTTGCGGCATCGGGCGTATAAGTAAAGGTATGGATTTTATTGACATTGCCAAAAGACTGTGCCTTTTTCCCTTTCAGCAAATTATCAACCACCATAATACGAAGAGCGCTGTTTTTATTGTCGGGTCCATAAAAATCGGCAGAGCGAGCAATTAATGCATTAAGAGAATTGTTCTCTACCTCTTTCATAATCATTTCATGAATCCGCTGCCGTATCATACCTTTTTTGCTTGGAGCATTGATGGGTGATGTTTCCACCATGTGCGGTATAGCAGATGAGTCATACATATAGACATTATCAAAGAACACCAGCTTTGCATTATGGTTTTTGCATGCCTGAATAACTGCTTGCATAAATGGAACCCATATTTGTTCCCACACATGCAATCTATACTCAAAACCAACAGTTACATACACAATCTCACTGCCTGCCACTGCTGAGTCAATACTGTTTGTATCATGAAGATCGGCGGGATATAATTCATCCGAGTCATTTACTTTTTTGGGCTTTCTGCTTACTAATCTGATATGGGGAGTGTAATGAGATAACTCTTTTGCTAAAGGTATGCCGATAGCACCGCCTGCACCGAGTATTGTTTGCATATATAGTCCTTACTATGTGAAAAATGTATGTATGATTTTAGTGTTCGTGTCCTTGTTGGGTTTGGGGACTCACCCTCGTCTGTCATCTTCATAGAAAAGAAATTCATGAGGATGACCAATCCATTCATATTATACCCCTCAATAACCATTTGCCCCAAAAATAGGCTCATTTCGAGTATCAATCGGAAGAAAAGTAGCTTTGTTTCGGTCATATTCGCCGCCAATCGGAAGAAAAGTAGTTTCGTTTCGGTCATATTCGCCGCCAATCGCCTTGTATGAATCAGATTCTCTCTTGTGTAGGGTAAAAAAGGGCTGAGATATATCGAAAATGCAATGAGATGAGGCAAAGTTTTGGGTTTATGAACCGAAAACTGCCTTTTTTACCCTCAAAATGCGGAAAGTTGTATAAGAAATGGCGGTTTCCTGCTCAATTCAAGTGGTTTCTTGCTCAATTCAAGCGGTTTCCTGCTCAATTCAAGTGGTTTCTTGCTCAATTCAAGTGGTTTCTTGCTCAATTCAAGTGGTTTCTTGCTCAATTCAAGTGGTTTCCTGTTCAATTTAAGTGGTTTCTTGCTCAATTCAAGTGGTTCCCTGCTCAATTCAAGTGGTTCCCTGCTCAATTCAAGTGGTTTCCTGTTCAATTTAAGTGGTTTCCTGCTCAATTCAAGTGGTTTCCTGCTCAATTCAAGTGGTTTCTTGTTCAATTCAAGTGGTTTTCTGTTCAATTTAAGTGGTTTCCTGTTCAATTCAAGTGGTTTTCTGTTCAATTTAAGTGGTTTCCTGTTCAATTTAAGTGGTTTCCTGTTCAATTTAAGTGGTTTTCTGTTCAATTTAATGAGGTTTTGCAGCATCCGATGAAGGTTTTGATACATTTCATCCGCTCTTTATGGTATATGGTCGAGGTTTTTGTGTATTCGAGAGGGGCTTCAGGGCATTTGTCTGCGTTTTTTATGAATATGATTAAGAAGATGCCCCACACAATGCGGTTTTTTGTGCATTTGAGCGGAACGATGAGCCATTCGTTGCAAGAGTTTGTGCATCCGAAGCAATCGTTATTGCTTGTTTTGATGTGTTTTGTTATGATTGCTGCGTATCGAGTATAGCCCTAAGAGAGTCATGTTGTTGTTGGGAAATCATTGCATAGCTGTATGCGATGGTCGCGGTGGCATTGCTGAAGTATTTGTAGGATGTCTGAATGTCGGTAGTATCTGCCAGAGCATCAATGTGATGACTGACGGTATGGGTATCGCCTCGAGAGATGGGTCCGGTCAAAGGAGGAATGTCCGCGTCGAGTGTGTTGAGGCAATTTTCTACTGCGGTGAGAATGATGGGTGGTAAAAAGAGTTCGGGTTCTATGCCTGCTTGGTTTGCTAATGATTTTGCATGGGTTATTGCTGCCACAAGAAAGTTCGATGCCGCCACTGCTGCGGCGTGGTATTGTGCTTTGTGTTGGCGGGTATAGTCGCTAAGAATGATGGGATTGCCACCTAAAGCCATGACGAAAGCGGAAAGTAAGTCTTCGCTGTCGCTCATGCAATCAATGCCCCATGCGATGTCACGCAAGACGGTATCGGTTTCGCCCGTGAAGGTTTGGAAGGGATGGATGGCAGCACAGATCGCGCCGTTCATCATACATTCGGTTAAGGGTTCTATGCTGTATGCGCCGGAACAATGCACGATGGTACATCCGGCGAGAGATGCTCCAAAATGTGCAGCCACATCGGCAGCCACTGCCTCAATGGCACTATCAGGCACGGCAAGGATAAAGAGTTGGGGCGGATGGGGTATATAGTCAAGTTCTTGGAGTAAGGGGATTTCCGTTGGCAATATGGAGGTAAGTTGCTCTAAACGCGCACCGGAACGAACCAGCATCCATTCAAGTTTGTGCATTTTTGCAGTTGCCATTGCTAATGTTGTCCCCAATTTACCACCACCGATAATGCCGACAGTCGGTACTGTGTCGGCGGAGCCAAAGACCCCACCCCCTGCATAGTGTGCCATAACTTACCTTTCGTTTAGTTCAAGTGTATATCCTTCTTTTGTATCTTTCAGTGTATATCCTTTTTCTGCAATGGCAGCACGCAAACTGTCGGCTTCGGCAAAGTTTTTGTCTTTTTTTGCTTGGAGTCTGCGTTCGGCAAGTGCAATAATATCATCGGGAATGATGATATGTTCTTGCGGCTTTGCTTCTATGTTCCACACGCCGAATATGTCATTGATAGTACGAAATTCCTCAATAAGAGCCAATTTGCTTTCGGCTGTCAATGTGGCAGGATTGGTATTGTTGATAAAGCTGAAGAGAATCTCAAGTGCTTTGGGTGTGTGAAGATTATCAGCCAAAGCGGTTGCCACATCGTGGAATACAGTTGCCGAAGCATCGCCATTGATGCGGGTATCGAAGAGCGCATAGACAAAATCTTGGACACGTTTTCTGGCTTTTTGCACAGCATCCAAACCGCTGAATGTGAAGTTTATCACGGAGGAATAATGTCCCGAGAGCATGAGGAAGCGAATATCGAGCGGATCATACCCTTTGTCGGTGATGTCACGCAAGGTATAGAAGTTGCCGAGCGATTTACTCATTTTTTTGCCTTCTACTTCCAAGAATTCATTGTGGCACCAATAGTTGGCAGTGTCCAAACCATAGCCGGCTTTGCTTTGGGCTATCTCATCTTCATGATGGGGAAATCGCAAGTCCACGCCGCCTGTGTGAATATCTAAGGGTAATCCGAGAATGTCTTGCCCCATAGCGGAACATTCGATATGCCATCCGGGACGACCGGGGAGATTGTAACCATTATAGGGGAAATCCCAGTATGGTTCATTGTTCTTACGTGCTTTCCAAAGGACAAAATCACTGACACTTTCTCTGTCATACTCATCGGCATCAATGCGCACTCCGGCTTTGAAATGCTCGGTATCAACGGTAAAGAGTTTGCCATAATGCTCTTTTGCCATCCAATCGCCCAAGGCGAAATAGACATTGCCCTCAGAAACATAGCCATAGCCATTGTCAATGATATTGCGTATGAGTTGTTGCATAGGCTCAATATAATCGGTTGCGCGGGGCATGGTATGGAAATGTGCCGTTTGAATACCGACGCTATGTATGTCTTCAATGAATTTTTGAGCAAAATATTCCGTAAAGAGTCGAAGATTATGGTTGGGGTTATCGGATTGTATTCCCATGTCATTTAGCCATTCTTTACTGCCTATTGCGCTGTCACGAATTGTTTTATCATCAATATCGGTGATATTCATAACCCATTGTACATCGTACTTGCCCACAATGCGCAAGACTCTTTGCAGCAGATCGGAAAATAAGAATGAGCGAATATTGCCGATGTGAATATAATTATAGACCGTGGGTCCGCATGTATATACTTTTACTGTTGAGCCGCCGGAAACGGATTGGAAATCTTCTATTGTTTTGGATAAAGTGTTAAATAATCGTATGGTCATGATAATGTTGAATAGTATCGAGAAGTTTAATGAATGATGAATGAGAAAACGAATGATTGTGTTGTATTGGTAATGCGTATAAAGTAAAGCCCGGAGCTAAGTCCCGCAGTGCTGATAGTTGTGACAGTGTCCGTACATCGTGTAGAAGACAGTGAATTACCGACAAGTGAATATAATTCTGCCTTCATGCCTTGTGCGCCATGAAGATTGAGATTATTATTGATATGGTCATAGGCAATGCTTATGTCTTGAGCGGGAATATCGTCAAGAGATGTGATAGTCACATTCAAGCCATCGGAAACAGCAGCGCATCCTATTTGATTGGTGACTCGCACAGAATATATGCCATTGTTTGCAGGCACGAAACGATTGCCCGTTGCATTGGGAATAGGATTTCCGTCGAGCAACCATTGAATGATTCCGGTAGCATTAACGGAAAGAGTGTCTCCATTGCGGGCAATGACGGGTTTGATATTTTCTAAGACTGTTACTGTGACGGTATCACGCCCGATGCAACCATTTTTATCGGAAACGATAACGGTATAGACAGTTGTTGTAGTGGGTTTTACTCTGGCGACTGCGTTAGTACGTCCGGACACAATACTTGCAGCGGGTGACCAAGAGAAAGTATAGGGGCTTGTTCCTCCCGAGATAATGTCTGTGCCACCGATGGAAAGAGTGGAGTCTTTGCAAATGGTGAACGAAGGTATGGTTGCAATGCGTGGTCCATCATAGACAGTAATATAGTTTCTGCGAATAACGGTATCTGCCCATTCGCCATTATTTGCAATTAAGCGAACAGAATACTGACCGGGTTTGGTGAAAGTGGTTGTAGGATTTTCTTTGAAATCATCATCCGCACCATCGCCATCGGTGTCCCATAAATAAAACTCCGGTGAATTAACCGATAAATTTTTGAAGTCCACCGTCAAAGGTGCGCATCCTTCTATCGGGGTTTTGGTATCATGTGCGAACCATGCTTTGGGGTAGTCCGCGCTGCACTTATCTGTGGATATGCGGCTGAATTTTTCGACTGCACTGCAACGCAATACGATACTGCTGTCATTAATCACAATGCCTGCGGGTATATCGGTGAAGGCATTGAGCGAACGACGGAAGGTACTTGTATCAATAGTAAAATTCATTATTTTACTGGGGTCAATAATATGTCCAAGTTGTTGTGCATGACCTAATTCATGGGTGATAATTGATTCAAGGTCATATTTGCCATTTAACTCTTGATCGGTGGAATAATTCCAATTAATATCTTTGTTTATGACCATATCAATTTCGGTGACGGTGAAATAGCGAATACCGTCAGACCCTATACATGGCTGATTGATCCACGTACTGCTTGTGTAGGCAAGTATGCCGAGAAAAGGCATAGGACAACTGGTACTTGATAAAGCGATGGTGCTGATATTGTCAATTTTAGCGCAATTCGCAGTGGATAGTTCATCGCTGTAGCTGAAATTGACACCTGTGCCGCATCGCCAAGTTTCCAATGAACGTTTAAAAACATTAATGGCTTGAGTGTTTTGTTTCAAAGCAGCAGTGGGTCGAAAAGTATAGCCCCCGAAGCCATTTTGATTGAAAAAATGGGGTCGAAAATTTTCATAAGTAGGCGGGTCAATTTGATTGGTCTGATAGGTGCGGCTGTTCAGAGAATAAATAATAGTGAGGGTTTCTGAGCTGATGACCACTTCACCCGATTCAGGGGTTAGGCGTATAGGTCCTGTGCCCGCTGAAATATTTTTCACTTCATTAAGGGTGTACCAATCACCGCCGGGAATAATAACTTTAATCTCACCGGATTGCCAACTGACAATGTGATTAGGTGGGACGCTTATCCATGTTTGTCCCCCATCGTCTGCATTCCTAAATTCGACATTGGCACGGTTGCGATATGTACCAAACCCTGATCCGCGTATTGTGACAATATCGCCTGTGCCGCCGCGTGCAAGAGTTGGTTCTATGCTTGTAATAACCGCTTGAGACTGATGGTTCTGTTCCGATTTGGAAGGAGCAATAAATATATCTGCTTCAAAAGTTGTGAGTATTTGTTCTTTTTGAGCAGTGTGATTTCTTATGGGAATGTATATGTCTTTGGTAATGTCCGTGTAGCGATAAAACACATCGGAGGCATATCCCTCATGCTTATGATAGGTCACAAGAGATTGTTGTGCAGCGAAGGCATAAAAACGAGGTACTGATGAAGTGTTTTGCAAATCAGATCTTTGTGATACCATAAATAAACCTGTTTGTCCATTTTGAGCGGTGAAGGTTGGTTCGACTACTTGGAAAGTGCCATTGTAAAAACCACCCGGGCTTATAACCTCTACTTCGGATTCGGTAATGTGTCCCTTGAATACTTTGTGAACAGACACACGGAATGCGGTATAGATGGTATTGTCCAAAGACAGGGAGTATGAGGAAATGACGGATCCTTCAAATACGGCATCAGCCACGCCAACACGTAAAGAGAGAGGTAATTTGACCATATCACTATGGGAGAGTGCTGTGCCCAAAGTAGCGACAAAGAATAAAGCAATAAACAGGAGCGTTCTCATGCTGTTCTCGCAAAATAAGTGAAAAAAGAAATAATCGAAGAACGAAATTACAAAGATTTCGCGCCTGTTATATCTTTTTCTGATGTTTTTAATATATACTACACAGAAAAAACATTTGTTGCCATAAGTTAATCTTCTGAATGGTATTAGTGTAAAGCTGTACAATTGCTTATTTTGTGGGGGTAAAAGTGATAGACTTGTTTATCAAAGGTATAAAAAGTATAATAAGTAAAAACCACCGTGAAAAATAAAGATGGAATATGATATCCGGAAAATGTGTTTGCAATCGTAGTAAGGCATCATCACCTATTTTGGGTATGCATAGTGTAAGAAGCGTAATCGTTGTCAAATACCAAATCGGTTTGTGACTGGTATTCTGTGAAAAACTCATAGAAAATGCAATCCCAATAAGCGGCAAACATAATACATAGACATATTCCCATCCCAAAGGACTCAGAAGAGGCATACCGGCAATAATCACCGAGCAGAGAAAAAAGCTGTGAAAAGGGATGTTGTGTTTCAACAAAGAGCGAATAGTCCACATTATGCCTGTGACTTGAGTACAAAGAACTATTGCCTTCACGATTGGTTCAATCTGAACTATACTCCAAGAGCCGGCATTAAATTCAGGTGTAAGAATACGCATCACTATGCCTGAAAATGATTGATTAAACCCGCTTAAACAGGTGTAATCGGAAAGTAAGGGCATATATTCGGTAAAATAAAACATGTATAATGAAGGAGGAATAAGAACTAATGATACACACTGTATGCCCCCAAACATAGCAGTGATACTGATTATCTGTGTTGTTCGCTGCGTAGAAATCGTATTTTGACATAGTGTTGCAATAAGAGGAGCAAGAAGCAGAACAGGATAGAGTTTCAGACCAAAACCCAATGAAATACACAGCGCTGATAAATTGTATCGTTTACGCAGCATAAAAAAAACAGACAGCATGCATAACAATGCAATAATACCATTAATTTGAGCATGCTTCGCATTTTGTGTGACGGGAGCTAATCCGGCACATAAAAAGAGAAACCATAGTGCTTTGGGGCGAGAAATGTGGATATGTGAATATTTTCGAATAATCATCAAAGTTATATACCCCACAGCAATACAACATGCTGTGTTAAACAGAGAAAAGAATATATAGGAAAGAGAAAAAGGTAATAAGGATAAGGGATAAAAGAGGAGTAAAGAAAAAGGCGGATAATTAAAAGACCCACCTTTTTCATCCGGTGCCGACAAAGCATAAACAGAATTTTTGTCTATAGAAAAATGTTGAGCCGCTTGATAATAGACAGAGTAATCCGTGTAAATTTCTTGCCCGCTAAGTATGGGAATATAATATTTTTGTGTTGTATAGATAAAACCATATACTATGGCAAAACAGGTGAAAATTATTGTTGTATGTAAAATAATTTGTTCGATTTTCGATTTTCGATTTTCGATTTTCGATTTTCGATTATGAACTTGTTAAACATAGTTTATATAATATTTGTGAAATGTTATAATGAATTAACTACATCAATGACTCTTTGAGCATTGTGCTTCCATGAATATGTTGTCACAGCGTCATGTCTGGCGTTTTTACCGAGAGTCTGACACAATTCATGCTCTTGAGTTAAACGAATAATGGCATGAGCTAAATCCACAGGGTCTCTTTGTTTAACAAGTACACCATTGTGTCCGTCTTTAATTATGTCGGCAATTTGACCAACAGCAGAAGCAATGATAGCTTTTCCCATCCCCATATATTCAAACAGCTTTGTAGGAGAACCAAAAAATACTGTTCCATCGGTATTTTCTGTGTGTGGACTTAATAAGATTTGGCATAATGATAAATATGCAGGCACAAGATGATGAGTAACTGTGCCGAGTAAAGTAATATTGTGCTGCATATTATTTTCTGCAATTATTTTTTCAACATTACCGCGTAATTTTCCGTCGCCGATTAGCATGAAATGAATATTGGGATTTTCGCGAATTGTATGAACCACAGAGTGAGCAAGAACCTCGACCCCATGCCATTCGCCAAAAGTACCGACAAAACCACAGAGTGTTTTTCCTTCCCAACGTTGTTGAAGTTCCGCGGGCAAAGAATTAAAAAATGCATTGCTGTCAATATCCGTTGTAAATGTGTGGATGTCCACTCCATTAGGATTAACGTGTATTTTTTCGGGTGGTAAATCAAATAATCGCACCAAATCTTGTTTTAGAACTTCCGAGACGACCATAATGGCATCGGCGGCATGGAAATGGACATCTTCGCAACGCCGCAAAATATCATCAAAAAATAAATTTGCCCAGTTTTTTTTCCACCACCATTCACTGTTGTTTGCTTCAAGGATAAAAGGAAGAGAATGCTGTTTTGCAATTTTGGATGGTGTATAGATAAACTCACTGTGACGTTGATACAGAAAATCCGGCTGAATTTCTCGTATCAAAGAAGGTATATGTTTTTGGAGTGTGTTGTTATATGCCAAGCATGGAATTTCGGGAAAATTTTTATATAGAAAGGGATAAGGAATATGGCGAAAATCGTATTTGCCCGACGGATAGCATTCAGCGGAAGCTGTGAAGGTCATTGAATGACCAAGTTCTTTCATGCCATCCAAAAAACCGCCGATATGGGAGAAAGAGCCACCTGTATTCAGATGTCCGAAAAAATCTGTGCGTAGAAAGATACTTTTCATTGCTGTGCCCCTCTTTTTTCCGTCAATGCTCTTAAACGCAAGCGTATCCATGCTTGAAGAACAATGCCACAAGAAGCAATGATTTCGGTTGCAAGAATAACCGACTCGACCAAGAGAGTTCTCAAGGGCGAATAAGCGGAGCGCATTCCTGTTTCATCGGCAAGAAACCCTGATGTTTTGCCGGCAAGGAGCAATACTCCTTTAAGTATTTGATGATAGCGTTGTAAGGATAATTTTTTCATACCGAACACTACGGTGTCTGTTGGGGTTGTTCGTATGAGTGAGATTGTAGAACGCAAAGACAATAACTGCTTTTCCGAGAAAGGAATGACAGTTGTGTCATGAGGTAGATTATGCGCAGCAATGATGTTTTTGCTGTTACCTGAAAGAAGAAAAAGAGTGGTGGACATGCACGTCAAAAATGAAGAAAACGATGATAAAATCTGATGCAAAATAGGTAATAGGATTGACGAAGCAATACATCTGAGTCATGAAAGGTCTATACGCTACAGCCGTTTTGCGTAAATTTGCGCTACTATGCCATGCAAAAGGGCGTATTTTCTATGAGTTCACAAGCAAATTCACTATGATTGAGAATTACGAAGCTATAATAGGTTTAGAGGTACATGCACAATTATTGACAGCAACAAAAGCATTTTGTCGTTGTTCGACATCCTACAGTTTATCGCCCAATGCGCATACATGTCCTGTGTGTCTTGGCTTACCCGGTGCATTGCCTGTGTTAAACAGTAAAGTGGTGGACTATGCCGTGAAAATGGGGCTTGCTACTCATTGCTCAATCCGAGAATATTCCGTGTTTTCCCGTAAGAACTATTTTTATGCAGATTTGCCGAAAGGATATCAGATATCGCAGTATGAAGACCCGATTTGTCATCATGGCTATATTGATATCGAAGTTGGTGAAGAGAGTGCTACCAAACGTATTGGTATTACCCGAATCCACATGGAGGAAGACTCCGGAAAATCAATTCATGATGTTGATATTGATACACTTGTGGATCTCAATAGAAGTGGTGTTCCTCTTATAGAAATTGTGAGCGGTCCGGATATGAGAACAGCAAGGGAGGCTTATCAGTACCTTAATCAGATTCGTCAAATCGTTATGTACTTGGGGATTTGCGACGGCAATCTGGAGGAAGGGTCTTTGCGTTGTGATGCCAATATTTCTGTCAGAAAAAAAGGAGCAACGGAGTTTGGAACGAAGATAGAAATAAAAAATCTTAATTCATTTCGTAATGTAGAAAAAGCAATAGAATATGAGATAAAGCGACAAGTAGAAGCCGTAGAAAGCGGTCAAATATTAATGCAGGAAACGCGAATGTGGGATGCCGGAACGCATCAAACGAAAAGTATGCGATCTAAAGAGTTTGCACATGATTATCGCTATTTCCCCGAACCGGATTTGGCGGGAGTGAGTGTGTCGGAGGCGATGATTGCACAGATTAGGCAATCAATGCCGGAGTTACCGCTTGCACGCAAACAACGCTTTGTAAGCGAATATGGGTTGCCGTGGTATGATGCAGGTATTCTTACAGAAACTCAAAGTTTGGGGACATATTTTGAACAATGTTGTCAATCATTGGGTGAGCAAACAAAAGAGCGTTATAAATTGGTGAGCAATTGGATTATGACGGAAGTTCTGCGTTATCTTTCCGAAAAAGGTATAGGCATAGAACAATTTCCGGTATCACCGTCACATATTGCAGAGCTTGTCGAACTTTTTGCAGCGGAACTTATAAGCAGTAAAATTGCTAAAGATATATTTCCGGATGTGATTGGGGGCGAATCACCTAAAAGTGTTGTTGAGCGTAAGGGATTGCTGCAAATATCCGACGAAAGTATTATACTTGCAGTTGTTGAAAAAATTCTTGCTGAGCAATTTGAGAATGTAGCAAAATATCGAGAAGGCAAAAAAAATCTATTTGGGCATTTTGTCAGTTCGACTTTGAAGGAGTTGGGAGGAAAAGCCAATCCCCGTATTGTGACAAAACTATTACAGGAACGGCTTCAGTAAACAGAGAAAAAAGAAATGGTACTAGATTGATATAATTTTTGAAAAATCAAGAAATTACGAAAGGAGACATTATGCCGCCACTTCCAAAAACAGAGTATATCTGGATGAATGGAGATTTTGTAGCATGGGACGATGCTCGAATCCATGTTCTTTCACATGTTGTTCATTATGGATCGAGTTGGTTTGAGGGTATTCGTGCATATAATACACAAAAAGGTACGGCAATATTTCGTCTTCATGAACACATGAAGCGTTTGCACCTTTCGGCAAAAATATATCATTCAAAACTGCCATATTCCGTTGAAGAACTCTGCGAGGCAACGGCTGAACTTGTTCGTCGCAACAATCTTGATGACTGCTATTTGCGTCCTGTTGCTTTTCGTGGCTATGGCGAATTAGGGGTTTATCCTTTGAATTCTCCTATAGATGTTGTTATAGCGGGATGGAAATGGGGCAAATATTTAGGGAAAGACGCACTTGACCAAGGAGTTGATGTGTGTGTCTCATCATGGCAGCGATTGTCAAATTCTTCCATGCCTCCTTTTTCAAAAGCCGGTGGGAATTACCTTAATTCACAACTTATACGAATCGAGGCATTGCAGAATGGATTTTCGGAGGGTATCGGTTTAGACCAACACGGATGTGTAAGTGAAGGTAGTGGAGAGAATATCTTTTTTGTTCAAGACGGAACCATTTATACTCCCCCATTAAGTGCAGCTATACTGCAAGGTATTACACGATCAAGTGTATTGACGATTGCTAAAAACTTAGGTTATCCGATAGTGGAAACAGCATTGCCGCGCACTATGCTTTATACGGCGGACGAAGTGTTTTTCAGTGGTACTGCCGTTGAAATTACTCCGGTACGTTCTGTGGACAGAATCGAAGTGGGTGACGGCACACCCGGTCCGGTGACAAAAGCAATTCAAGAACGATTCTTCGATATTGTTACTCAAGGAAATGACCCATATCAATGGCTTACATTTATCTAAAGAATACTAACTAAAAAAGTAAAATCATATTACATTTTATAGATAAAACAATGGCATCAAAAAAAACACCGCATCAAGCACCGGCGATGACAGCAAAGAAAAAAATATCGCAATCGGGAACGGTAACACCGATAAAAAAAGAACAGAATAAAAAAATTGTATCGAACGTTACACAAAACAAACAAATAACAGATAATAAACCGACTGAAACAGCTAAATCTATGACTGAAAAAAAAGCGGCCGCAAGTACAAAGAATAAATCCTCGGAAAAAAATAGTCCGATGGTTTCAGAACAACCATATAGCATATTTGATATTACAGGGTTTTCGCATGAGCAAATCATTGATTGGTATAAGCTTATGCACTTGGGTCGTCGTTTGGACGAAAAAGCAGCATTGTACTTAAAAATGGCAAAAGGTTGGTCATATCATGCTCCGTTTGCAGGTCATGACGGAATACAGTTGGCAACCGGTCAAATTTTTCGTTCAGGGAAAGATTTTTTGTTTCCATATTACCGCGATATGATGACCTGCTTGTCTGCTGGACTTACAGTTGAAGAAATAATACTGAATGGTTTAAGCAAAGATGGTGATGTAGCCGGAGGCGGCAGACACATGAGTAATCATTTTGCCAAACCATCTGTTCGTATTCAAAATGGTTCTTCTTGCACAGGCAATCATTGTTTACATGCTGCGGGCACTGCTCGCGCCGTAAAAAAATACAAAGGTGATGAGGTTGTAATTTATTCAGGTGGAGAATCAGCATGTTCTGAAGGTTATTTTTATGAAGCTATTAATGGTGCATCACGCGAAAAATTACCGGTGATATTTGTTATTCAGAATAATAAATTCGGTATCTCTGTGCCGGTTGCCGAGCAGACTGCCAATACGAGAGTTTCCGATAATTTTATCGGCTTTAAGTATTTGAAAATAATTAATTGTGATGGTCGCGATCCTTTTGATTCGTATCGTGCTTTATCCGAAGCTCGTGATTATGTACTTTCGGGATCAGGTCCTGCAATGGTACATGCTGATTGTGACCGATTATTGTCGCATTCCAATTCTGACAATCATGAATTATATCGTACAAAAGAAGAAATTGAGGAAATGTGGATGCGCGATCCTCTTACAAGATTCCGTAAGGTGATACTTGACAATAATATCCTCACAGAAGAGCAACTTGTTGCATTAGAAGAAGCAAATAAACAAGCTATATTTGCTGCGGCTGACATTGTAGAACCCATGCCGGATCCTGCGCCTGCTTCCTATGCGGAGTATGTTCTCCCACCTGCATTGATTTCGTACAATGATACAACAGAAAGTAGTTATACAAATGATGTGAATGCCCCACAACTTACATTACGTGAAGCTATTAATGCCGCGATGGTAGAAGAGTTTACTCGTAATCCGAACACTTATCTTTGGGGACAAGATGTTGCATCAGTAAAGAAACAAGGGATATTTAATGTACCTAAGGGAATGCTTGATCTGTTTGGCAATGATAGAATTTTTAATGCACCGATTGCAGAAGATTTTATTGTCGGTACAGCGAATGGTTTCAGCCGATACAGAGAAGATATTCGTGTTGTTGTAGAAGGTGCGGAGTTTGCCGATTATTTCTGGCCAGCTATGGAGCAGTTAATAGAATGCAGCCACGATTATTGGAGAACCAAAGGACAATTTTCACCTAATATTGTCATTCGACTTGCAAGCGGCGGCTATATACAAGGAGGATTATATCATTCTCAGAATCTTGATGCCATATTTGCGGGATTGCCGGGCATACGTGTTGTGTGTCCATCTTTTGCAGATGATGCAGTGGGCTTAATGCGTCATTCTTTACGTGCTGGCGGGGTAACACTATTCTTAGAACCGAAATTTCTCTACAACTATCGTCCGACATCTGCTTCGATGCCGGGAGAAAACTTTATGATTCCATTTGGAAAAGCAAAAATTCGCAAATTAGGAACTGATATTACGCTTATCAGCTACGGAAATGCAATGCATCTATCTTTAATGGCGGCTGAAGAAATGGCAACACAGGGTTTAAGTGTTGAGGTTATAGATTTACGATCATTAGCTCCCTGGGATAAAGAAACAGTCTTTGCATCAGTACGCAAAACAGGCAGAGCCGTAGTAGCGCATGAGCATTATTTAACAGGTGGTTTTGGTGGTGAAGTAGCATCAAGCATAATGGCTGAATGTTTTTCGAGTTTAGATGCACCTGTGTTACGTATTGCATCGAAAGATACACCTGTCGGTTTTGCAAAATCACTTGAAGGAGCAATTCTTCTACAGAAAAAAGACATAGTAGAAACGCTTCAGAACGTCATGAGATATTGACAATACATCAAAAATGCACTGTGAAAATTATCTGACACTGTGCAAAAGGTAGCACGTGCTCAATGCTACAAATCGGATGTGTTGAGGAATGTGTTTTTTTAAGAAGACAACCGATTAAATTGGTTGTTCGGTATCTTAGGGCTATATTTGCAACTCATTTTGCCTTAATAGGCGAAGTGTACGTGGAAAGTTTTTAACTTAACTAATTGATAAAAAATAAATTACATACACGAGAGAACTGTAAAAAGATTTATGGCTACAAATATTGATGTAAATGACGAGATTGAAGTAGGTGCAATAGACGGCACTTCTGAAGTAACAGTAAATGAAACTTTTAAAAGAAACGCATTACTTGTTGGTGGTGGAGTTCTCATAATAGCTTTAGCAATGGGACTATACTGGTACATGACAAGTTTACAAAAAGATAAGGAAGCGAGTGCTTCACTTGCTTTATCAAGGGTGAAAGTGTACTATGAACGTGCAGACTACGATAAAGCACTTAAGGGCGATCCAAGTGTGAAGATGAGAGGTGAGCCAATAATTGGCTTACAAGAAATCGTTGAAAACTATGGAGGTACGTCAGCTGCAAAAATGGCGGCTCTGATGTCGGGAGATATATTAACCGCACAAAAGAAATACGCTGAGGCTGAGCAGATGTATGAAGCAGCACAAGGAAGCGATTCGAAAATCATTACAGCAGGAGCCAAAGCAGGTATTGCTGCATGTCGAGAATCTGAGAAGAAATACTCTGAGGCGGCTCCATTGTATGAGGAAGCAGCACAATACATGAAAGATGTTGGAGATGAAGCACGCTTCAGATACTTTGCTGCGATTAATTATGAGAAAGCGGGAGATATAGACAAAGCCAAAGCAATATATACGCTCATAGCAAAAGAGAATAGAGATACTGAATTTAAGGATTTGTCAGTTGGGGCAATGGCTCGACTTGGCATGATTATTGAATGAGTAGGGTTGCTATAAGTGTCTTTGTAGCTCAATACAAATAAGAAAAAAATGATAAAAACAACAAATTTTTTTATTCAAAACGGAGGTTTTATGCAACGTTGGTTTCGTTTAGGCGCGGTTGCAGCACTTCTTTTCCTCACAACAATGGTAGGGAAAGCACAACCGCCACGCATCCAAGTGAGCGGGCGGGTTGGTCCAAATGATGTGATGATATTCCAACAAAGGAATGTTTATCAAATCAATGGTACGCTGACAATTGCGGGAACTCTAATTATAGAGCCGGGAACGGAAGTCGTATTTTTGGACAATGGTCGTATTATTGACTCGGTAGGTGGTCGTATTATAGCAGATGGTCGTATGGCTGCTTCCTATAATAATACACAACCAAGTTCGATTGGTCTTTTACGCTATAATGATATGCGTTATTTCTTGAACGGTTCTGTTGTTAGTGAAGCTAACTTCAATGAACCGACAATTCAAGGTAATTTATCATATCCCGCAAATTTCAATAATCCGGCCGGATATGGAAAGTATAATCATATTTTCAATGTCGTGCTGGATACTGTTAATAAGCGTCTTGAAAACCTTACCAATCCGGGGGCATTACCAGGTCCGGGATCTGGAAAAGTAGTTGTTTCGCCTATGCGCGCCATTATGTTCGCATCTGCCCGCCTCAACTCGGAAGATGATATTATTAAATTTCAACCATGGAGACGTTTAGGTGGTCAGAATGTCAATATTCCGGCTTCATCACAGAGTCGTCGTATTTTATTCCGTGCTCAAAGAGTAAATGATTATTCAAGAGAATGGGGTCATATTATCGTATTGCCGGGTGCGCGTGCTGCATTCTTCCGTGATTGCGATTTCCGTGACTTTAGAAAAGATACCACGGTTGACGATAAACCAATGTATTTTGTTAATCGTGCTGATACTGTCGGCAAAACACAAGCACAAAAAACAGCTCTTTTTGCTGCTTATAATAGTTTGAACAAACACATGATGACACAAACCAACGGGTCCGGTGGTGCCATTACAACATTCGCTTCACGCTCATGGATGGTTAATTGTACATTTACAAATAACCTAGCTCGTTATCGTGGTGGTGCTGTTCAGATGTTACAAGCTCCTGAAGGTGCTGGTGTTTATCCCGATACAACCGGTTTACAAATTGGATTTTATCCTTGGTTAGACAAAAACCCCGCATTGACTGAGCCAGATGGTTCTCCGATTTTACAGCGTGTAATGCAACTCGATCAATTAGATCGTAATGTTGCTGAGCCGGCTGTTTCATTTAACCATGCAGCTCGTCAGTTAGCCGACGATGCTCGTTTAGCTGTGTTTGCAGGACGTATCCGACAACTCAATTTCCAAAACAATCAAGTGCTTAACTCTGATGTTGATACTGTACGTATTAACGGAAATAGAGTGTTAACAGATGTTGATAAAGCATCAAAACTATATGATGAAAACTGGAAAAACACTGCATTTGGTGGTGCTCTTTATATTTCCGGTCGTGAAATTGATGAAAATCGTAAAATAGAAATTGGTCTTGGTGTAAATGATTCTATCAGAATAGCAGATGGTCCTAACGGCTTTGTTTCAATGCAAAGCAAAGACTTTATCATCTTCGAAAATAACCAAGCATTAACACGCCAACCTTTACTTGCTGTTATTAATAGCAAAATCCGCAATAACCGCGGGTCAAAAGGTGGCGCATTGTATATTGGTGATTATACATCGGTAATTTTCAGTGGTACAGTACGTAATAATCGTACTTCTACACCATATCTCAATAATGATAATAGCGAATTTTTATCACTTGGTGGAGGTATCTATCATGATAATACTCTCGGTAGATTACAAGTTCGTGGTCATATAAATAGTTTAACAGAATTTTCAGGTAATACTGCTGCTGCGGGTGGTGCTATTCACGTTAATGGTAACACAGATCCACGTCCATCACCAATTATCGGTGGTTCAGATGTGGCTAACCCACGTCTTCGTGATTATGGACGTCGCATCGTATTCCAAAATAACTCTGCAAGTGCTCATGGCGGTGCTGTTTACACGAATAGAAATATGATGGTACATGGTGCCGGTGGATTTATTAATGATTTACCGCTTGCTCAAGCTTATGGTCCTGGATTCAGTGTACGATTTGAGAATAATCAAGCGAATTTCTCCGGTGGAGCTTTGGCAATCCATCTTCCAAGTATTGAGCCTCCGGTGCCGGTTTCACAACGTGCTATTCGCTTAGTCCGTGCAGAATTTATCAATAATAAAGTTGGTAATGTTCCTGAAAGTCTTGGCTTCGAAGGCAGGAAAAAAGTACGTGGTGGTGGAGCTGTTTACTCAATGAATGGTGATTTGAATCTTGTAAAAGGTGTTTTATTCGATATGAATACAGCACAAAACGGTAATGGCGGTGCTATTGCGATGATTCATCCAAGAACATCCTCAAAACGCTTCTTTATTTCAGATGCAGATATGCCTGAAGTTATGAGCGATGGTGTTGTAAATAGCTATATTTCAACCGATTCATTATTCGATAACCGTAAGATTGCGGCTGTTCCTGCTGACGTAAGAATGTTAACACGTTTCTTTAACAATACAGCAGAAACAAATCCTGATTCTCGACTTATGGGTAGCGGAACAACTCAAATGGCTCCTAACAATATTGACGTTAAGCGCTTCCATCCCGGTTTCCGTCGTGATATGGCAGGAAATGGTATCCGTGAAAATGGTGTAGGTCTTGGTGGAGCAGTTTATGTGTTAGATTCAATCACACCGCTGAACAACTTCCGTATGGATACTGTGTTTTTCAACCGTGTACGTATCCAAAATAACAATGCATATACCGGTGCAGCAATCTATTCAGATAACTTTAATTTAAGACTTGCATTAACTAGAACTTTAGTAACAGGTAACCGTGCAACATCTGCGATTGGTCGTTCACAGGATGTTGTAAGAGGTCCAAAAATTGGAAATGACAATCCTGCTTCTTCAGATTTAGTTGGTACTGTGTTCTATGGCGATGTAATCGGTCCAATTCCTTGGACAAATTATCATATTGGCGCTAACTCAATCTTTGATAATGATGCTCGCTTTTTAATTCGCTTACCTGATGCTCCAAACACAAAAGGAACATTGTCAGGTGGTTATGGTACAGGTTACGGTGGAGTTGATACGATTCGCGGTAACTACTGGGGTCGTACAGAAGCAAATGTCAACACAATTATTCAAACGACAATACCGGGAGTCGGAACAGTACAAGAGACATTCTTTATCATGGGTAATGGACAAACTCACATGAAGTTTATCCGTAACTCAGCACAAAGAACTGACGATACTCAACAAGGTCCTTTCGAACAAAACTTTAATGGAACCTATCCATACACTCCAATTGCAATCGGTAAAATTCCTGATACTTTGTTGATGGCTGGTAGAATCTATGATATCTTCGACAAAGGTACAGATATTAAAACAGCTGATTATTCACACAGAAGAATGGCTCCTATCGAAGATTTCGCTGTGGGTATTCCTCCGAAATTGCGTTACTTTAGTGACAGAACTATGCCATCATATCGTAAATATGTTCGTAGAACTACACGTAACCTCTTCGATGCTGATTCATTGAACTATTCAACAAATACTGAAAATAACCTTTGGAGACAAATCGGTCGTTTGCAAACAGAATGGAAAATGGATCACAGAACCAATGAATATACTCATCCGGTTGGATATCCATTATTCCTTGAGTCAATGGCAGCATATGAAGGTGAAAACAGTTTTACAAATAATGACGATCCTTTTGCTTTGAATGAGTCAGTATTCTTTGTTATTAATGACTCTACAGGTGATTACATCCGTGTTAATATGCGCCAATTCACAGATCAGCCAATACAGAACAATTTTGGACAATATCCACGTGAAATGTTCCGCGGAAGAGTTGATTTTGTTCTTGATGATCCATCACGTAATGGTGTAACAGCACGTCAAAGAAGAACTTATGAAGGCTTAATGAACTTTGGCGGTACAGAATCCTTAATTCCAAGATTAGCAGATACAGCACTCAATGAGGATATTTCTGCAATGCCGGGTCGTCGTTGGGAATTAACTATGAACTCAGCTATGAGCAGACGCGGTTTAGTATATCCTAATGGTGCAAGAGTGTCATATAGCAATAGACCGGGTATGCCAATAACTTTGGCACAGGGCACAGATACAGTTGTTTCTTATTATGCCGGTGAGCGTTGGGGTTCTTTACCTGTTCGTCCTGGAGATTATATCCGTGTAATCTCGAGAACTGTTCTTTGGAGATTAGGATTAGATACAGCTATCCAAAAAGGTATGGGCTTTAGAATTGCTGCTTCAACACCTCCGCCTGTATTTACAGGAAACAAAGTTGCACTAGAAAATCCAAATGTAAGTGCTTCAATGAAGAGTGCGTTCGCAAATAAACTTTGGTTATTTGAAGATGAGCAATATAACCGTGATACAAATAATGTTCGCAGACCGGGCAGAGACTCTATCTTTGTTATCACAGCAATTGATAGCAATAGATTCTATGATCCACGTTGGGCAATGGACGTTGATGAAAACAGAACAAATGATGAATTGTTCAAACAATACAATCAATTATGGTACGATTGGTATCCAATGTACGAAACACCGAATGGTGATTTAGTACCGGATGTTGATTCTGCTACAAAAATGACTGCTCTTCGTCGTTGGATTAAAGCTGATACAGTATGGCCAAGAGATTATCTTGCTCCAGATTATGATACAACATATAATCAAGCTATCGGATTCGTGCGTTTACATGGTCGTCCAAGTAACCCGTATGTAGTTCCGGGCGGGGAAATGATGCACGTGGCAGCGACAAACTATCCTCCAAATATTGCCAGTGTTGATGCTTTGAAAAATATCAAACTTAGAACATATCGTGGTCCGAATAATGACGAAGATTTCATTGTGGATACACTATCTAAATTTGTATATCTTTACCCATCATACTTCCATGCACAGAAATATGATGGAGCATTAGCAGCAACGAATAATAATGCTCGTTACTTACAACAAGACACTTTGAACTTTGGTACAAATAATAGTGCAAGCTATCAGTTCCGCATATTGGTTACGGACAGCTTACCGGTATTTAATGATATCACCCGTACAAGTGCTGAGTGTACAGAAGCAGGCGCAAGCCAAGATTTATTGGTTGCGAATGTAACAGATAAATTACGCTTCTATGTTGACTATAACTCAGATGATGAAACAGAAGATAGTATTGCACAAAACACTGAAGGATGGGATTTCCGTTATGGAAAAACATCGTATGGTTTCTTGTCAAAATCACTTCGTGAAAATCCAAATGATACATCGTACGATGAAGTAAATCAAATCCGTCCTCTTTGGTTAAGCGACCGATACATGATGGAAGAAAAGAAAGGTGATTTAGGTGGTTCAGATACAAATGCAACAGATCCATTTGCAAATGCTTTCACAACTCGTGGCGTGATTAATATTGCAATTCCACGTCAAGAAGCAATTACATTGTTAACGCCGAAAGATCCGGCTGATGCAGCATTCGGTGCATTAAACTTGGATACATTGATGACAGTAGTTGTAAATGATGGTCATTCCGGTATCAATTATTTGTCAAAACGAATCTTTATTAATGTATCGCCGACAATTACTACACAATCATTAGCAAAAGCCAAAGAAGATCAAGATTATAATATCCGTCTTCTTGATTTTGACAAACGAATTGTAGTAAGTGATCCAAACCGAGGACAGCGTCATACGTATAGATTGCTCTATCCGGGTGATCCTGAAGATTCTATTGCAAAAGATCCATGTTTTGCAGAAGCTGGAACATTTGATGTTCGCAACTTGAAGAAAACTCCACGCTGGTTGAAAATCAATCCCGTATCAGGTTTACTCTATGGTACACCGGGAGTTAAAGATGCTCCAAGAAAAGCAGAATATAATAATCTAGATACTGTCACTGTTCTTGTAACGGATGAAGGTGGTTTAACAGATGTTAAATGGTTCTTATTAGAAGTTGATTCAACCAATCACAATCCAAAAGTTACAACATTACCATCTATCAGATGTCTTGCAAATGGTGAAGGATATGTTGATACACTTTTAGCAATTGATAGAGATTTATTACGTGATCAACCGGTTCAAGGTCGTGAACAATTAACTTTGGAAGTAGTATCTCCTGCTGGTGTATTTGAGTTGGATCCTGCAACAATCAGTGGTTTAACAACAGATACAGTTAAATTCCAAATCAGAGCAGTTGGCGGAGTACTTAATATTCAACCAAGCGATATAGAAAACGGAAAAGTACGTATTCGTATAAGAATTTCTGATGGTGAAGCTGAAGACTTCGTTGAGTATTTGCTTAACATCTCTGATCCTACTGACTTTACGGCAAGAGTTCGTATTCAAAACAATGATGGTTTAGGTGCATATCAAGATTTATACTTTGGTACTGCAACCAATGCTACTACAGGTGAGAAAGCAGATCAAACTAACAGACTTGATAATCAATATTGTGAGTATGAATTGCCACCATTGCCACCAACTGATGTATTTGATGCACGTTGGACAGTCTCTGAGACAAACGGTATTCTACGTAATATCTTCCCAAGAGCTGCGACAGGTGTAAATAGTGCAGAAGTATATAAAGGTCGTTTCCAAGCAGGTAACTTGCAACAAGCATCTGCAGCATATCCAGTAACAATTTCATGGAAAACAAATGAAGTGCCGGCAAGAACAGATCAAGTGAAAAACCCAAGTGGTGGATCTTGGTTCATTCGTGATGCAGAAAACAATGGTGCATACTTCAGTTATAACATGAATACTGGTGTTGGAAATAAAATGCCTGGTAATATCATTCAGTACAACTTGAATGGTAATGATGCATCAATTATTGTCACACAAGATGTTATTACAGGTTTCATTATCTATTATGACTTCGTAAGTGATGTAAATGATACAGAAACCGGTTCAACAGCATTAGAGTTCAATACAATTACACCTAATCCGGTTGATAATGAAACAGCAATTGCATATACATTGCCAACAGTTGGTCAAACAAAAGTTGAAGTGTTCGATGCATTAGGTAGCGTAGTTACAACATTATTTGATGGTATGGGTTCACAAGGCATGAATACATTAAATTGGAATGTTCAAAATCAGAATATTGCCAATGGTATCTATACGCTTAAACTCACACACAATGGTGTTACGATTACAAAAAATATCGCGGTAGTTCGTTAATTTAAGCAACGTTTATAGGGGAGAGAATATTAAGCCCTCTCCCCTTTTCACAACCAAAAAAAGAAAAAATAAATTATAGGAGAAGAAATGAAACGTAAATGCTTACTCATAGCGGCTGCTCTAGTATTCCTAGTGTCGAGTATGCCGTCTCTGTTTGCACAAAGAATCTATGACGAGTTCGATGCTCCGACAATAAACCCTAACAGGAATTATATTGATTACGGAGTAATACCGAATACCTTCGGTACTCGTTTTATAGGACCGATGATAATGTCTGATTGGGCATATCGTGAAATCCAAAGTGTTCCACCACAACATGTGATATTCACAGCTCCAAGTGATCCGGAAAATGGAAGTTTTCAATTGCCACTTCCCTTTACAATTCAGTTTGATAATACTACATTTACTACCAATGATAACCTTTGGGTAAATGTGAATGGATTTATTCAAGTTGGTGGTTCTGATCCTTCCGGTAATCTTGGCAATGGAGGTGCGCTGTTCCAAAATGCAGCTCCATATAATATTATTGCTCCATATTGGGGTAATCATGAATATGTGAGTGCCGGTAGCACACAAACTCAGGTATCGTGGGAGTTAACAGGTGTGGCACCGCGTCGACGTATTACTATACAATGGAAAAACTTGAAAGTAAATAAAGATTTTCCAAACAACAATAATGCTTTTGCAAATTTTCAAGTTATTATTTATGAACGTGAGTTCGTAACTGCTACTGTCACCAATCGCCAACCCGACATTGAATTTTCTTATGGCCGCATGGGTAATGGTGGAAATGTAGATTTTAACAGCCTAAGAAATGTTGCCGTAGGCTTAAAAGGAACAAATGGATCATTTTATAATGGTTTGTCCTTCCTTAATACCAATACTGCAACAACTTCTACTAATTTAACAAGTGCTGTATGGCCTCCTTCCGGTCGTCCTGATGACAGAATTCGTATTGAAGCATTTCACAGAAGTAGTGCATTCCGAAGCACAGATTTCGTATCAAAATATATCCAATCTACAGATAAAACAGATAGAGATGATGGGTATGCGAGATTAAGAATTGAAGATTTAGCTTTTGACTATACGTTTTTAGGTGAAAAAAGATTAAACTTATGGGTTAATGTAAATGGATTTATTACATTCCAAGATCCGGATTTGTATTCTTCTATTTTAACAGAAAACCCTAATGGATTATTTGAAAACAGTGCATCATATCCTGAAGCAGTTGTTGCTCCATTCTGGGGTGATCACTACTTACGTTTACCGAATGAACAAGCTGTTCCTTCTTCAAATGGACGTTATGTAGCATCGGAAATATCATATGTTGTTGTTGGTTCATATCCGACAAGAAGATTGATTATTCAGTGGAAAAATCTCAATATCATGAATGAATCATTACCTTCAAGTATTGGTAATTTCCAAGCTATTTTATATGAAGGTTATGATAATCAATTCCCAAGCAATTTTGCAGGTGGTATTGAGTTTGCTTATGGTGATGTGTCAAACAATCCAAATACACCGCTAAAGACTGTACAAGTGTATGATGCAACTGTCGGTTTGAAAGGTGGTCGTGCATTTGGTATTGGTGGTCAATTTGCAGACTTTATCAATGGACTTACATTTAATAATATTTCTCAAGCATTTACAAGCCAAGAAAAAACAATCTTGTGGAGACCGACAGGTGGTTCAAATAATGGTGAAGGTCGTCGTATTTTCTTCCGCGCAATTCCACGATTATATGTTGATGGATGGGGCGATGGTGATGCTAATCTTTCACAAACAAGAAATCGCAAACATATTGGTACAAAGCAACAGAGATTCGTAACAGCTGCTGATGCTAGATTAATTTTACGTTGGAGATTACAAGATCGTTCATTGCCGGATAGTTTGAAACAAGACAGTTTACGTCTTGGTAATGCTTATCATGCAGACGTGAATCATGACGGAAGATACTATTACAGTTTTAGAACATTTGATAATCTCCGTGATACATCTTTCTGGAGAAGACCAATTGATGTTGATACCTTTGGTGTCAGAACAAGAATGGATTCGATTGAAAGTATGTCAGGTATGCCACCAGATGCAGGTCCATTACGCTTAATCTATTTTGAAGCAAACCAGCATGATGCTGCTCTTATACTTTCATACTTATCAGCTAGAGTGCCGTCATTGCCATGGATTTTTGATACGATTCCGAATCCAAAATTCAATGAAAATGCAATAAAACAAGCTTCTGATATATTTGTAAAGAATATTAGTAAGGTATCTGTGGATGAATATGAAGTAACTATTGGAATAAATGGTGCTACAAAATCAGCTATGTCATTAGAGTTTTCAGTTAATGGTGATATTGTTGGTGTTCAATCTCCACAAAATGTCAATGGTAATAATGAAGTTGATTATATCGCAGATAATTCAAACTCGAAAGTCGTTGTAGCAACGAGCCATTTGTTTAATCCTAATGACGATGTTGTGACTTTCCGTGTTAAAACAATTGAAAATATACTTGAATTGAACGGTGTACAATTTGATGTTCGCAAGCGTTCAACAAAAACTGTCCAATTAAACTCTGCACAAACAGGTTCTGATTTGTCAGTTAGTCCGATGCCATTACATAATACTGATGCAACAATTTCTATTGGTGTAGATGTAGCAGGTATTTATGAAGTAGCATTGTTAAGCATTACCGGCGAAAAAGTATATACGAAATCTGTAAACGTTGCAGCAAATTCTTCAATAAATGAAGTTATTCCTGTAACAGGATTGAATTTATCAGCTGGAGCATATCAAGTAGTTGTATCAAATGGTTCATTTGTCAAAACTGCTAAAGTTACAGTATTGAGATAATATTGGTTTTATATTGTTTTTGGAAATAATGAAGCACAACCTCCATCGTATGATGGTAACAGCAATTGTCCTCATAATGGGGGTTGTGTGTTTCCAAAACTCTTTGTACTCAGGTACATGGAATCTCAATGTAAGGCAGACAGATACGGTTGATTACTGTAGCTCAAATCGCAATATTATCATCGAATTTGTATTAGATGCCGATGTCTATTTTGCTGACAGCATATATGGATTCGATATTGAGTTTGAGTATGATACAAAAAGCTTAACTCTCTTTCAAAATTTAGAAGCAGGTACGCTCTTTGGTAGAGTAGAGTCCGGTGGGCAATCGGGAATTAAAATTGTAGATTTTTCTCAACCCGGGCTTGTGTACATCTCTTTTGCGAATATAATTTCGCGCCCAATAGCGGGAAGTAGAGTTCTGACGCGAATAGCCGGTCAAATCAAAGGAGATTGTAAAGACAGCAGTTACATAGTAATAAGAAGTTTTGAAGCAGATTATGAATTTTCAAAAAGACATTTTTTCAATGCTACATATTATCCTGTAGGGTATAAAGTTGAATTAAATGAAAGAAAATCTGCTAAACAACCGATTCAGTATAGTCTTAACAAAGGTAATTCAAGAATTGATACCTTATTAAAGACAATATCATTTGCTAATACAATTAATCATAATGATGTGAATCGTATAAAGCAAATGATTACTAAGGTAGTGGTTGATACATCCGTTACAAAGTATGTGGATTCAATCTATGTCTTGAAAGTGTCAGACAATATTGAATTGCAACAAACACAAACTCTTGACAACACATATATATTTGACTATCAATTGAACAAGGGGTCAAAAGAAGAACAAATATACTATTCGATTGTCTTGAGTAAAATGATAGAAAATATTGATTCGTTGAACTTGTTTTTTCGAGTCGAAACAAACGAGGTGAGTACATGTACATGTACAATGCTCACAAAGACAGATAGTTTAGAGTATATTTGGTTAAAAGAAAAAGATTCCGTACCCCCTAGTTCAATTATTGACAGCGAAGATACAGAGGAACCGTGGGTAAATGTTTCGAGGAATCAAGATAAACTTGTAGTGTACAAAATCTATCCATTAAATCTGGGTATTAAGATTTATAATGTACATGGTGAGTTAGTAGAAGTAAATGAACAATTGTCACATACTGAGATATTACAATCTCACCCTTCGGGTGTTTACATAATGATTGTGAATATTCATTCAGATGACAATTTGCATAAATCGAGATTTCAAATAATAAAGATATATAAATAATTGTTTAAATTTTATTGAGGAGTTGTCTATGCAAGAGCAGAGACTACGCGTGGTTCAACGAATACACTGGGCAGCATTGTTTATGCTCATTGGCTTTTTCGTTGGTCAAAATACAGATGTAAATGCACAACCATTTACAACTGTTCCATTTGCTTCCAACCTGCCGACATTGTCGCTAACCGGAGCAGATAACGCATACAATGACCAATACTACTCTGACGGTCGTATTTGGGCTGGGTATTCGGATGAAAAGGAACGAGAAATCCTTGTTCCGGTCTTTATGCAGAATTTTCTGTGGGATGAGTCTTTGATTACTGATAAACGTTTTGGAGGATTTCCAATTCGTTCTTTCCGATTTTCATTGTCTTATGACGGTCGTGCAATTAAAGCAACCGGTGTTCAAAATACTGATTGGGTTGGAGAAATTGCTCCTAATGTAATGGGCAAAGAATTCAGCTATGAATGGGACGACAAAGCAGACTCTACACGTTTCCGTGTATATTTTACCGGACAAGTAGATCCTGATACAAAATATGGTCGTAGAATCACTGTAACAGGAACATCAACAAAACCGTTACCTATAAGTGGTGAATTTGATGGCTATGAAGTATTGTGCTATGTTCGTTTTAGAGTAGTGCTTTCAAAAAAATTACTCGAAGAACAACCACAAATTTATGATGGCTCTGATAAATCCCCAATTTATGTAAATAATGACTCGATATTTTATAACAACTTCCATTTAGGCGTTCACAACCCTTTCCCAAATGTATCTGACGGTGATCCAAACAATCCTTACAGAAATAAATCCTATCGTCGCGACAATTTTGATGAAATTGGTCTTGCAGGTATAACTTTAGGTGCAGATATTGATCCTCTGTATCCAAGTCGTCCCGGAATGATATGGCTAAATATTGGTGAAAATCCGCAAGTTGGATTCCAAGATGTAGTAGGTGGAACCAATAATGAAGTTGCTCCTGATGCCAATACTACTGATTTAGAATTATGGAATATTACCCGTCCGATTGTTGTTGACTCCGGTTCAACGACTCGCCAAGATGGAAAGCGTGATATTCGTTTCTTGAATACAACAGCTCGTAGCCGTCTGTATCAAGTAAAAATTGAATCAGATCAACCATGGTTGAAGTTCCGAACATTACCAAGTGGTACAGGTGGATTTAACCCAATACCCGGATTAACTCGCAGTGCTGTATTGCCATATATTGACAATGGTATTAATGGACCGGTTCCGCCAAACTTGCGTGATGCTAATTACAATATTGTTACAGAGCAGCCAGAGATTCGTTTCCGTGTTGTCTGCGATCCATCCGATCTTAATCAAGGTGACGGCGAGTATGCCGGTATGTATATTGGTTATATTACCGTAACATCAAAATCAGCTAAAATCTCACCGGTACGTTTAAGAGTCAAGTTTATCTACTTACGCAATCCTATTGAACCGGGACGTCGTCCTGCTGCCGGTCGTGAGCCGGGCATCACATTACGCGTTGAAAATTCAGCAGGCGTGAGTGGCGATGCAACAACGATTGTTTTCGGTACAGGACATCGTGCTACAGATCAACCTGATAGCTTGTTTGGCGAGCAACCCGCTGATTTTGTACCTACAACATTCTATGCACGTTGGTACACACCTTGGGTTAAAGACCAAAATGGTTTTGAATTATTCCCTAATGGTTTAGGTGATATGATAATTGAATCAAGCAATTCGACAGGACAACGCGCATCGTCACGTGATATTAGATCCAATGCAATTGATACTACATTAGTATATCTCTGTAGATTTAATGCAGGTGGTGCGAATAACTATCCGGTGGTTCTTTCTTGGGATACTCAAGATTTCCCACAGGATGCGCAATTGTTCTTGCGTGATACTTTAAATGGTTCAGGATTCAGCTTAGATATGAGATCAGGAACACCTGATGTTAATAATCCTTCTGTGCAGTCATTCACAATTCGTGATGCTCGATGGACATCATTTATCATTGAATATACGCTTCCACGCGTTGAGAAATTCCCGGTTATCAAAAAAGGTTGGAACTTTGTTTCACTTCCGGTACGTCCTTCAGATGCACGTATTTCGAGAATATTCCCGAACGCTATTCAAAACACAGCTTTCTCATTCTCTCAAAACCTTTATAAATCTGAAGATGTTGCACGTCCGGGTTATGGTTATTTCATCAAATATGGCGAATTCTTGGATCAATTGATTTCAGGTACTCGTATTTTGTCTCTTGATGGTAATCCTGCTACTATTGCTCCGGCTGTACGCTTATATTCAGGTTGGAACACAATTGGCGGTCTTTCTACTCCACTTTGTGTTAATGGTTTACAATTTGATCCATTCCAAACTGATTTCCCGACGCGTATCGGCGATGTTTATTCATACGAAACGAACAGAGGTTATAAAGCTGTTTCTGAAATTCTTCCCGGTCTTGGCTACTGGTTGAATGTTGATAAAAATGGATTTATCAAAACTGATTTGTCTTTGTGTAGAGAGGTGCCGAATGATTCAAAACAAAATCTTCTTGAAAACAGTGTACAAGTTAATGTCAGAGATAATGACAATAAAAATGCAACGCTTTATTTTGCAAATGAATCTGTTAATGCTAAACAATTCGAATTACCTCCGGCACCTCCGGCAGATTTATTCGATGTTCGATTCAATGATAATACCTATTTGACATCTGCAAATTCAAACATTGCAAAAATTCAAGGTGTAACATTCCCGGTTGTTCTTAATATGCTTGCCGGTGATAAAACATATCGCATTACAGATGCTGAAGATAATACAGTATTGGGTGTTGTGAGTGCAAACTCATCTGTGATTATTGGAAATTCCGGCGTGCGTTATATACAAATTGAAGAAATGACGACGGCTGAAGCTGGTGCATTGGTATCAGTAAGCCCCAATCCAGTTAGCAATGCTGCAAAAGTATCATTCTTGGCAGGTGAAAAAGCTCCAATGACCGTTATGTTGTTCGATGCATTGGGTAATCAAGTTATGGCAATTGCGAATGGTGTTTATTCCGGTATGACAACGGTTGAATTCACAACTCAGAACCTTGCTCAAGGTCAGTATTTTGTGAAAATCTTAGGTGGTACTCAACCAATGACTGCAATATTAAATATCGTTCGTTAATTCGTACACTAACGATTTCACATTAATTCAGTGGGCAATGGGATAATTCCTATTGCCCATTTTTTCTTTAAGGAATGTTGTATGAACATATATAGAATACTCAAAAAATCATTGCCTTTTGTAATTATAATTGTGGCTTTGAACAATAGTACTTCAGCCCAATTTATCAAAATGAACCTTGGAATAGTTGATGATGCCACTACTGCTTCACCGGTAACTTTTGGTGTTCATCCTGATGCAACTGACGGCAGAGATATTGCTCTTGATGAAAATGAGTTACCACCATTTGATCCACCCGGGACACTTTTTGCAGCGTTTCAATGGCCTGTGACAGAAGAAATACAAAAAGGATATGTTGATTATAGAAAACGATCTGACAGCGCGACATTTAAACGTACATATCGTTTAGAGTTTGGTCCTTACAGAAAAGGTAAAGCAAAAATTATTTGGACATTTCCATTGCCGCAAGGAATAGATTCTGTTCGGATTATTGATCGTAGAAGCAATGGGGTCAATGTAAATTTTGTACTTGATAATAAACAGGAATTTGTTATACAAAATGAATTATGGGGATCATTTTTGATATTTGCTTATTTCAATAATTCGACAGTAAGTGTACAAGAAAATAGCGATTATACTACTTCTACGGTAATATATGCAGGTAGGCATATTACTTCCTTATCATTACCACAATTATATGAAGATGTGCATAATATTCAACTCATCAATATTTTAGGAGAGATTTGCGCCGAGATAAACACACGTCCCGGGGCAGATATCGTTTTACCGGATAATTTGGCACAAGGTACATATTTCGTATTGAGTAAGCCTAACAACAGTGCCAAAACTGATATGAAAACTATATCCATTTGGTGAACGTCCGTCCTCTAAATTCTATATTGGAGATATATGATTGAGATAGAACTTCCTGTATTGCAACAAACCGAGGGATTAGTTATTCCTAAGGACTCACGTCGTCCAGAATGGCTCAAAGTGCGTGCACCCGGCGGTGAAAAATATGCAGACCTTAAAAAAATGATGCGTTCCAAAACATTACATACAGTCTGTGAAGAAGCACGTTGTCCTAATATTGCAGAATGTTGGAATTCGGGTACTGCCACATTTATGATTTTTGGTGACACTTGTACTCGGTCATGCGGATTTTGTGCCGTAAAAACAGGAAGACCTCTCGCATTAGATGAACATGAACCATTTCATGTGGCTGAAGCTATTCAACAAATGGGTATTAAACATGCTGTTATTACCTCTGTGAACAGAGATGAACTCAAAGACGGTGGGGCAATCCTTTGGGCAAAAACTATCACGACGGTAAGAGAATATAATTCCGAAGTGACCATTGAAGTACTGATTCCCGATTTTAAAGGAAATCTCCAAAATCTGCAATATGTCATTGATGCAAAACCCAATATTCTTAATCACAATACTGAAACTGTACCCAGATTATACAGAAAAGTGCGACCACAGGGTAAATATCATTGGACACTTTCGGTTTTAGAACATTCTCAAAAGATGGGGATGAGAACGAAAACCGGTATTATGCTTGGTTTGGGAGAGGACAAAAATGAAGTACTCAATGTCATGAATGATTTGCGTGGTGTCGGAGTAAATATCCTTACTTTGGGGCAATACTTACAGCCCACAAAAAACCATTTGCCGGTTGATAGATTTGTCCATCCGACAGAATTTGATGAATATCGCATTATTGGATTAGAAATGGGATTCGATATTGTTGAATCCGGTCCATTGGTACGTAGTTCATATCATGCGGAGCGTCACCTTTGAGTAAGGCAATACTTCTTGGCAGTGGAACATCAACAGGGGTACCTACAATTGCTTGTACGTGCCCCACTTGTTTATCTGATGACCCGCGTGACAAACGATTGCGACCTTCCCTACTCTATCAATCCGATACCACGACGATTGTCTTTGATACCTCTTCTGACTTTCGTACACAAATGCTACGCCATGCCATAACCACTCTTGACGCTATTGTTTTTACCCATCATCACTTTGATCATATTGGCGGTTTTGATGATATCAGACCTTATAATTTCTTTTCCGGTGGTAAAGCATTGCCACTGTATCTTATGAACGATACATTAACAGCTTTGCAAGCCACATTCCCCTATGCTTTTGGCAAAGTAGAACAATTAGGTGGTGGAGTACCGATTGTTGAAACTCATAAAATCATGGATACAGCATTTCAGATAAATGATATAGAGATTCTGCCCATACCTATGTATCATGGTTCAATGCGCGTAAACGGTTATCGTATGGGGAATTTTGCCTATTGTACCGATACGAATTATATTCCGGATACATCGCTGGACTTACTCAAGGATTTAGATGTTCTAATATTGGACGCTTTGCGTTATGAGCCTCATCCTACGCATTTTACAATTGATCAAGCAATAGAAATTGTCAAAAAATTACAACCTCGCAAAACATATTTTACCCATATAGCCCACCAAGTCAAACATGCCGAATGTCATTTGCCGGAAGGTATTGAACTTGGCTATGATGGTTTGGAAATTTATATGTGAAAAGAAGTTTTGTTTCCATCAAAACATTGCATAGTAAGCAATTCTGAGTATGTAAAATAGGAATTTACATTATGAGGAGATGTTTTATTAGTAAATTAAAACTAAGGACTTACAGATTAGCTCCGGTTCTCTCATGCCTGCTGACAGTATTTTTACTCCGGCATAGAAAATTTTCCTTGTTCATGTTTGGATGTATAATCAAAGTTTTGTAGTTTTGGATAAATAGATGGTGGATTGTGTCGTTGTGAGACCATTAATGGCATACATCTATAGACTTGCTTAATTACTTTACGACCAAATTATGGTGGGTTCTGTAATCGGGTAAACATCCTCTACGTTAGCAATCATAATATTTACTAAAACTTGAAAATAAACGACAAAATATTTGACAATTTCCCAATACTTAAAAGTGATAGACTTCTACTTCGTAACATTAAGCTTTCTGATGCAACCAAGATTTTTGAAATGCGATCGAACGGACGAGTAAATCAATTCATAACAAGAGATAATATGAATGAGATTGAGGACGCAATTAAACTAGTTCAGAAAACAATTTTATCCTATCAAAGTCGACAAGCCATAGGTTGGGCTGGTGTATTAAGGGACGGTGCTGATATTATAGGTACTTGTGGTTTTAATTCAATTGATTACGCAAATTTGAGAGCTGAAATTGGCGGTGAACTTTCTGTTGACTATTGGGGTAAGAATATTGCATTAGAAGCAGTTATGATAATAGTAAAATTTGGGCTTGACATAATGAATTTACATACAATTGAAGCTAAAGTATCCCCAGACAATAAAGGAGTAATCGTTCTATTGCAAAAGATTGGATTTAAAAAAGAAGCTCATTATGTTGACAGAATATTCTACAATAACAAATTCTACGACATAACAGTATATACCCTTGTTAAAGGAAATGAAAGTTACGGCTGCTAACAACACCGACACAAAAGAAGCGGTTCAGTGGTTAATCAAGTTTTGTACTTTTATCAAAGTCTGTGCTTAGTTAAATGCTCTGAAATCCACCGTGACACCAAGTGCCAAAATATTACTACCATATTATGGAACGAATATACAACTGGCATTGACAAAAAACAATGAAATATTAAACATTGTAGCTAAGAGTAAAACCGTAAATTTATGGAAAGAAGTTTTTGAATGGAATTAGCAGTAAGACAAAATAAAAAAAATAAATTTGGACAATACTTTACACCCAAAGTAGTAGCTGAATTTATGATTGGTTTAGCTGACATCTCCACAAACTCAAAAATTTTAGAGCCATGTTGTGGGGAAGGAATTTTTTTGAAAATTCTACAAAAAAACGGCTATAAAAACTTGACTGCTTTTGAAATAGACAAAGAGTTAGCGACTGATTTTCCGTTCGTTCGCTACGAAAGTTTTATTTCAGCAATGCTTGACGAAAAATTTGATTTAATCATCGGAAATCCTCCATATATTCGTTGGAAAAATTTGGAAGATGACCTAAAAAGAGAACTTACCATCAACCCAATTTGGAACAAGTATTTCAATTCACTTTGTGATTACTTGTATATTTTTATCCTCAAATCCATTGAACTGTTGAATGAGAATGGACAATTAATTTTCATTTGTCCCGAATATTGGATGAACACAACTAACTCTATTGTATTGCGCAACTACATGGTTCAACACGGTTACTTTGAACAAATTTATCATTTCAATGAAACCCCTGTTTTTGATAAAGTCACTGTTTCTATTGTTGTTTTTAAATTTATAAAAAGCAACAAAAAAATAAATAAAATAAAAGTTGCAAAATTTTATGCTAATCAAAAATTAACTTCTGAAACACTTGAAAATTTACGACATAACATTCCATTTAAAGATGCAGAGTATTTGCAGGTTTCGCAATTCAAAACTAATGAGCGTTGGTTATTGCAAAGTGATAAGATTCGGGAAGAATTACAACTATTAGAAATAGCTTGTCAAAAACAAAAGTCGGTTTTGTCACTTGGTTTTTTTGAAGAAAAAACAGTAGAGTACGATACTGTTGGTGAAGTTTGTGATATTGGGAATGGACTTGTAAGTGGGCTTGATAAGGCGTTTCAAGTGAATGGATATGAACTGAATAATGCAGAAAACTTGGCAACAATTAATGTTGTTAAAGCAAAAGATTTAGTGCCTTATTTTTCTGAACACATCACGAGATATATTTTTATCAATGATAATTTGGAAGAAAGTGAGTTTCAACAAATGTATCCGAACTATTATTTACATTTTCAAAAATATAAAGCCGACTTAGAAAAACGTTACCAGTACAATCGTAAAATAAATTATTGGGAATGGGCTTTTTTACGGAATTTTAATTTGTTCAACAAAAATGACAAACGGATTTTTGTTCCTTGCAAAGAACGTGTTTCCAATAAAGATTATTTTCGTTTTGCATTAATTGAAGGTGGTATCTTCCCGACACAGGATGTAACGGCAATCTTTAGAAAACCTGAAACTAAAGAAAGTATTGAATATGTTTTAGCGTACCTAAATCAAAAAATCATTTTTAACTGGCTAAAATCCAACGGAATTGTAAAAGGAAATATCGTCGAATTTTCTGAAAAGCCGATTGCAAGTATTCCTTTTCGAAAAATAAATTGGAACAACAATAATGAAGTTGTACTTCACAATTCCATTACTGACCTTACTCAACAGTTTTTAGTAAACAAAGACAAAGAATTACTTGTAAAAATTACTATATTATTTGATCAACTTTTTGAAACTCAACAATGAACGTAAATTATAGAAAGTTAGCAAAAAATATAAAAGGTACTTCCGTTCCTAAACCACTTTCAGGAACGCTATCAGGACATGCAGCAGGCGAACCGTTTGACAAGCATGTTTACACAGAAATCAAGAAACAGTTTCCGAAAAATACATTTCGGCAATATGAATATTTGAACGATTTGTTTAGTAAAAATCCGAACATTATTGGTTTTGAAGCACGACAGAACCTATTCAATTCACCAACAGTTTTGTTTTTATTAAGTCGTGGTAAAAACGCAACAGATAAATGGAGCATTGAAAACCCATTTGATGAGAAACAAAATGATACAGCCGATATTGTAGTTGTAAAAAATGACTTTTATGAAATAATTGATATCAAAACACGTAATATTTCTAAATCCGCACAACCGCCAAACATTATTTCAGCATTTAAGTTAGCTCAAGTATGTGCAAAAATGTTAGACAATGAAGAATTTGATAATTTTACTATCAATTATTTCGAAATTGATTGGGTGCTTGAGAATGACAAATTAGTTTGTCAGGATACGTATTTCGCTTGTTTGTTCAAAGCCAATCCCGAAAACTTATACATCAATTGGGCAGCAGCAATGCAAATTCAATTTCAAGTTAGTGACTTAGACCAATCGTTTAATGGAACAATGAAAAGTTGGGCGAAATCTTATCTCAAACATTTTGTAACACAAGCCAAAAAACGAGCAGATGATATGATTAAGAAATTCGTGAAACCTTTTGAAAAATACATAAAATAAAAAGATAAATAACGGTACTAATTCTTAAAAATAAGAGAATAACCAAGATGAAAAATCCTCTTTATTGAATGTGCTGACAAAACATAGTAATGAAATCTCTTAGGAATGGTATAGTAAAAAAAATATGTTTAAGTATGATACTCAAATTTCCATAAATCTATAAGGTTTTCAAAACCTTATAGATTTGAATACTGAATCTCAGAGCAATGGCAAAGAAATATTTTCTCAAAGTATCAAAAAAAATGAATTTATATGTGAAAAGATGCTTTGTTTTGGCATTCGTTGATCGCGTGTGGTTAAGAGTGTTATTAAAGAATTTATTACTTCCAAATTTTTTCAGCATACTCAATAAGCATTTCTCTTCTCTTTTTGACAGCGTCATTATTCCAAGCAACTGTTGGTGGAAATTGTGCTAAAAATTTATCAATATTTGAACGAGGTGACGAAATCCGATTTTGGCTAAGAATTTGTGTAATAAGATAGTCGGATTTTTTATATACAGATGATTTCTTTTTAAACCATTGAGTACTTAAAACATCATTTTCTTTTGCAATAGACGAATTATAGTTTGTTTCCAAAAGAGTGTAGTTTCCTAAATTATTAACAGATTTGCTGTAATTTGCAAACGGTTCTCTATTGTTCAGCGGCGTTTGGGGGAAAATATGTTCCAATGAAACTTGTGAATCCATTGGAATTGGTCTTGAACTGCTCAAATCTTTTCTTAAGAAATTTTCAACTCTTAGTAAAAAATATCTTATTTTTTCATGTGACCATGAATTAATAATATCCCATGATGGTTTATTCATAGACTCAATTTCTTTAGTATAGAACTCTCTTATAACTTTAAGAACTGATGGTTTCGTATTCTGTGTTCGAACAATTTTGGCTAAAGATTGAAACTTTATCTCAATGTCTTTTGGTTGTACTGAAGAAAGTTGATACCAGAAAAGTAGTTTTTCAATCTGTTCTGCGACGCTATTAATGAGTGATTTTTTTTCCTGTTCTGAACCCATTAATTCTTTTTTTATTGATAGCAGAACAAGAATATGTTGTCTTATAGATTTACTATTTAATTGCCCAATATTGTATAACCAAGTATATTTTCTAACCATTTCAGAATCATTAACACCATAACTTGTCGTTGCAATTACTAAATCAGAGTATAGTTTTGAATACCATAAAATTTCATCAACAAAACCATTTGGATCTTTACTGTAATCTATAATTTTTCTTCCTTTATCTTGAGAGGATATCCAGTTGTAAGTGTTCTGTTCCGTTAATGTAACATTTTGGTCATAATATCTTGCAATAATAAAATATCGTAAAAAACGAGAGGGCTTTTGTTCTTCTCCACACACTTCTAAGTTGGTTCTAATTTTAATCCATTTTTCTTTAACATATTGAAATTGTTTATCTGTGACATTCATAAAAATAAGATTTTTGACTAAATCCATACCTTTTAGTCTTACACCGGTGTTGTTAATAGTTTCAAATATTTTTAAAGAGTTAGCAAAATTTGTTGAATCAACAACAACCAAAAGCTGAACATTTTTTAAAAAGTAATTGATAAATAACCAAATATCTTTACTTCCAATCTGTTCTCGAATAAACTTACATGCAATATCGTATGCTTTTATCATGTTTTTTACAGATGGGGTCTTGATATACTCAATAGATTCGTTGGGAAAAATAAGTTTTTTTACATAATTTGTTGTTTCATCATATTGAAGATGTAATTTTATGTCTTTTCTGTTTGTTGTCAGTAGAATATCTCGTATAATACCCCTGTAGTCATTCTTCGCTTCTGCATCAATAGGGTCAGAAAATTCATGTGTTTCAATGTACATTCTAAATGCAGCAAGAAATATAACTATTGAAGTCAGACGCTGTTGTCCATCAACGACTTCGTAGCGTTTCTCTGTATCTTCGTAGCGTTTTCCTGTATCTTTGATTTTTTTTACAGTTATAATAGAACCAATAAAATACTTAGATTGTGGGCTTTCTTGCCACTCATCATATATATCCTGTAGAAGCTTTAAGAAGTTCTTTTTTGCATCCCAGACATACTCTCTTTGATATGCAGGAACAACATATTCATAGTTGCTACCAATTTCTTGAATTGTTTTTAGAGTTGCGCTAAGTTCTCCACTCATAGACTACCTTTACAATGATTGTATTATGCTCCACAAAAATATGCTTTTTATGGGATATACAATATACATAATGTCTTACGAATCAAGAATGTTCAGTCTCTTGTATATCCCCTCTTAATTATCAAAGCATATTTATCTATATGAGCAGAAGCCATTCCATTTTCGTAACAAATAGTAGAATACATCTTTGACCTGTCCTTCCGGCGTTGAAAAGATTGTACCACCTGTTTCTGAACCGTATGCCTCAAATACTAAACTACCATTGTCAAGATCGTAAATGGAGATAGAACCAGTAGCTTCAGCTTTGCTTCTTCCATCGAAAGATTGAAAGTTGGAAATTGATGATCGCAGAAGAAATCGTACATTCAGCGCATCGCGAATAGCTTTGCAATTTGTAGCATTAATTCTTTTTGGTACTTCGACTTTTTTCTTCCCTAATATTTCTTCAACTTCATCTGCATGAAGATAGTTGATTTTGCCACATTCAGAAAGCTGTTCTTCTAATAGTTTTGTAAAGTTTGAAGACATAGCATTGTTGTCAAATGCAACATATTCTACAGCAATTTCTTTCCCGTCAGGTGGAGTATAACCGGGAGTAAGGTTATAGCGATAGGTCGTACAGCCTGTTAATAGAGTGACCACCACAACAATTACCATCATGTTTTTCATTATTTATTCTCCGATACTATCACTATTGATTTTTCTGTGAATTGCCCTGCAAAATCCATTACACACATAACTTCATATTCTTTATGATAACCAAATGCAGTACCAACAAGATTAAAGTCTTCATTAAATATATTTTCTCTGTGACCACGGCTTTTCACCCCATCATCAACAATTAATTGTATGACTATATCTCTCGCATTTTTAGCACCGAAAGATATGTTCTCACCTATAGTAATATTCCATGTCCCATAGCGGTTTATTCTGTCTTCCATAGAAGAACCGTCACTGCCTGTATGTGATGTAATGCCTTTCGGACCACAATCTTTACGATGATCTTCTGCTGCTTTTGTTAATCCCGCAGATAGTATAAATGGTTTCCTTGGGTTTACTTTTCGTAAATAATCAATTGCTTCTTGCACTGCTGCTACGCCTTCATTGGTAAGAAGAGGAATTTCACCGGGCAGCTCATATCTATTACCCCTAAAGTATTGCTTCATTTTTTCTAAATGATTGGCATACTCTGCCGGCTGAGTGCGGGCATAATTTAATTCAGCAATCACTGCTTCATTACTTGCCTGATAACTTGTACCCGGATCATTCGGCGTACCCGTATTTGTCGGATTATTATCATCCGAACAACCCCAAAGTGCTGCTATGCACACACAAAAAATAAAAAAGTGTTTCATATAAAAACTATAAAAAAGTGAAAAACTAATATGCTTTTTGTCCCATCATATTGCCAGCCGGATCATAATTACCAACGATAATAATTTGTCCATTGGCATTTGTAGCTTTACCTGCGCCTATGTATCGTGTTGCTCGCCATACCATTTGCGTATAATGTCCCGCTTTTGACCAATTGGAGGAGTTGAGCACTGCGCCTTTATAATGTTTTTTTTCTTGATACCAGAGTTTTGCACCGTTCACGAGGGCATTATCATAGTGCATGGCGATATTTTCTCCATAGCGATTATCCGAACGATGTTCAAAACGATTGTTCTGTGCCAAATAATCAGCCCATTCTTGAGAATATGCTGCAATCTCGTCAGACCATTGTACAGGTGGTACACCTACTTCTTTTCTTGCTTTATTGTGAAAATCAAGATATTCCTGAATTTCTTGTTGTGATAGTGTTGTGACAAAAGAAGCGGCTTTGCGGACGGGTGTGTTTTGTGTTGATGAATTTTGTGTGCATGATGAAGATTGCGTGCTTGATGAAGAACTTGAACCTTCGGTTATTGTCACTGTTTGCTGTGATTGTTGTTGTTCACGTTCTTTTTTTTCACGCTCCATTTTTTGCTTTTGTACTTCTTTTTGGTACTTGTCGGCAAGTTGCTGTATCTGTGCGCAGGAAAACAAAGTTCCGGCAATGATGAGTAATAGTAATATGCGCATACCGTAAGCCTTTTGTTATTATTGAATAAAAGGTATAGATGCGAAATTACTATATTTGTCCCAATATGAATCTCGACAAAATCTTAATTTTCTTTTAAAATTTTCTTACAAAGACTTCATGAAAACATTAAGATCTGTACGAGGGGGAAGTTTTAATTTTCGGCGCAGGCGATGTCTATATTGGTCAATGGTCTCATTTTCAAGGTGCATTAATGAGGCTATACTTTTTGTTCCAAGATCTGCACGTAATAGACAGCAGAGCCGTAATTCGGTTTTTGATAACTGCGGGCATAGCTGAAGTAGCTTTTGGGTAAAGTCGGGATGCAAAGAAGAAAACTGTATCTCAAAAACATTCCACGTTTCTTGGGAGTTTAGTGCCCTTTTCAATTTTTGCTCTATGAGGGCAATCTTTTTTTGTAATCCGGCATTCTTACTTTCTTGACTATCAATGCTTTGAACAAGCGAAACTACTCGATCAATTTCCTCGTTTTTTTTGGCAATAATACCTGCTATGTCCTTTAATTGATTCTGTTTGAGGAGGATTTCTCTTTCTAAAATCTCTTTTTCCTTCTGTTTTTCTCGGACTGCCAGCTCCATTTTTAGTTCATTTGTTCCTTTTTGTGCTGCTGCGTGTTCGTCTTCAAATGCCAAGCCGGAATATTGTTTGTAAAAGTCCAGAGCTTGTTTGTAATTCCCCATTTTTTCATGAAGTTGGGCTTGCATCTGAAGAATTCCAATCCTTAATGAGAATGACAGATCTTTTTCCTTCTGTAATTCTAAACATTCATGAAGTATCTGTTGGCATTGTTCTATATCGTCAGATTTGATGACAACTCTATACTTGATGCAAAGAATAGTAAATATTGTAGATTTCATATCCGGATAATTTTTGAAAATCTTACAATACTCCAAACATTTTTCAACATACGACAAGCAGATATGATTGTTATTTGCCTTTTCTTCAAGTCCTGCCCATTGACTATAGAGATAAGGAAAAAGATAGTGTAACAAAGTAGTAGATAATGCAATTTGCTCAGCAGTCATATAATACTCGCGTGCTTTATCAAACTTCTTGAGAAGTTTATGTGTGCTGCCAAGTTCTAAATATGTTGTTATCTTTTCTTGATTAGATCTACTGTAAAGTAGTGCTTTTTCCAAATGTGGAATAGCTTCTTCAGGCTGGGAATTAATTCTAAAAAATATGGATATTGTATTTTCAAGTATAGCGATACCATCATGATTATTTAGAGTATAAGCAATATCAAGTCCTTGTAATACAAATTCTTTTGCTCTTACGCGATTAGGTTTATCCAAATTTGTACAAACAAGATAATGATAATACTTGAAAAATCTTTTATGATATACCTTGTATGTGGTAAACTGTTCAATTGCTTTGATAAATGATTGTTCAGCTTTATCATAATTTTTCAAAAGGCGAAAGCACATTCCCTCTATACCATAAAGTTCCGCTATAAAAACAGGCGAGTATTCGAGGGTATAATCCAGTATTGTATTTATTTCTTCAAGTAAAACCTGCCTTTCTTCTACCGAAGTAAGACGTGAAATCATTTCTTGAATACATGCTTGTTCCTCTTTGCTTAAAGAGGAATTTTCTTCGTTAACATCTAATAACATACATTCACTCTATAATGTCCAACCATTAATGCACGGCAAAAATACACTGTTGATTGAAAAAAACAGTAAATAACCAAAGGTCTTTACTTTTTCTCTTCTAATTCAAGCCAACGTAATGTTATTGTATCCAATTGTTCTTCAATTCCCGCCAACTTTTCGCTTAACTCCGTTATTGCTTTGTAATCTGCGCCATCCATTGTTTCTAATGTTTGAAGGATTGTTGCTTTTTCTTTTTCAAGGCGTTCAATAGATTTTTCTGCCTCTTCATATTCTTTTTGTTCTTTGAAGGAAAGTCCGCTTTTTTTCGGTTTTTCTCTTTTGGGTAATTCTTCTTTGACAGTAGCTTGCGATTTAGTATTGCGCTCTTGCTCTTTTTTTTGTTCTATTTTTTCTAAATACGAGCTATAATTGCCGGGATATTGTTTGATGTGACCATTTTCTTCAAAAGCATAGATAAAATCTACGGTTTTATCAAGAAAAGAACGATCATGCGACACAATAATTAATACACCCTTAAAATGTGATAAATGTTCTTCTAAGGCAGAAAGTGTGGCAATGTCAAAATCATTCGTTGGTTCATCCAATAAAAGAACATTCGGATTATTCATGAGTATGCGAAGTAATCCTAAGCGTCGTTTTTCGCCACCGGATAATGTTTCGATAAGAGAATGATGCTGGCGTGGCGGAAATAAAAATTTGTCTAAGAGTTCTTTGGCAGTAATAAACCGCTCGCGCCCCACGCCGACATCAATATATTCCGCAATTTCTCTCAAAGCACCAATGACAGTTTGGCGCGGTGCCAAGTCGGTAATTTCTTGACGGAAATAACCGATTTTGACAGTTTCTCCTAATTTAACGCTGCCGCTATCGGGCTCTGTTAATCCCGCTAATGTATTCAACAGCGTGGACTTGCCTGTCCCATTCGGTCCAATGATGCCTATTTTATCGCCCGGAGCTGCGCTGTAGGTAAAGTCATGAAAAAGAACCGTATTATTGATATGTTTTGAAATATTGTAAGCATCAATAATTCTGCCGCCGAGAAAAACGTTTCCAAGTTCAATTTTAATATTTTTTTCTTCTGTGGGAGCGGGTTCTGCTTGCATTTTTGCAATCCAGTCAATACGGCTTTGTTGTTTTGTTCTTCGTGCTTTTGCACCTTTTTGCAGCCATGCTAATTCTTGACGTAATTTATTGCGTAAATGGTCGGCTGCCGCTTCCTCCGCCACAATCATTGCTTCTTTGCGCTCAAGATATTTTTCAAAATTTCCGGGATAACTGTATAAAGTGTTGCGATCTAATTCAATAATTTTATTGGTGACAGCATCAAGAAAATAGCGGTCATGGGTAACAAGAAGTAATCCTTTTTGAGATTGTTGGAGATAATCTTGCAGCCATTGCACTGAGCCCGCGTCAAGATGATTGGTTGGCTCATCAAGAATTAACAAATCGGGGTCGGAGAGCAGTGCTCTTGCAAGTGCAACTCTTTTTCTTTGTCCGCCGGATAAATTCATGACATCGGCATCAAATAATTCCATGCCTAAACGAGAGAGTATGGATTTTGCTTGACTGTCAAGTGCCCAACCGTTTTTCTCATCAATGAGTTGATGAAGTTTGTGGAGTTCTTGTTCTTCTTCGGCAGTGAGTTGTGATTTTTTACATAAATCTTCATGGCGCATCAGTGCGTGTGCTATATCGGGTTTGCCGCTCATAGCCGCTTCCAAGACTATGGTATGTCGGTCAAAACGCGGTAATTGTTCTAAGTATTCGAACCGAGCTTCCTTGTTGAAAGCAACGATTCCCGTGTCCGGCGTATCAATACCGGCGATGACTCGCAAAAAGGTCGTTTTTCCGGCACCATTGCGCCCTATTATACCAACACGGTCGGTGTCGTCCATACCAAAAAACACATTCTCGAAGAGCATTTTATCATGGATGGATTTAGAAATATCGGAAGCGGAAAATATAGTCATACGGTGAAATTGTCATGTTTTGAGAAAGACAGGAGCCACAATATTTGAGAATTGGGCATAACTTGATGTCTGAACATTATGCGAAAATAGTGTATTATTTAGTCTTGCCCTTTATTGTCTCTTGTACTTGTTGCCGGAGCTATAGTTTTTTGAAGAATGATTTTGACATCATTTTTGCTGAATTGTGTGCCTATGATATTGAATCCATGCTTTATATTCAGTATCAGCATTGATTTGTACCGATTGCGGGTTCGCGTTTCTACCTTGGGATAACCCATTTCTGCGATACGTGTATGTTGATGGCGCATTAAAGCCGATGCTATGCCGTGACCACGATACGTGGGCAAAACACCGCCAAGCCAACTATAAAAGAGGGTTTCAGTATCTTCATAACCAATTTTGAAGCCGACAGGAGTGCGATTATCCTGTGTGTAAGCAATAAGAATTAGCAAAGAGTTTTTATGCCGTAACCGTTTGTTGATACGTATGTTACCGGTTGTCACATCAAATATTTCGTCGGATAATCGGGCAATCGTTCTTATGCACTCTTCATTGTCAAGAGTTGTATATTCTTCAATAAAAAAGGAGTTCATCGGCATATCAACCTTATGGTAAATGGAAAGTTTGCAAAAATACGATATGGCTGTATTGTTGTTCACATGGCAAGTTCCTTGTAATTTCGCATTGATTTATCCGTTACATCATACCATTCGTTGTCTGATTAGCGTTATTGACGTATGAAATACGATCCGAAAATTTCTCCACGGATGTTTGAAAGCGATTTCATTGAGTGGTTTTCACATATCCATCCGGCAACACCGGTTGTGTTCTGGTTGCCTGTGATTGCTGTGATGCTCTACAATGCTTTTGTGGCATATAGTGTGGGTACAGTGGTCTTGCAACTGATAAGTGGTATTGTGTTGTGGACATTGACAGAATATTCATTGCATCGGTGGGTTTTCCATTATGAGCCGCGCTCAACATGGGGCAAACGTCTTCATTTTTTGATGCATGGCGTTCATCATGATTACCCTCGTGATGCCACACGTTTGGTGATGCCCTTGGCTATCAGCATACCCATAGGGATAGTGTTCTATACATTGTTCGGGGTATTGTTGCCAATCAGTCACTTTGGTTTATTTGCGGGTTTTGCTTTGGGGTATCTGTCCTATGACATGATTCACTATGCGACCCATCATTTTGCCATGACAAGTAAAGTGGGGCGATACTTGAAAATTTATCACATGCGCCATCATTTTAATGATTCGCATAGTGGTTACGGAGTTTCCAATCCTTTGTGGGATATAGTGTTCAGGACTATGCCGACAAACAATCAAGGAAAAAAAGAATAATTAGTTACGTTATTATAAAAACGGTATGTTTTACCTATTTATTACACACTATGGCAGTTGCTAAAGACACCATTCTCAATGTATTGCACCCAATATGCGGTGAAGTACAAACAATTGAACATCATGGTCAGCTCAGTATCATGATCTCTCCCGATCATATACTTGAAGTTATGGAAGAATTAAAAACGAATCCTTCCACTCAATTCACATTTCTTGTGGACATTACCGCCATTGATTGGTATCGCAAAAAAGATCGTTATGAAGTCGTGTATTTCCTTCAATCCCTCCCATTGGGTGGAAGAGTACGTGTGAAGGTGGCATTGCCGGAGCGCAATCCTCATGTTGCGTCAGTATGCTCGCTGTGGGAAGGTGCAAATTGGTTCGAACGGGAAACGTATGACATGTACGGTATTCACTTTGACGGGCATCCAGACTTACGTCGCTTCTATATGCCGGAAGATTTTGCCGACCCGGAAACAAATGAACCGATTTATCCGCTTCGTAAGGATTTTCCATTGATGGGCATACCGGGCTCCATGCCATTACCTCCTATGCCGGAACGATTGTAAGATTCTATACTCTATGGTACAAAGCCGCCCGATACTAATGTCGGGCGGCGTTTTTTATGATTGTTTTATTATGATTACATACCCATGAATTCATTGTCGCAGCATTGCAGAACATCATTTTTTTATTATGGCATTATAATGCTTATTGTGAGCAGTATAGGGCTGTCGGGATGTTTATTTGTGCGTATTGATGATGAAGAACCGCCTCCAACACCCGTCATTGTAAGTCCTCAACCGGAAATTCCGATTTCTGAAGAAATGGTACATTCACGCGACGGTGACATGCTTGCATTTTTACCTGTGGGCTGGGATTTTATCAATGCGGAAGGTATGATGTCAAGTGATGTATTTGCTATTGCTGCCAATAAAGATATGAATATTGCTCTTGTATTCCGTCGCTTGAAAAAATTACCTCAAACGGATTCGGTGATAGCAAAACAAGGAGTATATGCACTGGCAAGGGCGGCTATGAGTTATCATCAACAAAAAACGGCAGGTGCTGCGAAACAAACGGGCAAATATGGACTCATAACTATCGGTTCACGAGAATTTGGTACTTTCGATTTTACCAATGCAACAAGAAGTTCGCGCAACCGCTGCGCTGTTTTTATGTCTTCATTCGGTAATTATTATGAAATAGCTCTCGTGCCGCTCAATATTAATGATAATCCTTTGCCTTCCGAAGAAACGATACTTAAACTGTTTAGGTCTGTATTGGCGACCGTACAGTATTAATACATGAAGTATCTATACAAAAAAGTGTTTTTGAACTATGTCACACTATTTCACGATATAATCCTTAAAAGAGATTACCCCCTTGTCATGAATATGTGTTCGATAATTTCTGAATAATGTAATACTATGGCTCATAAAGAAACACCGCTTATGCGGCAATATCATCAAATAAAGAAAAAACATGCCGATGCAATATTATTTTTTCGCATGGGTGATTTTTTCGAAACATTTGAAGAAGATGCTGTTATCACGGCTCGTGTGTGTGGTATTACTTTAACAAAAAGAAATAATGGCGAAGCAGGAGAAGTGCCGCTTGCGGGATTTCCCCATCATCAACTTGATGCGTATTTACCAAAACTTGTGCGTGCGGGATATAGAGTGGCTGTTTGCGAACAATTGGAAGATCCCAAACAAGCACGCGGTATTGTACGGCGCGATGTGGTGGAAGTCGTCACTCCGGGCGTGGCAATGTATGATAAATTGCTTGATGTAAAACGCAATAATTATGTGGGAGCAGCCTTTATTTTTGTTGAGCGTGGCACTGCAAAAGTAGGTTTAAGTTGTGCCGATATTTCCACCGGAGAATTTTTTACGATGGAAGTATTATTAAGCGATTTGAGGGCAACACTCGAAACGGTTATGGCAGCGGAATTAATTATTCCCAAAGGACAATATGCCGACTTACAACAATGTATAAAAGCAATGGAACATCCGCCATCATTAACACGATTGGAGGATTGGTTATTTGAAATAAGTTTTGCCCGCGAAACTTTATTGCGTCATTTTAAAACTCCTTCATTAAAAGGATTCGGCATTGAAGAAATGACAGGTGGACAAATTGCAGCAGGTGCAGTGCTTCATTATATACTTGAAACACAAAAAACATCGGCATCGCAGATAACAAAAGTTCGTTATTATGACCCTTCGGAATATATGGTGCTGGATTATGCAACACGTCGTAATTTGGAACTGACATTTTCCTTGCATGATAATAATGACGCAACATTGATTGCCCATTTAGATAAAACCCAATCTCCCATGGGCGGGCGATTATTCAAACAATGGCTTACAAGACCATTGCGCAAACTTACTGTTATTCAACGACGATTAGCTGCTGTCAAAGCATTAAAATATCAAAGAAATATTTTAGCGGATATTCGCCATGATTTGAGTGAAACGGGTGATTTAGAGCGATTAATTGCAAAAATTTGTGCTCATCGTTGCTCACCGCGTGATATTATTGCCTTAAAACGCGGCTTACAAAAAATACCTCTTTTACGTGCTTCCATTGCTGTCATTGCCGACGATTCTTTGTCCTTGCTTGCAGAAAAAATGCCTTTATTGGATGAATTAATCACATATATCGGCACAACTATCATTGATGACCCCTCGGCATCTTTGGGAACAGGATCAGTTTTTAGACCGGGAGTTTCCGCTGAATTAGATGAAGTCTGCGCTGCGATGCTTCACGGAAAAACATGGGTACATTCCTATCAAGAACGTTTAAGACAGGAAACGGGAATATCTACATTAAAAGTCGGTTTTAATAATGTTTTCGGTTATTATATCGAAGTTACGAATATCCATAAAACAAAAACGCCGGATACATGGATACGTAAACAAACCATGACCAATGCCGAACGTTATATTACCCCCGAATTAAAAGATATTGAAGATAAAATTCTCAATGCCGAACAACATATAGGTACAATAGAACAACGATTATTTGAAGAGTTGCTTTATCGGATAACACAAAGTACAGAACAAATACAGATGACAGCCGCTGCCGTCGCTGCTTTGGATTGTTTACAAAGTTTTGCTACTATCGCCCATGAATATAATTATTGCGAACCGATAGTGGATGAAAGTGATATTCTGGATATTAAAGACGGTCGCCATCCTGTGGTGGAGCGATTATTACCCGTCGGGCATAATTTTGTTGCTAATTCTGTGCGCTTAGATTGCAGCTCTCAACAAATACATATTATTACCGGTCCTAATATGTCCGGTAAATCATGCTATTTGCGTCAAACTGCTCTTATTGTATTATTATCTCATGTGGGAAGTTTTGTGCCTGCCACCTCGGCTCATTGCGGCATGACAGACCGAATATTTACACGTGTGGGGGCGCAAGATAATTTAGCCGCCGGTGAAAGTACCTTTTTGGTGGAAATGCAAGAAGCCGCAAATATTCTTAATAATGCAACACAACGCAGTCTGATTTTATTGGATGAAGTGGGGCGAGGTACTGCCACTTTTGACGGTATTTCCATAGCCTGGTCTCTTGCCGAATATCTTCATGAATATATTGGTGCAAAAACATTATTTGCCACACATTATCATGAATTAAATGAATTAGCCGATTCCTTCCCGCGCATTCATAATTATCAAGTCGAAGTGCGTGAAGTCGGTGATTCTATACTGTTCACACATCGTGTGGTAACGGGGTCAACCGATCACTCTTTTGGTATTCATGTGGCACAAATGGCAGGGCTGCCACAACAAGTTGTCACACGGGCACATGATATATTATTGACACTTGAAGGTAAAAAAAGGGAAATACCGACAATACCGATTCCAGAAGTCGAAAAAAGAAAATCTTTGCCCAAAGACGATGGACAATTATCAATTTTTGAATTTCGTGATGATACAATTCGTGATGCAATTATGGCAATAGATGTTAATTCTTTAACACCATTGCAAGCATTACAGGCATTGGCGGATTTACAAAAAAAAGTGACTGATAATTGATGTGATGATGAAGATTTCCATAAAATACGGTATCATTATAGCATCTGTCATTATCGGCACATTATTGTGCTATTGGTTTGTAGATATTCCGATTGCATGGTTTTTTCATCATGAAGACCAATCGTCGGTTCGTGTTATGGCTGACCGTATCACGGAAGCAGGAAATTCGGCGTGGATTCTTGTGCCTTCATTGGTGCTATGGATTGTTTTATGGCGTAAATGGCGAGATCATGCAAAAAAATGGATGGTGCTGTTTTTAAGTGTTGCTGTCTCCGGAATTCTTGCCAATATTATAAAAGTTATTGTGTGTCGTACAAGACCACCTTTATTATTTGATAAGGGCATATATGATATTGATATGTTCGGTTTTGTCATAGATTTTCTGCATAATTCTTTTCCGAGTGGTCATGCGACAACAGCCATGAGTGCTGCAACGGTCGGAGCAATTATGTATCCGACTTTGCGCATACCTCTGTATATTGCCGGTGGAATAGTGGCATTTTCACGTGTTATGGTCGGTGTCCATTATTTCAGCGATGTTATTGTTGGGACATTCATAGGTGTGGCAACAGCTTTGTTTTTTACATATAAATTTTTGCGGTAATTTTTTATTTTCATAGTGAATCTGATGTTCTTTTTGCTTCGACATAGTATTCTGACAATATGTATCATCCTCATAGGAATGGTGTGTTGTACTTATACATCAGAAGCGAAATCAAAACCAAAGCCAAAAAAATCAGTGGCACGCACAGCTAAAAAAACGAAAAAAGTTGCCAAAACTTCAACAAAACGGTCAAAGAAAAAAAGAAAATCTGCTCCTGTACGCGAGGAAGTATTTCCACAATTAACAGTCGTGTGGGATACGGTATTTTCACCCGGTATGAGAACTAAAATATACTCTTATGGTAGATCCAATGTTTTGGCACATGTTGTCGAAGTGAATAATAATGACCCCACATTACGTTTGGGAATTATTAAAGGACAAAGCTATATTTCCGGCTTAGAGCGTTTGGGTGATATGATGTTTCGTATGGATTCCACACAATCGGACAGTGTTCTTTGTGCTGTCAATGCGAATTTTTGGAGTGCATATCGTAATGTGCCCATAGGTCCTTTGGTTATTGATGGTGAAGTGGCGCAAATGACTCATCATAAAAAATGGTCAAGTGCTTTTTTTGATGAACGCAACAGAATGATTATTGATACCTTCCGTTTAACAGGAACAATAACATTGCCGCGCAAAAAAAAATATATGCTCAGCGATGTCAATATTCGTCGGGATACAACAGGAATCGTTTTATATAATACCTATGCAGGAAAAACAGTCCCGTATGTGCATGAAACGAGCATAGAAAAAGCTGTACAAGAATTTGTTGAAAATCATAAATATGCTGCGGAAGATTCTACGGAATCAGAATTAGACATAAATGAATTGCGCGAAGCACAAGCAGAAGCGCGCCGTGCCCGCGATAAAGAATTTCCAATGTGGAAAGTGAAAGTGCGCCATTTACGTTTACCGAGAATAAATTTACCGACACCATGTTTGGTATTGGGTGTTCATGATTCCGGCACGGTAAGTATGCCTTTGCGGGGCAGTGTTATCAGTTTCGATAAATCATTTTCTCTTGATGATTTGCCCAAAGTCGGCGACACCGTCTATTATCAATTTACAACGACTCCTTTTCCTACACGACGATTTGCCAATGCGGTATCGGGGACGCCGCGTTTAGTGCGTAATGGTATTGCAAAACATGAGGCGATGGAAGAAGGTGCGCGGGCTGTCCGTTTTCGTAATCATGGCTTGGCAAGAACGGCAATAGGACAAAGTCGCGATGGAAAAACTACGTATATCGTGATGGTGGAGCCACCCACAAAAGGAAAAAATAATAATGGTGCAACCTTACAAACACTTGCTAATTTGATGCGCGATATAGGTGCGTGGAATGCCATGAATTTGGATGGCGGCGGCTCTTCGATGATGACAATTTGTAATACGAATGTTTGTACAAATACCACGATTCCTTCGGGACGACGTATTTCGGCGGCATTAGCATTATTCAGACGATCAAAATTATTTAAACCTCATCTGATAAAACATCGTGAGCAAGAAGAATAAAGTATCCTGAAAAATATCAGGGAATATGTATTTCATATAAATACCGAGAATATTTATTGTCGCCCCAATGTGCATATCTGTATGCTTCTCTGTAGCGATATTCCCATAGTTGTTCGCTGCCTTCCGCAATAAAATCTTCTTTCATGGCAAGTAATACTTCAAGCTTCCTTTTCCAATGATTTCTTCCGGATTCGGATAAATCAATACAAGAAAAAGGGAGAGAGAGTGTATGAAGAACTCCTGCTAATGCTGTATTATTATAGTGAAGTCCTTCTGCGTACTGCTCATCCATAATCCATTGCGAAAAATATGCATAAATGCGAGCATCGGGCTTTAATAATGCACGTGCTTGGCTTAGTGTTCTCTGTATATTGGTTGAATAATACAGCGTGTCAAGAAAAAGAATTGCGTCATAGAGTTCCGAACTGTGCAAATCATTGATATTACCAATCTCAAAATGTAATAATGGATTATTCTTTGTTCTTTGATTGGCAAGCCGAACGCCTTCCTCAGAAATATCAATTCCAACGCAGAAAGTGTGTATTGTTTGAGAAATCCATTCTGTTATTTTCCCATTACCGCAGCCTATATCTAATATTTTTTGAGCACTATTCTTTTTGAGAAGCTCAAGTAAAAAAGAAAGCTCATGCTGATCAATTAAGCCATGTTGTGATAAATCCAATCCATACACTTGCTCACAGAATGCTGAATGAGCTTTGCTTTGTTGATCCATGTGAAAATAATTATCATATTCATATTTGTAGAAAGGCGTTTCTGCATCTATGTTGTTTTTTACCGCAAGCCCATATTCCGTCAAGCTATATCCATTAGGTGTGAGTTCAATAATATGCTTATCGGAAAGACTTATAAATGTATCTGTCCAATCTTCTTTAAAATCCCCTATCCATGCTTTGCCGAATTGTTCTATGCTTTCTTTATCAGCATTTCTGTCAAGAGATAAACCCATAAATAAGGCATAGCGACTTCGGAACCATCCTAATGTGGTGATGAGCTGCTTTTCTGCTTTCGTATAGCTTGGAGTTGTCATTCTATTGTTCTCAGATAAAATATCCATCATACATACACTCATTCAAAATTACGATTTTTTTCACTCAGAATTTTGTTGTGCTATTATGCAATCAATGTGTGGTGAAACATTCCCATATACCTTTCGGTGATTATGTTCGGAATAGGTTTTCAAACCGACAAATCTGTATAATTATGTGATTTGCGTAATTTTGGAGATATGAATGCTACAATGTATCAATTCTTCGAGGTATGATTATGAATCGTCGCCTTTTTACCCTTATTCTTTCTTTGCTCTGCGCCATGCATTTGGTGGCAGCAGCTTCTGAAGAATGTATGCTCTTTCCAGTTTCTCTCCAAGAACGCTGCGCTCAATCCACTGCCATTGTCGAAGGCAAGGTCATTGCCCGACAAAGTTTCTTTAACTCCGACAAATCAATGATTTATACGGCATATCGTATTGAACCGTATCGAGTGTGGAAAGGTGCGGTGAAGGATGAATTTGAGCTTATCGTCAAAGGCGGGATTGTGGGCAATCAGGCGGTGCATGTATCGCCGGGTATTGAATTGAATCTGCCGATGAACGGTATATTTTTCTTACAATCGAGTCCCGTTCATAATCCTCACCTAAGCCAACAAAGCCCCATCAAACCCTTCGATGCTTATGGCGGTGTGCAAGGTATTATCACCTATTCCGAAGATAATATCTCGGCACGCGACCCCTTTGCAACTTATCAGCGGCTTACTCTCTATGCAACCATCGAATCACTCGTAGGTAAAATGTCGGTGGTATATAAAAATCTTGATATTGCCACATCATCAAAATACAGAGAAGAACAAACACTTAATGCCTCCATCAGTTCCATCAATCCTACCACATTGACGGCAGGGAATGATGCCGTTTTGACTATTAATGGCAGCGGTTTTGGTGCATCCTATACAGGTAATGCCAAAGTAGAATTCAAAAGTGCCGATGATGGCGGTGCAACGTGGGTTTCGGCTCTGGCATCACATATTGTATCATGGTCAAATACACAAATTCAAGTCGAAGTACGCACCTCCGCAGGCACAGGTCAGGTTCGTGTAACGGGTGTGGATGGCACACAAGCCACATCAAGCCAAACATTAACAATTTCGTATAATTTACTCAATGTCACCTCAAGCAATATCCAATATAAAACATGGTTGCAAAATCAGGATGCCACCGGAGGAATGACCTTTACCTTCAATACCAATTTCAATAATAATACCGATGCAGCCAATGCTTTCAAACGAGCATTACAATCATGGCGATGCGGTACTTTTGTCAATCTTAAAATTGCCACAGGCACAACATCCGTGAACTCGGAAAGCGGCAGCGATGGCGTGAATGTTGTCGCATTTAATGATGCCGGTTTACCCTCGGGAGTTTTGGGTGTGACCTATAATTATTGGACATCATGCGGAACGGGAGTCTGGTATCCGACAGCAATTGATATGATTTTCCGTAATTCACCCACTCCTTCGGGATGGAATTTTGGACCTCAAGCAACCACCGGCAATAGATTTGACTTCGAATCAGTGTGCCTTCATGAATTAGGTCATGCCCATCAATTGGGTCATGTCATCAATTCTGCCATCATCATGCACTATGCCATCGGTCCCAACTCGGATAATCGCAATCTCAATACTTCATCGGACATACCCGGCGGTGCCGATGTGGTCGCATACAGTACCTCCTCAAAATCATGCGGACCTTCTATTATGACAGCTTTGAATGCCTCCAATTGTCAGGTAAGTTTACCGCCTGTGGCACAATTCACTGCCTCAGTAACCGCAGGTTGCGCACCGCTTACTGTCAACTTTACCGATCAAAGCAGCAATACTCCCACACAATGGGCATGGGATATTGACAATAATGGCTCAACAGATTATACAACTCAAAACCCAACACATACTTATACCTCACCGGGCACATACTCTGTCAAACTCACCGCCACCAATGGCAATGGAGCCAATACACTTACCAGAACAAATTATATTACCGTGAACTCAACGCCCACGGCACGCTCCGGCGGTATAAAAAGACCATGCTTTGGAGCAGTCGTAACATTAGGGGCAACTCCCGCAGCATCAGGCGGGCAGCCACCCTATACATACTCATGGTCGCCGACAAATAATCTGAGCAATCCGACCATAGCCAATCCGATAATAAGTGCCTACACTTTCAATGAAACAAGAGTCTATACACTCACTGTCACCGATGCCAATAATTGCGTTTCCACTTCACGCGATACCATTATTCCCTATCCGCAGCTTTCTGTGGATGCCGGAGTAAATCGCAATGCATGCGTCGGAAGTTCTATCACCTTGGGCGGCACACCCACTGTCAGCAATGGTACAGGTCCTTACAATTATTCATGGACACCGACAATAGGCATAGTTAACCCGACATCTTCCAATCCATCACTCACCGTCACGGCAGCAACAAAATACTATGTGACCGTCACCGATGCCAATGGATGCAGCAATATTGACTCTGTGACCATCAGTCTTTTTCCCCAGCCAAAAGCTAATGTCGGTGAAAAAAATAAAACTATATGCTCCGGCAGCAGCACAACCATCGGCAGTGGTGTTGCCACCAATGGCACTGCTCCTTATACATACTCATGGTCGCCGACAACAGGGTTAAATAATCCGGCATTGCCGGCACCGACGGCATCACCCACACAAACCACGCTCTATATCCTCACCATCACCGATGCCAATAATTGTACTGTCCGCGATACCGTCACTATCACAGTCAATCCCTTACCCCAACCCATCATCACAGCCGAGGGGTCTTTATCGCTTTGCGATGGTGATACACTCACATTAACCACAGGACAATTCACAAGTTATGAATGGTCGAATGGGGCAACAACACGCTCCATCAAAGTAACCACGGGTGGCATCTATACCGTCAAAGCAACCAATCAATTCAATTGCAGTGCCCTATCACCCGCAGTCACCGTGACCATATTGCCCAAGCCGACGCCGTCCATCACACCATTACGCCCCGCCGTTTTCTGCGAAGGCGACAGCACCGTCCTTGATGCCGGAACCGGTTTTGCTACCTATCTGTGGTCGAATGGGGCAAACTCGCGCACCATCACCGCCAAACAATCCGGCACATATACCGTAACCGTGACCAATCAGCAAAATTGCAAAGCCCAGTCAGCACCCATACAAGTCACCGCAAAACCCTATCCCGATAAAGTCATCACTGGACCAAACTCACTGTGCGAGAATGCCGGCGCAACATATAATGTCAAAGCAAGTGACAATACATCCACAACATGGCAAGTCATCAATGGCGATATCATCGAAGGGCAAAGCACTAACTCCATCAAAGTACAATGGAAACAACAAAGCGGCTCCGTCAGTGTTGTCCGTGACCGATTAGGATGCGTCTCCGTGCAAACTTATTCCGTCACCATCAGCAGCACACTCAAACCCGTCATCTCACGCACGAATGGCACACCTTGCACGGGCAATACCGTCACACTCGCCGCCCCACAGGGATACAAAACCTATCTATGGTCGAATGGCGCAACAACACAAACCATTGCCATCACAGAAAATGGAACATTTACCGTCAAAGTCACCGATGATAATACATGCGAGGGAACATCCGAACCATTTACCATCACCTTTGCTGAAAAACCGCCCATACCAACAATTAATCGCATAGGCGATACGCTCTTCAGCTCTCCCGCCTCGGCATATCAATGGTATCGCAATGCACAAACAATACCCGGCGCAACCGAACAACGCTTTACGCTCAAACAATCCGGTGATTATACCGTAGAAATTACGGATCTCGCATCATGCAGTGCCCAATCCGCTCAATTCAGCGTGGGTGTTTTAGATATTCAAGAACTTGATAATCCCAACTCCTTGATAATCACACCCAATCCCGTCAATGACAGAGTATATTTTCATCATCCATATCCACATCATGATCAAACGGTTATACTCTATTCCATGCTGGGTACGGTCGTCTTTTCTGCATATAACACCGACATCACAACCATAGACATGAGCGCATTACCCGCAGGCATATATCTTTTTAGTGTTGAGGTTCACAATACACGCTATACCACAACACTTATCAAACAATAATAACTATGCACTATTTTCTGCCCATTTCACAGCAAGGGATGGGCAGAACATAGAAGGAGTATGTGTGATGGTAATTAATCTTTAGATGAGGGGAATTTTTGAAATGCGGCAGCGTATTAAATCCCGAAGGGATTGCACGTTTGTAGAAAATAATTTAATAAAACAAGAGTATGCGTTTTAACATTTTAAGTGATGCAGATTGGGATTCTAAAATAGACAAGGTACTTGATACATTCTCTGATTTTGGGTATAGAAGACTTTTTGAAGAAAAAAACTATGGCGATTCACTGTATGGAATTACCGTTGTTTTTATGTGTAGGAATACTGAGTATAATTTTAAGCAAAGGATTAAGTATTCCAAGAAAGAGAAAAAAATTTATTTGGATATTATGCTTGATTTGAATCAATTTAAACAAATAGAACAAAGAGAAAAAGAACGTATAGTAGCTCAAAAACTTATTTCAGAAATCCCTCCAATTATATCCAAATATAAATTTACTAATTTTGATTTGCCAAGTTTTGAGGCGGATTTGAAAAAAATGTTAATAAAAATTAAATGGATATAAATCTAAGTAGTCACTAAAGGTCAGAAACTGATAGACTATCTCATTCACAACAAAAGCAGTAAAGATTAACATATTAAAATTTTGAAACTACATACTTTTAGTATTTTCATCAAAATCTCCATTTTTTGAAAACTATGAGGCACTTCGATTAGCTCCATCCCGATTCCCCGACGGGGAAGGCGAAAAAAGAGGGGCGGAGTTACGATTAAATACCCAATTATTTATAGAAAGGCTAAAAATGGGTAAATTACCAAAAAAAAAGAAATAATTATGAAAAATGTAATTTTGTTTTTACTGTCTTTTATGACTATAGCTATAATATCTGTTAGTATGTTTTACGGATGTAATAAAACAGAGATTAAGCAATTATATAATATGAAACCTTATGAAGGTGATGACTTTTTAGAAATGTATTTAGTTTATAATCCTCCTAACAACGATGATGAATTAAAAAAAATGTTACTTGATTTCAATAAAGATATGGATACAATTAAGCAAATTGGCAGACGAGTTTTTTTACGTAAGGACACAGGTTGGGATCCTTATGATTATGAAAGAAACGGTTGTTATGAAATTAATCACTCAAGTGTACTCATGCGTGTAACGAAGTATCCGAACGGTAGAGTCAGTTATCATTATTTAGGTCTATGAGGCATTTCGGGTTTTTAGCCCCATCCCAATTCCCCGATGGGGAAGGCGAAAAAAGCGGGGCGGAGTTTTTGGTACATAATCCACCCCGTCAGACTGCGTCTGACACCGAGGAATGAGAAACCACCCCGTCCTGCGGACACCCCTCCGGCAAATTCAGCGGCGGATAAATCCCGTAGGGATGGAACGTTTATAGAATAATGGGGTTGATGCGATGGGCGATGTTCCATAAACCTATAAGGTTTCAAAAAACCTTATAGGTTTGGATACGGAATCCACCTCGTCCTTCCCCAACAGGCAAGACGATAGAATAATACCGCAGTATATCACAACGAATCGTTTGTACCGAAAACATGGCTTTTTACCTCAACTTTCCTCCTTTTTTGCCAATTGAAGCAACTACGAGGGGTCTTGAAGCGACTACGAGGGGTCTTGAAGCGACTACGAGGGGTCTTGAAGCGACTACGAGGGGTCTTGAAGCGACTACGAGGGGTCTTGAAGCGATTACGAGGGGTCTTGA
>Ga0209570_1000152_pt1 | contig 137152 bp, 135 predicted proteins | sample EBPBio172007_DNA_FD_185861 | JGI IMG/M metagenome (GOLD analysis project Ga0209570, IMG submission 185861) | Wastewater treatment Type I Accumulibacter community from EBPR Bioreactor in Madison, WI, USA - Reactor 1_9/17/2007_ DNA (SPAdes)... | ecosystem: Engineered > Bioreactor > EBPR >... | reverse complement strand
CGCCGAACGCACCAAGGAGGCAGTCTGGCGCAGGATCGGATCACTCATCGACCAGTTCACCCCGCAGGAATGCGAAAACTACATCCGAAACTCAGGATACGGTTCCGTGTAGCGTCATCATGCTCTAGCGGCCGCAGCCCGTCAGTTGCTCGCGGTACATCTCCGACCGCCGCCCGACCTTGGCCGCCACCTCCACCAGCCACGGCTTGCCCAGATAGCTCTTGGCGGCATAGCCGGTGCGGCCTTCGTGATAGGCCAGATACTGCCCTTCGGCATCGCTCAGCGGAATACCCAGCCGCCGGTTGCTTTCGGTCATGTACCAGCCCATGAAATCGGTGGCATCGCCGATGTCGTCGCGCTTGGCCCGGCGCTTGCCCTGCGATGCCTCATATTCCTCCCAGGTGCCGTTCAGCGCCTGGCTATAGCCATAGGCCGTGCTTTGCCGCCCCATCGGAATCACCCCCAGCGCCCAGCGGTGCGGGGTCTGGGCATTGCCGATGAATTTCGATTCCTGATGGATCACCGCCATCTGCACATGGATCGGAATGTTCCACTTGCGCTCGGTCGCCTTCATCGCCCGCAGGTAATGCGGACGCTCGCGGATGATCGCGCAAGCATCGTCCAACTGGCGCGGCGCGGCATAGTCCCGGCTGCCCCCACCACAGGCGGCCAGCAGCAACAACAATGCCGTCGCACGGAGAAACCTGCTCATCTGCCCCTCGTGCATTCTTCTTTTGCCGCAATCTAACCGAAACGCGGGCCAAGGAAAACTGTGGAAAATCCGATGCCGATCAGGAATCCGAGAGCCGACCGGACGGCCGCGAGGATGCGGCGTCCCCGGCCCATCGCAGCCGGGCCATGAAGAACCCGTCCATCCCGCCCCGCCCGGCCCAGACATCCGGCCGCGTCCGCAGCCCGCCGCCATCTGTCCACCAGCCGTCTTCGACCCCCGGCAAGGCGACGCGCTCCACCCCCAGCCCCGGATGCCGCGCCAGTGCGGCCGCCAACTGATCCTCGCCTTCTTGGGGCAGCAGCGAACAGGTGGCATAGACCAGCCGCCCCCCCGGTTTCAGCCAGCCCAGCGCCCGGTCGATCAGCCGCGCCTGCAAGGCTGCCAGCCCTGCCACCTCGGACCCGTCTCTGACAAAGGGCAGTTCCGGGTGCCGCCGGATCGTGCCCGTCGCCGAACAGGGCGCATCCAGCAGGATGGCGTCAAACGCCCCCTCCGGCTGCCAGTCCAGCGCATCCGCCGCCACGACCTCAGCCGTCAGCCCGGTCCGCGCCAGATTTTCGCGCAGCCGCTCCAGCCGCACCGCGGACAGATCCAGCGCCACGACCCTGGCCCCCGTCGCCGCCAGTTGCAGCGTCTTGCCGCCCGGTGCCGCGCAAAGGTCCAGCACCCGCTCTCCGGGCTGCGCCTCCAGCAGCCGCGCAGGCAGGGCGGCGGCCGCGTCCTGCACCCACCAGCCCCCCGCAGCATAGCCCGGCAGCGCCGAAACCTGCCCGGACGAGGCCAGCCGCAGGCTGCCGGTCGGCAGCGCCTCGCCCTCCGGGGCCTCAAGCCCCGGCCGCAGGGTCAGGTCCAGCGGCGGCTCCTGCGCCTGAACCGCCTCGATCCCGGCCACCGCCTCGCGCCCGAAGGCATGGACCATCGGCTGCCGCAGCCAGCGCGGCAGCTTCTGCACGCCGGACAGCGGGCCTTCGGGCACCGCCCGCAGAACCGCATTCACCAGCCCGGCCATATGGGCCGTCTTGCGCCCCTGCCGCGCGATCTCGACCGCTGCATTGACCACGCCATGCCCCGGCGCACCCAGGCTGCGTTCCACCACCGCCAGCCGCAGGATGTTCAGCACCCGCAGGGGGGGCCGTTTGCGCAGATGCGCCGACAGCGCCTTGTCAGCCGGTTCCAGCCGCCGCAGCACCGCCCCCGCCAGCCGCAGCGCGCGCGCGCGGTCCTCGGGCGGCAGATCGGTCGAGGCAGCCTCGTCCAGCATCCGCCCCTCGCCCAGAACGGCATCCAGCATCGCCACCGCCGCTGCCCGCGCCTTCACCCCTTCGGCCATCGCTTCCCCTTTCGCTGTCCCGGCCCTATATCATCCCGCAGACGGAAGGAACCACGATGCCCGACGCCCCCCCGCCCGATCTGCCCCCCGCCGATCTGCCCCCCGCCGCCCTGCGCGCCCTGGCCGAGGCCGAAGAACGCCGCCGCGCCGCCGCGCCCGTCGACCTGCCGCCGGAACTGGGCGGCCGCAAAGAGGGGCTGGAACCCGTGCGCTATGGCGATTGGGAGAAGAAGGGCCTGGCGGTCGATTTCTGACCCCGGCCCTGCCGCGCACCTCGTCGTCGGTCTTCGACCGCTCCTCGGTCCTGCCCCGCGACGAGCGGTCGAAGACCGACGAGGAGCCGTCAAAGCCCCAGCACATCCGCCATGTCATACTGGCCGGGCTTCCTGCCCTGCCCCCACAGCACCGCCCGCAGCGCGCCGCGGGCAAAGATGCCGCGGTCGGTGGCCAGATGGCGCAGAACCACGCGCTCTCCATCCGCGGCAAAGATCACGTCATGCTCGCCCACCACATCGCCGCCGCGGATTGCGCTGAAGCCGATCGTTCCGCGCTGCCGCGCCCCGGTGATGCCGTCGCGGCCCGACACCATCGCCTTTTCCAGCGCCACGCCGCGCCCTTCGGCCGCTGCCCGACCCAGCATCAGCGCGGTGCCAGAAGGGGCATCCACCTTCATCCGGTGATGCGCCTCGACCACCTCGACATCCCAGTCCTCGTCCAGCGCGGCCGCAATCTTCTGCGTCATCCGCACCAGCAGGTTGACGCCAAGGCTCATGTTGCCGGCCCGCACGATCACCGCATGGCGGCTGGCCGCCTCGATCCGGGCCAGATCCTCGGCCTCCAGCCCCGTGGTGCCGATCACATGCACCAGCCGCGCCTGTGCCGCCAGTGCGGCAAATTCCACCGTGGCGGCCGGGGCGGTGAAATCCACCACGCCCTGCGCCCCGGCAAAGGCCGCCAGAGTATCGTCCGTCACCGTCACCCCCAGCGCCCCGCCGCCCATGCAGGTGCCGATGTCGCGGCCGATCCAGGGGTGTCCGGGGCGTTCCAGACAGGCCGCCAGCCGGGCCTTGCCGCTGTCGGCAATGGTCCGGACCAGCATCTGCCCCATCCGGCCCGATGCCCCCGTCACCACGATTCCCGGCAAATCGCCCATCTGCGCCTCCATCCTGCCCCCCCGCTTTAGCGCCCGATTGCCGCCCGCCGCAAGCCGCCGTTGCGGGGGCGGGGGAAAGGCCCTATGTGGGGCGCATGTCGCAGAAACGCTTTTCCTCGGGCAACGGCCCTTCGCAGCGCCAGCTGCGCGTCGGCGAATTGATCCGCCGCACCATCTCGGATGTGCTGAACCGGGCCGAGATTCACGACCCCGACCTGAATGCCATGCCCATCACGGTGGGCGAGGTGTCCTGTTCCCCCGATCTCAAGGTCTGCACCGTTTATGTGATGCCGCTGATGGGCAGCGCCAGCGTCGACACCGCGATCAAGGCGCTGGCCCGCAACAAGGGCGAATTGCGCCGCCGCGTCGGGGCCGAACTGACGCTGAAATACGCCCCCGATCTGCGCTTTCGCCCCGATGGGACCTTTGACCGGCTGGACGAAACCCGGCGGCTGTTCTCCGACCCCACCGTCCAGCGCGACATCGCCACGCCGGACGACGAGGCATGATGCGCGCCCTGCTGGCGGTTCTGGCGCTGCTGGCACCGCAGGCGGCGGGGGCCGCATCCTGCCGGGACGATACCTTCGAAGGCCATTCCTTTACCCTGTGCGAAGTGGCGGCGTCCGAAGACCTGCGTCTGTTCAACACAGGCCCCGACGGTCCTCTGGGCAGTTTCCGTGCCGTGGATGACCTCTTGGCCCCCGAAGGCAAGGCGCTGGAGTTTGCGATGAATGCCGGCATGTATCACCGCGACCTGTCGCCGGTGGGCCTGTTCGTCGGCGAGGGGGTCGAGACCGCGCCGCTGGTCACGCGCGAGGGGCCTGGAAACTTCGGCCTGCTGCCGAACGGGGTGTTCTGCTGGGGCAGCCCCGGCACGCCGCTGCGGGTGGTCGAAAGCCGCAGCTTTGCCCGCGAAGCGCCGGATTGCCGCTTTGCCACCCAATCCGGGCCGATGCTGGTGATCAGGGGCAAGCTGCACCCGCGTTTCCTGCCCGACAGCGACAGCGTGAACATCCGCAACGGCGTGGGCGTCAGTGCCGACGGCAGCCGCGCCTATTTCGTTGTGTCGAATGATGAAGTGAACTTTCATCTTTTCGGCCGCTATTTCCGCGACCATCTGGGCCTGAAGGACGCGCTGTATTTCGATGGCAATATCTCGCGGCTCTATGCGCCCGCGCTGGGGCGGCATGACGGCGGCTTTCCGATGGGGCCGATCGTCGGCACCGTGGTTCCGAAGGGCTGAGCCATGGCAAAGGTGAAAAAGGGCCGCCCGGTGCATGGCTGGGTGATCGTCGACAAGCCCGCGGGCATCGGCTCCACCGATGTGGTGGGCAAGCTGCGCTGGGCCTTCAATGCGCAGAAGGCCGGCCATGCCGGGACGCTGGACCCCGATGCCACCGGCGTTCTGGCCGTGGCGCTGGGCGAGGCGACCAAGACCGTTCCCCTGATCATGGATGCCCGCAAGGGATACAGCTTCCGCGTTGCCTTCGGCGCCGAAACCAGCACCGACGATGCGGCGGGGGCGGTGCTGCGGACCTCGGCCACCCGCCCATCGGATGCCGACATCGGGGCGGCGCTTGCGGCCTTCCGCGGCACCATCCTGCAAGTGCCGCCGCAGGTGTCAGCGGTCAAGGTCGACGGGGAGCGCGCCTATGATCTGGCCCGCGACGGGGTAGAGATGGATCTTGCCGCCCGGCCGCTGGTCGTGGACCGGCTGAAGATGACCGGCCGCCCCGATGCTGACCATGCCGATTTCGAGATGGTCTGCGGCAAGGGCGGCTATGTCCGCGCCATCGCCCGCGATCTGGGCCGGGCGCTGGGCTGCCTTGGCCATGTGCAATGGCTGCGGCGCGAATTTTCCGGGCCGTTCTCGGCGTCCGACGCCTGCACCCTGGATCAGGTCGAGGCGCTGGCCCGGACCGATGCGATCGACCGCCTGCTGCATCCCTTGGAACTGGGGCTTGCCGATCTGCCCGAGTTGCGGGCGACGCCCGAAGGCGCGCAAAGGCTGCGCAACGGCAATCCGGGGCAGGTGCTGGGCCATCTGCCCTATGGCGAGCAAGCCTGGGCCAGTCTGGACGGGCAGGCGGTCGCTGTCGGCCGCTACATGGGCGGCGAATTGCACCCCAGCCGCGTGTTCGTCAGGTGAGGGGCTGCCACCTCGGGCCCCATCGAGAGGCCACTCGGCGGCATTGTCAGGGACGGCGGTGGCCGGTCGCATGATGATCCGCCAGCATCAGGCCGGGGGCACGTCGTCCGAAGCGGTCTATTCGCGCTGCGGCACCTATCGCTATCTTCTGACCCGGCTCTGGGACCCTGCCGCCCCGCGCCTGCTGTTCGTGATGCTGAACCCGTCCACCGCCAGCGAGACCCGCAACGATCCCACCGTAGCGCGCTGCGAGGCGCGGGCACGGGCGATGCGGCAGGGGGCGGTCCGGGTGGCCAATCTCTTTGCCTTCCGCGCCACCGATCCGCGCGCCTTGCGCACCGCCACAGCGCCCCTGGGCCCCGAGAATGACCGCCTGCTGGCGGAAAGCGCGCTTTGGGCCGACCATGTCATCTGCGCCTGGGGCAATCACGGCATGCATCTGGGCCGCGCCGCGGCGGTGTGCAGCCTTCTGCGCGCCAGCGGCAGGCCCCTGTGGCATCTGGGGCTGACGCAGGCGGGCCAGCCCCGGCATCCGCTGTATGTCAGGAACGACACCGTCCCGCAGCCCTGGCCGGGCTGATCCGTCAGGCGGCCAGCAGGGTGATTTCGGCCGCCGACAGCCCGGCCCCGCCTGCCACCAGCCCGACGACCGAGCCATCGAGCAGGATCTGTATATCCCCCGACCCTTCAACCGGCGACAGGGTCAGTTGCGGATCGGCATGGGTCGCCGGATCATAGACCACCACGATCCGATCCTCGGCCGCGTCATAATCGGTGATGGTGGCAAAGCCGCCCTCGCCCAGCCACTGATCCAGCGAGAACACATCCGCCCCGCCGCCGCCATGGCCGACGTCGCCCGCACCCAACACCAGCAGGTCATCGCCGTCGCCGCCGTTCAGGTAATCCACTGCATCGTCATCCCCTTCGGGGAAGGCCCCGTAAAGCGTATCGGCCCCGGCCCCGCCATCCAGCGTATCGCCGCCCGTGCCGCCCTGCAGCAGGTCGTCGCCCTCGCCCCCCGCCAGCCAGTCGGCATCGTCGCCGCCATCCAGCAGGTCATCGCCGGTGCCGCCGATCAGACTGTCCGCGCCCGCGTCGCCGCTCAGGCTGTCGTCGCCGTCATGACCGCACAGCGAATCATCGCCGTCGCCGCCCGAGAGGCTGTCCTCGCCCGCTTCGCCATGCAGGCTGTCGTTCCCGGCCCCGCCTGTCACCAGATCGTTCCCGGCCCCCGCCATCACGATGTCATCGCCCGCGCCGCCGTCCAGCGTGTCGTCGCCCGCCTGCGCATCCAGCTGGTCATCGCCCGACCCGCCGCCGATCCGGTCGCCCGCATCGCCGCCTGTCAAGAGATCGTCCCCGTCGCCGCCGGTCAGCATCCGGGCCGGGTCTTCGGGATCGTCCCTGTCATCCGACGTGATGCCGTCCTCGTCTCCATCAAGGGGAATCACCCCGCCCTGCGCCGGATCGCCGGTGTCGGCGTCATCCCCGGTTTCGTCGCCGTCATCCTCCGGCTCGGTCATCGCGATGACCGATTCCGCCAGAACACCCGCAAACAATGCCCCCAGCAGGCCGAAAATTGCCAGCATGACCCATCACCCCGATCTGACCGCGCCACACCCCTGCGGCGTTAACCTGATTTCCGTTAACCATATGATAGTCATCGGAAATATTCTGGATGTCATAGCACAAAACCCCTTGGGCAGATAGCCGGAAACACGGAATGGTTGTGAAACCTTGACATAAATCCTGCCGGTCCGGCATTGCCGGGATCGGGCCGGAACCGGGTGATCAAGGCATGCCATGGCGCTGCGGCAACATTGGGGTGGCACTCAGGCACCGGCTCACCGGGGGGGCGTTGCGGAACGGGGGCTTTCCTTTTCCGCCGTTTGACCCTATACGCCCGCATCCGCCCGCTTGGACGGAGCCTCCAAGGGCCCTGCTGGACGACATCCCGGCTTGCGCCATGACCCTTAACCAAGGAGACCCCGATGTCGATCACCGTCGAAGAGAAGACCCGCCTGATCAAGGAATATGCAACCAAGGAAGGCGACACCGGCTCGCCCGAGGTTCAGGTTGCGATCCTGTCGTCGCGCATCGCGACGCTGACCGAACACTTCAAGGGCCACAAGAAGGACAACCACTCGCGTCGTGGCCTTCTGATGATGGTCGCCCAGCGCCGCAAGCTCTTGGACTATCTGAAGGCCAAGGACGAAGGCCGCTACAACGCGCTGATCGGCCGTCTGGGCCTGCGCCGCTAAGCGGACACACAGGTTTCATGGAAACGCCCGTGGCGAAGGCCGCGGGCGTTTTCGTTTGGGCCGACTCAGTTTGCCAGCCTGACCTTGCTGACCTTCATCCCGCGCGAGGTCATCACATAATCGAACATGTTCTTCGAATAGACCCCGTGCTTGAAGTAGAACTTCTTCGACAGGAATTCCGCAGGCTGTTTCGACGGATCATAGGCCCCCGAAATCTGTGCCACACCGTCGATTGACACCTGCACCGCAAAGCCGCCCCTGCCGTCGAAATCCACCAGAACGGACAGTTTCTGTTCGGTCCCGTCGCGGCGGATCCTGCCCTTGGACAGCCTGTCGTTCAGCGCACCCCGGATGCAGCTTTCGCCCTTGCCGGTCTTGATGTCGCTTTTCAGCAGCAACCGCCCGTCGGGCGTGACATCCATGCTGAAGGGCGGCGCGCAGCCAAGCCGGCTGTCATGGATCTGGAACAGGGTAAATTGCTGGGTCGATCCGGTGGTCATCGCCACATGGGTTTCGAACAGCCAGGTGCCCTTGGTGGTGGGCGAGATATGTCCGCTGAAAATCTCGGCCCGCTGCTTGAAGACGCCGCCCTCGCAATGGTTGCGACTGGTCTTGAAGGTGCGGGTATTGCCCTTCTTGGTGATAGACCCCGAATCCACGCTGCAAGAGGTTTTCCAGCTGTTCAGCGGATTGGCCAGCGCCGGGCCCGCAGGTGCCAGGCCGAACATCGCGGCAAGGCAGATCGCCGCCAATCCTTGTGAGACTGTCTTCCTTTCCATGCTCCCCCCCAAAGTTCCTGTGTGCATGGGGTCAAGATTACCCGCAACTCCGGGTCTGGCAAACTCCCGCCTTCCCAACACCCCCCTTTTCCTGTATGGCCCCGCCATCTGTGACGTGAGGCCCGCCCCCGGCCGCATGCAAAGGATAGGGGGCGGCGGCAATGGGGCCGCCATGCAAACGGGGGACCGGCAGGGGCCGGATGACCCCAGAGGAACCGATATATGTTCAATGTGACGAAGAAATCCATCCAGTGGGGCAATGAGACGCTCACTCTGGAAACGGGGAAGGTTGCGCGTCAGGCCGATGGTTCGGTCATCGCGACGCTGGGTGAAACGCAGGTGATGGCGAACGTGACCTTCGCCCGGTCGCCCAAGCCCGGCCAGGACTTCTTCCCCCTGACCGTGCATTATCAGGAAAAATACTATGCCGCGGGCAAGATCCCCGGCGGCTTCTTCAAGCGCGAAGCGCGCCCGTCGGAAAAGGAAACGCTGGTTTCCCGCCTGATCGACCGGCCGATCCGCCCCTTGTTCGTCGAAGGCTTCAAGAATGAAGTCCTCGTGATGGCGACCGTTCTGTCCTGCGATCTGGTCAATGACCCGGATATCGTGGCGATGATCGCAGCCTCGGCCGCGCTGACCGTGTCGGGCGTGCCCTTCATGGGCCCGATCGGTGCGGCCCGCGTCGGCTTCGTCGATGGCAAATACGTCCTGAACCCGTCGATGGACGACATGACCCGCCTTCGGATGAACCCCGAGCAGCGTCTGGATCTGGTTGTCGCCGGCACCAAGGACGCCGTGATGATGGTCGAATCCGAAGCCTATGAGCTGACCGAAGAGGAAATGCTGGGCGCCGTCGTCTTCGGCCACGAACAGATGCAGGCCGTGATCGACCTGATCATCGACTTCGCCGAAGACAGCGCGAAGGAACCCTTCGACTTCACCCCGCCGGATTATTCGGCGCTTTATGCCTCGGTGAAGAAGGCCGGCGAAAAACAGATGCGCGCCGCCTTCGCCATCAAGGACAAGCAGGACCGCACCAACGCCATCGACGCGGCGGTCGAGGCGATCAAGGCTGCGGTTTCCGAAGAAGAGAAAGCCGATGCCAACCTTGGCCCGGCGATCAAGAAGCTGGAATCCTCGATCCTGCGCGGCGACGTGGTGAAGACCGGCAAGCGCATCGACGGACGGGATACCAAGACCGTCCGCCCGATCATCTGCGAGAACGGCATCCTGCCGCGCGCGCATGGCTCGGCGCTGTTCACCCGCGGGGAAACCCAAGGGTTGGTCGTCACCACGCTGGGCACCGGCGAGGATGAACAGATCATCGACGCGCTGAACGGCAACTACCGGTCCAACTTCCTGCTGCACTACAACTTCCCGCCCTATTCGGTCGGCGAGGTTGGCCGTGTCGGCAGCCCCGGCCGTCGTGAGATCGGCCATGGCAAGCTGGCCTGGCGCGCGCTGCAAGCGGTTCTGCCCGCCCCGACCGACTTCCCCTACACCATTCGCGTCGTGTCCGAGATCACCGAATCGAACGGCTCCTCCTCGATGGCTTCGGTCTGCGGCGGGTCGCTGTCGATGATGGATGCCGGTGTTCCGCTGAAATCGCCGGTGGCCGGCGTGGCGATGGGTCTGATCCTGGAAGACGACGGCAAATATGCCGTGCTGACCGACATCCTGGGCGACGAGGATCACCTCGGCGACATGGACTTCAAGGTTGCCGGCACCGAAGCCGGCATCACCTCGCTGCAAATGGACATCAAGATTGCCGGGATCACCCCGGAGATCATGAAACAGGCGCTGGCGCAGGCGAAAGACGGCCGCATTCACATCCTGGCCGAGATGAACAAGGCGCTGTCCGCGCCGCAGGGCTTCTCGGAATATGCGCCGAAGATCGAGACGATGACCGTCCCCACCGACAAGATCCGCGAAGTGATCGGCTCGGGCGGCAAGGTCATCCGCGAGATCGTCGAGGTCTCGGGCGCCAAGGTCGACATCAACGACGATGGCGTGATCAAGATCGCCTCCTCGGACGCCGCCGCCATCAAGAAGGCGCATGACATGATCTGGTCGATCGTGGCAGAGCCGGAAGAGGGCCAGATCTACACCGGCAAGGTGGTGAAACTGGTCGATTTCGGTGCTTTCGTGAACTTCTTCGGCAAGCGCGACGGTCTGGTCCACGTCTCCCAGATCGCCAACAAGCGCCTGAACCACCCGAACGAGATCCTGAAAGAGGGTCAGGAGGTGAAGGTGAAACTTCTGGGCTTCGACGACCGCGGCAAGGTGCGCCTTGGCATGAAGATGGTCGATCAGGAAACCGGGCTTGAGCTGAGCCCCGAGAAGCAGAAGGAAGAAGCCGAGGGCTGAGGCCTTCGTCTTTCACGATGACAGGCCCCGGAGGAAACTCCGGGGCCTTGTCGTATCCGAAGGGCGGCTTGAGCTATGACAAGTGACATTAAGAGGCTTGCACCTACGACAACCCCATTTGTCGTAGGTTGACATACGCTTTACGTATAACAAACTGCTTTGCTGTAGCCCTCCCTTCGACTACAGTAGTTGTCGTTGTTTGTGATGGCGCAAGGCTTCGACAAGTGATGCAGGACCATCTGAAAAACGCCGTAGACTATCACTATGGCGCTTTCCCGCCCAATGACCTGCGCTTTGCCGAGCTGCTTGACCCGGTGTTCGAAACCGGCAGCGCGCTGGCCCGCTATGACCAGATGCTGGCCGCGATGCGCAACAGCGAAATCCTGCTGGCCCCCCTGCGCAACCAGGAAGCCGTGATCTCCTCGCGGATGGAGGGCACGATCTCGACGCTGGACGAGGTGCTTCGGATCGAGGCCGAGGACGGCGAAGCGGCAGGGGATGCCTTCCATCACGCCCGCAGCGAGGCGGTCGAGACCTTTCTCTATACCCGCGCCTTGCAACGCATCCAGCGCGAGATCGAGACCGGACGGCCACTGTCCGCGGCCCTGATCCGGCAGGCGCATCAGGTTCTGCTTTCCTTCGGCCGCGGTGCCAGCAAATCACCCGGAGCCTACAAGACCGAACAGAATTACATCGGCGAAAGGCGGCGCTCCGTCTCTTTCGTGCCGATCAGCCCGACCGCGCTGCCCGGCGGAATGGATGCGCTTTTCGCCTTCATCCGCGACGACCCGATGAACCGACTCTTGAAGACCGCCATCGCCCATGTCGAATTCGAGGCGCTTCATCCCTTCAAGGACGGCAATGGCCGCATCGGGCGGATGCTGATCACGCTGATGCTCTGGACCTCGGGCCTGATCAGCCAGCCGCATTTCTATGTCAGCGGCTATTTCGAGAGGTATCGGGATGACTACATCGACATGATGCGCCGGGTGTCATCGCATGGCGACTGGACCGAATGGTGCATCTTCTTCCTGAACGGCCTGCGCGAACAGGCCGATCACAATATCCTTGTCGCCGGCAAGATCTTCGCATTGTACGAAGAGATGAAGCTGCGTTTCAGGGAAGAGCTGAAAAGCGAATGGGCCATGGACGCGCTGGATTTCATGTTTGCCAATCCCAGCTTCAAGAACAGCAAGTTCACCAGCCATGACCACATACCCCCGCATGTCGCGGCCAGCATGACGCGCAAGTTGCGCGAGGCGGGGCTGCTGTCGCAGATCGTGGCCGGCTCGGGCCGCCGTCCGGCCATTTACGGCTTCAAGCCGCTGGTCGATCTGGTGCGCAGCGAAACCGAGGGCTGACCGAAAGTTTTCTTTCGCCTGATCTTTGTGCAACCGCAGATTATTCGCCATATTATAATTTTCGTCGAAAATTCGTCGTCTAGCGGCGGGACGGGCAGGCAAATTCACCAAATCCTTTCCCGCAGAACCGCTATTCTTCCATGAAGTCTTGCGGACAGGAGTCTCTCATGCGTGTCGTCGTTCTTGGTGCCGGTGTCATCGGTGTCACCACCGCCTGGCAGTTGATGAAGGCCGGGCATGAGGTGACGGTTGTCGACCGCCAGACCGGCCCGGCGCTTGAGACCTCCTTCGCCAATGCCGGCGAGGTCTCCTTCGGCTATTGCAGCCCCTGGGCCGCGCCCGGCATCCCGAAGAAGGCGATCAAATGGCTGCTGATGGAACATGCGCCGCTGATCCTGCGGCCCAAGGTCGATGCCGCCATGATCTCATGGATGGTGCGTATGCTGCGCAACTGCACTTCGGGGCGCTATGCGATCAACAAAAGCCGGATGCTGCGGCTGGCCGATTACAGCCGGATCTCGCTGGCCGCGCTGCGGCAGGACACCGGCATCGCCTATGACGAACGGATGAAGGGCACGCTGCAGCTGTTCCGCACTCAGGCGCAACTGGAGGCTTCGGCCAAGGATGTGAAAGCCCTGAACGCCGATGGTATCCCGTGCGAGGTGCTGGACCCGGCAGGCTGCATCGCGCAGGAACCGGCGCTGGCCCGTGCCCGTGACAAGATCGTCGGCGGATTGCTGACCCCGCTGGATGAAACCGGCGACTGCTTCAAGTTCACCAATGCGCTGATGGCGCTGGCCGAAGCGCAGGGTGTCACCTTCCACTGGGGCGAGACCATCCGGCGCATCGAGACCGAAGGCGGCCGCGCCACCGGCGCCGTCACCGACAAGGGCACCATCAAGGCCGATGCCGTGGTGGTGGCGCTTGGCAGCTACAGCCCGATGATGCTGCGCGAGCATGGCATCCGGCTGCCGGTCTATCCGGTCAAGGGCTATTCGCTGACCATCCCGATCACCGATGCCAGCCTTGCCCCCGAATCCACCGTGATGGACGAAAGCTACAAGATCGCCATCACCCGGCTGGGCGACCGCATCCGCGTCGGCGGCATGGCGGAAATCTCGGGCTACAACAACCGGCTTGAACCCGCCCGCCGCCGCACGCTGGAACATTCGGTGTCGGATCTTTTCCCCGGCGGCGACCTGTCGCAGGCAACCTTCTGGTCGGGCCTGCGTCCGATGACGCCCGACGGCACCCCGGTGATCGGCGCCACGCCGGTGAAGGGGCTTTACCTCAACACCGGTCACGGCACATTGGGCTGGACCATGTCCACCGGTTCGGCCCGGCTGATCGCCGATATGGTCTCGGGCCGCGCGACCGACATCGACGCCGCCGACCTGGGCCATGCCCGCTATCAGCGCCGCAATGCCGCCGCCATGGGCCGGCCGCAGGCCATCCCGGCCGAGTAAACTCTGGCTCTGCGGCCCTGCCACCGTTATCCTGCTGGAAAACACGAGGCAGGCATGAGTGACGATTTCGGCGATGAGGCCACAGGACCCGAGGATGACGCAGAGATTGCCGTCCCGGCCGATGCCTTCGCCCGCCAGCGCGAAAGGGCGGCCGATACGGGCGGCTTCCTGCTGGAACTGGATCACCATGTCCTGACCTGGCTGCCGGGACGTGGCGAACATCTGGTGGTCAGTTTCGACAATCTGGCTGCCGTGCGCGAAACCGAAGACCGCCAGATCTGGGGCCAGAAATTCCTGACCGCCAGGGGTTATGACCTGCTGGGCCTTCAGATCAAGCGGCGTGACTGGTTCCGTGATGCCGCCACGCTGACCGCGCTGACCGACCTGCGCGACGACGGGTTCTTCCGCCGCTATTCCAGGGTGTCGATGTATGGTTCGTCCATGGGCGGTTTCGCGGCGCTGGCCCTTGCGTCGCTGGCCCCCGGCTGCACCGTGATGGCCTTTGCGCCGCAGCGCAGCCTTGATCCCGGGCTTTGCCCGTTTGAAACGCGCTATCGCCATGCCCGGCTGACGACCGACTGGTCATTGCCCTTTGGCGATGCGGCCGAAGGGCTGCGCGCCGCGTCGCGCGCCTATATCGCCTTCGACCCGCATCTGGACGAAGACCGCCTGCACGCCGAAGCATTGGCGGCCCCCAATGTCACCTTTCTGCCGATGCGCCACATGGGGCACAAGCTGCCGCCCGCCCTTCTCAAGATGGGTCTGCTGAAGGATCTGTCGCTGGCCGCCTTCGATGCCCGGCTGGAGCTGCCCGAATTCACCCGGATGATGCGGGCGCGGCGCGACAGCATTCCGTGGCGCGTCGACCTTCTGGTCCGCGCCCGTCAGCGCGGGCACCTGAAACTGGCATCACAGCTGGCGCAATGGATGATGGCGGACCGTCCGCACTGGAAGATCCGCTACCAGAAGAAGGAACTCGCCGCAGCCCTGGCCGCGGCGCAGGCCGCCTGAACCCCGGCTTACACCGGGCGCTTGGCAAAGCGCAGATAGGGCAGCCTGATGTCCAGCTTGCCGTATTTCTGTTCCGCCTGATCGGTCGGCACCGACAGCGCCACGATCACATCCTGCCCCGGCACCCAGTTGGCCGGGGTGGCGAAGGGCACGCCATCGGTGGCCTGCACCGCATCCAGCGCCCGCAGGATTTCCGCGAAATTGCGGCCGACCGACATCGGATAGGTCATCGTCAGCCGCACCTTCTTGTCCGGCCCGATGATATAGACCGTGCGCACCGTGGCCGAATTGGCCGGTGTCCGGCCTTCGGTCGGCAGGTAGAAATCGGCCGGCAGCATGTCATAGGCTTTCGACACGGTCAGCGACACGTCGTCGATGATCGGGAAATCGGCCGGCGCGCCGCCCACGGTTTCGATGTCGCGCTTCCATTTCTCGTGGTCCGAGACGGAATCGACCGAAACCCCGATCACCTTGGTCTTGCGCTTGGCCCATTCCGGGGCCAGTGCCGCCACGGCGCCGAATTCGGTGGTGCAGACCGGGGTGAAGTCGCGCGGGTGGCTGAACAGGATGGCATAGCCATCGCCGATCCAGTCATGGAACCGGATCGGTCCGGCGGTCGATTCGGCGGTGAAATCGGGGGCGGTGTCGTTGATACGGACGGCCATGGCAGGTTCTCCAGCTTGATCACGATCAGATAGACCAAACAGAACAGGGTTTCATCCCCCCCGCCAGCCCCGGCTGCAAAAGAGAACGAAAACCCGCCGGAACGGGCCACGGTGGAACAGATGCCCCGGCCCGCCGGGTGGCAACGACCCGGACCTTCCGCCACCGTGCGGCCTTGCCCGACATCCGTCCGTCGGAACCCGGCTTGCGTCACCCGCCCCGGCCTGCGATATTTGATCAAATCCCCGACACCGGACAGCGGAGAAAGCCATGCTGATCAAGCGCGATTTCTACATCAACGGCCGCTGGGTTGCCCCCGCCAAACCCCGCGACTGCCAGGTCATCAACCCGTCGAACGAAGAGCCCTGCGCCATCATCTCGCTGGGCGATCAGGCCGATACCGATGCCGCAGTGGCCGCCGCCAAGGCCGCCTTCCCGGCCTGGGCCGCCACGCCCCCGGCCGAACGCGCCCGTCTGGTGCGCGGCATCCTGGATCAATACGACCGCCGCCTTCAGGAATTCGCCGAGGCGATTTCCATGGAGATGGGCGCCCCGATCGACTTTGCCCTGTCGGATCAGGCCCCCTGCCTGCCCTGGCACACCGGCAACTTCCTCAAGGCGTTCGAGCAGATCGAATGGGTCCGCCCGCTGGGCCCCCAGGCCCCGCAGACCGCCGTGGCGATGGAGCCGATCGGCGTCGTCGGCCTGATCACGCCCTGGAACTGGCCGGTCAACCAGATCGCGCTCAAGGCGATTCCGGCCATGCTGGCGGGTTGTACCTGCGTGCTGAAACCGTCCGAGGAAAGCCCGCTGAACGCGATGATCTTCGCCGAATTCTGCCATGACGCGGGTATTCCCCCCGGCGTCTTCAACCTGGTGAACGGCGACGGTGCGGGGGTGGGCAGCCAGCTTTCCACCCATCCCGATGTCGAGATGATCTCCTTCACCGGCTCCACCCGCGCCGGACGCGCCATTTCCAAGGCCGCCGCCGAAACGCTGAAGCGGGTCACGCTGGAACTGGGTGGCAAGGGCGCGAATCTGCTCTTCGCCGATGCCGATGCAAAGGCCGTCGAACGCTCGGTCCGGCACATGATGGCCAACACCGGCCAGTCCTGCAACGCGCCCTCGCGCCTGCTGGTGGAACGCAAGGTCTATGACCAGACCGTCGCCCGCGCGGCCGAAGTGGCCGGGTCCATCAAGGTCGGCCCCGCCTCCGACCCCGGCCGCCACATCGGCCCGGTGGTGAACAAGCGGCAATGGGACCAGATTCAGGGCTATATCCAGAAGGGTATCGACGAAGGCGCACGCCTTGTCGCCGGTGGCCCCGGCCTGCCCGAAGGCTTCAACCGCGGCTTCTATGTCAAGCCGACGGTGTTTGCCGATGTGCAGCCCGGCATGACCATCGAGCGCGAGGAAATCTTCGGTCCCGTCCTGTCGATCATCCCCTTCGACACCGAGGAAGAGGCCGTCCGCATCGCCAACGACACCCCCTATGGCCTGACCAACTATGTCCAGTCCGGCGATCCCAACCGCTGCAACCGTCTGGCCCGCCGCCTGCAATCCGGCATGGTCGAGATGAACGGCAAGTCGCGCGGGGCCGGGTCGTTCTTCGGCGGGGTCAAGCAGTCGGGCCGCGCCCGCGAAGGCGGTGTCTGGGGGATCGAGGAGTTCCTGGAGCCGAAGGCCATCTCGGGCTGGGATTTCGCCGCCGAGTGATCTCTCTGACGGGCGGCATTGCAACGGGGGGGCCTTCGCGTCCCCCGTTTTTTCCGTCGGCGCAACAGCCATACCTTTGCCATACCTCAGCCAGACGCAAACCCGCCGTCGGCCATACCCGGTTTGCTGCTCATCAGAAAACTTGACACATATGTCGATTTTGGCTTTTCTGCGGGCAACCGGAGGCCGCCATGACTGTTCACCGCCACCTCACCAGCCCCCTGCAATTGCGCGGCCATACCCTGCGCAACCGCATCGTCTTCGGGGCCCATACCAACAACATGTCGGATCAGGGCATCCCCGGCCCCCGGCAAGGAAAATACCTTGTGGAACGGGCACTTGGCGGGGCGGCCATGGTGGTCTGCGAACCCGTGCCGGCCCATCGCACCGGCGTGCTGACGCGGGGCAACATTGCCCATGACAGCGATGCGATCATCCCGCATTTCCGCCGCATCACCGATGAGATTCAGGACGCGGGCGCGGTGGCCATCCAGCAGATCTATCACGTCGGCGCCCATGGCGATTCCGACCTGTCGTTCCAGCCGCATTGGAGCCCTTCAGGCGCCCCGTCCTATCACGATTCCGATGGCTCTCATCGGATGACGGTCAATGAAATCAATGAATTGCTGGGTGCGCATGTCGCGGCTGCCGTTCGGGCGAAAGCCTGCGGTTTCAACGGGGTCGAGGTCTGGGCCGCCTATCATTCGCTGGTCGATCAGTTCTGGACCCCGTGGTCCAACAGCCGCGACGACGACTGGGGCGGCAGCCTGGAAAACCGCACCCGATTTTCGCGCAGCCTGATCGACCGCATCCGCAGGTCCTGCGGCGAGGATTTCGTCATCGGCCTTGCGACCAGCTATTCCCCCGCCTATTCCGGCACCACGCTCAGCGCCGAAAACCTGTGTGAAATCATCGACCTGCACGACCGTACCGGCCATGTCGACTATGTCACCGTGGGCTTCGGCAGCTATCTGGAATTCGAAGGGATCATCCCGCCCTTCACCCATGGCGAAAAGCTGACCACGCCGCTGACGGCGCAGCTTAAATCCCTTGTCAAACATGCCCGGATAACCTCCGAGGCCGGGATTCGCACGCCCGACAACGCCGAAACCATCATCGGCTCGGGCGAGGCCGACCTTGTCAGCATCGTGCGCGGCCAGATCGCCGATCCGCATCTGGCCCGCAAGGTGATGGAGGGCCGCGCCGACGACATCCGGCCCTGCCTGTCCTGCAACCAGATGTGCTGGGGCCGACGCAGCCGCGATTACTGGATCTCCTGCCTGATCAACCCCTCGGCCGGGCGGGAATTCGAATGGGGCGGCGACCGGTTCACCCCGGCCGAAACTCCGCGCAGCGTGCTGGTGGTCGGGGCAGGCCCCGCGGGGCTGGAGGCCGCCCGCGCCAGTGCCGAGCGCGGCCACCGTGTCGAGATCGTCGAGGCCCTGCCGGTGATCGGCGGCCAGTTCCGTCTTGCCGGCCAGCAGCCGCGCCGGGCGCAGATCCTGGATCTGCTGGATTGGTATGAGCGGCAGTTCACCACGCTTGGTGTGACCTTGCGCCTCAACCACTATATCGAGGATGACGAGATCGCCGCCCACCCGGCGGATGTGGTGATCCTGGCCAGCGGCTCTCTGCCCGACGACAACGGCTTTCAACGCTGGCTGCCGCAGGAGCCGCGTCTTCCGGGGCTGGAGAACGGCCATGTCCACAGCCCCGAAGCCATCCTCCGCCGCGAGGTCCGCCCCGGAAACGAGGTGATCCTATACGACGAAGGCAGCAACTGGCGCGGCGTCGGCACCGCCTGGTGGCTGGCCGAACAGGGCCACCGCGTCACCATCGTGACACCCGAAGCCTTTGTCGGCAAAGAGATTTCCCGCACCGCCGCCGATGCCGCCGCCCGCCGGGCGCTGGCCGCCAGGGGCGCACGCTTCGTCACCGAAAGCCTGATCACCCGCTGGCACGGCAACGGCGCCAGCATCCGCAGCCTGCTGACCGGCGAGGAAAGCCAGATCCCCGCCAGCGCGTTGGTCATGGCCACCACCAATCGCAGCTTCGACCCGTTCCCGGAATCCTTCGTCGGCAAGCAAACCCTGCGCATCGGCGATTGCGCCGCCCCGCGCCTTGCCGCCTATGCCTTCCACGACGGGCGCAAGGCTGCGCTGTCGATCTAGGCCGCGCGGGCGAAATAATCCGGCCGCGCCAGCGCCCAGGCTTCGGCAAAGCCCGGAGAGGATGCCGGGTCCACCAGCAGCTGCCCCGGCGCAAGCTGTTCATAAATCTCCGCAAAAGACGCCACCCGGTCGGCATCGGTGCGGCGCAGGAAGTGGTGCGGCCGCAAGTCGGACGGGTGCATCAGCCCGGCCGCCGCCACCAGTTCGGCCAGCGCATGCAGGGTGTTGCGCTGGTAATTCGCCACCCGTTCGGCCTTGGACGGCACATGGATCGCCCGGCTGCGCAGCGGGTCCTGCGTGGCCACCCCCGTGGGGCATTCGCCGGTATGGCAGCTTTGCGCCTGGATGCAGCCCACCGCGAACATGAAGCCGCGCGCGGCGTTGCACCAATCCGCCCCCAGCGCCATCACCTTGGCCATGTCGAAGGCCGAGGTGATCTTGCCGCTGGCCCCGATCCGCACCCTGTCCCGCAGGCCGACACCGACCAAGGCATTGTGAACAAAGGATAACCCGTCGCGCAGTGGCATGCCGATATGGTCCATGAATTCCAGCGGCGCCGCGCCGGTGCCGCCTTCCTTGCCGTCGACCACGATGAAATCGGGGGTGATCCCCGTCACCACCATCGCCTTGCAGATCGCCATGAATTCCCATTTGTGGCCGATGCACAGCTTGAACCCCGCCGGCTTGCCGCCTGACAGATCGCCCATCCGGGCAATGAACTCCAGCAGCCCCTCGGGCGTGGAAAAGCACGAATGCAGCGCCGGGGAATTGCAGTCCTGCCCCATCGGAATGCCGCGGATGCGGGCGATTTCTTCCGTCACCTTCGCGGCAGGCAGCACCCCGCCATGGCCCGGCTTGGCCCCCTGCGACAGTTTCAACTCCACCATGCGGATCTGCGGATCGGCGGCGGCTTCGGCGAATTTCACCGGGTCAAAGCCGCCATCCGGCCCGCGCGCACCGAAATAGCCCGACCCCAGTTCCCAGACCAGATCGCCGCCGTGTTCGCGGTGATAGGGCGAGACGCCGCCTTCGCCGGTGTCGTGAAAGAACCCGCCGATCTGCGCGCCCTTGTTCAGCGACCGGATCGCATTGGCCGACAGCGACCCGTAACTCATCGCCGAGATGTTCAGCAGGCTGGCGGAATAGGCCCCCGCCCCATGCCCCACGGTGACGCGCATCGCCTCATGCGGCAGAACGGGTTTCGGCGCGATGGAATGGTGCAGCCATTCATACTGCTCCTGATACACATTGTACTGGGTGCCGAACGGCCGCTTGTCCAGGTCCTTCTTGGCACGCTGATAGACGATGGCGCGCTGGTCGCGGGCAAAGGGCGCGCCGTCCTTGTCGCCCTCAAAGAAATACTGCCGCATTTCCGGGCGGATGCCTTCCAGCAGGAACCGCAGATGCGCCGCGACCGGATAGTTGCGCAGCACCGCATGGCGGGTTTGCCGCAGGTCATGCAGCCCGGTCAGCACCGAGGCGACGCAGAGCAGGGCCAGCGGCAGCATCCACCAGATCTGGCCGGGGAACAGCGCCATCAGCACAAGGCCCAGCAGGATCAGGATCGCGGGCCAGGTGATCAGCGCATAGCGCAGGTTGAACAGGGTCGAGAAGGCGGGCACGGCAAACCTCCGAACGGATGACGTGCAGAGTTAACCACGAATGTTGTAAGACGGTTAAGGTGTTTCAGAACGGCACCGGGGCCGCAAATCCCACCCGCTCACCTGTGGCCGGATGGTGCAGCGACAGGGTTTCGGCATGCAGCATCAGGCGCGGAAACGCACGGGCCGCACCCGTGGCATAGATCGGATCGCCCAGGATCGGATGGCCCAGTTCCAGCATATGCACCCGCAGTTGATGGCTGCGCCCGGTGTGCGGGGTCAGCCGCACCCGTGTCTCTCCCGGTGCGCGGCCGATCACCTGCCAGCCGGTCACGGCCGGGCGGCCATGGTCGTGGCTGATCCTCTGGCGCGGCCGGTTCGGCCAGTCCGCCCCGATGGGCAGGTCGATCGTCCCCGCCTCGCCGGCAATCTCGCCATGGACGCGGGCGATATAGGTCTTCTCGGCCCGGCGCTGCTCGAACTCCTGCCCCAGAAAGCCCTGCGCGGGTTTGGTGCGGGCAAAGATCATCACGCCGCTGGTGTCGCAATCCAGACGATGCACCAGCAGCGCATCCCACCGAGCCGCCTGAAGGCGCGTGATCAGGCAATCCTGCCGTCCTTCCAGCTTGCCGGGCACCGACAGCAGGCCCGCAGGCTTGTCCAGCACCAGGATGTGCCTGTCTTCATGCAGGATCGACAGCGGCACATCCGGGGGGGCATAGACGAAATCCGGGATCATGCGATCTGGTGGCCTGCCGCCAGCAGCCGGGCATGAAGGTGGCGGATATGCGCGGGGCCGACCTCGCAGCAGCCGCCGACGATGGTGGCCCCCAGCGCGATCCAGCGCAGGGCAAAGGCGGCATAGGCTTCGGGCGTCAGGTCATGGCGGGCGCAATAGGCCGGGGCATGGCCATCCTCGGGCAGCGGCAGGCCGGTGATTTCGGAAAACCCGTTGGCATAGGCGCCGAAGGGCAGGCCCAGAGGTTTCAGCGCCGTCATCGCCGCTTCCATCGCCTCGGGCAGCGAACAATTCGCCAGAACGGCGGCGGCGGGGGCCTCGGCCAGCACCTGCGCCAGCCCGGCCACGGCTTCGCCCGACCGCAGGCGGCTGCCATCGCGGTCATCGACCGACACCGACAGCCAGACCGGCTTGCCCGCCGCCTGCGCGCCGCGCAGCGCCCCGCGGGCCAGTTCCAGCGAAGAAATCGTCTCAATCAGGATCACGTCGACATGCGGGCCCAGGATGCGGGCCTTTTCGGCGTAAAGCGGTTCCGACACCGCAACCGGCGGCGTCAGGTCGGGGCGATAGCTTTCGCCCAAAGGCCCCATCGACCCCGCGATCATCCCGCGCCCGGCCCCGGCCACCGACTCATGCGCCTCGGCCAGCGCCCACAGATGCAAGGCGTGGTAAAGCTGGTCCAGCCCCTGCGGCTGCAACCGGTCATGCAGGATGTTGTAGGTGTTCGTCGTGGCGACACTGGCCCCGGCGGCAAAGTAATCGTCGTGGATGGCCTTCACCAGACCGGGGTGGTCGATCATCACCCGCGTCGCCCACAGGGGGCCGGGGTCCTGTCCCGCACGGGCGATCAGCTCCTGCCCCATGCCGCCGTCAAGAAGGGTGATCTTTGCCATCGTCTGCCTCCACTTTTGGTGCGCAGCTAGCGCCGGGGGAAGGGGAAGATCAAGGGTCAGCCCGCGCCGGGGTGCTGCGGCAGGCCGTCGGTCAGGTCGTAATAATCGCCCTTGTCGGCCACGAAGATATGCGCGACCAGCCGCCCGCCGGTCGGGTTGTCGATACAGCCCGCCTCGACCGAGAAACTGCCATCCGCCGCCCGAAAAAACAGGGACGAGGCGCAGGTCGGGCAGAACCCGCGCCGCCCGCCGCCGGGGGTGACATATTCGGCCAGATTACGCGACTGCCATTGAACATCCGGTTCATGCGCGTCGAAGCTGGCCGAGTAATGCCCGCTGGTCTTGCGGCATTGCGTGCAATGGCAGGCCCAGACCTCGCCCATCGGCCCCGGCAGGGTGAAGCGGTTCGCGCCACACAGGCAACTGCCATGCAGGATGGCGGGGGCCTGCCTCAGGTGCGGCGGGCGGCCGCCATCGGGATCGTAATAGTCCCCCGCGTCCTGATGGAAGATGCTCTCTTCGGTTCGCAGCCCGGTCGGGCCGTCCAGCGCGCCGGGGGCAAAGGACCAGCGGTCCTCGCCCGTGGGATGCCAGAACAGGAAACTGCCGCAATGGCGGCAATGGCCCCGGCGCGCGGCGGGACTTGCCTCGAACCAGGTCAGCCCGTCCTGCCGCACCAGCCGGATCGCAGCCCGCGGTGCCGAGGTGGCGGCCCAGAAATGCCCCGATTGCTTGCGGCATTGGGTGCAGTGGCAGTCCACCACCGGGCGCAGGCCGCCCTCCACCTCAAATGCCACCGCGCCGCACAGGCAGGATCCATGATGCATCACGCGGCCTCTCTGAACACGGCGGCCAGCAGCGGCACCAGCCAGTCCTCATCGGCGCGGGTAAAGGCGGCCGGGGTGTCGCTGTCCAGATCCAGCACGCCCAGCAGCAGGCCCGCGCCGTTCCGCACCGGCAGCACCAGTTCCGACCGGGTGGAGGAGGAACAGGCGATATGGCCGGGAAAGGCGTCGACATCCGGCACGTTCTGGATCTGGCCGGTGCGGGCGCAGGCCCCGCAGACCCCGCGCGAAAACGGGATGACAAGGCAGCCATGCCCGCCCTGATAGGGACCGATCTTCAACAGTTCGGGCGCAACCACCCGATAGAACCCGGTCCAGTCGGACAAGGGATGCCGGGCATGAATCTCGCAGGCCAGCGTCGCCATCAGCGCGACGGCATCGGTCTCGCCTTCGGTCAGGGCCAGGATCGCCTGTGTCGCTTCGTCGTAATCCATCACAGTCACGGTCAATACCCCAGGGCGCAGCCGTCCTTTCGCGGGTCCGACGCACCGGTCAGCCCGCCGTCCTCGCCGATCAGGATGGCCTGCGCGCCGCCCAGCGGTATGGCGGGAATCGACACCGAATGGCCCATCTGCGCCAGCGCCGCCCGGATACCGTCATCGTAGCCGCGTTCCACCTCCATGCCATCCGGCCCGGCAAAGCTGCGCGGGGCGTCCATCGCCTCCTGCGGGTCCATGCCGTAATCGGCAAGGTTCGAGACAAAACGTGCATGACCGCAGGGCTGATAGCCGCCGCCCATCACGCCGAACGGCATGATCACCCGGCCCGCGCGGCGGATCATGCCGGGGATGATCGTGTGCATCGGCCGCTTGCCCCCGGCGGCCTCGTTCGGGTGGCCGGAGATCAGGCTGAACCCGGCCCCCCGGTTCTGAAAGTTGATCCCGAAGCGGTCCGAGGCCAGACCCGAGCCGAAGCCCCAGAAGATCGAATAGATCAGCGACACCGCCATGCGGTCGCGGTCCACAACCGTCAGATAGACGGTATCGCGGTGAATCGCTTCGGTCAGCGGTGCCGGATCGGGAAGGGCGCGGGCGGGGTCGATCAGCGCCGCCAGCGCATCGGCGGTCTGCTGGCTCAGCATATGGCCGATGCGGGGGGCCGGATCGGCGATGAACCGGTTGCGGGCGTCATAGGCCAGCTTGGTCGCCTCGGCCTCCAGATGCGCCCGCTGCGCGCCAAGCGGGGCCAGGCCTTTCATGTCAAGGGACTTGAGGATGTTCAGCAGCAGGATCGCCGTCGCCCCCTGCCCGTTCGGCGGATGCTCCAGCAGTTCCAGCCCGCCATAGCTGCCGGCAATCGGCGTGGTGTAATCGCCGGCCGTCGCGGCCAGATCGTCCAGTGTATGCAGGCCACCCAGCGCGCGCAGCGAGGTGATCATGTCCTCGGCCACCTCGCCTTCGTAAAACCCGTTGCGGCCGTCGCGTGCGATGCGGCGCAGGACCTCGGCCTGACCGGGATTGCGGAATACCTCTCCCGCATGCGGGGCCCGGCCGCCCAGGCTGTAGATCTCTCGCGCGCGGCCGCGCAGCACCGGCAGGTCATCGGCCCAGTCGAAGGCCACGCGCGGCGCGACGGGAACGCCATCGTCGGCGCAGGCGATGGCGGGGGCCAGGATTCGGTCCAGCTCCATCCGGCCATGATCGGCATGCAACCGGCAAAAGGCGTCGATGGCACCGGGCAGGGTGACGGTCTCGATGCCGTGGATCGGCATCTTCTCGTGGCCGGCTGCCCGCAGCACATCGGCCGACAGGCCGGCCGGGGACCGGCCCGACCCGTTCAGCGCAATCACTTCTTCGGATCCCGCGGGTTTCAGCAGCACAAAGCAATCGCCGCCGATGCCGCACATCTGCGGTTCGGCCAGGCCCAGCACGAAGGCCGCCGCCAGCGCCGCATCCACGGCATTGCCCCCTGCGCGCAAGGTGTCGATGGCGGTCAGGCTGGCCAGCGGATGCGACGTGGCGGCCATGCCGTTCAGCGCATGGACGGTGGATCGGCCGGGCAGGTGGAAATCACGCATCGTCGCATCCTCTTCGGGCGCGAAGACTAAAGACCTTTGCCGATAGGGGAAAGCCGTTGCATTGGCAGGAGGAAAGCGGAATTTTCCAAATTCCGCACCGGAGCCTTCAAAGGCTCCGGTTCGATTTCCGTGCGGAAATCGTCGCCTGGCCGCCGGCAGAACAGCCAGCGCAAGAACCTCGGCACCGGGACTGGGTGGGGGCTGTTGATCCCGATGCCGAGGTGAAGCCTTATGCAGCTACAGGTGTCATATGGAAGGGCGGCGGGGGCGGATTTAGGGGGAAAATGCGGCGGGATCGCGTCAGTTTCCCGCAAGTCGAAACAAAGCCCCGACTAGGCCCCGGATCGTTGCGCAGGCAGCGAGAAACTGAGCCGGTTCGTCCCGTCCTGCCGCTCATAGCGCAGGCCCTGGCACAGGACACGAATCAGGTTCCAGCCGAAGCCGCCTTCGGGCAGGCTGTCCGGGTCAGGTGCGCGGCCGACCGGGGGCTGCCCATCGGGCATGGCCGCGCCCTCGTCCTCGACCTCGCAGAACAGCCGGTCGCCGCCAAGGCGCAGTGACAGGGTGATCGGCCCGGTGCCCGCCGAATAGGCATGTTCGACCACATTGTTCAGCACTTCGGCCAGAACGATTTCCGCCGTGCCGCGATCATCCGGCGACAATCCGGCCAGCGGATCGGCCGACAGCGCAAGGCGCAGCCCGTCACGCACCGCGCATGGGTCGGCATCTATGCGGAACCGGACGGTGCTGCCGGGCATGGCAGGCGCTGCCCGCTGTTCATCCGGCATGCCGCAGACCTTCGACCACGGCGGGATGAATCGTGAAGATGGAATCCATCCGGGTCAGACGGAACACCTTTTCGACCGTGGGCGTCAGCCCGGCCAGTTCCAGCTTCCGGTCGGGGGCCAGCAGCTTCATCACCGCGACCACAGCCCCCAGGCCCGAGGAATCGAGGAAATGCACCTGGGCCAGATCCAGGATGACCCTGCTGCATTGGGCCTGGGTCAGGTCGCGCATCCGTTCCTTGAACTGGATCGCGCTGGCGGCGTCGATCCGGTCTTCGGCGACGCGGATGACAAGCGTGGTTCCATTCATGGCGGATTTCAACTGCATGGTGACGTCCCTTGTTGCGGTATTCCCCCGACCCTAGGGGCCAAGGGTTATCAACAGGTAAGCGGGACAGGGATTTTTGCGTTCAGTTCAACTGGAACTGAAGCGGATAGCGTCCATCCTCGAAATCGCCGAAGAGATCGCCCAGATCGGGGTGATCGACCGGCTCTCCGGTTTCGTCCGGCACCAGGTTCTGCTCCGACACATAGGCCACGTAATAGCTCTGGTCGTTTTCGGCCAGCAGGTGATAGAACGGCTGGTCCTTGGACGGGCGGCTGTCTTCGGGAATGTTCTCATACCATTCGTCGGTGTTCGAGAACATCGCGTCCACGTCGAAGACCACGCCACGGAAGGGGTGCTTCCGGTGACGCAGCACCTGGCCGATGTGATATTTGGCCTCAGTCTTGAACATGGAACACAAACCCCCAAGGCTGGTTAGTAAACCCTTGCCCTTGCGCTGTCCATCCATGCGCAGGCCAGCGGCGGGAAACAGTCTGTGGCCCTGCGCCCCACAGTGACCGGGACAGGGCCGCGCGGAATCAGGGAAACAGCCGGATCGCCAGCACCCTGCCGCTGCCCGCGACCACCGCTGCGCCTTCGGTCAGGATCAGATCTTCCGGGTCAAGCGGCTGCCCGTTCACCGTGACCGGCCCCAGCGCATAGAGCGCCAGCAAGCCGCCCGCCGCGAAAGCGGCCGCTTCTGTCACCCGGACCTCGGGCCGCGCCAGCGCCCGCGCCGTCATCACGTTGAAATCGACCGATGCGCCCTGTGCGGTGCCGCTGGCGACAACCGCGACATCGCCGGGAAAGGCCACCGGCATCAGCGGCGCGCAGGCCAGATCCAGCCCCGCCCCCGCCAGCCGAAAGCCGGGGCCGGTCAGGACGGTCAGGTTGCGCTCGATGCCGGGGAACAGCGAGAACGGCCCGTCCTCGGCCACGACCGCGCGCGACAGCCGGATCAGCAGCGCGCCGTCCCGTTCCATCCGCCAGAGTTCGGTCGTGCTGCCCTTGCCGTTCTTCCACGGCTGTTCGGTGTAATCGGCGGCGGTCAGGCGGATCATCGCGGCGGCGGTCACGGGGCCACGCCCCACCAGCGCAGCGTCTGGTCATAATGATGCCGGATCGCCGCCACGGTGGCCACTGCATCGCGGGCCTGCATCGCCGACAGGATCGCCAGATGTTCCTCCATCGCGCTGATCACGCGGTCGGCCAGAAAGGGCCGCAGCGCCTGGATCACCGCGATGCGGTCGCGGTTGCCCTCATAGGCGGCCGAGAGCAGCGGATTGTTCAGCCCGGCGGCCAGATAATCATGCAGCGACAGGTCGGTCTTCATCGCACGAGGCGACAGGCCGGGCTGGTTGGCCCGCGCCTCCTCCAGCACGCTGCGATGCGCCGCTTCCAGCGCCGCGATCCCGTCCAGCCGGTCCGTCAGGATGCGCCGCCGCGCCCCTTCGGCATCCAGCGCCGCGCGCATGTCCATGCAGGCGCGGGTGGTCTCGGGGCCCGCATCCATCACCAGCACGCCGCGCTTGGGCAGAACCGTCAGCAATCCCGCCCCGTCGGCGCGCTTCACCGCCTCGCGCACGGCGGCAATGGGAAAGCCCAGCTCCGTCACCAGGGCGGGCATCGACAGGAACTGCCCTGCCCGCAGCTGCCCGTCGCGCAGACCTTCTCGCAGGGCGCGAAAGGCGCGGTCTGCCAAAAGATCTGTCCCGGCTTCCTCACTCTGCGACATCTGGCCCCCCGGCTGAATTTCGCACCCGTCACCCCGGATGATTATCTGGAAATCACGAAAGGTTTTTCAAGAGATGATAACATATATCGCTGATAAAATTTCGTGTAACATTTTACGTGGACCTTCAGCCCGGCGCAAGACCGGGGTGGCGCCGGACGTCAGAAAACAAAGCGATGGCCGCAGCCCGGCCATCAGGACAGGAGAGGATGACGATGGCCAAACTTGGCACCGCCGCGCCGGATGGCGCGCTTTACAACGAAGACCTTGCCCCCCTGCCGCCCGAACAGCGCAAATGGGGTTGGTTCGAGATTTTCAACGTCTGGAACAACGACATCCAGTCGCTGTTCGGCTATTCGCTGGCCGCCAGCCTGTTCATCACCTACGGGTTGAACGGTTGGGCGGTCTTTGCCGCCATCGTGCTGGCGGGCTTCATCGTCATGGTGCTGGTCAACCTGACCGGCAAGCCTTCGGTCAAATACGGCATCCCCTATCCGGTGATGGCGCGGGCCTCGATGGGGGTGCAGGGGGCCAAGTTTCCCGCACTGATCCGGGGCATCGTGGCAATCTTCTGGTATGGTGTGCAGACCTATTTCGCCTCGACCGCGGTCGCCCTGCTGCTGAACACCCTGTTCGGCGTCGGGCCCGATGCCGCCACCTTCCTTGGCATGACCGCTGTCGGCTGGATCAGCTATATCATCGTCTGCATCTTCCAGGTGGCGTTGTTCATGCGCGGCATCGACTGGGTGGGCAAGTTCCTGAACTGGGCCGGCCCCTTCGTCTATATCGTGATGATCGCCCTCATGCTGGTGATCTGGTACAAGGCCGGCAACGGCATCTTCGGCGCGCTCGGCTCGATCTTCGAAGGATCGGATGCCAGCGACCCGCGCGGCCCGGTGGCGGCATTCGTGGCCGTAGTCGGCACGATGATCGCCTATTTCGCCGCCGTCGTGATCAACTTCGGCGACTTCTCGCGCTTCGTGAAAACCGAAGAGCAGATGAAGCGCGGCAACTTCTGGGGCCTGCCGGTGTCGATCGCCTTCTTCTCGTTCATCGCGCTCTTCGTGACGGCGGGCACCGTGGTACTGTTCGGCGAAAAGCTGGTGAACCCTGCCGACATCGTCGCCCGCGTCGACAATTTCTGGCTGACCCTGATCGCGGCCATCACCTTCTTTGCGGCCACGGTCGGCATCAACCTTGTCGCCAACTTCATCCCGCCCGCCTATGACATCGCCAACCTGGCGCCGTCGAAGATCTCGGCCAAGATGGGGGGGATCATCACCGCCGTCATCGCCTTCTTCATCGGCGCGCTCTGGGTTCCGGTGATCTCGACCATCGGCATCGCCGCCTTTGTCGATACCTTGGGCGCACTGCTGGCTCCGCTCTACGGCATTCTGGTCGCCGACTACTATCTTGTGCGCAAGCGGCAGATCGACCTCGACGCGCTCTACTCCAGCGATCCGAAGGGTGCCTATTACTACACGAACGGCTGGAACCAGAAGGCGCTGATCGCGTTCGGCCTGGCAGCGGTGTTCTCGGTGGCGACGGTCTGGATGCCTGCGCTGGTCTCGCTGTCGGGCTATGGCTGGCTGATCGGTGCGGCGCTGGGCGCGGTGCTGCATCTGGTGCTGATGCGCGGCGAAAGCCCGGTGGCGCGCGGCGCGTAAGATTTCCTCACCGATTTTCCCCGGTGATCCCTTGGGCGGCCTGCGGGCCGCCCCTTTTTCTTGCGCAGGGTTAACGCCGCGCGGCGGCGGCACAGCCATACGTAAGCCATACGTCAGCCATACGCGGATCATACGCGAGACATACCCGGAAAACTGCAGGATTTCTGCAGGTTAACCCGCCGCCCCCGGTGTGCCCCAATCCGCGCCCTGCATCTCGCGCAGGCGGCTTGCCGTGCGCTCGAATTCAAAGGCCCCGGTGCCTTCCAGATACAGCCGCTCCGGCTCATCCGCGGCGGAACAGATCAGTCGCACCTTCGCTTCATAAAGCGCGTCGATCAGGGTGACAAAGCGCTTCGCCTCGTTGTAATTCGCCGCCGACAGCTGCGGAATATCCTCAAGGATCAGCACCCGGCAGGCCCCGGCAATGGCCAGATAATCGGCCGGTCCCAGCGGCTTGGCGCACAGATCCCAAAAGGTCGCGCGCCCTGTGCCATTGGCAAATCGCGGAATTTCGACCTGCCGCCCGTTGACCGGCAGATGAAGCGGCTGACCCTGCACGCCCCCCGTCAGATCGCCCCAGATCGAGGCGATGGCCGCCCGCGCCTTGCCCGCCGGATGGAAATAGACCTGCGCGCCCTGCAACCGGTGCTGGCGGTAATCGGTCGGGCTTTCCAGTTCGACAACCTGCATCTTCTGCCGCAGAAGCGCGATGAACGGCAGGAACAGCGCCCGGTTCAGCCCGTTCAGATACAGATCCTCGGGCGGGCGGTTCGACGTGGTGACGATCACCACCCCCGCCGTGAACAGCTTGTCGAACAGCCGCCCCACGATCATCGCATCGGTGATGTCGGTGATCTGCATTTCGTCAAACGCCAGCAGCCGCACCTCGCGGATGATCCGGTCCGCCACCGGCGCCAGCGCATCCTCGACCCCCTGCTTGCGGGCCTCGTGCATGCCGTGGTGGATGTCCTGCATGAAGGCGTGGAAATGCACCCGGCGCTTCTGCGCGATGTCCACGGCTTCGGCAAACAGATCCATCATCATGGACTTGCCGCGCCCCACCCCGCCCCACAGATACAGGCCCGGCGGCGGCATCGGCGGGCGGGCGAACAGCCCGGCAAACAGGCCCACCTTGCGGCTGGCATTCTCTTCCAGCCACAGTCTCAGGGCCTCAAGCTGCGGCAGGACGGCATGCTGCGCCGGATCGGCGCGAAGGCTGCCCTGGGCGACACGGGCGTCATAAATCTCGGTCAGGCTCTGCCGCATGGCTGTTGCATAACCCGGCTTGTCCTGCGGCGAAAGGCTCAGATCGGGGAAAGCTGCAACCCGTCCGGCCCTGTGGCGGCGGTGATGCCGGGCACCAGAAGGCAGCGCCACAGGCCCGACGGCGCAGGCTGTGGCGGCACCGGGGGCTGGAACAGTTCCAGCACCGATCCTTGCAGCGACAGAAAGCGCACGTCCGTCACGCCATACGGCCGCAGCAGCCGCGCAGAGATCAGCGGCGTGGCCCCGAGTCCCGAAAGAAAGGATGCCATCGTGGCAATATCCCGGCAGGGAATGCCGATATGGTCGTGGCCGGGGCCATGCGGGGCAGCGATGTTCTGGATCAACTCGATCCGGGCACCTGAAGGGCCTTGCAGGAACAGATAGCGCACTCCCCCGGCATGAAACTCCGGTATCTCGACCGGCCCGTCTGGCGTGACCTGAGGATCGGGCACCGCGCCGCGGGCAAGGGCCGCCGCAACGGCGCCTTCCAGATCCGGCACCGCCAGCGCCAGATGGTCGATCACGCCATGTCCTGTCGCTGGCCCAGCGACCAGCGTCAGCGTCTGATTGCCCAGCCGCATCAGCGCACCGTCGTCCAGAAACCCGAACTGCCGCCGCAACTGATCGCGCGCGGCATCGGGATCGGGAACGACAAGCTGGGGGATCACGGGCACAGGCTTCTCCGGCATTGCCGCCAGAAAAACACCAAGACCGCGGGGACCGGAAGCGGAATGTTCACGCACAGGAATTCTTCAAGCTTGAAACTTCTTGCTTGCAAAGTCGCCCTTTGGCGGCAAGATGCGGGCATGGAACAACTGATCACAGAGCGGCAGGACGGTTGGGCGCGGCTGGTGCTGCACCGGCCCGAGGCCAAGAATGCGCTGAACACTGCGCTTCTGGCTGCGATTGCGGCCCAACTGGGCCAGCTGGCGCAGGAGGATGCCTGCCGCGCCGTGCTGATCTGCGGGGCCGAGGGTAATTTTGCCGCCGGGGCCGATATCGGCGAGATCGAACACAAGACCAGTGCCGAAGGCGCGGTCGATCCGCGCAAGGCGCATTGGGCGGCGATCCGGGCCTTTCCGAAACCGCTGGTGGCGGCGGTCGATGGCTTTGCGCTGGGCGGCGGGCTGGAATTGGCGCTGATGGCCGATCTGCTGGTGGCGGGGCCGACGGCGCGGCTGGGCCTGCCGGAAACCAGCCTTGGCCTGATCCCCGGCGCGGGCGGCGGGCAGCGGCTGATGGCGCGGATCGGCCCGGCCAAGGCGGCGCGGATGGTGCTGACGGGCGAAATCATCGACGCGCAAACCGCCTTCGATTGGGGTCTGGCCAGCCATCTGGCGCAGACCTCGGCCACCGAAGAGGGCGCGGCGTTGGCGGCGAAACTGGCCCAGCGTGCCCCGCTGGCGCTTCAGGCGGCAAAGCGCGCGCTGGTCGACGGGGCCGAGGGCGCGCTGGCCCTTGGCACCGAACGGGCGGGGTTCGAGGCGCTTCTCGACAGCGCCGACAAGGCCGAGGGAATCCGTGCCTTCCGCGACAAGCGGCGTCCGGTGTATCAGGGGCGCTGACGGCAGGGTTTCGGGGGCAGTCGATGGACGGCGCATATTTCCTTTATCACTCGATCGGCATGTATCCCGGCAAGGCCCGCGATCTGGCCGCGGCCATGGCCGATTTCGCCGGGGTCTGGGGCAAGGCCGACGATGCGCAATGGGGCCATGTGCTGCCCTTGCGCCAACGCTTCATCGACCGCTGGCGCGGCATCTACAACGCGGCCCCCGGCACGGTGACGACGACCGAACATGTGACAGCGGCCTTCCATGCCGTGCTGACCGCGCTGCCCGAAGGCCATCTGAAGGGCCGCTCGGTGCTGGTCGGGGCGGATTGCTTTCCGTCGAACCACTTTCTGTTGCAGCGGCTGGCCGATGCGTTGGGCTTCACGCTGAAGACGGTGCCGCTGCGGCAGGGTCAGGGCCATGTCGAGGACGAGGATTTCCTTGACGCATGGACGCCGGATGTCGGGCTGGCGCTGCTGACCTGGGTGTCGTCCACGACGTCGGCCCGGATCGACCTGCCCGCGCTGGTGGCGCAGGGGCGGCGGATGGGCAGCCTGATCGGGGTGGACATCACCCAAGGGGCCGGGCTGCTGCCGTTTGACGTGATGGCGCCCGAGGTGGATTTCGCCATGTCCACCAGCCTGAAATGGATGTGCGGCACGCCGGGGGCGGGCGCGCTTTACGTCTCGCCCAGGCTGATTCCGCAATGTCGGCCGCATCTGCAGGGCTGGTTCAGCCAGGACAATCCGTTCAACTGGGACATCACCGCCTTTGCCCCGGCGTACGATATCCGACGCTTCGATTCCGGCACGCCCGGCTGCATGGCAGCGATTGCCAGCCTGCCCGCGATGGACTGGCACGCGGCGCAGGACCGGGAGGCCATCCTTGCCCATAACCGGGAGCTGACCGAACGCCTGTTCGCCATGGCCGAGGAGCTGAAACTGCCTACCCTGACGCCACGCACGGAATCGCGACGCGGCGGGTCGGTCATGCTGCGTCTGCCCGATACGGTTCCCGCGGCCGCGCTGGTGGCAAGGCTGCGCGCCGAAGGCATCAGCGCCGACAACCGCAGCCAGACGCTGCGGCTGTCGCCCGGTGTGCTGACCACGGCCGAGGGTGTTGCGCGGCTGGAACAGAACCTGGCCGAGGCGCTGCGGGGCTAGCCCCGCCCGGCCCGCAAGGTATCGCGGGGGCACAGGCCATAGCGGGCGCGATAGGCTTCCGCGAAGCGGCCGAAATGGCTGAACCCCCAGCGCAGCGCGATCTCGGTCACGCTACCGCGACCGGACAGCAGGTCGTCATGGGCGCGGGCAATGCGGCGGTCGCGCCAGAACGCCAAGGGCGTGGTGCCGCGATGGTCGCGGAACGCCAGTTGCAGTGCGCGCGGGCTGACGCCCGAGGCGGCGGCGATTTCCTCGATGGTCAGCGGCTGGTCCAGATGGCTGTCGACGAAGCTTTCGGCCAGCCGCAGATGACGCGGGCGCGGGGCATCGCGGTGGCGGCTCAGCTGCGCGGCGTGGTCATGCGGCGCGGCCTCCAGCAGGCCCGATAGGATGGTGCTTTCGGCCTGCCGCGCCATCAGCCCGGCGCCAATGGGCGGGGCACCGGCATCCGCCTCTCCGACCATCCACAGCACCATGCGGCGCAGCGCGGCCCCTGCGCCGGTGGTCAGGTCCAGCGGCCCGGAAAACGTCAGCGGCCGGTCGGACGGCCCGCCCAGTTGTGCCGCCAGATGATCCTGCATCGCCCGGCGCGAGATCTGGATCAGAACCTGCCGGGTGCCCTGTTCCCAGACCATATCGGTCGGCAGATGCGGGTTCAGCACGGCGGCGCGGCTTGGGTCCGACAGGTACAGGCTGCGGCCGTTGCGGATTTCGGCCCCGCCGGACAGCGGGATCTGCACCAGATAGAAATGGCCCAGCTCCCCCGGCGCAATCCGCGTCCGCGCCCCGTATTCGATGTAGTTCAGCGACAGCCGGTCGCCCGGCAGGTGATGGTGACAGGCATCGAACCCCGGAGACAGCGCGTCCAGCCGATGCGGGCAGAAGATGCGGGCCACGCGGTCGCGGGCCTCGTCCAGCACGCCGGTCTGGAACAGGACATGCGCCGCAAGGGGCCGGATCGCGCGCTCCATCAGACCTCCCGTTCTGACGCTGGCTGGCGGCAGACTAGCACCGAACCGCGCCTTGATGCGCCACAGAGTCACGATTTTTTCGTTTTTCGGATAGTGGCTGCGGCCTGCGGATAGACCCGGCCGCCGATGCGGCAGAGTTTTCCTTCAAATTCAAAACGACAGGAGGGGTCATGCGCGGTCTGAAAGACAAGGTGGCCATCGTGCCCGGCGGGGCAACGAAGATCGGTCAGGCGGTGGTCAGGGCGTTCCAGGCCGCCGGTGTGAAGGTGATGGTCGCCGATATCGACGAATCGGGGGCCACTCTGGCGGGTGACGGCGTCGCCTTCCTGCGCACCGACATCACCGATGATGCGCAGGTGGCGGCCCTGGTGGCCGCGACGAAGAAAGCCTTCGGCCGGATCGACTTTCTGGTGAACGTGGCCTGCACCTATCTGGACAACGGCGCCGACACGACCCGCGCCGACTGGCTGCGCGCGCTGGATGTGAACATCGTCGGATCGGTCATGCTGATGCAGGCGGCGCGGGATGAGCTGGCGAAGAACAAGGGCGCGATCGTGAACTTCGGTTCGATTTCCTCCCGCGTGGCGCAGACCGGGCGTTGGGTCTATCCGGTGTCCAAGGCTGCGATCCTGCAACTGACCCGCAATCAGGCGATGGATCTGGCGGGCGACGGCATCCGGGTGAACGCGGTTTCGCCCGGCTGGACCTGGTCGAACATCATGGACCAGCTGACTGGCGGCAACCGCGAAAAGACCGACCGGGTGGCCGCGCCCTTCCACCTGCTTGGCCGTGTGGGGAACCCGGAAGAGGTGGCCTCGGCGGTGCTGTTCCTCTGTTCGGACGAGGCCAGCTTCATCACCGGCACCGATATCTGTGTGGACGGCGGCTATACCGCCATGGGCCCGGAACAGGCGGTTCCGGCGATTCCGAAACTGATGGAATAAGGGGAGGCAAAAATGCGGAAATTCACGATCATCGGCGGTGGGCAATCGGGCCTGATGGTGGCCATCGGTCTGCTGAAGGCCGGGAACAAGGTGCGGGTGGTGCAGAACCGGACCGGAGATGAGATCGCCAAGGGCAAGGTTCTGTCCAGCCAGTGCATGTTCTCGAACGCGGTGCAGCACGAACGGGATCTGGGCATCGACTTCTGGTCCGACAGCTGCCCCCCCGTGCAGGGCATCAACTTCATGGTGCCGAACCCCGACGGATCGGGCAGCAAGGTGATCGACTGGACCGGCAAGCTGGACCGCAACGCCTATGCGGTGGACCAGCGGGTCAAGATGCCGCGCTGGCTGGACGAATTCGTCAAGCTGGGCGGAGAGCTGGTGATCGCCGATGCCGGCATCGAAGAGCTGGAAACCTATGCCGCCGAGGATGATCTGGTGGTCGTCGCCAGCGGAAAGGGCGAGGTCGGCAAGATGTTCGCCCGCGATGCCGAAAAATCGCCCTATGACAAGCCGCAGCGCGCGCTTGCGCTGACCTATGTCACCGGGATGACCCCGCGCCAGCCGCATTCCGCGGTGGAGTTCAACCTGATCCCCGGCGTCGGCGAATATTTCGTTTTCCCGTCGCTGACCACCACCGGCCCCTGCGAGATCATGGTGCTGGAGGGCATTCCCGGCGGCCCGATGGATTGCTGGGCCGATGTGACATCGCCCGAACAGCATCTGGAAAAATCGCTGTGGATCCTGAAGACCTTCGTGCCATGGGAATATGAACGCTCGAAAGACTGCCAACTGACCGATCCGAACGGCATCCTTGCCGGCCGCTTCGCGCCGACCGTGCGGCAGCCGGTGGGCGTGCTGCCCTCGGGGCGCAAGATCCTTGGGCTGGGCGATGCGGTCTGCCTGAACGATCCGATCACCGGGCAGGGGTCGAACAACGCCTCGAAGGCGGCGGCGATCTATCTGAAACGCATTCTGGATCATGGCGACCGGCCCTTTGATCAGGCCTTCATGCAGGGCACCTTCGACGCCTATTGGGACTATGCCAAATGGGTGGTGCAATGGACCAACATGATGCTGCAACCGCCGCCGCCCTTCATCCTTGAAATCATGGGCACCGCCTGCGCCGAACCGCGTCTGGCGCATCGCATGGCCAATGCCTTCGACGATCCGCGCGATTTCTTCCCGTGGTTCGCCGACCCGGCCGAGGCTGCGACCTATCTCGGCAGCCTGAAGGCGGCCTGAGCATGTCGGCCCCGGTCGATATCGCGGAATTCCGCGCCGCCATGGCGCGGTTTCCGGGGGCAGTCACCATCGTGACTGCCCTGCACGGGCACGAACGGCGCGGCATCACCGCCACCGCCGTCTGCTCTGTCAGCGCCGAGCCGCCCAGTCTGCTGGTCTGCCTGAACCGCAAGACCGGCACATGCGCGGCGGTGGCCGGGACCGGGCGTTTTGCCGTCAATCTGCTGACCGGCGACGGCGGCGATGTGGCGATGGTCTTTGCCGGGGCCACCGGGGCCAGCGGCGCGGCGAAATTCGATCAGGGCGACTGGCAGGAAGATGCCGCCGGCCTGCCGGTATTGCGCGATGCATTGCTGAACTTTTCCTGCGAGGTGGCCGAACGGATCGAGGCCGGAAGCCATTGCATCTTCATCGGCCATATCACCGCCATCCGGCACGGCGAAGGCCCGGCACTGGTGTATGAGCAGTCGCGCTTTCACCGCCTGTCGCCGCTGAGCTGACGGGGGGGTGTTGGAGGTGGTGCGGCTGGCCCGGCATCGCACCTCGTGAAATCAGATCCTATAGGATAAATGATTCGACAGCCGCCAACCGTCCCGCCTATCCTTTTGCGGATCGGATGGCAGGGGGCCGCAGAATGGCGCTGACGGCAGAGCGCAGGACACAATCATTGCGACCGACCAGTATGGTCGATGCGGTCTATGACGCGATCTACAACCGGCTGATGCTGCTTGAGATCGCTCCCGGTGCCCGGATCTCGATCGACTGGCTGGCCCGCGACCTGGAGATATCGCAAACCCCGGTGCGCGAGGCGCTGGGGCGGCTGGAAAACGAGGGTCTGGTGCGCAAGGCGCATCTGCTGGGTTACTCTGCCGCACCGCAGCTGACCCGAAAGCAGTTCGACGATCTCTTTCAGGTCCGTCTGCTGCTGGAGCCCGAAGGCGCAAGGCTGGCCGCCCGCGCCATGACTCCCGCCGCGCTGGCCGGGGTCGAGACCGCCGCCGCCGCGATGCAGGACGGCGGCGCGCCAGAGGACCGCAACAGCCGCTATTCGCGCTTTGCCCGTTCCGATGGCCATTTCCACGACACCATCCTGGGGATCGGCGGGAACGAGGTGATGCGGCAGGCGCTGGCCAGCCAGCATGTGCATCTGCACATCTTCCGCCTGATGTTCCATGCCCGCGTCGCGGCCGAGGCGATTGCCGAACACGACGGGATTCTGGCGGCCCTGCGCGCGGGCGACGGCGATGCCGCGGCGGCTGCCATGCGCCGCCATATCGAACGATCGCGCGACCGCCTGCTGGCGGCCTTCGACTGACCCGCAAGCACAACGCTTCATCCGAAACGAGGGAGGAACCAGAGATGTCCGGCAAGAAGATCCTGATGCTGACCGGAGAATTCACCGAGGAATACGAAATCTTCGTCTTCCAGCAGGGGATGGAGGCGGTTGGCCATACCGTCCATGTCGTCTGCCCGGACAAGAAGGCGGGCGACAGGATCCAGACCAGCCTGCACGATTTCGAGGGCCACCAGACCTATATCGAACGCTTCGGCCATTTCGCCGACATCAACAAGACCTTCTCCGAGGCGGAAAAGCAGCTGGATCAGTATGATGCGGTCTATTGCGCCGGTGGTCGCGGCCCGGAATACATCCGCACCGACAAAAGGGTGCAGGCGATGGTCCGGCATTTCCACGACACGAAGAAACCGATCTTCACCATCTGCCATGGGGTGCAGATTCTGGTGGCGGTCGACGGGGTGCTGCGCGGCAAGACGGTGGCGGCGCTGGGGGCCTGCGAACCCGAGGTGATCCTGGCGGGCGGCACCTATATCGACGTGAAACCGACCGAAGCCCATGTCGACGGCACTATGGTTTCGGCAAAGGGCTGGACCGGACTCGCCGCCTTCATGCGCGAATGCCTGAAGGTGCTGGGGACGAAGATCACCCACAGTTGAGGGCGGTGCCTTCTTGCCGACCTCCGGAGGGGCTTTGCGCCCCTCCGGACCTCCCCGCAGGATATTTGCAGAAGGGAAAGTGCAGACGGGATCAGGCGGTGCCGCCCCGGTTCCAGCCGCGCCCGTCGCTGCCGAACAGGTCATGGCCGCCGGCCGTGACCGCCACCGTATCCTCCAGCTTGATGAAGCCGCGGGTCGGGTGCAGCATCGTCGTCTCTATCGACAGCACCATGCCGGCCTGCAGGGGGGCATCGGCATCGGTGCCCTCATAGGCCACCGGATGATTGGTCATCAGGAACGGGGCTTCGTGGCTGATCAGGCCCATGCCATGCGCGAAGAAATCGGTGCAGGCGCGGTTGGATTGCCGGGCCAGCGCCTGCTGGCCTGCCGCCACCACATCGCCGCCCAGGGCCCCCGCCCGCACGGCGGCAAAGGCGGCCTGCTGCACGGTCTCGATCTCGGCCAGCAGGTCCTGCAATTCGGCATCCGGTTCGCCCAGCACGCCCATCCGGCAGATGTCGCCGATATAGCCCTTCAGGTTGCCGCCCGAGTCGATGGACAGCACCTCGCCGGGCTGCCACGCCTGGGCCGAGGCCGCGCGGTTGTGCGATGCCCCCAGTGTCAGCAGGCAGTATTCGAATTGCAGTCCGCGATTGGTTTCCTCGCGCCGCAGCCGGTCTATGATCCCGGCCTTGGTGTGCCCTGCGCGCGCGCCCGCGATGGTGGCCTGCATGGCCTGGGTGATGCGCTCTGACGCCTCTTTCAGCAGCGCCAGTTCGGCGGGGGTCTTCACCGCCCGCAGCCGTTCCAGAACGCCCGTGGCATCCTGCAGCCCCACACCGGGGAAGGCGGTCTGCAACACGCCGGCCGAATCATGCGGCAGGAAGGACGGCTCTACCCCGATCCGGGGGGCTGCGGGGCCGTGGTCGCGGATATGTGCGGCAGCTTCGGTCATGGAATCGACCGATCCCCAGGCCATCGGGCGGAAATGCGGGGTCCAGAACGGATGGTTGGCATGTTCGCCCGCCTCCATCCGGTTCGCCACATAGGCAGTGCGGTCCGGCGCGCCCTTGATATAGACCAGAACCGGCAGATAGCGGCTATGCCCGATCGCATCCATCGCCGAGAAGAAGATGAACCGGTAGCCGCCCAGCAGATATTGCGCATTGTGCTTGGAGGTGACGACCAGAACGTCGATCCCGGCCCGATCCATCAGCGCGTCGAGATCGTCGAACCTGTAGGGCAGGGTTGCAATGCCTTGCAGCGTCATGGCTCAGCCTTTCCGGGGAAGGATGCGGAAATCGGGCAGGTCGCGCAGCGCCTCTTCGGGGCCGGCGGGGGAATAGACCACGAAGATCTTCATCTCGGTGCTGCCGGTGTTCAGGGTGGAATGGAACCGGCTTTCCGGGATGAAGACGCAGCAGCCGGGGCGCACGGTTTCGGTATGGGGCTGGCCGGACTCATCCTCGACCATCTGCTCGCCCTGGCCTTCCAGGATGTAGATGATCTCCTCGGCCCCCGGATGGTTGTGGCGGCTGTGGCCCTGACCGGGCGGCACGGTGACGACGGCGGCCGAGAACCGCTGCGTGCCGTTCACCTTTGGCCCCAGCACCACCGACAGATGCCCCCAGTCGAAGCCATAGGCATCCACGTCGCCGGGATATCTGAAAAAGCTTTTCACATCGGTCATGGCCTGTCCTTTCGTGGGGGGCGGCTTGGCAGCGCCTTGAAGGCGCGGATCTGGTCGGCGATGGCGCGTTCGGCGGGCAGGCGTTCCGCGCTGGAGGCGCCGTAGAAGCCATGGATGCCCTGCGCATGGGCAAGGATATGGCCTGCATCCTCGGGCATCGAGATCGGGCCGCCGTGGCAGAGCAGGATCACGTCCTTGCGGATGCTGCGCGCGGCCTCGGCGATGGCGTCGATTTCGGCCACGCAATCGTCAAGGCTCTTGGCCGATGTGGCGCCGATGGTGCCGCCCGTGGTGACGCCCATATGCGCCACGATGATATCGGCCCCGGCGCGGGTCATCGCCACGGCTTCTTCGGGGTTGAAGACGTAGGGCGTGGTCAGCAGGTCCTGCCGATGCGCCTCGGCGATCATGTCGACCTCAAGCCCGAAGCCCATGCCGGTTTCCTCGAAGCTTTGCCGCATGGCACCATCGAACAGGCCGATGGTGGGAAAGTTCTGCACGCCGGAAAAGCCCATGGATTTCAGCTCGGCCAGGAACTGCGGCATCAGGATGAAGGGGTCTGTGCCGTTCACCCCGGCCAGAACCGGGGTATGTTTCACCACTGGCAACACCTCGACCGCCATTTCCTTCACGATCTGGTTCGCATTGCCATAGGCCAGCAGTCCTGCCGCCGATCCGCGCCCCGCCATCCGGTAGCGGCCCGAGTTGTAGATGATGATCAGGTCGATCCCACCCGCCTCTTCGGATTTGGCCGAAAGGCCGGTGCCGGCCCCGCCACCGATAATAGGGCGACCCTCGGCGATCAGGGCGGCGAAACGGTCAAGCAGGGTCTTGCGGGGAATGGCGGACATCAGGGCCTCGTGAGATCAAGGAAGGTTTGCGCGGCGGCGGCGGCAAAGGCGGGGTCGTTGATGTGCAGCGGCAGGCGGAGGATGCGGGCGGGATCAGCAATGGTATCCTGCAGCGCATCGAACAGCGCGGCATCCGCCTCGGGCCACCAGAAGGCGCCGCCCTCGATGTCCAGCGCCGAAACGCCCTGTTCCGGGATCAGCAGGCGCACAGGACCCCGGCAGGCGTTCAGCTTCTGCCCTATCCAGCGGCCCATTTCGGCGTTTTCCTGCGGGGTGGTGCGCATCAGGGTGACATTCGGGTTGTGGTGATAGAACCGCCGGTCGCGGAGCCGGTCGGGCACCGTTGCGGGGGCCCAGAAGTTCACCATGTCCAGCGCGCCCACCGACCCGACCCAGGGCGCCCCGCTGCGCGCCACCACATCCAGCCGGTCCGGCAGGGCGGGCAGCACGCCGCCGAACAGCAGATCCGCCACTTCGGTCAGCGTGATGTCGATCAGCCCGGTCAGGAAGCCCTGATCCAGCAGCCGCTCCATCGCGCGGCCGCCGGTGCCGGTGGCGTGGAAGACCAGACAGTCATGGCTGTTGGCCAGTGCCGCCGAAATCGCCGTCACGCAGGGCGTCGTCACGCCGAACATCGTCAGGCCCAGTGCGGGGCGGTCTTCGTTGGCGGTGACGGTTGGCGCGCTCAGCGCCCCCGCCAGCATATGCGCCGCATTCGACAGGATCACGCGCGACAGCCGGTTCAGCCCGGCAAGGTCGGTCACGGCGGGGATCATCACGATATCCGACGTACCGACATAGGGCGCCGTGTCGCCCGAGGCGAGGGTCGAGACCATCAGCTTCGGCGCACCGTAGGGCAGTTCGCGCAGGCCCGCGCAGGCGATCGAGGTGCCGCCGCCACCACCCAAGGCAAGGATGCCGCCGATCCGGCCGGCATTGTCGCGGCACCAGCGGGCAAAGGCGGCCCCCATCGCCGCCACAGCAGCCCCCCGGTCCGTGCCGCCCAGCACCGCATCCGCGCCGTCCGGGTGGCAGGCCGCGACCTCTGCAGCCGCAATATCCACGGCAACCGAAGGCGCACGGGTGCCCAGGTCCAGGATCAGCGCCGGATGCCCGGCCGCAACGATCAGGTCGCGGACGAATGCCAGCTCTGCCCCCTTCGTATCGGCAGTTCCGGCCACCAGTATCATCGGCATCGGGTCATCCTCCCCTGCCCTCCGGCCGGAGCCGGAATCCCGCTTGATCGAAAATGGGACTCGGATACCATATTGGGATGACAGTTCCACATCAAGCCGTCGAATCGCAAACCCCGGTGCCCCGCGGCGCCGCGGCGCGAACGCGGGCGCTGATGGTCGCCACGGCGGCCCGGATGATGCGCGAAGGGCAGTCCCCTTCGGTCAGCGAGGTGGCCGAGGCGGCGGGCGTCTCGCGCTCGACCGCCTATCGCTATTTCCCGACCCAGGCCGACATGCTGCGCGCCGTGGTGGCCGAAGCGCTGGGCCCGATCCTTGACTGGCGGGGTGGCGATGCCGACGGGGCCGAGCGGCTGGGACAGCTTTATGCCCAGACCTTTCCCCGGCTGGCCGAACATGAGGCGACCTTTCGCGCAGCCTTGCGGCAATCGCTGGAGGCCGGACCGCAGGAAACCGATCACGCCGCCTGGGGCAGAGGGCACCGTCGCGCCCTGCTGGGCCGGGCCGTCGCAGGCGCGGGCCTGCCTGCCGAAACCGAGACACGGCTGATTCGCGCCCTGTCGCTGACCTTCGGCATCGAGGCGCTGGTGGTCCTGAAGGACATCTGCGGCCTTGACGATGCTGCGGCGCGTGACGTGGCGCTTTGGGCGGCGCGCGCCCTTCTGGCCGCCGCCCGGCAAGAGGCCGCTGCCGTGGAGTGTAAAGTGTAAACTGGTAAGGCCAGAAATTGCGCCGCCTGATCCGGGAAAATCGGGCGCTTGCCGCCCGTAAGCCGGATGTTCAAGGTATTTTCTTGGATTTTCAGGCGAAAATAGCGGAATCACGGGTGATCCTTGTGGCGGGGCGGCCTTTGGCCAAAGGCAAAGGAGCATTGACAGGATAAAAAATCTGGTATTACCAATCAAGATGGAAGTGGAGGAGGCCCAGGACGACCTGGGAAGCTGCAAAGACCTGCACAACGTCAGGTCTGGCGCGGTCGATCAACGACAACGGGAGGAATGTGGATGCAAAGACGATATTTCCGGTTGCTGGCCAGCGCGGCCGCCTTCGCCTTGTCCGCCCCGGCGGCCATGGCACAGGAACTGACGATCTTCTGGGCAGAATGGGATCCTGCCAACTATCTGCAGGAACTGGTGAACGAATACGAAGCCGAAACCGGCGTCAGCGTCACCGTAGAAACAACCCCCTGGGCGGATTTCCAGACCAAGGCCTTTACCGAATTCAACGCCAAGGGCTCTGCCTATGACATGATCGTCGGCGACAGCCAGTGGCTGGGGGCCGCATCCGAAGGCGGCCATTACGTCGATCTGTCCGACTTCTTCAAGCAGCACAATCTGGGCGAGGTGATGGCCCCCGCCACGGTGAAATACTACGCCGAATATCCCGCCAACTCGCAGAAATACTGGGCCATCCCGGCCGAGGGCGACGCGGTGGGCTGGTCCTATCGCAAGGACTGGTTCGAGGACCCGGCCGAGATGGAGGCCTTCAAGGCCAAGTACGGCTATGACCTTGCCCCGCCGACCGACTGGAAGCAGCTGATCGACATTGCCGAATTCTTCCACCGGCCCGACCAGAACCGCTATGGCATCGCGATCTATACCGACAATTCCTATGACGGGCTGGTCATGGGCGTGGAAAACGCGCTGTTCTCCTATGGCGCGGAACTGGGCAACCCCGACACCTATGAGGTCGAAGGCATCATCAACTCGGACAAGGCGGTCGAGGCGCTGGAAGCCTATCGCAAGCTGTACGGCTTTACCCCGCCCGGCTGGTCCAAGACCTTCTTTGTGGAAAACAACCAGGCGATCACCGAAAACCTGGCCGCGATGTCGATGAACTACTTTGCCTTCTTCCCGGCGCTGGTGAATCCGGCAACCAACCCGAACGCGGCCAACACCGGCTTCTTCGCCAACCCGGCGGGGCCCTATGGCGACCAGTATGCCGCGCTGGGTGGGCAGGGTATCTCGATCGTGTCCTATTCGAGCAACATCGAGGAATCCTACAAGTTCCTGGAATGGTTCATCCGTGACGACGTGCAGAAACGCTGGGCCGAACTGGGCGGCTATACTGCCCATGCCAAGACCCTGGAAAGCGAAGAATTCCGCAACGCCACCCCCTATAACGAGGCGTTCTACCAGACCATGTTCAAGGTCAAGGATTTCTGGGCGGTCCCCGAATATGCCGAGTTGCTGATCGCGGCCAACCAGCGCTGGTATCCCTTCATCGTGGGCGGAGAGGGCACGGCCAAAGAGGCGCTTGACGCGCTGGCGGCCGACTGGACCGAGACGTTCAAGAAATATGGCCGGCTGAAGTAACAGCCTCCGTTCCACGGCGGGCGGGCGACACCGCGCCCGCCGTGGCCTTTCCTCCTCATCCAGGAACTTCTGCCGTGGCCGACGTGATGACCCGTCTGGAGCCCGATACCCGTGCCGCTGCGCGGGGGCTTTCCGATCTGACAATCCGCAACCTCTTCATCATTCCCACGATCGTCTTCCTGATCGTCTTCAATGTCTTTCCGCTGATCTATTCCTTGTGGACGGCCTTTACCGACTATCGGGCCTCGACCTCGGCCGATGCGAACTGGGTCGGGTTGCAGAATTTCCGCGAACTGCTGGCCGATCCCTACATCTGGCGCAATTTTACCATCACGGCCAAATATGTGATGATCACCGTAACGGGGCAGGTGATCGTCGGTTTCGGCCTGGCGATGCTGCTGAATCGCAAGATCCCGCTGAAGGGGTTGATCACCACGCTGCTCTTGCTGCCAATGATGCTGTCGCCCGCCGTGGTGGGCCTGTTCTGGAAGCTGCTTTACGATCCGTCCTTCGGCATCATCAACTATTTCCTCGGCATGGGGAAATTCGAATGGCTGGCCAATCCGCAGATGGCGCTTTGGGCGGTGGCCCTGGTCGACATCTGGATGTGGTCGCCCTTCGTGATGCTCCTGTCGCTGGCCGGGCTGTCGGCGGTGCCGAAGCATCTTTACGAAGCTGCGGAAATCGACCGCGCCGGGCCGTTCTACACCTTCTTCCGCATCACCCTGCCGCTGGTCGCGCCGATCCTGATGATCGCCATCATCTTCCGCACGATGGAGGCGTTCAAGACCTTCGACCATGCCTATATCCTGTCGACCCAGCCCACGACCGAACTGATCGCCATCCGGCTTTACAAGATGGCCTTCCTGGAATGGCAGACCGGCATGTCCTCGGCCTTTGCCTATATCGTGCTGATCGTCGTGGTCGCCATCACCAACATCTATGTCAAATATCTGAACAAGGCGAAGGCGCGCTGACATGGCCGAGGTCAAGACAAAGGGCGAAGTGATCGTCAACCGCGCGGCCATCGTCGCGGTTCTGCTGGCGCTGGTCATCATGCTGACGCCGATCCTGTGGATCACCGCCACCGCGTTCAAGCCGCGCAACCTGGCCACCACCGTGCCGCCCACGGTGTTCTTCGAACCGACGCTGTCGCCGTTTGCCAAGCTCTTCACCAAGCGCAGCCAGCTGCGCGCGCCGGTGGACGAGGCGACCTATGCCGCCGCGCCCTGGTGGGAAAAGCTGGTCTATGACGGCGGCGAACAGGTGGTGCGCAACAAGAAGACCGGCGAGGCCACGTCGTCCGGCTTCGGCAACCGCTACATGAACTCGCTGATCGTTTCGATCGTCTCCACCATTCTGGCCGTCTCGATGGGCACGGTGACGGCCTATGGCTTTTCCCGGTTCAGGGTGCCGGGCGAACAGGACTGGCTGTTCTTCATCCTGTCGACACGGATGCTGCCGCCCATCGTCGTCGCCATCCCGATGTTCCTGATGTATCGGGCGGTCGGCCTTTACGACACCCATGTCGGGCTGATCATCCTTTACACGGCCTTCAACCTGTCCTTCGCGGTCTGGATCATGAAGGGCTTCATCGACGAGATTCCGCGCGAATATGAAGAGGCGGCGCTGGTCGACGGTTATACCCGGCTTCAGGCCTTCTTCAGGATTGTGCTGCCCGAGGCGCTGACCGGCATCGCCGCCACAGCCGTCTTCTGCTTCATCACCGCCTGGAACGAGTATGCCTTCGCGCTGATGATGACGTCGCGCAATGCGCAGACGGCGCCCCCCTATATTCCCAGCCAGGTCGGATCGGGCCTGTCGGACTGGACCGTCATCGCCTCGGGCACCTTCCTGTTCCTGTTGCCGGTCGCCATCTTCACCTTCCTTCTCCGCAACCACCTTCTGCGGGGCATGAGCTTCGGAGCAATCCGCAAATGACCTTTCGCCAGATGAATGCCCGCTGGTTCGAACCGGCCGCGCAATGGACGATGATCCTTGGCGTGATCTTTCTCTGCCAGCCCTGGATCGAGGTGCTGCACCGCTACGGACTGACCATCATCCTGATCGGCCTTGTCGGCTTTCTGATCGCCAGCCATGTGCCGCCCCCGGCCGAGATCGAGGAAGAAGAAGAGGAAGAGATCGTCTGATGGCCCGGATCGAACTGCGGAACATCCAGAAGTTCTTTGGTGCCGTGCAGGTGCTGAAGGATGTGAACCTGACCATCGAGGACGGCGAATTCGTGGTCATGCTGGGCCAGTCCGGTTGCGGCAAGACCACCACGCTGCGCGCCATCGCGGGGCTGGAAACGGTGACATCGGGCACGATCTCGATCGACGGGCGCGCGGTGCAGGACCTGCGCGCCGCCGACCGCGACATTGCCTTCGTGTTCCAGTCCTTCTCGTTGTACCCGCATATGACGGTGTACGAGAATATCGCCTTCCCGTTGCGCGCGGTCAGGCAAAGCACGTCGGACCGCGAGTCTGCCGTGCGCGAGGTGGCCAGGGTGCTGGGTATCGAACGGCTGCTGAACCGCAAGCCCTCGGCCCTGTCGGGGGGCGACATGCAGCGGGTCGCCATCGGCCGGGCGCTGGTGCGGCGGCCCAAGGCGCTGCTGATGGACGAACCCATCGGCGCGCTGGATGCCAAGCTGCGCGAACAGATGCGGGCCGAGATCAAGCGCCTGCACATTTCGCGCAACTCGACCTCGGTTTACGTGACCCATGACCAGATCGAGGCAATGTCGCTGGCCGACCGGATCGTCGTCATGCACGGCGGGTTGTTGCAGCAGGTTGGCACCCCCGAAGAGGTATACAACCGCCCCTCCAATCTGTTCGTGGCCCAGTTCGTCGGGTCTCCGGTGATGAACGTGGCTGAAATCGCGCCGCAGTCGGGCGGCTTGTCCTTCGGGGGCGATGCGATGTTGCCGGTGGCCCCCGGACTGGTGTCGCATCTGCCCGAAGGCCGCGCGCTGAAACTGGGTATCCGGCCCGAAGCGGTGGTTGTGTCGGAAACCGGCGGTGCCGGAACGGTGCAAAGCCGCGTCACCAATATCGAGCCGCTGGGATCGCATGAAATCGTTGACGTGACATTGGGTGCCACCACGCTGCGCGCTCGGATGGAGCCGGGGCGGGTCCGCACGGGCGCGCCGGTCTGGGTCGGGATCGACACGGAACGGGCGCATTTCTTCGATGCCGAAAGCGGCCTGGCTCTGCGGAGGACTGCCTGATGGCCCGGATCGAACTGAAGGGAATCAACAAGAGCTATGGCGCGCAGCGGGCCTTGCGCGATCTGGATCTGGTGGTCGAGGATGGCGAATTCTTCGTGCTGCTGGGGCGCACCGGTGCCGGCAAGACCACCACGCTGCGCGCGATTGCCGGGCTGGAGAAGCTGGACAGCGGATCGGTGCTGATCGGCGGCCGCGATGTCGGCGGCTGGACGGCGGCGCAGCGCGATGTGGCGCTGGTGCTGCAACAATATTCGCTTTACCCGCGGCTTACGGTGCGTGGAAACCTTGAATTCCCGTTGCGGTCGAAGATCCGCAGCTTCTCCGAGGCCGAAATCGCCGCGCGCGTCGACAAGGCGGCGAAGACGCTTCAGATCACCCATCTTCTGGACCGCAAGGTCGAACGGCTGTCGGGCGGAGAGATGCAGCGCGTCTCGATCGGCCGGGCCATCGTGCGGCAGCCTTCGGTTTTCCTGATGGATGAACCGCTGTCGGCGCTGGATGCCAAGCTGCGCGAAAGCCTGCGGGTCGAACTGAAGCGGCTGCATTCCGACCTTGGCGCAACCTTCCTGTTCGTGACGCATGACCAGGTGGAAGCCATGTCGATGGGCGACAAGATCGGTGTGCTGCGGCAGGGGCGGCTGGTGCAGGTGGGCACACCGTCCGACATCTACGACCGCCCGCTGAACACCTTTGTCGCGCGTTCGGTCGGCTCGCCGCCGATGAACCTGATCGACGGGCGGCTGGCCGGGGGCGCGGCCGAGATCGGCGGCTTCCGCCTGCCGGTTGACGGCAAGCCCGCGGTGGAACGGACCGTCACCTTCGGGGTGCGGCCCGAGAACGTGACGCTGCAATCGGGTGCCCCGGCCGAGGCGCGGGTCTTCGACATCGAGGATCAGGGCGTGATCAAGGTCATTACGCTGGACATGGGGGAAAGCCGCCTGCATGTCACCGTGCCCGCAGGCACCCGCGTGGCGCGGGATGAACTGGTGCGCTTTGGCTGGAAGGCGGACCGTGTGCTGACCTTCGATCCCGACAGCGGTCACAACCTCGCCCTGGCCTGAGGCCAGCCTCAGGCTGTGGGGAACCGCTGCCGATACAGCGGCAGCGCCTCGGGGTTGCACAGGTTCACCGGGCGTTCGCCGACCGCAATCCGCCGGGCTTCGGCCACCACGCCCATACCCATGCGCAGCATGCTTTCTTCGGTGATCCCAGCCATATGCGGGGTCAGGATCACATTGGGCAGGGTCATGAACGGGTGATCCGCAGGCAGCGGCTGGGTGGTGAAGACATCCAGTGCCGCCCCACCCAGATGACCCGAGTCAAGCGCCTTTGCCAGCGCGGCTTCATCCACCAGCGGCCCGCGCGAGACATTGACCAGAATGGCGCCGGGCCGCATCCGGCCGATGGCTTCGGCATTCAGGATGCCGCGGGTTTCTTCGGTCAGGGGCGCGCACAGCACCAGAACATCCGATGCCGCCAGCAGCGCATCGAAGGACAGAAGTTCGACATCTTCAGGGACCGATGCCGCCCGCCGGGTGTGGCAGGCCACCGTCATGCCGAACCCGTGACGGGCGATGCGGGCCACATCATGCCCGATGTTGCCCATGCCAAGGATGCCGATGCTGCGGCCCGACAGTTCGCGTCCATGGTCGGAATGCGCCCGTCCCGCTGCCCAGCCCGACCGGTGCAGATCCGCATTCACCTGCGGATAGCGCCGCAGCAGCGCCATGGCCGACCAGATCGCATGTTCAGCCACTGTCAGCGCATTGGCCCCCGGCACATTCGTCACCAGCACACCCGCCGCCGTGGCTTCGGGCAAGGGGATCATGTCCAGGCCCGCGCCATGCCGCAACAGCCCCCGCAAGCCCGGCGCGCGGGCAAGCACTTCGGGCGGGATCGATGCGCGCACCACGATCAGTTCGGCCCCCGCACTTTCCGCAAGGATCGCCGCGGGCGTCGGCGCGCTGGCCACCCGCCAGGGGCCGATCTCCTGCAAGGCCGCCGTCACCTGCGGATGCAGCGGATGGGTGGAAAAGACCGACAGGCCCGGCATGTCAGACCCCGGCGGGAGGGGGACTGCCCGGCTCCAGAAGCTCGGACCAGTAGCTCATCGCCCCGCGCAGATGCGCCACCATCAGCGCCGAGGCCAGGGTGGCATCGCGCCGAACCAGCGCCTCGTAGATCTGGACATGTTCCTCATGCGAACGGCGGTTGCGTTCGGTGCTGCGGAAATAGACCTGTAGGCGGCTGTGCGACAGCGCATAGAACGAGGTGCAGATGTTCAGGAAGATCGTGTTCTGAGTGGCGCGCACGATTTCCAGGTGGAATTCCTGGTCCAGCTGGTCCAGCCCTTCGCCCTGGGCAATCCGGGCCGCGGACCGCTGAAGAATATCGCGCAGACGGGCAAAGTTCTCGTCCGTCGCGCGGACGGCGGCCATCTCGGCGGCCTTGATCTCATGGATCTTGCGAACCTCGACAGCCTCATAGATCTGGCGGTTTTCCAGCGGCAGTCCGGCGCGGGCGAAAAAGGCCATGGCCTCGATCCCGCCGATGCCCTCGTTGATGTAGATGCCGGATTTGGCGCGGCGCTCGATCACCTGCATGGCTTCAAGAATGGCCAGCGCCTCGCGCACCTGGCCCCGGCTGACCGAAAAATGCTCGGCCAGATCGCGTTCGGACGGGGCCTTGCCGGCATTGCCGCGCGCCGCCTCGATCAGATGGGCAGCGATGGTGGGAAGGAATGCCTCCTGCTGCATGTTGTCCTGCCTGCCTCAGTTCCTTGCGTAGCGCGCGATCATATCAGTGTTCATGTCAAGGCCAAGGCCCGGCGCATCCGGCACCGCGATGGTGCCGCCTTCGACGCGCACCGGCGTGCGCGACAGGTCATGGATCATCGGATTGGCACCCAACGAGAATTCGACGATGAACCCGGCCGGTGAGGCCGCCAGCACATGCAGACCGGCAAAGAAACATGGGGCCCCGGCCCAGAGATGCGGGGCCAGCCGCAGATTGAAGGCCGATGCGATGGCGGCGATCCGCATCGCTTCGGTGATGCCGCCGCAAAAGGCCGGATCGGGTTGCAGGATGTCGGCGGTGCGTGCGGCGGCCAGGGCGGCAAAGTCGAACCGCGTGCATTCGCTTTCGCCGATCGCCACCGGAATGCTGGCCATCGCGCGGAATTCGGCCAGACCGGCCCGGTCATCGGCCGAGATGGGTTCTTCAAACCAGGCAAGGTCGCAATCGGCAACCATATGGGCAAAGCGCTTGGCCTCGGCCACGGTAAAGGTGCCATGGGCATCGACCATCAGTTCGATCTCCGGCCCCAGCGCCTTGCGGGCGGCGTGGACGCGGTCCGCCGAGACGCGCGCGCGGCCGTCCATCGACCCGACACGCATCTTGACGGCCTTGAAGCCGCCCGCGTCGATGTAGGATTGCAGCTGTTCGCCGATCCCGCCGGCATCGGCCCAGCCGCCCGAAGCATAGGCGGGCAGGCGTTCGGCCTTGCGCCCGCCCAGAAGCGCCCAGACCGGCAGGCCAAGCGCCTTGCCGCGGATGTCCCATAGCGCGATGTCGACCGCCGAGATGGCGGCCACCGACAACCCGCGCCGCGACAGTTCCGGCATCGGATGCCCGCGCGCGGCGGCGGCCACGGCACGGCTGCCGTTGTAAAGCTCTTCCCAGATCGGGGTGATCTGGCTGGCATCCCGCCCGATCAGCTTCGGCCCGACTTCATGGTTCAGCAGATGCACCAGCGCGCCGTAGCTTCCCGCACTTCCGGCGGCATTCTTGCCCTCGCCCCAGCCGACAATGCCGTCTTCGGTCTCGATCCGCAGGATGGCGGCGTCGAAGGTCCGCAGGCGGCCGAAATCGCTGACGTGCTGGCGTTGTTCCTCGATCGGGATCTGGACCCACCAGGCCTGGACCGATGTGATGCGCATTGCCGCATTCTCCCCTGCGACGGGCGGCCCGTTGCCGGAACCGCCCGCAGACGGTTTCACTTGATCAGCGGCAGGATGGTTTCGGCGGTGATCCGCATCTGATCGGCATAGAACTTCTCGGTCAGCAGGCTGGAGCCGTGGTCCTGAATGAACTTCAGCTGCTCGGGCGAAATGTCGACCGGGTTCTTTTCCACCATGTCGGGATAGATCGCGGCGGGGGTGCGGTCCACCGGGGCCACGAACTCATTTGTCAGCGCGCCGTCATAGCCGATCTCGCGCAGGGTGCTGACGATCTTCTTCCAGTCCAGATGACCAAGCCCGGCGGCAAAGCGGTTGTTGTCGGCAACGTGGAAATCGAACAGCCGTTTGCCGGCAAGGCGGATGGCGTCGTAGATGTTCGATTCTTCCATGTTCAGATGATAGGCATCCAGACAGACGCCGCAGTCCGGGCTGACCGCATCGGCCAGCGCCAGCGCCTGTGCCGCGCGGTTGAAAAGATAGGTCTCGAACCGGTTCAGCGGCTCGACCGCGATGCGTACACCCTTCTTCTGGGCATGGGCAAAACATTCGCGGGTGGCGTCAACCACCCATTTCCATTCTTCCTCGGGGGTGGCATCCGGTGTCACCTTGCCCACGGTGGCCGGAACAAGCGTGATGATTTCGCCTTCCAGTTCCGACACCATGGTGATGACCGATTTGACGTAATCGACAGATCGCGCGCGCTGACCTTCGTCTTTGGCGGCAAGGTTGCGCTCGCCCAGGGTCAGGGTCACGGCCCCCCAGCAGCGCATGCCGTTGTCGCGCAGCAGTTTCAGCGTGTCCTTGGTGTTGTATTGCGTCGGCTCGCCCGAGATTTCGATGGATTCGTAGCCGTATTGCTTGATTCGCCGCACGGTGGTTTCCAGCGGCTCGGCCCGCATCCAGTTATGTGTCGAAAGGTGCATCCTGTTCCTCCCACGGAAGGCTGCCGCACATGGGGGCGGAAGCCGGCTCTTCAAATTCTGGCTCTACCAGATTGCGCAGATTTCCGGGACGGTCAAGGCTACTGCACAGCGGATTCTTAACGGATTGCCAAAAATTCCCTTTCTATCTGCCGAAAAATTCGCAAGATCACGTTGAGCCTGCAAAGCTCTGGTGTACCAGAGTCTGTATTGGTAAGACCAGATGGCGGAGTCATTCCCGGCGAAAGGATGTGCGATGAAAATCGGCATGTGCATGTTCCTGTGGACCACTAGACTGGATGCCAGGCATGAACCCTTGCTGGCCGACATTGCCGCGACCGGCTTTGACGGGGTCGAGGTGCCGGTGTTCGAGGGCACGCCGCAGGACTATGCCGCACTGGGCCGGATGCTCGACGGGCTGGGCCTGCAACGCACCGCCGTCAGCGCGATGGGCGACCCCGCGCATGACCTGATCTCGGCCGATGCGGGCCGTCGTCGGGCCGGGGTGGACCGGATGCGCTGGGCGCTGGACTGCAGCGCGGCGCTGGGGGCGAACCGGCTTTCAGGCCCGCTGCATTCGGTGCTGGGGCAATTCTCTGGGCAGGGGCCGACACCGGATGAACTGGCCCGCGCCGCCGACAGCCAGCACGCCATCGGCGACCATGCCGCAGGTGCCGGGGTCACGGTGGGGCTGGAGGCGCTGAACCGCTTTGAATGCTATCTCTTGAACACGATGGCCGATCTTGCGGCTTTCATCCGCCGGGTGGATCATCCGAACATCCGCGCCATGTATGACACCTTCCACGCCAATATCGAAGAGGCCGATCCGATTGCGGCCCTGACCCGCAACCAGGCCGAAGTGGTGCATATCCACATTTCCGAGAATGACCGGGGCGTTCCGGGGCGGGGCAACATCCCCTGGGACGAAACCTTCGCCGCGATCCGCGACATCGGCTATGACGACTGGCTGACGATCGAGGCCTTTGGCCGCGGCCTGCCCGATCTGGCGGCGGCGACGAAGGTCTGGCGCGACTTCGCCGAAAGCCCCGAGGCGGTGTATCGGGATGGTTTCGCCCATATCCAGGGGCATCTGCAACGGCTGGGCCTGCGCTGAGGCGGGCCTGGCGAGAGGGAGGACAGCATGAAGACCTTGAAAGGCCCCGGCCTGTTTCTGGCGCAATTCGCGGGCGATGCGGCACCGTTCAATTCCTGGGCGTCGATCACGAAATGGGCGGCCGATTGCGGCTATGTCGGCGTGCAGGTGCCCAGCTGGGACGGGCGGCTGATCGACCTTGAGAAGGCGGCCTCGTCGAAAACCTATTGCGATGAATTCCTGGGGGTGGCCCGTGACAACGGGGTCGAGGTGACAGAGCTTTCCACCCATATCCAGGGCCAGCTTGTCGCCACCCATCCGGCCTATGACGAGATGTTCGATGGCTTCGCCGCGCCCCAGGTGCGCGGCAATCCCAAGGCCCGGCAGTCATGGGCGGTGGATCAGGTGAAGAAATGCCTGACCGCGTCGAAGACGATGGGGCTTGGCGCGCAGGCGTCGTTTTCCGGCGCACTGGCCTGGCCCTTCATCTATCCCTTCCCGCAGCGCCCGGCCGGTCTGGTGGAAGAGGCGTTCGACGAACTGGCCCGGCGCTGGCTGCCGATCCTGAACCATGCCGAGGACTGCGGCGTGGACATCTGCTATGAGATCCACCCTAGCGAGGATCTGCACGACGGCATCAGTTACGAGATGTTTCTGGAACGCACCGGCAACCATGCGCGGGCCTGCATGCTGTATGACCCGTCGCATTATGTGCTGCAATGTCTGGACTATCTGGACAATATCGACATCTACAAGGACCGAATCCGCATGTTCCATGTGAAGGATGCCGAATTCAACCCGACCGGGCGGCAGGGCGTCTACGGTGGCTTCCAGTCCTGGGTGAACCGCGCCGGGCGGTTCCGTTCCTTGGGCGACGGGCAGGTGGACTTTGGCGCAATCTTTTCCAAGATGGCGGCGAATGATTTCGGCGGCTGGGCCGTGGTCGAATGGGAATGCTGCCTGAAGCACCCCGAGGATGGCGCGCGGGAAGGCGCGGATTTCGTCAAGGCGCATATCATCCGGGTGACAGAACGGGCCTTTGACGATTTTGCCGAAGGCGGCACCGATCTGGCGGCGAACCGGCGGCTCTTGGGGCTGGGGTAGCAGCGGGGGCCAGCCCCATGGGTATTTGGGCAAAGATGAAAGACGCAGAGGGAGAGGATCATGGCGATCGGATCGGCACATGCGGCGCGGGCGCCGCGGATCAGGCTGGGCATGGTGGGTGGCGGGCGCGGCGCCTTCATCGGGGCGGTGCATCGGATCGCCAGCCGGATCGACGACCAGTATGAGCTGGTTGCCGGGGCGTTTTCGTCCGATCCCGACCGGGCGGCGGCTTCGGCGGCCGATCTGGGCGTGGCGCGCAGCTATTCCAGCTTTGCCGAAATGGCGGCGCGTGAAGCCCGGCGCAAGGACGGGATCGAAGCGGTGGCCATCGTCACCCCGAACCACATGCATGCCCCGGTGGCGATGCAGTTCCTGAAACGCGGCATCCATGTGATCTGCGACAAGCCTCTGACGGCAACCTTGCCCGAGGCCAAGCGGCTGGCGAAGGCGGCCGAAAGTTCGGGCGTCATCTTTGGCCTGACCCACAATTACACCGGCTATCCGATGGTCCGGCAGGCCAGGGCGATGGTCGACGCGGGGGACCTGGGCGACATCCGACTGGTGCAGGTGGAATATGCGCAGGACTGGCTGGCCGAACCGGTCAGCAACAAGCAGGCCGACTGGCGCACCGATCCGGCGCAGACCGGGGCGGGCGGCTCCACCGGCGACATCGGCACCCATGCGTTCAACCTGGCGAATTTCGTCACCGGCCTGTCGCTGGACAGCCTGTCGGCCGATCTGCAGAGTTTCGTGCCGGGGCGGCGGGTGGATGACAATGCCCATGTCATGCTGCGCTATCAGGGCGGCGCGCGGGGCATGCTGTGGTGTTCGCAGGTCGCCAGCGGGTGCGAGAATGCGCTGCGGCTGCGGGTGTTCGGCACAAAGGCGGGGATCGAATGGGCGCAGGAAGACCCGAACTACCTGTGGGTCACGCCCTTCGGCAAGCCGCGCTATCGCATCACCCGTGGCGGCGCAGGGGCGGGCGAGGCGGCGGCGCGGGTCAGCCGGGTGCCACCGGGCCACCCCGAGGGCTATCTGGAGGGCTTTGCCAACATCTATGCCGAAGTTGCCCGTGCCATCATTGCACGCCGCGACGGCACCGCGCTGGACCCGGCCGTCACCTTCCCCGGCCTGAAGGAAGGGCTGGAGGGCGTGGCCTTCGTCGATGCCTGCGTGCGGTCTTCGGCCCGCAATGCGGCCTGGGTGGCGCTGAACCTGTAGAGCGTGTCCGACAAAAGCGGACTGCGGCTTTGGCGAAACACGCGCGACCACGGAGAAGCCAGAGTCTGTCCGGCGTTTCTGTCGGCGTCGGACAGACCCTGGAGGTCAGGCCATCCCGCTGACCCAGCGCCACAGATCCACGCCGCCTTCGGTGGCGTGGCGGTCGATCCGGGCCAGTTCCTCGGGCGCGAAGGACAGGTTGGCCAGGGCGTCCAGCGAATTGTCCAGCTGCTCGACTGTCCGCGCGCCGATCAGGGCCGATGTCACGCGCGGATCGCGCAGCACCCAGGCGATTGCCATCTGCGCCAGGCTTTGCCCGCGTTCGGTCGCCAGATCGTTCAGGGCGCGGACTCGCGACAGGTTGGCCTCGGACAGCAGCGCGGGATCGAAGGACCCGCCCCTGGCTGCCCTTGCGGCATCCGGCACGCCGTTCAGGTATTTCGCCGTCAACAGTCCCTGCGCCAGCGGCGAAAAGGCGATGCAGCCGGTGCCGATGTCGCCCAGCGTTTGCAGCAGCCCATCCTCGATCCAGCGGTTCAGCATCGAATAGGACGGCTGATGGATCAGCAGCGGCACGCCTTCGGCCGCAAGGATACGCTGCGCGTCGCGCGTGCGGTCCGGCCCGTAGGAGGAAATGCCGACATAGAGCGCCTTGCCTTGCCGCACCGCCTGCACCAGCGCGCCCATGGTTTCCTCCAGCGGCACATCGGGCGTGGGGCGGTGCGAATAGAAGATGTCGACATAATCCAGCTTCATCCGCTTCAGGCTTTGATCCAGCGAGGCCAGCAGATGTTTGCGCGACCCGCCCTGACCATAGGGGCCGGGCCACATGTCCCAGCCGGCCTTGGTGGAAATCACCAGCTCATCCCTGTGGGAATGAAAATCCCTTTCAAGGATTGTCCCGAAATTCTCTTCGGCCGAGCCGTAGGGCGGGCCGTAGTTGTTCGCCAGATCGAAATGCGTCACGCCGCGGTCGAAGGCGCGGCGCAGAACGGCACGGAAGGTTTCGAACACATCCGTTCCGCCGAAGTTTTGCCACAGGCCCAGCGAAATGGGCGGCAGCATCAGCCCATGGCGGCCGCAGGGGCGATAGGTCATGGCGGCATAGCGGTCGGAAGCAGCGACATACATGGGCGGGTCCTTTGATCGGGGGCTATTGGTCCGGGCCCAGTTCGGCGAACAGGCCGTAAAGGCGCAGGGCAAGGGCGCGGGACAGGGCAGCCGAATTGGCGGCATGCAGGCAATCGCAGAACAGGCGATAGCCCGCGCCGGTGCGCATCAGTTCGGCGGCACGTTTGCGATGCCAGACACAGGCGGCGTCATGCAGCGCGGCTACGTCGGGCAGGCTGCGCAGCGCGGTGATTTCCCGCGCCAGAGGTTCGGTCCAGACCCGCATCGCCGCATTCGGTTCCGAATTGAAATTCCGTTCGACCCAATAGGCAAGGTCGATGGGTTTCACGCGGCGGTTCGCCAGCCCCCGCGCGGTTTTCACCAGAAAGCTTTCGGCAGAGCGCAGCGAATAATGGTGCAGTTCCACCACCGACCGGCCCTGTGCCAGCTGCGGAAACGAGATCAGGTCATCCCTTTCGGCAAACCGTTCGGGCAGGGGCTGGCCCGCGCCATCGGCCCATTGTGGCAAGGGTGCGGATGGCTTGCGTTTCGGGCGGTGAACGCCCGGCTTCTGAAAGGCGTCGGGGCGATAGAGCGTCTTGAAATGGCGGCCTGCGATCGGGTGATACAGGGTGGGCGGGGCCGACCGGGTGAATTGCGCGATGACGGGCAGGTCCTGGAACCCGGCGATCCCGTTCGCGCCGAACAGCCGCCATGGCAGGGCGATGGCGTCGGTGCCCGGCGGCAGGGCGGCGATGGCATCGGGCAGGCGATGCGCCCCGGCGTGGATCATCGGGAATTCGTCGATGTCGCTGAACAGCAACCAGTCGGCGTCGCGCGCCACGCGGTCCTTTCCCAGCTGTTGCAGCGCCTGCCATTGCACGCTTTTGCCCGGCTCCACCTGATGCGGAATGTGGCGCAGCAGGCCATGGCCCTGCAGGGTGGTCAGCAGATGGTCCGATCCATCCTCGCAATCGTTGGAGAACACCACGAAATCGGTGACGCCGATCAGCCGGTGATAGGCCAGCCATTCCAGCAGGAACGGGCCTTCGTTGCGCTGACAGGTGGCGGAGAGGATCTTCAAGCGCTGTTCCGGCATGGCTGCGACCGGCACAGAGGTTAGCCTGCGCGCCGCCGGGCGTCCATGCCCGCGGCGTCAGTCCGCCACCGACAGATCGGGCACCACCGCGCCGATGTTATAGCCTTCCAGTTGTGCCTGCCCCTGCCCGCCGGGCTGGAACGACAGGATCGTGCCGGTGCCCGGCGTGACCGGGATCACGCGCGCGGGCGGCATGTCAAGGAAGGCATGCAGCGCGGCGCGGATCACCCCGCCATGCACCACGGCCAGAAGATCGCCTTCGCCCCGGCCCAGCCAGTCGCGCAGGCCGTCTTCGACGCGGGCGCGAAAGACAGCCCACGGCTCGGCCCCGTCGGGCGTATGTTCGCCCGCACGCCAGGCGTGATAGAGCGCGCCATGGGCAGCGATCAGTTCGGGCTTGGTCTGTCCGGTCCAGCTGCCCATGTCCCATTCGCGCAGCCGCGCGTCCGACGGGCAGTCGCCATGGCCGATCAGATCGGCGGTCTGCCGGGTGCGGCCCAGATCGGACGACACCACCCGCGCCGGTTTCAACGCCTTCAGAAAGGCGCGGAACCGGCGGACCTGTTCGACGCCGCGTTCCGACAGGGCCGAGTTGTCCTGCCCCTGCAACCGGCTTTCGGCGTTCCAGGTGGTTTCGCCGTGGCGCATCAGGATAAGCCGCATCATTCGATCCTTTCGCCGGTAACGGCAAAGACTGCATCGGGGGACCCGGCCAGCGACAGGGCGATCCGGTCGCCGGGCCGGGCTTCGGGATGGGTTTCGACAATGGCCGACAGCCTCAGGCTGCCGGTGGTGGCCGTGACCATGACGCGGCCCGCCATCGGGGCGGCTTCCGAGAATTCGGCCTGCACCACAGGTCGCCCGGCTGCAACGGCGGTCGACACCTGTTCGGCCCGGTAGAACAGGAATGCCTCATCCGCGCCTTTGGCCAGCGCCGCCGGGGCAAGGTCCACCCCTTCGAACAGCAGCCGGTCGCCCTGCCGTCTGACCGGCAGCAGATTGCCGGGCGGGGTGCCCAGGAAGGTGGCGACGAAGGTCGTCGCCGGGCGGTCCAGCAGGGCACGGGGCGGGCCGAACTGTTCGACCCGGCCATGGTTCATCACCGCGACATGCGTGGCCATGGTCATCGCCTCCACCTGATCATGCGTGACATAGACCGAGGTTGCCCCGGTGGCGCGGTGAATACGCATCAGCTCGGCCCGCATCTCGATCCGCAGCTTGGCATCCAGGTTCGACAGCGGTTCGTCGAAGAGCAGGATCGCCGGTTTCGGCGCGATGGTGCGGGCGATGGCGACGCGCTGCTGCTGGCCGCCGGAAATCTCGGCCGGGTAACGATCGCGCAAGCTCGTGATGCCCAGAAGGGCAAGCACTTCGGCAATCCTTGCGGCCCGCGCCGCCCGGTCCCAACCGGCCACCTTCAGCGGCCAGTCGATGTTGCCCGCCACCGTCATATGCGGCCACAGCGCATAGGACTGGAACACCAGCCCGGCATTGCGCTGGCGCGGATCGGCCAGCGTGCCGCCTGCGCCCGAAGACACCGTGTGCCCCATGAAGGCAATCTCGCCCGCGGTCGGATCGTCCAGCCCGGCCAGCATCCGCAAGAGGGTGGACTTGCCGCAGCCCGAAGGCCCGACAAGGACCAGGAAGGACCCCGGCGGTACCGACAGCGACAGGTCGGGGATGGCGGTGAACTCGCCGAATGTCTTGCGCAGGCCGGTGATGCGGATGGCATCGGTTTCAGGCTGGCTCTGGGCCATCGGTCTTAGTCCTTCCATTTCTGAACCCGCGCCTGCAGGGCCTGCGCCACCAAGGAGGCGGCAAGGCAGATCACCAGGATCAGCACGGTGATGGCATTGGCGAATTGCATGAATCCCTCGGCGGCATAGCGATAGGCCACCATCGACAGCACCGGCGAAGTGGCGCTGAACAGCAGGACCACCAGCGACAGGTCGCGCACCATCTTGACGAAGACCAGGATCGCCCCGGCCAGCAGGCCGCGGATCGCCAGCGGAAAGATGATCGCCCACATCCGGCGCAGCGGTCCGGCCCCGGTCAGCCGGGCGCTTTCCTCCAGATCGGTGGAGATCTGGCCCAGCACCGACCGCCCCGCCTGCACGGCAAAGGGCAGGTTATGTGCCGCCGCCGCGATGACCAGCAGCGCGAAGGTGCCATAGAGCGACGGCAAGGGGCCGATGGGCGCGCCGAACAGGGCGATATAGGCGGCGGCAAAGGCGATCGACGGGATCAGCAGCGGCAGGAAGGCCAGTTGCGACAGGGCATTGGCCAGAATCGTGCCCTTGTGCCGGGTGATGGTATGGGCCAGCGCCAGCCCCAGCACCATCGACAACAGCGCCACCACCAACCCCAGCTTCAACGTGTTGAACAGCGCCTCGATCAGCACGGAGTTGCGGAAGATGCCGGCCTGGCCTTGCGCGATCTGCCCGCCGCCCTCGCCCAGCCAGAAATGCAGCGTCCAGTTGGAGAACAGAGCCCCGGTCTGCGGCGCAAGGCTGGAGGCGACCAGCACCAGAACCGGCACCACCGTGGTCAGCAAGGCCAACCCCAGACCGACCGCGAACAGCGGCCAGCGCCATCTGCCCAAGGGAAACCGCCGTGTCCGCCCGCCCTTGCCGGTCACGGTGACAAAGGCGCGGCGGCCCGACACCAGACGATCCGACAGGAACAGGAACACGCCCGAGACGGCGATCAGCAGCAGCGCCAGCACAAAGCCGCGCTCGGCCTGGCCGATCTCGATCATCCCGAACAGCCGGGTCGACAGCGTCTGCATCCGCACCGGCAGGCCCAGCAGCGCGGGGGCGGCAAAGTTCGACACCGCGCCCGCCAGCGTCAGCGACCCGGCCGACACCAGCGCGGGCGTGACCACCGGCAGCACGATGCCGAAAAAGATGCGCGGGCGACGGGCGCCGGTCATCTGTGCGGCCTCGACCAGATCGGCCCCAACCGAGGACAGGGCCGCCGAGATGATGGTGAAGGCCAGCGAATAATAATGCGCGATCAGCACGATCAGCACCGGTACGATGCCCCAGGCCAGCCAGTCGGGGATCAGAAACCCGTTGGATTCGAAGAACCCCGACGATCCGCCCATCCGGCTGTTGCGGAAGAGCGTGCCCCAGGCCAGCGCGGCGGCAAAGCTGGGGATCATGAACGGCAGGGTATGCATCACCCCCAGCAGGCGGCGGCCCGGCACATCGGTCATCACCACCAGCCAGGCCACGAAACCGCCCAGCAGCAGGCATCCCGCCGAAACCCCGATCCCCAGGATCAGCGTGTTCATCAGGGGCCGCCACCACAGGTTCTGCGACATGGCAGAGGCGAGAACGTCGCCCCAGGCTGTCAGCCCGGCGGGCGTCAGCGTGGCCAGCAGGATGCGCAACAGCGGCGCGACCACCAGAACGCCGACGATCAGCACCATCAGCAGAGGCACGATCTGGCGTGAAGACAACAGGCGTCGGCCAGAAGGCGACGGGACCGGGGTGGCGTGTGACATGGGGGGCCTCGCAAGGGCGGGCGCAGCGGATCGGCCGCGCCCGGCAGGGATCATTGCAGGGTGATGATCAGATCGGCAATGCGGGCGCGGTTGGCCGCAATCGCCTCGGAACTGATCGTCCAGGCCTTCAGACCTTCCAGCGGCACCGAATCCGGGTCATCCGCGATGGTGGACCGGGTGGCATAGTCGCCCGGCACGTTGAAAGGCGCAAAGGCCGGGCCGCCATCGTCGCTGTCATCGCCGAACATGAAGTCGATCAGCAGCCGCGCCGCGGCGGGGTTCGGCGCCTTGTCGGCGATGGCCAGAACAGCGGGGAACAGGATGCCGTTGGCCGGTTCCACATCATTGGCGACCTGCAGCGCCCAGCCTTCCTCTTCATTGTCGCGGCGGTCGGAATAGGTGCCGAAGGCGACGGGCGGATCGGTGGCATCCTTGGTGCCGACGGCCTTGTTCAGATCGTCGCTGTTCGACACCAGAACAAGATCGTTCATGAACAGCGCGCGGATGAACTGCTCGCCAGCGCCGTTCAGGTCGCTGTCTACCGCGATGTCGGTGCCGAACTGGGCCTTGTACGCGGCCGCCATCTCGTCGGGATGCAGGGCGATCTCGGTCAGAAGATCCAGCAATTCGCCACGCTGGGTGGGATCGACCATCATCACCTTGCCCTTCCATTCCGGCAGGGTCAGTTGCCAGAGGTTCTTGACCGGGCTGCCATCGGGATAGAATTGCTCGTTGTACATCAGCACCTTGGTCGACAGGCGATGCACCAGCAGCGGCATCTTGAACCGCTCTTCCAGCTGATCGGCGACGCGCGGAGGCACATAGGTGTGAATGCGGCCCGGCGTCAGCAGGTCGCGCAACACCACCGGCGAATCCGCCATGTACAGCACGTCCACCGCATAGACCCCGGCATCCTGTTCGGCGGTGATCCGGGCAATCTGCTTGGCCGAACTCATGTCCAGCCCGATCAGGTCGATGCCGGGATAGGCCTCTTCAAACGCCGCCTCGACCCGCGCGATGCGGCTGGACAGCGAGAACACCGTGACCGAGCCTTCGGCCTGTGCCAGCGGCAGCAATTCCTCGACCGTCATGGTGTCGTAATCCTGCGCCTCGGCCATGACGGGGACGCAGGCCGCCGCGATGACTGCGGCCTTCAGGGTCTTCAGCATGGGGTCTCCTCCCCTTTGGGTTGCGCTTCACTCGAAGCGGGAAAACAGGCTGGCCAGCTCCTCCAGCTTGGGAACAACCTGTCGTTCATGCCGACCGGCAATGGTCAGCAGGATGGCGGACACGATCACCATCGGGATCGTCGGCGTCTGGAATTCGCTGCCCGACCTGCCGCGTGGGGCGGCCAGCAGCAGATCGGCGGGCGGGGCCATGGTCGGCCCGGCCAGATCGGAAATCAGCAGCGTCGCAGCACCGGTGTCGCGGGCATGGGCGATCAGCGCCGGATAGCTGGCGGGCGGCTTGCGGAAGGCCAGCACCAGAACCAGATCGTCCGCTGTCAGGCTGACCAGCTTTTCCGCCACGTCGCGGCCGCGGCCGGTCAGCATCACCGTGGTCATGCCGAACCGGTCCAGCCGCCGTTGCAGGAAGACCGCCGTCGCCGTGGCATGGCCCTGCGCAAAGATGAACACCCGGCGGGCGGCGGCGATGCGGGCGGCGGCATTGTCCAGATCCTCTTGCGCGACGCAGCGCAGCAGGTTTTCCAGCGCCGCAATCTCACCCGCCACCAGATCGGCCAGATAGCCGCCATCCGCCACCTTGGCGACCGACCGGCGCATCCGCTGGGCGGCGTCCTGGCCCTCCAGCAGTTCCTTTTGCAATTGCGCGCGCAGATCGGGATAGCCGGAAAACCCCAGCTTTTGCGCCAGCCGCGTGGCGGTCGTCTCATGCACCTGCGCGCGTTCGGCCAGTTGGGCCGCCGACAGAAAGGCCGCCTCGCCCTGCTGGCCGAGCATGATCTCGATGATCCGCCGGTCGGCCTCGGTCAGGCGACCGGAGTGATCCTGAATGCGTGCAAGCAGTGTCATGCGAGTCGCAGCCCCCCTTGGCACAGGATTGTGCAGGAAAAGTTGCGAGTCAACGATTTTATGCAGGTAATCTTGCAATCCGGGCGACGCCCTGCAGGACATCCTGCAAGGCATGCGGGATCAAGGGTTTGCGGCCCGGATCAGGCGGCGCTGCGGCCATAAAAGCCGATCTGTTCCTTGGCCGTCATCGCCACGCCGGGCCGGTCGTAGAAGGAAAAGATCGTCACCAGCCGTTCCACCTTGCCCTGCACCTGCACCACGCGATGCAGCGTGTTCACGCCCCGGAACACGTTCAGCGCGCCTTCCTTCAGCCGGACCTTGCGCAACAGCGGGTCCTCTCCCCGCAGGGCAGCGGCAACGCCTGCGTAATTCGGGTCCCCGGCAGTGCGCAGGTCCTTGCGGTACTCCAGTTCCCCGCCGGTCTCGGGGGCCTGCAACAGGATGGTCGTGGTGAATTCCGACCGGTCGAAATGCCAGTTCAGCGCCTCGCCCGCGCGGCTGGCCTGAATGTTCACCCGCGCCATCGGATCATCCATCACATAAAGTGCAGGCTTGCCCATGGTGGCGGCTAGGAAATCGGCAAAGGGCTGCCATTCATACAGCGCGATCACCGGATTGTCGGCCAGCTGATCGGCGCAAAGCGTGTGGTTCACCGTTTCCACCTTGGCCATGGCGGGATGATCGTCGGTCAGCCCCTCGACCGTGTCGCGGAAATAGACATTGTGGCTGCGGGCGTGGCGATGGCTTTGCGTCGCCATCGCCGGTGCGGCCTGTGCGGCGGCACGGGCGGTTGCCTCGGGGCGCAGAAAGCCGGGCAGTTCGAACATGCCCTCGGCCGCCAGCGTGTCGCGGCAGCGGGCGACCAGTGCGGTATAGGCCGGGCTGTCGGGGCGATCCAGCGGATAGGTGTCAAGGTCGAGAAGGTCGTGCATGGCGCGGCTCCGGGTGTTTCATTACTGCGACTCTCGGCCGGTTCTGGCAAAGCGGCAAGCGCTACAAAACTTGTGCGGCACAAGTTTTACTTATCCAGGGGCATCCCCTGCAACGCCTGCACAAGCGCCATCACCTGCCGCTTGCCGCCCCGTGCCCGCGGCCAGACCAGACCATAGGGCCGCCCCAGCGGCAGCGACAGGCCGGACAGCGCGACCAGCCGCCCCGCCGCCAGATCGTCCTGCGCCAGCAGCCGTTGGCCCAGTGCCACCCCCAGCCCCGCCCGCGCCATGTCCAGCACCAGCGCCGAACTTCCGGACTGAAATCCCGTCCCCGGTGGCGGCCCCGGCAGTCCGGCGATCTCGAACCAGGCGGACCAGCCTGGCAGGCTGCCGAAATCGGCCCCCCAACTGGTGTGCAGCAGATCTTCGGGCGGCACCACAGCCATGCCGCCCGCGCCGGGATGGCGGTTCAGCCAGTCGGGGCTGCACAGGGGCAGGACGCGATCCTGCACCAGACTGGCCTGACCGTGATCGGGATATTGCGCCGGATCATAGGCCAGCCGCAGGTCGATGTCGTGGCGGGCGAAATCCACCGGATCGGCTTCGACCCGCAGGTCGAACCGGAAGCCGGGTTGCGCGCGGGCATGGGCCGCCAGCCGCGGCAGCAGCCAGTTCTCGGCCAGAGACCCGATGCAGCTGATGACCAGCCGCGCCCGTGCCCGGCGCAGCATCTGTGCCTCGGTCGTGTCCGAGATCATCTGCAAGGCGGCCCCCACGCCGTCGAACAGCGCCTGCCCGGCGTCGGTCAGCATCACGCGGTTGTTCAGCCGGGTGAACACCGTCTTGCCCAGAAACTGTTCCAGCTTGCGGATGTGCTGGCTGACCGCGGCGGGCGAGATTCCCAGCTCTTCCGCGGCAGGCACGAAGCCGCCGGTCCGGGCGGCGGCCTCGAAGGCGCGAAGCGCATTCAGCGGGGGCAGGGTCAGCGGGATGGCACACCTATTGGCTGTAGGTAATGACGCGCATGTTACAAAAATGTTACAATTGTCACATGCGGAAAGACTCGTCAGACTGTTCGTACGACAACGAGTCTCCGCAAAAGGGGACAGGCCGCAAGGCCAATCATGGGAGGATACTGATGAAGATGCGCTCTCTGGCCGCGCTTGCGCTGGCCACCACGTCGCTGACCGGCACCGCGGCCCTGGCCGAGCTGAATTTCTACTGCTCGGCGCAGGAGGAATGGTGTCAGATCATGGAGAAAAGCTTCGAGGAAGCCAGCGGGATCGAAGTCAACATGACCCGCAAGTCCAGCGGCGAGACCTATGCCCAGGTGCAGGCCGAAGCCAGCAATCCCAAGGGCGATGTGTGGTGGGGCGGCACCGGCGATCCCCATCTTCAGGCCGCCGAGGAAGACCTGACCGAACCCTATGTCAGCCCGATGCGCGACCAGCTGCACCCCTGGGCCATCGCCCAGGCCGAAAGCGCCGGTGACAAGACGATCGGCATCTATTCCGGCGCGCTGGGCTTTGGCTACAATTCCGACATGCTGGCCAAGGCCGGCCTGGCCGCGCCCGCCTGCTGGGAAGACCTGACCAAGCCGGAATACAAGGGCATGGTGCAGATGGCGAACCCGAATTCCTCGGGCACGGCCTATACCGCGCTGGCGACGATGGTGCAGCTGTTCGGCGAAGACGCGGGCTTTGACTACATGAAGCGCCTGCACGTCAACATCAACCAGTATACCAAATCCGGCTCGGCCCCGATCAAGGCGGCAGGCCAGGGCGAGACGCTGATCGGCATCGTCTTCATGCACGATTCCGTTGCCACCACCGTTGCAGGCTTTCCCGTCGTGACCGTAGCCCCCTGCGAGGGCACGGGATACGAGATCGGGTCGATGTCGATCATCAAGGGCGCGCGCAACATGGAAGAAGCCAAGAAGTTCTATGACTGGGCACTGTCGAAAGAGGCGCAGGATCTGGCGCTTCAGGTCAATGCCTTCCAAGTGATGTCGAACGTCAATGCGGCGAAATCTGACAAGGCCCCCGACATGGCCTCGATCAAGCTGATCGACTACGATTTCAAGAAATACGGCTCGTCCGAGGAGCGCAAGCGCCTGCTGTCGAAGTGGGACACCGAAGTCTCCACCCTGCCGCAGTAAGCCCTTGCGCCAGCCCAGTTCCGACCGTGCGGCCCATCCGGTCCTGATCTTCTGGATCATTGCCGGATGGATCGGCTTCGCCCTTCTGCCCTGGTATGGGGTCGAGAATTTCTACCGCTTCGAGTGGCTGGTGGAAGGCTGGCCGACGGATGCCGATTACGCGCCCGCGGCGTTTCTGATCGCCATGGGGCAAAAGCTGTGGCTGGCGCCGCTGCTTCCCGCACTGGTGGCGCCCCTCATGGTTCTGGGGCGCCGCAAGTCCGATCCGCTTTATGGCCGGGTTCTGGTTCTGGCCGGGGCCTTCGGCTTTGCCTGGCTGGTGGCGCAGGGCCTGGGCATCGGCTTGCGCGGCTTTACCGCCGGCTGGCTGGAATCGCTCTTCGGACCGCTGGAGGACCGGCAGTTCGGCATGGGCTATGGCGCGATGCTCACCGCCTCGGCCTTCCTGTTCCTGCTGACCCAGGGCATCGCCGCCCGCGGGGCGGTGAACGGCGATGTCTTCGTCACCTCGGCCATCGCGGGGGTGATCGCGGTCGTCACCATCTTTGTCTTCTTTCCCATCGCCAAGATGCTGCAACATGCCTTCATCCAGCCGGATGGCAGCTATTCGGTGATCGGCTTCTTCCCCAAGTTCTTTGACAGCCGGATCTGGGGTCTGGGCTGTCTGTCAGGCACCCGCTGCGGCGTTGCGTGGAACTCATTGTTCCTGGCCGTGGTGGTGGGTGTCCTGACCACCCTGCTGGGTCTGGCCTTTGCGCTGGTCCTTACCCGATCCGGCTTTCGGCAAAAGCGGCTTTTGCGCGCGCTGACCGTGCTGCCGATCATCACCCCGCCCTTCGTGATCGGCCTGGCCATCATCCTGCTGTTCGGCCTGTCCGGCACCGTCACCACTTCGGTCGCCAGCCTGTTCGGGATCGAGCCGTCGCGCTGGGTCTATGGCATGACCGGCGTCCTGATCGCACAGGTGCTGGCCTTCACTCCCATCGCCTTTCTGGTGATGATCGGCGTGGTCGAAGGCGTCAGCCCCAGCATGGAAGAGGCCGCGCAGACCCTGCGCGCGAACCGCTGGCAGACCTTCCGCACCGTGACCTGGCCCTTGATGCGGCCGGGTCTGGCGAATGCGTTCCTGCTGGGCTTCATCGAAAGCATGGCCGATTTCGGCAACCCGCTGGTGCTGGGCGGCAATTTCGACGTGCTGTCGACCGAGATCTTCTTTGCCATCGTCGGTGCGCAACATGACCCCAGCCGGGCGGCCATTCTGGCCGTGGTGCTGCTGATCTTCACCCTCGGGGCGTTTTACCTGCAACGGTTCTGGCTGGGCCGCAAAAGTTACACCACCGTCACCGGCAAGGGCGATGCGGGGGTTCACCCCGCCATGCCGCAGGGTCTGGCCTGGGTGGTCTATGCCGTCGTGGCGGGCTGGACGGCCTTCACCCTGGTCGTCTACGGGATGATCGTCTATGGGTCGTTCGTGCAGCTTTGGGGCGTCGACGACAGCCTGACCCTCAAGCATTACCTGACCGCCTTCCGCATCGGCTGGGGCGAGAACGGTATCCGCTGGACGGGATCGGCCTGGGACAGTTTCTGGACCACGATCATGATCGCCACCGCCGCAGCCCCGCTGACCGCCGCCATCGGCCTGATCACCGCCTATCTGCTGACGCGGCAGAATTTCGCAGGCAAACGCGCCTTCGAATTCGGGACGATGCTGTCCTTTGCCATCCCTGGCACCGTGATCGGCGTGGCCTATATCCTGGCCTTCAACGTGCCCCCGATCGAGATCACGGGCACCGGGCTGATCCTGATCATCAGCTTCATCTTCCGCAACATGCCGGTGGGCGTGCGGGCGGGGATTGCCTCGATGAGCCAGCTGGACAAATCGCTGGACGAATCCTCTCTGACGCTTGGCGCGAACAGCTGGCAGACCTTCCGCGCGGTGATCCTGCCGCTGTTGCGCCCCGCCATCCTGGCCGCGCTGGTCTACAGTTTCGTGCGCGCGATGACGGCGATTTCGGCGGTGATCTTCCTTGTGTCGGCCAAATACGACATGTCGACCAGTTACATCATCGGCCGGGTCGAGAACAATGACTACGGCCTTGCCATCGCCTATTCCACCGCGCTGATCGTCGTGATGCTGGTCGCCGTCGGCGCATTGCAACTGATGGTGGGGCGCACGCAGATCGGCCGCCGGACGGCCCATTCCGGGGGACATTGAATGACGACGGGTATCCACGCCAAGGCCGCCTCGGTGCGGTTTCAGAATGTCTCGAAGGTCTATGGCCGCGATGTGAAGGCGGTGAACGACATCAACCTTGAGGTCCGGGCAGGCACGCTTGTCACCCTGCTGGGCCCTTCGGGCTGCGGCAAGACCACGACGCTGCGGATGATCGCCGGGCTGGAGATGGCCACCTTGGGCCGCATCATGATCGGCGATACCGATGTGACCAAACTGCCCGCGACCGACCGCGATGTCGCCATGGTGTTCCAGAGCTACGCCCTGTTTCCGCATATGACGGTGATCGAGAATGTCAGCTACGGGCTGAAATTCTCGGGCTTCGGCAAAGAGGAAGCGCAGGAAAAGGCCAGGGCGGGGCTGGGTCTGGTCGGGCTGAACGGCTATGACGACCGGCTGCCGTCCGAATTGTCGGGTGGCCAGCAGCAGCGGGTTGCCGTGGCGCGGGCGCTTGTTCTGGAACCGCAGGTCCTGCTTTTTGACGAACCGCTGTCCAACCTCGATGCCAAGCTGCGCCGTCAGGTGCGCGAGGAAATCCGCGAGATTCAGCAGAACCTTGGCCTGACCGTGGTCTATGTGACCCATGATCAGGAAGAGGCGCTGGCGGTGTCGGATGAAATCGTGGTGATGCGCAATGCCGCCATCGCGCAAAAGGGCACGCCGCGCGACCTTTATGACGCCCCGGCCGATGCCTTCGTGGCCGATTTCATCGGCGAGGCGAACCTGATCCCGGTCGAGATCACCGCCATTGACGGCGACACCGCCACCATCCGCATCGACGATTACACCCACCGGATGCCGTCGCGCGGGTTGCCCGTCGGCCCTGCCACGCTGGCCGTGCGTCCGTCGCGGATGCGGCTGGTGCAGGGCGCGGGCGACGGGGTGCGCGCGGTGATCGAAAAGGCGACCTATGTCGGCAGCCGGATGGAATATACCGTCCGCGCCGGATTCGGCACCGCCTTTGCCACCGATGAGGATGTGGCCAGCCCGATGAAACCGGGGCAGGAGGTGACGATCTCGTTCTCGGCCTCGGGCCCGGTGCTTATTCCCAAAACCTAGCCATAAGCCTTGCGCGCCAGATCCTGCACCGCATCGAAAACGCCCGGCCCGGCCACCACGATGCGCGCGCCCTGCGCAATCGCCCGGTCGGTGTCGATCGGTTCCGCCCGTCCGCCCGCTTCGGTCACGATCAGATATCCGGCCATGAAATCCCAGGAATTCATATGTTCCTCGACATAGCCAAGGATCCGCCCCGAGGCGACATAGGCCAGCGACAGCCCGCCCGACCCGTTGCGCCAGAACATCGTTCCCGCCTCGCAGCAACCGTCGATCAGCTTGCGGATGCCGTCGTAATGCCGCCGCCCGGAATAGCCCACGCCCAGCGACCCTTCCGAAAGGCTGGTCTTCGCGCTGCACCGGATCGGCCGGTCGTTGCAGAACGCGCCGCCGCCCAGGGTGGCATGGTGCATCTCGTCATGCAGGGCGTCATGCACCACGCCCAGCACGATCTGTCCCTGATGCACGCAGGCCAGGATCACGCACCATTGCGGGATGCCGTTGATGAAATTCGCCGTGCCGTCGATCGGGTCGATGATCCAGGTATAGCCGCTGGTTCCCGGCACCGGCGCGCCTTCTTCGCCGACGATGGCATCCTGCGGAAACGCCTGCGCCAGTGCCGCGCGCACCGCCAGTTCCACATTCCGGTCAGCCTCGGACACGAAATCCTGATGGCCCTTCATGTCGATGGTCAGTTCGGTCCAGCGCCGGAAATACTCCAGGGCCATCTCACCCGCATCGGCGGCAATGCGCCGGGCAATCCGGTGGCGGCTGGCAAGATCCTCTGATGACACGTCATAACCCCCTTCCGGTTTCGGCCAGACCTTAGCAAGCACAGGAGGCAGAAGGAAATGCCCGCTCTTTCCCTTTCCGCCTATCGCGCCGCGATCTTCGATCTTGACGGCACCCTGGTCCTGTCCGAACCGGCCTGGGAACTGGCCAAGCGCCGGATCATGGACGATCTGGGCGTGACGGTGCCGCAAGAGACCTATGATGCCTTTGTCGGCCGTGGCCTGCGCGGCTTTCTGGCCCAGGTGATCGGCCCGGATCTGGACCTTGCCACCCGTGATGACCTGTCGCGCCGGATCGGGGCCGAGGCGGATGCGCTGTTGCCGCAGATGCGGCAGGTGGTGCCCGGCGCGGCCGAGACGATCCTGCGGCTGGACGCTGCGGGCCTGCGGGTGGCGATCTGCTCTTCGTCGCCGCGGCGGCACATTCTGGCCGCCATCGCGCAACTTCAGGTCGGCGATCACATTGCGGCCATCGTGTCGGGGGCCGACCTGCCGCGCGGCAAGCCCGATCCGCTGCCCTATCTGGAAACCCTGCGCCTGCTGGAGCTGCCCGCAGCCCGCGCCTTCGCGGTCGAAGATGCCCTGCCCGGCATCCGCTCGGCCAGGGATGCAGGGTTGCAGGTCATCGGCATCGGGCCGGAAAGCAGCCGCCCCGAATTCCTGGCCGCCTGTCGCCTTTGCGTGGCGGATTATCAGGATTTCGCCCGTGCCTTCGACTGGGGCTGATCAGCTTCGCCGGTGCGTCGCCGCGACGCGGGCGATTTCTTCATAGATCCCTGACAGCAGATTCAGCGTCCGGCTGGCCTCTTTCAGGCGCTGCGAAAAGCCGGGCACCTGTTCGACCGCCGCGATCAGCAGGCGGCGGCGGACGGCACCATAATCATCCGTCACCCGGCGGCCTTCCTCCGTCACCTCATAGGTCACGCCGGACCGCCCTGCCCCCTTGCGCAGCACAAGGCCCGCGCCGATCAGCTTGCGCAGCGAATACTGGATATTGGGCACGTCGTCGCGGTTGGTCAGCCGCGCCAGATCCTTGATCGTCTTCGGCCGGTCGTTCATGCGGATGATGTGCAGCATCGCGTTTTCCGGCCCTGTCGCCGCCAGATCGCAGACCGAGGCCAAGCATTCTGACTGCCAGCGGCCAAATCCCTCGAAGGTGCGCATCAGCGCGAATTCCAGCTCGGTCGTGTCCACCTCGTCGGTGCTGGCAGCCAGATGCCAGCGGTAGTCCAAAGGTGCAGCTGATCCATCCTTTTGATCTGCCTTTGGTTTTTTCATTGCGGCGCCCGCCTTTCACGGTGGTCAGACTGCCTGTGAAAGACCGTTGACGCAAATAGATTTTACGATAGACTTTCAAACATAAAATATCATCAAAACTTCAACAGGGACTTCGCCATGACACAGAACCGGATGCTTTCCGGCGGCTTCAAGCTGGGCACCTTCTCAACCAACTGCTCTTCGGGCATGACGCCCACCCAGGCGGCGGAACGCTGGGTCAACAGCTGGGACAACAATCTGGCGCTTGCCAAATTGCTGGATGCGGCGGGCATCGACTTCATGCTGCCGATCGCGCGCTGGATCGGTTACGGCGGGCCGACCGATTTTCACGGCGGCGTGCTGGAAACGATGACCTGGGCCGCGGGGCTGCTTGCCTCGACCGAAAAGCTGACCGTCTTCGCCACCATCCACACCACGGCGAACCACCCGGTTGTGGTGGCCAAGCAGGTCGCCACGCTGGATCAGATCGGCCATGGCCGTGCCGGGCTGAACATCGTCGCGGGCTGGAACAAGCCGGAGTATGAGGCGCTTGGCCTGACGCTGCCGGACGATCACGAAACCCGCTACGGTTATGCGCAGGAATGGATCGACCTGATCCGCAAGATCTGGTCTTCGGACAAGCATTTCGACTGGGACAAGACATATTTCAGGAACATCAAGGGCCTGAAGGGCGATCCCGCGCCCGTCCGCGGCTCGGTCCCGCTGCTGAATGCCGCCGGTTCGCCGCAGGGGCGCGAATTTGCCACCGACAACGCCAACTTCCTGTTCACCCCGGCGATCGACCTGGGCCGGTCCAGAGAGGAAATCGCCGCGTTGAAGGCGCAGGCCAAGGCCAAGAACAAGGAGGTCGGCGTGCTGACCTTCAGCCACGTCGTCTGCCGCCCGACCGAAAAGGAAGCCCGCGATTACGTTCATTACATCGTGGATGAAAATGCCGATTGGGAGGCCACCGACAACCTGATCCGCCTGCAACTGGCGCATGCCTTGTCCTTCCCGCATGACCTCTTGAAGCAGATCCGCTTCGGCATGGCGCTGGGTCACGGCGGCTTCCCGCTGATCGGCACGCCGGATCAGGTCGCGGCGGGGATCATCTCGCTGCACGATGCCGGTTTTGCCGGGACCACGCTGTCCTTTGTGGATTACCTCAAGGAATTCCCGTATTTCGCCGAGGAAGTGCTGCCCCGCCTGTCCAAGGCCGGGATCCGCTGAAAGGACCGCCATGACCGCCCCGCCCCCCGCCGAGATCACCGCCAAGGACTTTCGTGACGCCATGCGCGCCTTTGTCGGCACCTGCAGCGTGATCACCGTGGGGGACGGGGACGAAGCTTCGGGCCTTGTCGTCACCTCGGCCATCTCGCTTTCGGCAGAGCCGGCGCTGCTTTTGGCCTGCGTGAACCGCTCCTCCTCCAGCCATCCGCTGCTTGAGAAATACCGTCGTTTCGGCTGGTCCTCGCTGGGCGCGGCTCATCAGGCGGTGGCCGAGCGGTTCTCGGGCTTCGGCGGGGTCAAGGGGTCCGCGCGCTATGACGGGGCGGATTGGGAAACCGCCGTCACCGGCGCGCGGCTGCTGTCCGGGGCACCCACGGCATTCGATTGCACGCTGGAAGAAATGATCCACCGCGCCACCCATTCGATCCTGATCGGCCGGGTGCAGGCGATCCGCACCACGCCGGGGCAGGGCGCGCTGATCTACTGGAACGGCAGCTATCGCGGCTTGCCCGCCTGATCCGGCAACCTATTGAAAATCTGACATTACTGCGCAGCGAAAGCAACCCTTCACTGCGCGGCATGCCGTCAGGCAAAGCTCTTGATGGTCTGGATCGCGCCGTCAAGGGCAACGCCCTTTTCGTCCTTCAGCGCCGCCTCGCGCAGACGTCTGGCCCAATCCGCCGCGTCCTCGCGGCCCGCGACCAGCGCAATCGCCCCCATGACCTTGTCGAACTTCGACAGACCGCGGGCGTGGGTGTCTGAGTAGCCCTTGACCAGCCGCCGACAGCGCAGGATTTCGACCGCCAGCGCATAGTCGCGCTCCAGATGCCCGGTGGCGGCAGTCAGCCAGCGATCCAGATGCGCAACCTCCTGCGCGTGGCGCAGACTGCCCCGGCGGCGGCGCTTCAGGCCGCCAAGCATGTAGAGCATCAGGAAACCGCGCAGGCTGTCGGTGCGGATGCGGCGTCCCCTGTTGACCATGCGGTCAAGGCGCGCCATTCGCTTCGGGCTGGCCTCCATCCACTCACCCCAGCGGCGCGGCATCATGCCGACGATCTCGGCCGCACCCGGATGCATGAACTCGGTCAGCTGCATCAGCCGGTCCTTCGCGCCCATCTCCTTGCGGATGCGATCAAAACGGGCGGCGCGGGTCTTCAGATCGGCCACCCGGATCGGATCGTCATAGGCCATCGCATTGGCGATATATTTCGCGCCCTCGCGCGTCAGGTCAAAGGGTGCATGGTCGCGGGCGGCCAGTGACTCGACCCGCGCCAGATAGTCCGCGCCATAGGCAAGGTCCTGGAACTCCACCACCTTGCGCAGGCCGGCCAGTGCCATAGCAGGGGCCTCGCCCGGCAGGCGCGCGGCGCGGGTCGCCAAAACCTGCCATTCCACCATCAGCCTTGCCGGGCCGGAGACTCCTGCCGCTGCCTTCACCTCGGCCGGCTTGACCTGCGCCGCATCGCCCTTCTCGGCGGCATCATAGCCGGCGGCAAAGGCGCGCAACGACGCCTCCACCCCCTTGCCGCCCGCGCGGATCGCCTCTTCAAACGCCTCGCGCGGGAAGGGCAGGGTTTTCGATGCCGCCAGCGCCCCGAACAGCGTGGCCGAGATCACCGAACCGGATTTCACCGCCACCGCCTCGAAATCGGCGGCGATCAGGCGTTTCGCGGCCTGCATGGCCACTTCGCGCACCGCTTCGGAATCGGCCAGCCCGTCGCCGGGCACCATCTTTTCCGAAACCGCCAGATTGCGGTGAGTCGAGGCAATCAGTGTCGTACGGTCCGGCGTGACGAAGCCGCGGATGATGGCACGCCCGGCCTCCATCCATTCGGCCGAGATCATCACATCAACATCCCCTGCCGAGGGCATCAGGTTGAACACCGGCACCCCGCCCGCCGCCGGGGCCATTTCCAGATAATAGATCGTCGCCCCGGTGCGCTGGCTGACCCCGGCCACGCTGGTCGCCTGCGCGGCATAGCCTTGACTGCGCGCCAGATCCTCGATCCAGCCGATCAGCACACCGCCGCCCTGACCTCCGACGGCATAGATCGCCAGCTTGATGATGTCCTGCAATCGGGCATCACCCTGCCGAGGAGCAAGAGATTCATGAATGGTCATGCGGTAAACTCCAGGCGCTTGGCGCTGCGGCGGCGGTCCAGCCAGCCGATCATGGCCGCGCGTCGCGCGCCCCACCACTTCTCGAAACCGCCGGGGTTATGCACCACATCGGCGCGGTAGAAGCTGGGGCACAGCACGGCGGCATCCGCCACCTCACCGCAATTGCCGCAGCCGACGCAGGTCTGGTCGATATGGGCAACCGGATCGTCGCGCAAGGGATCGCCGGTGTGCTTCAGCCCCAGCGAAGGGCAGCCCGACAGCCGCATGCAGGCATGGTCGCCGGTGCAGACTGCCTCATCCACGCCGAAGCGCGGTGCCTCGACCCGGCGGCCCTCCTTGATCGCCTTGGCGCGCAATGGTTTTTCGCGGCGCTGCTTGTTCAGCATGCATTCCGACGAGGCCACGATCACCTTCGGTCCCGGCTCATCCGTGGTCAGCGCCTCGCGGATCGTGGCGCGCAGCTTCGGAATGTCATAGGTGCGGTCGATCTGGCGCACCCATTTGACGCCCACACCCTTGACCGCATCGGCGATGGGGTGCTGAGTGGCCTTGCTGGCATTGTCGGCGCGGCTGGACATCACATCCTGCCCGCCGGTCGCGGCGGAGTAGTAGTTGTCCACCACCACCACCAGCCCATCGGACTTGTTGTAGACCATGTTCCCGATCGAGGAACTCAGCCCGTTGTGCCAGAACCCGCCGTCGCCGATGATGCTGATCGGGCGGCGTTCGCCGCCGCCGTCAAAGGCACCGTTGGCCGCGGGGCCAAGTCCGTAACCCATTGTCGCCCCGCCGATTTCGAACGGGGGAAGCGACCCGAACAGATGGCAGCCGATGTCGGCGCTGATCTGGTGCTTGCCCAGTTCCTGTTCCACCAGCTTCAACGAGGCGAAGATCGGCCGTTCGGGGCAGCCGGTGCAGAAACCCGGCGGGCGGATCGGCACCACCTTGGTCAGGTCGGGCAGTTTCGGCTTGTCGGCATTGGGCGCGCGCACCGTGGCGGGCAGCATCTCGGGGGCGGCGATGCGGAGGAAGGCCTCGGTCCCGTCCAGCATGATCTGGCCGGTATATTCCCCGGCCATCGGCAGCAGTCCCTTGCCGTGCAGCTTCACCTGTGACCCCGCCCGATAAAGGAAAGCCGCCAGCTGATCCTCGATAAAGGCGGGCTGGCCTTCTTCCACCACCAGCACATGATCCTTGCCATCGCAGAATCCAAGAAACTCGGATTGCACCAGCGGATAGCAGACATTCAGGCAGTAGATCGGGATTTCCGTCTGGCCATGCAGATCGGCCAGACCCAGCCGTTGCAGCGCCCGGATCAGCCCGTTGTACATGCCGCCCTGCACCACGATACCGCAGCGCGCGGCGTCGGGGCCGAAGAATTCGTTCAGCTTGCGGTCAAGGATATGCCTTTCTGCCGCGGGCCAGCGGTTGTTGATCTTGTCCTGCTCATGCACATAGGAATAGGGCGGCAGCACCACCCTGGCGAAATCCGAACGGGGGTTCGACAATGCCTCGCGCGGGGTCAGTCCGGGGCGGCGGTTGTCGCGGCAGGTGAACTGCCCGGTGACATGGCAGGACCGGATCCGCACCATCAACATCACCGGACTGTTCGATGCCTCGGACAGTTCGAACCCGTCGCCCACCGCCTTGACGATGCTTGGCAGGTTCGGTCGCGGGTCCAGAAGCCAGAATTGCGATTTCATAGCAAAGGCGTGGCTGCGTTCCTGCATGATGCTGGACCCTTCGCCGTAATCCTCGCCCACGATCACCAGCGCGCCGCCGGTCACGCCAGAAGACGCCAGGTTCGCCAGCGCGTCCGAGGCGACGTTCACCCCGACCGGCCCCTTGAACGTCACCGCGCCGCGAATGGGATAATGCACCGATGCCGCCAGCATCGCCGCCGCCGCCGCCTCGTTCGCATTGGCCTCGAACCGGATGCCCAGCTCGGCCATCAGATCCTCGGCATCGGCCAGCACATCCATCAGGTGACTGATCGGCGCACCCTGATAGCCGCCCACATAGCCGACGCCGTTTTCCAGAAGCGCCTTTGTCAGCGCCAGGATTCCTTCTCCGGTAAAGACCTCGCCCTCGCCCTTGCGAAGATGCTCGACCTCTGCCTTGAACGACCGTTCGGCCATGTCAGACCTCTTGCTTGCGGATCATCTCAGATCTCGTGCTTGCGGATATTGGTCAGCATCTTCTGCAAGGTGCCGACAAAGGCGCGGCGTTCGTCTTCCGGGATGCCGCGGAACATCCGCGCCTGGGCCACCGCCATATGCGGCCAAAGCTGGTCAAAGGCGGCCCGGCCCGTTTCGGTTATGAACACCCGCACGGCACGGCTGTCGGCGCTGTCCATCTCGCGCCGGACCAGACCGTCGGTCGCCAGTTGATCCAGCGCGCGGCTCAGCGTGCTGGGGTCGGTCACGGTCAGCACGGCAAGTTCGCGGATGAGCCGACCATCATTCACGCAAAGCACCGCCAGCGACCGCATCTTCGGCGTCGTCAGGCCCAGCCCGGACATCTCGTCGCGCAGGGATGCATTGTAGCGCCCCATGATGCGGTTCATCAGATAGGGTGCGAAATTGGTCAGCCCGATTTCGCCAAGTCGCTGCGCCGGAGTGGGAACCTCGTCGTTCATGCGCCCAACCTTTTCGCCGCGTTGAAGCCCGACCCGCCGCCAAGACCCGGCCCCGGATGGGTGCTGGCCCCGATATGGATCAGCCCGCGCACCGGCCCCTGCCCGTTGGTGGAATGTGCAAACGGCCGCCACAGGAAGAACTGGTCAACCCCGCAATGCCCGCCATAGGGATCGCCGCCGACAAGGTTGACGTTCATCCGTTCAAGGTCTTTCGGGCTATAGGCCTTGCGGGCCAGAACCAGACTGCCGAAATCCTTGATATGGCGGGAAAGAATGGCTTGCAGCCGATCGGCGAAGTCCTCTTTCACCTCATCCCAGTCATTGCCCGTGATTTCTCCCGCGGCATCGCCCTTGATCACGCGTGGCGCATCGGGGATTTGCAGCCACAGCACCGCCTTGCCCTCGGGGCAGCGCGTCGGGTCCAGCCGCGACGGCTGTCCGACGCAGATCGTCGGCACCACCGGCAGCATCCCCCGCTCGGCCTCGTTCGACGACTTAGACACCGCATCCAGCCCATCGGTCAGATGGGTCAACGCCACCTGGTCCAGCCCCGGCGTCAGCCATTCCGGCACCGCATCCAGCGCGAAATGCAGCTGGAAATTCCCGCGGCCATGGCGGAACCGCTTCAGGGCAGCGCGGTCTTCGGGCAGGTTCACCCCGTCCAGAAGCCGGTCGTACAACTGTCCCGGCGCGACCGAGGCCAGAACCGATTTTGCGTCGATCACTTCGCCACCCGCAAGGCGCACGCCTGCAACATGGCCATTGTGAACGACGATTCGCTCGACATCCGCATTACAGCGGATCTCGCCGCCCTTTTCGGCAATCAGTGCGGCAAAGGCCTGCACGGCGCGGCCCGATCCGCCCTTCACCACCGGCGCACCGGCGGCCTCAAGTGCGAAGGCGATCACCCGGCCCATGGCGCCGGAATAGGCGTTTTCCACCGTCAGCCCGCAATGCAGCGCCCAGGGCGCGAACAGGGCCTTTGTCGTATCGCTTTCGAAGGCGCTGTCCAGCCAGCCGCGCATCGGATCAAGCTGCTGGCCGAACCACCCGGCCAGCCCGCGCAGGCCCCGCTTGCGGACCTGTCCGAACAGCGTCTTTGCCGTGGCCCAGGACCACAGCGGAGAGCCAAGGATTGCGAACATGAACGGCGCATCCGCCGCCAGCTGGTTCACCGCCGCCGCAAAGGCATCGCCGTCGCCCGCTGCCAGCGCGTTCAGCGCCGCCACATTGGTTGCCCGGTCCATGGTCAGCACCGCCGCCGTGCCATCCGGCCGCAGCACCGCGGTCGGGTGGGGTGTGTGGCAATACTCGAACCCGTGGCGCGCCAGGTGGGGGCCAAGCGCGGCCCCCGCCGGAGAGGTCATGAACAACACGAAAGTGGCCGCCATCACGTCATGCAGATAGCCGGGGGCCAACTCTTCGGTCCGCATGCAGCCGCCGGGAACGGCCTCGCGCTCCAGCACCAGAACGCGATCGCCCTTCAGGGCCAGAAGGCTGGCCGCAACCAGCCCGTTGATCCCCGACCCGATGATGACGTGATCGACCGCCACCGGATCAGCCCTTCGGCACCAGCGCCAGCGCCCGGATCGGCGACCCGGTGCCGTCCTTGATCTTCAGGGGCGCCGCAATCAGGATCGCGCCCTTCGCGGGCAGCTTGTCCAGATTGGCCAGCGATGCCAGCCCATAGCGGTTGTTCTTGTGCAGAAGATTATGTGCCGGGAACGGCGGGGTCATGCCGCCGGCCTGGCCGGCATCGGTGCCGATGCACTGGCTGCCCCAGCCGACGATGCCCTTGCCGATCAGATAGTCGATCACCTCGGCGGTCGGCCCCGGTGTATGCGGCCCGGTTTCGTTGGCGTTCAGGAACAGGTTCTCGTCATGCGCCCGCTTGTCCCAGTCGGACCGCAGCACCACCCATTCGCCGGCCTTGATCGCGCCATGCTTGGCTTCCCAGGCCTTCACATGGTCGATGGTCAGCAGAAAGTCGGGATCCGCCGCGCATTCGGCGGCGAAATCCAGCACGTTGACCGGGGCCACCAGCCGCTGCACCGGCAGGGTATCGGTGTATCCGTCGGCAAAATCCTTGCCGGTGATCCAGTGATGCGGCGCGTCGAAATGGGTGCCGGAATGCTCGCCCACCTTCAGCCAGTTCCAGGCCCAGAACGGGCCGTCCTTGTCATATTCGCTGATCCGGTGAATCTCGATCTTCGGCGTGTCCTTGGCGAAATCCGGTGGCAGTTTCAACAGCGGGGTATCGGGGCCCAGCACGCCCGTGCAATCCACCACTTCGATCCCGCCCGAGGCCAGCATCCCCGCCAGTTGCGTCAGCACAGTCGCTGCAGTCATCTCATTCTCCCTGAACCGGGCGCATCTTCGCCCCTTCGGAATCATGCTAGACATATTTAAATGCGTTTGCAATTATCATCGCGTCAAGAAGACAAGCCAGGCGAGGATGGGATGGCTGAAACCTTTGATGCGGTGCTGATCGGGGCGGGCCATAACACGCTTGCCGCCGCGCTGCACCTTGCGGCAAAGGGCTGGAAGGTCGGCCTGTTCGAGCGGGCCGCCGTGGCGGGCGGGGCGGTGAAGACCGGCGAATACACCCTGCCGGGCTACCGCCACGACTGGGCGGCAATGAACCTGTCGCTTTTTGCCGGATCAGCATTTTTCAAGACTTATGGCGCTGAATTGGCGGCAAAAGGCTGTGAGTTCGTGCCGGTCTCGCGCCCCTTTGCCTCGGCCTTCCCGGATGGATCCTGGGTTGGCGTGTCGACCGATCTGGCCGAAACCCTTTCGGCAATCGCCGTGCATTCAGAACAGGATGCACGGACATGGGAGACATTGCTGGGCCAGTTTCCCGCGCAGGTCGAATCACTGTTCGGACTTCTGGGCAGCCCGATGCGGTTTCGTGCAGTTGCATCTTTCATGCTCAAAACACTTCGCAGGCGCGGCATTTCTGGCAGCCTCGACCTCACCCGCTTCCTGCTGCAATCTCCCCGCCAGTTCCTGACCGGAACCTTCACATCGCCGAAGGTGCAGGCCATGCTGGGGGCCTGGGGGATGCATCTGGATTTTGCGCCCGACATCGCGGGTGGCGGGTTGTTCCCCTATCTTGAGGGCATGGCCGGGCAGGCTTTCGGAATGGTGATCGGCAAACGCGGTGCGGATACGATCATCCGAGCGCTGGTTTCTACAATCGAGGCGCGGGGCGGCCGGGTGGAAACCGGCGCCGCCGTCAGCCGCATCCTGCATGACGGCAGCCGCGCGACCGGGATCGAACTGGCGGACGGCCGGAAGATCACTGCCACAAGGGCGGTCATTGCAGGCGTGGCCCCGTCGGCGCTGACCCGGCTGACCGGGCCGACCGAACCCGCCTTCGATACTGCGATGCAGGGCTTCACCCATGCGCCGGGCACGATGATGATCCATCTTGCGCTGGACGGCCTGCCGGACTGGGCGGCCGGGGCGCAGTTGCAACGGTTCGCCTATGTCCATCTTGCCCCCAGCCTGGACCAGATGGCCCGCACCTATGCGCAGGCCATGGCCGGGCTGTTGCCCGATGAGCCGATCCTTGTTGTCGGCCAGCCGACCGGGCAGGACCCCAGCCGTGCCCCTGACGGCAAGCATGTGCTGTGGGTGCAGGTCCGAATGGCGCCGGGCACGATCCGGGGTGATGCGGCGGGCAAGATCGCGGCAACCGACTGGGCGGCAGCCGCAGAACCCTTTGCCGAACGCGCCTTGGACATTCTGGAACGCTATGCGCCGGGAACACGCGCGAAGATCCTTGGCAAGCGTATCGTCACGCCGGCCGAACTGGAGGCGGAGAACCCCAATCTCGTTGGCGGCGACCAGATCTGCGGCAGCCATCATCTGAGCCAGAACTTCCTGTTCCGCCCGGCTCGGGGCCATGCCGATGGCAGCACCGCACTGAATAACCTGCATCTGACCGGGGCCGCCGTCTGGCCCGGTGCGGGCACCGGGGCGGGGCCGGGATGGATGCTGGCGCAGAAGCTTGCCGGTAAATGAAAAGCACAAAGAACCACCAACAGGGAAACCCACATGAAACTGAACCGCAGAACCATGCTGAAACTTTCAGCCGCCAGTGTAGGGCTGGGCACCTTCGGCCTGCCCGTGCTGGCACAACAGATCGACGAACTGGTCATCGCCTACAACGTCACCCTGCCCAGCTGGGACCCGACCGTCGGCCCCTCTGCGGTGAACCCCACGATTCAGGGCATCTACCAGTCGGTCTTCGACCAGTTCATCCTGCAACAGCCCGATCTGAAGCCCGCCCCCGGCCTGCTGACCGAATGGGGCTGGAACGAGGATTACACCCAGGTCTGGATGACCGTCCGCGAGGGCGTGAAATGGCATGACGGATCGGATTTCACCGCCGAGGACGTGGCCTGGAACCTCGCCCGCGTGGCCAACCCCGAAACCGGCAGCCCGATCCAGTTCGTCTGGGGCACGCTGGCGAACCACCGGGTCGAGGGCAACAAGGTCATCGCCGATGTGGTGCAGTTCGATCCGACGATCTTCAAATGGATGTATTTCCTGACCGGCTATGTCCTGCCGAAAGCCTATTACGAGAAGGTCGGGGCCGAGGGCTTCGAGGCGGCCCCGATCGGCACCGGCCCCTATATGGTCGAGAAGTTCGAGCGCAACGCCTTCGTCCGCCTGAAGGCGAACGAGGCCTATTGGGGTGGTGCGCCCGAGTTCAAGACCGTGACGATCAAGTTCGTCACCGATGCCGCGGCGCGGGTGGCCGAGGTGGAATCCGGCAATTCCCACGTCACGCTGGAAGTGCCGTATGAGGAATACGACCGGCTGAAGGCCACGCTGACCGGGGTGGCGGCGCCGATCTCGGACATCGGGATGATCTTCCTGAACGATATCGAGGTGATGACCGATCCCAACGTCCGCAAGGCGGCGGCGCATGCCATCGACAAGCAGACCATCATCGACCGGCTCTTGTCGGGCTATGGGGTGAAGATCGACACGCTGGAAACCCCGGAATACGACGCCTACGATCCGTCAATCACCGTCGAGTACAGCCCCGAAAAGTCGGTGGAGCTGCTGGCGGCCTCTGGCTACAGCGTCGACAATCCGGTGAAGTTCAAGATCCAGACCACCAAGGGCTTCAAACCCAAGGATTACGAGATGGTGCAGGCCATCGTCGGCCTGTGGCGCAAGGTCGGGATCGAGGCCGAAATCGAGGTCTATGAAATCGCCAAGCATTACGAGTTGCGCGCGGCCGACCAGCTGGCCCCGGCGGCCTTCTACAACTGGGGCAACTCGGTCGGCGATCCGACCACGTCGACCGGTTTCGCCATGTTCGGACCCAGCCCGCATTCGGTCTGGGATGGGCAGGAACTGATCGACATGATCGGCCCCTTGTGGGGCGAGAAGGACGAGGCCAAGCGGATCGAGGGCTGGAAGGCGGTCAGCCGCTATATCGCCGATGAGGCGCTGGTGATCCCGCTTCTGCAATATGTGCAGCCGATCCTGTCGGCCAAGGGCGTGGTGGTGACGCCCCACGCCAGCGGTGCCTTGCTGCCGCATCTGATGAAGCGCGGGTAAGGTGGAAATCGCCGGGGGGCCTTCGCGTCCCCCCGGACCCCCCTGCGGGATATTTATAGACAGAAAATGGGTGGGGGTTTCCCTGTCCTGATGGGGTGCGATGCAGCTTTTTCGGGCGGTTCTTCTGCGGCTGGCGACTACGGCGGTGACGCTGCTGGGGGTGGCCATCATTGTCTTCGTGGTGATCCGGGTGGTGCCGGGGAACCCGATTGCGATGATGTTGCCGCCAGGGGCGACTGATGCCGATGTGGCGCGGCTGACGGCACAATACGGGTTCGACAAGTCGATTCCGCACCAGTTCCTGATCTGGGCTGGCGGTGTGTTGCGCGGCGATTTCGGCCTGTCGATCACCGCGCGCCAGCCGGTGCTGGACCTGGTGCTGGGGCGGTTGCCGGCGACGCTGGAACTGTCGGTGATGGCGCTGGTGATGGCCTGCCTGTTGGGCGGTGTCGCGGCGCTGACCGGCACGCGGGCGCGTGAAGGGGCGGGCGAGGCGGCGATTGACGTGGCCAACGGCATGGCGCTGTCGATTCCCGATTTCCTGTGGGGGCTGATCCTGGTGCTGCTGTTCGGCGTCCTCTGGCCGCTGTTCCACATCTCGGGCCGGGTCACGCCCAGCCTGGAACTGCCGTTCGTCACCAATTTCTATCTGTTCGAAAGCGTGCTGCGGCTGCGCTTCGATCTGTGGGCCGACATCGTCAGCCACATGTTCCTGCCCGCGCTGGCGCTGGCGATCCCGCTGGCGGCGATCATCGGACAGCTTCTGAAGCAAAGCCTGAAGGAAACAATGCATCTGGATTACGTCACGCTGGCCCGCACCAAGGGCTATGGCGAAAACCATGTCATCCTGCGCGAGGCTTTGCGCAACGCCATCCTGCCGACGCTGACGCTGGTGGGCGTGCAGTTCACCTTCCTGATCGGCGGCACGGTGATCATCGAGCGGCTGTTTTCGTATGAAGGGCTTGGCAACATGGCCATCGACGCGGTGATCAACCGCGACCTGCCGCTGATCCAGGGCATCGTGATCCTGTTCGCGGTGATCTTCACCGCGGTGAACCTGTGCGTCGATCTGCTTTATGCCGTGCTGAACCCGAGGCTGCGTCATGGTTAGTTCGGGGGCTGATGCACGGGGAATGATCAAGCGCCGGGCCGGGGTGAAGCTGTGGCTTTCCGCGGGATGGCTGGCCGTGGTGGTGCTGGCGGCCCTGCTGGCACCCTGGATCGCGCCGAAAGATCCGCTTATGCAGGATCTGTTTCTGGGCCGGATGCCGCCGGCCTGGGTGGCGGGGGCGGAACCCGGCTATTGGCTGGGCACTGATTCCCTTGGCCGCGATGTGTTCAGCCGCATCCTGCATGGCGCGCGCATCGCGCTGACCGTGGCGGTGGTGGCGGGTGGCATCACCTGTCTGGTGGGTGCCACGCTTGGCCTGATGGCGGGGTTCCTGCGCGGCTGGGTCGATGTGGTGATCAGCCGGTTGATCGACATCTGGATGGCCTTCCCGCCCGTGCTGTTCTCGATCCTGCTGGTCGCCGTGCTGGGGCCGGGGCTGCATTCCATCATCATCGCCATCGTCGTCATCGACTGGACCCGCTTTGCCCGCGTCGTCCGGGCCGAGGCGATGGGGCAAGGCGCGATGGATTACGTCGCCTCGGCACAGGTCGCGGGGCGCGGGCGGCTTTCCACCATGCTGACCGAGATCCTGCCCAATGTCCTGCCCACCATCATCGTGCTGCTGACGCTGGAAATGGGCATCGCCGTGATCGTCGAGGCCATCCTGTCTTTCGTGAACCTGTCGATTTCCACCGATGCGCCGACCTGGGGCGGCATGATCGCCGAAGGTCGGACATCGGTGCATCAGGCCTGGTGGGTGCTGGTCTTCCCGCTGATCACCCTGTTCCTGACCGTCCTTGCCTTTTCCCAGCTGGGCGAAGGGCTGAAGGACCGCTTCGATCCGGTGCTGAGATGAGCTTTCTTCAGGTCAACGGGCTGAAGGCGCGGCTGAAGGGGGTGGGCCATCCCCTGCTGCGCGACGTGTCGCTGTCGGTCGCCGCCGGGGAGGTGCGCGGTCTGGTCGGCGAAAGCGGGGCTGGCAAGTCGATGATCGGCAAGGCCGTGCTGGGCATCCTGCCACGGGCGGTGGAAATCTCGGGCGGGGAAATCCTGCTGGACGGTGCCGATCTTCAGCGCCTGTCGGCAAGGGAGCGGCGGGTTCGTATCGGCGCCTCCTGCGCGCTGATCCCGCAGGACCCGCTGACCGCGCTGAACCCCAGCCGCCGCATCGCGCCGCAGATCACCGACCGGCTGGTCGACATCCTGGGCTGGAACCGTGCCCGCGCCCTGTCGCGCGCCCGCGATCTTCTGGCCGAGGTGCATATCCCCGACCCTGACCGCGTGCTGCGCGCCTATCCGCATGAACTGTCGGGCGGGATGCGCCAGCGCATCCTGATCGCCTCGGCCTTTGCCGCGGAACCAAAGCTGATCGTGGCGGATGAGCCGACCACCGCGCTGGACGTGACGGTGCAGAAACAGGTGCTGAAGCTGATCGCCGAGATGCAGGCACGGCACGGCACGGCGCTGCTGTTCGTCACGCATGACCTTGGCGTGGTGTCCAAGGTCTGCGACCGGCTGACGGTGCTTTATGGCGGCATGGTGGTCGAGGATACCGATGTGCGGTCCTTCTTCGCCGGGCCGGCCCATGCCTATTCCCGCGCCCTTCTGGCCGCGACGCCGAAATATACCGACCCCGACGCCAGCCTGACCCCGGTGCCCGAGGCGGTGATCCGCGCCGTTCAGGCCGAAGTGGCGGCGGCCGACCGGAGGGTTGCGCATGGATGAATTGTATCGGGTCGAGGACCTGCACCTTTCCCTGCCCGACCTGAACCGCAAGCCGGTGTTCGGGGCCGCCCCGCGCATCGACATCCTGAAAGGCATCAGCTTCACCCTGGGCCGGGGCGAGGTTCTGGGCGTCGTCGGCGGCTCCGGCTCCGGCAAGTCCACTCTCGGCCGGGCGATGGTGCGGCTGCTGGAGCCGACTGGTGGCCGGGTGGTCTTCGACGGCACAGACATCACCCATCTGGATGAGGCTGGCCTGCGCCCGCTGCGGCGGCGGTTCCAGATGATCTTTCAGGACCCGATGAGCAGCCTGAATCCCCGCCACCGCGTCGGCCAGATCGTCGCGGCCCCCTTGCGGCTGCATGGCGTGTCGGACGTGCCTGGTCGTGTGGCCGAAGCGCTGGATCATGTCGGCCTGCCGCGGGGCTTTGCCGACCGCTATCCGCATGAATTGTCCGGTGGCCAGCGCCAGCGCGTCGGCATCGCCCGCGCCATCGCGCTGCGACCCGATTTCATCCTGGCGGATGAGATCGTCTCGGGGCTTGACGTCTCCTCTCAGGCGCAGGTGCTGAACCTCTTGGAAACACTGGTGAAAGAGCTTGGCCTGACGCTGGCCTTCATCAGCCATGACCTCAGCGTGATCCGGCGCCTGTGCAGCCGGGTGCTGGTGCTCTATCAGGGTAGGGTGGTGGAAGAGGCGGCGACCGACCGGCTGTTCGCCGCCCCGCAGGCCGCCTATACGCGCGAGCTTCTGGACGCGATCCCGCTGCCGGACCCCGATCAGGTCTGGGCCTGACCCATCAGGGATGCGGGTTCGGGATCGGCGCGCGCAGCCAGTCCGGCCGGAACTCCACCCGTTCACAACCCGCGAAACGCGCCAGCCGGTCCAGCTCGGCCGTCAGCCTTGCCTGACGCTGCGTGCCCATCTTCTGCCCCGGCTCGGGCCAATAGGCCGCGACGCGCAGCACCCTGGCATCGCGGAAGGCCTTGGCGTCGATCCGGCCGATGGTCCGCGCGCCTTCCAGCACCGGGAAGACATAGTAGCCGAAGGTCCGCTTCGGTTCGGGCACGAAGATCTCGATCCGGTAGCGAAAGCCGAACAGATGCTCGGCCCGCTTTCGGTCGCGCAGCGCCGGGTCGAACGGCGACAGGATGCGCAGCCGGTTGACCGGTTCAGGCGGTCGTTCGGACAGCGTGCCTGGCCAGGCCACCGCCTTGCGGCGGCTGCCATCCGCGCCTTCCACCTCGGCCTCCATCACCTCGCCCCGCGCCAGTGCCTCCCGGACCCAGGATTTTGCGGCTTCGGGTGAAATCGCCGCCCAATAGGCCGCCAGTTCCCCGCTGGTGGCAAACCCCAGCCGATCCATCGCCGTGCGGCAGGCCCAGTCCACGGTCTCTTCCTCCGACGGCGAAAACGCCCGCGCCGCGGCCGGAATCACCCGCTCGGTCAGGTCATAGACCTTGCGGAAATTGTCGCGGTGGCAGACCGCCAGATCGCCCGCCCGCCACAGGAATTCCAGCGCGGCCTTCGACGGGTGCCAGTCCCACCAGCCGCCTTTCGACCGTTCCTCATCCTCGCCCACATCGGCGGAACTGACCGGGCCTCCATCGGAAATCCGCTTCAGCACCGCGTCGAACTTTTCCTGGAACCCGGCTTTCTGCCAGCCGGTCCACCGCTCGACCAGACGCGCGCGATCCCGGACAAACCGGTGCTTCCAATGACCATAGACCGCCATCGGCAGCACCGAGGCATCATGCGTCACATGCTCCCACAACACCCGGTCGCGGTCATGCAGCCGCGCCAGCGCGCCGGGCCGGAAGGTGCCGCGCCGCGACCACAGGATCATGTTATGCGCCCGTTCCACGGTGGAAATGCTGTCCAGCTGGACAAAGCCGATGCGGTCGATCAACGCCGCCAGATCGGCCCCCTTCGCCGGGCCGACCGGCGGCTCGGCCAGCGCATGGCGATCCAGAAACAGGCGGCGGGCGGTGGCGTTCGGGATCAGGGGCAGGGTCATGCCCGCAGGCTAGCAGCCCTTCCCCGCCGCTGCCAAGGATGAAAACAAAACATGAACTTCATCTTTGCAGAAATACCCCCGCCGGAGGCATCCCCGGCCTGCCCGAGGCGCTGGCCTCAGGCCGGAAGCCCTGCCTCGGCCGCCACCTGCGCCCGGCTTTTCCGCGCGCGCTCGGTGGCCGATTTCAGCTGGCCGCAGGCCGCCATGATGTCCTCGCCGCGCGGGGTGCGGATCGGGCTGGCATAGCCGGCCTTGTAGATGATGTCGGCAAAGGCCTCGATCCGTTCCCAGTCGCTGCGCTCATAGGGGCTGCCGGGCCATTCGTTGAACGGGATCAGGTTGATCTTGGCCGGAATGCCCGCAATCAGCTTCACCAGCCGCCTGGCATCGGCATCGCTGTCGTTCACGCCTTTCAGCATCACATATTCAAAGGTGATCCGTTCGCTGTTCGACAGCCGGGGATAGTCGCGCAGCGCGGCCAGCAATTCGGCGATGTTCCAGCGCTTGTTGATCGGCACCAGCCGGTCACGCACCTCATCCGTGGTGGCGTGGAAGGAAATCGCCATCTGGCAGCCGATCTCGGTGGCGCAACGGGCGATTTCCGGCACCACGCCGCTGGTCGACAGGGTGATCCGGCGGCGGCCAAGGGCGATGCCCTCGTCATCCCGCACCACCTTCATCGCGTCGCGCACCGCATCGAAATTGTAGAGCGGCTCGCCCATGCCCATCAGCACGATGTTCGACACCAGCCGCTCGCCGGTCGATCCGTCGCCGGGCTGCGGCCATTCACCCAGATCGTCGCGCGCCAGCATGACCTGACCGACGATCTCGCCCGCCGTCAGGTTGCGCACCAGCTTCTGCGTGCCGGTGTGGCAGAAGGAGCAGGTCAGCGTGCAGCCGACCTGAGAACTGATGCACAGCGTCCCGCGGCCTTCCTCGGGGATATAGACCACCTCGACCTCATGCCCGCCGGCAATGCGGACCAGATATTTGCGGGTGCCGTCGGCGGAGATCTGGCGGCTGACCACCTCGGGCACCGCAATCTCGAACCGTTCGGCCAGCAGTGCGCGGTAGTCCTTGGCAAGGTTGGTCATGGCGGCGAAATCGCGCACGCCCCAGTAATAGACCCATTGCCAGATCTGCCCGACCCGCATCTTCGCCTGCTTTTCCGGCGTTCCCGCCGCGATCAGCGCCGCGCGCAGGCCTTCGCGCGTCAGGCCGACGATGTTCATCCGCCCGGTGTCGGGCAGTTTGCGCGGGATGGTCAGCACATCCTGCGTGATGGGCGCAGCAAGGTCGGTCATGGGCAGATCTTTCGGTGCAAGCCTTGTCACAGGCGATCTGGATTTCTGCCGATATAGGCGATTCCCTGCAAATAGGAAAGCGCCCCGCAACGGGGGCGCTTCGGTCTTGTCGGCAGCGCGGGGCCGCCAGCCGTTACTGGCAGCGTTTCCCGGCGTCTTCCATCGCGGCGGTAAAGCCGCGCAGCGAGATGGTGTCCTTGGTCTGCGTGCCCTTGCCCGACCGGCCGGAAACGACGGCCGTGGTGCCCGCCTTCATCGCCTTCAGCAGGGCGGCATCGTCGGCGGCGCTGCCAGGCCAGGCCCATTCGCCATCGGTGAACAGCTGGAACGTGTTGCCGTCGACCGCCACATCCACCGTGGAGCCGGGCGCAAAGGGATAGCCGCCGGTAAAGCTGATCTCGCCCGCCTTGCCGGGGCGGAAGGTCACGAACATCAGGATATCGCCGCGGCGCACCGACACCGGCTGCCCGTCGCGGGTGTTCACCGATTCCTTGGGTTTCGAAACGCCCCAGCATTCCTTGGGGCTTTCCTCGGTGAAGACGTTCCAGTCCGTCATCGTGGCGACGCGATTGGTGGATTCCTGCGCCTGAACGGCCGTGGCGGCCAGGGCAATTGCGGTTGCGATTGCAAATGCGCCGGGGGCGCGGAAAAGGTGGGACATCATCTCTGACGCAGCCTCCAAGCTGTCTTGTGCCTCTGTCTGCCCGCGGCCCTGGCCTTGTGGCCTTTTTCATCTGGCGGGGGCGCTCTGAACCCGATACCCCAGCTTTACTCAAAAACACCATTGCGCGAAAGCCCCATGGGCAGAAAATCGCGGACCTGTGACGGAGGAAACCATGGCGGAAGTGAATGCAGGTGCGGTGCCGGTGGCCGAACTGTGGCGCGGCGGCCTGCTGGAAAGCACGCATCTGGGCCATGCGGTGATCTGCGATGCCGGGGGCGTGGTCGAAGCCTGGGGCAACCCGCAGGCGGTGATCTTCCCGCGTTCGTCCTGCAAGATGGTGCAGGCGCTGCCGCTCCTGGAGACCGGGGCCGCCGCCGCGCGCGGCCTGACCCCCGCCCATCTGGCGCTGTCCTGCGCCAGCCATCAGGGCGCGGCGCTGCATGTCGAGATGGCAGGCCGCTGGATCGCCGATCTGGGCCTGGGAGAATCCGATCTGCGCTGCGGCGCGCATGAACCGCTGGACCATGCCGAACGCGACCGGCTGATCTGTTCCCACGAAAAACCCTGCCAGCTGCACAACAACTGTTCGGGCAAGCATTCCGGTTTCCTGACCGTGACCCGGCATCTGAAAGCCGGGCCGGAATATGTGGAGATGGATCACCCGCTGCAAAAGGCGATCCGCGCCGCAACCGAAGACGTGGCCGAAGAGACCGTGGCGGGCTGGGGCGTCGACGGATGTTCCGCCCCGAATTTCGCCGTAACCTTGCACGGGTTGGCCCGGAGCATGGCGAAATTCGCCACTGCCCGCGAAGGCCATGGCGCGCGCGAAGATGCGATGTACCGGCTGACCCGTGCCATGGCGGCGCATCCCGAACTGGTGGCGGGAGAGGGCCGGGCCTGCACCGAACTGATGCGGGCCATGGGCGGCAAGGTTGCGATCAAGACCGGGGCCGAGGCGGTCTTTGTGGCGATCGTGCCGGAAAAGGGCCTTGGCATCGCGCTGAAGGTGCTGGACGGCAATTCCCGCGCCTCCGAGGCCGCGATTGCGCATCTTCTGGTGCGGGCGGGCGTGCTGGACGCCGGCCATCCGGCGACGGTGAAACGGCTGGCCCCGGTGCAGCGCAACTGGCGCGGGATCGAGACCGGGCAATTGCGCCTGGCCGCCGGCTTTGCATGATTGCGGGATGACAGGGATGCTTGATTTCATGGGGTAACTGCCGCAAGATTCCCCCATGAACATGGAAGCGCCCGTTCCTTTTCCCCAGAAGGATCAGCCGACCGAGCAGGTGGTCTTCGACCGGCAGGAGCTTTCTCTGATCCTGCGGCTTTACGGGCAATTCGTTGCGGCGGGCGAATGGCGCGATTATGCGCTGTCCTTCGGGCGCGAGGCTGCGGTTTTTGCCATCTTTCGCCGCACCGCCGAAACCCCGCTTTACCGCATTGAAAAACGGCCGAAGCTGCGGGCGAAACAGGGGCCTTATGCGGTTCTTGGTGCTGAAGGGCAGGTTCTGCGCCGGGGGCACGAACTGGAGGCGGTGCTGAAGGTGCTGGAGCGCAAGCTGATCCGTCCGGTGGAGTGATCCGTTGCAGGCGGGGGTTTCACACCCCCGCACCCCCGTGGGATATTTTCAGAAGGGAAAGGTCAGGGGCGGCGGCGGGCGATCAGGCCGCCTTCGCCCTGGGCCTCGATCCTTGCAACAGCTTCGTGCAGCCCTTCGTAGGCCACCGACATCGTGCCGCCATTGGCGTGGATGATCCGGTCCGGCGCGGCCATCAGCGCGACATGACCCTTCCAGAAGATCAGGTCGCCGCGTTGCAGGGGGGCATCTTCGGGGATTTCCTGTCCCACCGCCCGTTGCAGATCGCTGTCGCCGGGGCAGGGGATGCCTGCGGCCAGCAGGACAGCCTGGGCAAGTCCCGAACAGTCAATTCCTGCCGCGGAATTGCCGCCCCAGTAATAGGGCGTGTGCAGAAAACACTCCGCCTCTGTCACCGGGTCGGCGGCGAAGTCGTCCAGCGGGGCCAGATGCATCGCCGGGATATGGCCCTGCGGCGTCAGCGCCCATTTGCCATCCATTCCCGTCACCGTGACGCGCGCGCCAAGGTAAAGCGGCATCAGCACCTGTGCCCTGGCCGAGGGGCCGTCGTAAAGATGGGTGGCCGGGCTGCGGATCTTGTGGCTGGGAGTAAAGGCGGCGGCGGTGGCCCCATCGGGCAGCCAGCCGCAATAGCCGTCCTTTTCCGCCATCACATAGGCATGGCCATCCTGCCGGTCGATCAGGGTGAGCGCCTCGCCATGGATGACCTGGCGGTCGCGCGGGCCGCCCGGATGGGCCAGCAGATCGGCCAGCGCGGGGGCGACGGAGACCGGCTCTCCGGCTGTCAGCTGCGCGTCGATCCGGCCTTTCAGCGAGACATGGGCGATGCGGCCCGAGAAGGGCGTGGTGCGGCGGTCCATCCTACAGCCCCAGAATGGCGGGCAGCGCGCCCAGGATGGCGCGGGCACCTTGCCCGGCCCCGCCTTTCGGGCGGCCGGGGGCATCAGCGGGGGTGTGGCCGTAGATGTCGAAATGCATATAGCGCGGATGATCGGCAAAGCGGCGCAGGAACAGCGCGGCCGTGATCGACCCGGCAAAGCCGTAGCCGGGCGCATTGTCCAGATCGGCGATGCCCGGCTCGATCACGGCTTCGTAGCCATCGTGGAAAGGCAGTCGCCAGACCGGATCGAAGCCCGCCTTCGCGCCCGCCTCCAGCGCCTGCGCCATGCCTTCGTCATCGGTGTAATAGGGGGCAAGGTCGGGGCCCACCGCCACCCGCGCCGCACCGGTCAGCGTCGCCATCGAGATCAGCGCCTCGCAGCCGTCTTCGGCCGCCAGCGCCAGCGCATCGGCCAGCACCAGGCGTCCCTCGGCATCGGTGTCGTTCACCTCGACCGTCAGGCCCTTGCGGCTGGTCAGGATGTCCTTTGGCTTCTGCGCATTGCCCGAGATCACATTCTCGACCGCCGGGATCAGCACCCGCAGCCGCAGGGGCAGGCGCAGCGCCATGATCATCTGCGCCAGGCCCAGCACGGTGGCGGCCCCGCCCATGTCCTTTTTCATCAGGCTCATGCCACCGGAGGGCTTGATGTTCAGCCCGCCGGTGTCGAAGCAGACGCCCTTGCCGACCAGCGTCAGCCTTGGCCCGCTGTCGCCCCAGCTCAGGTCGATCAGCCTTGGCGCGCGGGGGCTGGCGCGGCCGACGGCATGGATCATCGGGAAATTCTGCGCCAGAAGATCATCGCCGGTCACGACCCGGATCGCCGCCCCCTGTGCCGCGGCCAGATCGCGCGCGGCCTGTTCCAGTTCGGCCGGGCCCATGTCCTGCGCGGGCGTGTTGATCAGGTCGCGGGTCAGGAATTCGCCCGCCACCATTGCCGCGATGCGTGGGGCATCCACCCCGGCCGGAGCCTTGAGACGCGCGGCAGGTTTGTCGGTCTTGCCGGGGCGGTAGCGGTCGAACCGATAGGCGGCCAGCAGCGCGGCCAGTGCCGCCTCATCGGCCTGCGCCGGGGTCAGCGGCCCTTCCAGATGCCAGTCGCCCCCCGGCAGGGCGGCAAAGGCGCGGGCCAGGCCGAAACGCTGGCGGCGGCGGGCCTTGTCGGTGCCGAGGCCCGCCACCGCCCCGCCGATGCCGCCGGGACCGGGCAGAAGCCGCAGTTCGCCCAAAGCTGCCTCGAATCCGGTGGCGCGCAGCCAGTCGGCATGCGGAGAGGCGGCAAGCAAAGCCTCCAGCCCTTCGGGCGAAACAACGTGAAGCGGCAGGGAAGGAGCATCAGGCGCGGAGAAAGCAGGCAGGGCGGCGGGCATGGGGCATCCGTATTGGTCGATCCGGTGCCCGAAGCCTAGCGCAGCCCCCCGGCGGGCGCCATGGGTCAACCCGAGAGATCGGCAAAGTCCTTGTCGGTCGCCAGCGATCGTTCCGCCACCCGCAGCAACCGTGCCCAGACTGCGCTGAAGGCGGTGCTGTCGCAGCGGTCAAGACAAATACGGGTATCCTGCGCGACGGTGGACAGCGACAACATGCCCAGATTCTCGGCCATGCGTTGCAGCCGTTTCAGCTGCCGGGACAGATCGGCCAGTTCCTGCGCCCTGACCTGCGCGGCAAGCCCGGCCATGGCCAGCGCCAGTTCACCCAGGGCGCGCGTCACCATCTGTTCGGCTGCCGCCGTGCCAAGGTTGCGGTAGATGGCTGCAATCGCCTCGCCGTCCTGACGGACACGCTCTGCCGGATGCAGAGCCGTTACGTTTTCCATGATCTTTCCCACACTGATCGTCTTCACACCCGTGCCCATCATCGCGGCCCGTGCTTTATGCTTCCTTACGGGTTGCGGGCTGTCGGGGTATTTTGCCTCTCGAATTTTCTGCGAATGCGGCATAGATGACGGGCAGCCGACGGAGGTTCCATGGATCACGCCCGCCCCTTGCCCGCCTATCTGGTCCAGCGTTTTCACGGCTGGCGCGCCACCACCTATCAGGACAACCGCGCCTGGTTCCGGCGTCTGGCGGAAAGCGGGCAGCATCCGCGCGCCATGGTGATCAGCTGCTGCGATAGTCGGGTGCATGTCACCAGCATCTTCGGCGCGGATGAAGGAGAGTTCTTCATCCATCGCAATGTCGCCAGCCTGGTGCCGCCCTATAACCCGGATGGTGAATATCACGGCACTTCGGCGGCGGTGGAATATGCCGTCACCTCGCTGGGGGTGGCGCATATCGTGGTGCTGGGGCATTCCAATTGCGGCGGCGTCAAGGGCTGTCATGACATGTGCAAGGGCCATGCGCCGCAACTGGAGGAAAAGACCAGCTTCGTCGGCCGCTGGATGGACATCCTGCGCCCCGGTTTCGAGAAGGTCGCCGCGCTGCCGGATGACCAGATCCTGCCCGCGCTGGAAAAGCAGGCGGTGCTGACCAGCCTTGAAAACCTGATGACCTTCCCCTTCGTCCGCGCGGCGGTCGAGGGCGAGCGGCTGACGCTGCACGGTCTGTGGACCGATACGGGCGAAGGCGGGCTGGAACAGTTCGACCCGGCCAAGGGCGGGTTTGCGCCGGTCTGAAAGCGGTTGCGGGACGGGCCGTCGATCTTTCGTGCGACAGAGACCCACGCCGGGCCGCAGGTGGGTGCCTGCGATGCTGCGGAGCAACGCCATATGGTGCGGCCCCTTCGGTGATGGGGCTGATATCCGACGGCGCGGAAGCGCCCGCCCAAAGGGGGGCGCTGGCCGGGATTGCCGAGGCGGCTGCCAGCCCGGTCAGGGCTTCATCCCAAAGGGCACGCGCCTGCCAGGATGCGGCTTCTGCCAGATCAGGGCGCAAGAAAGGCGACCGGAAGACGTAACAAAGACCGCCGTCCGGTCCGTCTTCGCCCCTTGCACCCGCCCGGCATTTCCCTATGCTCCGCCTCACCTCGGGGTGTCTGGGCAACCAGGCTGAGATGCGAAAGCGGACCCGTTGAACCTGAACCGGCTCATACCGGCGGAGGGAAGGTGCATCGGAAGACCTCCTGTGCCCGGCCATCCGTCGCAACAGAAAGGTGCCAAGATGCGCATTTCCCTTGCGGCGTTCGTCTCCTGTCTCGCCCTTCCGGCGGCAGCGGAAACGCCCGTGCTTACCGTGCTGACCTATGACAGCTTCATCTCGGAATGGGGCCCCGGCCCGGCCGTGGAAAAGGCTTTCGAAGCAAGCTGTTCCTGTGATGTGCGTTTTGTCGCCGGTGGCGATGGCGCGGCCCTGCTGGCCCGGCTGCAACTGGAAGGTCCGGCGTCCGAGGCTGATGTCGTCCTTGGTCTGGACACCAACCTGACCGCTGCCGCCGCCGCGACCGGCCTGTTCGCGCCGCATGGCCAGCCTGCCGCGACGGCCCTGCCCCTGCCCTATGACGACCCGCTGTTCCTGCCCTACGATTGGGGCTGGTTCGCTTTCGTCTTTGACCGCACGAAACTGCCCGAACCCCCGAAAAGCTTTGCCGATCTCGCGGCATCGGATCTGAAGATCGTGATCCAGGACCCCCGGTCATCGACCCCCGGTCTTGGCCTGCTGATGTGGGTCAAGGCGGCCCATGGCGATGCCGCGGCCGGGGTCTGGGCGGGCCTTGCCGACAACATCCTGACCGTCACCCCCGGCTGGTCTGAGGCCTATGGCCTGTTCCTTGAAGGCGAGGCGGATATGGTGCTGTCCTATACCACCTCGCCCGCCTATCACCGGATCGCGGAAGGAGACGACACGAAGGATTGGGCCCTCTTCTCCGAAGGCCATTACCTCCAGATCGAACTCGCGGGCGTTCTGGCGGCCTCGGACCAGCCCGATCTGGCGAAATCCTTCCTGGCCTTCACCCAGACGCCGGAGTTCCAGGCGGTGATCCCGACGACCAACTGGATGTATCCGGCGGCCGAAATCCCGCTGCCCGAGGGGTTCGAGACCTCTCGCCCCGAAACATCCCTGCTGCTTGGTGCCGAAGAGGCACAGGCGGCGCGCGACCCGGCGCTGGCGGAATGGCAAGCGGCGCTCGCGCAATAGGGGCCGTCGCGGTCCTTCTGGTCGCGGCCCCGCTGGCTGCGGTGGCCTTTCGTGCGGGCGGGCTGTCGTTGTCGCCCGCCGACTGGGCGGCGCTGCGCTTTACCCTCTGGCAGGCGGCGCTGTCGGCCCTGATCTCGGTCGCTCTGGCGGTGCCGGTCGCCCGCGCGCTGGCAAGGCGGCGGTTTCCCGGCCGGTCGGCGCTGATCACCCTGATGGGGGCCCCCTTTCTGCTGCCGGTGATCGTGGCGGTGATGGGGCTTCTGGCGCTGTTCGGGCGCGGCGGGGCGGTCAACGCCGCATTGTCGGCGCTGGGTCTGCCCGCGCTGTCGATCTATGGGCTGCAAGGCGTGCTGATCGCCCATGTCTTCCTGAACCTGCCGCTGGCCACCCGGATGATCCTGCAAGGCTGGCTGGCCATCCCGGCCGAACGGTTCCGGCTGGCCGAAAGCCTGTCCTTCACTCCGGCGCAGACCTTCCGCCATCTGGAACGCCCGATGCTGGCCGAGGTGCTGCCAGGCGCGCTGGCCACTGTCTTTGCGCTGTGCCTGACCTCGTTTGCCGTCGCGCTGATCCTGGGCGGCGGGCCGCGCGCCACCACGCTGGAACTGGCGATCTATCAGGCGGTGCGCTTCGATTTCGATCTGGCCCATGCGGCGGGGCTGGCGCTTGTGCAGGTGCTGGTCGGCGGGGCGGCGGCGCTGGCGGCCTGGGCGGCGGCGCGGCAGGCGGGCTTTGGCGCCGGGCTGGACCGGGAAATCCCGTTGACCGCGCCCGCAGGCTGGCGTCTTGGGGCCGATGCGCTGGCGCTGGGGCTGGCGGCGCTGTTCCTGCTGGCCCCGATGGCCGCAGTGGTGATCAAGGGCGCACCGGGGCTGATGGATCTGCCCGCGCAGGTCTGGCCCGCGCTGGCGCGGTCGGTTCTGGTGGCACTGGCCTCGGTTCTGCTGACCCTCGGCGCGGCGCTGGGGCTGGCTTTGGGGGCGGCGCGGGGCCTGCGCTGGCTGGACATCGCCGCCGCCCTGCCGCTGGCGACCAGCGGGCTGGTGCTGGGCACCGGGCTGTTCCTGCTTGTGCACCCCCTTGCGCCGCCGACAAGCCTGGCGCTGCCGGTCACGGTCATGGTCAACGCCCTGCTGGCGCTGCCCTTCGCCTTTCGCCTGCTGGCGCCCGAGGCCCTTGCCCTGAAGGCCGATTACGGCAGGCTGGCCGACAGTCTGGACCTGCGCGGCCCGGCCCGGTTGCGGTTGTTGATCCTGCCGCGACTGGCGCGCCCCTTGGGGTTTGCCGCCGGGCTGGTGGCGGCGCTGTCGATGGGCGATCTGGGCGTCATCGCGCTGTTTGCCGGAGAGCAGCAGGCCACGTTGCCGCTGGTGATCCAGCGGCTGACAGCGGCCTACCGGATGGAGGCGGCGGCAGGGGCCTCGCTTCTGCTGGTGACGGCCAGTCTTGCGCTGTTCTGGATCATGGATCGAAGGGGACGCCATGCTGCGGCTTGACGGTATCGAACTGATGCAGGGCGACTTCCGCCTGACCGCCGACTGGCAGGCCGCGCGGGGCGCGAAACTGGCGCTGATCGGCCCGTCGGGGGCGGGGAAATCTTCGCTCCTGTCGGCCATCGCGGGGTTCTTTCCGCCGGTTGCGGGCCGGGTGCTCTGGGATGGCCAGGACATCGGGCAACTGCCCCCCGGCGCGCGGCCGCTGACCATCCTGTTCCAGGACCAGAACCTGTTCCCGCATCTGACGGTGGCGCAGAATGCCGCGATGGGCCTGCGCCCCGACCTGCGGCTGACGGCCGGGCAGAGGGCCGAGGTCGACCGTGCGCTGGCCCGCGTGGGACTGGGCGGACTGGGCGACCGCAAGCCCGCGCAACTGTCGGGGGGGCAGATCGGCCGCGCGGCGCTGGCGCGGGCACTCCTGCGCGCGCGGCCGCTGCTGTTGCTGGACGAACCTTTTGCCGCGCTTGGCCCGGCGCTGAAGACCGACATGTTGGATCTGGTGGCAGAAGTGACCGACGAAACCGGCGCAACGCTGCTTATGGTGACGCATGATCCTGCGGATGCCCGGCGGATCGCCGACCAGACCGTTCTGGTGGCGGACGGAATCGCCCATCCGCCCGCGCCGACGGAGGCGCTGTTTGCCGATCCACCCCCCGCCCTGCGCCACTATCTTGGATCGTAGCGCCACGATCTTTCGTCGAAAACAGGAAACGAAAAACCCCCGCCCGGTTGCCCGGACGGGGGGTTATCCGTCTATGGCCGGGATCAGGCGGTAAAGGTCTTGCCCTTGGCCTTGGCCCACAGCTTCTTGTTGGTCAGGTAAAGCAGAGCCGACAGCAGCACCAGCATGGTGACGCCGACGAAACCGGCCTGTTTGCGCGCCATCATATGCGGCTCGGCCGCCCACATCAGGAAGGCGGTGACATCCTCGGCCATGTGATGAACCGAATTGTCATGACCGTCGGCATATTCCACCCGGCCATCCTCCAGCGGGGGCGACATGGCGATCTTGCCGCCGGGGAAGGCGTGGTTCTCATAGAACACCGACCCCGCTTCCTCGATCTCTTCGCCGGTATAGCCGGTCAGGATCGAGACGATATATTCCGGCCCGCCGATGCCCTTGAACATCTGGTTGATCCCGGTGCCATAGGGGCCGTGGAACCCGGCGCGGGCCTTGGCCATCAGCGACAGGTCCGGCCCCATTCCCTCACCCGATCGGGTGGGGAACTTGTCGGTCCATTCGCGCGGGCGTTCGGTCCCGTCGGGCAGCACCACGGCGTCCAGCGACGCCGCATAGGCACGGACCTGATCGGCGGGCAACTCGGGGCCACCCGGATCGGCCAGGGACCGGATCGGCACGAATTTCATGCCGTGGCAGGCCGAACAGACCTCGGTATAGACCTGAAGGCCGCGTTGCAGCTGGAACTGGTCGAACTTGCCGAACGGGCCTTCGAAGCTGAAAGCCACATCCTCGACATGGCCACCGTCTCCGGCCGCGCGGGCCATGCCCATGGACATCGTCAGCGCGGCGACGGCAGTGATTGCGATCTTGCGGAACATGTTGGCTTGATCCTTTCCGTCACTCGGCCGCGTGGGGGTAATGGGCCTTGAAGTCTTCCTCGATCGTCGCGGGCTGCGGCAGGGGTTTTTCAAGCACCCCCAACAGCGGCAGGATGATCAGGAAATAGGCGAACCAGTAGGCCGAGGCGATCAGCGAGATCCAGTCATAGGGCGGTTCTGCCGGCATGGCCCCGCACCACATCAGCACCACGAAGTCGATGCACAGCAGCGCGAACCACCATTTGAACATCGGGCGATAGCGGCCCGACCGCACAGACGAGGTATCCAGCCAGGGCACGATCGCCATGACGGCAATTGCGCCGAACATCGCCAGTACGCCGAAGAACTTGGCGTCGATGATGCCGAAGCTGATCCATTCGACCAGGATCACCACCCAGACATCGGCGGTGAAGGCGCGCAGGATCGCGTAGAACGGCAGGAAATACCATTCCGGCACGATATGCGCGGGCGTCGCCAGCGGGTTCGCCTCGATATAGTTGTCGGGGTGGCCCAGATAGTTGGGCATGAAGCCGACGATGGCGAAGAACACCACCAGCACCACGGCCAGCGCGAACAGGTCCTTGATCACGAAATAGGGCCAGAACGGCAGCGTGTCCTTCTGCGCCTCTTCCTTGGACCCGCGGCGCACTTCAACACCCGTCGGGTTGTTGTTGCCGGTGTTGTGGAAGGCCCAGATGTGAACGGCGACCAGTGCCGCGATCACGAAGGGCAGAAGGTAGTGCAGCGAGAAGAAGCGGTTCAGCGTGGCATTGTCCACCGCAGGCCCGCCCAGCAGGAACTCTTGCAGGGTCGGCCCGATGCCGGGGATGGCCCCGAACAGGCCGGTGATGACCGTGGCACCCCAGAACGACATCTGGCCCCAGGGCAGCACATAGCCCATGAAACCGGTGGCCATCATCAGAAGATAGATGATCATGCCGATGATCCAGGTCACTTCGCGCGGGGCCTTGTAGCTGCCGTAGTAGAGGCCGCGGAAGATGTGCAGATAGACGGCAAAGAAGAACAGCGATGCGCCGTTGGCATGCAGATAACGCAGCATGTGGCCGCCGTTCACGTCGCGCATGATATGCTCGACGCTGGCGAAGGCCATGTCGACATGCGGCGTGTAGTGCATCGCCAGAACGATGCCGGTGGCGATCTGCAACACCAGGCAGAAGGCCAGCACGATGCCCCAGATCCACATCCAGTTCAGGTTGCGGGGGGTGGGAATCATCAGCGTGTCATAAGCCAGGGCGACAACGGGCAGGCGCTTGTGCAGCCATTTCTCGATGCCGGTTCTGGGTTCGTAGTGGTCGTGGGGGATACCAGCCATGGATCTCTGCCTCAGCCCAGAAGAATCGTTGTTTCGTCGGTGAACTGCGCCAGCGGCACCTCAAGGTTGCGCGGTGCCGGGCCTTTGCGGATGCGACCCGCCGTGTCGTAGTGCGACCCATGGCAGGGGCAGAACCAGCCGCCGAACTCGCCAGCGCCATTGCCGATCGGCACGCAGCCCAGATGGGTGCAGACACCGATCATCACCAGCCATTCGCCCGCCTCGTCCAGCGTGCGGTTGGTGTCCGACGCATCGGCCCCCGGTTTGTTGTGGTTTTCCGCGCCCTTGTCGATCAGCGTCGAGTCATCCATCGCAACGGCGCGGGCGGCTTCGATCTCTTCGGGCGTGCGGCGGCGCACGAACACCGGCTTGCCACGCCATTTCACGGTCAGTTGAGTGCCCACTTGAACGCCCGACACATCGACATAGATCGACGCCATGGCGCGGGTGTCGGCCGAGGGGTTCATCTGGTTGACCAGCGGCCAGACTGCCGCGCCGGTCACGACGGCGCCGGTTCCGGCCGTGGCGTAGTACAGAAAATCTCTGCGGGTGCCTGCGTCAGATTCTGCGTGGGACACGAGTTCCTCTCCCTTGCGGGGCCGCGGTGAGACGACCCATGGAATTCGGGGGCCCCGGTTGCCCGAGACCCTGCAACTTCGGTCTATTAGACAAGGGCGCGCAGGTCGTCCAGCGGACAAAGCCGCGCAGATGCCGATTTGCCGCGCATCTTCCGGCGTTTTTCCAAGGTTGTGGCCGTTGGGGCGCGCGGTCGGCCCCGACAGACCACCCTGATGGCGCTAACCCTGCGGAACCGTGGCCTGAAAAGCGGGCCGTGCGGAAATGGCGGCCTGCCATTCCGCCAGCGCCGGATGCCCCTGCCGCCAGCTTCGGTCGGAATGGCGAAAGTCCAGGTAGCCCAAGGCCACCGCCAGCGCGATCTGCCCCATGTCCAGTGCGGGGCTTCCGGTCCGCCCGGCCCAATCCTCTGCGCTGTCCAGCGCCCGCGCGATCTTGGTCCATTGCGCCTCGACCCAGGGGGCATGGCGGCGCTCTTCCGGGCGCAGCCGCGATTCGTAAACCATCAGCACCGCCGCTTCCATCATGCCGTCGGCCATCGCCTCCTGCGCCAGCACGTGCCACAGCGCATCGCCCTGCGGATAAAGCCCGGCCCCTGCGTGATGATCCAGATAGCGGCAGATCACCCGGCTGTCATACAGCGCGCGGCCGTCATCCAGCAGCAGCGCCGGAATCTTGCCCAAGGGGTTGTGATCCACCGGCAGATCACCCGGCGCGATGGGATTTCCTGCCACCGGGATCAGGTCGATGCCCTCGAGTCCCGCCTCACGGATCAGCACCAGCACCTTGCGCACAAAGGGCGACGTCGGCGATGAAAACAGCTTCATTCGCCGGTCTCGCGTGCGCCGGTCTCGCGCAGGCGCAGGCGGGCGACCAGACCGGCGTCCAGCTCATAGCTGCGGCCGCGAAAGCGGATGACCCGGCGGAGCCTTGCGCTGGCATTGGTCTGCCCGTCGTCCGTGCGGTCTGCCGGGCGGTGCAGGCTGATGCCTTCGCCCAGATCGTCCAGCGCATCTTCGGCCCGCTGATCGGTGCGGCCCGGAAAGCGGTGCCGCTTGACCCAGGCCGTCACGGCATAGCCGACCGAGGCGGCGGCCCCCAGACGCAGGGCAAGGGGCAGAAGCGGGGCAAGGGGCAGTGGCATGGCAACCCTCCTGAAACTGCCGCCGATGCTAGGGGCGAAGGGGGCGGCTGTAAACGGCCCGATGCCAGGGCGGCAAGGTTGGCTATCCTTGCGGCTATTCGGGCAAGCCGCGCATCAGCGCCGCAATCGCCTGCGCGCCGGGGGTGCCCGTTGCAAGGGCCGCCGCCGCGCGGGACCGCACATCGGAAGGCTTGTTCTGGTTCAGCTTCCATGTGCCATCGACCGACGCGATCCGCAGCCGGAACGGCAGGATCATCCGCATCAGCCTCTCGATGGCTCCCGGCGTCATCTTGGCGCTGGTCCAGGGCCGCTTGTCCGTGATCCGGGCCTCATGCTCGGCCGACAGTGCATCGACATGGGCGCGCAGGGTTTCGGGCGGCAGGGGCTCCAGCTGCCCGCGCAGATGGACGGCGACATAGTTCCAGGTCGGCACCTGATCCGGCACCTGATCATGCGGGCCGTAGAAATCCGGCGAGACATAGGCATCGGGGCCAGAGACCGCGATCACGGCGGGCAAGGGCAGCCCGGCGCGGGCGATGGGGTTGGACCGGGCCAGATGCAGATCGGCATGAGTGGCGTCGGGCGACAGCAGAAAGGGCACATGCGCCATCAGCGGGCCATCCGGGCCGTTGACCGAGAGGATACCGAAGCCGCGCGCGCGGGCGAAGGCCAGGTTGTCTTCGGCGGGCGTCTGGCGAAAGGCGGGATTGAGGTGCATTGGCGTGAAACCGTCAAGCCTGAAAATCCAGTCAAGACACCAATAAAGCGTTGGAAGATCGACTGTGACAAGTGGTATGATCCAGACGTAGCGCAGACACTAAATCTGCTACGGCGGCAAGTTGTCGTGCGTGTGATCTGCATTTACAGGTGAGGTACAAAGTATTGCTATCTAGGCTGCTCCGGCCTTGATCGTCGTCGCAACGCTAGCGACGCCCTCAAATTAGGAGGAATGCCATGGTGCCCGTAAGGACATACTGGCGTCAAAGGCTCGGAAAGCGGGAGCATGTGCGAGCACATACCCGCCGCTTCCCGAGGCCACGACAGTTGACGTTCGACTTCTCACGGTAGGCGTCATCTGCGCTTGAGGCCCGCGAAAGCGGGCCTCTTCATTTTGCATAGTTCGCACTTCGTTACAACGCTAAAAATGTAACGCACCGCAGCCTAAGATGTTGGATTCGTGTAAAAACCGCACTGAGAACTGGTGTAATCTTACACAAAATCAATAGCGTAACGTGACGTAGTATTCGCCGTCCGCCTCCTATTCTCGGATAGACCTTTTTTGCGGCTGCGGTGGCTTCCTCACCCCGCAAAGACAAAGGCCGCCCCGGTTTCCCATGGACGGCCCTGTTCAGTGTTCCGATCAGTCGGAAGCGCTCAGCCCTGACGGGCTTTGTAGCGCTTCTGCGTCTTGTTGATCACATAGACCCGGCCCTTGCGGCGCACGACCTGGCAATCGCGGTGACGCGTCTTCAGCGAGCGGAGCGAGTTGGCAACCTTCATGGTCGTCCCTCCCATTTCGCGGCGCGCATCCCGCGCCAGTTGAATCCCATGCCCCCGGATCCGGGGGCGGCGAATGGTGGGCGGTACTGGGATCGAACCAGTGGCCACTACGATGTCAACGTAGTGCTCTACCGCTGAGCTAACCGCCCACGCTGCCGTCCGATTCGCCCGTCCTTCGCGCCGAAACGAAAAGGACGCGGGGCGAACCGCGTCGGTCAGCCGGGTCTATAGCCAGCTTGCAGCGCGCCCGCAAGGGGTTTTGGCTTTCGCGCGAAAGCCGCTATACCAAAGCTGTGGCCGCCCCCAACCGGGCGACAGGACAAGCGGGGCAAGGGTGCCGGAGAACGATCACGCCGTCTATGATCTGCATCTGCCGGACCGCCAGAGCGTGCCGGTGGTCTTTGCCTCGCCGCATTCTGGGTCTGCGTATCCGGCTGGTTTTCTCGCCGCCACCCCACTGGACCGGCTGGCGATCCGGTCCTCGGAAGATGCCTTTGTCGACCGTCTGTTCGCTGCCGCCCCCGCCTTTGGCGCGCCGCTTCTGGCGGCACGGGTGCCGCGCGCCTTTGTCGACCTGAACCGGGCTGCGGACGAGCTTGACCCGGCGGTGATCGAGGGCGTCGGACGCAATGCCCACAATCCGCGCATCTCTTCTGGCCTGGGGGTGATTCCCCGCGTCGTAGCCGGTGGCCGGGCGATCCATGCCGGCAAGATCAGCCGGGACGAGGCCGAGGCCCGGTTGCGCCAGTGCTGGCACCCCTATCACGACGCCCTGCGCCGGCTGATCGACGCGACGCGCGCCCGCTTTGGCGAGGCGGTGCTGATCGACTGCCATTCGATGCCGCACGAGGCGCTGGAAAGCCATACTCGCCCCGGCCAGCCGCGCCCCGATGTGGTGTTGGGCGACCGGTTCGGCGCCGCGGCAGGCCGTGATGTGGTCGACCGGATCGAGGCCGCCTTTGCCGGGGCCGGGCTGCATGTGGTGCGCAACGCGCCCTTTGCCGGGGCCTATGTGGCGCAGGCCTATGGCCGCCCGTCTCGCCGGGTGCATGTGGTGCAGGTCGAGATCGACCGCGCGCTTTACATGGACGAGGCGCGGATCGAACCGCTGGCCGGATTCGAGACCTTCCGCCAGCGGATCGGCACTGTCGTGGCCGACATCTGCGGTGGCTTCGAACAGGTGGTGCCGCTGGCGGCGGAATAGGCTGCGGTTCAGCGCAGCGCCCGTCCCCGGATGATCGCATCCTTGCCGAACCGGGCGCGGATGCCATCCGAGGCGCGTTCGACCGCCGCGCGTTTCGCGGCATCAGGGTCCAGCAGGTCGGCGGCCTTGTCGGCCTCGTCCCCCGCAGCCAGATCGGAAATGCCGACGCCGATCAGCCGAAACGGCCCTGCGGGGGCATGGTCGAACAGGCTGCGGGCGGCGCGATAGATACGGTCGGTCAGCTGCGTCGGATCGCCCAGCGACAACCGCCGCGTCACCAACTGGAAATCGCCCTTCTTCAGCTTCAGCGTCACCGTCCGCCCGGCCAGATCCTTGGCCTTGGCCCGGTCGGCCACCTGTTCGGACAGTCGCCAAAGATGGCCGTCCAGAATGTCCGGGTCGGCGGTATCCTCGAAAAACGTGGTCTCCTTGCTGATCGACTTCGGTTTTTCGTCGCGGTTGACCCGGCGCTGATCCTGCCCTCGCGCCAGATGCCAGAGCCGGTCGCCCATATGGCCGAAGCGGGCGGTCAGGTCGGCCCGATCCCAGCGCAACAGATCCGAAATGGTGCGGATGCCGGCCTTCTCCAGCGCGGCCTGCGTGGCGGTCCCCACCCCCCAGATGATCCGAACTGGCTTGTTTTTCAGGAAGTTGGCGGTTTCCGCCTGCCCGATCACCGAAAAGCCGCGCGGCTTGTCCAGATCGCTGGCGATCTTGGCCAGGAACTTGTTGTGCGACAGCCCTACTGATCCGGTAAGGCCCAGTTCGTCTTCCATCCGCTTCGTCAGCCGTGCCAGCAGGACGGCGGGCGGGGCACCGTGCAGACGTTCGGTGCCGGTCAGGTCAAGAAAGGCCTCGTCCAGCGACAGGGGTTCGATGGCCGGTGTCAGCACCTCCATCATCGCCCTTATGGCGCGACTGGCTTCGGCATAGGCGGACATGCGCGGCTTGATCACCACCGCTTGCGGGCACAGCTTCATTGCCTGAAACATCGGCATCGCAGAGCGCACGCCTTGAATTCTGGCAATATAACAACAGGTTGAGACAACACCCCGCTGCCCGCCGCCGACAATGACCGGCTGGTCGCGCAGGGCCGGATTGTCACGCTTTTCAACGCTGGCATAGAAGGCGTCGCAATCCATATGGGCGATGGACAGCCGGTCCAGCTCGGGGTGCGCCAGCACGCGCGGAGAGCGGCAGGAGGGGCAGCGGGCGCCGCTGTCGAAGGCGGTCAGGCAGTCGCGGCAGAGGGCGGGCATGATTTCCGCAGGATAGGGCCGGGGGGCGGGGGACGCAAAGGATTCCGCCGCAGGGGTGGATATGCGGGGCGTCTGGAGAAGGTATGGCTTGCGTATGGCTGACGTATGGCTGTCCAGTGCGGTGCAACGGGCTGTCTGATATGTGCCGACTTACCCCGTGACCCCGGCATTCTGGAACGCAGGGGGGTGAGCCCTTTTCTGAGGGCTGGGATTTGGAAGCAACGGAAGGCCAGCGCCCGACCGCAGTGGGTACATCCAGCGGTGCGCAATCCGCGCTTTATGGTGCGGTCTCTCCTGCGGGTTGAACGGAAGAGTGACGGCGCAGAAGCGCCCATCCCCAATCGGTGACGGGGGGCGATCGGGCGCTGGCCGGGGAGGCTGACGCCGCTGTTGACCCAGCCGGGACTTCATCTCGAAGGTCGAAAACAGGGGCGCTCCTACCGTCGCTTCGTCCCGCATGTCTGCCATCATGGCCGGGATTTCGCTGTGGCCCCAGCCGAGTGTCAGCTTTTGGGGATGCGGCCAGGCAGCGCAGGCCGAGCCCGGCCGACGGCTAAGGACCGGCTGTCCGCGTCTTCAAGCGGCACTCTGGTGAGGCCAAAGCAACGACGCTGGTGAACTCGCATGCTTTCGGTGGCAAGTTGGCTGATGCCAACAGGCAACTGTCCAGCCACCACTTCCCAGGATGGGTATCGCAATGTCGTTGTCACGCTTCTGATGCCCAGGCAGCGGATTTTTCGGTCACAAAGCCGCCCGGTGCCCATTGTTCGTGGCCAAAGTTCCCAAAACGGATGACCAGCGACAAATAGAGGAAGTGGTGAGCCGGACAGGATTCGAACCTGTGACCCGCTGATTAAAAGTCAGCTGCTCTACCAACTGAGCTACCGGCCCCACGCGGGGGGTGGATAGGGTCATGCTGGCCGGGGGTCAAGGGCGAAAATGCGCGGGCTCTGGCAAATTCTCTGCGGCGGGCGTATATCGCGGCCATGACCCGGATGGATGCCTCCAAGGGCCTGGCCTTCATGAAAATGCATGGCGCGGGCAATGATTTCGTCGTGATCGACTCGCGCGGGCGCGGGGCGCGGGGCGCGGGCATCACCACGCCCGCGCTGGCCCGTGCCCTGGGCGACCGCAATCGGGGTGTCGGGTTCGATCAGCTGGCCGAGATCCGCGATTGCGACGATGCCGACATCGCGCTGGACTTCTGGAACAGCGACGGCAGCCGCGCCGGGGCCTGCGGCAATGCCACCCGCTGCGTGGCCGATCACATCCTGCAGGGCAAGACCCATGCCACCATCCGCACCGAGCGCGGGCTGCTGCAGGCCGAACGTCTGGCCGACGGCCGGGTCAGCGTCAACATGGGGCCGCCGCAGCTGGACTGGGCCGCTGTCCCGCTGGCGCATGACACCGATCCGCTGCACCTGCCGCTGCCCGGCGATCCTGTTGCCATCGGCATGGGCAATCCGCATTGCGTCTTCTTCGTGCCGGATGCCGAGGCGGTGGATCTGGCCACGCGCGGCCACGCGCTGGAACATGATCCGCTGTTCCCGCAGCGCACCAATGTGGAATTCGCCTCGCTCATCGCCCCCGGCCGTCTGCGCATGCGGGTGTGGGAGCGGGGGGCGGGCGTCACTCTGGCCTGCGGCTCCGGGGCCTGCGCCACTGCCGTTGCCGCCCATCTGCGCGGCCTGACCGGGCGGCAGGTTGCGTTGCAGATGGATGGCGGGCTGCTTGAGGTCGACTGGCGCGACGATGGTGTCTGGCTGACCGGCCCGGTTGCGCGTGTCTTCGACGGCTGGCTGTCGCCCGACCTGCTGGCCGCCCATGCGTGACGCTGCCCCCACCCCGCCGGTCTTTGCCACCCTCGGCTGCCGCCTGAATGCCTATGAGACCGAGGCAATGCGGGAACTGGCCGAGGCTGCCGGGCTCGATGGCACGATCATTGTGAACACCTGTGCGGTTACGGCCGAGGCCGTGCGCAAGGCCAAGCAGGAAATCCGTCGCTTGTCGCGCGAAAATCCCGGTGCGCAGGTCATCGTCACCGGCTGCGCCGCACAGACGGAGCCGGAAACCTTTGCCGCCATGCCCGAAGTGGCCCGCGTGATCGGCAACCATGAAAAGATGCAGGCTGAAACCTGGAAATCCCTGTCCGTACCCGATCTGATCGGCAACACCGAACGGGTGCAGGTCGATGACATCATGTCGGTGCGCGAAACCGCAGGGCATCTGATCGACGGGTTCGGCCGCCACCGCGCCTATGTCCAGGTGCAGAACGGCTGCGACCACCGCTGCACCTTCTGCATCATCCCCTTTGGCCGCGGCAACTCGCGCTCCGTCCCCGCCGGGGTGGTGATCGAACAGATCAAGCGACTGGTCGACAAGGGTTTTCTTGAAGTCGTGCTGACGGGCGTGGACCTGACCTCATGGGGCGCGGACCTGCCCGGCACGCCCCGGCTGGGCGATCTGGTTATGCGCATCCTGCGTCTGGTGCCCGACCTGACGCGCCTGCGGATCAGCAGCATCGACAGCATCGAGGCGGATGAAAACCTGATGCAGGCCATTGCGGCCGAACCCCGGCTGATGCCGCATCTGCACCTGTCGCTGCAGGCCGGCGATGACATGATCCTGAAGCGGATGAAACGCCGCCATCTGCGCGACGATGCCATACGCTTCTGCGAAGAGGCGCGCCGCCTGCGCCCCGACATGGTGTTCGGAGCGGACATCATCGCAGGCTTTCCCACTGAAACCGATGAGATGTTCGTAAACTCGTTGCGGCTTGTTCAGGATTGCGGCCTGACCTTCCTGCATGTCTTTCCCTTCAGCCCGCGCAAGGGCACCCCGGCAGCGCGGATGCCTCAGGTGAAAGGCCCGCTGATCAAGGAGCGTGCCGCACAGTTGCGAGCGGCAGGAGATACCGCGCTGGCCCGGCATCTGGCTGCGCAACATGGTCTCCGCCATCATGTGCTGACCGAAGGGCCAAGGATCGGCCGGACCGAGCAGTTCACCGAGGTTGCCTTTGGCACCGACCAACCCGAAGGCCAGATCGTCACTGCCCGGATCACCGGCCATGACGGCGGGCGGCTGATCGTCGGTTAGCCCCGTGCGGCAGGTTTCCGAACACCATCAGCGCGGTTTTCGGCGGCGCAACAGCCATACCTTTGCCATACGCGAACCATACGCAGGCCAGACGTTCTCCAGACCCAGGATTCCGTTCAGGATCAGCCGGTTGATGCCCCTGCGCCGCGGGGTCAGCCGCGTCGGATCGTATCGCCCAGATCCAGTGTCGGGGTCAGTTCGATCACCTCGCCGCCGATCACCCCGCCGGGGCGCTTGCCTGCGATGATCTCGGCCGATTTCTGGCCGATCTCCAACCGGCAGGCGTCCATCGTCGCCAGCTTGCGTGGCAGCCCGTCCAGCAACTCCATGCCGTTGAAGCCCGCAAGGCCGATCTTGCCGGGCACGTCCAGCCCCTGATCCAGGCACCACAGCAGGCCGCCCGCGCCGATCATGTCATTGGAGTAATACAGAAAATCCACGTCCGGCGTGCGGTCCAGCAGCGCCTTTGTCATCGCCCGGCCCTGCAACAGCGACGATCCGCCCGCGTAATATTCCCGGTCCACCAACGCCAGCCCGGCCCGCGACAGCGCCTCCTCGAACCCCTCCAGCCGCTTGCGCGCCCTAGTGTCCAGATCGGGCATGTGGGTGCCCAGAAAGGCAATACGGCGATACCCGGCGGCAATGATCGCCTCGGCCATCTGCCGCCCGGCGCGATGATGGGAAATTCCCACTGCGGAATCAACGGGTTCTCCGTCGATGTCCATGATCTCGACGATCGGAATGCCGGCCTGAGCCAGCATGGCGCGCGCCGCTTCGGAATGCTCGACCCCCGCCAGGATCAGTCCCGAAGGCCGCCAGGACAGCATCTCGTAGATCACCTGCTCTTCGCGGTCGTGGAAGTAGTTCGACACCCCGACGACAGGCTGAAGCCCTGTATCTTCAAGCACTTCCGAGATACCCGTCATTACTTCGGGGAACACCATGTTCGACAGCGACGGGATGATCACGCCGACAAGGTTGACCCGCTGCGACGCCAGCGCCCCGGCAATCTTGTTCGGCACATAGCCCAGCGACCGCGCCGCCTCCAGCACCCGTTCGCGCGTGGCATCGCTGACATCGCCACGATGGCGCAGCACCCGGCTGACGGTCATCTCGCTGACGCCGGATGCCTCGGACACGTCCCGAAGGGTCAGGGTGCGGCGTGGATCGGGGGTGGGCATCTTCGGCAAGGGTGCTGTCCAGAAAGCTCTTTCCTCTTTGTTAGCGCCAAATCTGCCCCTTGTCCAAGCGGCAATTCCATGTTAATGATAGCGCTAACGGCGATGAGGCCGACGACAACCACTGCGTCCTGCAAGCTCTCAAGAAGACGCATTGGCCCAAGGGGGGAGTGGTGGGCCAAAACTCACTCCCCCTTATCTTTTTTCCCGCCCCGAACATCGCACAGTTGCCTTGGCGCATCGCTTTGTGCATTGAAAGGCCAAGGCCCCGTAGCTCAACGGATAGAGCGTCCCCCTCCTAAGGGGAAGGTTGCAGGTTCAAGTCCTGCCGGGGTCGCCAGCAATAGCCATGACGTGTTGATGATTTGCGTCGGACCTTCGATTCATGGAGCCGTCGCCCACTCCTCCGGCGACCTCAAGCTTCCCGCAGAATATCCCCTAAAGCCGCGATTTCTGCCGTGCGGCCATCAGCGCGGCCTTGGCATAGCCGAATCGCATCTGTCCCGGATCAGACCGGATCACGCGGACTGCGGGATTCACCGCGGTCATTTTCAGCGCCCAAGGCGGGCAATAACTGAAGATTGCGACAGCCGATCCCCGACATCTGAACTACATATTGACAACGCGGGCAGCAGCATCGCTAATGATAGCGTTATGGTTCCCTGGGGCGACTCGGGGTGAAAATGGGAAGCCGGTGAGATTCCGGCACTGCCCCCGCAGCTGTAAGCGGCGAGCGAGGCTGATTGCCACTGGGTCGGGACACCTGGGAAGGCCAGCCAAGCGATGATCCGCGAGTCAGAAGACCTGCCATGACGCGACTGAACCAAACCGCGCGGCGGGCACGGGGCACCAGATACGACACCGGACGCAAGGCCGGACGGCTGTGCCCATTCCCACGCGACAAAAGACAAGAATGGGGACAGAAGGCATGACCATCACCGTCTATTCGAAACCGGCCTGCGTGCAATGCACCGCCACCACCCGCGCACTGGATGCCCGTGGCATCGCCTACAGCGTGATCGACCTGACCGAAGATGCCGAAGCCATGCAGCTTGTCACCGGCCTTGGCTATCGTCAGGCCCCGGTCGTGATGGCGGGCGAGGCGCATTGGGCCGGATTCCGCCCCGACATGATCGGTCGGCTGGCCTGATGCAGCAATGGGCGGGCTGGTCTATTATTCCTCGGCCTCGGGCAATACTGCGCGTTTCGTCACGCGGCTGGGCCTGCCCGCCCTGCGCATCCCGATCCGTTCCGCCGACCCGACGCCATTGCCCGACCGGCCCTATGTCCTGATCTGCCCGACTTATGGTGATGGCGAAGGGCGCGGGGCGGTCGCAAAGCAGGTGATCCACTTCCTGAACGATCCGGCCCGGCGTGCGCTGATCCGTGGCGTGATCGGCACCGGGAACCGCAACTTCGGCCGGTTCTACGCCAGCGCAGGCGATGTGATCGCTGCAAAATGCCAGGTTCCGCTGCTCTACAGGATCGAGTTGGCAGGAACCGAAACCGATATTGCCCGCGTCCGCGACGGGCTTGACACTTTCTGGAGAGCCCATGCCTGACGGAACCGTGAAACCTGCGCTGGATTACCATGCGCTGAATGCGATGCTGAACCTTTATGACGCCGATGGCCGTATCCGGTTCGAAGCCGACCGCATGGCTGCGCGCCAGTATTTCCTGCAACATGTGAACCAGAACACGGTGTTCTTTCACAATCTTGAGGAAAAGCTGCGCTATCTGGTAGACGAAGGCTATTACGAAGCCACCGTGCTGGACCAGTATTCGCGTAACTTTCAACGGCGGATCTGGGACGAAGCCTATGCCCGCAAGTTCCGCTTTCCCACCTTCCTGGGCGCATTCAAGTATTACACCAGCTACACTCTGAAGACCCGCGACGGGCAGCGCTATCTGGAACGCTATGAGGACCGGGTGGTCATGGTCGCCCTGACACTGGCGCGGGGCGACGAAACCCAGGCCCTGCGCCTGATGGAAGAAATCATCTCGGGCCGGTTCCAGCCTGCGACACCGACCTTCCTGAACGCGGGCAAGAGGTCGCGGGGAGAATTGATTTCCTGCTTCCTGCTGCGGCTGGAAGACAACATGGAAAGCATCGGCCGGTCGATCAACTCGGCCCTGCAACTCTCGAAACGCGGCGGCGGCGTTGCCCTGATGCTGACCAACCTGCGCGAGGCGGGTGCCCCGATCAAGGGGATCGAGAACCAGTCGTCAGGTGTGATCCCGGTGATGAAGCTCTTGGAAGACAGCTTCAGCTATGCCAACCAGCTGGGCGCGCGCCAGGGCGCCGGTGCAGTCTATCTGAACGCGCATCATCCTGACATCCTGCGCTTTCTGGATACCAAGCGCGAGAATGCCGACGAGAAGATCCGCATCAAGACGCTGAGCCTGGGCGTGGTGATCCCCGACATCACCTTTGAATTGGCCAAGCGGAACGAGGACATGTATCTGTTCTCGCCGCATGATGTGCAGAAGGTCTATGGCCTTCCCTTTTCGGAAATCGCCGTCTCCGAGAAGTATGCCGAGATGGTGGACGACAAGCGGATCAGGAAGCAGAAGATCAGCGCGCGCGAATTCTTCCAGACCATTGCCGAGATCCAGTTCGAAAGTGGCTATCCCTATGTGATGTTCGAAGACACGGTGAACCGGGCCAGCCCGATCCATGGCCGCATCAGCATGTCGAACCTGTGTTCGGAAATCCTGCAGGTCAACGAGGCCAGCGAATACAACGAGGATCTGTCCTATTCCCATCTGGGCACGGACATTTCCTGCAACCTCGGGTCACTGAACATCGCCGCCACCATGGACGGGCCAGATTTCGGCGCGACGGTGGAAACCGCGATCCGCGCGCTGACGGCGGTATCGGAAATGTCGGCCATCGACGCGGTGCCCTCGATCCGGCGCGGCAATGACGAAGCGCATGCGGTTGGCCTTGGCCAGATGAACCTGCACGGCTTCCTTGCGCGCGAACGCATCCACTACGGCAGCCCCGAGGGAATCGAATTCACCAGCGTGTATTTCTCGGCCATCACCTATCACGCCATCCGCGCCTCGTGCCTGCTGGCGCAGGAGCATGGTGCGGCCTTCAGGGATTTCGGCCGATCGAAATATGCCGACGGCTCGTTCTTCGACAAATACACCGGCCAAGACTGGCTGCCGACCTTGCCAGATGTCGAACGGGTGTTCGAAAACGTGGTCCTGCCATCGCGCGAGGATTGGTCGGCGCTGAGGATGCAGGTGATGCAGCATGGGCTTTACAACCGCAACCTTCAGGCGGTGCCGCCGACGGGGTCGATCAGCTATATCAACAATTCCACCTCGTCGATCCATCCGATCGTCGCCAAGGTCGAGGTCCGCAAAGAGGGCAAGATCGGCCGGGTCTATTACCCCGCCGCCTTCATGACCAATGACAACCTGGACTATTACCGCGACGCCTATGAGATCGGGCCCGAAAAGATCATCGACACCTATGCGGCAGCGACCGAGCATGTCGATCAGGGGCTAAGCCTGACGTTGTTCTTCCCGGCCGAGGCGACAACGCGCGATATCAACCGCGCGCAGATCCATGCCTGGAAGAAGGGGATCAAGACGATCTATTACATCCGGCTGCGGCAGGCTGCGCTGGAAGGGACCGAGGTGCAGGGCTGCGTCTCCTGCACGCTGTAAGCGTTGATAGCGCCGGGGGTTTCACACCCCCGGATCCCCGTGGGATATTTATGGACAGATGAAATGAGAGATGCCGTGGCGCGGACACCTTTGAGGGCCGTCAACTGGAACCGGATACAGGACGACAAGGACCTTGAGGTCTGGAACCGGCTGACGGCGAATTTCTGGCTGCCGGAAAAGGTGCCGCTGTCGAATGACGTGCCAAGCTGGGCCACCCTGCGCCCGGAAGAGCGTGAACTGACGATCCGGGTGTTTACCGGGCTGACCCTGCTGGACACGGTGCAGAACACGCTGGGCGCGCCCGCGATGCTGCCGGATGCGCAGACACCGCATGAAGAGGCGGTGCTGACCAACATCGCCTTCATGGAGGCGGTTCATGCACGCAGCTATTCGTCGATCTTCTCGACCCTGTGCCTGACGAAGGAGGTCGACGAGGCCTTCCGCTGGAGCGAGGAGAACCCGCATCTGCAAGCCAAGGCCCGGCTGATCTGCGACGAATACGACGCCGGTTCCGATCCACTGAAACGCAAGATCGCGTCGGTCTTTCTGGAGAGTTTCCTGTTCTATTCCGGTTTCTACCTGCCGATGTACTGGTCTTCCCGCGCCAAGCTGACCAACACCGCCGACCTGATCCGCCTGATCATCCGGGATGAGGCCGTGCATGGCTATTACATTGGCTACAAGTATCAGCGCGGGCTGGAGAAGCTGGAGGCGGCCCGGCAGCAGGAGTTGAAGGATTTCGCCTTTGCGCTGATGTTCGATCTTTACGACATTGAGCAGAAATATACCGAAGAGTTGTATGATGGCATCGGCCTGACCGAGGACGTGAAGGCGTTCCTGCATTACAATGCGAACAAGGCGTTGCAGAATCTGGGCTATGAGGCGCTTTTTCCGCCCGCCGCCTGCGAGGTGAACCCGGCTATCCTCGCCGCCCTGTCGCCCGACAGCGAGAACCACGATTTCTTTTCAGGCTCCGGGTCCAGCTATGTCATCGGCAAGACCGTGGCGACCGAGGACGAAGACTGGGATTTCTGATTGGCACGGCTTCGGGATTACCCAACCCGAATATGCGGTCGGCCTTTGGCAAACCTGTGAGTGGAATTCATGGTCATGTGGGGACCATGAATTCCATTTGGGGACTTCGTCGCCCTGCATCTGCCGCCGAAAGAGGGCAACGACGGGCCTGACACTCAGTCCCGCGCTGTTTCCTTGTCCAGCAGGCCCTTGAGCAAGGCCAGCCGATCCGCGGTGAAGTCTCCGGGGCGCGGGGCGATGCCCCGGATGGCACGCACGAAGAACTGGCGGAATCCTTCGCGCTCCTGACACCAGGCCAGCAGCTTCACCCCCTGCGGCGGATGCACCAGCACCAGCGGCAGGACGGTGCGGGCAGTCTGGTTCCCGGAAAGATCGGTATAGACGAAGGCAACCGGTCGGCAGTCACGGATGGCCGCGTGCAATTCGGCAAGATCGGCCGCGGCCGCCTCGGGCACATCCGCGGGCCAGTATTGCGCCGGACGAACGTCAAGCCTCTGATAGATGCGGGCAAGCACTGCGCCTTCGGGATCTGATGCCGCCAGCCGTTCGATCGCTGCATTCGCGGCCGTTGCAGTGACGGGATCGCCACGATGGCCCGCCAATGCGAGGCCACGCAGCGCCGCATCGCGCAGATCGGGGTCCAGCACCGGCATCGGATTCGCCAAGGGGGTGGCCGCAACGCGGCTCCCGAAACCGATCACGGCGGCAGCACCGGCAAGCCGGATGCCAAGCGCGCGGCGTGTCAGGGCAACGGGTTGCGTGCGACCGGGTCGCATGGCGATTCCTCCTTGTGATTGAAAAGGTGCCCTGCATGGCATGTCTGGGGCTGTCCGGTCCAGGGTATTTCTGGCCATGACAGCATTGCCCGTCGTTTCTGACCTCTGAGCCATCCTGTCCGGCAGGCTGTTCGACGGTCGCAATGTTCATGTCCACACTCTTCGATCAGCGCAGACAGCGGCTTCGGCAGCTGTCCGTCACTCCAGACAGTTGCCATGCCGTCGCCGGTTGCGTTTGCCGGGCTGATCGTCAAGATCGGGATAGAGACCGGCCGGGCCGAACCGGTGACGGCATCAGATCAGGAGGATGCGATGACGCGGCCAGCGACACTTCAGACCTTCCTGGACCAATCGGCGGCAGCGCTGCGAACCGCAACCAGCGGCGCGGCCGCAGACGCCGCCGCACGGGCGACCGCGATCTGGCGAACCCCCGGTGCCGCCGGTCAGGCAGAACCTGCGCGGCTGCCTGTCTGCGACTGGATCGGCCCTGCGCTGGACCTTGCCGCCAAGAGCAAGCGGGCCGCACTTGGAACCGCATTCACAGGCATCGCCGATGGCCTGTGCTGGCGGCGGCGATCCTCTGCGCAACCCACCGACCCGGTGTTCTGGAACGGCCATGCCAATGCCATGATCCTTGGCCCCGGCGGGCTGGAGGAGCGCGGCGACATCTGGGTCGGCGTGACCGTCATGGCACCGGGCGTAACCTACATGGATCACGATCATCCGCCCGAAGAGGTTTATCTGTCGCTGTCCCCCGGCGAATGGTGGAATGCCGGGATGGACTGGACCGATCCCGGACCCGAAGGGGCAATCTACAACCCGCCCGGCATCCGCCATGCGATGCGGGCAGGCAAGACACCGTTTCTGGCGCTTTGGTATCTTCCGGTCTGAGGTGCAGTATCGGCCCTAGAAATCCAGATTCTCGACCGACAGCGCATTCTGCTGGATGAACTCGCGCCGGGGTTCCACCACATCGCCCATCAGCTTGGTAAAGATGTCGTCGGCCTCGGCCAGATCCTCGACCTTGACCTGCAACAGGGTGCGGGCTTCGGGGTCCAGCGTGGTTTCCCACAGCTGCTCGGGGTTCATCTCGCCCAGACCCTTGTAGCGTTGCAGGGTCAGACCCTTCTCGCCTTCGGCCAGAATGGATTTCAAAAGGTCGATCGGCCCATGCACCACCTGTTCGCGGTCCTTGCGCACCATGCGGGCCGGATCGCGGTAAATGTCGCGGGTCTGCCCGGAAACCGCCGACAGCCTGCGCGCCTCGCCCGACCGCAGGACAGCGCCGTCCAGCGTGTGCAGTTCCTCGACCCCGCGCAGGATACGCGACAGCCGGATGCCATGGTCCTGCGTGATCCGCCCCGACCAGCCCTTTTCATATTCCGCCGCAATCATGGTCAGCCGGTGCGCCACCCTGTCCGCCACGGCCTGAAGATCGGCATCCGCCTGCCCGGCATCGAAGGCGCCCGCCAGCGCCGCCTGTTCCAGAATGCCGCGCGGATAGTTGGTGGGGAACGCATCCAGCACCTTGCGGAACTGCCTCGCGCCTTCGATCACACGGCGCAGGTCGGCCCCGGCCAGTTCCTCGCCATTGCCCAGCCGCAGCACGGCCCCGTCGATCCCCATGTCGATCAGGTAATCCTCAAGCCCGGCCTGATCCTTGATGTAGACCTCGGACTTGCCGCGCGCGACTTTGTAAAGCGGCGGCTGCGCGATGTAGAGATAACCGCCCTCGATCAGTTCGGGCATCTGGCGGAAGAAGAAGGTCAGGATCAGTGTGCGGATATGCGCACCGTCCACGTCGGCATCGGTCATGATGACGACCTTGTGGTAACGCAGCTTTCCGATGTCGAATTCGTCGCGGCCAATGCCGGTTCCCAGCGCGGTGATCAGTGTGCCGATCTCCTGGCTGGCCAGCATCCGGTCGAACCTTGCGCGTTCGACGTTCAGGATCTTGCCCTTCAGCGGCAGCACCGCCTGATTGGACCGGCTGCGCCCCTGCTTGGCCGAGCCGCCGGCGGAATCCCCCTCGACCAGGAACAGTTCGGATTTCGCGGGGTCACGCTCCTGGCAATCGGCCAGCTTTCCGGGCAGGCTGGCCACGTCCAGCGCAGTCTTGCGCCGGGTCAGTTCGCGCGCCTTGCGGGCGGCTTCACGGGCCAGCGCCGCCTCGATGATCTTGCCGACGATGACCTTGGCCGCAGCGGGATTTTCCTCGAACCACTCGGCCAGCTTTTCGTTCACCAGATTCTCGACCGCCGGGCGGACTTCGGACGAGACCAGCTTGTCCTTGGTCTGGCTGGAGAATTTCGGATCCGGCACCTTCACGGACAGCACGCAGGTCAGGCCCTCGCGCGCATCGTCCCCGGTGAAATCCACCTTCTCACGCTTGGCGATGCCGCTGGTCTGGGCATAACTGGTGATCGTCCGCGTCAGCGCGCCACGAAATCCTGCAAGGTGGGTGCCGCCATCACGCTGCGGAATGTTGTTTGTGAACGGCAATACGTTTTCATGGTAGCTGTCGTTCCACCACATCGCCACCTCGACGCCGATGCCGTTCCGTTCACCGATCATATAGATCGGGTCGGTCATCACCGAGGACTTCGACCGATCCAGGAACTTGACGAACTCCCGCACGCCGCCTTCGTAGAACAGCTCCACCCGCTGCGGTTCCGCATGACGTTCGTCTTCCAGAATGATCCGCACGCCCGAATTCAGGAAGGCCAATTCCCGTAGCCGGTTTTCCAGCGTCTTGAAGCTGTAGTCCAGGTTCGAGAAGGTGCCATCCGCCCGGTTGGCCTTGGCGCTGGCCAGAAACCGCACTTCCGTGCCGCGGCGGCCGGGGGCGGGGCCAACCTCATGCACATGCACCGTGCATTCGCCATCTTCAAAGCGGGCGCGGTATTCGGTGTCGTGGCGCCAGACCGTCAGCTCCAGCCATTCCGACAGCGCATTGACGACCGAGACGCCCACGCCATGCAGCCCGCCCGACACCTTGTACGCATTGCCGCCGTCATCGGTGTTGTTGAATTTCCCGCCGGCATGTAACTGGGTCATAATGACTTCGGCCGCCGATACCCCTTCTTCTGGGTGGATGTCGACCGGGATGCCGCGGCCATTGTCGCGCACGGAAACGCTGTCGTCGGCGTGGATCTTCACCGCCACTTCGGTGGCGTGACCGGCCAGCGCCTCGTCGATGCCGTTGTCTACCACCTCATAGACCATGTGGTGCAGGCCAGACCCGTCATCGGTATCGCCGATGTACATGCCGGGCCGCTTGCGGACAGCCTCCAACCCCTTGAGAACCTTGATGGAATCGGCACCGTATTCGGCAGGCTTTTTGGGCTCGTCGGCCATGCGTGGATAACCCTTGATATTGCCCGCGACTTATAGCGGTTTGCCCCGGCAATGTCACGCGCAGGACACCAGATTTTGTGGTCAGGTAAGGGGGATAACCAGCCCGACAAGGATCAGCAGGATGCCCGATCCGACATTCATCCGCCGCACCGCCGCAGGGCTGGACAACAGCCTGCGCGCCCGGTCCAGAAACAGCGCCAGTCCCAGATTTCCGATCATCGGAATTATGGCCGAGATTGCCAGAATGGCCAGGATATCCGGCACCGTCACCCGGCCAAGATCAAAGAAACCGGGTAGGAATCCCATGTAGAACAGGATCGCCTTGGGATTGCCAATCACCGCCGCCACGCCCACCGAAAACCCGGCCCAGATTCCCGGCCGGGTCATCCGGCTGTCGGTTCCTGGCGCTGCCGCGGGTTTGCGGATCAGCAGAATGCCCATCAGGATGAACACCGCCGCCGCAATCCAGCGCATGATGGCAAGGATGTCGCCATAGACCGACAGGATCCAGGCCAGCCCCAGAATGGCGCAAAGCGGCCAGATCAGATCGCCCATCGCAACCCCGACGGCCAGCGGCCAGGCCGATTTCATGCCGCCCGAAAGGGCGCGCGCCGTCAGCGCCACCCAGACCGGGCCGGGCACGGCCCAAAGCCCGGCCATGCCAAGGGCATACAGCAGCAATTGATGCGCCGTGACGGTCATGGCAGGGTCAGGCTGCCATCTTCGGCAAGTGGCCAGAACGGATTCATCGCGACTTCCCAGACATGCCCGTCCGGGTCGGCCCAATAGCCGGAATACCCACCCCAGAACACCTTTTCCGGTGCCTTCAGCGCCGTGCCCCCTGCCGCAAGTGCTGCGGCATAGGCGGCATCGACCTCGGCTTCGGTTGCAAAATTCTGTGCCAGGGTGATGGCTCCCGTTCCCAGCGCGGCCCCAGGCCTACCCTGGTCAGCGGCCAGATCGGCGGCCCCGAACAACGCCAGGACCGCGCCATGCATCTGGAAAAAGGCGACACCCGGCTGGCTGTCGCCATGCTCGGCCCATCCAAGCCGTGCATAGAACGCACGCGCTGCAACAAGATCGGTCACGCCCAGCGTGATCAGGGTAATTCTCTGCGGCGTCATGATCGCACCAGACTGATGCCGCCATCTTCGGCGACAGTGAAGGTTTGCCCGCGTCCGCCAAGACTGTCAAACAGCCCCGGCTCGGTTCCTGTCATCAGCGCCTGCGCCCCCAGTGCGCAAATCTCGTCGTACAGCGCGGCCCGCCGCCCGGCATCCAGATGTGCGGCGACCTCATCCAGCAAGAGAACCGGCGCATGTCCCAGATCGACGCTCAGCCCGCGGGCATTGGCCAGGATCAGGCTGATCAGCAGCGCCTTCTGCTCTCCGGTGGAACATTGCGCCGCAGAGATGCCCTTGGCGCTGTAGACCGCCATAAGGTCGGCGCGATGCGGGCCGATCAGGCTCCGCCCGGCGGCCATGTCGCGCCTGCGGCCTTCGGCAAGTGCCAAAGCCAGGTCGTCGGGGTTAGCTTCAGGATATGTGACCGAAAGTTCGGATTTCGGAAACTGAGTATCTGCATCGCGCTGCGCCTCGGCAATGCGTGTCAGGACGGTCGCGCGGTTGGCAGTGATCTGCCGCCCGGTCTCCTCCATCCGCGCCTCCAGCGCGGTATACCAATGCGGGTCCTGCACCTGATCCTTCAGCAGCCGGTTACGGTCCCGCATCGCCTTTTCATAGCTCAGGACAGCCTCGGCATGGTCGGGCAGGAAAGACAGCACCATCCGGTCCAGAAAGCGCCGCCGCCCCTCCGCCGCCTCGATCCACAGCCGGTCCATGGCTGGCACCAGCCACAGGATGCGCAGGATTCGGCCAAGGGCGACCTGCGTCGCCGCCTTGCCGTCGATACGGGTCTGCCGGGTCTCCTGCCCCACGGCCCATGTCTCCACCTCATGCGAGCCGCCAATACCGAACAGCTGTGCGGAAATCTTCCAGCCCAGGGATTCCGGCCGCCGTGCCAGCTCATCCGCCAGCGCACGGCGCAAACCACGGCCCGGCGACAGCAGCGAAACCGCCTCAAGGATATTGGTCTTTCCCGCCCCGTTCGGCCCGACGATGGCCGCGGGCCTTCCATCGAAGACCAGTCGCGTCGCGCGATGGCTGCGGAAATGCGACAGCGTCAGAGAGGCAATCGAAAGCCCGCCCACGCTCATCCCCATTTTCTGTCCATGAATATCCCGGCGGTCCGGGGGCTGGCCCCCGGTGCCGGTCACACGCGCATCGGCATCACGACATAGACGGCGCTGGTGTCATTGCCTTCGCGCATCAGCGTCGGATCGCCGGAAGAATTGAACAGGAAGACCGCATTCTCACGGTCCACCTGACTGGCGATCTCCAGCAGATACTTGGCGTTGAAGCCGATCTCCAGCCGCTCGTCGCCATAGGCCACCGCCAGCTCTTCCTCGGCCGCACCGGAATCCGGCGCATTCACTGAAAGAACCAGCCGATCCTCATCCAGCGCCAGCTTCACCGCGCGGGACCGCTCCGAAGACACCGTGGCCACCCGGTCAACGGCCTTGGCGAATTCGCTGGCATCCACCTCCAGCCGACGGGTATTCCCGGTCGGGATGACCCGGCTGTAATCGGGGAAAGTGCCGTCGATCACCTTGGATGTCAGGGTGATCGCAGGGGTCGCAAAACGGACCTTGGTTTCCGACACCGAAACCGCGATCTGCGCATCATCGTCATCCAAGAGCTTGCGCAACTCGCCCACCGTCTTGCGCGGTACGATCACGCCGGGCATTCCCTCGGCCCCGGCGGGCAGGGCAGCGTCGATCCGGGCCAGACGGTGCCCGTCGGTCGCCACACAGCGCAGCGCCGGACCATCCTCGCCCTGCGCGACATGCATGTAGACGCCATTCAGGTAATAGCGCGTTTCCTCGGTCGAGATGGCGAATTTCGCCTTGTCGAACAGCCGCCGCAACTCGGGTGCCTTGGCCGAGAAATTCGTGGCGTATTCCGATGATGCCATCACCGGGAAATCTTCTTTCGGCAGCGTCGCCAGCGAGAAGGTCGATCGCCCCGCCGTGATCGTCAACCGGCCCGAGGCACTGTCTTCGGACAGGTTGACCAGCGCGCCATCCGGCAGCTTGCGCACGATCTCATGCAGCATGACGGCAGAAACCGTCGTCGCACCGCCGCGTTCCACCATGGCGGACGCACGGTCCACCACCTCGATATCCAGATCGGTGGCACGGAACGACACCTGCGCGCCCTCCGCCTCGATCAGCACGTTGGCAAGGATCGGAATGGTATTGCGCCGTTCCACAACGGATTGGGCCTGAGCCAGCGCCTTCAACAGCGTGCCGCGTTCGATCGAGAGTTTCATCCATCTTCCCCCTGCCGGCCCCATCTGAAGGGACGCCGACATTACCCGGCTTTCGCCGGTGCGCAATCAGTTTCGCGTGACATTGGGTGGCTTTGGCTGGCCCGTCAAGGCCAGCGCCGCATCAGCCTTGCAGCATCCGCTTCAGAAGTTGCAGATCATCCGCAAGCTGACTGTCCATAGCCATCAATTCCTCGATCTTGCGGACGCCATGCATGATCGTTGTATGGTCGCGTCCACCGAAACGACGGCCGATTTCCGGCAGAGACCGTGCGGTCAGCTGCTTGGCCAGATACATCGCCACCTGACGCGGCCGGGCGATGGTGCGCAGGCGCTTGGGGCCGATCATGTCGGCCAGCCGGATGTTGTAATGCTCGGCCACCTTGCGCTGAATTTCCTCGATCGTCAGCTTGCGGTCGCTGGCGCGCAGGATATCGGCCAGACAGTCTTGCGCCAGATCCAGCGTGATCTCTCGCCCCACCAGAGAGGCGAAGGCAAACAGCCGGGTCAGCGCGCCTTCCAGCACACGGACATTGGTGGTGATGCGGTGGGCCAGAAACTCCAGCACGCCGGGGGTGATCTGCAATCCCCTGTATTGGTTGCGGTAAACCTCGACCTTCTGCTGAAGGATACCCAGGCGCAGTTCGTAATCCGTGGGATGCAGATCCACGACCAGGCCGCATTGCAGGCGCGATTTGATCCGGTCTTCCAAATCCTTGATCTCGCCCGGCGCGCGGTCGGCGGAAATCACGATCTGCTTGTTCTGGTCGACCAGCGCATTGAAGGTGTGGAAGAATTCTTCCTGCGTCGAATCCTTGCCGGCGATGAACTGCACGTCGTCGACCATCAGCACGTCGACCGAACGGAACAGCGATTTGAAATCCATGATCTGCTTGTCGCGCAAGGCCTGCACAAATCGATACATGAACTGTTCGGCGGACAGATACAGCACCCGCAGATCGGGCCGCCGGGCCTGCAATTCATGCGCAATGGCGTGCATCAGATGGGTCTTGCCCAAACCGACCCCACCATAAAGGAACAGGGGGTTAAAGGTGACGGGGCCGCCCTCGGCCACGCGGCGGGCGGCAGCATGCGCCAGCTCGTTCGGCTTGCCGACGACGAAACTGTCAAAGGTGAAGCGCGCATCCAGCGGAGCGCCGGGCAGGTCTTCGTCCTGCTGGGCACGCGCCCGCGCGATGCGGGCGGGTTTGGGCGCGGCGGATGCGCCCGCCGGATTGGCCTGCGGGCTGGCCACCGAAAATTCGATCCGATGCACATCGGCCCCGGCGGTGACAAGCTGGCTGCGGATATGGTCGGCGTAGTTGCGTTGCACCCAGTCGCCGAAAAAGGTTGTGGGAACCTCGAAATGCGCAACGCCGTTTTTCAGACGATCCAGCCGCAGCGGCTCGATCCAGGTCACATAGTTGTTCCGGCCCACGCGCTGCATCAGCGCTTCACGAACCTGGCCCCATGTTTCATTCGTCATCTTTTGCTCGACCTGCATGCGTCCTTCCGGGCAACGACAGCCCCGGAATCCCCCAACTTCCAAACCACTCACGGTTCACCAATCGCCGCCCTGTCTCCCCATAGCGGCAAAGACGGGTCAACATCCGGTCAAGGGGCAACAAAAGCAGGGCGCTGCGGACAGACCACAGAACCTGACCTTCTGGTCATGGCACAAAAGCGCCACGCTAACATCTTGTTCGCAAACAGAATCCGCTTTTCTTTGGCAGGCAGCCCAGCGTTCTTTGGCAGTGCGTATTCCGTCTGCGATCACGACTTGTCCCCCAAGACGAAGTGAATCGCAGGATGACGCTAGCCCGGCCACGGCGGGCTCTGCAACCGAACAACGCGCTTGACAGAGATTCCGTCACGGCGAATCCCGGCCGCGCTGGCAAAACGGCAACGGCGGGCCGAAGAGACCAGTTCAACGCCTGAAAAAGCACAGGGACGCAACCCGCAAAGGTTGCGTCCCGTCAGAAAATCCTCGCCTACAGGGGCGGTCAGGCCTTGGTCGCCAGCGCCTTCACGCGCGACGACAGGCGCGACATCTTGCGCGCAACGGTATTCTTGTGCAGCACGCCCTTGGTCACGCCGCGGGCCAGTTCCGGCTGGGCTGCTTTCAGCGCATCGGCGGCAACCGACTGGTCGCCCGAAGCGATGGCCTCTTCGACCTTGCGCAGAAAGGTGCGGATGCGCGAACGGCGCGCCTTGTTGACGGCATAGCGCGCCTCGGACTGGCGGGCGCGTTTCTTGGACTGGTCGGTATTGGCCATGGCTGGCTCCTTGCGGTCTGTTCAATGTCAATTGCACGAAAGACCGAAGGCCCGATCCTGGATCGGGAACGATTCTTGCCTAAGCGGGCCCACGCGCATGTGGGACGGGCCTATAGGCCATTCCACACGGAAAGCAAACAGGGAATCAGCGGTCCCGGAATTGCGGCTGGCGTTTTTCAAGGAAGGCGGCCATGCCTTCCTTCTGGTCGGCCGTTGCAAAGGCGGCATGGAACAGTCGGCGTTCGTGCAAGAGACCTTCCGCCAGGCTGGTCTGTTCGGCCCGGTTCACCGCCTCTTTCACCAGCATCGCGGTGATCATCGACTTCTCGGCCACCTTTGCCGCCACTTTCAATGCCTCTTCCAGCAGGGATTTCGCAGGCACCACACGCGACACCAGGCCGCAGCGCTCGGCCTCGGCCGCATCCATGAACCGGCCGGTCAGATGCATGTCCATCGACTTCGACTTGCCGACCAGGCGCGTCAAGCGTTGCGTCCCGCCCATACCGGCAACGATACCCAGGTTGATCTCGGGCTGGCCGAATTTGGCTGTATCCGAAGCGATGATGAAATCGCAGATCATCGCCAGTTCGCAGCCGCCGCCCAGACAATAGCCCGACACCGCCGCGATGATCGGCTTGCGCACCCGCATGATGGCTTCGGATTCCGGGCCGAAGAGATTGTCGAAGAACACGTCCGAAAAGCTTTTGCCCGCCATTTCCTTGACATCCGCCCCGGCGGCAAAGGACTTTTCCGATCCGGTGATGACGATGCAGCGCACCTTGTCATTGGCCTCGGCCGCCGTCACCGCCTCGGCCAGCTCCCGCATCAGCGTGGTGTTCAGCGCATTCAGCGCATCGGGCCGGTTCAGCCGGATGAGGGTGGTGTAATCCTCGATCTCGACGATCAGTGTCTGATAGGCCATGGCACGGTCCCCCCGGATGTCGCGCGGACTCCTAGCAGAGGGCGCAAGATAGGCAAGTCACCGCTGACAGTGCGGGCAGTGAAAGCTGGAGCGCCCGGATTGCACGATCCGTCCGATGATGCCGGTGCAACCGGGCGTGGTGCAGGGGTGGCCCTCGCGGTCATAGACCCGGAATGTATGCTGGAAATAGCCCAGTTCGCCATTGGCCTGCCGGTGGTCGCGCAAGGACGACCCCCCGGCCTCGATCGCTTCGGACAGCACCTCACGGATGATCGGCACCAGCCCGGCAACCTGATCTGGCCTCAACTCTCCGGCCAGCCGCATCGGTGCGATTCCGGCGCGGAACAGCACCTCGCAGACATAGATATTGCCCAGCCCCGCCACCAGATGCTGATCCAGCAGCGCCGCTTTGATCGGCGTGCGGCGGCCTTGCAGCGCGGCCACCAGATAGGCATCGTCAAAGCTGTTGCCCAAAGGCTCCGGCCCCAGTCGGGCCAGCAGCGCATGTGTCTCTGCACCTGCGGTTTCCATCAGATCCATGGCCCCGAAGCGACGCGCGTCGTTGAAGGTGACGCGGGCCCCGCCGTCCATGTCCAGCACCACATGGTCATGCTTTTGCGGCGCCGGATGATCGTGGTGGAAATCGCCCAACACCGCACCCGAAACCAGCATCCGCCCCGACATGCCCAGATGGATCAGCAGCGACTCGCCCGACGACAGATCGGCCAGGATGTATTTCGACCGCCGCCGCAGCCCCAGCACCCGCGCCCCGGTCAGCCGTTCCGCCATCCGGTCGGGCAGAGGCCAGCGCAGATCGGGGCGGTTGACCTGGGCACGGGCGATCACACGGCCATCCATCGCAGGAAGCAGGCCACGGCGAACGGTTTCCACCTCGGGCAGTTCGGGCATGAGAGACTCCTTCCGCCCCATCTTCCCGCTTCCGTCCGCCGCCGCAAGCCGACTGCGGCTATTTGCGGTTTCCCTTGTGCGGCGCGCGCGGCTATACCCCCGCTGACAGCATCCATGGGCCCAAGGCATGAGCGGCGACGAAAAGACCACGCATTTCGGCTACAAGGACGTGCCCGAGGCCGACAAGGCCGGGATGGTGCATGGCGTCTTTTCCCGCGTGGCCAGCAAATACGATGTGATGAACGACCTGATGTCGATGGGCATCCACCGTATCTGGAAGGATGCGATGATGGACTGGCTGGCCCCGCGCCCCGGCCAGCGCCTGCTGGATGTGGCGGGCGGCACCGGCGATGTGGCCTTCCGGTTCCTGAAACGCGCACCGGGGGCGACGGCCATGGTCTGCGACATGACCGAACCCATGCTGATCGAGGGCCGCAAGCGCGCCGAGGCCGAGAAACTGGCCGACAGCCTGGATTGGGTGGTGGGCGATGCCATGGCGCTGCCGTTCGAGGCGAACAGCTTTGACGCCTATACGATCAGCTTCGGCATCCGCAACGTCACCCGCATCCCCGATGCCCTGGCCGAGGCGTATCGGGTGCTGAGACCCGGCGGCCGGTTGATGGTGCTGGAGTTCAGCCAGATTCCCAACGATCTGATGCAGAAGGCCTATGACATTTACTCCTTCAACATCATCCCCACGATGGGGCAGATCGTGGCGGGCGACCGCGACAGCTATCAGTATCTGGTCGAATCGATCCGCAAGTTCCCCGATCAGGAGGCGTTCGCCGAGATGATCCGCCGGGCCGGGTTCGGGCAGGTCAAATACCGCAATCTTTCCATGGGCATCGCCGCCCTGCATTCCGGCTGGAAGATCTGACCGATGCGTGGCCCGCACAACATCTGGCGGCTGGTCCGTACCCTGGCGACGATGGAACGCACAGGTGCCATCGGTCAGGTGCTGGAGGCGATGCAGGCCCCGCCCCGGCTGCGCGCGGTGGCGCGCATCATGGGCTGGCCGTTCAAATGGATGGGGCTGCGTGGCGATCCCGGCCTGCCGCCGCTGACCCGTGCGCTGACCGCCCTTGGCCCGGCCTATATCAAGTTCGGCCAGGTGCTTTCGACCCGTCCCGACATCGTGGGCGATGAACTGGCGGGCCAGCTGAAGTATTTGCAGGACAAACTGCCGCCTTTCCCCACCGACGTGGCGAAAGCGATGGTCGAGGCGGAGCTTGCGGTAAGGGTGGACGAGGTGTTTTCCGCCTTTTCAGAGCCTGTCGCCGCCGCCTCGATCGCCCAGGTCCACCGCGCAACGATCGCCGAAACCGGGCAGGACGTTGCGGTCAAGGTGCTGCGCCCGAACATCGAGCGCGCCTTCCGCAAGGATCTGGATGCCTTCCACCTTGCCGCGCTGTGGATCGAGCGTCTGGCCCCGTTCTCGCGCCGGTTGCGGCCCACTGATGTGGTGGCGCATTTCGAAGGCGTGGTGATGGGCGAACTGGATCTGCGGCTGGAATGTTCCGCCGCGTCGGAATTCGCCGACAATACCGCAGGGGATGCCGGGCTGATCGTGCCCAAGCCGGTCTGGTCGCTGTCGGGTCGCACGGTGATGACGATCGGCTGGGCCGAAGGGATCGGGTTGAACGACATCGCCGCGATGGATGCCGCCGGGATCGACCGCGTCGCCGTGGCCGCGCGGGTGTTGCAGCTGTTTCTCAGCCATGCCTTGCGCGACGGCTTCTTCCACGGCGACATGCATCAGGGCAACCTCAAGGTTACGCCCGGCGGGGATCTGATCGCCTATGATTTCGGCATCATGGGCCGAATCGACGAATACACCCGCCGCGCCTATGCCGAGATCCTGATGGGCTTCATCCGCAAGGATTATCGCCGCGTCGCCGAGGTGCATTTCGAGGCAGGCTATGTCCCCGCAGACCGCGACATCGACGAATTCGCCCGCGCCTTGCGCGCGGTGGGAGAGCCGATCTTCGGCATGGAGGCCAGCCGGATTTCGATGGCAAGGCTGTTGTCCTATCTTTTCGAAGTCACCGAGCGGTTCGGCATGGAGACACGGACCGAACTGATCCTGCTGCAACGCACCATGGTGGTGGTCGAAGGCGTCGCGCGGTCGCTGGACCCGCATATCAACATCTGGCAAGTCGCCCGCCCGGTAGTCGAAGGGTACATCCGCAAGCATGTCGGGCCGCAGGCGGTCTTGCGTGACATGATGCTGACGGCCCGAGTCCTGGCCCGGTTCGGCCCGAAGCTGCCCGCGCTGGTCGAGGCCCAGCTGATCCGCGCCGGCAATCCGGCGGTGCCGCAAAAGCCGCCGCGCGAACGGCAAAACCTGCGCTGGTGGCCCCTGCCCGCCATACTGGTCGCCCTTGCGGCAGGGGCGCTTCTGGCACGGCTGTTCTGATCAGGGCGGGCTGCGCAGGGCGGTGATCTCGGTCGCCAAAATCTCGCGTCCACCCTCGAACACCAGCCGCACGCCACCTGCGCCGCCCCGCGCCTCGATCACGCGCCCGTAATGTTCCACGGGGTCCTCTTGCAGCACCTCGCCATCGCGCCAGCTTTCCAGCGTCAGACTGTAATGCCCCTGAGGCAGCGGGTTGCCCTCGGCATCGCCGCCAAGCCATTGGTAGAGACCGGCCGAAACCGGCATCTCCTCGCGCGAGACGGTGTTGCCTTTGGCATCCTTGATCACCAGAACCGCCCGGTCGGCATTGGCCACCGGATTGGGGGCCAGTGTCACCGGATCGCCAGTATACCAGACATCCGCCGCGGCCCGCGCCTCTTGCCCCACCCAGCCTGCCAGTTGCGACATGCCCACCAGAGAGAATTGCGCGGCCAGATTCTCCAGCAGTTCGTTTGACCGGACCGCCTGTTCGACACCGGAAAACGTGGCCAGCTGCATGGCATATTCGCTGGATTCCATCGGATTCAACGGGTCCTGGTTCTGCATCTGCACGGTCAGCATCCGCAGGAAGGTGTTGAAATCCGAACTGATCATCCCCGAACCAGCCGGGCTGGCACTGCCGGTCGTGGAAGAGGAATAGGGGTTGATGCCGGTAACGGTCATTCTGGCCTCAGATCCGAAGGTAAAGCCCGCTGACGGGCACGGGGGAAGACATGGCCGCGACAATGGGCGCGGCCGAAGGAAGCGGGTTTTCCGCACCGGATGCACCGGACGCCAGCGGTTGCGCCGGAGGATCGGCCTGCCGGTCCGCGCCGGACCAGCGGCCGAAGCTGAGATCCAACCCGGTTTGGCCCGAGGACCGCAGATCCGCCGCCAATTCGCTTGCATGGCGGCGCAGCAGGTCAAGCGTATCCTGCCGCTCGGCCGAAACCGTCATCACCAGCCGGTCGCCGTCCTGCCGCATCTCGATACGCACATGGCCCAGCTCTTCGGGGGCCAGCCGCAGCTCTGTCACCGCGCCGCCGGCAGACAGCGCCTGCAGGATCTGCACCTGTACCGGGGCAGGGGCATTCGGAGGTGCCGGATCGCTCCCCCGCAGGGGCTGAACGGGGCTGGACGGCAGGTCCGGCACCGGGTTCAGGCCGGGCATTGCCATTCCCGAAATCATGCTGCCCGATTGTGCTATAGGTGCGGCCTGCGCAGGCGGGCCGCCTTCGGCCCGCATCGCATCGGGCAGATGATCCACCGCAGCGACCCGCACATCCGCGATGACCTTCAGGACCGAATCCGGTTCGGGTCCTGCCTTCAAATCAGGGCTGACGGGCGGAACCTCAACCCTCCGTTCCGCCACCGGGCCCTGATCCGGCTGCGGTGGCGCGACAAGAGCCGCCTCGCCCCCACTTGGCCACAACGACCGCCAAAGCCTTTCCCCCCGCGCCATCGCGCTGATCTTCCCCACCGGCTCTCCGTCATCTGGACCCTCCCCCAGCTCATCGCGCGAAGACACGGGATATTCTTCGACTTGCTCAGGGGTCGGGGCCAGAAGCGCGGATGAAACACCGCGCCCTGCCGGACCAGGCAATGCCGTCGAAGAATCCGGGACGGTGGATGCGGGAACTTTGTCTGGTGCCGGGTCCCAAGCCGCTGGCGGACCATCGGGTAAGGTCAAGTCCGGCGGCGCGGTTGAGAGCGGCAGGGTAGAAGCAATCGTGGAGGCCCCCTGAATTTCCTGCGGGATCGTCGGCCAGAGATCGGAGGCCGAAGCCGGGACCGGTTCTGCGGCCTGTCCTGAACGCTGACCCGGCGTTGCGGAAGCGGAGTACAATTCAGTCTCTGACATTGCAGAAATCACCTGATCCGCCACGAAAACCTGATCGGCGGCGGCTTCCGTCTTGCGGGAACCGGAACCCGGTGGCGGCAGTATCTTTTCCAAGGTGGCATCGAAGGCGACGGGATAGGCGGGTGACAGCGCAGGCGGAAGTTCGGGGGCCCACGCACCTGCGTCATCCGCCGCGATCGCCCAAACCTGCGAATGTGGCACTGGTGCCTGGGCGGGGAAGTCCCCGTCACCTGTTGCCGCCAGGTCGGGGACAATCCCCTGCGGCTGGCCCTCTGGCATCGCTGCGACCGGCTCCCCGTCGGCACCGGACAGGACCGGCAAGGCGCCCCCGTCTTTGGTGCAAGCCATGTCGGCGCTGGTGGCAGGGTTTGCCTGAACCGTCAGAATGCCGGGTTCTGTCCATCCATCGCACGACAGGTCGGCTTCAGCAGATTCAGATGTGACGAAGGCAGGCGTGATCATGGGGGCTGCCTGAATGGCAATCATGCCAGACATCGCGTCCGGCTGGACCAGCCTGGCCGCTTCCTCCGGTTCGGCCGCTTCCTTCATCAGCGCCGTGAATCCCCAGGCTTCGGCAAGATCGGCCGCCACCGTCCCCGCCAGCGGCTGCGGCGGGGTTGCGCTTGGCAGGGGAAGACTGTGGGTGCCGTTGATCTGCGTCATACGCCTGCGACTTCTGTCTGGACTGACGCCATTTCTGCGCGAAAGGAGTTACCGGTTCTTTACCGCTTTGCCGAATAGTCGGGAAAATCCGAACGACCCACGGAGATTGCCATGGATGTCACAAGACCGGGCGCACCGATGCAGCCCATGCCCTCTCCGCCCGCCCCGGCAGAGGCGGCCCTGATGGACAGGGCAAAGGATCTGGAAGCGGGTTTTCTTGCCGAAATGCTGGGCCATGCCGGGCTGGATGCCGATTCGGATGGCAGTTTTGGCGGCGGGATCGGCGAAGAACAGTTCGCATCCTTCCTGCGACAGGAAGAGGCAAGGCTGCTGGTCGATCGCGGCGGCATCGGATTGGCCGAATCGCTGTTCCGGGCGCTGCAGGAAGGGATGAGCCATGACTGATACCGCCGGGCTGGAAGGCATTCTGGATGAAACGCGCAAGGCCCTGATGGCCGGCGATCTTGCGGCGCTGGCCGGGCTGGCGCTGGCAGCCGAACAGACCTTGACCCGGTTGAAACCGGACTGCACGCCCGAGGCCGCGGAACGGCTGGCCCAAAAAGCGCGGCGCAACGAAAGGCTGATCACGGCCGCCTTGCGCGGGATGAAGGCTGCAACCCGCCGCGTCCGGGAGCTGACCGATGACGGCCGGTTTTCGACCTATGATGCCAATGGCAGGCGAAACCAGCCCGGTCTGGCGTCTCCGGCCGCGGCAAGGCGGATCTAGGAAGGCAGGCAATCGCCTAAAATGAAACGGAAATAGCTGACACTGCCCCCCTGATATTCAGCTTTTGCTAACCTGCCCCACTTCATCCTGCCTTCCGCATCCCATGACGGGATGGCGCCCCTGAACCAAACCGGGGCAACGGCCAGAATGCTGGACCAGCCGCTTGTGGCGGCATGAAACGCTCCGCGCAAAGCGCCGGAAGCCAAGGAAGGAATGAAGGAATGTCGTCCATTCTGACGAACACCAGCGCCATGGTCGCCCTGCAAACGATGAAGGGCATCAACGCCGGCATGAACAAGGTCCAGTCCGAAATCTCGACGGGCAAGAGTGTGGGTTCCGCCAAGGACAACGCGGCGGTCTGGGCGATTTCGAAGGTCATGGAATCCGACGTCAAGGGGTTCAAGGGCATTTCGGACAGCCTGGCGCTGGGCTCATCGACGATCTCGGTGGCCCGCAAGGCTGCGGAAACAGTCACGAACCTGCTGACCGAGATGAAGGGCAAGATCGTTGCCGCCCAGGAAGACAACGTCGACCGCGCCAAGATCCAGACCGACATCGGCAAGCTGCGCGACCAGATCATTTCCGTCGTGGGGGCTGCCCAGTTCAACGGCCTGAACCTGGTCAACAATGCCGATACCGTCGACATCCTGTCCTCGCTGGACCGCAGTTCGACGGGCGTGACGGCTTCGGTCATTTCGGTTGCCGGACAGGACCTGTCGGTCGGCGGGTATGTGGCCAAGGGCGTTCTGGCCGGGTCGGACAATGCCTCGACCGACAATGACACGGCGGGCTTCCAGCTGGACAAGACCAGCGGCTCGGGAACCATCGTGATCGACGACAGCACCGATACCTTCGCCGCAGGCGACAGTATCGCGATCACCATCGGCGGCAAGGTGGCCACCTATACCGTCAGCGCCAATGACGTGGCCGCCACCACGCCGGCCGATATGGTTGCCATCGGGCTGAAGAATGCCGTCGACGCGCTGGGCATCACGGGGCTGGCGGTCGACTACGATTCCGGCACGCCCGGCACGCTGGCCTTCTCGACCGGAGACGGCACGGCAGCGCCCGAAGCGCTGTCCGACCTGACCGTCAGTGCCCAGTTCAGGAATGCCGGGTCGGGCGGCCTCGCGGCGCTCAGCGCAGTCGATGTCTCGACCGAAGCGGGCGCGACGGCAGCGCTGGGCAATATCGAAAGCATGCTGCAGACCGCCATCAATGCCGCATCCGAATTCGGTTCGGCGCAAAAGCGGATCGACATCCAAGCCTCGTTCGTGGGCGAGCTGTCGGATGCCCTCACCTCGGGGATCGGCACGCTGGTCGATGCCGATATGGAAGAGGCCAGCGCGCGGTTGCAGGCCCTGCAGGTGCAGCAGCAGCTGGGCATCCAGGCGCTGTCCATCGCCAACCAGCAGCCGCAGAATCTGCTGTCGCTGTTCCGGTAAGCGCGCGCCGGGGCCTTCGGGCCCCGGTCCTCGCCTTTCTGACTCACCCCACAACCGGAACACCTTATCATGATGCCCTATTCCAATCTTGCCTATGCCCAGCCTGCCGCACCGACGCGTACACCGCGTGCCGCAGAATACGAGGTGATTGCCCGGATCACCCGCCGGCTTTCGACGGCAGCCGCCCAGCGCCGGGAAAACCATCCGGCCTTCATCGCCGCTCTGGCCGACAACGAACGCCTTTGGTCCACACTTGCCGTCGATGTTGCCGGAGACGGCAACGGGCTGCCGCAGGCGCTTCGGGCACGTCTGTTCTATCTTTATCGCTTCACCGCCGAACACAGCCGCAAGGTCCGCGCCGAAACCGCAAGCCCCGAAGTCCTGGTCGAGATCAACACCGCCGTTCTGCGCGGGCTGCGGGGCGAAGGGGCGGCGACATGACCGGACTTGTCCTGAAGCTTGGGCCACATGAGCGGGTTCTGATCAACGGTGCCGTGATCGAGAACGGCGACAAGCGATCGAAGCTGGCGATCATGACACCGAACGCCAATATCCTGCGGCTTCGTGACGCCATCCACCCGGAAGAGGCGAACACGCCGGTCCGCCGCGTCTGTTACATCGCGCAACTGGTGTTGTCGGGGGATGCCGATCCCGCCGAGACCCGGCATCAGCTGTTGCGCGGCATCGAACAGCTGAGCCAGGTCCTGACCGATCCTGACAGCCGGTCTCTGCTCTCGCAGGCCAGTTCGGCGGTGCTGGAGGATCAGCATTATCAGGCACTCAAGGCGTTGCGCGGACTCTTGCCGCGTGAGGAGCGCCTGCTGGCTGCGGGCCGGGCATGACGTTCCAGCCGGTCATACCCTTCGGGGGCTATGCCGGCTGGGCTTTCCTGAAACGCACCATGGCGTCGCAGCAGGCCGTGCAACAGGCTGCACCCGCCACGCAAAGGGAAGAAGCCTACTTTCGCGACAGGATCGGCAAGATCGGTACGGCTGCCGATCTGGTGGCCGATCGCCGTCTGCTGGGGGTCGCCCTTGCGGCCTATGGGCTGGAGGGCGACATAAACAACAAGGCCTTCATCCAGAAGATCCTGGAAGGCGGCACCCTGACCGAGGGAAGCCTGGCCAACCGGCTGGCCAACAAGCAATATCAGAAGTTCGCCGCCGATTTCGGCTTTGGCGATTACACCGTGCCCCGCACCAGGATGTCGGATTTCGCCGACAAGACCCTGGCGCTGTATCGGACACGGCAGTTCGAGACTGCCATCGGCACACAGAACAACGACTTCCGTATCGCCTTGAATGCCGAGCGCGAGATCCAGACCCTGGCTGCAACGAACAGCAGCGAAACGGTGAAATGGCTGACCGTGCTGGGAACAGCGCCGCTGCGGCAGGCCTTTCAGACCGCCCTTGGCCTGCCGTCCAGTTTTGCCTCGATCGACCTCGACAAACAACTGACGATGATCCAGTCCAAGGCCCGCGCGACCTTTGGCGACAGCAGCATCAGCCAGTTCTCCGATCCCGCCAAGCTGGAAAAGCTGGTGCGCAGTTACATCGTCCGGGCCGAACTTAGCACGGCAACCAGCGGCACTACTGCAGCCACGACTGCGTTGCAGCTTCTGGCCAGCTTGCGGCGATGACGGGCTCCCGTTGAAATCAGTCTCTGTAATGGCGTTTCCTGCAGAGACTATCCCCTTAGGCTCAGGACCCATTGATGTTGCTGCTTGGGCGTGATTCAGGCTCCGTGAGGAGACTGAACGATGAGCAACCTTTTCTGGCTGACGGACGCGCAGATGGCGCGACTTCAGCCGTTCTTTCCGAAG
>Ga0209570_1000142_pt1 | contig 154406 bp, 145 predicted proteins | sample EBPBio172007_DNA_FD_185861 | JGI IMG/M metagenome (GOLD analysis project Ga0209570, IMG submission 185861) | Wastewater treatment Type I Accumulibacter community from EBPR Bioreactor in Madison, WI, USA - Reactor 1_9/17/2007_ DNA (SPAdes)... | ecosystem: Engineered > Bioreactor > EBPR >... | reverse complement strand
CAAAACGATCTCAATACCGCCCCATGTAATCAACTCCAAGGGGCCCGGTCGCGGGGTAGAGCAGCCCGGTAGCTTGTCAGGCTCATAACCTGAAGGTCGCAGGTTCAAATCCTGCCCCCGCAACCAAAATACCACCAAAAAACCGCGCTAGAGCATGATGACGCTACACGGAAGCCGCGCTGAACGGGCAGGCCGAGGCTATCGTGACGCATAACGTCAAGGATTTCCGCCCGGCGCTCGCGCTGGGCGTCACCATCGCAACGCCGGGAGAGATCGTCAGGAGACTGAACACATGACTCAGACCCAACGCTACAAATATCCGCTGCAATTGCCGCAGTCGCTCAAGGAGACGGCGGCGCGGCTGGCGCAGGAGGACGGCGTGTCGCTCAACCAGTGGATTGTCTCGGCGGTCGCACAGAAGATCGGCGCGGTGGAGACGGCGGCCGATTTCCTGAAGGCGCGCGCAGGCACGGCGAAGCTCGGCGACCTGACCCGGCTTCTGGACCGGGCGCCGGATGTTCCGCCGGCGCCGAAGGATGCCATCAGGGACTGACCGAACGGAGACCATGCCATGACCCGCGCCGCCCTTTATGCTCGCTATTCGGACGACAAGCAGAACGGGGCGTCCATCGAGGACCAGTTCCGGCTTTGCCGTGAACATGCTGCGCGGGCACCTTGGCTTCCTCCGAAACTGCCCGAACCCACTTGCCGAGCGTCGAAAGCCCGATCCCCAAGTCAGACGCAACCTGACGCCGTGTCAGGCCGCTGGTGAGCGCGATGCGCACCGCATCCCGCTTGAACTCGTCGCTGTGTATCGCTGCCATATCCGGTCTCCTTGATGGTGAGTATCGCTCTCAATAGACCGGAACAGAACCGGCGCAGGTCCAAACCAATGACGAAGACCGGCAGCAGCTCAACAAAGGCGGTCCTGATCCTGGAGAAATCCAGACCAGGATCATCTTCGGTCGATCAGTGGAGACCGAACTCGGCCATCAGTCTTCGGCGCATGGCGACAAAGCTGGCTTCGCTCCGGTCCCTGGGGCGCGGAAGTGTGATGTCGATCAGCCGCGGGGCAGCCCCCTGACCCTTCGGCAGCACCAATACCCGGTCGGCCAGGAAGATCGCTTCTTCCAGGTCATGGGTGACGAGGATCATTGTCACTTTCTCTTCGCGCCAGATCCGGGAGAGTTCCTCCTGCATGATCAGCTTGGTCATGGCGTCCAGCGCGCCGAGCGGTTCGTCGAGGAGCAGGATTTCCGGTTGTACGGTCAGGCCGCGGGCAATACCGACCCGTTGCGCCATGCCGCCGGAAAGCTGGCGGGGATAGGCGGTTTCGAACTCGGCAAGGCCGACAAGGCGGATGTAGTGGCGAGCGCGGATTTCTGCGGTAGAGCGCGAGGTGCCGCGCATCTCCAGCCCGAAGGCGACGTTGCCCAGCACCGTGAGCCAGGGCAGAAGGCGCGGTTCCTGGAAGATGATCGCCCGCTCGGCACCCACGCCCCGGACCGAGTGGCCGTCGATCAGAACCTCACCCCGGTCGGGGGTTTCCAGCCCCGCCAGAACCCGCAGCAGCGTGGTCTTGCCGCAGCCGGACGGGCCGACGATGGCCAGCGCCTCGCCACCCTGCACGTCAAGGCTAAGATCACGCAGGACCTGCAAGGGTTGGCCATTCAGCGCGAAGGACTTGGAGAGGTCACGCACCGTGACCTCTCCAAGTCGGATGCGGGTTTCTGCACCCATGATCCGCCCCTCAGTTCGTGACCGGGGCTTCGCCCGTCACATAAAGGATGTCCTTGGCCACAAGCTTGCCTGCGGGAACCGCACCTTCGCGTTCCAGCACGTCGATCCAGAACTGGATGTCGCGTTCGACCGGCAGACCGCCTGCCCGCACGCCATAGCCGGCGAAATACTGCGCCACCTCGGCATTCTCGTCGCGTTCGGCCAGCACACGCGCGAAGATTGCCTTGGTTTCCTCGGGGTGTTCGCGTGCATAATCCAGTGCCTTGACCGAACCTTCGACAAAGGCCTTGGCCTCGGCGGGGTGTTCGGCGATCCAGTCGCGGCGCAGGACGACGAAGCCGCCTGCGATCTCGCCCAGCACGTCGGTATCATCGAAGACGGCGCGAAGGCCCCCGGTCTTCAGCGCGGCGCCGGTGAAGGTGGTCTGCCAGTAGCCGAAAGCCGACACATCGACCTGACCCGACCGCAGCACCTGTTCCAGTTGCGGTCCCGGCACGACGATCAGGTTGGCGGCGTCTTCCGGCAGACCCTTCTGGTGAAGCGCCTCGCGGACGGTGTAGTCGAGATGCGCGCCAAGGGTGTTGACGGCGATGGTCTTGCCCACGATGTCTTCGATGGACTTGATCGGGCTGTCTTCCAGCACATAGAAGACCGACTGCACTTCATCGTTGATGCCGTTCGAAGGGTAGGCCGCGACAAAATCGTTCCCCGCAGCGATGGAGTTCAGCACCGCTGCCGTTGCGGCCGAACCAAGTTCGACGCTGCCGCCGGCAAGGGCGACAAGCGAGGCTGGGCCGCCCTGGGCATAGCCCACATTTTCCAGCGTGATGCCGGTGCCGTCGAAATAGCCCAGTTCGGCGGCAAGCTCATGTGCCGACAGGCCGCCCTGGCTTGCAAGATAGCGGATCGTCACGTCGGCCCAGGCCGGGGTGAGTGTAAAGCCAAGCGTGGTCGAAAGCGCGAAAGTGCGGAAGAGTTTCATGGTCATGTCCTTTGGTTGGCTGCGGATTATCGGGTCAGTTCGGCCCAGCGGCAGAGGCGGCGCTGAAGCGTGACAAGGGCGGTGTTGGCGAAAAGGCCAAGGGCGGCAAGCAGCAGGATTGCGGCGAACATCTGGGGGATCTGGAAGTTGTACTGGGCGTTCATCACCTGGAACCCCAGCCCCTTGTTCGCACCGATCATCTCGGCCGCGATCAGTAGGAGGAGCGCGGTCGTTGCCGACAGGCGCAAGCCGACAAAGATCGGCGGGACGCTGGCGGGCAGGATGACCCTGCGGAAGATCGTCAGGCGCGACGCGCCGAAGGTGGTGGCCATCTCGATCAGCTTGCGGTCCACCTCTTTCACGCCGCCGACAGTCGCCAGCAGGATCGGGAACAGCGTGGCCCAGAAGATGACGAAGACCTTCGATGCCTCGCCCAGCCCCAGAAGCAGGATGAAGACCGGATAAAGCGCCAGCGCCGAGGTCTGGCGGAAGAATTGCAGGATCGGGTCCAATGCCTGTTCGAATGCGCGGATCTGGCCCATGAGCAGGCCCAGCGGAATGCCAAGGCCAATGGCCGCAGCAAAGGCCAGGCCGGATCGTTGCAGACTGATGGCGATGTCGTCCAGAATCGCGCCGCCGGAAAGACCCTGCCAGAGCGCGGCAAGGATGGCATCGAGTGGCGGAAAGACGGTCGGGTTGATCCAGCCTTGCGTGGCACCGATCTGCCAAAGCGCAAGGAATCCGATCAGCAGCCCATAGCGGCGCAGGCCCGCCCGTGCGCTTGCCTCCCCCCGGCGCAACAGCGCCGCGCCGGGGGGCACTTCGACAGAGACAGAAGGGGAGGACTCGAGGCTCTGGAAGGTCATCGGATCACTCCGCCGCATGGGCCGGGCGCCGCGCGAGCGCCCAGCGGTTTTCGGGGAAGGGCAGGCCCAGGTTCTCGCGCAGGGTCCGACCTTCGTATTCGGTGCGGAACAGGCCACGGCGTTGCAGTTCGGGGATCACCAGATCGACGAAATCGGTCAGGCCGGTCGGCAGCCAGGGCGGCAGGATGTTGAAGCCATCGGCACCTTCGTTTCGGAACCAGTCCTCCAGCGTGTCGGCGATCTGCACCGGCGTTCCCACCACGGTGAAATGGCCCCGCGCCGAGGCGACATGCTGATAGAGCTGACGGATGGTAAAGCCGTTCTCGTCCGCGATCTGCCGGATCAGAGCCTGCCGGGATTTCATGCCCTCGGTCGGGGCAACCGGCGGCAGCGGGCCGTCAAGATCGGTCCCGGTCAGATCAAGGGTGCCTCCGGTCAGGCCCTTGATCAGCGCGATACCGTCTTCTTCAAGGATCAGCCCGGTCAGTCGGTCGTATTTCTCGCGCGCTTCGGCCTCGGTCCGGCCGATAAAGGGCGAGACGCCGGGCATGATCAGGATGTGGTCGGGGTTGCGGCCAAGACCGCGGGCGCGAGCCTTGATGTCGCGGTAGAATTCCTGCGCCGTGTCCAGTTTCTGATGCGCGGTGAAGATCACCTCGGCCGTCGCCGCGGCAAGGCCGCGACCGTCGTCCGACTGCCCGGCCTGCACGATGACCGGATGGCCCTGCGGCGAGCGGTTGACGTTCAGGGGCCCGCGGACCTTGAAATGCTCTCCTTTGTGGTCGGTGTAATGCACCTTCTCGGGGTCGAAGAACCGGCCCGTTTCCCGGTCGCGGATGAAGGCGTCGTCCTCGAAACTGTCCCACAGTTTCTTGACGACATCGACATGTTCCGCTGCGCGCCGGTAGCGGAAGGCATGCGGATGCTGCTGGTCAAGGTTGAAGTTGTGCGCGGCGCTTTCCGTCGCGGTCGTCACCACGTTCCAGCCCGCACGCCCCTCCGAGATCAGGTCCAGCGAGGCGAATTTCCGAGCAGTGTTATAGGGCTCTTCGTAGGTGGTCGAGGCGGTTGCGATGAAGCCGAGATGCTTCGTCAACGGTGCAAGCGCGGAAAACAGCGTCACCGGCTCGAACCCCGCCACCTTGGCATTTCCGCCCTCGATCCCGCCGCCAAAGGCGATGGCCAGGCCGTCGGCCAGGAAATAGGCGTCGAACAGTCCCCGCTCGGCCTCTTGCGCGAGTTCAAGGTGAAAGGCGAAGCTGGTCGCCCCATCGGCGGGGCTGTCAGGGTGGCGCCAGGCGGCGATATGCTGGCCGCCACCGGGAAGGAAGGCGCCAAGGCGGATCTTGCGGGTCATGGTTTCTCTCCTTTGTAGCGGTCAGGGGGCGGGTTTGATGCGCGGACGGCTATGCGCACCGGTCACGCCCACCGGGACATCTCCGGCAATCGTCACCCGGCGGACGACGCGATGCGCATCGCCGTAATCGTTCACCGCCAGATGCTGCGTCGCCCGATTGTCCCAGATCACAACGTCGCCCGCCTGCCAGCGCCAGCGCACGGTGTTTTCGGGTGCGGTGACATAGGCCTGGAACAGTTCGTAAGTCTTTTGCGATTCATCCCTCGCCAGCCCCTCGATCCGCTGGACGAAGCTGCCGAGAAGAAGGTTGCGTTCCCCCGTCTCCGGGTGGACGCGAACCACCGGATGCTCGGTCTCGTAGACGGTCGAGGCGAATACCTCGGCATGATACTTCTGGTCGATATCGCGCGATCGGGGCCTCAGCGCCGCATAGTCATAGGCGTTGGAGTGGATGGCGGTCAGGCTGTCGGCCAGCTGCTTCAAGGGGGCGGGCAGGTCGTCATAGGCCGTGGCGGTATTGGCCCAGATCGTGTCGCCCCCGACCGGCGGAATCACGACACCGCGCAGGACCGAGGCCTTGGGATAGGCTTCCACAAAGGTCACGTCGGTGTGCCACTGGTCGGCCCGTCCTCCACCCTTGCTGGAGTTCAGTTCCAGGATGGAAGCCGTCCCTGAAACGATGGCCTGCGTCGGATGCGGTGCCAGCGGGCCAATACGCAGGGCAAAGCGTTCCTGTTCACCGTCGTCCAAGTGGTCCTGCCCCCGGAAGAACAGGACCTTGTGGCGCAGAAGTTGCTGCCAGATGGCGTCGATCACCGGCTGCGGCAAATCGCCAGCAAGGCGCAGATTGCGGATTTCCGCGCCGATCCGGGCGGTCAGGGGCACGATGTCGTCTTGCGGGATGATCGCGGCAAAGCTTTCGTGGCGGGTCATCTTTGGGGTCCTTTCGGGGATGGGAAGGCCGGTCCCGGCCAGCAGGCTGCCGGGTTCAGGCTGTTCTGAAGGTGGTTCGCGTCAGGCGGCGGTGGCGGTCGGGATGCGGGTCAGCCGGGCAGAAAGCTGCTCTGTTGCGCGGTCGATCCGGGCGAGAAGTGCCGCAGAGGCAGGCAGGCCATCGGTGAAGTCGGAAGCGGTGGCATAGACGCCGGTCGGCACTGTCGCCGCCTCGAAGAAGCCGAACAACGGGCGCAACTGGTGTTCGATCACCAGCGCATGCTTCTCGCCACCGCCGGTCGCGGTCAGCAGCACCACTTTGCCTGCCAGGGCAGCGGGGTCGACAAGGTCGAAGAGATGCTTGAAAAGACCGCTATAGCTGCCCTTGTAGACCGGACTGCCGACCACAAGCGCATCTGCCGCCAGGATCGAGGCGACGATGGCGGCAGAGGCTGGCTCCAGATCTTCCAGCCTGGCAGCTGCGCCAAGTCCGGGCTGGATGTCAGTCAGATCATAGGTTACGGCAGTCGCCCCAAGACGCGCGGCGCTGCGGACGGCGACAAGGTCGACCAGCGCGCGGGTCTTTGACGGGCGGCTCAGGCTTCCGGCAAATCCGACGATGCGGAGGGGCATGGGGATCTCCAATTAACGATTCATCTTGTCGTGTAATCTGCCGGGATATGGAATCTGTGACCATTCCAAAGATCATGGCGTTTGGAGCAGGAACGGTTTCATGAACCACGGGGAAAGAGAGTATTGATCCCGAATACCCGATCGCGGTCAGAGGCGGATGCCCGCAAGCATGGTGGCACATGGCGACGGGTCTGGTGCAAGAGCTACATCCGGCGCGTCATGGATCAGGCCTCGTGATGCGGCTGTGACATGGCCGCGGGCCGGGATGGCGATGATCGGCGACAGGCCGTGAACCGATTTCACAGCAGGTTCGCGCAGGGCCAGCGGAACCTCGGCCCGTGGGCCTGCACATGACATTTCATCCGGCTTCGCCGATGTAGCCATGGGCAGGCCGCAGCGGTTCAATCCCGTCAGGCGAAGATCGACCGCAGCCGCGCGTGGTCCAGTGCCCGGCAGGTGGCCCCCTCGGGCTTGACCGTGGGCACGTCCTCGCCGGCGACCAGGGCATTGACCACCGCTTCCTCGATCGCCTGCACGGCCCCGAGATACAGCCCGTCCAGCAGGTCGATGTTCAGTTCGTGCCGCGTCACCACGGCCTCGGCGAATTGCGGCATCGGGCCGGGATTGGCGGTCGACAGGGCCAGGAAGATGTCACCCGAATTGTTGCCCCCCGGCGTGCCGCCGCGGCCGATGCCGATGGCGGCGCGTTTGGCCAGTTGTTTCAGCGCCAGCCCGGACAAGGGCGCATCGGTGGCCACCACCACGATGATCGACCCCATCTCGGCCGAATAAAGCGCATCCTCCGGCATAAGCGCGCCCACAGGACGGCCCAGGATGGTCAGCCAGGGCCGGATGCCGTGATTGGCCTGCACCAGCGCCGCGACGGTGAACATCTGCCCGCCCAGCATGACCCGGCGGGATGAGGTGCCGGTGCCACCCTTGAATTCATAGGCGATCATGCCGTTGCCGCCGCCGGTCGATCCTTCGGCCACCGGGCCGGTGCTGCGCGCCTCAAGCGCCGCGATGGCGTGTTCGGGCTGGACGTGCAGCGCGTTGATGTCGTTCAGCACGCCGTCATAGGTTTCGGCCACCACCGGCATGGCCCAGGCGTGATGCGTGCCGAAGTAATCGGCATAATGGTCGATCATCCAGCGGGTCGCGCCCGTATGTGCGGCACCGACGCCATGGGTGTTGGTGATCAGCACCGGGCCGAGGAAATAACCCGCATCGTTGATCCAGTGCGTTCCCGTCATCTCGCCATTGCCGTTCAGGGCGTAGTGCCCGGCCCAGACCGGCTGCGGTTCGGTTGCCGGGCGCGGCAGGATGGCGGTGACGCCGGTGCGCATCTTCTTTGCCGGATCGGTCAGCGTGCAGAAGCCCACCGCCACCCCCGGCACATCGGTGATGGCGTTCAGCGGCCCCGTTGTGCCGGGAAAGGGCAGGCCAAGGTCGCGGGCGCGCGGGCGGGCGGGCGTGGTCATTCAGTCGGTCTTTCTGGAGCGGAGCCAAAGGCCAAGGGCGGCGATCACCACCGAGGCTAGGATGATCAGGGTTGCGATGGCGTTGATCTCGGGCTTCACGCCGCGCCGGATCATGCCGAAGATGAAGACCGGCAGCGTGGTGTCGCCGGTGCCCGAGACGAAATAGGTGATGACCAGATCGTCCATCGAGATGACAAAGGCCAGAAGCGCCCCGCCCAGGATGCCGGGGGCAAGCTGCGGCAGCAGCACCTTGCGCAGCGTGACCCATTCGCTTGCGCCCAGGTCGGCCGATGCCTCCTCCAGCGCGGGGTCGATCCCGGCGATGCGCGCCTGCACGATGATGAAGACGTAAGAGGTCAGAAAGGTGCAATGACCGATGATGATGGTCAGCATCGACAGGTTCATGCCGATGGTGACGAAGAAGATCAGCAGGCCGATGCCCAGAACGATGTCGGGCATCATCATCGGCAGCAGCAGAAAGCCGTTGTAGAACCCGCGGGCGCGAAAGCGGTAGCGCGCCAGCGCGATGGCCGTGGCGGTGCCGATCACGGTCGAGATCGTGGTGGTGAACAGCGCGACCGTCAGCGAATTGCGCAGCGCCGCCAGCATCTGATCGGTGCTTTCGATATAGGCGGCGCGGTTCGACACATCGGTGGTGCGGTCCGACAGGCCGAACAGGCCCGCATACCAATCCAGCGTGAAACCGTCCCAGATCATCATGTTCACCGGGTTGGCGTTGAACGAATAGCCGATGATCACGAACAGCGGCGCATAGATGAAGGCGAAGAACAGCAGCGAAAACGCGGTCAGCGCCGCTGTGCCGATGGGGTTACGCATGGCCGCCCGCCTTTCTGGCGCGGGTGACGGCCACCAGCAGCGTGATCAGGACCACGGTCATGATGATCATCGACAGCGCCGATCCGAAGGGCCAGTTGCGGGCCGACAGGAACTGTTGTTCCACCAGATTGCCGATCATCAGCCCCTTGGCCCCGCCCAGCACATCCGGCACCACGAAATTGCCGACCGAGGGGATGAAGACGATCACCGCCCCGCCCATGATGCCCGGCAGGGTCTGCGGCAGGACGACCTTCAGAAAGGTCTGCACCCGGTTGGCGCCAAGATCCAGCGACGCCTCGATCTGCGCGCGGTCAAGGTTGTCGATCGCGGCGTAAAGCGGCAGGAACATGAAGGGGACCATGACATAGACCATCCCCAGCACCACCGCCGTGGGGGTGTAAAGGATTTCCAGCGGCTGCGAGATCACCCCCAGCCACAAAAGGACAGTGTTCAGCAGGCCCGTCGGCTTCAGGATCAGAAGCCAGGCGTAAAGCCGCACGATCAGGCTGGAAAAGAACGGCAGCGTGATCAGGAACATGAACACCAGCCGCCAGCGGTCGGACAGGCGCGACACCCAGAAGGCGACCGGGTAGCACAAGAGCAGCGTCAGCACGACCGTCAGCAGGGCAAAGGACAGCGACCGCAGCAGGATCTGCAGGTAGATCGGTTCGAATATCTCGATGAACCCGTCAGCCCAGCCGAAGATGCGGCCATAGTTCCAGTGATAGAAGGACCATTCCACGCCACCATAAAGACCGGGGGACAGGACCGAGAACACCGCGATGATCAGCAGCGGCAGCAGGAAGAAGACACCGAGGAACAGCGTCACGGGCGTCAGCAAAAGCCCAAGGGCGACGGATTGGCGGCGCATCGCCATCACGCGCCCTCCAGCACATGCACGCGGGCGGGATCATGCGCCAGATGCACGGCCGCGCCTTCGTCAAACCCCGCGCCGTCGCGGGCGATGACACGGATGTCCGGTCCGCCCGCCTGCGGGGCGATGAACAGGTAAAGGTCCGATCCCAGATAGACCGCGCGGCTGACGGTGCCGGGAATGCCGCTGTCCGACAGGGTGAAATCGGCGGGCCGCAGGATGGCGGTGACACGTTCCCCGGCCGTGCGGCCGGTGGCGGGCAGATGCAGCGGCAGCCCTTCGGCGGTGCGGGCAAGCGCGGTCGCACCTTCGATCCGGTCCACCGTCACCGGGAAAAGATTGGTCTCGCCGATGAATTCCGCGACAAAGCGGTTGCGCGGGTGGCGGTAGATGTCGCGCGGAGTGCCAATCTGTTCGATCCGGCCCGCCCGCATCACCACGATCCGGTCACTCATCGTCAGGGCTTCTTCCTGATCATGGGTGACGAAGATGAAGGCGATGCCCAGCTCATGTTGCAGGGTCTTCAGCTCCAGCTGCATCTGCTGGCGCAGATTGCGGTCAAGGGCGGACAGCGGCTCGTCCAGCAGCAGAAGCCGGGGTCGGGCGATGATGGCGCGGGCCAGCGCCACGCGCTGCCGCTGACCTCCCGACAACTGGCCCGGTTTGCGGGCCCCCATGCCGGACAGGCCGACCTTGGCCAGCGCCTCGGCCACCTGGGCATCACGGTCGGCGCGGGGCAGGCCCGCCACCTCAAGCGCATAGCCGACGTTGCGGGCAACGGTCATGTGACCGAAAAGCGCATAGCTTTGGAACACCGTGTTCACCGGGCGGCGGAACGGGGGCAGGGCTGTCAGGTCCGCGCCGTCCAGCCGCATGGTGCCGCCATCCAGCGTCTCGAACCCCGAGATGGCACGCAGAAGCGTGGTCTTGCCGCAGCCGGAGGGGCCCAGCAGGGTGACGAATTCATTGGCCCCGATGTCCAGATCCACCCCGTCCAGGGCGGCCAGCAGGCCGCCCTCTGGGGTTGCGAAGGTTCGCCGCGCCCCGCGGATTTCCAGAAGACTGGTCATCCTGCGTCACTGCGCAGTGCGGATGGTGTTCCAGGCCCGGTCGTAGAATTTCAGCGCCGCGCCGATGTCTTCGAAGATCTGCAGCCGGGCCAGCGTTTCAGGGCCGACATTGATGTTCGGGTTGGACTTGATGATGTCGGGCGTCAGCTCATTCGCGGGGATGTTCGGCGTGCCGTTGAACTGTTGTGCCACGTTCAGCGCGGCGATTTCCGGCTTCAGGTAGAACTCCAGGAATTTCTGCGCATTTTCCTTGTTCGGGGCCGAAGCCAGAACGCAGATGTTTTCCTGATACATCGTGCCGCCTTCGGCCGGGATCACATACTTGATGTTGGGCGTTTCGGTGAAGAAGACATTGCCGCCGACGAAGAAATGCCCGGCTGCGATGTCGCCTGCGGTCAGCAGCGGCGGCACTTCATAGGTAAAGGCCGAAATTGCCGCCTTGTGGGCAAGGATGGCATCCGCCGCCGCCTGCACCGCCGCCGGATCGTCGCTGTTGACCGGGGTTCCGTTCATGAAATGGCCGATGGCGATGACTTCGCGCATGTCGTCCAGCAGGGTGATCTTGCCGCCGGTCTTTTCCGGCACCGCGAAGAAATCGGCCCAGCTGGCGATCGGGCCGGTCACATCCTCGTTGTAGAAGATGCCGACCGTGCCCCAGGCATAGGGCAGGCAGTATTCGCTGGCCGGGTCTTCCTTGGCGCGCAGGAAGGCCGGGTCGATGTTCTTGAAATCGGGATGCGCATTGATGCCGGTCTTTTCCAGCAGGCCCAGCTTGATCATGATGTCGTTCATGTGGACCGACGGAAACACGATGTCATAGCCGGTCGCCCCGGCCTGGATCTTGGCCAGCATCTCTTCGTTCGAGGAATAGGTGTCCAGCGTCACGGCAATGCCGGTTTCCTCGGTGAATTTCGTCAGCACCTCGGGGTTGATGTAGTCGCCCCAGTTGTACAGCGAGAGCGTTCCTTCCGCCCCGGCCATTCCGGCGGCAAGGACAAGGGCAGAGGCGAATCCGACGGCTTTCATGATCTTCTCCCGGTTGCTGCCTTCTGGCCGGGCCGCTGGGTCGAAAAGGCTTGGCGGCGACGACTCGGGCATGTTATCAATATGACAGAACGCTACCATTCATAAATAATGATGTAAACTCTGTCATGAACGATCTGCCCTTTCCGCCGGAAGACTCTCCGCTTGCTGCAAGATTGCGCAGCATTTCCGGTGCCTTGACCAAATCCGAGGCGATCATTGTCCAGTGGCTGATCCTGAACGAGACGACGCTGGGGCTGGAAACCGGGGCTTCGATCGCGGCCAAGACCGGCGTCAGCGAAATCACGGTCAGCCGGTTTCTGAAACGCGCGGGCTACCGCGGGCTTCAGGGGCTGAAAGAGGATTTGCAGGCGGCGCTTGTGCATGCCCATGTCTCGCCCAGCGACCGCTATTTCCGGCTGTTGGACAGCGAGATCGGCGCCATCCTCAAGCGCGATGCCGATGCCGTGCTGGCCCTGGCGCATGAGGTCGAAAAACCGGCCTGGGCGACGGCCATCGACATCATCGCCGCCGCAGATGAAGTCTATGTCACCGGCTTTCAGACCGTTCGCGGCATTGCCGAGGATTTCGCCCGCCGTCTTGCCATCGTGCGCGGATCGGTGCGCTTCCTGTCGCCGCATGACGGCGGACTGGTGGAATGGATCCCCTCGTTCCGCCGCGCCGAGGAAAGGCGCTGTCTGGTGATGGTCGACATGGCCCCCTATGCCCGCGAGGCGCAGCACATCCTTCAGATGGCACGGCAGCTTGGGATGCAGACGGTGATGGTGACGGATGAGCTGAACACCTGGGCCAGCGCCGAGACGCCGTTCGTCTTTCACGTCACCACAAAGGTGGATGCCTTCCTGGAAAGCACCGGCCCGATGACCACGCTGATGAATGTCATCATCCACGATGTCGCCGGGCGCGCGCCGGACAAGGCCCGCAAGCGGATCAAAGACTGGCCGCCGATCATGCGCGGGCTGGGCTTGTATTGAGTGCCGGGCCCGGCCACAGTGGCGCAGACAGGAACAGGGGCAGGGTGCGGGAATGGTGCTGGGAACGTCGGACAGTCCTGCGGCGGTTGCCTCCGGGGCCTCGGTCAGCATCGCCGAGGAAAGCCCGCTGACCGAGGATCTGGCCCTGCTGTTCCAGCGCCATACGGCGGACATGCATGCCGACACCCCGCCCGAGTCGATTCACATGATGGATCGCGGCCAGTTGGCCGTGGCCGACATCCGTTTTTTCGTGCTGCGCGACCGGGGGCAGCCGATGGCGATGGGGGCCTTCAAGCGGATCGAGCCGGGCCATGCCGAGATCAAGTCGATGCATGTCCTGACCGAGGCGCGCGGCAGGGGGCTGTCAAAGGCCATGCTGGCGCATCTGATGGCCGAGGCCAGGGCGGCGGGGATCGGACGGCTCAGCCTGGAAACCGGGGTCCAGCCGGGCTTTGCCGCGGCACGGGCGCTGTATGAGCGCGCAGGTTTCGAGGAATGCGCACCCTTCATCGGCTATGCCGAGGATCCGAATTCGGTTTTCATGACGAAACGGCTGGTCTAGAAAGACCCGACGGTTCCGTAGCTCAGCTGGATAGAGCAGCTGCCTTCTAAGCAGCGGGTCGAGGGTTCGAGTCCTTCCGGGGCCGCCATCTTGCCTTGTTTTGTGCCAATGCGGCATGGGTGCGTGCGAAAACCGTTTTTAGTGTGCATCTCCTGCCGAGCGGGTTTTTCAGAATGGCCGATGGGACTGCTTCGCCACGGCGCGGCCTGGTCGAAAAGAGCCCATTGCGGACGGTTGGGATTGGGAAGCAACGGAAGGCCAACGCCCGACCGCGGGTGGGCGCCTCCAACGATGCGCAGGCAGCGCTTTATGGTGCGGTCTCTCCTGTGGCCTGAGCGGAGGGCCAACGGCGCAGAAGCGCCCGCCCATGGGGCGGTCGGGCGCTGGCCGGGGCGGCTGACGCCGCTGTTAACCCGGCCGGGACATCATTCCGAAGGACAGTGACAGGAACCCCATTCGCACCGTCCGCTGCGTCCCGCAAAGCAGACATACTACGACCTTGCCCCTGTCAGGCAGGATCCCGCGACGGCCCGCCCGCCCCCGGCATCACAGCCCCTCGAACGAACAAAGGGTGTGAACATCCATCCCCATCGCCTCCAGCTTGCGGTGGCCGCCAAGGTCGGGCAGGTCCACCACGAAGGCGCAGCCGATCACTTCGCCGCCCAGCCGTTCGACCAAGCGGATACCGGCCTCGGCCGTGCCGCCTGTGGCCAGCAAGTCATCGACCACCAGCACCACCTCGCCAGGCTGCAGGGCATCGTCATGCACTTCGACCACGGCATCGCCATATTCCAGCTTGTAGGCCTGGCTGATGGTCTGGCCCGGCAGCTTGCCCTTCTTGCGGATCGGCACGAAGCCGGTGGACAGCTGATGCGCTACCGCCCCGCCCAGGATGAAGCCCCGCGCCTCAAGCCCCACCACCTTGTCGATCCGCATCCCGGCATAGGGCGCAAGCAACTGGTCGATGCACATGCGAAAGCCGCGCGGATCGGCAAAAAGCGTGGTCACATCGCGGAACAGGATGCCTTCATGCGGGAAATCGACGATGGTGCGGATGTAATCCTTGACGGTCTTGTGCATGGAATCCCCATGGAAATGGCCTGTCGTCGATAGCATCCGTGCCGCAGGCCAGACAAGCGCGCCGACAGGGCGCGGTGACGGGGCGCGGTGACAGGTCAGGGCCGCAGGGGATACAGCCAGCGCAGGAGCCTGGCATCCTGCCCGGCGATCCGCGTGGTCGCGTTCGAGGTCTGGGACAGGATCGAGACGCCCTCATAGGCCGCCCCGTCGATGTCAAAGCGTGGACCCAGGGTCTGGAACACCTCTTCCAGCACCACCGATTCCATGTCTTCGGGCAGGATGGCGGTGGAAATCAGGATCGTCGCTTCGGTGATCTCGTTGCGGCCGTTCCACCAGAAGGTCATGTAGCCGACGCCCATGATGCCGGCGGCCGAGACGCCCGGCTCATCGGTCATGATGTCGCCGTTCAGCCGCAGGCTGGGCATGACCCGGATGTCGGCGGCGCGGCCGCGGGCATCGTCGCGGCGGATGCGGAGGCCCGCGCCGGAGCGGTTGATCTCGCGGATCGCATGGTCCAGCGTCTCGTCAAGATGGGCGGCAAAGCCATCTGGCGTTTCCACCGCATCCGGCAGGAACGCCAGCGTGATCACGCTGCGCCGCCAGCGCAGTGTCGGCCCGGCGCAGTCGCCCCCCGGCGGTGCGCCGCAGGTGGCAAGGCGAAAGAAGTCGCGGTCGCTCAGCAGTGTTTCGGCCAGGATGCCATCCGAATCCTCGGCGGATGCGGCGGCACCGGCCAGCGCCAGCAGCAGGGAAAGGGCGATGCTGCGCAGGATCACAGCACACGCGCGGCCACGGCATCCAGCCGGGCCATCAGATCGGGGTCGCGCCGGTCGGGGGCGGTCATCAGGGCATGGGTCAGGGCACGGTCGCAGCCATGCGGGCAGGGCGCGCGGTCGGCCCCCAGCAGCGCAGGCAGATGCGCGACCGTGGCGCGGGCGGCATCGGCATTGGCCGTCAGCGTGGCAATGACGGCGGCCACATCCACTGCGTCATGATCGGGGTGCCAGCAATCGTAATCCGTCACCATGGCCAGGGACGCATAGCAGATCTCGGCCTCACGGGCCAGTTTCGCCTCGGGCATCCCGGTCATGCCGATCACATCTGCCCCCCATTGCCGGTAAAGGCGGCTTTCGGCCAGGGTTGAAAACTGCGGCCCCTCCATCGCCAGATAGGTGGCACCGTCATGCACGGTCTTGCCCGCCGCCCGCGCGGCTTTGGCGGCGGCCGCGCCCAGGCGGGGGCAGGTCGGATGGGCAAGGCTGACATGGGCCACGCAACCGGGGCCGAAAAAGGATGTCTCGCGCGCAAAGGTGCGGTCGATGAACTGATCGACCAGCACGAAATCGCCGGGGACGAAATCCTCGCGCAGCGATCCGACGGCCGAGACGGCGACAAGATCGGTCACGCCCAGCCGCTTCATCGCGTCGATATTGGCGCGGTAGGGGATCGAGGACGGCGAATGCACGTGGCCGCGGCCATGACGGGGCAGGAAGGCCATCGGAATGCCGTTCAGCCGACCGCAGAGGATGTCATCCGACGGTCTGCCCCAGGGGGATTTGACCTTGACCCAGGATGCGCCCTCCAGCCCTTCGATCTGATAGACGCCCGATCCGCCGATGATGCCGATCATGGTCTTCATGGGGTCCTCCGGGCTGGTTTGCGGATGCAGAATAGACCGGGGCCGGTATCGGGGAAAGTGGAATTGCCGGTGGTAAGTGGAAATTGAAGATATTTGATTTCAATGGGTTGTGTGGCGATCTTCAGGAAAGGACATAGGCCGGGCCGGGCAGAGGAACTCAGGTCGGAGTTCCCCGCTGGATGATCCCCGTCGCGGCGGCAGCGGCCAGCGCCGAGACCAGCCATCCCGCGAAGATCAGCGGCCAGCGCGCCCACCATAAGGTAAAGCCCCACAAGCCGCGGTCCTTCGATGGCGACCAGCTGTCGGTCTGGCCAAGGCCGATCACCGGCACGACGACATCCACCCCATAGGCAAGGGGATGAAAGCTTTCCCAGTCCAGCCCGGCCCCGTCGGGACCGTTCCACACCTGCGCAGGGTTGGCGATGCAGCCGGGAACGGCATCGGGCACGCAATCCTGCGCCAGCAATAGTTGCCAGCCGTCCGAGGCGGCGATCAGATCGTTGTTGGGGGCCATCGACCCTTCGCGCCAGGCCAGATGGGCCAGCAGCGCGGCCACGACGGCCAGCGCCGTGATCCAGCCAAGGGCGCGGAACGGTGCATAGCCATAGCCGACGATGCCTTGCGCGGCGCGGTCCCAGAGCCAGTCGATCAGGTTTTCGGCCCGGCCCCACAGCAGGGCAGCCCCGCTGCGGCGGGCGCCATCCGGCGCGATAACGCGGTTGCGGCGGCGCTGACGGCCCTTTTGCCGGGTCTGCGCCTCCATGATCTCGCGCGCTTCGGCCTCATGCCCCATGCGGGCCAGGGTGGCGGCGCATTGGGCATAGGGTTGCGGCAGGAAGCGGCCGTTGTGGTGGCTGACCCCGGCCAGCCAGCGCAGGCGGGTGGCGGCATCGACGGGGGCATCGCGGGTGATGCGGTCATAGGTGAGGCCGTCGATATAGCTGCGCTGCGGCCCCGATGCGCTGCCGGGCCACGACGCCGGATCATCGACCAGATCGCCGACATGGGCCGAGGGCAGGTGCAGCGTGCCGGAAGGGACGCTGACCTTCTGCCAGAAGAATTCCGCCCCGACCCGCATCCTTTGCGCCGAAAAGGCGGGACGGTTTCCGGCGCTGAAACTGGCCCCGGTGCAGTCAAGCTGGCCGGTGATCTCGGCCGCGGCAAGGCGGACTTCACCATTGGCGCGGAACGGGTGCGGGCCCTGCGGCGTCAGGATCACATCGCCGTCGATCCGCGCCCCCTGCGCGTTCAGGGCAATGCCTTGCGGATTGTTCAGCAAGGCACCGTCAACCGCCAACTGGCCGTCGATCAGGGCGTTCGACAGCGAAACCTCGCCTGTGGCGCGGAACGGGGCGGCGGTCGTGGCGCGCAGATAGACCGAGGCCCCGATCTGCGCGCCCTGTGCGGTAAAGGGGCCGATCGTGGCCCCGTTCAGGGCCAGCTGCCCCCCGATGCGGGCGGTGGCGAACGAGAGGCGGCCGGGGCAGATGACGCCGATCAGAAAGACGGACCCGGCGATTTCGGCCCCTTCGCAGGTCAGGGCGGGGAAGGCCGAACCGTTCAGGACAAGTTGCGTCAGTCGGGCGCGGCGGGCGCTGACCGGGTCGGTGAAGGCGCAAAGACGCAGATCGGTTTCGCCCTTGGCTTCAAGGAAAGACAGGGTCAGCGGGCCGTCGACGACTGCCCCGATCAGGCGCAGGCCCTGCGGTGCAACGGGGGCCTCGGGGCTGCCGCCTGTCAGGAGATGGGCAAGAAGGGGCGCACGGATGCGGGGGGCCTTCGGGTCGGCGGGGTCGGGCAGGGCGGTCCCGAACTGGCAAGGCGTGCCTGCCGCGGCATGGGCAAGCAGGGCGGCTTCGGCCGGGGTGGGGGTGGACAGCAGATCGGCAAGGCGGGCAGCATCGGGCATGATGGCGCGACTATCGACGCCCGCTGCACGACGCGCAAGCGGCGTGAAAATCCTTGAAGAAGGATTTTTCAAATTCCTTGATCAAGGAATTTGGCCCTTGTCCGCCGTTACAGCGTGATGCGGAACCGGGCGAAGCCGTCGGCCCCGTCGCCTGCGGCTTCGATGTTCAGGCCACGGGCACGGACGTCTTCAAGATAATCCACCGCCTTGGGCCCGGTCTCGAACAGCACCGTCGCCCCACCCGCCGGGGCAAAGCCCCAGTTGGCATCGGCGGCGGGGGCAATGGTGCCCTGATCGACGATATAGCGCACGATCACATCGCGGTTGGTGTCGGGCGCTTCCAGGATCACGGTCGACCCGTCCGCACCGGGAAAATCGCCGCCGCCGCCCGCCCGGTAATTGTTGGTGGCCACGATGAATTCTGCCGTCGGGTCGACCGGCGCGCCCTGATACATCAGATCGGCGATCCGGCTGGCACCGGCATCGGCCAGCCCGCCCTTGGCATCGAATTTCGACGGCCGGGTCACGTCGATCCGATAGGTCAGCCCGTCGATCACGTCGAAATTGTAGCTTGGGAAGTCGGGGTTGATCAGGGGCTGGTCGGGCGTACCGGGGGTGATGCGGTTGAAAAGGCCCGCAGACCGCTCCAGCCAGTCCTTCAACTGCGCACCGCTGATGCGCACGGCTTGCAGCGTGTTGGGGTAAAGGTAGAGATCGGCGACATTCTTGATCGCCACCGGTCCCACGGCAACATCGGTGTAATACTCCGGCCCGCCGCGCCCGCCCGCCTTGAATGGCGCGGCGGCGGACAGCAGTGGCAAGCCTTCGTGTTCGGTGCCTTTCAGGAGTTGCGCCACATACCACAGCTGCGCCAGTGACACGATCTGCACCGAAGGATCATCCGCCACCAGCGCGAAATAGCTGTGCAGCGGGGCCGAGGTCTGGCCCACTTCGGCCCGGACATAGGCCAGGGTTTCCTCATGTGCTGCGGCGGTGGCGGCTAGCGCGGGGGCATAATCCTCGACCAGCGGACGGATCTGGCGGTCCTCGCCGCGCTCGAAGATCGCGCGCAGGGTGGATTGATGGCCCGCGATGCGCCAGCCGTTTCCGCTTTCGCTGCCGTCATGTTCCAGCATCAGGTCGATCAGCCCCATATGGCTGCCCCAGAATCCGGGCATGACGGCCGGCTTTCCGGCAAGCGTGCCTGCCGCATTGTCGATGCCGTCGCCGGTGAAATCCTCGCCTGGGAACATCCGGTGGGCATGGCCGGTGACGATGGCGTCGATCCCTTCCAGCGCCGCCAGCTGCAGCGAGGCATTCTCCATCAGCGCGGCTTCGGCCCCCGGCGTGATGCCGGAATGCGACAGCGCGATGACGATCTGCGCCCCCGCCGCGCGCAGGGCGGGCACATGGGCGCGGGCGGCTTCAAGGATGTCGCGGGCAAAGACCTTGCCCTCCAGATGCCCGCGGTCCCATTGCATCACCTGCGGCGGCACAAAGCCGATGATGCCGATGCGGATCGGGCGCCTTTCCCCCGCACCATCGGTCAGTTCGCGCTCAAGGATGATCCAGGGGCGGGCATAGGGTTCGTCTTCGGCCGCCGTGGCGCCCAGGCTGCTGACGATATTGGCGCAGACGATCGGGAAATCGGCCTTGGCGTTCACCAGATCCAGAAACGGCAGGCCATAGTTGAATTCATGGTTGCCGAGCGTGCCCGCATCATAGCCGACGCTGTTCATCCCGGCGATCACCGGATGCACGTCGCCCGGCTTCATCCCGCGCGAATAGGCGATGAAATCGGCCATCGGATTGCCCTGCATGTAATCGCCATTGTCCAGCGTCAGGGTATTGGTCGCCTCGGCCCGGACGGCCATGATGTGACTGGCGGTGCGGGCAAGGCCCATGGTGTCATTCGGCTTGTCGGCGTAATAATCATAGGGCTGCACATGGCAATGCAGATCGGTGGTGGCCAGAATGCGCAGATGCGCCTGCCCGGCCTGCGCCTGGGCCGAGAACGGGTGCAGCGCGGCCAGCCCGGCGGCACCGGTGCCCAGAAGAAAGCTGCGGCGGGACAGGTCTTGCATCGGAACCTCCGGGTTCGGGGGAGGCTGTGACCGGCGGCCAGCGTTTCCCCCTCTGGCCATTCACCCGCAAGTTGTGGCGCTTGTCAATCGTCGGGGCGGGCAAGTTCGAACACCTGGGTGACGGCGGCATAGTCGCGGTAGCCCAGCCGCGAGAGTGGCTGGAACAGCGTCAAGTCAAAGTGGCCATCCCGCAGGCAATCGTCACGCAGATGCACGCCGACGACCATGCCGATCACCATCAGGTTGCCGTCGCCGGGCAGCGTCAGCACCCGGCTGGCGCGGCATTCCAGCGTGGCGGGCGCATCGGCAACGCGCGGACAGGCGATGGCGCGGCATTCGGCGCGGGCGATTCCGGCGCGGCTGAATTCGTCGGTGCCGCGGGGAAATCGCTCGGAGGTGGCGTTCATCGCATGCAGGGCGGCGGAGGCGACGATGTTGACGGCGAAGACGCCGGTTTCCTCGATCGTGCGGATCGAATCCTTGTGACCGCCGGCAAACATCACCTGCGGCGGATCGTCCGCGACGGCGTTGAAGAAGGAATAGGGCGCAAGGTTGTCACCCTGGCTGCCACGGGTGGAAATCCAGCCGATCGGCCGGGGCGCGACCACGGCCTTGAACGGGTTGTGCGGCAGGCCATGACCTTCGTCGGGGCGGTAGAACATCGGGGCAGATCCGGCGGCAGGGGTGATTTGAACCTGACACTTTCGCATGTTACGGGGCGATGCCAGCAGATTCGGCAGGGCTTCGGGGGCAGCGCGACTTGGCCTATCGTCTTGAAGAGGAAACCGAAGCCGACTGGTGGGAGGTCGAGGCGCTTTACGATCTGTGCTTTGCGCCGGGGCGGACGGCGCTGTCTTCCTATCGGCTACGCGACGGGGTGCCGACAGTGGCCCCGCTCTGCCTGACTCTGCGCGACGATGACGGCACGCTGGCGGCGGTGATCCGCTACTGGCCCGCGCTGATCGGCGAAGAGGACGTGCTGCTGCTGGGCCCCGTGGCGGTTCACCCGACCCGGCAGGGCGAGGGGCTGGGCGGCCTTCTGATCAACGAAAGCCTGGCCGAGGCGCGGCGTCTGGGCTGGGAACGGGTGCTTCTGGTCGGCGACGCCCCCTATTATTCGCGCTTCGGGTTCCGCAAGCTGGACGGTGTGGAAATGCCGCCCCCCACCAATCCTGACCGGGTGCTGGGGCTGGAGCTGAAATCCGGGGCCTGGAAGGATGTGCGGGGCCGGGTGACGAAGGCGACCTGAGGTCTTGTGCGCGGGGCCGACGGCCCCGATATTCAGGGTATGGAACACGCCCTGCCGATGGTCCTGCCGGACCCGCCCGAACCCGAGATCACGGCCCTGGCCCGCCGCTATGCCCGTGCGGGCGGGCCGGTGGTGATGATCCTGACCCGGCTGGGCGGCAGTTTCGAGCGCCAGCTTGCAGCCCTGCCCGAAGGGCTGCGGATGCGGGTCGGACAGGCGACCGAGGCAGCGCTGGCCGCATCCTGGGGGCTGGCCGATCTGGGCGCGCGCGCCCTGCCAAAGGCGGCGGGCAAGGCGGGACGTCATGGCACGATGGCGGCGGCCGTCGCATCGGGGGCGGCTGGCGGAGCCGGGGGCCTCGCAACCTCGCTGGCGGAATTGCCGGTGACGGTGACGGTGATCCTGCATGCGATCCGCGCCGAGGCGGTGGCGGCGGGCTATGATCCGGCCGATCCTTCGGTGCGGGCAGATTGCCTGAAGGTCTTTGCCGCGGGCAGCCCGCTGGCGGGCGATGACGGGGTGGACACCTCGTTCCTGTCGGCCCGGATGACACTGACCGGCCCGGCGCTGCAACAGCTGATCCAGACCGTCGCACCGAAACTGGCAGCGGCACTGAGCCAGAAACTCGCCGCCCAGGCGGTGCCGATGCTGGGCGCGGCCACGGGGGCCGCGCTGAACGCGGCCTATCTGGCCTATTACCGCGAACTGGCGGCGATCCGCTTCGCCCTGCGCCGTCTGGGCGAACGTCATGGCGAGATGCCGGTGCTGGAGGCCTTCCGCCGCGCCACTACCCCGCCGCCTGTCACCAGGGCCTGAGCGGCGGCAAGGAAATTGCGCGCCTTGGCAGGCGCAGGTTTTCTGTCTCGCCTCTGCGCGTTCCGCGCAACCGGCTCGGGTGCCTCCGGCGGGGGTATTTATACAAAGATGAAGCCATCTGTTTTCATCTTTGTATAAATACCCTCAGGGGGGTTTGGGGGCAGAATGCCCCCATCCGCCCGAGGAGGAGGCGAAGCCCGACGACGAGACGAAAGGCTTGCGGCGTAGCCGCGCAATCAGATCACTCCGGCTGCGCGGCAAGCCAGTTCATCAGGGCAGGGCGTGCGCTTTCGGCCCCGCTGGCACGGGCCGCGTCGATCACGCGGCGGGCTTCGGACAGGTCGACCCGGCGGATCAGCGCCTTGACCGGCCCGACCGAGGCCGGGCGCATCGACAAGCTGCGGATGCCGAGCGCGGCGAGGGCAAGGGCCTCGACCGGGCGGCCCGCATCCTCGCCGCAGAAGGACAGAGGCGTGCCGGATGCCGCGCAGCGGGCGACGATCTGTTCCAGAAAGGCCAGGAACGACAGGTTCAGCGTGTCATAACGGCGGCGGACACGTTCATTCTCGCGGTCGGCGGCGAAGAAGAACTGTTTCAGGTCGTTGCCGCCGATCGAGATGAAATCGGCCATCTCGAAAAACGCCTGCGGCGCATAGGCCAGCGACGGGGTTTCGCACATCGCACCGATTTCCAGATTCGACGGCACCGGATGGCCCAGCGATTTCTCGCGGTGGATCTCGCGCAGCACATGGGCGCGGGCTTCGGTGAATTCGGCCAGTTCGGTGATGAAGGGGAACATGATCGTCAGCGGCCGCCCCGCCGCCGCACGGATCAGCGCCTGCACCTGCATCCGCAGCACGCCCGGCTTGTCCAGCCCGACGCGGATCGCCCGCCAGCCCATCGCCGGGTTCGGCTCGTCGTTGGGTTTCATGTAGGGCAGCACCTTGTCCGACCCGATGTCGAGGGTGCGGAAGGCCACCCGCCGGCCCTTGGCCGCATCCATCACGCGGGCGTAAAGGGCTGCAAGTTCCGCGCGTTGCGGCATCTTGTTGCGGATCAGGAACTGCAATTCGGTGCGGAACAGCCCCACCCCTTCGGCACCCGAACCTTCAAGGCTGGGCAGATCGGCCATCAACCCCGCATTCATGTGCAGCGAGACGGTGGTGCCACAGGTCGACCGGGCGGGCAGGCCGCGCAAGGAGGCATAGCGTTTCTGCGCCTGGGCCTGCATGGCGATCTTGTCGCGGAAGGCGCGGGCCACGGTTTCCTCGGGGCGCAGATGCACGATGCCCTGATCGCCGTCGACAAGGATATGGTCGCCGTTCAGCGCCTCGCCGGTGATGCGGGTTGCATGGATCACCAAGGGGATCGTCAGCGCGCGCGCCACGATGGCGGCATGTGACCCGACCGAGCCTTCCTCCAGCACCACGCCCTTCAGCTTGCGGCCATATTCCAGCAATTCCGCCGGGCCGATGTTGCGGGCGACCAGCACCGGGTTTTCCGGCATCTGCGCCCCGGTGTCGGCCCCCTGTCCGGTCAGGATGCGCAGAAGCCGGTTCGACAGATCGTCCAGATCGCTGAGCCGTTCGCGCAGATAGGCATCCGGCACCTGTTCCATCCGGGCGCGGGCGGCGGATTGTTCCTTTTCCACCGCGGCCTCGGCCGAGAGGCCAAGCATGATGTCTTCTTCCATCCGGCGCAGCCAGCCGCGCGACTGGGCGAACATCCGGTAGGCTTCCAGAACCTGCTTCTGTTCCTTGTCCAGTTCCTCGGCTTCCAGCAGGTCGTCGATCGAGACGCGGAGTTCGCCAACGGCCCCGCGGATGCGGTCGATTTCGGTCAGCGGATCGTCGGCGACAGGGTTCGTCACCACGACACGGGGTTCGTGCAGCCAGACCCGGCCTTCGGCGGCCCCCTCCTGCCCGGTGGCCCCGCGAAACAGGACGGGCTGCTTGTGCAGCGCGCGCATCGCGCCATCGTCGCCGGTCGTGAAGGCCCCAAGCTCGGTCATCTCGGCCAGCACCATGGCCACGACCTCGACGGCATAAACCTCGTCTTCAAGGAATTCGCGGGCGGTCTTCGACTGGACCACAAGCACGCCCAGCTTTTCTCCGACCCGCTGGATCGGCACGCCGAGGAAGGAGGAGAAGATTTCCTCCCCTGTTTCCGGCATGAAGCGGAATCCCTTTTCGCCGGGCGCATCGGCGGTGTTGACCGGCTGGCCGGTGCGGGCGACGCGGCCGACAAGACCCTCGCCCAGTTTCATCCGGGTCTGGTGGACGGCCGCCTTCTTCAGCCCTTCGGTGGCACAAAGCTCCAGCGTGTCTTCATCGCGGAAGAGATAGATCGAGCAGACCTCGGTCCCCATCGAATCGGCGATCAGATGGGTGATGGCATCCAGCCGGTCCTGCCCCTTGCCGGGCACGGCAAGAACATCGCGCAGGCGGCGCAACAATTTGCGGCTTTCGCTTTCGGTCCGTTCGGGCATCATCATCCCTGTGGCGGCTTTCCCTTCTCTATAGGCGAGCAGGGGCGGGAAGGGGAGGGGAGAAAGCAGCACAAGGCAACCCGTCCGGCCGGAAATGCGGCAGGGGGCGCGGGCCATGCCGGAAAAATGGGCAGGCACAAAGCGCCACCCCGGCGCGAATCCGGCCGGTCGGTCGGCCTCTGGACCAGGGCGTCCGATGGGGCCAGTCTTCACCGGCAGCAGCGACAGGAGGCGGAAATGGAGCAGGTGACAGGGGGGTGTCTCTGCGGAGCGGTGCGGTTCATCGCCACAGGCAAGCCCTGGCGCGTCGGGCTGTGCCATTGTCTCGACTGCCGCAAGACCCATGGCGCGCTGTTCCATGCCTCGGCGATCTTTCCCGAAACGGCGGTCACGGTGACGGGCAATCCCGCCGAATATCAGCGGCGCTTCTTCTGTTCGCGCTGCGGATCACCGGTCTATGCCCATTTCGACGATGAGATCGGGGTGAATCTGGGGGCACTGGATGCGCCCGACCGGTTCAGGCCGACCTATGAGCTGTGGACGATCCGGCGCGAAAGCTGGCTGCCGCCACTGCCCGGCGGACGGGCCTACAGCGGCAACCGCGAAGGGACGGGCCGCAGCGAGCCCTGACCCGCCGCGACGCGCATCAGGCCTTTTCCAGCTCGAAGGCGTCGTGCAGCGCCTGGACGGCCAGTTCCATGTATTTGCGGTCGATCAGGACGGAAATCTTGATCTCGGACGTGGCGATGACCTTGATGTTCACGTTTTCAGCCGCCAGGGCGGCGAACATCCGCGCGGCGACGCCGACCTGGCTGCGCATCCCGATCCCGACGACCGAGACCTTGGCCACATCGGTATCCTCGACCAGTTCGTCATAGGTGATGATCCCGGCGGCGCGCGCATCCTCCATCGCCTTGCGGGCGCGGGCAACCTGGTTGACCGGCACCGAAAAGGTCATGTCGGTGGTGGCACCGGAATGGCCCGCCGCCTTTTCCGAGATGTTCTGGACGATCATGTCCACGTTCACCCCGGCTTCGGCCAGCGGGCCGAAGATGGCGCTGGCGACGCCGGGCCGGTCGGCCACGGCGATCAGGGTCATCTTCGCCTCGTCACGGCTGTAGGCAACGCCAGAAACGACTTTCGATTCCACGATATCCTCCTCGTCGCAGACCAGGGTTCCAGAGGTTTCGGTGCTGTCCTCGAAGGACGACAGCACCCGCAGCTTGACCTTGTAGCGCATCGCCAGCTCGACCGAGCGGGTCTGCAGCACCTTGGCCCCCAGCGAGGCCAGTTCCAGCATTTCCTCGAAGGCGATCCGGTCCAGCTTGCGCGCCTTGGGGCTGATGCGCGGATCGGTGGTATAGACGCCATCGACATCGGTGTAGATGTCGCAGCGTTCGGCCCCGAAGGCGGCGGCAAAGGCGACGGCGGTGGTATCGCTGCCGCCCCGGCCAAGCGTGGTGATCCGGCCCTCGGCCGACAGGCCCTGAAAGCCCGCCACCACCGCCACCTTGAATCCTTCGGCGAATTTCGCGTCGATGTTCTCGCGCGGGATCGACACGAACCGGGCCGATCCATGCGCCGAAGTGGTGTTGATCGGCACCTGCCAGCCCTGCCAGCTGCGGGCAGGCACGCCCATCTCCTGCAGGCGCAGTGCCATCAGCCCGGCGGTGACATTCTCGCCGCTGGCGACCACGGCATCATATTCGCGGGCATCGTAGAGCTTGGATGTGCTTTCGACCCAGCCGACCAGTTCATTGGTCTTGCCGGACATGGCCGAGACGATGACGATCACGTCATAGCCGCGCTCGACCTCGGCCTGGACCTTCGTCGCGGCATTCTCGATCCGCGCCAGATCGGCCACCGAGGTGCCGCCGAATTTCATCACCAGAAGCGGCATGGACATCCTCCGGGCCGTTCAAATCCGCCGGTGTCTTATGCGGGGCGGGGGGCAGGCGCAAGGGGCCGCGGTTGCTGATCGGGCGCCTTGCGGCGCAAGGTCGTTTCTCGCCTCTGGCGCAAGCGCCAACCGGCTCGGGTCTGCGCTCCGCGCGGGGGGTATTTCGGCAAAGATGAAGACAAGCGGCTTTCGCCTTTGCCGAAATACCCTCTGGGGGTCCGGGGGGCGAAGCGCCCCCGGCACCGAGGAGGAGGCGAAGCCCGACGACGAGACGAAAGGCTTGCGGCGCAAGCCGCGCAATCCGGTCAGAGCGCGCGCCAGCCGATGTCGCGGCGGCAAAAGCCGTCGGGCCAGTCGATGCCGTCCACCATGGCATAGGCGGCGTCGCGCGCATCGGCCAGGCTGTTGGCGCGCGCGGTGACGTTCAGCACGCGACCGCCGCTGGCAGTGATCCGGCCGTCGGTTCCTGCGGTGCCGGCATGAAAGACCATATGGCGGCTGTCCTCGGGCAGGGTGTCCAGCCCGCCGATCGCGCTGCCCTTGGCATAGGCACCGGGATAGCCCCTTGCGGCCATCACCACGGTCAGGGCATGGTCATCGGCCCAATGCACCCTGGCGCGGTCCAGCCTGCCTTCTGCGCAGGCCAGCATGAGATCCAGCGCCTGTGCGCCCAGCCGCATCATCAGCACCTGCGCCTCGGGGTCGCCGAAGCGGCAGTTGTATTCGACAAGCCGGGCCTGGCCGTTCTCGATCATCAGCCCGGCGTAAAGCACGCCCTGATAGGGGGTGCCGCGGCGGGCCATCTCGGCGATGGTCGGCAGCACTATCCGCTCCATCGCCTGCCGTTGCAGGGCGGGCGTCAGCACCGGGGCGGGGGAATAGGCCCCCATGCCGCCGGTGTTGGGACCGGTGTCGCCGTCGCCGACCCGCTTGTGATCCTGCGCGGTGCCGATCGGCAGGGCGTTTACCCCGTCCGACAGGATGAAGAAGCTGGCCTCCTCGCCCGTCATGAACTCCTCGATCACCACTTCGGCCCCGGCTTCGCCGAATTCGCCGCCGAACATGTCGTCGACGGCGGCCAGCGCCTCGGCCTCGGTCATCGCCACGATCACGCCCTTGCCGGCGGCCAGGCCATCGGCCTTGACAACGATCGGCGCGCCCTTGGCGCGGATATGGGCGCGGGCCGGGGCGGCGGCGGTGAAGCGGGCATAGTCGGCGGTGGGGGCACCGCAGGCGTCGCAGATCTCCTTGGTGAAGGCTTTCGATGCCTCCAGCCGTGCGGCGGCGGCCGAGGGGCCGAAGGTCAGGAGGCCCGCCGCCCGGCAGGCATCGGCGACGCCGGCGGCCAGCGGGGCCTCGGGGCCGACGATCACGAAGTCGATGGCATTGGCCGCGCAGAAGGCCACTACTTCGGCCCCCGACAGGATGTCGATCCCGGCCAGTTCCGCCAGTTGCGCGATGCCCGCATTTCCGGGGGCCACGATCAGCCGGTCGCATTTCGGGTTCTGCTTCACCGCCCAGGCCAGCGCATGTTCGCGCCCGCCGGAGCCGAGGATCAGGATGTTCATCGCCATCTCCGCCTGTTTGCCGCCTCATAGGTCGGGGGCCGCCCGCTGGCAAGCGGCGAGGGGGCGCTGCCACCGTCCTTCGGACTCCCCGGAAGCATTTTCGAGCGTCATCGGCGGGCGGTTGCCTTGCGGGGACTGGCGGGGCACAAGGGAGGCATGGATCTGTTCGAAGACGACACCCCCGCCCCCGGCAATGCGCCCGAATACACCGTGTCCGAGCTTTCGGGCGCGGTGAAGAGGGTGATCGAGGGGGAGTTCGGCCTTGTCCGGGTGCGGGGCGAGGTGGGGCGGGTCAGCCGCCCGGCCTCGGGACATCTGTATTTCGACCTGAAGGATGACCGCAGCGTGATTGCCGCGATCAGCTGGAAGGGGCAGGTCGCGCGGATGCAGGTGCGGCCCGAAGAGGGGATGGAGGTGATCGCCACCGGGCGGATGACCACCTTTCCCGGCCAGTCGAAATATCAGCTGATCGTCGAGGATGTGGCGCCCGCCGGGGCCGGGGCCCTGATGGCGATGCTGGAAAAGCGCCGTGCCACCTTGCAGGCCGAAGGGCTGTTCGACCCTGCCCGCAAGCAGCCCGTTCCCTATCTGCCGGGGGTGATCGGCGTCGTCACCTCGCCCAGCGGGGCGGTGATCCGCGACATCCTGCACCGGCTGCGCGACCGTTTCCCGCGCCGGGTGCTGATCTGGCCGGTGGCGGTGCAGGGCCAGGCCTGCGCGCCCGAGGTTGCGGCGGCGATCCGCGGCTTCAACGCGATTGCGCCGGGTGGGCCGGTGCCGCGACCCGATGTGATCATCGTGGCGCGCGGCGGTGGCTCGCTGGAGGATCTGTGGGGCTTCAACGAGGAAATCGTAGTGCGGGCGGCGGCCGAGAGCCGGATCCCGCTGATCTCGGCCGTGGGGCATGAGACGGATACCACGCTGATCGACTTTGCCGCCGATCTGCGCGCCCCGACGCCGACGGCGGCGGCCGAGCTGGCGGTGCCGGTGCGGCTGGATCTGATGGCTGCGGTCGCGGGTCTGGCGGCGCGGCAGGGCAGGGCCGTCGGGCATGGCGTGGAACGGCGCGGGCAGCGGCTGCGCGATCTGGCGCGGGCGCTGCCGCGGCCGGATGCGCTGACCGGGGCGGCGTCGCAGCGGCTGGATCTGTGGTCCGGTCGGCTGGCGGGCGCGCTGGGGCTGATGGTGGCGAAGAAGCGCGGGGCCTTCGACAAGGCTGCCGGGCCGATGCGGCCCGAGCTTCTGGCGGGCGCTCTGGCGCGGCGGGCCGAGAAACTGGCTTTGTCGGGCGACCGGTTGCAGATGCGGGCCGCGCTGGTGCTGGAGCGTCAGCGTCAGCGTTTTGACAGTTGGGCGGCCCGGCTGGCACCATCGCTGGTGCGGATGCTGGCCGATGCCGACCGCGATGGCCGCAAGTCCCGTGACAGGCTGAACGGGCTGGCCGGGCGTCTGGAGATCGCGCCCCGGCGGCGTCTGGAGGACCTGGCACGGCGACTGGATCAGCTGGACAGGATGCGGCAGGGCTTGGGTCATGCCGAGACGCTGAAACGCGGGTTTGCCATCATCAGGGGCGACGGCCATGTCGTGACCAGCCGGGCCGAGGCCGCAGGGGCATCGGCGCTGGAGGCGGAGTTTCACGATGGCAGGCTGGCGCTGGGGCCGGGCCGGGGCACGGCCGCACCGGGAACGCCGCGCAAGCGGCCTGCGGGCGATGACGGGCAGGGCAGCTTGCTCTGACCGGCGCTGCGTCGGCCTTGCCGGCTGGGATCAGGCCCCGAGATATTCGTTGCAGGTCATCGCGCGGTTCGACGGCGTCAGCTCGATCGGCATGGCCAGCGGATCGCCCTGGAACTGCGCCGTCAGCCGCCCGTCGCCGGCGTCGAAATAGGTCCAGCAATCGGGGTTGGCGGGATCGTCCTCATAGGTGAAGCAGATCAGCTCCCCCACCTGTTTCCAGGTGCCATACATGCAGCCGCGTTCGTCTTCCCAGATCGACTTGCCGCCGGGCAGGAATTTCTCGACGCCATAGACCGTGCCGCCCGACCAGGTGTCCATCACCTGCCCGCGGGTCAGGGCGTCGAATTCCTCGGCCGTCAGGGGGCTGGGATCTTCGGCCAGCGCGGGCGCGGCAAGGGCAAGCGCGGCCAGAAGGGCAGGCAGCAGGCGCATCGTCACACCCCCACATCCAGATCGGGGCAATCCAGACCGCGTGTGCTGTCCTGCACCTCTGACAGTTCCGAGCCGGGCGGGTCGTCGGTGGACAGCGCCTTCAGCCCGTCTTCCTCCTGCCAGAAGGTCCAGCAATATTCCCCTTGCGAATATTCGTAGGTAAAGCAGATCAGATCGTCCTTTTCATACCAGTGCCCGTACTGGCACAGATCTCCCGTCACCTGCCAGCGCACGCGGCGGCCGGGCAGGTATTCCTCGGTACCATAAATCTCACCGTATTGGGTATAGGTCAGGGTCTTGCCGGTGGCATAGGCGTCGAAATCCTCGGCGCTCATCGCCTCCTGCGCAAGGGCGGGGGCGGTAAGAAGGCAAAGGCAGGCAGTCAGCAGGGCACGCATTCGGGCGGTCCGGTGTTGGGACGGTCGCGGCAGAGCCTGCCAGAGCGGGACGGGAAACGCCAGTCAGCCTTCTGTGACCTTTGCCAGCACTTTTGCCGGTGCGTCGGCGACCTGCCATTGGCGCAGCACCGGATGGATGCCGCGTTTCCACAGGGGCGGCACCAGCGCGATGGTGCAGGCCAGCGGCAGCGGCCAGGGCAGGCGGGGGGCTTCCTCCGCCGCATCCAGCCGAAGGGCCGGATAGGGCCGGGTCGGGTGGCTGTGATGGTCGGAATGGCGTGGCGCGTTCAGCATCAGCGCCGAGGAAAACCACGGGGCCGAATTCCAGCTGTGTGCGGGGCCGACCGGTTCGGCCCGGCCATCGGGCAGGGGCTGGCGTTGCAACCCGTAATGCTGGACGTAATCCGACAGCAGGATCTGCGCTTGCGTCAGCGCCGCCAAGCCCCACCAGGCCAGAAGGCCCGGCCCCCCGACGATGGCCCAGGCGGTGCCAAGGGCGGCAAGGCTGCCGGCCAGATGCCACAGATAGGGATGCGGACCGCGCCTGCCGCCGTTGCGGGCGCGCAAGTCTGCCTCGGCCCGGTGGCCGGCGCGGAAACTGCCGATCCAGGCGCGTGGGGCAAAGCGGTAAAAGCTCATGCCCCTGGGGGCGGAATTCGGGTCCTGACGGGTGGCGACATGGCGATGATGCACCAGCCGGTGTGCGCTGGCGTGCTGGCCGAACAGGACGGCGGCATAAAGCGCGGTGCCCAGCCGGAACAGCCAGCGGTTCGGCCGGTGGATCAGCTCATGCGCCGCTGGATGGCCGACCTGCCCCAGCCACAGCGCGGCGCCGAAGAAGAGAAGCGCCCGCGCGCTGCCGGGCAGGGCGGAGGGTCCGGCGATGGCCCAGGTGGCCAGGGGCAGCAGCAGCAGGGCCGACAGCGCCACCGTGACCAGCAGCGCGTCGGAGCCGGGGAATTCCTGCCCCTCGGCCGCATCTGCGGCGACATGCGGGGTCAGCCGGTCCAGCACCGCCGTCAGCGCGAACATGTAAAGAAAGCCGGGCCAGAGCCAAGGCCCCCCGGCCCAGAGCCCCAGCCCGAACATCGGCAGGGGGGCCAGCGCCACGGCGGCGAAGGTGGGGACAGAGAGGGGCTGGCGAAGGCGCGGCGCGTCGGTCATGGTCGCGGCAGGGAAGCATGAAACCGGGGCCGGGAAAAGGCTGCGGGATGACGCAGGGGCGGCTGATGGAGGTCTTGTCGGGCGTGCTGGCGCTGATCGCCATGGCGGCGGCGCTGGTCTATTGGGCGTGGTTCTGCGCGCTGGACGATCCGGGGCTGCCGGGGGCGGCGGTCAAGGCGCTGTCGACCGGGGTGCTGGCGCTGATCCTCTGGGGTGCCGGGCTGCCGCTGTTCTGGACCATCGCGCTGGGGATGACGCTGGGTGCCCTTGGCGACTGGTTTCTGGCCCGGCGGGGAGAGGCGGCGTTTCTGGCCGGGATGGCAGCCTTCGGTGCGGGGCATCTGGCCTATGCGGGCGGCATGCTGGCGCGGTCGGCGACCCTTGGCCTTGACGGGCTGTCGCTGGCCGAAGGCGCGGCACTGGCGGCGCTGCTCGGCCTGGTGGTCTCGACTGAAAGCTGGCTCGCCCCGCGCACCGGGGCCTTGCGCTGGCCGGTGCGTGGCTATGTGGTGCTGATCGGCATCATGGGGCTTGCGGCCGTGATGCTTCCGGCCAATCCGGGGCAGGGGTGGCTGCGGCTGGGCGCGGCGCTGTTCCTGATCTCTGACCTGTTGCTGGCGCTGCGAATATTCGTCGTGACGGATGCGGCATGGCAACGGCTGTTGTCGCGGACGCTCTGGCCCGCCTACTGGATCGGGCAGGCGCTGATCGGCTGGGGGGCCATGGCCTTCTGGCTGAATCCCAAGGGCTGACGGCCTTTCCTTTGCAGGCCGCAGGCATTAGGTGACAGGAGACCGGCAAGGGGTGCCGGGGCGAGGGTCTGCCGATGTCGTTCTTCAAGAAGCTCAAGGACCGGATGTTCCGGTCGTCGTCGAAGATCGGCGAGGGGCTGGACAATCTGGTTGCCGAGGGTGCCGAAGAGGATGAGACCCTCCCTGAGGTGCCTGCGCCCGAGGCCCCCGTTGCCAGTGCGCCGGCAGCCCCCGCGCCAGCGGCCGCCCCCCCCGAGCCCGAACCCAGACCTGAGCCCGCAACCGCACCGCAATCCACCCATGCGGCGGAGCAGGCCCCGGAACCTGCCGCGAAACCCGGCCTGCTGGGCCGCATCTTCGGCCGCAGCCCCACCCCGGACGAACCGCGCCGTGTGCTGGACGATGCCATGCTGGAAAGCCTGGAAGAGGTGCTGATCCAGGCCGATCTGGGGCCGGAAACCGCGATCCGGGTGACGGCGAACATCGCCGAGGGGCGGTTTGGCCGCAGGGTTTCGACCACGGAACTGAAAGAGGCGCTGGCGGCGGAAGTGGCGCGGATCATGGGTCCGGTCGCGCGGCCGATGCCGCTTTATCCGCAGAAACCGCAGGTGGTGCTGGTGGTGGGCGTCAACGGATCGGGCAAGACCACGACGATCGGCAAGCTGGCCAGCCAGTTCAAGGCGGCAGGCAAATCGGTGGTGATCGCGGCGGGCGATACCTTCCGGGCGGCGGCGGTGGAACAGTTGCAGGTCTGGGGCAGCCGCGCCGGGGTGCCGGTGCTGACGGCCCCCGAAGGCAGCGATCCGGCCAGCCTGGCCTTTGATGCGCTGACCCGCGCGCGGGCCGAAGGGGCCGATCTTCTGATGATCGACACCGCAGGGCGATTGCAGAACCGCGCCGACCTGATGGAGGAACTGGCCAAGATCGTCCGCGTCATCCGCAAGGTCGATCCGACAGCACCGCACAACACCCTGCTGGTGCTGGATGCCACCACGGGCCAGAACGCCCTGACGCAGGTCGAGATTTTCCGCAAGATCGCCGATGTCTCGGGCCTGGTGATGACCAAGCTGGACGGCACCGCCAAGGGCGGCGTCCTTGTGGCGCTGGCCGACCGCTTCGGCCTGCCGATCCATGCCATTGGCGTGGGAGAGCAGATCGACGACCTGTCGCCCTTCGACCCTGACGATTTCGCCCGCGCGCTGGTGGGGCTGGAGGGGTGACGCCCGCACCCCGGACCCGGCCCGCATGAGCGGCTGGCTGCTGTCGATCGAAGGCACGCCCGCCGGGCATGACGTGGCACTGGGGCTGGCGCTGCTGGCGGCGGTGCTGCATGCGCTGTTCGGGGCCTTGCAGAAGGGGCGGCACGATCCCTGGCTGTCCCGCGCGGCCATCGACGCCTGTTACGGGCTGATCGCACTGCCCTTCGCGCTGTTCCTGGTGCCCTGGCCCGAGCCGCATATGTGGCCGATCTTTGCGGGTGCCGTGGGGATTCACATCGTCTACAAGGTGTTGCAGGCGATGACCTACAGCCGCGGCGCCTTTACCGTGGTCTATCCGGTGGTGCGTGGCACCGGGCCGGTCGTCACCGTTCTGGCCGCAGGCGTGGTGTTCGGCGAACGCTTCACCCTTGGGCAATGGGGCGGGCTGGCCTTGCTGAGCGGCGGCATCCTGGGGCTGGGCGCGTGGAACTACGCAAGGCTGATCGTGGGCCGCGACACGCTGGGGCCTGCCTTGGGTTTTGCCGTGGCCACCGGCGTTCTGGTCGCGGCCTATACCACCTATGACGCCTATGGCATCCGGGCGACGGCGGACCCGTTCACCTTTCTGGCCTGGTTCTTCCTTCTGGATTCGGTCTTCATTCCGGCCGTGACCTTCCGCCGCTGGCGGCATCTGGCGCGGGATCAGGTGGCCCCGCTGCTGAAACGGGGACTGCTGGGCGCTGTGGTGGCCTATTTCAGCTTTGGCTCGATCATGCTGGCCACAAGGCTGGACAAGGTGGGCGAGGCCGCAACCCTGCGCGAAACCTCGACCGTCTTTGCCGCCTTGATCGGCTGGCTGGTTCTGGGCGAGAAGGTGGGGGCAGTCAGGACCGGCCTGATGGCGCTGATCGCGCTGGGGGCCGTGCTGATACAGGCATTGGGATAGGGGCGAAGATGGCCGAGAAGAAAATCAACGGTGTCCTGAAACAGGTGCTGGAACTGGGGCCGACGCTGGTCTTCTTCCTGATCTACATGCGGATCAAGGATCAGGTCTATACCATTGGCGGAACTGAATATTCCGGCTTCATCATCGCCGCTCTGGTCTTTATCCCGATCCTTCTCGCCTCGATCGCGGCGCTGTGGGTCCTGACCGGCAAGCTGAGCCGGATGCAGATTTTCGTGGCCATCACGGTGATCTTCTTCGGCGGTCTGACCGCCTGGTTCAACAACGAAGCCTTCTTCAAGATGAAGACGACCATCGTCTACGGCACCTTCGCCGCGATCCTGGGGATCGGGTTGCTTCAGGGGCGCAGCTATCTGCAATATGTGCTGGGCGAGGCGCTGCCGATGCGGCCCGAAGGCTGGATGATCCTGACCCGCCGCCTGACCGGCATGTTCGCGGCGCTGGCCGTGGCGAACGAGGTGATCTGGCGCACGCAATCCACCGATCTCTGGGTCAAGCTGGAAACCTTTGCCATGCCGGCCGCGCTGTTCCTGTTCCTGATGTCGCAATTCGCCATCCTGTCGCGCTTCGTGATCGAACCGGGGGCCGAAGAGGACAAGGCCACAAAGGACCGGCCGGAAGACTGACGCCGGAGCGCATGTCAGGGTTGAGGGCGCGCGGTAAATTCGATTGCCGCGCGAATGGCCCCAAACCGCCACATCCCCGCCCGATTCACGGCGCAAGAGGGGGCAGTTGCCAAAGGACTGCTGCCCCATGCTGCGCCAGACGCTTGAATCCGTGCGCCTGTTCCTGGAACTGTTCCGGGACGTGCCACCCATGCCGCGCAAGACCTTTCTGCCCGGTGTCGTGCTGATCCTTGCCTATCCGCTGATGTCGGTCCTGCTGGGGCCGGGCGAGGATGGGCAGGCCTTCGTCACCGCCTTCCTGCTGGCGCTGGCCACCCGGATTTCGGTGCGGTTCGAATCCATGGTCGGCAAGCTGCTGGACCAGTTCAGCCGCCGCGAAACCGTGCTGATCGCGCTGCTGGTGGCGATGGGACCACTGTTCCTGCTGGCCTCGGTCGATGATCCCTTGTGGTGCCAGCGCAGCCAGAGCGCCTATTACATCATCCTCGGCTCGATGTTCGTGTCCGACATGCTGGCCAACCGGCATGACATGGCGGCGCGCTTCTGGCCCTGGCCCGAGATGGTGCCGTTCCTGCCGGTGATGACCCGGATCATGGTGCTGTTCAACCTGGGCTTTCTGCTGCTGAACGAAACCATGATCCGTGCCGTCGAGGCCCCGCACTGGCTTTTGTATTGGGCGGTGCTGCCCGTTCTGGCGCATGTGGTGCTGTCGGCGGTGATCCTGACGCTGATCCACACCGATGACGGCGACGCGCCGGTCAACTGACGGCCAGAGTCTGTCCGACGCTGAAAGAAGCGACGGACAGACTCTGCCCTCTTCGGGATCGCGCGTCTTTCGCCAAAACCGGATTCCACTTTTGTCGGACACGCTCTAGCTGCTGATCCGGCAGTCTGCTCCCTTGGCCTCAAGACAGCGGTGCAGGGCCAGCGCGACATTGTGCCGGGCCGAAGACAGCGGCAGGAACCCCAGTTCCGACAATCCGCGGGTGTAGATCCGGGCCAGCGACGGGTCCAGCGCCATGGCGCGGGTGAAATGCCGTGCGGCCTCGGCGGTCCTGCCCTGCGCCAGATCCAGTTGCGCAAGGGCATCGTGATGGCTGCCCTCCATGCTTGCCAGCGGGGCGGTGCGCAGCGGGGCGGCGGCCGTTTCGGCGTCGTCCAGACGGCCGGCGCGGGTCAGGACCCAGACCCTGACCGCGGCAATCGCCAGATTGTCGGGATAATCGGCCGCCAGCCGGGTGGCTTCGGCCAGGGTTTCCTCTGTCGGTCGGCTGCGCGCCATGGCGGCCAGGCCAAGGCTTTGCACCCCTTCCAGGGCCGCCACATTGTCGGCGGGGATCGCGGCCAGGCCAGCTTCGGCGGCGGCCAGCGCCTCGGGCGCGCGGCCAAGCGACAGCAGGGCGGTGACACGGGCCAGACGCGGGGCATCCCAGGCCGGATCGCTGGCCTCGGCCAGGTCGATCAGCGGCAGGGCGTCGGCCGCGCGGCCAAGATCGGTCAGGCAACGCGCCTGCACCAGCGCGGGCCAGGGGTCTTCGGGGGCCACGGCCTGCACCGGGCCGACATCGGAAAGGCAGCGGTCCGGCGCGTTCAGATGCCACCAGGCATCGGCGCGGTTCACCCGTGCATAATTGTCCTGCGGATCAAGCTCCAGCCCGGTGGAGTAATGCGCCACCGCCCCGGCCGGATCGCCCGCATCGAACCGGACATTGCCCAGTTCGACCCAATACCACGGGTTCTGCGGGGCCAGCCGCAGCGCCTGAAACAGCGTGGCGGAGGCGGCCTCCAACTGCCCCAGCAGACGCTGCGATTCCGCCTTGTAGCCCAGGGCAATCGCCGCCTCATCAGGATCGGCAGCCTCGGCAAAGGCCTGATCGCACAGGGCAATCCGGGCCTCGTGCCCCATGTCGGTCGCCTCGCAGCCCGCCGCGCGCACCGGCACGGCGAAGAGGGCGCAGAACGCCAGGACAAGCGGAAGGGCAATGGTCGGGGAAGGTGTCATGGCGGGCCTCTGGCGGGGCAGGTGGTCGGGGCAAATGGGTGGGGCAGGTGCCCGGCAGCCTTGGCCAGTGCGGCGGGAAAATCAAGTCCGGGATGGCCGCGCCGCCGCGCCGCCGTCCTGTGGCGGCGTCAAGGAGAAAAGCCGCGACCAGCGCCGCGCGGGCTGTGCTGCGGGCAACAGGGCGGGGGACAGGCTGCCATCGAGAATGGCGCGATAGAGGGCCATCCCCCCCGGCCGCAGATAGGGCGACCAATGGCTGATGCGCCGGGGCGGATCGGGCAGTCGGTGGCCAAGTGCGGCCAGCCTGTCCTGACTTGCGGGATGGTCGATCCAGAGATCGTGCCAGTTGGGCAAATCCTGCCCCAGACCCTGTCCGACCGAAGTCTCCAGCCCCAGATGCACACCCCATTCGTAACCGGCGTCGAAGATGTCATTCTCGCGCGTGGCGACATTCACGATGCGGGCGGCGCGACCTGCGGTGGTCGTCATCGCATGCGCTGCCGTGCGGCGGCCTTCGGCGGCGGCCATCAACACCATCCGGCCCAGGGTGCCGGGCCGGGCATGGGTCAGCGCATGCAAGGCGACACGGGCCCCCATGGAATGCGCGATGACATGCAACTGCCGGCCTGGCGACAGATGGGCCACGGCATCGGCAATCGCGGCCAGCGCCACCCCGGCCGACCGGGCGCGGGCATGGGCGGTCCAGAGCCCGCAACGCGCCTGCCAGCCAAGGGCGATGGCCAGACCCCGCTGCCCATCCAGATGCAGATGGCGCGGCCAGCTGATCGCGCGGGGATCGTCCGGGGCGGGATCGAGCGACAGGATCGACCCGTGCGGACAGTCGCGCCCGAAGGCCGGGGCATAGCGCCATCCGTGGACCATGGCGACTACCGGGGCATTCTCGGGCAGGACCGCCAGCCTTTGTGCGAGATGCGTCAGATCAAGGCCAAGATTGCCCCGGACGACATCGGCGCGGATGGGGACGGCATCCAGTGACATGGCAGACCCGGCGTTGGATTTCTTTACCAGCCTGCCCCAGGCGCACAACCGCACCATGACCGCCAGGTGACATCCCGGTAAAGGAATGGCGCGGCCATGCGGCCGCAGGCTTGTCTCTCGCCTCTGCGCCTTGCGGCGCAACCGGCTCGGTGATTTTGTCTCCGACGGGGATATTTCAGGAAGGGAAAGCCGGGACGCTTCCCCTTTCCCTTCTGCAAATATCCTGGGGAGTTTGAGGGGCAAGGCCCCCTCATTCCCCGAGGAGGAGGCGAAGGCCGACGACGAGACGAAAGGCTTGCGCCGCAAGGCGCGCCATGCGTTCACCGCCGTTGACCCTGCCGGAGCAAAGGCGTATGCGGTGCGGCGTGGCGCTTTGTTACCGGATTGCGGGCCACGTTAAACAAGCCGCTAAAGAGGTTCGGGCATCGGCCCCGGCACCTCTGGTTTGCCGGGGCTTTTTCTTTGGCCAGGGGGCCGCGCGATGAGCAAGGACTGGAAAACCCGCACGAAACTTGTCCATCAGGGCATCCGCCGCAGCCAGTATGGCGAGATGGCCGAGGCGATCTTTCTGACCCAGGGCTTCGCCTATCCCGATGCCGAGGCGGCCGAGGCGCGGTTCATCAAGGCGGGCGAGGACGAGTTCATCTATGCCCGCTACGGCAATCCAACGACGCGGATGTTCGAGGAACGGATTGCGGCACTGGAGGGGACCGAGGATGCCTTTGCCACCGCATCAGGCATGGCGGCGGTGAACGGGGCGCTGATGTCGATGCTGCGGGCGGGAGATAATGTGGTGTCCAGCCGGGCGCTGTTTGGGTCCTGCCTTTATATCCTGGAAGAGATCCTGACCCGGTTCGGGGTGACGGTTACTTTCGTCGACGGGGCGGATCTGGACCAATGGGAAAAGGCCGTTGTTCCAGGGACTAAGGCGGTGTTCTTCGAGTCGATGTCGAACCCGGCGCTGGAACTGGTGGACATTGCCGGAGTGGCCAGGATCGCCCATGCGGCGGGGGCCGTGGTGATCGTCGACAATGTCTTCGCCACGCCGGTCTTTTCGCGCGCGGTGGAGCAGGGCGCAGATGTCGTGGTCTATTCCACCACCAAGCATGTGGACGGGCAGGGGCGGGCGCTGGGCGGGGTGATCTGCGGCACGCGGGACTTTGTCCGCAAGGTGGCGGAGCCCTATATGAAGCATACCGGCGGCTCGATGTCGCCGTTCACCGCCTGGATGCATCTGAACGGGCTGGCGACGCTGGATCTGCGCTGCCGCGCGATGGCGGATTCTGCGCTGAAGATTGCCAGGGCTTTGGAAAATCACCCGAAAATCCGGAAGGTCATCTATCCGGGGCTGGCCAGCCATCCGCAACATGATCTGGCGATGGCGCAGATGGGATCGGGCGGCACGCTGGTGGCGTTCGAGGTGCGGGGCGGCAAGGATGCGGCGTTCCGCATGATGAACGCGCTGGAAATCGCCTGCATTTCCAACAACCTGGGCGATGCGAAGTCGATCGCCACCCATCCGGCCACCACCACCCACCAGCGCCTGCCGCAAGAGCAGAAGGATGCACTGGGCATCACGCCGGGGCTGATCCGGTTCTCGGTGGGGCTGGAGGATGCCGATGATCTGATCGCCGATCTGGTGGCGGCGCTGGACGCGGCCTGAGCGGCGGGCCGGACCGTCCAGCCTGCGTCTGTTTGACGTATGGCTGACGTATGGCTGACGTATGGCTGATGTATGGCTGTGGTCATTGCCCGGCAGGGCGGCGCTTTCCGGGGCAGGGATGTCGGGATCGGCGCTTGCTTTCGGGGCCGGAATGACTATCTCATGGGTCTTCGCGGCCGGACCAGGGTGATCCGGGCGCGGGCCTTTGGCGGAAACTGTCCGGAAATTGACGGCGGGCCATGGCCCGGCCCGAACCGAAAGGATCACCTGATGAACCTGCACCTTCCCGAGATCGACCGCAAACCGTCGCGCGACGAGGCAGAGGCGGCGCTGGCCGTGCTGCGACACTGGGCCGACACATCCTCGGAGGAGGAGATCGCGGGGCTGGACCCGGCGGTCGGCAACCTGCTTGCGGGGCAGGGCTATCCGGCGCTGAGCCGCGTCTATCCCGAAGGCTTCATCGCCGATCAGGAATACCGCGCCACGCTGCCCGATTTGCAGAACGGCCCGGCCAGCCTGATCCGGGGCGCCAAGGCGCTGATCCAGCATGTCGGGATTTCCAACTTCCGCCTGCCGATACGCTACCGGACGCGCGAATCAGTGCGAACCGGGGCGGGCGAGGTGATGCTGGAAACCAGCGTCACCGGCACCGTCAGCCTTGAGGCGGAAAAGAAGGGCATCAACATGAGCCGCATCATGCGGTCGTTCTATGCCCATGCGGAAAAGGATTTCTCGTTCGCCGTGGTCGAACACGCGCTGGACGACTACAAGCGCGACCTGGGGTCGTTCGACGCCCGGATCATGATGCGGTTTTCCTTTCCGGTGAAGGTGGAGAGCCTGCGGTCGGGCCTGTCGGGCTGGCAGTATTACGACATCGCGCTGGAACTGGTGGATCAGGGCGGGGTGCGCAAGCATTTCATGCATCTCGACTATGTCTATTCCAGCACCTGCCCCTGTTCGCTGGAACTGTCGGAACATGCGCGGATCACGCGCGGGCAACTGGCGACGCCGCATTCGCAGCGGTCGGTGGCGCGGCTGTCGGTGGAACTGGTGGGCCGCAAATGCCTGTGGTTCGAGGATCTGATCGAACTGGCGCGGGCCGGGGTGCCGACCGAGACGCAGGTGATGGTCAAGCGCGAGGACGAGCAGGCCTTTGCCGAGTTGAACGCCGCCAATCCGATCTTTGTCGAGGATGCGGCGCGCAGCTTTGCCCGCGCGCTGAAGCTGGACCCGCGCGTCGGCGATTTCCGGGTGCTGGCCAGCCATCAGGAAAGCCTGCACAGCCATGACGCGGTCAGCCTCTTGACCGAAGGCCCGACCTTTGCCGCCGAAAGCCTGGACCCGCGGCTGTTCCAGAGCCTGTTCCACGTCGGATAGGGGCCGGGACGGGGCCGCCGCCACCCTGTTTGCGCGGCCCTTCCTGCGGTCGGGGCGGCGGGTGGGCTCTGGCCGTTGATACATGGGCCTTTGATACACGGGCGTTGCAGCCGCAGCCGCCGTGTCGCCCCGCCCTGGCCGAAACCCCGGCCCGGCGTCCGGTTCCGCTTGCCCTGACCGGGGGAATGCCGAAAGATTGGGCAGATGCTGCGGCGTCTGGCGGCAGGTTCGGCGGTTTCGGCAGGCAAGGGGCTTTACCGGCGCGGGCCGAGGCGGTTGACTGGTGTAAAGTTCACGAGGGGGTGCGACGTGGCCGGCAAGCAAAGCCAGGGTGGCAGCAATGGGGCGGCGGCCTATTTCAACGAGATGACCGGCATGGGAGCCGATCTGCGTGCCCCCTATGCCCGCCTTCAGGACTGGGTGCAGTCGATGCCGGTCGAATTGCGCAGCCTGAAGCAGGCCGAGGCCGAGGCGCTGTTCCGCCGGATCGGCATCACCTTTGCCGTCTATGGCGAGGGCGGCGATCCCGACCGGCTGATCCCCTTCGACATGTTCCCGCGCGTCTTTGCCGCCGCCGAATGGGCGCGGCTGGAAAAGGGCATCAAGCAGCGCGCCCGTGCCCTGAACGCCTTTCTGGTCGATGTCTATGGCAGGGGAGAGATCATCCGCGCCGGCCGCATCCCCGGCCGTCTGGTCTATCAGAACGAGGCCTATGAAAAGGAAGTGGCGGGTTTCACCCCGCCAAAGGGGGTCTATTCCCATATCGTCGGCATCGACATCGTGCGCACCGGGCCGGATGAGTTCTATGTGCTTGAGGACAATTGCCGCACCCCGTCGGGCGTGTCCTACATGCTGGAGAGCCGCGAGATCATGATGCGGATGTTCCCCGGCCTGTTCCGCGAAAACCGGATCGAGCCGGTGGACAATTACTCCGAAGTGCTGCGCCGCACCCTTGCCTCGGTCGCGCCGGCGAAATGCAAGGGCGATCCCAGGGTGGTGATCCTGACGCCGGGCCATTTCAATTCGGCCTATTACGAACATTCGCTGCTGGCCGATCTGATGGGGGTCGATCTGGTCGAGGGGCAGGATCTGTTCGTGGATGGCGAATTTGTCTATGCCCGCACCACCGAAGGCCCGAAGCGGGTGGATGTGATCTATCGCCGGATCGACGACAGCTTTCTTGATCCCTTGTGCTTCCGCCCCGACAGCATGGTCGGCGTGCCGGGGCTGATGGATGTCTATCGGTCGGGCGGGGTCACGATCTGTTCGGCGCCGGGGGCGGGGGTGGCCGATGACAAGGCCGTCTATACCTATGTGCCGGAAATGGTGCGGTTCTATCTGGGCGAAGAGCCGCTGTTGCAGAACGTGCCGACCTGGCAATGCGGCAGGCCGGACGATCTGGCCTATGTGCTGGATCATCTGGCCGAACTGGTGGTGAAAGAGGTTCACGGCTCGGGCGGCTATGGCATGCTGGTGGGGCCGAAGGCCAGCCGTGACGAGGTGGAGCGGTTCCGCGCGCTGCTGGCGCAGGACCCCGGCAACTACATCGCCCAGCCGACTCTGTCGCTGTCGACGGTGCCGACCTTTGTCGACGAAGGGGTTGCCCCGCGCCATGTCGACCTCAGGCCCTATTGTCTGGTCGGCGAACGGGTGGAACTGGTGCCCGGCGGGCTGACGCGGGTGGCGCTGAAGGAAGGCTCGCTCGTCGTCAATTCCTCGCAGGGGGGCGGCGTCAAGGATACCTGGGTGCTGGCGGAATGAAGGGCGCGCGATTTTTCGACGAAAAATCGGGGCGCGGTGCGGGTATGGTGATCTGCGGGGGAAAGACGGGATGCTGAGCCGGACGGCGGAAAACCTCTACTGGATCGCCCGCTACATGGAGCGCGCCGATACCTCGGCCCGGCTGCTGGAGGTGGGCAGCCGGATTTCGCTGATCCCGTCCGCCCATGGCTATCGCAGCGAATGGGACAGCCTGTTGCAGGCATCGGGCATGGCGGCGGGCTTTGCCGCGAAATACGGCGATCCGGTCCAGCGCAATCTGGAAAGCTGGCTGTTCTTCGACCGCGACAACCCGTCTTCGGTGGCCAGCTGCATCACGGCGGCGCGGGAAAACGGGCGGATCGTGCGCACGGCGCTGACCAGCCAGGTCTGGGATGCGCTGAACACCGCGTTTCAGGAGTTGAAGCTGCTGGAGCGCGAGGAACGCTCGACGCTGGAACTGTCGCGGCTGACCGACTGGGTGATGCGCCATGCCGCCATGGTGCGCGGGGCCATCGACGCGACGCAACTGCGCAACGACGGGTTCAACTTCCTGAATATCGGCTATTATCTGGAACGCGGCGACAACACCGCCCGGCTGCTGGACGTGAAGTACTACGTTCTGCTGCCGCGGCTGGATTTCGTCGGCTCGGGGCTGGATAATTACCAGTGGACCACGCTGCTGCGCGCCATGGGGGCGCATCGGGCGTTCCACTGGGCTTACGGCGGCGAGGTGACGGCCGCCAAGATCGCGCATCTTCTGATCCTGAACCCGCAATCGCCGCGGTCGCTGATCACCTGCGTTGCCGGCATGGCCAACCATCTGGGCCGCATCGCCAAGGCTTACGGCCGCGACACCGGGGCACAAGCGGCGGTGCAGGCGATGCTGGCCGAACTGGAAGCCGAGACGGTCGAGCGGATCTTCGACGAGGGGCTGCATGAATATCTGACGCGCTTCATCGGCGGATCGGCGGCGCTGGGCCATGCCATCCACGATGCCTATCTGAGCGGGGAGATGCGCTGATGCGGCTCAGGGTCGATCATGTCTCGGTCTATCGCTATCAGGCCCCGGTGCGGTCGGTGGTGCAAAGCCACCGGCTGACGCCGTCGGCCTGCGACGGGCAGAAGGTGCTGGACTGGCAGGTTCAGGTTTCGGGCGGGGCGGCGGGGGCCGCCTTCCGCGACGGCGCGGGCGACCGGGTGCAGGGCTGGACGGTGGCGGGCCCGGTCGAGGAGGTGGCGGTCACGGTGCGCGGCCTGGTCGAGACCATCGACACCGCAGGCGTGCTGCGCGGCAACCGCGAAAGCGTGCCGCCCGAAGCGTATCTGCGCGAAACCCCGATGACCGCGCTGGATCAGGCGCTGCATGCGCTGGCGGCGACGGTGACAGAGACCGACCGGCTGTCGCTGTGCCATGGCCTGTCGGCGGCGGTGTCCGCGGCCATCGCCTATATGCCCGGCGCGACGGCGGCGGCCACCACGGCGGCCGAGGCGCTGGCGCTGGGGCAGGGGGTCTGCCAGGACCATGCCCATGCCCTGATCGCGGTGGCCCGCGCGCATGACGTTCCGGCGCGCTATGTCTCGGGCTATCTTTTCGCCGATGCGGACGGGACCGCGCAGGAGGCCGCCCATGCCTGGGCCGAGGCTTTCGTTCCGGGGCTGGGCTGGGTCGGCTTCGATCCCGCCAACCGCTGCTGCCCGGACGAACGCTATATCCGGCTGGGATCGGGCTTCGACGCCCGCGCCGCCGCCCCGATCCGCGGCATCGCCCGCGGCCTGTCGGGCCCCGAGGCGCTGGATGTGCGGGTGGCGGTGGTGGCGGGCGAGCAGTAAGGCACAGGACGCCTGCGGCGACGGTCTTCCTCTCGTCGTCGGCCTTCGCCTCCTCCTCGGGCCGTTGGGGGCGCTTCGCCCCCCAAACCCCCCGAGGATATTTTCAGAAGGGAAAGCGGAAGGGCCTGCCCTTTCCCTTCCCGAAATATCCCCGCCGGAGGCCCCGGCCTGCAAGGGGGCCTTGCGGGTTCAGCAGTTCGGGACGTTGACGGCAAGGCCGCCGAGGCTGGTTTCCTTGTATTTCTCGTGCATGTCATGGCCGGTCTGGCGCATGGTCTCGATACAGGCGTCAAGGCTGACCAGATGCTGCCCGTCGCCGCGCAGAGAGAGCGAGGCGGCCGAGACCGCCTTGATCGCGCCAAGGCCGTTCCGCTCGATACAGGGCACCTGCACAAGGCCCCGGATCGGGTCGCAGGTCATGCCGAGGTGATGTTCCAGCGCGATTTCGGCGGCGTTTTCCACCTGTTCCGGGGTGCCGCCCAGCACGGCGGCGAGGCCGGCGGCGGCCATGGCCGAGGCGGATCCCACCTCGGCCTGGCAGCCGCATTCCGCGCCCGAAATGCTGGCATTGTGCTTGCAGAGCCCGCCGATGGCGGCGGCGGTCAGGAGGAAATCCCCCACGTTTGCAGGGGTGGCACCGGGGACGTGATCCAGCCAGTAGCGGATCGTTGCGGGCACCACGCCGGCTGCGCCGTTGGTGGGCGCGGTGACGACCTGCCCGCCGGCGGCGTTTTCCTCGTTCACCGCCATGGCATAAAGCGACATCCAGTCGTTGATCGTATGCGGCGCGACCAGGTTCAGCCCGCGTTCGGCCATCAGCGCATCATGGATGCCCTTGGCGCGGCGGCGGACCTTCAGCCCGCCTGGCAGGATGCCGGTGCCTTCCATCCCGCGCGAGATGCAGGCGTTCATCACCTCCCATATCCGGGCGATGCCGCGGTCCAGGTCGGAAGGGCTGCGGAATTTCAGCTCGTTGGCGCGTTTCATCGCGGCGATGGAGAGGCCGGAGGCGCGGGCCATCTGCAACATCTCGGCCGCCGTTTCGAACGGATAGGGCACATCGGCGCGGGCCTTGGCCTTTGCGCCCCCGGCCTCGGCCAGTTCGGCGGCGGTCAGCACGAAGCCGCCGCCGATGGAATAATAGGTTTCCTGAAGGATCACGTCGCCTTCGGCATCGGTGGCCTTGAGGATCATGCCGTTGGCATGGCCGGGCAGGGCGGGGCCGTAGTCGAAGGCGAGATCGGCGGCGGGATCGAAGCGCAGCGCGGGCAGGCCGGGCGGGGCGATGGTCTTCGTGGCCTTGATCGCGGCCAGCGCGGTTTCGGCCTTTTCGGCGTCATAGGTATCGGGTGAAAATCCGGCGAGGCCGAGGATGGTGGCGCGGTCGGTGGCATGGCCGACGCCGGTGAAGGCCAGGCTGCCGTGCAGCGAGGCTTTCAGCCCCTTCGGGTGGAACGGGCTGGCGCGCAATGTGTCGAGGAATCGCGCGGCGGCAACCATCGGGCCCATGGTATGCGATGACGAGGGGCCGATGCCGACCTTGAACATATCGAAGACGGAAAGGAACATGGGCGGCCTTCAGCGGTCGGGGCGGGTGAAGATCGTCGGGCCCAGGCCCTCGGCCTTTGCCACGTGGCGGGCGGCGGGGCAGGATTCGCTGGCGGCCAGACTGGCCGCAAGGGCCGGGGTGTCGGCGGCGCGGATCAGGCCGGGGTGGCCCTCGGGCAGTTGTGCCAGCCAGCGCATCAGCGTGCCGAGATAGAGCGGCAACAGGGCAGGGCGGTCGGTGGGGAAAAGTCCGGGCGCGGTGGCGGCGGCTGTTTCCAGCACGGCCAGCGCCTCGGCCGCGCGGGCGGCGCTGCGCGGCAGAAGGGCCGCTGTGGCGTCAGGACCGGCGATGCGGTCGGGGTAGAAGGCCGCCAGCGCGGCGGGATGCAGGTTGGTCGAGGTGAAGAACAGCCATTTCAGGAAGGCGCCGCGATCCGTGCCGCCGGGGGCGGGGGCAAGCTGGCCGGGGGCATGGGTGTCGGCCAGCCACAAGAGAATGGCGGCGGTTTCGAACATCGGGCCTTCGGGGGTTTCCAGCACCGGGATTTTGCCCAGGGGGTGCAGGGCGCGATAGGCGGGCGAGGCGAGTTCTCCGCCGTCACGATCCACCAGCCGGGCCTGATGGGGCAGGCCCAGATGTTCCAGCAGGATGCGGACCGGGGTGGCCGCCGTGTCGGGGGTGAAATGCAGGGTATACATGCCGTCTCTCCTGTGCGCCGGCGGATCATGCGCCGGCCGGGCGGCGGCGAACAGCCGGAATGCGACGCTTTCGGTGTCGGAGATGACGCGGGACTGTTTCCGCGATTGCCTCTCGCCCCGGAACGGCGATTGCGCTAAGCGGGACCAGGCCTGCTGCAAGTTGCCCCGTGACGAAAGGAAGCGCCGATGCCCGCCGATCTGAACCCCATCGACAAGGCCAAGTTCATTGCGGCAAAGCGCGCGGTGGAATTCGTCGAGGACGGGATGAAGCTGGGCCTGGGCACCGGGTCGACCGCGGCCTGGATGGTGCGCTGCCTGGCGGAACGGATGCGCGAGGAGGGGTTGCGGATCGTCGGCGTGCCGACCAGCAGCCGGACGGCGGAGCTGGCGGCCTCGCTTGGGGTGCCGGTGTCGACGCTGGACGATGTGAAATGGCTGGATCTGACCATCGACGGGGCCGATGAATTCGACCCCAGCCTGAACCTGATCAAGGGCGGCGGGGCGGCCCTGTTGCAGGAAAAGATCGTGGCGACGGCATCGGACCAGATGATCGTGATCGCCGATGCGGCCAAGGAAGTGGCGCAGCTGGGCGGCTTTCCCCTGCCGGTGGAGGTGATCCCCTTCGGCTGGCAGACGACCAAGGCGCTGGTCGAGGAAACGCTGGTGTCGATGGACGTCCTTGGCCGCGACGTGACCTTGCGGATGAACGGCGACCGGCCGCTGGTGACGGACGAATCGAATTACATCCTGGACCTGCACCTGAACCGGATCGGCAATGCGCGGCAGCTGGCCCTGGTCCTGAACCAGATCCCCGGCGTGGTGGAGAACGGCCTCTTCATCGACATCTGCGACATCGTGGTGATTGGCCATGCCGATGGCCGCGCCAGCGTGCGCGACATCAACACCGGCCGGGTCGAGGATGACCGGGTGGAGTTTGCCCCCAGCGACAATATCTTTGCGGATCTGGACTGAGGGCAACAGATCCGCTTTGCGCGAGACGGAGCGGACAGTCAGGGCAACGAGAGGCCAGCGCCCGGCCGCGGGTGGGCGCATCCAACGGCACGGGTGCAGTGCCTTATGGTGCGGCCACTCCTGCGGGTTGGACGGAGACTGACGGCGCAGAAGCGCCCGCCCCCCAATTCTGTAACGGGGGGCGGTCGGGCGCTGGCCGGGGCCGCTGGCGCGGCTGCTAACCCGGCCGGGGCATCATTCGGAACGGCAGGAAGGACCCAAATCGATACGCCCGACAGGATGGCCAAGCCTTGCTGTCCCGACGCCTGCTCTGGCCTTTCCCGTCCCTGCGTGAAATACCCTGCGTGATCCCTGATGGAGGCCGGACATGGCATTCGACGTTGATCTTTTCGTCATCGGTGGCGGCTCGGGCGGGGTGCGCGCCGCGCGGATCGCGGCGGCCGAGGGCGGGGCGCGGGTGGCGCTGGCCGAGGAATCCCGGATGGGCGGCACCTGCGTGATCCGGGGCTGCGTGCCCAAGAAGCTGATGGTCAATGCCAGTGCCTTCGGCGGGATGTTCGCGGATGCTTCGGCCTATGGCTGGAACGTGCATCACCACGGTTTCGACTGGGGCCATTTCCGCGCCGCGCTGGAGGCCGAGCTGGACCGGCTGGAGACGGCCTATCGCAGCACGCTGACCGGGGCCGGGGTGACGATCCATGACAGCCGGGCGGTGGTCGAGGAGGCCCATGCGGTGCGGCTGGCGACGGGCGAAAGGATCACCGCCAAGCATATCCTGATCGCCACTGGCGGGCGGCCCTTCGTGCCGGACATTCCGGGGGCGGAGCTGGCCGTCACCTCGAACGAGATGTTCCATCTGGATGTCCTGCCGCGCCGGGCGCTGGTGGTGGGCGGCGGCTATATCGCATCGGAATTCGCCTGCATCCTGAACGGGTTGGGGGTGGAGACCACGCAATATTACCGCGGCGCGCAGATCCTGCGCGGTTTCGACGACGAGGCGCGCGGCCATGTGGCGACGGCGATGCAGGCGGCGGGTGTCACGCTGCATTGCGGGACGGATGTGCTGCGGCTGGAACGGGCGGCGGGCGGTATCCGTGCGGTGGCGACGGACGGCACGGAACGGGAATTCGATCTGGTGCTGTATGCGACCGGGCGGCGGCCGAATTCGGCGGGTCTGGGGCTGGAGGCGCTGGGGGTGGAACTGGGCCGCAAGGGCGAAATCCGGGTCGACGACTACAGCCAGACCGGGGTGCCGTCGATCTTTGCCGTGGGCGATGTCACCGACCGGCTGAACCTGACGCCGGTGGCGATCCGCGAAGGCCATGCCTTTGCCGATACGGTGTTTCTGGGCCGCCCGACCAGGGCCGATCACGATCTGGTGGCCAGCGCGGTCTTTACCCAGCCGGAACTGGGCGCGGTCGGACTGACCGAGGAAGCCGCGCGTGAAGCCGGGCCGGTCGAGATCTATGTCGCCAGCTTCCGACCGATGAAGACGCTGTTCGCCGGGCGGCAGGACCGGATGATGATGAAGCTGGTGGTGGATGCGGGCACCCGCCGGGTGCTGGGCTGCCATATCGTCGGCGATGGCGCGGGCGAGATGATCCAGCTGGCGGCCATCGCGGTGAAGATGGGGGCGACGAAAGAGGATTTCGATCGCACGGTGGCGGTGCATCCCACAGCGGCCGAGGAACTGGTGACGATGCGAAAGCCGGTCCGCAAGGGCTGAGACCGCGCCACCCCGACGAAGCGGGGCCATCGCCGGGGGGCGCAAGGTCGGTCGACAATCGCCCCCGCGACGAAGTTTGCAATTCCCTGTTCCTGCATTTTGTCCCATAGGACCGGTGCGGCGCTGTGGCAGGGCCGATTGCGCTTGAATTTGCCGTGCGGATGCACAGGTTAGGACGAGAGTTTCAGAAAAGGACGGCCAGATGGCAGGTAGCGGAGGTCCCTGGGGGGGCGGCGGGGGCGGCGGGCGCGGGCCCGACGACGAGAATGGCCGCGACGACGAACGGCGGGGCGGCGGGCGGCGGCCCGGCGACGGGCCTGCGATCCCCGAGATCGACGAGATCATGCGCAAGGGCCAGGAACAGTTGCGCGTCCTGATGGGCGGGCGGGGCCAGCGCGGCCAGAACGGCGGCGGGGGCGGTGGTCCGCGCATGCCGTCGACCGGGCCGATCTTTACCCGGCAGGGCCTGGTGCTGGGCCTGATGGCGGTGGTCGCGGGCTGGGCCTTCATGTCCTTCTACTCGGTCCGCCCGGAAGAACGCAGCGTCGAGCTGTTCCTTGGCCGCAGCAGCGGCATCGGCGAGCCGGGGCTGAACTTTGCCCCCTGGCCGGTCGTGACCTATGAAAAGGTTCAGGTGACGGGCGAACGCACCACCGACATCGGTGCCGCCGACGGCAACACCGGCGCGCTGATGCTGACGCGCGATCAGAACATCGTCGACATCGGGTTCCAGGTGGTGTGGAACGTCTCGGACCCCGAAGCCTATCTCTTCAACATCGCCGACCCCGAGGAAACCATCCGCGCCGCCAGCGAAAGCGCCATGCGCGACATCATCGCGCGGTCGGAACTGTCGCCGATCCTCAACCGCGACCGGGGTGCGATTGCCGCCGATCTGCGGGTGGCGGTGCAGACCACGATGGACCAGTACAACGCGGGCATCCAGGTGATCCGGGTCAACCTGCGGCGCGCGCAGCCGCCCGCCGATGTGGCCGCCGCCTTCCGCGCCGTGCAGGACGCCCAGCAGGAACGCGACCGGCTGGAGAAAGAGGCCGACGGCTATGCCAACCGCGTCACCGCCGGTGCCCGAGGCGAGGCCGCGCGCCTGGTCGAAGAGGCCGAAGCCTATCGTGCCCAGGCGGTGAACAGCGCCGAGGGCGAGGCCGCGCGCTTCGTCTCGGTCTATGAGGAATATGTGAAGGCGCCCGAGATCACCCGGCGGCGCCTGTATCTGGAAACCATGGAACAGGTGTTCGGCGCGATGGACAAGGTGATCCTTGACGGTGTCACCGGCGGGCCGGATGGCGGCCAGGGCGTGCTGCCCTATCTGCCGCTTGACCGGATCGGTCGCAACGCCGATCAGGCCCCGGCAACCGGAGGGTCCAACTGATGCGTCCGATCTATATCCTTCCCGTCGCCCTGTTCGTTCTGCTGATCGTGGCGCTGTCGTCGATTTTCATCGTCGACGAACGCAAGCAGGCGCTGGTCCTGCAATTCGGCGAGATCATGCAGGAGAAAGAGACCCCCGGCCTGGGCTGGAAAGTTCCCTTCATTCAGGAGGTGGTCTATTACGAGGACCGCATCCTTGGCCTGCAGACCGCGCCGATCGAGGTCACGCTTCTGGGCGAACGCCGTCTGGTCGTCGATGCCTTCGCGCGCTGGCGGATCAACGATCTGCGCGCCTTCCGTCAGGCCACCGGTTCGGGGGCCGAGGAACGGGCGCAGGTCCTGCTGGGCAACATCCTGCAACAGGCGATCCCCGAGGTTCTGGGCAACACCACGCAGGACCGGGTGCTGAGCCAGGACCGCACCGGCCTGATGAACCAGATCCTTGAAATCGCCCGGCGCGAAGCCGAGGCGCTGGGGGTGACGGTGATCGACGTGCGGCTGACCCGCACCGACCTGCCCGAACAGAACCTGAACGCAACCTATGCCCGGATGCGGGCCGAGCGCGAGCGCGAGGCGGCGGACGAGATCGGCCGCGGCAACGAGGCGGCGCAGCGGGTGCGGGCGGCGGCCGACCGGACCGTGGTCGAGGAAACCTCGGCCGCGCGGCGGACGGCGGAAACCATCCGCGGCGAGGCCGATGCGGAACGCAACCGCATCCTTGCCGAAGCCTATGGCCAGGACCCTGAGTTCTTTGCCTTCTTCCGGTCGCTGACCGCCTATCGCGTCGCGCTGGACGGCCGGAATTCGACCATGGTGATGAAGCCCGACAGCGAGTTCTTCGATTATCTGCGCAGCGAAGGCGGACCCGAGGCCGGGGCGGTTACAGCCCCCACGGCGGTGCCGGGCACCACGCCTTGAGCTGGCTGCTTCTGGCCCTTGGGCTGGTGCTTGTGGTGGAGGGGCTGGCGCTTGCGCTGGCCCCTTCGCGCATGGAGGACGCGCTGCGGCTGATCGCGGCACTGGGCCGCGACCGGCGGCGGGTGCTGGGTCTGGTGGCGCTGGCGCTGGGCGTGGTGCTGATCTGGCTGGCAAAGGGGCTGGGGGCTTAGCAGACGGAGGGTGGGACCGGGCGGAAACAGGCGAGGCAATGCCTTGCCCCGGCCCGTGCGCGGCAGATCCATCGGAAACGGATCGGCACATAATGACAGAGGCCAGCGCCCGCCGAGGGCGGGGCGGGCGCTGGCCGGGCCTTTGGAGGCCCCGCGGTTCCTTTGGCCGCTGTTCCGCCGTGGCGAAGGCGATGGCCTTCGCCAGATGAACCCGCCCGATCCCCCGGATGACAAATCCCTTCACGAGGCATTGATTCCGCGCGACAGGGTTTGCATTGCGTCCCGCTTTGCCTAACTGTTCTGTCATGCCAGAAGCGCGCAGCCGCCGGACAGCCCCGGCCCGCCGCGCCCGACCGGACGATAGAGGAGTTCGCACCGTGCCCGTCCTGCCTGAAAATGCCGTCCTGCCCGCAAAAGACCTGCCCGCACCCGACCTGTCCCGCAAACGCCGCCGCAACGGCGCGGCATCGCTGGTCTCGGCGCTGGCGCTGGCCACCGGGCTGGCGCTGGCGATGCCCGCCGCGCCCGTTCTGGCCTTCGGCGCGCCGGAAAGCTTTGCCGAACTGGCCGACAAGATCAGCCCCTCGGTGGTGAACATCACCACATCCTCGATCGTTTCCGGCCCCGCCTCGGGCGGCCCGATGGTGCCCGAAGGCAGCCCGTTCGAGGATTTCTTCAACCAGTTCGACGATCCGAACGGCGCGCCGCAACGGTCAGAGGCGCTGGGTTCCGGCTTCGTGATCAGCGAGGACGGCTATATCGTGACGAACAACCACGTCATCGAAGGCGCCGACGAGATCATGATCGAATTCTTCGGCGGCGAGAAACTGCCGGCGAAGCTGATCGGCACCGACCCCAAGACCGACATCGCGCTTCTGAAGGTGGAGGCGACGAAACCGCTGCCCTTCGTGCAGTTCGGCAACAGCGACCTGATGCGCGTGGGCGACTGGGTGGTGGCGATGGGCAACCCCTTGGGACAGGGCTTCTCGGTCTCGGCCGGGATCGTCTCGGCCCGCAACCGCGAATTGTCGGGCACCTATGACGATTACCTGCAAACCGATGCCGCGATCAACCGGGGCAACTCGGGCGGGCCCCTGTTCAACATGGACGGGCAGGTTATCGGGGTGAACACCGCGATCCTGTCGCCGAACGGCGGGTCGATCGGTATCGGCTTTTCCATGGCGTCGAATGTCGTCACCAAGGTCGTCGACCAGCTGAAGGAATTCGGCGAGACCCGGCGCGGCTGGCTGGGCGTGCGCATCCAGGATGTGACGCCCGACATCGCCGAGAGCATGGGCCTGACCGAGGCCAAGGGCGCCCTTGTGACCGATGTGCCGGACGGCCCGTCCAAGGACGCGGGCATCCAGGCCGGCGATGTGATCACCATGTTCAACAGCCAGCCGGTCGGCGATGCGGGCGATCTGACCCGCCGCGTCGCCGATGCCCCTGTGGGCGAGGCGGTGCCGGTGGTGATCCAGCGCGACGGCAAGACCGAGACCATCCTTGTCACGCTTGGCCGCCGCGAAGAGGCCGAGGCACAGCCGGTTCCGGCCTCGGGCAAGCCCCAGGCCGAACCGAAAGAGATGGACATGCTGGGCCTGACCCTGCAACCGCTGACCGACGAGATGCGCAGCCAGCTGGGTCTGGAAAAGGGCGATGCCGGACTGGTTGTGACCAAGGTCGATCCGGCGTCGGAAGCCTATGTCAAGGGGCTGCGCGAGGGCGATCTGATCACCGAGGCGGGCCAGCAGAAGGTGGTGCGGTTGCAGGACCTGAAGGACCGCGTGACCGAGGCCAGGGATGCGGGCCGCAAGTCGATCCTGCTCCTGATCCGCCGTGGCGGCGATCCGCGCTTTGTGGCGCTGTCGGTGGAATGATCCGGCCCTGAGGCCGGCCAGGGCGGGGCGGTGGGGCAACCTGCCGCCCTTTGCCAGGGGGCCGATTTTCGCCGAAAATCGGGTTGCGCTTCGGCGCAGCCGACAGGCCCCCGGTCATCCGATCTCGGCCAGCAGGCGGCTGCGGAAACCCTCCATCCATTCCACACGTTCGGCGGCGATGCGGCGGCCGGTCTCGGTGCGCATGGTGGCGGCAACCGGGAACAGCTTGACCTCCAGATGATCCAGCGCAAAGGCCCGGTCGTCCAGCGGGCGGCGGCGGGCCAGCGGATCCGCGGGGTCGAACAGCGCCCGGCCCAGGGCGCCCGACACCGCGAACATGCGGGCGATGCCTATCGCCCCCAGCGCCTCCAGCCGGTCGGCATCCTGCAGGATCGCGGCTTCGGCCGTCTGCGGCTCGATCCCGGCGGAAAAGCTGTGCGCCTCGATCGCATGGACCACAGCGGGGATTTTCGCCGGAGGAAAGCCGCTGCGCGACAGATAATCCACCGCCACCCCAGCCGACAAGGCCGAGGCACGGGCGCGGTCGGGGTGATCCTTGGGCAGGTTCACCGCGTCGTGAAAGAAGGCGGCGGCCAGCAGGATCTCCAGATCGGCCCCCGGTTCTTCGCGCGCGATCCCTTGCGCATTGGCCCAGACCCGGCGCAGATGGCCGAGGTCATGCGCGGCATCGGCCTGCCCAGCCCACAGCCGGGCGATTTCCGCCTCATAGGCCGCCTGCTGGCGAAGGCGGCCGGTCACAGCCGCGACGGATCGGCGGCGACCAGGCCCAGATCGCGCGCGGCGACCAGCGAAAGGTGGTCGCTGTTCAGCCCCCGGCTGCTCTGGAATCGCCGGATCGCATCGCGGGTGGGGGCATCCATCACCCCGGTCAGCGGCAGCAGATAGAAGCCGCGCGCCTTCAGCGCCCGTTGCAGGGTGGCGATGAACTCCACGGTCATGTCCGCCGGGCAGGGGGCGCGGAACCAGATCGTCGAGCGGTCCTCGACGATGCGCTGGCGCGATTCCGACCCGTAGACCGCCGGAATGACGCTGCCATCGGCCGCCCGCCCTTCGGGTTGGATCAGGATCTGGTCGGTGACGGTCTCGATCACGGCGGGGCGGATGTCGGCCTGCCAGCAGGCATCCTGCGGCCCAGGCGGCGGGCCGGGCTGATCGCGCACGACAAGGTCGGCAGAAAAATCCCCGCGCGACGGGGCCTCGGGCCCGGACGGCTGCACGCAACCGGCAAGCGCCAGCGCAAGGACGGCCGCAGGAATGGGTCTTTTCGTCATCTGCCCGTCGACTGCCCGGCGGTTGCACCCGGTCTGATGCCGGGCCTTTCGCCGCAGATTACCGTTTGCCGGGCGGCCCGGAAAGCCCCAGGCCCCCGGCCATGCCCGCAGCGTGGCTTTCCGGGCACGGGGGTATGGCCGCCGTGCCGATCGTCCCCCTCTGGCAAAGCCCCGGATTTTCGCCTATGTCGCGGGGACAGAACGAAGTCCGGGGAAGGCCATGGCGAAAATCACCTATGTCGAACACAGCGGCAAGCGGCATGACGTCGAGGTGCCCAATGGCCTGACCGTGATGGAAGGCGCGCGCGACAACGGCATTCCGGGGATCGAGGCCGATTGCGGCGGGGCCTGTGCCTGTTCGACCTGCCATGTCTATGTCGATCCCGACTGGGTGGACCGCATCCCGGCCAAGGACAGCATGGAGGAAGACATGCTGGATTTCGCCTGGAACCCCGATCCGGTTCGGTCCCGCCTGACCTGCCAGATCAAGGTGACGCCGGCCCTGGACGGGCTGGTCGTGCAGATGCCGGAAAAGCAGATCTGATGTCGCAAGGGGGCGCTGCCCCCGTCCGCTGGCGCGGACTCCCCTGGGGTATTTCAGGCAAAGATGAAGTTCCGGCGGCTTCATCTTTGCAAAAATACCCCCGCCGGAGGCAAGGGCCATCCGGGGGGCGACGGGCCGGCAGGGGCGGATTTTTCGTAGAAAAATCGTGCCTATTCGGCTGCCGCTTCGCCTTTCATCAGCCGATCGGCCTTTTTCCGCACCAGCACCGCGCGCAGGTCGTGCATGGCCAGCAACAATGCGTCCGTCACCTCTTCCAACTGCGCCTCGGTCGCCTTTGACTGCACCCATTGCGCGGTCAGGTTCAGGTGATCCACCGCGCGCAGGATGTCGTCCACATCCCGCGCCTCGAGAAGCGCCCGGCGTTTCGTCAGCCAGTCGCCGATCACCTCCAGATCGGCCGGGGTCAGCTTCACCTCGCCATGCGGCTTGATGTTGCCGTTCCTGACGTTGACGGTGGCGATCTCTTCCAGCTCGATCCGGCGCTGGCGGTTTTCGGTGTCCACCTTGAACACGGCGGCCCCGTTGTCGCGGATGCGGAAATAGTAATCGGGCAGGTCAGAGGACATCCGCAGCCTCTCCGGCATCGCGGTTGTCGATCACCCGCAGAAGCGAGCCATCGGCATCCACCAGTGCGAACATGCGCGGGGCCCCGCCATGCTTGAAGACCCCGGTCAGCCGCGGGATCGACTTGTGGTCCGACGGCAGGCCCGAGGTTTCGCGCCATTCGGCCAGCAGGGCATCGGGATCATCCACCCGGATGCAGGCCGAGAACCAGCTGGACCAGGGGTCAAGATCGGGATGCGGAAAGAATTCCAGCATCAGCGGGCCGCGCCGCAGGATCATCCAGCCTTCGTCGCGGAAGGTTTCGGCAAACCCCAGCCGACCGTAGAAGGCCGAGGTCGCCGCAAGATCGCGGGCGGGAAGGTTCGCGGTGATCCGGTCGGCCATCTGACCCCTATACCAGTGCGGCGCAGAATTTCTGGATGCGCGCGCAGGCATCGCGCAGCACCTCGTCGCCGGTAGCGTAGCTGACGCGGAAGTTCGGCGAAACCCCGAAGGCCGCGCCGAAGACCACGGCGACGCCGGTTTCTTCCAGCAAGGCGGTGGCAAACACCTCGTCATTGGTGATGACCGTGCCGCCCGGCGTGGCCTTGCCGATGCAGCCCGAGATGTCGGGATAGACGTAGAACGCCCCTTCGGGTTTCGGACAGGTGATGCCCTGCGCCTGGTTCAGCATCGACACCACCAGATCGCGGCGGCCCTGGAACACCTGCCGCCAGTCGGCCAGAAAGTCCTGCGGGCCGGTCAGGGCCTCCAGCGCGGCATATTGCGACACCGACGACGGGTTCGATGTCGACTGGCTCTGGATCGTGCCCATCGCCTTGATCAGCGCCACCGGCCCGCCGGCATAGCCGATGCGCCAGCCGGTCATCGCATAGGCCTTGGAGACGCCGTTGCAGGTCAGCGTGCGGTCGTAAAGGCCCGGCTCCACCTGCGCCGGGGTGCAGAATTCGAAATCGTCGAAGACGAGGTGTTCATACATGTCATCCGACATGATCCAGACCTGCGGATGCCGCATCAGCACATCGGTCAGCGCCTTCAACTCGGCCCTGGTATAGCCCGCCCCGGTGGGGTTCGACGGGCTGTTGAAGATGAACCACTTGGTCTTCGGGGTGATCGCGGCTTCCAGCGCCTCGGGCGTCAGCTTGAATTCGGTCTCGATGCCGCAGGTGATGGCGACGGGCGTGCCGCCCGCCAGCAGCACCATGTCGGGATAAGACACCCAATAGGGCGCGGGGATGATCACCTCGTCGCCCGGATTGCAGGTGGCCATCAGCGCATTGTAGAGGATCTGCTTGCCGCCGGTGCCGACGGTGATCTGCTGCGGAACATAGGTCAGGCCGTTTTCACGCAGGAACTTGGCGCAGATCGCGGCCTTCAGTTCGGGGATGCCGTCAACGGCGGTATAGCGGGTCTTGCCGGACTCGATGGCGCGCTTGCCGGCCTCGCGGATATGCGCGGGCGTGTCGAAATCCGGCTCTCCGGCGCCAAGGCCGATCACATCGCGGCCCTCGGCCTTCAGGGCCTGGGCCTTGGTGGTGACGGCGATGGTGGGCGAGGGTTTGACGCGGGCAAGCGTGTCGGACAGGAAGGCCATTCGCGGTGTCTCCGGCTGGCTGTTTGCGATTTCCGGTCGCAGGTCTTAGGCTTGGCCCCCGACCGACACAAGCGATATCGCAAGAAGGAGAGGCAAGATGGCGGAAAGCGGCACCTGGTATGCGGCGGATGTGGCAACTTTGGGCGACCGGCTGGCCGGCGCGCGCGAGGCGGCGGGCCTGACGCAGGATGAACTCGCGGCCCGGCTGGGCGTGCGGCTGACGACCCTCCAGGCCTGGGAAGAGGATATGGCCGAGCCGCGCGGCAACCGGTTGCAGATGCTGGCCGGGATGCTGAATGTCTCGCTGGCCTGGCTGCTGGTGGCCGAGGGCGACGGGCTGGACGGCCCCGACGCCGCGCCGGCGCTGCCGCCGGGCGGCGATGCCGCGCTGGCCGATTTGCAGCGGCTGCGGGCGCGGGCCGCGGGGATTGCCGAGGAACTGGCACAGGTGGAACATGCGCTGCGCGCGGTCTTGCGCAGAGAGGTGGCGTGATCTTGGAAACGGCAGAGGCACGGCTGAAACGGATGCGGATGCGCAGCTGGCGGCGCGGCACCAAGGAGATGGATCTGGTGCTGGGCCCCTGGGCGGATGCGCATCTGCCGGGGCTGACGCCGGAGCGGCTGGAGATCTATGGCCGGCTGCTGGAAGAGAACGATCAGGACCTGATGGCCTGGCTTCTGGGCCAGATGCCGCCGCCCGCCGGGTTGGCCGCGCTGCTGGCCGAGATCGGCACCTTCGCGCGGGCGCGTCTGGGGCGCTGATCCTTCGGCCCGGATCGCGCCAGTTTGCGGAAAAACCGGCGCGAGTTTACGGAATGTTTGCGGTTTATGCCGATTCTGACCTCGTTCCAACCGAGGTGAGGTTCACGAATGACGGTCCACCAACCCCTTCTCGATGGTTCGCAGAAAGCGTTCCTGTCCTGTTATCTTGAAAACCTGTCGCTGGTAGAACGCCTGCACAGGCTGCTGCTCGATGTCATCAAGGATGAGTTCGAGCGGCTTCAACTGCTCGAGATCAACTCGGTCCAGGCGCTTTTGCTGTTCAATATCGGCGAGAACGAGGTGACGGCGGGCGAGTTGAAATCGCGAGGCTATTACCAGGGGTCGAATGTCTCCTACAATCTGAAGAAGCTGGTCGAACTGGGCTACATGCACCATCAGCGGTCCGAGATCGACCGCCGGTCGGTGCGGGTGCGGCTGACGGAAAAGGGCCGTCGGGTGCGCTGCCAGCTGGCCGAGCTGTTCGCGCGACAGTCCGAAACGATCGAAAAACGCGCGCTGGTCGACATCCGCGGCATGGATGAGATCAACACTGCGCTGAAGCGGATGGAGCGGTTCTGGACCGAGCAGATCCGCTATATCTACTGAGCAGTGCAGGCGGAGAGGCCGCGCAGGCGCGGCCTCGTTCCCTTGTCTCGCCTCTGCGCGTTCCGCGCAACCGGCTCGGGCCGCATCGCGGATGCCGGGACGGCCGTTTGTAACACAGGTGCCTCCGGCGGGGGTATTCCTGTTCTGAAAGAAGCCTCTCCTCTTTCAGAACGTAACTATCACGGAGAGTTTGAGGGGCGCGCCCCTCATCCGTCCAAGACTGGCCAGAGGTGGGACTTCGCCCCCCACAACAGGACTTGCGGCGGCAGCCGCGCAATTCTCTTGCGGTCAGTTGGCCTTGCGTGCGGGCAGGAAGGGCAGGGGGGCGACGGGCACGCCGTCTTCCAGAAGTTGCCGCGCCTCTTCCGGCCGTGCCTCGCCATAGATCGACCGTTCCGGCGCATCGCCCTGATGCATGGCGCGCGCCTCGGCGACGAAATTCATGCCGACGTAATCGGATTCGGCCTCGATCTTGCGGCGCATCTCGGCGATGGCCTTTTCCATCTCGGACGCCGGTGCCGAAAGGTCGGGGCGCCCGCTGCGTTCGGCTGGCATGCGTCCGGCCGCATCGCCTGCACCGGCCCCGGCCTTGCGGGCGGGGGTGACGGCGGGGGCCATCAGCGTCTTTTCCACCGTCGTATCGCCGCAGGCCGGGCAGGCCAGCTGCCCGGCCGCCGACAGGCTGTCGAAGGCAGCGGCACTCTGGAACCAGCTGTCAAAGCCATGTCCCCTGGCGCAGGTCAGCGTATAGCGGATCATCCTGAACTTTCCCGTCCCCGTCCGGTGGGGGTTGGATCGAATCTAGCCTTTGCCCGTGCAGGATCAAGGGGGCAGGATCAAGGGGGCAGGATCAAGTGCGGGCGGGTTCAGGCCCCGGCCGCTTTCTTGCCGCCCTTGGGCCGGTCCGCCTCTTCCGGCGGAGCGAAGGCAAGGATCAGCTGGCGCAGATCGGGTTCGTCCACCTTCCTTGCGGCCTTCTCGGGGCGGAACCATTTGCGGCGGCGCTGGCCCTTTTCGGGATAGCGGTCGGTCAGCCGGTCGACCTTCAGGGCAAAGACCTCGACCACGCAGGGCACGGCGCGATTCTGGTCCAGCCCCTTGCGATAGGCAAAGAATCCCAGCGCGCTGTCATCGGCGGCCCCTTCGATCCCGGCCTCTTCCCAGGCCTCGCGCAGGGCCGATCCGGCGGCGGTCAGCCCGTCGATCAGCCAGCCCTTCGGAATGATCCAGCGGCCGGTGTCGCGGCTGGTGATCAGCAGAACCTCATGCCCCTTGCCGTGCCGCCGCCAGCACAGCGCCCCGATCTGGTTGCGTGGGGCCATCCCGCAGGGCCCTTCTGCCAGGACCGATTTGTCGTGCTTGCCCATCCGCCTGCCCGAACCCGGACCCCGACTTCCCGGTGGTCCCTTGCTTTGCATCGAACCTGACATGGATTGCGGCAAAGTTACAGGGCCAAGGGTGATTTTCCGCTGATTTCGCAGGATTCGATGTGATTTTTCAACGACGGATACCACAAATGGGGCAGGCGAAACCCTGCTGGACGCGTCCCGCACAGCGCCGGTAAGATCGGCGATCCCGACTGTCAGCCCCGGCCTGCCCTTGATGATCCGCGCCTTCCTTGGTCTTGACCTGCCCGACGACATCCGCAGCGCGCTGGCGGTGCAGCAATTCCTGCTGCCCTTGCCGCGGCGGGTGGACCCGGCACTGTTCCACCTGACGCTGCTGTTTCTGGGCGAGGTGCGCGACAGCGATCTGGAGGCCGCGCACGACCGTCTTGCCGCGCTGAAGGTTGCACCGTTTCCCTTGTCGCTTCAGGGGCTTGGCCTTTTCGGGGGCGACCGGCCCAAGATGGCCTGGGCCGGGGTCGCCGCCTCTGATCCGCTGATGCGGTTGCAGGCAAAGACGGAACAGGCGGTCCGGCTGGCCGGTCTGGCACCCGAGCATCGCAAATTCATGCCGCATGTCACCCTTGGCCGCTTTCCGCCGCCCCCGCCGCCGCTGGCCGCCAGCCTGGAACGCGCCGTGGCCGAGACGCCCTTTGCCGCCGGGCCGTGGCAGGTGCGCGGCATGGTGCTGTGGCAAAGCCACCTTGGCCCGAAAGGCCCGCGCTATGACGCGCTGGCACATTACCCGTTTTCTTGACATCCGCCCCGCCCCGCGCCACCACGGGCTGCCAAGGGAGCGCACAGATGCCGAATGAAATCACCATCGCCGGCCGCAAGATCGGCCCCGCCCATCCGCCGCTGGTCATTGCCGAGATCGGCATCAACCACGGCGGCGATCTGGCCGTGGCGAAAGAGATGGTGCGTCTTGCCGCCGGCGCGGGTTGCGAGATGGTCAAGCACCAGACCCATATCCTTGAAGACGAGATGACGGATGAGGCGAAGTCGATCTTTCCGCCCAATGCCGATGTGTCGATCTGGCATGTGATGGAGCGTTGCGCGCTGACGCTGGACGAAGAGGCCGAGCTGAAACGCTATACCGAATCCCTCGGGATGATCTGGATTTCCACGCCGTTTTCCCGTGCCGCTGCCGACTATCTCGAAGGTCTGGACGTGCCCGCCTACAAGATCGGTTCGGGCGAGGCCGACAACCTGCCGCTGATCCGCCACATCGCCCGCAAGGGCAAGCCGGTGATCCTGTCGACCGGTATGCAGACCATCGACACCATCCGCGCCAGCGTCGACATCCTGGATGCGGCCGGCGTGCCCTATGCGCTGCTGGAATGCACCAACCTTTATCCCAGCCCGGCCGAGATTGTTTCCCTGCGCGGCGTGACCGATCTGAAGGACGCCTTCCCCCGCGCCGTTGTCGGCTTTTCCGACCACTCCATCGGCCCCGAGATGGCGCTGGCCTCGGTGGCGCTGGGCGCCTGCATCCTGGAGCGGCACTACACCGATACCCGCTATCGCAAGGGGCCGGACATCATCAATTCGATGGACCCGGCAGAACTGCGGCTGCTGGTCGACCGGTCAAAGGAAATCTGGATCGCCGCCAACAACCCCAAACAGCGCAGCGCGCCGGAAGAAGATGTCTATCGCTTTGCCCGCGGCTCGGTCGTGGCCGACGCCGACCTGCCCGCGGGCCATGTGATCACCGAGGCGGACATCTGGGCGCGGCGGCCGGGATCGGGAGAAATCGCCGCCTATGATTTCGACAAGGTGCTGGGCAAGCGGCTGACCCGTGCGGTGACGCGCAACACCCAGCTGACATGGGCTGATCTGGCATAGGGGCGGCCCGGTGATCCTGTCCACCTCGCACCGGTTCATCTTCGTCCATGTGCCGAAGACGGCCGGGACCGCGATGACGGCGGCGCTGGAGCCCTTTGCCGTGACCGGCACCCGCACGCCGTTCCGCCGGGCCTTGCGCTGGCTGCCTGTGCGCGAGGCGCCGGACCGCGCCTATTTCCGCAAGCACGAAACCGCCGCCGACATGCGGGCCAAGCTCGGCCCCGAGGTGTTCAACGGGTTCTTCCGCTTTTCGGTGGTGCGCAACCCGTTTGACCATGCGGTGTCGCATTACGAATATCTGAAGGAATTCCGCAACGCGAAGAAGGCGGCGGAATTCGCGGCCATGAGCTTTGCCGATTATCTGGACTGGCGCACCACGGCGCGCGGTATGTTCGTGCCGTCCTTTTCGGTGCTGCCGGATCAGGCGCATTGGCTGATCGACAGGGCAGGGGCCCTGCTGGTCGATCGCGTTATCCGCTTTGAAGCCCTGTCCGAAAGCTGGCCGGGCCTGATGGCGGATCTTGGCCTGCCGGGGGTGGAACTGCGTTACGTCAACCGCACCCAGGCCAAATCGGACAAGCGGCCGCTGGTCAGCTATTACGACCCGGCCACCGCCGACAGGGTGCGCAGCCTTTACGCCCGTGATTTCGATCTGTTCGGCTATTCCCGCGACCTTCCGACCGGCTAGCGCGCATAGCCGAACCGGTCGAAGACCGGGGCTTCCTTGCGATAGAGACGCTCTTTCTGCCCGGTTGTCAGCAATTCCCGCGCCGGAACGCGGTCTGGCCGGTGCCCGGACTTGGCCAGCGGCAGGCAGGCATTCAGGTCGATCCCGGCGCGGTCCGACAGACGGCCAAGGTCCCGCGTCATCTCTTCGTAGCGGATCACGAAATCCGGTTCCCGGTCATCGAAGAGATAGGGCAGGTTGGACGATGGCAGTGCAAGGCCCAGATCCACGATCTCGGTCAGCGATTTATCCGGCCAACGCAGCTTTTTCTGATGCCAGGCCCAGCTTACGGCCTGTTCATAAGGATGCCGCACCATCGACACCACAAAGGCGCGGGCCAGCATGTCGGTCCCGCCGCGCGCCCGGATCATCCGCGGCGTGATATGGTTGTAATACCGCGCCGACAGCTTGGAATAGAGCTTGCCGCGCCCGCCCGGCAGCAGCCGTGGCGGAATACGGCCGGTGGTGCCGAACCGGGCAGGTTGCGCAGGTAATATCCTTCGGTCAGGGCCACCCAGGCCCAGTTGCGCGGCATGTGGCCGCCGGTGCGGCAGCGCAGCAGCTCATCTTCGGGGATCAGCGGGGTGATGATGTCGCGCGGATCGCGGGCGGCACAGGACAGGGCGATCTCGACGCTGGTGGATGCCGTCTTGTGCGGCTTGACGAACAGCAGGTTCTGCGACGCAAGATAGATCATCGGTTCCCGGACGGTTGCACGGCTGGGCCGACGCATGGATGTATGATCCGTGAACGTCACAGTCCTGTGTTTCCGTCGAAGAAAGTTCGGGGCCGCCGACCCCTGGTCCGCCCGCCGCTATCTGCAAGCCGCCCTAACGCGGGGTCCAGACGCTGCGGCGGATCTCCTGATTGCCGAACAGCGCGCGGTCCACGATGTCGAAGCCCAGTTTTTCGGCAAGGGTCGGCGTATCGGACATGAGCGACCGGCCAAGATTGCCTGCGCCGTCCTTCAGGGTGAAGCCAAGCGATTCAATCAGGGTCGGGAAGATGTCGATCATGGTCGCCGCCCGGTCGGTCTTGGTTCCATCGGTTCCGCGCGGGCTGTTCAGGATGACGAAATAGTTGCGGCGGGCATCGCCGATGCCTTTCAGCTCTTTCACCATCGTGTTCGGCATTGCCAGATGGTCGCTCATCAGCGCAACCACGGTGTTTTCCGCCAGTCCGCGCCGCTGCAAGTTGTCCAGGAACCCCTGAACCAGCGCCCCGGTGCAATGGATCGCCGCCGGCATCTGGCTGTCGGCATTGCGTGGCTTGATCGGCGGATCGTAGCTGCATCCCGGATCCAGATAGCCGCCCGGCCCATGGGTCGAGGCGGTGAAGACCATCAGGAAGAACGGCTTGTCGCCCGCGCTCAGCCGGTCCATCTCTTCCCCGGCAACCTGGAACAGCGCGGTATCGGGCACGCCCCAGGTGTTGCTGCCGGGAAGATTGGCATAGTCCGGTTCGTTTTTCAGGCCGCGCACGGTGGCAACGCCATGGCCCTTCAGGAAATCGGCAATGGCAAAAATCTCGGCATTCGATCCGTTGACATAGGCCCCCTCATAACCCTGGGCCGACAGCACGTCGCCCAGACAATCCACGCCGGGCAGGAATTCGGCGATGTCATGCGCGGCCACATCCTCGGCCGACTGGATCAGCTTGGGGTCGGTCAGTCCGCGCGGCAGCAAGGGTATGCCGCATTGCGAGGCGACAAGGCCGGCCGCACTGAAATGCGTGCCCTTGACCTGGCCCACGTTGACGGCCGCAAAGCCGCGGTCTTCCCAGGCCGCAAAGGCCGAGAACGCATCGGCCGAGGCCGGAATGTCGCGATAGCTGCGCTCCAGCGATTCCAGATAGATGATCACAAGATTGGGCTTTTGCGGCGGGACTGCCGTGACCTGCGGTGCGACCAGATCGGCAGCGCCCACCATGGCCAGTGCCGGATCGGGAAAGACCTGCCGCCACAGATAGCCGACCGGATGGCTGGCCCCGATGGCAAAGATCGAAATCGCCAGCAGCACCGGAACAAAGCCCGGCATCCGCCGCAACAGATACCAGGCCGATCCCGCCAGCAGCAGCGTGGTCAGCGTGGCCTCGATCAGCGGGCCGGAAAAATCCTTGAAGGCCACATCGGCAATATCGGCCGTGTTGTTGTCGGCGATCGAGATCAGCACCGTCTCGAAATCGACATAGCCGAAATTCTCGGCGATGAAGCTGAAGGGCACGATCAGCAGCAGGGCGATACTCCCCAGCCAGCCCGCCAGCCGCGACCAGCGGTCCGGCGCGCGCCACCGCAACGGCAGCACCAGCGCCAACACGGCACAGGCCAGCGCCGTCAGGGTCAGCGCCGTCGTCACGGGTGACAGCGAAAACCCCAAGAGCCGGGTGGACAGTTCGAACCGCAGGATCGCGTGCTGGATCAGCCCGGCTCCGAACAGCAATGTCAGGATCGCCCTGACCCCTCGGGAAGCCATTGCCCGCAGCATCGTTTCCTCTCGCCCTGCCTGTCAGGCAGGCATTCCACCGGCACCGCATGAAGTCAAGCGCCCTGCGCCTCTCTTGTCCGCCCCGCGCCAAGCCGGTATCACGGGCGCGAACAGGGGCTGCGGGTGGATGATGCAGACAGGCGCGCGCGGGGGGCCATATCGCCCCGACATCGACGGGCTGCGCGCCATCGCGGTGCTGTCGGTGATCGCCTATCACCTTGGCCTGCCGGGCGCGGGCTCCGGCTATGCCGGGGTGGATGTGTTCTTCGTCATCTCGGGTTTCCTGATCGGTGGCATCGTTCTGCGCGAACGCGCCGCGGGAACCTTCACCTACCGCGCCTTCTATGGTCGCCGGGTGCGCCGCATCCTGCCCGCGCTTTGCGCCACCATCCTTGTGACGATCCCCTTCGCCTGGATGGTGATGACCCCGCATGAGCTGCGCTATTTCGGCGGCGCGGTCTTTGCCACGCTGCTGTTCGTATCGAACCTGTGGTTCTACAGCCGGATCGACTATTTCAACCCGAATTCCGATCTGGACCCGCTGCTGCACACCTGGAGCCTGGGGGTCGAGGAGCAGTTCTACATCCTGTTCCCGCCGCTGGTGGCGCTGGCGGTGCGGTTCGGGCGGCGGGCGGTGCTGCCGGTTCTGGCGGTGGTGGGGCTGGCCAGCCTGGTCCTTGCCTTGGCCACATCGGCCGAGCGTCCTACGATTGCCTTCTACATGCTGCACACCCGGCTGTGGGAGATGATGGCCGGTGTGCTGGCCGCCGCTGCGCTGCACCGGGCCGGGCGTCTGCCCCCTGCGGTGGCTGCGGCGCTGGCGACCCTTGGTCTGGCGCTGGTGGTCGCCGGGGTGACGATCCTGCCTGCTGTCCGGGGCTGGCCGGGGGCGACAACGCTGATCCCGGTGGCGGGGGCCACGCTTCTGGTGCTGTTCGGTGGCGCGGCCGGCCCGGCGCGGATGCTGCTGGCCAGCCCGCCGTTCCGCGCCGTGGGGCTGGTGTCCTATTCGGCCTATCTGATCCACCATCCGCTGATCACGCTTCTGACGCTGGCAGACTGGCCGCCGGAAAGCCCTGCCGCCAAGGCGGGGGTGATCCTGTTGACGCTGGCGCTGGCGGGCCTCAGCTGGGCGCTCGTCGAACAGCCGTTCCGCCGCCATGGCCCGTTGCCCCGGCCGCGCCGCTGGATGCTGGCGGGGGCCGTTGCGGGGCTGATGGCCTTTGCCATCACCGGCCATGTGACCAAGGGCTATCCGTCGCGCCTGCCGCCCGAGGCGCAGGCCGTGCTGAAGTTCCGCGAAAGCCGGTCGCCGACGCTGGACAAATGCCGGTTCGGCCGCGACGACGTGCAGGGCTGGAGCCCCGGCGAGTCCTGCCTGCACAACCCCGATGCGCCCGGCCCGCAGATCGCGGTCTGGGGCGACAGCCATGTTGCCGCCGCCGCCCACGGCATTGCCGCCGCGCTGCCTGATCTGCCGGTGCGCGAATTCTCGGTGGGCGGCTGTCCGCCGATCCCCGGCATGATGAACATCGACCAGATGACCCGTGCGGCCGTGGTGGATGCCGAAGGCTGCGCCGAGTTCAACGCCGCCATCCGCGACTGGCTGCTGGCGCAGGACGAGGTCAAGCTGGTCGTCCTTTACGCCTATTGGGCCAATTATGTCGAACGCGACGATTTCGACACCCGCGACGGCTATGTCCTGCCCGATGTGCAATGGGGCGTGCCGGTGGGCGATGACGGCTCCATCCCCGAAGCCGACCGGCAGGCGTTTCTGCAACGGCAGTTCGCCGGTCTGGTGCAGGATCTGGCGGATGCTGGGAAAGAGGTGGTGATCGTCTATCCCCTTCCCATCGCCGCCCGCGACCTGCCGCAATATGTGGCGCGGAAAATCTGGAAGGAAGGCGTCGTGCCTGCGGTGGTCTCCTATCCCGAAGCCGCCTTCCGCGACCAGACCGCCAATTCCCGTGCCGTTCTGGATGCGGCCCCGGTCGGCCCGCGCATCCACCGGATCGACCTGTCGGGACATTTCTGCTCGGACGGCAGCTGCCGCCTGTTCGCCGATGGCATCGCCTATTTCTTCGACACCAACCATCTCTCGCAGGAAGGGGTGGCGCTGATCGCCCCGGATATCGCAACGGCGGTCCGCGCCGCCCTTGCGGGCAGCCCCCCATGATCCGGCCCCCCGTGACTTTCCGGCCCCCCGTGACTTTCCGGCCGGATCGGCTTAGGTCAGGCGGATGACCCGTTCGATCCTCTTCCTCACCGGCACCCGCGCCGATTTTGGCAAGCTGGAACCGCTTGCCGCCGCCGCGCGCGATGCGGGGCATCGGGTCGGCTTTTTCGTCACCGGCATGCACATGCTGGACCGCTACGGATTGACCAAGCACGAGGTTGCCCGCATGCCCGGCGTCGCCGTGCATGATTTCGTGAACCAGCGCCCCGGCGATCCGCAGGATGCGGTGCTGGCGAAAACCGTCACCGGATTCTCCGACTATCTGGCCGAACACCGCCCCGATCTGGTGGTGATCCACGGCGACCGGGTCGAGGCGCTGGCGGGTGCCCTTGTCACCGCGATGAACTATGTCCGCTCGGCCCATGTCGAGGGCGGCGAGGTTTCGGGCACCATCGACGAGGTGTTCCGCCACTGCAACACCAAGCTTTGCACGCATCATTTCGTCTCCTCCGACGCCGCCGCCCGCCGGGTCAAGGCGCTGGGGGAACCGGAGGAGAACATCCATGTCATCGGCTCGCCGGAACTGGATTTTCACGCCCGCCCCTCGGGCGTGACGCTGGACGAGGTGCGCAGCCGCTATGCCATTCCCTTTGCCGACTACGGCATCGCCACCTTTCACCCCGTGACCAGCGAGCAGGACAGCATGGGCGCGCAGGCGAAGGCGCTGTTCGGCGCGCTGGCGGCCTCGGGGCGGAATTTCGTGGTGATCGCGCCGAACAACGATCCGGGCTCGGACGCCATCTTCTCCGTGCTGGACCGGCTGCCGAAAGACCGCTTCCGCGTGCTGCCCTCGATGCGCTTTGCGCATTTTTCCGAACTGATGAAGAACGCCGCCTGCATGGTCGGCAATTCATCGGCCGGTGTGCGCGAGGCGCCCTTCCTCGGCCTGCCGTCGCTGGACATCGGCACAAGGCAGTCCAACCGCTCTGACGCGGCCTCCGTCACCGCCTGCGAGGCGGCGGATACCGGGGCAATCGCCGCCTTCCTGGCCCGCGACTGGGGCCAGCGCCATGCGCCGGATGCGGGCTTTGGTCAGGGGGGCGCGGCGGGACGCTTCGTGCAGGTGCTGGCCGATCCGTCGTTCTGGGAAAGGCCGCTGCAAAAGGCCTTTCAGGACCCCGCCTGATGGGCTGGCAGCTTGGCCTCTACCGCCTTGCCACCCACGCGCTGCCTCTGGTTGCGGCACCGGTCCTGCGCCGCAGGCTGGCCGCCGGCCGCGAAGACCCCGCCCGATGGCGTGAAAAGCTGGGAGAGGCCAGCGCCGCCCGCCCCGAAGGCCGGTTGATCTGGCTGCATGCCGTCGGCCTGGGCGAGGTGCTGGCCCTGCGCGGCCTGATCGCCGCGCTGGCCGCGCAGGATCCCGATCTCAACTTCCTTGTCACCTCGACCGCCCGGTCCTCGGCACAGGTGATGGCCGCCAACTTGCCGCCCCGCACGCAGCATCAGTTCCTGCCGCTGGACGCCCCGCGCTTTCTTGACCGCTTCCTTGCGCATTGGCGGCCGGACCTGTCGGTCTGGGCCGAACAGGATCTGTGGCCCGGCGCTGTTGCGGCGGCCGACGGGGCCGGGGTGCCGCTGGCGCTGGTCAATGCCCGGATGAACGCCGATGCCTTCGCCCGCCGTGCCCGTGCCCGCGGGCTTTATGCCGATCTTTTCGCCCGCTTCCGCCTTGTCGCCGCGCAGGATGCGGCCACGGCGCGGCATCTGGCCGCCCTCGGTGCCCCCGCCCCCCGCGTCAGCGGATCGCTGAAGGCCGCCGCCCCGCCGCTGGCCGCCGATCCCGGCGAGATGGCGGCGCTGCAACAGGCGCTGCGCGGCCGCAGCCTCTGGCTCCTCGCCTCTTCGCACCCCGAGGATGAGGCCCCGGCCCTGGACGCCCACCGCAACAGGCTTGCCGAAGATCCCGCAGCACTTCTGGTCATCGCGCCCCGCGACCCCAACCGCGCCCCGGCGATTTCCGATGCGACCGTGGCGCTGGGCCTGACGGTGGCGCGGAAATCGCGGTCTCCCCATCCGGCCCCCGCCACCCAGGTCCATATCGTCGACGCCTTCGGCGATCTCGGCCTCTGGTATCGCCTTGCCCCCCTGGCCCTGATCGGCGGCACCTTCGGCCCGACCGAAGGCCACAACCCTTGGGAGCCCGCCGCTTTGGGCTGTGCCATCCTGCACGGCCCCCGCATCGCCAATTTCGCCGCCGATTTCGCCGCGCTGGACGGGGCAGGGGCCGCCTGTGCCGTCACGCCCCAAACCCTTGGCTCTGCCCTGATGCAGGACCACGCCGCCATGGCCGCCCGCGCCCTTGCCCTGTCGCAGGCGGCCAAGGACAGCCTTTCCCCGCTGGCCGCCGATCTGATCGGCCTGATGGCATGAGGCTGTTCCTTGCCCTCTGGTCGCTGCTTTGGACGCTGGCGCTGCCGGTGGTGCTGCTCTACCTGCGCCGCCGCGCCCGCAAGGACCCGCTTTACGCCCGCCACATCGCCGAACGCTTTGGCCGCCATCGGCAGCCCCTGCCGGGGGCCGTCTGGGTCCATGCGGTCAGCCTTGGCGAGATGCGCTCGGCCGTGCCGCTGATCCGTGCGCTGCTGGACCGGGGCGAAAGCGTCGTCACCAGCCATTTCACCCCCGCCGGCCGGCGCGAGGCGGACCGTGCCTTTGCGCCCGAAATCGCCGCTGGCCGCCTGCGCGCCGTCTGGGTGCCCTTCGAATTGTCGTGGTGCTACAAGGGCTTCTTCCGCGCCTTCCGCCCGAAACTGGGCCTGGTGATGGAGGTGGAGATCTGGCCGCGCATGGTCTTTGCCGCCCGTGCCGCCGGGGTGCCGCTTTACATGTGCAACGCGGGCTACCCGTCGAAATCGGTGGCCCGCGATGCCCGGCTGCCGCTGCGCCCCGCCGTCATGCGCGGCTTTGCCGGGGCGCTGGTGAAATCCGACATGCAGGCCGCGCGCTTTGCCGCCGTGGGGGTGCCGAACATCCATGTCACCGGGGAATTGCGTTTCGACCAGCCGATCCCGCCGCGTCTGATCGAAGCCGCCGCCATCCGCCCCCGGCTGGCGCAGACCCGCCCGGTGATCACCTTCGCCTCGGTGGTCGAGGGCGAGGATGACATCTACCTTTCCGCCATCGAAACCGCGCTGCGCGGCCCGAACCCGCCCTTCGTCATCTATGTGCCGCGCAAGCCCGAACGCTTTGTCGAGACCGCCCGTCTGATCGCCGCGCGCGGGTTGACCGCGGCCCGCAGATCACAGATTTTCGACGAAAATCTGCACCCCGGCCCGCTGCCGCGCACCGACATCCTTCTGGGGGATTCGCTGGGCGAGATGTATTTCTACCTCGCCTTGGCCGACCGCGTGGTCACTGGCGGCGGCTTCACCCCGCAGGGTGCCCATAACATCATCGAGCCGCTGGCCTTGGGCAAACCCGTCATCGTCGGGCCGGCCATCCACACCATCGAATATCCGGCTGCCGAGGCGATTGCGGCGGGGGTCTGTTTCCACGCGCTGTCCGCGCAGGATCTGACCCGCGCCCTGACCCCCGAGGGTTGGCCCGGACCGGCGCCCAAGGCGATCGGCGCCTTTCTGGACGACCATTCCGGCGCCACCGCCCGCACGATGCAGGCGATTGCGCCCTTGCTGTGCTAGGCCGTTTTCCCTGAAGAAAACTGCAAATTCCTTCGACGGAACTTGCTTACCAGCCGCTGAAGCCGCCATCCACGTTCAGAAGCTGCCCGGTCATATAGCCCGCGGCGCTTGAGGCCAGGAACAGCATCGCATCGGCGATCTCGTCCGGTTTCGCCATCCGGTCCAGCATGATCAGCTCGCCCACCCGGCGCTGGAACTCCTCGGAATGGTTGTTGAACACCGCCCCCGGCGCGATGGTGTTCACCGTCGCCCCGCGTTTCGCCCAATAGCCGGCCAGCCAGACCGTCAGCCCGTGGATGCCCGCTTTCGACACGCCATAGGCCGAGAAATTCTTGAACGGCATCCCTTCGTAAATCCGGTGATGCGCCCCGTTCAGCGCATACATGCTGGCCACGTTGATCAGCGTGCAGGGCCATTTGCCCACGATGTCGCGGTCCATCTGCCGGGCGACCATGAAGGGACCGGTCAGGTTGGTGCGCATGGTCTTTTCCCAATCGCTGACCTCAAGGTCGCAGAAGTCGGGAAAGCCTTTGCCGGCGCCCATCAGCAGCTCGCCCGTGATGGCGGCATTGTTCAGCACCACGTTCGGCTCCCACCCGTCCTTCAGGATGCGGGCAAAGATGCCGGTGACTTCATCTTCATTCGCCACATCAAGCGGATAGAAGCGGAAGTTCGCGTTCTTTCCATGCGCCTCGACCAGCCCATCCGCCCGGTGCCCCGGCAGGTCCGAGGCGATCACCCGCGCCCCTTCGGCCAGCATCCGGCGGACATAGGTCGACCCCAGCACCCCCCCCGATCCGGTGATGAAAACGGTGCGGCCTTTCAGCTGATCGGTCATGTCGCGGGGCCTTTCAGGGCTTCGGTCAGAAGGAATTCGACAAGGCGGAAGTCGAAGGGGCTGTCGATGTCGACGCAACGCTCGGGCGGCATCAGGAAGGGGATCACGCGGCCCTCCCACAGCCCCTTCGACCGCTTCAGATAGGCGGGCGACACCACATAGGTGCTGGCGGCATGCTCATAGACCACGGGCGCCTGCTGACGCGCCACCACACCGCCGGGCAGCGGTTTCGACACATGCAACGCACCCGTGGCATCCGGCTCCACAAGGTTGAAATATGGATTCTTCCGGGCCTCACAACAGCTCATCACCATGTCGGGATGTTCGATATTGTAAAGCGCCAAGGCGCCCGAAATATCCTCGGGCCGCCGCAGCGGCGAGGTGCAGTCCAGATCGAGGAACGCCGAAACCGGCCCCGTCAGCGCCTCGGACGCCTCCAGCGCATGCTGCCAGACGCCCCATTTCCCCGCCGTATCGGTGGCCAGATGCGTCGGCCGCAACCCGATCTTCAGCGCGCCCTTCGCCACCGCGTGATCATAGATCTCTTCGTCATCGGTGCTGACGACGACCGCATCCACCTGCGGGTGTGCGAACAACTGGTCCAGCGACCAGTCGATCAACGGCTTGCCGCAGATTTCGCGGAAATTCTTGCGCGGCACGCCCTTGCTGCCCTTGCGCGCGCCGATATGGCCCAAAATCACCGATCAAACCTCATCATGGGATCTCCTTCGCAATCTCGCCGACAAATTCCCGCGCCGCCCAGGCCCGCGCCACCAGCCGCGCCGATCCCAGACACAGGTCCAGCCGTGGCATCAGCGGGTTGCCCGAGACCGGCCCGCCGAAGGCCAGCGCCAGGAAATCCTGTGCGGCGTCCAGGAACATCGCATTGCGCTCCAGCGGCAGGTCCAGCATTTGCGGGCCCGCCTCCTCCGTCACCCGGTAGGTCTGCGCGGCGAAGTCGAAATCCGCCATCCGTTCGGTCCCGCGCAGATGGGCGCGCCGGTGCAGGCCCGGCGTCAGGTAATCCATTGCGACATCGCCCACCAGCCCGCCCCGCCGCAGGGAAATCCGGCTGGCGAAATCCACCCCCGGAAAGGCGGGATGGCCAAGGCATTCGACCCGCGTCACCTCCAGCCCAGGGAACAGGCACAAGGCCATGTCCAGTTCGTGACACAGATCCAGCAGCACCCCGCCGCCCGCCGCCCGCGCGGCATAGCTGTCGGAAAACCGCCAGTCGGCCCGCCATTGCGTCACATCATGGCCGATGGTCAGCGCGAACTGGAACACGTCGGAAAGGTCCATCGCCGCCAGCGCCCGCAGCGCCGGATGATAGCGCATCATATAGCCCAGCAGCGACCGCCCGGCGACCGGGGCGGCCGCGGCCGCAATCGCCTCCACCTCGCCGGGGGCAAAAGCCAGCGGCTTTTCGACGTATATCGGCAGGCCGCGTGCCGCCGCCGCCTCGATCAGCGGCAGGCGAACATCGGTGGCCGTCGCAACCACCACCGCCTCTGTGGCGTCCATCGCGGCCAAAGCCCCGGCCAGCCCCGCCGCGCGCCAGGACAAGGTGGTCACGTCGGCCCCCAGTGTGGCCAGATTGTCGGAATGTCGCCGCCCGATCGACCCGGACCCGATCACCAGAACCCGCATGACGCCCCCTTTCGGGCCATGGCTAGCGCGAAACCGCCCCGGCCACCAGAGGCGGCCGCTTCTGCGGCCATTCCGTCGCGCGGTGGTAAGCCTGCCCCACCGCCAGCACCCCGGCATCATCGCCCGACCGGCCGATGATCTGCATCCCCGACGGCAGGCCCTGCGGGCCGAACCCCACCGGCACCGACAGCGCCGGCAGGCCGATCAGGCTGGCGGGCACCACCACCTCCATCCAGCGATGATAGGTGTCCATCTTCCGCCCGGCCACCTCCTGCGGCCAGCGCCAACCGGCCGGGAAGGGCCAGACCTGCGCGGTCGGCAGCACCACGGCATCGAACCGCGCGAACATCCGCGCCGCTTCGGCATACCAGCGGCTGCGAATCTCGCTGGCCGCATGGACCGCCTGCGCCGACAGGCCCAACCCCTGCTCGATCTCCCAGATCGTCTCGGGCTTGGTCAGCGCGCGTTTCGCCGGATCCTCGGCCAGTGCCCGCTTGCCCCCGGCATTCAGCATCGCCCGCAGCGTGATCCAGGACGACCACAGCTCCTCGGCGGGGAAGGGCGGGGCCAGATGCTCGACCACCGCACCCAGATCCTGCAACACCGCCAGCCCGGATTCGCAGGCCTCCAGAATGCCCGGCTCGATCGGATAGGCCCCGCCCCAATCGGCCAGCCAGCCGATCCGCAGCCCCGTCACGCCACGATCCAGCCCCGACAGCACATCGGGCACCGCGCGCGGAAACGGCACTTCGGGGTTCTCGCCGGCCTGCACCAGCAGGAACCGTGCCACATCCTCGACCGTGCGCGCCATCGGCCCCTCGGTCGCCAGCGTCGCCAGATGGGTGTCGCCCGCCGCATCGCCGGGCACCAGCCCCCAGGTCGGGCGAAAGCCATAGACGTTGCAGAACCCCGCCGGGTTGCGCAAGCTGCCCATCATGTCGCTGCCATCCGCCACCCAGGCCATCCGCGCCGCCAGCGCCGCCGCCGCCCCACCCGAAGACCCGCCCGCAGACCGCCCAGGATCATAGGGATTGCGCGTCACCCCGAAGACCGGGTTGAACGAATGCGACCCCTGTCCCCATTCCGGCACATTGGTCTTGGCCGCGATCACCGCCCCCGCCGCCCGCATCCGGGCCACCAGAAAATCATCCGCTTCGGGCACATGATCGGCAAAGACCGCAGATCCCCAGGTCGTCCGCAGCCCTTTCGTCGCCAGCAGATCCTTCACCGCCAGCGGAATCCCGTGCAGCCAGCCCGCGGGCTGCGCATCGTCCAGCGCCCGTGCCTCGGCCATCAACAGATCGGGGTCGCGCAGCGACACGATGGCGTTCAGCCCCGGATTGACCTCTGCCACCCGGTCCAGCCAGGCCGCCATCACCTCCGAAGGGGCCACCTGCCGGGCATGGATCAGCCCCGACAGTTCCGTCGCCGAAAGATCCAGAAGCTCCGCCGTCATCATCTTTGCAAAAATACCCTCGGGGGGTGCGGGGGGCGAAGCGCCCCCGCCCGTCGGCCAATGGAAATGCCGGGGCCGTCATGGCCCCGGCACTGCATTCCGCTCAGCGGATCATTTCTGCAACTCGGTCCAGATCGCGGTCATGTATTCACGCGACTTCTCGTTGCAGGTGGGCAGGAAATGCCCGGCCGCCTTGAATTCTTCGGGGATCAGCAACTCGGGCGCGGTGGCCATCTGCGGATCCATGAATTCTTCGGAACCGGTGATGCCGTTGGCATAGCGGGCAAAGTTCGAGATCAGCGCCGCATTCTCGGGCTTCATGATGAAGTCCATGAATTTATAGGCATTCTCGGCGTTCTGCGCATCCTTCAACAGCATGATGCTGTCCATCCACAGCACATAGCCTTCCTTGGGATAGCCATAGGCGACATCCGGGTTGACCAGCCGCGCCCGCATCGACGATCCGTTCCAGTTCACCGATGCCGCCCAGTCGTTGTTGCCCATCTTCTCGGTGGCGCCGTAATCCATGGCGATCCAGTTCGGCTTGGCCGCGATCAGGCCGTCACGAACCTTCTTCAGCACTTCCAGATCTTCCGAACAGGCTTCGCCGCCATAGTAGAAGGTCGCCAGCGAGATGACGTCGATCATCTCGGGCACCACGTTGACCTTGCCCTTCAGCTCATCCGGCGGGTCCAGCCAGATCGCGCTGGTGTTGATGTCGCCCTTGTAGACCGAGGTATTCACCACCACGCCGGTGGTGCCCCATTGCCAGGGCAGCGAATACTTGCGGCCCTTGTCCCATTCGACATCCATCCATTCCGGGGCGATGTTCTTGTGGTTCGGCAGCTTGGACATGTCCAGTTCGACCGTCAGGCCCTTTTCCACGAAGATCGGCACATAGTTGGCCGAGGGCACCACCAGGTCAAAGCCATGGCCGCCGGCCTCGATCTTGGCCAGCGCGGTATCGTTGCTGTCGTAATCCGTCACCTGCACGGTGATGCCGGTCTCGGCCTTGAACTTCTCCATCAGCTCGGGGCTGGAATAATTGCCCCAGTTGTAGAGGTTCAGCACACCTTCGGCCTGGGCAAGGCCCGAGGTGGCCAGCAGCAGCGCGGTTGCAGTCAGCAGTCTTTTCATTGTTGGTCTCCCGGTTGTTGTTCAGTCTTTTGGTTTTCAGTCCTTCTTGCGCGTCAGCAGGAAGAACGCGGTCAGCAGCACCACGGTTGCGGCCAGCAACATGCTGGACACCGCGTTGATCTCGGGTGTCAGCTGGCGGCGCAACTGCCCCAGCATATAGGTCGGCAGCGTGTCCTGCCCACCCGATTTCACGAATTCGGTGATCACCACGTCATCCAGGCTGATGACAAAGGCCAGCATCGCCCCCGCCACCATCCCCGGCGCCAGAAGGGGCAGGGTGACACGGCGAAAGGTCTGCCACGGGGTCGCGTAAAGATCCGCCGCCGCGGTCTCCAGCGTCAGATCCATGCCCTCCAGCCGCGCCCGGATCGGCAGATAGGCAAAGGGCACGCAAAAGGCGGCATGGGCCAGCACCAGATAGCCCAGGCCATGAATGCCGGTCGCCTGCTTGACCAGTCCGAACAGGATCATCAAGGCCACCGCCGTCACGATTTCCGGCACCATCAACGGCTGGTTGATCATCACATAGATCAGGGTCTGGCCCTTGAACTTGCGCCGCCGTGTGGTGCCAAGGGCCGCCATCGTGGCGACAGAGGTGGCGATCAGCGCCGCGAAACTGGCGATGATCAGCGACCGCATGGTGGCATCCTTGACCTGGTCGTTCGCCCAGGCCTTGACATACCAGTCGAAGGAAAACCCGCCCCAGACGCCGACATTGGTCGAGGCATTGAAGGAATAGGCCACCAGCGTGGCGATCGGCACATAAAGCGCCACGAAGACCGCCACCGCGATGGCGGCGAACCCCGGCAGGCGCGAGACGTGGAAGCTGCGCTCAGCCATGGGCATTCTCCCGGTTGGCATAGCGCACATAGACCAGAAGCGCCGCCATCACGATGATCAGCAGCACCATCGCCAGCGCCGCGCCCAAGGGCCAGTTCTTCCCGGCAAGGAACTGCAATTCGATGAAGTTGCCGATCATCATCTGCTTGCCGCCGCCCAGCACCCGCGGCGTGACATAGGCCCCCAGCGACGGCACGAAGACCAGGATCGACCCGGCGATGATCCCCGGCTTGACGATCGGCAGGATCACCCGGCGCAGGACCTGCATCCGGCTGGCGTAAAGGTCATAGCCGGCCTCCAAAAGCTTCATGTCGAAACGGTCGATGGCGGCGAACAGCGGCAGCACCATCAGCGGCAGATAGACATAGGTCATGCCGATGAAGATCGCGAAGGGGCCGTACAGCATGTCCAGCGGGGCCTGGATCACCCCCAGCTTCAGCAGCAGCGCATTGACCAGCCCTTCCTTGCGCAGCACTTCGTTGATCGCATAGGTGCGGATCAGAAGGTTGGTCCAGAACGGAATGGTGATCAGGAACAGCCATAGCGCCCGCTGCGCCGGGGGCCTTGTGGCGATGAACCAGGCGGTTGGAAAGCCCAGCAAGAAGGTAAAGACGGTGGTCGCCATCGACAGGCTGACCGAACGCCAGAAGATCGTCAGATGGGCATCCGCCAGCACCCATTCATCGGTGAAGATATCCTTTGACCACAGGATGCCGACCCAGCCCGCGGTAGAAAATTCCCAGACCACATTGCCATGCGTGCCTGCCGTCAGGAAGGAATAGACCACGACGATCAAGAGCGGCCCTGCCGCCGCACAGGTCAGCAGCACCAGCGCCGGGGTGGACAGCAGCCAGCCGTTGCGGGCCGATCGCCGGATCTCGCGCTCTTCGGCGGGGCTGGACATGCTCAGTCCTCCACACGCTGCACGGCATCGGCGGCAAAGCGCAGGCCGACGGTGTCGCCCTCGCTCAACCCCGCCTCGCCAGTGGCGGGGCTTTGCAGCCGGGCCACCAGTTCGGTGCCATCGGCCAGATGCAGGTGACAATGGGTGTCGGTGCCGAAATAGACCAGATTGGCCACCAGCGCCTGCAATCCGCCATCGGCGGGCTTGCCCAGCCGCAATTGCTCGGGCCGCACCGACACCGTGGTGACGCCCGGTGCCGCGCGCAGGCCCGGCACCTCGATCCGCTCTCCGGTGCCCAGCCGCAGCGCGCCATCCTCGGCGGTGCCGGTCAGGAAGTTGGTCTCGCCGATGAAGCTGGCGACAAAGCGGTTCTTCGGATGGATATAGATGTCCTTCGCCGTGCCGACCTGCTGGATCTTGCCCGCCGACATCACCGCGATGCGGTCAGACATGGTCAGGGCCTCTTCCTGATCATGGGTGACGAAGACAAAGGTGATCCCGGTCTCCAGCTGCAACCGCTTCAGCTCGATCTGCATTTCCTTGCGCAGCTTCAGGTCCAGCGCCGACAGCGGTTCATCCAGCAGCAGCACCTTGGGCTGCGGGGCCAGCGCGCGGGCCAGCGCCACCCGCTGCTGCTGACCGCCCGACAACTGCGCCGTCTTGCGGCCCGCCAAAGCCTCCAGCTTGACCAGCGCCAGCATCGCCTCGGTCCGGGCCTTCACCTCGGCCGGCGGCTTGCCCAGCATTTCCAGCCCGAAGGCCACGTTCTGCGCCACCGTCAGATGCGGGAACAGCGCATAGCTTTGAAACACCGTGTTCACCGGCCGCTTGTTCGGCGGCAGGGTGGTGATGTCCACCCCGTCCAGTTCGATCACGCCGCCTGTCGGCATCTCGAACCCCGCGATCAGCCGCAGAAGCGTGGTCTTGCCGCAGCCCGAAGGCCCAAGCAGCGTGAAGAACTCGCCCCGCCGGATATCGACCGAGACATCGTCCAGCGCCCGCACCTGCGTGGCACCCTGACCGAACGCCTTCACCACATTGCGGGCAGAGATCGTCACCTCATCGGCCACCGCAATACCCCCTGTCTGTGTTATTTTGATCATATTGGGCCGGGCCGGCGCGGCCTGACAAGCGATTCCTTCCCCCCGGCACGGATTAACCCGCCATCGGCGCACGTTTTCCCGCCCAGGGTGCGGCACGTTCGATTTCTGCACAAAGCGCGATCAATTGCTCATCCCGGCCGAAGGCGGCGGCCAGATGCACGCCGATGGGCAGCCCGTCCTGCGACCAGCCAAGGGGCAGGCTGGCGGCGGGCTGGCCCGAGGCGTTGAAGATGGCGCAGAACGGCGAATAGGCGAAAATTCCTTGGCTTCCCATGCGATAGCCAAGGTAATCTTCCGTCCCATGCGCAAAACGCCCCACCCTTGCGGGCGGTTCGGCCAGCGTCGCCGACAACAGGATGTCGGGGCCGCTGCCGGTTTCCGGCTCGAACACCGCCGCCATCTCGCGGCCAAAGGCATGGATCGCGCCCACCGCCTCCAGGTAGCGGGTCGGATGCAGCCCCTCGGCATGCGCCACAGCGCCGCGCCCGACGCCCTCGACCAGATCATCGGTCAGCGGGCGGCCCTTCAGCGCGCGGCGGATTCCCAGCGCCGTGCCCACCGCGACGATATCGGTCCAGGCCCGCATCATCCCGGCCACATCGGCCCTGATCGTCACCGGCTCAACCCGATGCCCCAGGCTTTCCAGCAGCTGCCCGGCCGCCCGCACCGCCTGCGCGACCTCGGGGTCAATCGGCTCTCCGGCAAAGGTGGTGTCCACGATCCCCACCCGCAGCCCCCCCGGCGGGCGCGAGATCGCCGCCATATGCCCCCGCCCCAGCGGTGGCGCCCAGTATGGCGCGCCCAGGTCCGCGCCTTCGCAGGCATCCAGCATCGCCGCCGTGTCGCGCACGCTGCGGGTCAGGAAGCCGTCGATCGCCATCCCGGCCCAGCCCTCGCCGACAAAGGGCCCGTCCGGCAGCCGCGCCCGCGTCGGCTTGAACCCGTAGAGCCCGCAGCTTGACGCCGGTATCCGCACCGATCCCCCGCCATCCGACCCATGCGCGATGGCGACGATCCCCGCTGCCACCGCCGCCCCCGCACCGCCGGACGACCCGCCCGAGGTATGGTCCAGATTCCAGGGGTTCCGTGTCGGCCCGCCGTAGACCGCGGCTTCGGTCGCCGCCCCGATGCCGCCTTCGGGGCTGGTGGTGCGGCCGAAACAGACCACGCCGGTCGCCCGGATGCGTTGCCAGATCGCCGAATCCCTGGTCCAGGCCGTATCGCGCAACAGCCGGCTGCCGTTGTGGCCGGGATAATCCACCGCCTCGGCCCCCAGATCCTTCAAGAGGAACGGCACGCCCCGGAACGGCCCCTTCGGCAGGCCCGCCGCAATCGCCCGCCGCGCCACGCCCTCCTGCATCTGCACCACGGCATTGATCGCCGGATTGCGCGCCTCGACCGCCGCCAGCGCCGCCTCCAGCAATTCGGTTGCCGAGACCTCTCCGGCCGCCACCCGTTCCGCCAGCGCGGTGGCATCCCGCGCGCCCAGATCCCCGATCATCCGACTCTCCCCCTGATTTCCCGCATGCTGCCCGCCGGACGCCCGCCACGTCCATCCGGTTTGCGACAACAGGTCTCCATGGCGAAGGCCATTGCCTTTGCCACGGCACAGCCTCTCCACCCGCGCCGCCGGGCCCATCAGGCCCGGCCGGGGGCTGGCTTCTATTGTCTTGCGCCGCATCGCCTCCGGTGGACGTGTCACACGCGGGCGGGGCGAGGCCGTGCCTCGCTTTTTCCCGCCCGAAGCTGCCCACCCCGCTGCCGCCGCAAAGCCACGCCCAGCCCGCATCATGCCCGCCATCGCATCGCCGCTCTTGACTCCGGGCCGCCCCGGCCGCAGGAAACCCCTGCCTTAGGTTCCGGGCGTCACACCCCGGATGAAAAGGGAATGCGGTGCAAATCCGCAGCTGCCCCCGCAACTGTAAGCGGCGAGTGCGGACGGAACATGCCACTGGGAAACCGGGAAGGCCCGTCCACCACCCCGACCCGCGAGCCAGGAGACCTGCCAGGGTGATCACCCTTTCTTCCGTGCGGGGGGCACGGGGGCAGGCGGCTTCCGCCAGAGGTGACGTTCACCACCGGCGGAAGGGGCAACCTTTCCCGGAAACCGCACTCAAGGGGGCCGCCGCGCCCCTCCGGAAAGGAAACGATATGCAAGGCATGTCAAGGCTTGCCCTACTGGCCGCCAGCACCGCACTTCTGGCCGCCACCCCGGCGCTCGCGCAAGAGAATGACGACGATCCGCTGCTTCTGGGCACCGTCACGCTGACCGCATCGACCGTGCCGCTGGATCTCAGCGAGACCGGCACCAGCGTCAGCGTCGTGACCGATGAAGACCTGCAAAAGAACGGTGACAAATCGGTGGCCGCCCTGCTGGCCCGCCTGCCCGGCGTGTCGATGACCCGCAACGGCGGGCTTGGCACCTCGACCGCGCTGCGGCTGCGCGGCCTTTCCGGCCCTTACATCGGTGTGCGCATCGACGGCATCGACGTGGCCGATACCTCGGGCACCCAATGCGCCTATGACTTCGGCTCCACCATGTCGGGCGGCATCAGCCGGATCGAGGTTCTGCGCGGCTCGCAATCGGCGCTGTTCGGCTCCGAAGCCATCGGCGGTGTCGTCGACATCACTACCTTCCGCGCCACCGAAGAGGGGACCGAGGCGAAGATCAGCGTCGAGGCCGGATCGAACGCCACCTATTCTGGCACCGCCGCCGTCGGCATGAAGACCGACCGCGTCGAACTGGCGTTCAGCGCCAGCCGCACCATCACCGACGGCATCTCGGCCTATGCCTTCGGAACCGAGGACGATGCCTTCCGCTCGACCACGCTCACCTTCTACGGGGCCTATAACCTCACCGACAACGTGACCGTCGGCCTGAACGGCATCTGGCGCGACAGCTATGCCGAATTCGACAGCCAGACCGCCGACAATGCCGAGACCGAAGAGGGCAAGCTGCGCGGCATCCGCGCCTTCGTCACCGCCGAAACCGGCGCTGCCTCGCATGAACTCTCGTTCGCCCACACCGAAACCGAACGCTACTATCCGCTGGGCTGGGTGCAGCATTATGCGGGCGACCGTGACCAACTGGCCTACAAGGGCAAATGGCAGCCGGACGGGCCGGTCTCGCTGACCTGGGGCCTTGACCACACGCGCGAAAGCTTCACCTCGGATTCCGACAGCGGCAAGGCCGATACCACCTCGGCGTTGGTCGAACTGCTCTATGCGCCTTCGGATGCGCTGGATCTGTCGCTGGCCATCCGCCACGACGATCACAGCACCTTCGGCGGCAAGACCACGGGCCGCGCCGCGCTGGCCTGGCGGCCGACCGAAGACTGGGTGATCCGCGCCGTCGCCTCGACCGGCTTCCGCGCGCCGTCACTGTATGAGTTGTACAACGGCTTTGGCGGCAACCCGAACCTGACGCCGGAAAACAGCAAGAACTTCGAACTGGGGGCCGAATATCTGTTCGGCAACGGCGGCTCGCTTCAAGCCACGCTGTTCCACACCGACATCGACGACAAGATCGACTGGGCCGGGGCAGGCTATGTGCAGATTCCGGGCACCACCACCACGCGCGGCATCGAAGTGACCGGCCGGGCGGCGATTGCATCCGGGTGGGAGCTGTTCGGCAGCTATACCTATACCGATGCTTTCACCGACACCGGCACCACCGAAATGCGGGCTGTCCGCGTTCCGCGGCACGATCTGGTTCTGGGCCTTGAAGGCCAGATCACCGACCGGCTGTCGGGCGTGCTGACCGTGCAGCATACGGCGGATTTCCTTGACAATCTGGTCGGCGTTTGGCCTGCCGTCGCCGCGCCGATGCCCGATTATACCGTGGCGAACATTGCCGTGACCTACGGACTCAACGATACGACCGAGGCCTATTTCCGCGTCGAGAACATCTTTGACGAGGACTATCAGACCGTGCGCAACTATGGCCAGCCGGGCCGGCAGGTCTTCGTCGGCCTTCAGGCCAAATTCTGATCGAACGGCGGGGCCGGGGGGTGCCTCTTCCGGCCCATGCAAGGAAAGGGACGAGGATGGCAGCGGTTCGGGAACGTATGGCTGTTTGCCATACGTTTGCCATACGTAATCCATACCTGCCGCAGCCCCTGTTGCGGCTGGCGGGTTCCGTCATGCTGGCCCTTGTTGTCGCCATTCCCGCCGATGCCGATGCCCCCGCCCGTGTCGTGTCGATGAACCTCTGCACCGACCAGCTGGCCATGCTGCTGGCCGCGCCGGGCCAGTTGATCTCGGTCAGCCATCTCGCCTCCGATCCGCTGTCGTCGTCGATGGTGGACGAGGCTGCGGCCTATGTGCAGAACCGTGGCCAGGCCGAGCAGATTTTCCTTATGAATCCTGATCTTGTGCTGGCGGGCACCTACACCTCGCTGGCCACCGTCACCCTGTTGCGCGATCTTGGGATCGAGGTGTTGCAGGTCCCCCCGGTCAATTCGCTGGACGAAGGCGTTGCCCAGATCCTTCAGATCGGCAGCGCCCTGGGGCGAGAGGAACAGGCCCAGACGCTGGCGGATGAATTTCGCAGCGGGATCAGGGATTTGACCTGGGAAGGCCCCACCGCCTCCGCCGCGCTCTACTATCCCAACGGCTATACCACCGGGGCGGGGACCCTCGCAGATGATGTGTTGGCCAAGACCGGGTTCCACAACATAGGGGCCTCCGCGGGCCTGACCGGGGGCGGCACCCTGCCGCTGGAGCGGCTGGTGATGGCATCGCCGCAGGTCGTCGTCACCTCCACCCCCTATCCCGGTGCCTCGCGCGCCGAGGATCTGCTGACCCATCCCGCCCTTCAGGCGCTGCGCCAGCGGGCCGGGATCGCGGCCACCACCAGTGCCGATTGGGTCTGCGGCACCCCCCATATCCTGCGGGCGATGGCGCAGATGAAGACTGCGCGCGAGGCGCTTGAATGATCAGGGTTTTCCTGCCGCTTGGCCTGTCGGTCGCCCTGCTGTTCGCCGCTTCGCTGCTGATCGGCCCCGCCGGTCTGGGGCTGGGTGAAAGCCTGCGGGCGCTGTTCACCGGGCAGGGCGGTCCCGTGGTTCAGGTGATGCAGGAAATCCGCCTGCCGCGCGCCCTCCTTGGCCTGCTGACCGGCGCTGCCTTCGGGCTGGCCGGGGCGGCGATGCAGGGATACCTTAGAAATCCCCTTGCAGAACCTGGCCTTATCGGTGTTTCCTCATCCGCCGCCCTGGGCGCGGTGCTGGCCTTGCAGACCGGTCTTGCCGCTACATTCGCCCTTGCCTTGCCGCTGTCGGCACTGGCCGGGGCGGCGGTGTCGGTGCTGCTGATCCTGGCCCTTGCCGGCCCGCGCGGCGGGGCGCTGGCGCTGATCCTGGCCGGGATCGCCATTTCCGCACTGGCCGCGGCGCTGACCTCGCTGGTGCTGAACCTGTCGCCAAACCCTTTTGCCGCAATGGAAATCGTCTACTGGATGATGGGTTCTCTCGCCGACCGTTCGATGACCCATGTCTGGCTGGCCGCCCCCTTCATCCTGACCGGCATGGCCGCGCTGCTGACCCTTGGCCGGGGCCTTGATGCGCTGACCCTGGGCGAGGATGCGGCGCAAAGCATGGGCGTCAACCTGTCGCGCCTGCGCTGGGTGCTGATTCTGGGCACCGCCGCCGCCATCGGGGCCTCGGTCGCCGTCGCGGGGGCGGTGGGCTTCGTCGGCCTTGTGGTGCCGCATCTCCTGCGCCCGCTGGTCGTCGCGCGTCCCTCGCGCCTCTTGCCCGCCGCGGCGCTGGGCGGGGCGGCGATGCTGCTGGCCGCCGACATCGCCACCCGGCTGATCGCCCCGGATCAGGATCTGAAGCTGGGCGTTTTGACCGCCATCGTCGGCGCGCCCTTCTTCCTGCATCTGATCTGGCGGATGCGGAGGGTCGAGGCATGACATTGCTTTTGCTGGACAATCTGACCGTGCGGCGGGGGGAATGCCCGGTGGTGGACCGGGTATCCCTGACCATCGGGCCGGGCGAATGCGTCGGGCTGATCGGCCCGAACGGGGCCGGCAAGACCAGCCTGCTGCGTGGCGCACTGGGGCTTCTGCCGCACAGCGGAACCTCCAGCCTGTCGGCCCTGCCACCCGCCGCCCGCGCCCGTGCCACCGCCTTTTTGCCGCAGGGGCGCGAGATCGCCTGGCCGGTGACGGTGGAAACCCTGGTCGCGCTGGGCTGCGCGGAAGGAGGAGAGAAGGCCGAAGCTGCCGTTACCCGCGCACTTTCGCGCATGGGACTCGACTCCTATCGCGGGCGCATCGCAACGGCCTTGTCCGGCGGTGAACAGGCCCGCGTCCTGATCGCCCGCGCGCTGGCGCAGGAAACCCCGCTGTTGCTGGCCGACGAACCCGTCGCCGGGCTTGATCCCGAAGCGCAGATCCGGACGATGGAGGTCTTTGCCGCCCTTGCCAGCGAAGGGCAGAGCGTGGTCGCCTCGATCCACGACCTTGGCCTTGCCGCCCGCCATTGCTCGCGGTTGCTGATGCTGCACCGGGGGCAGCTAGTGGCCGATGGCACGCCTGCCGAAGTGCTGACGGATCAACGGCTTGCCGAGGTTTTCGGCATCCGCGGCTTTCACGCCGACACGCCGGACGGCCCGGTCTTTCAGCCAACCGGAGTGGTGCGGTGATCTCCGTCACGCTGGACCGTCCCTGGCTGATCGCCCGGCTTGCCGCGCCGATGCGGCTGCTGTCGCATGCCCCGCATGGCGCGGGCTATCGCAGCACCGATACCGTGCTGTGGCGCGAGGTGAAGAATGCCGATCTGCCCGCGGGCTTTGCCGCCGAAGACTGGTTCGCCGGGCAGATGGCGCGCGCACCGGGGGCCGTCGGCATGATGACCTCACGCGATATCGGCACCTGGCGGCAGGCGCGGGCGCAGGTCGACGGCGTCACGGCGCAGGCTGTCGTCACGCTGGGCCTGTCGAATGCGGAATCGGTCGGCCACAGGCTGCCCTGGCATTCCGCCGATTTCGGCACGATCAACATCCTTGTCGCCACCGATGCCGCCCTGACCGAAACCGCCCAGCTTGAGGCGCTGACCATCGCCGTGCAGGCCCGCACCGCCGGGGTGATGGCGGCGGGCCTGGAACTGGCCACCGGCCGCGCCACCGGCACCGGCACCGATTGCATGGCCATCGCCTGCCCGCCGGGGCAGGGGCGCTATGCCGGGTTGCATACCGCCGTGGGCGAGGCCGTTGGCGCCGCCGTACTGCAGGCCGTCTCTGCCGCCGCCGCCGATTGGATCAGCTGGCGAAACGCCCGGCGGGCGGCGCAATGAGCGGGGCCGAACGCATCGTCTGTCTGACCGAGGAAACGGTCGAAACGCTGTATCTTCTGGGGCAGGAGCATCGCATCGTCGGCGTCACCGGCTATGCCGTCCGCCCGGCCCAGGTGCGCCGCGAAAAGCCGCGTGTCGGGGCCTTCACCAGCGCCGATGTGCCGAAGATCCTGGCGCTGCGCCCCGATCTGGTGCTGTGCTTTTCGGATCTTCAGGCCGATATCGCCGCCGAACTGATCCGCGCCGGGGTCGAGGTGCATGCCTTCAACCAACGCGACATCGCGGGCATCCTGCGGATGATCCGGCGCGTCGGCGCGCTGGCCGGGGCGGCAGAACAGGCCGAGGCGCTGGCAGAGCAGTATGAGACGCGGCTGGCCGGGGTTGCCGTCACGCCGCGTGACCATCGGCCAAGGGTCTGGTTCGAGGAATGGGACGATCCGCTGATTTCCGGCATCGGCTGGGTGTCTGAACTGATCGCCATCGCGGGCGGGCAGGACATCTTTCCCGACTTGGCGGCCGAACCGCTGGCCCGCAACCGCATCCTTCTGCCGCATCAGGTTCTGGCCCGCGAACCCGAGGTCATCCTGGCCTCGTGGTGCGGCAAGAAGGTGGTGCCCGGCCGCATTGCCGGCCGACCCGGTTGGAGCGTGCTGCCCGCCGTGCGGCAGGGCCGCATTCACGAAATCAAGTCGCCGCTGATCCTGTCGCCCGGCCCCGCTGCGCTGACCGATGGTCTGGATGCCATCCTGGCCGCGCTGTGGGGTGGGGCGAAAACCACGCAAGGCGGGCGCGGACCCTAGCCGGGCGGCAGCAGGCGTGACAGCTCGGCCGCCAGAACTTCGGGCAGAAGAGGCTTCGGCAGGTAGCCGTCCAGTCCCGCCCGCCGGATGGTCGCAACCTGATCCGGCATCACATCCGCCGTCATCGCCACCACCGGCACCGTTGCGGCCCGGCCGCCCATTTCGCGCGCCCGTTCCAGCGTATCGAACCCGTCCAGCCCCGGCATGTTCATGTCCAGCAGCACCAGATCCAGCGATTCCGAGGCAAGGATATCCAGCGCCTCGTTGCCCGACGCGGCCTCGATCACCCGCGCGCCCAAGGGCCGCAGGTAGCTGGCCGCAACCAGCCGATTGGTTGCAACATCGTCGACCACAAGGATCAGCCGCCCGGTCAGATCGGGCGGCTCTGCGGTGGCCTGCGGCGGCTCGGCCATCGCAAAGCGCAGGGTCAGCCGGAAATGTGCCCCCCGGTCGCGCGGCAGCAGGAACAGATCGCCCCCCATGCTGCGCGCCAGTGCCCGCGCGATGGCCAGCCCCAGCCCCGATCCGGGTGCCGCCTCGCGCCCCTTGTGGAACGCCTCGAAGATCGCTTCGCGCTGGTCCTCGGGCACGCCGGGCCCATTGTCCTGCACATCCACCACCAGCGTGCCGCCCGTGCCCGAGGTATCCAGATGACAACGGCAGACCGCATGGACCGGCCCCTGCGGCGCATGGCGCAGCGCATTGGCCAGCAGGTTGCCAAGACATTGGCGCAGGCGCACCGGATCAATCCGCACGAAGTCCGGCAGATCGCCCTCGGCTGCCGTGGTCAGCGGAATGCCCAGCCGCTGCGCCCTTGCGCGATGGACCGCGCCGATGGCCGCCAGTTCATCCGCCAGCCGCAGCACGCGCGGATAAAGACCCAGCCGCCCGCGCAGGATGGCATCCATGTCGGTCACATCGTCAAGGATCAGCGCCAGCGTCCGCGCCGCTTCGGTCATCGTGTGCATCCTCTGCACCCGGCCGCCGGAAGCGGAGCCTTCGTCCCGTGCCTGCGCCAGTTCGGACTGGCCCATGCCGATGATCGCATTCAGCGGGGTGCGCAGCTCATGGCTCATCTGCGCCAGAAACCGGGTCTTGGCCTGATCGGCCGCACGGGCTGCGGCTTCGCTTGCCGCCATCGACCGGTGCAGCCGATGATTCGTCAGCATCGTGGTCAGCGCATAGGACAGCATCCCGAAACAGGCGGCAGTGGACAGGCCGAACCCCGCCATGTCGCCCCGTCCCAGCCAATAGATCGTGTTGACGGCCAAGACCGTCATTGCGACCCCCGCAAGCCCGGCCATGCCAAAGGGCAGGTGGATCGACCGCATCGTGGTCAGATGCATCAGCCCCGACATCACCATTCCGACGGCAAAGGCCTTGGCAAAGGGATTATCGACCTGCCAGACCAGCCCCGCCGCCGTGACGAACAGGGCCGACAGCAGCACCATGCCCAGAAGGGCGAACCCATATTGGCTGCGGCTTGCCAGAAGGTGCCGATAGTTGCGATCGCGCGAAAGCAGGACATCCAGGGCGGCATCGGCTGCCCAGATCGGCACGATCAGCCAGGGCGAAACCCAGACCAGACAGAGGCCATACCCCAGAGACAGCATCACCAGCCGCTCGGGCAGTTCGCGCTGGATGATGCGGTGCTGGCGCTCCAGCTCGCGCAGCGCGCTGTCATGGTCCGTCGGCATCCGGGCCCCTTTCTCGCCTTGCAGTTCAGCGCAACCGCCCGGCGCGGGTCAAGGGGCGGGCAGCGGCTCCAGCGCAATCTCCTGCCGCAACCGGCCTTCGGCGGTAAAGATCAGGATCCGGCCGTCTTCGGTAACGACGGCAATCATGTCATTGGCAAAGGTCACGGCGCGGGCCTTGGCTCCTTCGGGCATCTCAAGGCTCTCGGGCACCTCGGGCAAGCCGCCGAAGGCCTGCGGCATCCGGGTGACAAGCAGGCCGACGACGGTTATGACACCGCCGATCATGGTCAGGGTCAGCAGGATGACCAGCCATTTCAGGAAACGCAGCGAAGGCGGCAGACCTTCCCCGGCCGGAGCGTCGTTCATGCAGGACCCTTTCGATGACGAGGAGGAGGACGCCAGCGCCGCCGCCCCGCAAAGCCTGAGCGTCACGCTTGTCGGCGAGACACCCGAACGCCTTGATAAGGCGCTCGCCGCGGCGGTGCCAGAAAAAGCCGCACTGTCGCGGTCGCGCCTGATGCGGCTGATCGGCGAAGGTGCGGTCAGCCGGGATGGCATGGTGATCACCAACCCCAGGGAAAAGGTGCTGCCGGGTCAGGTCTTCGCGATCCGCCTGTCCCCCCCGGAAACCGCCGATCTGCGGCCCGAGCCGATCCCGCTGGAGGTGGTGCATGAGGATGCCGATCTGATCGTGGTGAACAAACCGGCCGGGATGGTGGTTCATCCCGCCCCCGGCAGCCCCACCGGCACGCTGGCCAATGCGCTGATGCATCATTGCGGCGACAGTCTCTCGGGCATCGGCGGCGAACGCCGTCCCGGCATCGTCCACCGCATCGACAAGGACACCACCGGCCTCTTGGTCGCGGCGAAATCAGACCGGGCGCATCACGCGCTGGCCGCGCAATTCGCCGCCCATTCGGTGACGCGCCGCTATCTGGCGCTGGCCCATGGCGTGCCGGACCCTGCCGATCCCCGCTTGCGCGGCATCCGGGGCATCGGCTTCGAACCTGGCGGCGTGATCCGCATCGCCACCGGCCTTGCCCGCCACAGGACCGACCGACAGCGTCAGGCCGTGGTCTGGGACGGCGAGGGCCGCGCCGCCGTGACCCGCATCCGCGTGCTGGAGGTCTTTGCCGATCAGGCCGCCCTGGTGGAATGCTGGCTGGAAACCGGCCGCACCCATCAGATCCGCGTCCACATGGCCCATGCCGGGCACGGGCTTCTGGGCGACCAGACCTATGGCGGCAAGCGGCGGCTGTCGGAAAAGGCGCTGGGGCAGGGGGCGATCCTTGGCAATGCCTTCCCGCGTCAGGCGTTGCATGCCGCCACTCTGGGCTTCGATCACCCCGCAGGCACGGGCCGGATGGAGTTTGCCGCCCCTCTGCCCGGTGACATGGCAGACCTTCTGACAGCCCTGCGCGCCGGATAGCGAACGATCCCCTGCGGGGATTTCGCCTCCGGCGGAGATATTTCAGGAAGGGAAAGCGGAGAGTCCTCCCCTTTCCCTTCTGCAAATATCCTGGGGAGTTTGAGGGGCAAGGCCCCTCATCCCCGAGGAGGAGGCGAAGGCCGACGACGAGACAAGGACCGTGCGGCCGCAAGGCCGCGCCGTCCGGTTGCCTTCGCAACCGCAGCATCTTGCGCGGGCGATCACAAAGGCGTAATTTGGCAGGGTCGCCGGGCTGCCCGGTCGTACCAGTGGAGCCACGCTCATCCCCCCTGCCAGGAGGGACCCCGACCTGCCGCTGCCGCCCCCAACGGGCCGCCCCGCCGGTCACAGCCTGCCCGACATCCCTTTCCCCCCAACCAACGGCGCATCTGCGCCCGGTGGAACCATGATCCATGACCCTGTCCGCTTGCCGGACCAACCCAAGCTGCCGCTGTTTGACGAGGACGCCCTCGACATCGCCGATTACCTCAAGGCCGCCGAAGCCGAAGCCGAGGATGACATCCACCGCGACGAGACCCGTCGGCAGGGCCTTGCCGCGCTGACCCTGGGCGCGATCGGCGTGGTCTATGGCGACATCGGCACCTCGCCGATCTATGCCTTCCGCGAGGCGCTGCGCGCCACCGGTGCCGGGCCCACCCCCGAATCGGTGCTGGGCATCCTGTCGCTGCTGATCTGGACGCTGATCCTGATCGTCACCGTCAAATATGTCTTCACCCTCCTGCGCGCCGACAACCGGGGCGAGGGCGGCATCCTGGCGCTTTACACGCTGGTGCGGCTGGCGGCGGGGCGGCGGTCGCTGCCGGTGCTGGCGCTTGCCGTCGCCGGGGCCGCGCTTTTTGCCGGGGATGCCGCCATTACCCCGGCGATCTCGGTCCTCTCCGCGGTCGAGGGCACGGCGCTGATCCTGCCCGCTGCGGCGGGCTATGTGCTGCCGGTGACGCTGGTGATCCTGATGGCGCTGTTTGCGGTGCAGCGCCGCGGCACCGCATCGGTCGCCAGGTTGTTCGGCCCGGTCACGGTGGTCTGGTTCCTGACGCTGGGCGGTCTTGGCCTCTGGCACATGCTGGAAACGCCCTGGGTGCTGTCGGCCTTCAGCCCGGTCTGGGGGGTGAACTTCCTTCTGCATCACACCGGCGTCGCCTTTGTCGTCCTGGGCGCCATCTTCCTGGCCGTCACTGGCGGCGAGGCGCTTTATGCCGATCTGGGCCATTTCGGGCGTCGGCCGATCACCCTGGCCTGGTTCGGGCTGGTGCTGCCCGCGTTGGTGCTGAACTATCTGGGGCAGGGGGCGATGGTGCTGGCCCATCCCGACCGCATGGAGAACAGCTTCTTCGGGCTGGCCCCCGAAGGGTTCCTGCCCGTCCTTGTGCTGTTGGCGACGGCGGCCACGGTCATCGCCTCGCAGGCGGTGATCACCGGGGCGTTCTCGATGGCGCGCGGCGCGGTGCAACTGGGCTTCCTGCCGCGCCTGCGCATCCTGCACACCGCCCGCGACCAAAGCGGCCAGATCTACATCGGCGCGATCAACTGGCTGCTGCTCGGCGGCGTTCTCTGGCTGGTGATCGCCTTCCGGTCCTCGGCCGCGCTGGCCTCGGCCTATGGCATCGCGGTGACGGGAACCATGGTGCTGACCACCACGCTGGGCGTTCTCTACCTGATCCGCTCGGGCCGGATGCGGGCCCCGGTGGCGCTGGTGCTGGCCGCTCCCATCCTGGGGGTGGAACTGGTGTTCCTGTCGTCGAACCTGACCAAGATCGCCGATGGCGGGCAGGTGCCGGTGATGGTGGCGCTGGTGGTCGGCGGGCTGATGTGGATCTGGTGGCGCGGCAGCCAGGCGGTGCGGGTCCGTGTCCACAAGACCGCCGTTCCGGTGGCCAGCTTCGTGCGGATGATGCGCGACACCTCGGCCCACCGCATTCCCGGCACCGCCTTCTTCCTGTCGCCCGATGCCGATATCGTGCCCTCGGCGCTGCTGCACAACCTGAAACACAACCGTGTCCTGCACGACCAGACCGTTCTTCTGACCGTGGATACGCTGCGCGTGCCCTATGCCACCGCCGAGGAACGCGCCACGGTTGAGCCCTTGGGCGGGTCCTTCCTGCGGCTGACCCTGCGCTTCGGCTTCATGGAGACGCCGAATGTCAGCAAGGCGATGGTGCATGCCCGCCGGGCGGGCCTGAAATTCGACGTGATGACCAGCACCTTCTTTCTGGGCCGTCGCCGCGCGGTGGCGACGGGCAGCGGGCTGGAGCTGATCCTGGACCGCGCCTATGTCGCGATGAGCCGGTTCTCGGCCGATCCGTCGGACTTCTACCACCTGCCGCGGGACCGGGTGGTCGAACTGGGCGAAAGGGTCGCGATCTGAAGCTGACCGGCTGCCGGGTCGGGAACCGGCGGCCGGCCGGGGCGTTGCCTTGCCACGGGGCGATGTTTGCGCTGACATTCCCGTGATGGGAAGGTCACAAATCTTCCCCGGCGACGGAAACGACCACATATCCGGTTAACACTTCGGTGATAGGGGCCGAAAGGCCTGCCCTTGAACGGGGCAAGATGTCACCTTAGGTAACACGATCCGCCGGGGGCTGATGGCACCGGCGGCAGAACAGGGGGCAGAAATGAGCACCTACGCAAACCTTCCGGCGCCCAGTCCCGAACAGGGGCTGAACCGCTATCTTCAGGACATCCGCAAATTCCCGCTTCTGGAACCGGAAGAGGAATACATGCTGGCCAAGGCCTGGGTCGAACGCCAGGATTCCGAAGCCGCGCACCGGCTTGTGACCAGCCATCTGCGGCTGGCCGCCAAGATCGCCATGGGCTATCGCGGCTATGGCCTGCCGCAGGCCGAAGTGATCTCCGAAGCCAATGTCGGCCTGATGCAGGCGGTGAAACGGTTCGATCCCGAAAAGGGCTTTCGCCTGGCCACCTATGCGATGTGGTGGATCCGCGCTTCGATCCAGGAATACATCCTGCGGTCGTGGTCGCTGGTCAAGCTGGGTACCACCAGCGCCCAGAAGAAGCTGTTCTTCAACCTGCGCAAGGCGAAGGCCAAGGTCGGTGCGCTGGAAGAGGGCGACCTGCGCCCCGAGAACGTGGCCAAGATCGCCACTGCCCTGTCGGTGACGGAAGACGAGGTGATCTCGATGAACCGCCGCCTGTCGGGCGCGGATGCCTCGCTGAATGCCACGGTCGGCTCGGAAGAGGGCGGGTCGCAATGGCAGGACTGGCTGGAGGATGAGGACAGCGATCAGGCCGGTGCCTATGCAGAGCGTGACGAGATGGACACCCGCCGCGAATTGCTGGCACAGGCCATGTCTGTGCTGAACGACCGCGAAAAGGATGTGCTGATCCAGCGCCGTCTGGCCGATGAGCCGAAGACGCTGGAGGATCTGTCCGAAAGCTATGGCGTCAGCCGTGAACGCATCCGCCAGATCGAGGTGCGGGCCTTCGAGAAGTTGCAGGCGAAGATGCGCGATCTGGCGCGCGGCAAGGGCATGGCAGTCCCGGCGTAAGGCGGGGCTGCGATTTTTCGTCGAAAAATCGGGCCGACGATTTCTTGCAAGAAATCGTTTCGGAGCCTTCCCAGGCTCCGGTGCGGAGTTTTTCAAAAACTCCGCTGCCTGGTCCGGGCGGCTTTTCATTTGCCCCCGGCGCGGCGGAAGGATAGAGGGCTCGCATGAAAATGACCGAGACCTTCCTCAAGCCGATGCACCCCGAGGGGTGGAAGTTCGTCCCTGTCTTTGCGGCGGTGACGCTGCTCCTGTTCTGGCTCTGGCAGCCGCTGGGCTGGATCGGCCTTGGCCTGACGGTCTGGTGCTATTACTTCTTCCGCGACCCCAGACGCGCCGTGCCGGAAAACCGCGGTGTGCTGGTCAGCCCCGCCGATGGCGTCGTGAGCCTGATCGAACGCGCCGTTCCGCCCGAGGAGCTGGGCCTGGGACCGGAGGCGCTGGTCCGCGTCTCGGTCTTCATGTCGGTCTTCAACTGTCATGTGAACCGCGCGCCCATCGCGGGCCGGGTGACGGCCGTCGCCTATCGCCCCGGCAAGTTTCTGAATGCCTCGCTGGACAAGGCCAGCGTCGACAACGAGCGCAATGCCCTTGCCATCGAGATGGAGGACGGCCGCAAGATCGCCGTGGTCCAGATCGCCGGTCTTGTCGCCCGGCGCATCCTGTGCTGGGTGCAGCCCGGCACCAGCCTGCGCACGGGTGAGCGGTTCGGCCTGATCCGGTTCGGCAGCCGGCTGGATGTCTATCTGCCCGAAGGCGTGCAGCCGCAGGTGGCGCTGGGGCAGACCATGGTGGCGGGCGAAAGCGTCATTGCCCTGATCGGGCAGGATGCCCCGGCGCGGGCGGCGCGGATCGACTGATGGCGCGCGGGCCCGACCAGACGCCACGCGACCCGCAGCTTCATCTGCTGAAGCTGTTGCCCAACCTGGTCTCGATCCTCGCGCTTTGTGCCGGGCTGACCGCGATCCGGCTTGCGATTTCGGGGCGCATTTCGGAAGCGGTGTTCCTGATCGCCCTGGCGGCGGCGCTGGACGGGCTGGACGGGCGGCTGGCCCGGATGCTGAAGTCCGAAAGCGCGATCGGGGCCGAACTGGACAGTTTGTGCGATTTTGTCAATTTCGGCGTGGTTCCGGGACTGGTTCTCTACCTTTGGGGTTTGAGAAGTGAAATCGACATGGGCTGGATCGCGGTTCTGGTCTATGCTGTATGCTGCATGCTGCGGCTGGCACGGTTCAATGTCGGCAACAAATCCGCCGATCCCGCCGAAAAGACCGCCTTCATCGGCGTGCCGTCCCCGGCGGGGGCCATGCTGGCACTGTTGCCGATCTATCTGAGCCATGTCATCGACATTCGCCTGCCTGCGCTGGCGGTTGCAGCCTGGATGGTGGCGGTGGGGGCGCTGATGATCAGCCGCCTTGCCACGCCCAGCCTGAAGCGGATGACGATTGCGGCGTCATGGGCGCGCTATGCGCTGGTAGGGGCGGTGATGGCGGTGGCTTCGCTGGTGACTTATCCCTGGGAGACGCTGCTGGTGCTGTCGCTGGTCTATCTGGGCGCGATCCTGTCGCTGGCGTTGGCGGGGCTGCGCAGCAAGGTCTGACCTCGCAGCCCGGCAGCCGCTCGATGGTTGCGCTAACAGGCGATCCGTCCTAGCCTGCCTGCCAAAAGGGGGACAGCATGAAAACCATCCGCTGGGGCATTCTGGGGGCGGCGAAATTCGCCCGCGAACATATGGGGCCGGCGATCCATGCCGCGCAGGGGGCCGAACTGGCGGCGCTGGCCACCTCGGACCCGGCCAAGGCCGAAGGCTTCCGCGCCTTCTGCCCCTCGCTGAAGATCCATGCCTCATACGAAGCGCTGCTGGCCGACCCGGCGATCGACGTGGTCTATATCCCGCTGCCCAATCACCTGCATGTCGAATGGACGCTGAAGGCGCTGCGGGCCGGCAAGCATGTGCTGACAGAAAAGCCCATCGCTCTGCGCGCCGAAGAGATCGACGCGATCATCGCCGAACGCGACCGCAGCGGCCTGCTGGCCTCCGAAGCCTATATGATCGTCCACCATCCGCAGTGGCAACGCGCGAAGGAATGGCTTCAAGCGGGCGAGATCGGCACCCTGCGCCACGTCGACGCGGCGTTTTCGTTCAACCTGACCGACGGGGCCAATATCCGCAACCGCCCCGACACCGGCGGCGGCTCCTTGCGCGACATCGGCGTCTACACCTTCGGTTCGGCCCGCTTCGTGACCGGGGCCGAAGCGCAGGCGATGGAATCGCGGATCATCCGCGAAAATGGCATCGACACCTTCGCCCTGGTCTTCGGGCGGATGGCGGGCAACGGCCATGCCTTCACCTATCATTCGATGACCTCGATGCGGCTTTACAACCGGCAGGTCGTCACCTTTCAGGGCGACAAGGGCATGATCCGGCTGGAGGGCGGCCCGTTCAACGCCAATGTCAACGACATGGCCGAGGTGGAACTGCATGTGGGGGGAAACCGCGTGATCACCGACCGCTTCCCCGCCGCCCCGCAATACAAGTTGCAGGTCGAGGCCTTCGGCCGGTCGGTCCGCGACGGTGCCCCCTGGCCCTGTCCGCTGGAATTCGTGCAGGGCACGCAGCGGATGATGGACATGGCCTATGCGGGCGAAGGGGTGATCTGAGCCCTCACCCGCTCAGGACCGCTACTCGTCATCTGCGTGATCCCTGACCAGCTTCTGCAAATCCTCGACGGACAGCAGGTCTTCACCACGATGAACCATTGCGTGACAGTTGGGACAAAGCGGCACCAGCGCCTGCGGACCCGCAATCTGGCGCGGGCCAGATGCTTTGGCCAGCGGCTCGATGTGGTGGAAATGCATGAAGCCTTCGCCGCGTGGCCCGTAGCGGCGGCCAAAATCCAGATCGCACCCCTGACAAACCAAATTGCCGCCAGCCTGCACCCGCCACCACGTCTCGGCTGCGCGGCGGGCGGCGGGGTCACGTTCCTTGATGTTGCGCGTGACCTGCCGTTCCGCGCCCTCGATTCCGATGGGCAGTTGGGCCAATGTCTCGGGCGATTCCGCGATGTCGGCGGCTTTCTGGTCAGGTCCGGGCACGTCGAACCCCAACCTGCGCAGCCCGTCGCGCGCCTGATGGGCGTTGAAGTCACGTCCGGTCTTGCCGCTCGCCAGCCCCCAGACAATCTTTGCGGGGAAGAACGCCCCCGTTTCCGGGTAGCGCACAAGCCATGACCGCGCAGGACCAAACCCTTCTGACGCCTCGCCTGCGGCAATTCGGGCCATTGCGGCAAGGACGGTCGCGCGTGTCGGCGCCCCGTCCGACCGCATGAAAAAGCTGCGTCCGGTCCAGTCAGGCCCGCTGCTGCGCCGGGACGGCGCGGTTCCCAGCGCGGCGCAGGCCATCAAAAGCGCGTCCCAAGCCGCCTCAAACCCGGCATCACCGGGGCGGATGCGCCGATAGCCCACTGCGGAAAGATCACGCGCAACCGCCGTCAGCGACACATTGCTGCGCTTGGAATCGGCAAAGGACTTGCCGGGGCTGCGCATGTGCAAAAGCCAATGCAAAGGCTGAACCCGGCACATTTCCCCGGCATCCAGAACCAGAAAAACCTCGGCATTGGCCAGGTTCCTGGCTGCCTTTTTGCGGTCCTGCCGGGCAAACACATCCGCGCTATCGGCAAGCGTGGTCAGGTCGTCCAGCAAGCCCATGCCTCACACCTCCAGCGCCTCCAGTTCGTCGATGAAGCCTGCGATCATGTCCAGGCCCTTGTCCCAGAACGCCGGGTCCGAGAGGTCCAGCCCGAAGGGGGCCAGCAATTCCTTGTGGTGCTTTGATCCGCCCGCCTTCAGCATGTCGAAATACTTCGCCTGAAAGTCGGGCAACCCGCCTTCATAGGCGGCATAAAGTGCGTTCACCAACCCGTCGCCGAAGGCATAGGCATAGACGTAGAACGGCGAATGCACGAAATGCGGGATATAGGCCCAGAACGTCTCGTATCCGTCCATGAACTCGAAGGCATCGCCCAGCGACTGCGCCTGCACCGACATCCACAGCGCGTTGATGTCGTCCGGCGTCAGCTCGCCCTCGGCCCGCGCGGCATGCAGCTTGCATTCGAAATCGTAGAACGCGATCTGCCGCACGACCGTGTTGATCATGTCCTCGACCTTGCCGGCCAGCAGGGTCTTCTTCTCGGCCGGGGTCTTTGCCGCCGCCAGCAGCTTGCGGAAGGTCAGCATCTCGCCGAACACCGATGCCGTTTCGGCCAGCGTCAGCGGCGTTGCCGACAGCAGCTCTCCTTGTCCCGCCGCCAGCACCTGATGCACGCCGTGCCCCAGTTCATGCGCCAGCGTCATCACGTCGCGCGGCTTGCCCAGATAGTTCAGCATCACATAGGGATGCACCGTGGTGACGGTCGGATGGGCAAAGGCCCCCGGCGCCTTGCCCGGCTTTACCCCGGCGTCGATCCAGCCCTTGCGGAAGAACGGGGCTGCCAGATCGGCCATTTCCGGCGCAAAGGCCGCGTAGGCCTCCATCACCGTCCGTTCGGCGGTCGGCCAGTCCACCACCTTCGGCTGTTCCAGCGCCAGCGGCGCGTTGCGGTCCCAGACCTGCAGCTTCTCCAGCCCCAGCCATTTCGCCTTCAGCCGGTAGTAGCGGTGGCTCAGCTTCGGATAGGCGGCGACGACGGCATTGCGCAAAGCCTCCACCACTTCGGGCTCGACATGGTTCGACAGGTGCCGTCCATGCTGCGGGCTGGGCATCTTGCGCCAGCGGTCGTGGATTTCCTTTTCCTTGGCCAGCGTGTTGTGAACGCGCGAGAAGAGCTTGATCTGCTTGCCGAACCCCTCCGCCAGCGCCCGCGCCGCCGCTTCGCGTTTGCTGCGGTCGGTGTCCGTCAGCAGGTTCAGCGTGGCTTCCAGGTTCAGCGCCTCGTCCTCGCCCGCGACGGTGAACATCATCCCGGCCAGCGTCTCGTCGAACAGCTTGTTCCAGGCGCTGGCACCCACGACGGATTCGTCATGCAGGAATTTTTCCAACTCGTCCGACAGCTGGTGCGGCCGCATGGCGCGCAGCCGCTCGAACACCGGGCGATAGCGCGCCAGATCGGCATTCTCCGCCAGCAGCCGGTCCAGATGGGCATCCTCCAGGCGGTTGAATTCCAGGCTCCAGAACACCAGTGGTGTGGTGGCATCCGTCACCCGGCCCTCGGCATCGGCCATGAACTTGGCGCGTTCGCTGTCCATGGTGTTCTGATAGTAGCGCAAGCCCGCAAAGGACATCAGCCGCCCGGCGGTGATGTCGATCGCCTCATAGGCCCGCACGGCCTCCAGCAGCCCGGCCGCATCCAGCCCTGCCAGCCTGCCCTCATAGGACGCCGCGAAATCGGCACAGGCCTGCTCTAGCCAATCCATGTCGCGGGCGAATTCCGGTGCATCGGGCCCGGCATAAAGATCCGACAGGTCCCAGTCCGGCAGCTTGCCGAAGGCGCCGCCAGAGGCATTGGCATCGAACAGGGGGCGGGGCAGCGGCAGGGTCATCGACGGCATCCTTGATTGGCTCGGGCTCCATCTAGGCGCTCCACAGCCACTCCCGCAACCCTTCGCCCGTTCATCTGTCCTCAAATATCCCGCGGGGGTCCGGGGGCGCGAAGCCCCCGGTCAACGGCCAGCAAGCCGCGCAGACGTTCGATCGTGTCGATCCCGGCCGGTGACATGCCGCGCCGCCAGCGGTTGATGCGGGCCGATCGCAGGGCGATGCCGGATTTGTGGCGCGGGCTGGGGACGATCCCGTCGAAGGCGATCTCGAACACCAGGTCGGGCGGCACGCGCCGCACCGGGCCGAAACGCTCGACCGTATGGGCCTGCACCCAATGCGACAGCTCGGCGCTTTCGGCGTCGCCCAGCCCGACGGAGAGCCGCGCAAAGGGCACCAGCGCGGCCCCGTCGCGCAGGGCAAAGGTGAATTCGCTGCCTTGATCCGCCTGCCGCCCTTGCCCCGTCAGGGCATGACTCCGGGCATAGATCAGCACCGCATCCACCGTGAACGGCTCCGGCTTCCATTCCTGCCAGTCGCCGGAGGCCGGGCCGTCGCGGTAGGGGCTGTCCCGGCGTTTCAGCACCAGTGCCCCGGCGTTGTGGTCGGGGTTGCGCAGGGCCGACAGGGTGGACCAGTCATCAAAGGCGATCAGGGCGGCGGCCATCAGCGGCAACCCGTCGGGCAGGGCCGTCAGCAGGCTGTCCAGCCGGGCGCGGCGCAGGGAAAGCGGCAGGGCGCGCAGGTCATGGCCATCCGCCTGCAAGAGATCCTGTGCCAGAAAGCGGATGGGTGTCTGCTGCCGCCTTGCTGGCATGGTCTTGCGGGTGATGCGGTCCGGCAGCTTGGCAGGGGGCAGCACCCGGCCGGCGGCATCGTCCCAGGCCACAATCTCGCCCTCCAGCACGGTGCCGGGGGGCAGGAAATCCGCCAGCGCGGCGAATTCGGGAAAGCGGCGGGTAATCGGCCCGGCCTCCTGCGACCACAGCGCAAAGACGCCGGGGCGGGCGATCATCTGGCAGCGGATCCCCGCCCCGTGCCAGTCCGCGCGCCAGTCGGCTGCGGGACCCAGAGCTTCGGGCCCGACTTGCAGCGGGGCGACGACGGCAAAGGGATAGGGCCGCGCTTCAGCCGTCGCAGCGTCCAGAAGGGCGGCAAACGTCGTGCGGGCGGGGTCCCAGTCCCCGGCCAGCAGATGCGCCAGCGCCGCCTCGTCCCGCCCGGTGGCGCGGGCCAGCGCCTGGGCCAGTTCAGCCTGGCTGACGGGACTGCGAAAGCTGCCTGCGGCAAGGGCGGTGAAAAGGACCCGCGCATCGCCGGACAGATGATCCCAGGCGGTCTCGATTGCCTGGCGACGGCTGGCGGCAGGCTGGCCGGGCAGGCGCGAAAGCGCGTCCAGCGTTTCGGCAAGGCCGGGCGGCGGCTCACCGTCAGGGGGCGGGGGCAGGATCAGGGCGATGGTCTCGGCCAGGTCGCCGCAGAGCGCGTGGCTTTCCCCGACCAGCCAGTCGGGCAGACGGGCAGCCACGCCCGCCCAAAGCCGCAATTCTGCCGGGCTGGCACTGCGCCGGGGGCGGTGGCCCGCCAACAGCGCCGCGGCCCAGAGTCGATCCGCATCGGTGGCGCTGTGGAAGAAACTGTCCAGCGCGGCGGCACGGGCCGCGGGTGAGGAGGCTTCGTCCAGCCTGCGGCACAGGGCGGCAAAGATCTTCATCCGCGATCCTCTGTGCTGCCGGACAGGCGCAGGCTTTCCAGCGGGGCGGCGTCATAGCCCTGATCCCGCAGCCAGCAAGCAAAGGGCGCAGCGTAGCCATGGGTCGCCAGAATCCGCGTGGCCCCGGTGGCGCGGACGGCCGTGTTCAGCCCGTCCCAATCGGCATGGTCCGACAGGACAAAACCGCGACCTGCCCCCCCGCCGCCCCCCGCACCGGCTCCGCGGCGGCGGCGCAGCTTGCGCAGGGCCATCCAGCCCGAGGCCATGGCAGATTCGGCAGGGGCAAACCGTTCGGCCCAGGGACCGGCCAGCGCAGCGGGCGGCGCGATGACCAGGGCACCGGGGTGAGAACGGGCGGTGAGTCCTTCGGTCACGCGGATCGTGGCGGGCAGGTCATAGCCCTGTCCGCGCAGGACATGATTGACATCCTCGACCGCGCCATGGGTCAGGATCGGGCCAAGCGGGGGCAGCGCGGCGATCAGGCGCTGGGCCTTGCCGAAGCTGTAGGCCGCGACCAGCGCACATTTCCCCTGTGCCGCAGCGTCGGCCCACCAGGCGGCGATTCCGGCGATCACCTGCTGTTGCGGCTGCCAGCGAAAGACCGGCAGGCCAAAGGTGCATTCGGTGATGAAGGTGTGGCAGGCCACCGGTTCGAACGGCTCGGCCAGGCCGTCGGCTTCGGTCTTGTAATCGCCCGAGACGACCCAGACCTGCCCCCCGCATTCGACCCGGATCTGGGCCGAGCCGGGAACATGGCCCGCCGGGTGGAACGAGACGGCCACCTGGCCGATCCGCAGGATCTCGCCATAGGGCAGCGCCTGTGCCGTCAGGGCCCCAAGCCGGTGGCGGATGACGGGCAGCGCCTGCGGTGTGGCCAGATAGGCACCGTGCCCGGCGCGGGCATGGTCGGAATGGCCATGGGTGATCAGGGCGCGGGCCACGGGGCGCGACGGGTCGATGTGAAAATCCCCGGCCGGACAGTAAAGTCCTGCAGGGGTCAGGGTGAGAAGGTCGCCTGCCATGCCGGAAAGGTACTGCGGCCGGGCAGGGGCGCAAGGGGTCGGTCGTCGCGCCCCTGCGGAAAGGGCGGCGGGCGGCCCGTCTGCCGCCAAGGGGCCGGGACTTTCCGTGCGATCCGGGCTATGCTTGGATGGTGGCGACAGGGGGGCAACATGATCCGGCGCGGGGTTCTTGGGGGGCTGGCGGTGTTTGCGGGTGGGGCGCTGATGCTGCCCTTTCCGGCCGGTATGCCGCTGGCCGAAGCGAGGGACGAGACGACGGAATCGGCACGGGCGCTGATCCGCGCGGCCGAGCGTCAGGTGGGCGTGACCGTGATCTACGATCCGGCCTATGTGGCGCTGGCGTTTCCCGGCGGCGACGTGCCGCCCGATCGCGGGGTCTGTACCGATGTGCTGATCCGGGCCTTGCGGGTGGCGCATGGCATCGACCTTCAGGCGGCGGTGAATGCCGACATGAAGGCGCATTTTTCGGATTATCCGGCAAACTGGGGCCTGACGCGCACAGACCGCAACATCGACCATCGCCGGGTGCCCAATCTGGCGCGGCTTTTGCAGCGGATGGGGGCGGAACTGCCGCTGTCCACCGACCCGGCGGCCTTTCGTCCGGGGGATGTCGTGACCTCGATGCTGCCGGGCAATCTGCCGCATGTGATGATCGTCACCGATCGGTCGGGCAGCGGGGCGCTGATGGTGGTGCATAACATCGGGGCCGGTGCACGGATCGAGGACCGGCTGTTCGACTATCCGCTGACCGGGCATTTCCGGCTGACGCCCGAGGTGCTGGCGCGGTTGCGGGGGCTGGCGGGATGAGGGGCCGCTCGTCGTCGGCTGCGCCGCTCCTCGCCCGCGACGAAAAGCCGGAAGGCGCATGAGGGGCCTTCGCGCCGGAGTTTGACGGAAAGTCGCAGAGGGCCTAAGCCTTGCGGCCATGATCGACCTGCGCCCCGTTGCCTATGTGATCGGACGAATCCTTGTCGTCCTTGCCATCCTGATGGTGGCCCCGGCCATCGTCGACTGGCGCGCGGGAGATCCCAATGGCGCGGCCTTCGCGCAATCGGCGGTGCTGACCGGGGTGGTCGGGGTGGCTCTGGCGCTGGCCACGGCAAACGGATTGTCCACTTCGCTGGACGTGCGGCAGGCCTATCTGCTGACGGTGGGGATCTGGGCTTTCGTTCCGGCCTTCGGCGCCTTGCCGTTCTGGCTGGGCGCGCCGGGGCTGCCGCCGGTCTATGCCTATTTCGAGGGCGTCTCGGGCATCACCACGACCGGCGCTTCGGTGATCACCAATCTGGCCGAGGCCCCGCAGGGACTGAACCTGTGGCGCGGGATCATGCATTGGGTGGGGGGGTTGGGGATCGCCTTCATCGCCATGATCTTCCTGCCGATCATGCGCGTCGGCGGAATGCAGTTCTTCCGCACCGAGGGATTCGATACCTTTGGCAAGGCCCTGCCGAGGGCGACCGACATCGCCCGGCAACTGCTGGGGCTGTATCTGGTGATGAGCGTTGTCTTCTCGGCGGTCTATTCCGCCCTGGGTATGACTGCGCTGGATGCGCTGGTGCATGGCATGTCGACCGTGGCGACCGGAGGATTCTCGACCCGCGACAGCAGCTTTTCCAACTATTCGCCCGCGATCCAGTATGCGGCTTCGATCTTCATGATTGCGGCGTCGGTGCCCTATATCCGCTATGTCCAGCTGGCCAATGGTCAGCCGACGGCGCTGTGGCGCGATGCGCAGGCGCGGGCCTATCTGCGCTGGCTGTTGACGGCGGTGGTCTTCGTCGCGGGCTGGCAGGTCTGGTCGACCGGGATGGGGGTCGAGAAGGCGTTTCGGGAAAGCCTGCTGAACCTGACCTCGATCATGTCCTCGACCGGCTTCGGGACGGCGGAATTTCCGGCCTGGGGCGGGGTGATGCTGGTGGTGGCCTTCACGCTGGGGGTGGTGGGGGCCTGTTCGGGATCTTCGGCTTCGGGTCTGTCGGTGTTCCGGGTGCAGATTGCCATGGCGGTGCTGCGCCGCCAGATCCGGCAGATCACCAATCCTTCGGCCGTGGACCCGGTGAAATACGACGGGCGCACGGTGGATGAGGACATCATCTCGGCCCTGATCATGTTCGTGTCGGGCTATATCCTGATTCTGGGCGTGCTGACCGTGGCGATGACGCTGACCGGAGTGGATATCGAAAGCGCCTTGTTCGGCGTGTGGCAGGCGCTGGGCAATGTCGGCTACGGGTTCGGCCCGCTGGTGCAGCGGACCGGGTCCTTCATCGACTATCCCGAACCTGCGGTCGCCATCATGACGCTGGCGATGATCCTGGGGCGGCTGGGCCTGACGGCGGTGCTGGTGCTGATGCTGCCGATGTTCTGGCGACGGTAGGGGCGGGGTGCCGGTTTGAGCCCAAACCGGACATTCGGCTAGGTTGCATCCTTCAAGTTAAGACACTCCTGCATCTTCTTGGCCGCTTCTTTCCGCTCGCTGTAGCGGTCCGTCAGATCGGGCAGATCACGCGTCAGCAGGGGGAAGCGCTCCAGTTTCTCCATCACCTCTACGATACGGTCGTAGTAGGGTGGGGATCATGCACGGGCCTCCTCTAGCACGGCATCGCCGGAAACCATCGGCGGCCAAGGCGTAAGGCCACACTGACGAGCAGGATAAGAACCGGCACTTCGACCAAGGGGCCTATGACGGCGGCGAAGGCCACGGGCGAGGACAGACCATAGGCCGCGATGGCAACGGCAATCGCCAGTTCGAAGTTGTTGCCCGCCGCCGTAAAGGCAATGGCCGTGGTGCGCGGGTAGTCTTTGGCGATCCACCGACCCATGGCAAAGCTGAGGATGAACTGAACGATAAAGTAGATCACTAGCGGCACCGCGATCCGCAGCGCGTCAAAAGGCAGACGCAACACGTCGCCGCCCTTGAGGCTGAACATCGCGACGATGGTGAACAGCAGCGCCACCAGCGTCAGCGGGCCGATCTTCGGCAGGAACGTGTCCTGATACCAATGCTGACCCTTGCGGGCGATCAGGGCACGGCGCGTTACGAACCCCGCAAGGAAGGGCAGGCCGAGATAAATCAGCACGGCCTCCGTCACCGTCCAGAATCCCACCTCAATCACGCTGCCTTCCAGCCCGAACAGCGGCGGCAGCACGGTCAGGAACAACCACGCATAGGTCGAGAAGAACAGGATCTGGAAGATCGAGTTGAAGGCCACCAGCCCCGCAACATACTGGTTGTCACCCCGCGCGAGTTGGTTCCATACCAGCACCATGGCAATGCAGCGGGCAAGGCCGATCAGGATCAGGCCGGTCATGTATTCTGGTTGATCGCGCAGGAATATCACCGCCAGGCCAAACATCAGCGCTGGTCCGATAATCCAGTTCTGCACCAGCGACAGCAACAGAACGCGCTTGTCGGTGAATACCTGCGGCAGTTCCTCATAGCGCACCTTTGCTAATGGCGGATACATCATCAGGATCAAGCCGATGGCGATTGGAATGTTGGTGGAGCCGACCGACATGGCGTTCAGCGCCTTCGGGAGGCCTGTGAACACAGTGCCCAGCAAGATGCCGAATGCCATGGCGCCGAATATCCACAACGTTAGGTAACGGTCGAGGAAGGACAGGCGCTGCATCATGCGTTCCGCACACGGTTGCCATGTTCGTCCACGACCTGCTCGCCATCTTCCTTGCTGAAGGCGGCTTGCTGCGCGGGTAGTATGTCCAGCACGGCTTCGGACGGACGGCAGAGCCGGACCCCCTGCGGGCTGACGACGATGGGCCGGTTGATGAGGATCGGATGCTCCATCATCGCGTCGATCAGGGCCTCATCAGACAGAGCAGGATCATCCAGACCCAGATCGGCATAAGGCGTGCCCTTCTCGCGCAGCAGAGCACGGGGAGCGATCCCCATCCGCTTGATGAGCTGGACGAGCAAATCACGGGACGGCGGCGTTTTTAGATACTCGACCACATGCGGCTCGATGCCCGCGTTGTGGATCATCGCCAGCGTGTTGCGAGACGTGCCGCAGGCGGGGTTGTGGTAGATCACGATGTCCATCGTCATGCCTTTTCCGTGACTGTGGGTTCGCAGGCGCAAGCCATTGCCGTAACAGCAGGTGTGCAAATCTCGGGGTGTCCTTGGCAGCAGTCGCGCATCAGGAACTCAATCAGGCCGGCAAAGGCCCGATAAACCGCAGTATAGATGATGAAGCGACCTTCGCGCCGCGACTGTATCAGCCCCGCATGTTCCAGATGCGTCAGGTGGAAGGACAGGCGCGAGGTAGTGGCCCCGAGGGCCTCCCCGATGGCTCCCGCCGCCATGCCATCTGGTCCTGCTTGGATTAGCCGCCGCACGATGCGGAGCCGCGTTTCCTGCGACAACGCCGCAAAGGCTGCTAGTGCACGTTCTTCTTCCATCGAATCAACCCCTCAACTAATATTGAGTTATTGAGCGGAAGGGGATTGGATGCAAGAGATGGTGGAGAGCAAGAGGCAGCTTTGCCCCGCAAAGCGGTTGTTCGGGCTGACAGCCCTATTCCCAGCACGAGACCAGAACCGTCATCCCGGTGGCCTGCCGGGTCAGATCGGTCGGGGCAAGACGATCGGTCAGCGCGGTTTCCCGGATCGTCAGGCCGGCACCTTTCAGGAAGGCGACAACGCTGGCTGACGAGGCCGCAAAGGACACGCCGTCGGGCAATTGCTGTCCGGTGCCTTCGGCGGCAGGCAGCAGCATGCCCAGAACGGCCCCGGTGCCGTCAACCACAGGGCCACCCGCATCGCCGGGCAGCGCAGCCAGCGCCAGCCGCTTGACATCCGCTTCGCCGTTCAGGCCCTTGCTGTCTTCCAGCGTGCCGAAGGTCAGCACCGGGGCAGGCAGGCGGTCTTCGTAGGAATAGCCCGCGACCGAGACCTCGGCCCCGATCCGGTCGGGGGTCAGCTGGAATTCGGCCACGGCAGGCGGGGCCAGCCGCGCAGCGGGGGTCAAGAGCGCCAGCCCGTCCGCCGAAGCCGCCACATTGGCGTCAACCTCACGCTCCAGCGTGATGCGGCTGCATCCGGCGACGGCTTCGGCGGTGGTCAGGACCGAGCCTGCCGCATCGACGAAAAAGCCCGAACGGCTGAACTTCGGCTTCCTGACCTCAAGCCCGGCCAGCAGACCGCGCCGCGCGCTTTCCTCCATCGGAACCATGCCCGGATCCAGCGCCGTGGCCCCGGTCGAGCGGAAGCTGGATTCCATCACCTCGATGATGCGGGCATCGCGGTCGGCAGTGGCCGGTGTGGAGATCAGGAGAAAGCCCTTGACCGTATCATTGGCCAGTTGCGCCCAGGCATGGCTGTCGCGGCCGGCCGAAGTGCCGTGGATGCGGAATTCCTTGTCGGTCTTGCCGCGCTCGCCGGTGGCGGGCATCGCCTCCAGCGTCTGCAACACGTCATATAGGCCCGACAGCGCCGCCGCATCGCCGGGTTGCGAGATCAGCACCAGCGTCAGGCCCGATCCGTTCTTTTCCCGGAAATGCACGAAGGGCGGTTCGTAATGGTCGAATTCCACCAGCGCCAGCGGCATCATCACCTGAATTCCGGCCTCGGCCTCGTTCACCTCGGCAAAGCCGAAGGCGGCAACCTCGGATTCGTAATCGGCGACAAGTGTGGCGCGCTGACGGGTGGTCAGGATGCCGGTCGGCTCCAGCCCCATCGCCTCTTGCCAGGCCGCCATCGAGGCGCGGGTGCCGCGGCCGAAGGCCCCGTCGATTCCGCCCTGATAGAAGCCGAACCATTGCAGCGCGACCTGCAACAGCTTGCGGTCATCGGCCGACAGCTCGGCCTCTGACGCGCGGGCCTGCTGGGCGGTCTCCTCGGGTTCGGCCACGGGTTCGGGGGCCGGTTCGGCTTCGGCCACGGGGGCGGGATCGGCCTCGGGCAGGGCCTCTTCGGCAACGGATTCCGGGTCTTCCAGCGGCATGGCGGCAGGTTCGGCACCCGTGCCCGAAACGGGCCAGAACTGTTCGGTATAATCCGTGCCATCGGCGATGAAACTGTCGGCAGGGATCAGGTTTTCCCGCTTCAGCGCGGTCAGCCGGGCCGCCCCTTCGGCCACCTGATAGGGCCCCAGAACGATGGCATACCAGCCCGACCGCATGCGAAAGCCGTTGGTTTCCGGGAAGACGGCGGAATAGGCCCCGGCCCGGTCCTGCGCATCCTCAAGCGTGGCCTGGGCTTCGATCTGCACCCAGATCCGCTCTTGCGCATGGGCGGGGGACAGCGGGGCGGCAAGGACAAGGGCAAGCACAAGGGCAAGAACGGCGCGCACGGCAGCTGGCATATACTAACGGTCCCATGGGTCGGGTCTTTGGCGCGGATGGCCTGCCCGGATTGGTCATTGACCGGGCACCTTAACGGCAGCCCCTGCAAGGGCAAGGCAAAACGGGCCGCACTATCGGGGAATTGACCATGCCGGGGCCAGTGGGTAGGGAGAGCGCGCATCATCAAGGGGGCAGGGACGATGGCCGAAACGACCAGCGCGCCGCGCAGTTTCCAGGAGATCATCCTGCGGCTTCAGACCTATTGGGCCGACAAGGGTTGTGCCGTGCTGCAACCCTATGACATGGAGGTCGGCGCGGGCACCTTCCACCCGGCGACCACGCTGCGCTCCTTGGGGACAAAGCCCTGGGCCGCGGCCTATGTCCAGCCTTCGCGCCGCCCGACCGATGGCCGCTATGGCGAGAACCCCAACCGTTTGCAGCATTACTACCAGTATCAGGTCATCATCAAACCCAGCCCTCCCGATCTGCAGGCGCTGTATCTGGGATCTTTGGCCGCCATCGGCATCGACCTGTCGCTGCACGACATCCGCTTTGTCGAAGACGACTGGGAAAGCCCGACGCTGGGCGCCTGGGGCCTGGGGTGGGAGGTCTGGTGCGACGGCATGGAAGTCAGCCAGTTCACCTATTTCCAGCAGGTCGGCGGGCATGACTGCAAGCCGGTCAGCGGAGAGCTGACCTATGGGCTGGAACGGCTGGCGATGTATGTGATGGGCGTGGATCATGTGATGGACATGCCCTTCAACGATCCGGCCGCGCCGATCCCGCTGAGCTATGGCGACATCTTCCGCCAGACCGAGGAAGAATACAGCCGCCACAACTTCGACGGCGCGACGACCGAGATGCTGTTCCGGCATTTCGAGGATGCCGAGGCCGAATGCGAGCGTCTTCTCGCCTTCGAGCCGCAGGACCCGAAAACGGCCAAGCGGATCATCATGGCCCATCCGGCCTATGACCAGACGATCAAGGCCAGCCATCTGTTCAACCTGCTGGACGCACGTGGGGTGATTTCCGTCACCGAACGGCAGGCCTATATCGGCCGGGTACGCGCGCTGGCGAAGAAATGCGCCGATGCCTTCCGCCTGACCGAGGCCGGAAAGGATGCAGAGCCGACTTCGGGGGTCGTGGCGTGAATGCGGGCAAACTGGCAGCGGGGGCTATCGTGGTAAGCGCGGTTCTGGCCGGGGCGGCGATGTATTGGTTGCAGGTCTATGCCTTCTATGACGAGGTCGTCTTCGAGCCGGGCAATGAGATCCGGCTGATGCCCGTCGCGGGCGAGATGCCCGAGGTGATCGTGGCCAATGACGTGAAGGGCATCGATGGCGAAGCCTCGCCGCTGAAATTCCGCGCCTGCTTTACCACGCCGCTGTCGCTGGCCATGCTGAGCGAGACCTACCAACTTTATGCCGACCGCCCCGAGCCCAACTTTGCGCCCGGCTGGTTTGACTGTTTCGATGCCGAAGCCATCGGCGCCTCGCTTGAGGCGGGCGAGGCGCTGGCCTTCCTGTCGGAACCGCTGAAGGATTACGGCATGGACCGCGTGGTTGCCGTCTATCCCGACGGCCGGGCCTATGCCTGGCACCAGATCAACGAATGCGGCAAGGCCTTTTACGACGGGCGCGACTTGCCCGCAGGCTGCCCGACCCCGCCCGAACGGAGCAACTGATGCCGGATCTGCTGATCGAACTTTTCTCCGAGGAAATCCCGGCGCGGATGCAGGCCATGGCGCGGGATGAGCTGAAAAAGCGCGTGACCGACGGGCTGGTCGAGGCCGGGCTGACCTATGCCGGCGCGGGGGCGTTTTCTACCCCGCGGCGGCTGGTGCTGGCGGTCGAGGGGCTGACGGCGGACTCGCGCCCCGTGCGCGAGGAACGGAAAGGCCCGAATGTCAGTGCCCCCCCGGCGGCACTCGAAGGCTTCCTGCGGTCGACCGGGCTGACGCTGGACCAGCTGGAAAAGCGGGCCGAGAAGAAGGGCGAGGTCTGGTTTGCCGTTGTGGAACGCCCCGGCCGGGCGGCGGCGGCCATCGTGGCCGAAGTGCTGGAAGGCGTGATCCGCAATTTCCCCTGGCCGAAGTCGATGCGCTGGGGATCGGGCAGCTTGCGCTGGGTGCGGCCCCTGCATTCGATCCTGTGCATCCTGACCGATGAGGCGGGCGCGCAGGTGGTGCCGATGTCGGTGGACGGCATCTCGGCAGGGAATGTGACCGAAGGTCATCGCTTCATGGGCATCGGGCGGTTCACCGTCACCGGCTTTGACGATTACGCCGCCAAGCTGCGCCGGGCCAAGGTGATGCTGGACGCGGCCGAGCGCGAGGCGGCGATCTGGTCCGCCGCGCAGAACCTGGCCTTTGCGCAAGGTCTGGAACTGGTCGAGGACAAGGGCCTGCTGGCCGAGGTGGCGGGCCTTGTGGAATGGCCGGTGCCCTTGATGGGTCGGATTGGCCCCGAATTTCTGGGCCTGCCGGCCGAGGTGCTGCAAACCAGCATGAAGGAGCATCAGAAGTTCTTTTCGGTGCGCAACCCGAAGTCGGGGCGGATCGAAGGCTTTGTGACCGTCGCCAATATCGAGACGCCGGATGATGGCGCGACGATCCTGAAAGGCAACCAGAAGGTGCTGGCGGCTCGGCTATCGGATGCGCGGTTCTTCTGGGAGAATGACCTGCGGGTGGCGCGGGCGGGGATGGGCGAATGGGCCGAGGGGCTGAAAGCCGTCACCTTCCACAACAAGTTGGGGTCACAGGGGGAACGTGTAACTCGCATTGAAGGGTTGGCGCGATATCTGGCTCAGCGTCTTGATGCGGATGTCGATGAGGCCGAAGCAGCCGCTCGGTTCGCGAAACTTGACTTGCGCTCCGCCATGGTTGGAGAGTTCCCTGAACTCCAGGGAACTATGGGGCGCTACTATGTGCAGGCTTGGAATGAGAGAGAGGCCGCCGTTGCAGATGCGGTGAGGGACCATTACGCTCCATTGGGGCCTTCAGATGCTGTGCCAACCGCCCCAATTTCTGTCGTTGTCGCACTAGCAGATAAGATAGACACTCTGATCGGCTTCTGGTTTTACGACGAAAAGCCAACAGGTTCCAAAGATCCATTCGCTTTGCGACGAGCGGCATTGGGCGTTATCCGTCTGTGTCTGACAAACGAACTAAAGCTTAGTTTACGTGATGTATTCATCGAGGCGCTTCGGGAGGTTGTCCGAAGCCAAGGACCCGTGTCCGCGGAAAGCGGCAGGCTGTTTGAGGCTAAGAGGGACGTGGTTCCTGATGACCTCCTCTCCTTCTTCCACGACCGCCTCAAGGTCTATCTCCGCGATCAGGGCATCCGGCATGACGTGATCGACGCCTGCCTTGCCATGCCCGGCAATGACGATCTGACGCTGCTGGTCAAGCGGGCCGAGGCGTTGGCGGCGGTGTTGAAGACCGAAGACGGGGCGAACCTGTTGCAGGGGTTCAAGCGGGCCAACAACATCCTGTCTCAGGCCGAGGCCAAGGATGGGGTGGAATATTCCTTCGGCGCCGATCCGAAATTCGCCGAGACCGACGAGGAACGCGCGCTGTTCGCGGCGCTGGATGCGGCAGAGGCCAAGATCACCCCGGCGATGGCGGCAGAAGATTTTCCCGCCGCCATGGCTGCGATGGCCGCCCTGCGGGCCCCGATCGACGCCTTCTTCACCGCGGTGCAGATCAACACCGACAATGCCACGGTGCGGCGCAACCGGCTGAACCTGTTGCACCGAATCCGCGCCATCTGTTCCGGCGTTGCCGATCTTTCGCGCATCGAAGGCTGAATTTGGCGGACATGTTACGCTTGCGTGAAAGCGCAGGCGGCGTATGCTGCGCGCGCGAAAGGTGCCGCAGTGCAGAAACACGACCCGATTCTGGAATATGCCGAAATTTCCCCCTCTGCCCGCATCACGGCCGAGGATCACGGCTGGCGTGCCAAATGCCTGCAACGGCTGATACGGCTGGATCTGCCGGTGCCGAAATCGGTGGCGCTGCCGGCCGCCACCGTGCGCGCCATCGCGGCGGGCTATTCTGTCGATACTGCGGGGGTGCTGGATCTGTTCGGCGACGGGCCGCTGGTCTCGGTGCGCCCCAGCCCCGCGAACCCTGACTGGGGCGGGCCGGGGACGATCCTGAACATCGGGCTGAACGCCAAGCGGCACGCAAGGCTGGCCGAAACGCATGGCGAAACCGCCGCCGATGCGCTGTATGTCCGTTTCGTGCAAGCCTACGCCATTCACGTTGCCCGGCTTGACCCTGACGTGTTCGAAGACATCAAGCCCGGCCCCGGTGCCCTGCGCGAAGTTCTGCGGCTTTACGAAATCGAGACCGACGATCCCTTTCCGCAGAACCCGGCGAAACAACTGGCGGAAGTGCTGCGCTCGATGGCCCGCGCCTGGGAGGGCACCTCGGCCCGGCTGTTGCGGCAGGCCAAGGGGGCCCCGGCCGAGGCGGCGCTGGGCCTTGTGGTGCAGGAAATGGCGCAGGGCATCGGGCAGGGGGTTTCCGGGTCGGGCGTGATCCAGTTCGTCGACCCCGTCACCGGCCTGCCGCAGGTCACGGGGCGCTATCTGGGGCAAAGCCAGGGCCGCGACGCGCTGAAACAGCAAGAATCGCTGTATCTGACCCGCGACAAGCGCGGCCCGTCGCTGGAAGATGCCGCCCCGGCGCTGTTTGCCGAACTGGTCGCGTTCGGCGACACCTGCCGCGCCCGGCTGCGCGAAGAGATGCAGATCGAATTCACCATCGAGGATGGCCGTCTGGCCGTGCTGGATGCGGTGAAAGTGGCGCGCGGCGCGCGGGCCGGGCTGCGGATCGCCGTGGCGCTGGCCGAAGACGGCGTGATCCCCAAGGAAGAGGCGGTGCTGCGGGTGGAACCGCGCGCGCTGTCCGAGCTGTTGCACCATCAGGTCGATCCGCGCGGGGCGCGCGACGTGATCGCCCGTGGGATTGCGGCGTCACCCGGTGCGGCGACGGGCAGGCTGGTGTTCTCGTCCGATGCGGCGCAGGCATCGGCGGCGCGGGGCGAGGATTGCGTTCTGGTGCGCCGCGAAACCGCGCCCGAGGACATTCGCGGCATGCATTCGGCGGCAGCGGTGCTGACCGAACGCGGCGGCATGACCAGCCATGCGGCGGTGATCGCGCGGGGGCTGGGTCTCCCTTGCGTGGTTGGGGCCAATGACATGCGGCTGGACAGCCGCGACCGCAAGCTGACCACGGCCGATGGCCGGGTGTTCCGCGAAGGCGATGTGGTCACGCTGGACGGATCGAAGGGCGAAGCGCTGGCCGGCGCGGCGGTGATGCTGCCGCCGGCGCTGGACGAATCCTTCCGCCTGCTCTTGAGCTGGGCCGACCAGTTCCGCGACATCGGCATCCGCGCCAATGCCGACACGCCGTCGGACGCCGCCACCGCGCGGCGGTTCGAGGCGCAGGGCATCGGCCTGTGCCGGACCGAGCATATGTTCTTTGAAGAAGACCGTCTTGTGGTAATGCGCGAGATGATCTTTGCAGACAGCCCCGGCGACCGGGCTGCGGCGCTGACGCGGCTGTTGCCGATGCAGCGCGAAGATTTCGTGCAGCTGTTCGAGATCATGCAAGGATTGCCGGTCTGCATCCGCCTGTTCGACCCGCCGCTGCACGAATTCCTGCCGCATGACCGCGAAGGGCTGCGCGGGCTGGCCGAGGCACTGGACCGCCCGCTGAGCGAGGTGACACGTCGGGCCGAGGCGCTGTCGGAAGTGAACCCGATGCTGGGGATGCGCGGGGTGCGGCTGGGCGTGGTGCTGCCGGAAATCTATGACATGCAGGCGCAGGCGATCTTCGAGGCCACGCTGGAATCCGCCCGTCGCGGTGCCCCGGTGGTGCCCGAAGTGATGATTCCGCTGGTCTCGGCCCGGCGCGAGGTCGAGATGGTCAAGGCGCGGATCGACGCCGTGGCCGCGATGGTGCGCACCAAGGCCAAGGCGGATTTCGATTACAAGCTGGGCGTGATGGTCGAAACGCCACGCGCCGCGCTGCGGTCGGGCGAGATCGCGCAGCATGCCGCCTTCCTGTCCTTCGGCACCAACGACCTGACGCAGATGACCTATGGCCTGTCGCGCGACGATGCCGGGCGGTTCATGAACACCTATGTCCAGCAGGGCGTCTTCCCAGAAGACCCGTTCCATATCCTTGACGTGGACGGGGTGGGGGAACTGTTGCTGATGGGGGCCGAACGCGGCCGCGCCACCCGCCATGACCTGACGCTGAGCATCTGCGGCGAGCATGGCGGCAACCCCGAATCAATCGACTTCTGCCGACGCGCGGGGTTCGACTATGTGTCCTGCAGTCCCTATCGGGTGCCGATGGCCCGGCTGGCGGCGGCGCATCTGGCCCTGAAAGATCGTGTGGATAAGTCGTAATCACGCACAATATCATGTGTTTGCGATTGTTTCTTAATGCGAAACATTAGGAAAGTAGGCGAAATCTTGCCGAAATCGTGGCATTTTTCGTGGCATTTCCGCATCACCGCATGGACCCGGCCCGGCCAATGCCCATAAGCCCGGCGGCTGTTGCATGGCCTGCTGCGCCATGCTGGGGGTAACTAACGGGAACCTGCCATGAACCGCCTGGTCAGGCACGCGGCTTTCGCCCTTGTGATGGGCTGTGCCGCCACTCAAGCACCGGCCGAAGTTTCGGTCAGCACGAAGAACACGCCGATGGGGCAGATCCAGCTTCAGCTGGGCGATCTCCTGGGGATGGAGCGCGAGGGCCTGAAACGGCTGCCCGACGGGGCGCTGGTGGCCATCGCCACCGGCCCGGCCCCGGCTGTGGCCAAACCGGCCGATCCGCCCAAGGTCAAGCTGAAGAAGATGCAGCCCAAGCTGGACCCCGGCCTGCGCTATGATGCGGCCTGGCTGGCGGCGCTGCCCGCGCCGCAAGGCGATGCCGACTGGCAATGCCTGACCGAGGCGCTGTATTTCGAATCCCGCGGCGAAAGCATCAAGGGACAGTTCGCGGTGGCCGAGGTGATCCTGAACCGGGTCGATTCCGGTCTGTATCCGCGGTCGGTCTGTGCCGTGGTCAAGCAGCGCGGCCGGGGGGCCTGTGCATTCTCATACGTCTGCGACGGCTATTCCGACAAGATGCGCGACCGCGCCAGCCGCGACCGTGCGGCCCGCATCGCGCGGGTCATGCTGGATGGCGCGCCGCGGCTCTTGACCGACGGGGCCACGCATTTCCATACCCGTGCCGTGCGGCCGGGCTGGGCGCGGAAATTCCGCCACACCGCCACCATCGGCGCGCATATCTTCTATCGCCAGCCTGGGGCCTGAACGAAGGTCCGGTCGGGGCACCTGATGTCGCCGCCCTTGCCTTGCCTGCCGCCTTGGGGCAAGGGCAGGGCGGGGGCTGCGCTATAGCTCCCCATGCCCGACGTGCCGGGAGGGGCCGCGATGACCACGGATACCAAGCTTGCCTTCGCCCATCCCGAAGAGCGGGCCGAAGCTTCGGCCTCGGGCGATCCGCGCGACCGGATTTCATTGCGGGATCATGTGGTCGAGGCCGATATCGGGGCCTTCCAGAAGGAACGCGGCACCAAGCAGCGGCTGCGCTTCAACATCGTGGTCGAGGTGCGCCCCGCGCCCGCGCCGCTGGAAGACGATGTCGACCGCATCCTGTCCTATGACCGGATCACCGAGGCCATCGCGGATGAATTGGCGATGGAGCGGCTGAACCTGCTGGAAACGCTGGCCGAGCATCTGGCCGAACGCATTCTGGCCGAACCGCAGGCGATGCGGGCCTTCATCCGCATCGAAAAGCTGGATGTCGGCCCCTATGCCCTGGGCGTGGAAATCGTGCGCAGCCGCGCCGAGGTGCCGCTGCGGGCCGAGGGTGAACCGGTGCATCCGCTGGTGGTCTATTTCGACAATGCCACCGCGCAGGCCCCCGATCTGGCCGCCCGGCTGGACGCCATCCTTGCGCGGGGCATTCCGGCGGTCTTCTGCGTCGGCCTGCCGGATTTCCCGCGTGCCGTCACCGGGCATCGCCCCACGCAGCGCCGGATCGACCTTCTGGCGATCGAACAGAACGCTTGGGCGCTGGCGGCGCGCGATCCGCGCTGTGTGGTGGTGGCCAGCCGGACCGAGATCGACTGGGCGATCCGGCGCGGCCGGTCGGTGGTCTGGGCCCCGTCCAAGATCGTGCTGGATGCGGTGGACGGGCCGAAGGCCACGGATCCGGTGGCCCTGGCGCTGTGGCTGGCCGAGGAGCTGGCGGCGCAGGGCCTGCTGGTTCACGGGCCTGTTACACTTCCGGCGGGAAGCCGCGTTCCGGTCGAGCGGGGCTGATCCTTCCCCCTTGCCAAGAAGCCTGTCCTCCGGCATCCCGGCCCGATGGTCTACTGGCGTCCCCTTGTGCAATCCGGCCCCGCCCGCCCGAAAGGGGCGCTGCCGCTGGCCGGTGGCGCATTGTGGTTTGCGCAGGTGGAACGGCTGGAGCGGGGCCGGGCGTCCGAGGTGGTGCCCGTTGCCGAGGCAGGGGCGGCGCTGGAGGCGCTGTGCGCCACCCGCGCGCCCTTTGCCGGAATGGCGATGGACGGCCCCCGCATCATGGGCATCCTGAACGTGACGCCCGACAGTTTTTCGGACGGCGGGCGATTTCTGGCGGCGGATGCGGCGCTTGCGCAGGCGCGGGCGATGGCCGAAGCGGCCGACATTCTGGACATCGGCGGCGAAAGCACCCGGCCGGGGGCAGCGCCGGTGCCCGAGGGGGAAGAGATCGCCCGCACGGCCCCGGTGATTGCCGCCTTGCGGGCAGGCGGGCTGCGCAGCCCGATGTCCATCGACACGCGCAAGGCGGCCGTGGCCGGGGCGGCACTTGATGCCGGGGCGCAGGTGGTGAACGATGTGGCGGCGCTGACCCATGATCCGGCGCTGGGGCCTTTGGTGGCGGCACGCGGCGCGCCGGTGATCCTGATGCATCATCAGGGCACGCCCGAGGTGATGCAGGCCGATCCGCGTTATGGCGATGTGCTGCTGGATGTCTATGACTGGCTGGCCGAACGGCTGGCGGCGGCGCTGGCGCTGGGCATTCCGCGCGACCGGATCGCGCTGGACCCCGGCATCGGCTTTGGCAAGACGGTGGCGCACAACCTTGCCCTGCTGCGCGGGCTGTCGCTGTTTCACGGCCTTGGCTGCCCGATCCTTCTGGGCGCCAGCCGCAAGCGGTTCATCGGCAGCATCGGCGGTGGGGATGAGGCGCAGGCGCGGATGCCCGGTTCGGTCGCCGTGGCGCTGGGCGGCGTGGCGCAGGGGGTGCAGATGATCAGGGTGCATGACGTGGCCGAGACGCGGCAGGCGCTGCTTCTGTGGCAGGCCGTGAATGGAGGACAGGAATGAGCCGGAAACTCTTTGGCACCGATGGCGTGCGCGGGCGGGCGAACAGTTTCCCGATGACCGCCGAAGTGGCGCTGAAGCTGGGCGCGGCGGCGGGGCGGTTCTTCCGCCGCGACGGATCGGCGGCGCATCGCGTGGTGATCGGCAAGGACACCCGCCTTTCGGGCTATATGCTGGAAAACGCGCTGACGGCGGGGCTGACCAGCACGGGGATGAACGTGCTGCTGGTCGGCCCGGTGCCGACGCCGGCGGTGGGGTTCCTGACCCGCAGCATGCGGGCCGATCTGGGGGTGATGATCAGCGCCAGCCACAACCCGCATCAGGACAACGGGATCAAGTTCTTCGGTCCCGACGGATTCAAGCTGTCGGATGCGGCCGAGGCCGAGATCGAGGCTATGCTGGAAGGCGAGATACAGCCCGCGCAGGCCGAGAACATCGGCCGGGCCAAACGGATCGAGGACGGGCGCGGCCGGTATCAGGAATTCGTCAAGACCAGCTTTCCCGCCGGGCTGCGGCTGGACGGGCTGAAGGTGGTGGTCGATTGCGCCAATGGCGCGGCCTATCGGGCGGCGCCCGAAGTGCTGTGGGAACTGGGTGCCGAGGTGATCCCGGTCGGCGTGGCCCCGAACGGCACCAACATCAACGACCGTTGCGGCAGCACCCATACCGAAACCGCGGCCGAGGCCGTGGTGGCCCATGGCGCGCATGTGGGCATCGCACTGGATGGCGATGCCGACCGGGTGATGATCCTGGACGAACAGGGCCGGGTTGCCGATGGCGATCAGATCATGGCGCTTCTGGCCGCGCGCTGGGCCGAGGAGGGGCGGCTGAAGGGGGGCACGCTGGTTGCAACCGTGATGTCGAACCTGGGGCTGGAGCGGTTTCTGTCGGCGCGCGGGCTGCGGCTGGAACGCACCGCCGTGGGCGACCGCTATGTGGTCGAGGCGATGCGGGCAAAAGGCTTCAACCTGGGGGGGGAACAGTCGGGCCATATCGTGATGACCGATTATGCCACCACCGGCGACGGGCTGATCGCGGCGCTGCAATTCCTGGCCGAGATGGTGCGGACGGGCAAGAAAGCCAGCACCCTGACCCGGCAGTTCGATACCGTGCCGCAGATGCTGAAGAACGTGCGCTTTGCCGAAGGCAAGAAACCGCTGGACGAAGCCACCGTCAAGGCGGTGATCGAGGCGAATGCCACCCGCATCAAGGGCCGCGGCCGCATCCTGATCCGCAAGTCGGGGACCGAACCCCTGATCCGCGTCATGGCGGAATGCGAGGACCCGGCCCTGTTGCAGGCGGTGGTGGATGAAATCGTCGGCGCGGTCGAAGCGGCGGTCTGAAACGGGCGGCGCGGCGGGCGGCAGGGCCGGGGCGTCACTTCCGGTCTTCACCCCGGTTCGCTGACCCGGTGCCGTGATTTCTCCAGCCATGCGGGGTTGATCTCCACCCCCCAGCCCGGCGCATCGCTGACCATGGCGTTGCCGCCGGTGATGCGATGCGGATCGCCGAGGAACAGCCCGTCCTGCCAGGGGTAGTAGTCAAGCCCCTCGATGGAAAATTCCAGATACTTGCCGGGGTTCGGAATCGCCCGCAACAGATGCATGGTGCAAAGGGTGACAAGGCCAAGGTTCGCCGCATGGGGCGTGACCGGCAGGCCTGCGGCATGGCCCATGCGGGCCACCTCCAGCGTGCGGCAGATGCCGCCCATATACAGGATGTCGGGTTGCAGGATGTCGACGGCCCCATGTTCGATGGCCAGTTGCCAGGCGGTCAGCTCGCAATCCTGCTCTCCGCCCGCCACGTCCAGCGACAGCGCCCGGCGCACCTCGGCGGTCTGGTCCACCTCCCAATAGGGGCAGGGTTCCTCGAAATGGCCGATGCCGTGATCTTCCAGTATCCGGCCCACCTCGATGGCGCGGGCGGGCGAATAACAGGAATTGCCGTCGACCAGCTTGTCCACCCCGTCGCCCAGGGCCTTGGACACCACGGGGATCACCTCTTCGGTCCGCCCCGGCCATTCGTCGCGGTCCCGTCCGCATTCCGCCCCGACCCGCCATTTGAAGGCGGTGAACCCATGGGTATCCCGCAGGCGCAGGAAACGCGCGGCCTCGTCCTGCGGGGTGATGTCGCGCTTCATGCTGCTGGCATAGGCACGCACCGGCCCGGCCGAACCACCCAGCAAGGCGGCCACCGGCTTTTCGGCCACCCGGCCACGCAGATCCCAGACCGCCGTGTCCAGCCCGGCCTGGGCACGGCGCAGATAGCTGCCGGGAAACTTGTGTTCGCGTTCGTAGATCAGGCGCAGGGTGTCTTCCAGATCCTCGACCCGCGTGCCAAGGGCATGGGGCGCGACCTGGCGATGGAACACCTCGGCGGTGACATCGGCCATATAGGTCGAACACTGGCCCCAGCCGACAGCGCCGGTATCAGCCGTCACCTTGACGAAACACACGTAATCCGTGCCGAAAGTTTCAAGCCTTGCGATCTTCATACCTGCTCCTTGTTCGACGCCGTATCCTCCTCGTGCGCGACGAGCCGATGCAATCGGACGAGAAGCAGCCCAAGCCTAACCGCGCCGGATCACCCTTTCACGACCGAATCCGCCGCCCCCAGCGGTCCCGGACGTCGCTCTTCGGTCAGAAGCACATTGGCCTCGACGCTGCCCACCCCCGGCAGCGTCATGATCCGCCGCCGCAAGACCCGTTCGAAATCCGCCAGATCCCGCGCGACCACCCGCAGGCGATAGTCGAACAGTCCAAGGACATGCTGCACCACCTGCACCTCGGGGATGGCCTGCACGGCGCGTTCGAAATCCTCAAGGCTGACCCGCCCCTTGGTGGCCAGTCTGACGCCAAGGAACACGGTCACGCCGAAACCCAGCTTCTCGCGGTCCACCTCGACCCGGCGACCTGCCAGAACCCCGGTTTCCTCCAGCCGGCGCACCCGCCGCCAGGCGGCCGGCTGTGACAGGCCGAACCGCCGCCCCAGCTCGCCCGCCGACAGGGTGCCGTCCGCCGCCAGCGCCCTGAGCAGCGCCCGGTCCAGATCGTCCAGATCGACCACGGCAGTCACAACGGCAACCCCGCGCTGTCCTTGATGGTCGAGACCAGCATCAGCGCCTCGACCTCGGCGATATGCGGCAAGGACAGGATGCGTTCGCGGTAGACCCCCGTCCAATGGCCCATGTCGCGGGCGATCACGTTCAGCCGCACATCCACCCGGCCCAGGAAGGTCTCGATCCCGATCACCTCGGGCACCTCGCGGGCCGCTGCAATGAACTGATCGAAGGCGCGCGGTTCGGTCTTGTCCAGCGTGAAGCGAAGCGAGACCTCGACCGCATAGCCCAGACGGCGCCAGTCGATCACCGCGCCCTCGGCCCGGATCACCCCGCTGCCCTTCATCCGTTCGATCCGCCGCCACAGCGTTGCGGGTGTCACCCCGGCGCGATCGGCCAGAACGGCGCGATCCTGCCCCGGCTCGTCCAGCCAGTGCCGCAGGATACGTCTGTCGGTATCGTCGATCTGCATGAATTTTTCACCAACGGCGGAAATGGAGAACGAATTTTCGTCGAAAATTCGACATGCCTCAAATATTGCACGGTTCGCAGGGTGAAAATCCCTAAAGTGCCGCCATCAACAGCAAAGGAGCGCGACATGCGCGTTTACTACGACCGCGATTGCGATGTGAACCTGATCAAGGACAAGAAGGTCGCGATTCTCGGCTATGGCAGTCAGGGCCATGCCCATGCGCTGAACCTGCGCGATTCGGGCGCGAAGAACCTGGTCGTCGCGCTGCGCGAAGGCAGCCCTTCGGCCAAGAAGGCCGAAGGCGAGGGGCTGAAGGTGATGGGCATCGCCGAAGCGGCGAAATGGGCCGATCTGATCATGTTCACCATGCCCGATGAGCTGCAGGCCGCAACCTACAAGCAATATGTCCATGACAACCTGCGCGAAGGTGCCGCGATTGCCTTCGCCCACGGCCTGAACGTCCACTTCGGCCTGATCGAGCCGAAAAAGGGTGTCGATGTCATCATGATGGCCCCGAAAGGCCCCGGCCATACCGTGCGCGGCGAATACACCAAGGGCGGCGGCGTGCCCTGCCTGGTGGCCGTCCACCAGGACGCCACGGGCCGCGCGATGGAGCTTGGCCTGTCCTATTGCTCGGCCATCGGCGGCGGGCGTTCGGGCATCATCGAGACCAACTTCCGTCAGGAATGCGAGACCGACCTTTTCGGCGAACAGGCCGTTCTCTGCGGCGGTCTGGTCGAGCTGATCCGCATGGGATTCGAAACCCTGGTCGAGGCCGGCTACGAGCCGGAAATGGCCTATTTCGAATGCCTGCACGAAGTGAAGCTGATCGTGGACCTGATCTACGAAGGCGGCATCGCCAACATGAACTACTCGATCTCGAACACCGCCGAATACGGCGAATATGTCTCGGGCCCGCGCATCCTGCCCTATGACGAGACCAAGGCCCGGATGAAGGCGGTGCTGCGCGACATCCAGACCGGCAAGTTCGTGCGCGACTTCATGCAGGAAAACGCCGTTGGTCAGCCGTTCTTCAAGGCGACCCGCCGGATCAACGACGAACACCAGATCGAGAAGGTCGGTGAAAAGCTGCGCGCGATGATGCCCTGGATTTCCAAGGGCAAGATGGTGGACAAGGCGCGGAACTGACGCATCGTCCTTGCCCGGAAACAGGGGCCATGAAACGGGGGCGTGTCCGGCCGGGCGCGCCCCCGTGCCATTCCGAAGGGTTGCGGCTTTGCGGCGGACAGCCCGTTGCCGCCGGACCGCCCCTGTCGGGGGATGAGATGTGTCGGCGGCCCTTGCGGTCTGCCCCGCAACCGCCGACACTCGGCCCACCAACAGGAGGAGACCGCCATGCCCGGACTGCACGCCCATATCGACCCCGAGGGGCTGGAGGAATTTTCGGTCGTCTTCACCGACCGCAGCCTGAACCACATGTCGGCGCGGTTTCAGGGCGTGATGCGGGATGTCTCGGCCCTGTTGAAAGAGGTCTACAAGGGCAGCGCGGTGGCGCTGGTTCCGGGCGGCGGCACCTATGCGATGGAAGCGGTGGCGCGGCAGTTCGGACAGGGCAGGGCGCTGATCCTGCGCAATGGCTGGTTCAGCTATCGCTGGACCCAGATCTTCGAGGCGGGCGGCTTTGCGCAGGAAACCCATGTTGCGATGGCGCGCGCGGCGGGCAATGCGCCGCAATCGGCCTTTGCCCCGCCGCCCATCGAAGAGGTGGTGGCCAAGATCCACGAGGTGAAGCCCGATGCCGTCTTTGCCCCGCATGTGGAAACCTCCAGCGGGATCATCCTGCCCGATGACTATGTGGCCAAGCTGGCGCAGGCGGCGCATGAGGTGGGTGCGCTGATGGTGCTGGACTGCATCGCCTCGGGCTGCATCTGGGTGGACATGCAGGCAACCGGCGTGGATGTGCTGATCTCGGCCCCGCAAAAGGGCTGGTCAGCCTCGCCCTCTGCCGGGATCGTGGTGCTGTCGCCTGCGGCCGAGAAGCGGCTGGAGGAAACGGCGTCGAATTCCTTCGCGCTGGATCTGAAGAAATGGCGCAGCATCATGGCCGCCTATGAGGGCGGCGGCCATGCCTATCACGCCACCATGCCGACGGATGCCATCCTTGGCATGCGCGATGCCATGGCCGAGACGAAGGCGATGGGATTCGAGACCGCGCGCGAGGCGCAATGGGCGTTGGGCCGGGCTGTGCGCAAGATGCTGGCCGGGCGTGGGGTAAGGTCGGTCGCCGCCGAAGGGTTCCAGGCGCCGGGCGTTGTGGTCAGCTTCACCGAGGATCCGGCGGTGCAGAACGGGACGAAGTTCCGCGACAAGGGCGTTCAGATCGCCGCCGGGGTGCCCTTGCAGGTGGGCGAGGGGGCAGAGTTCCGCACCTTCCGGCTGGGTCTTTTCGGGCTGGACAAGCTGAAGGACGTGCCCGGCACACTGGCCCGGCTGGAGCGCGCGGCCGATGGCGTGCTTTAGAGCGTGTCCGACAAAAGTGGACTCCGGTTTTGGCGAAAGACGCGCGACCACGAAGAAGCCAGAGGTGGTCCGGCGCTTCTATCCGCGCCGTACAGACTCTAGGCTCCGATTTTTCGACGAAAAATCGCGCCCCTGATCAGCCCGCCCGCAAAAGCCGCCCCTCGCGGGCCCCAAGGGTGGGCCGGATCAGGGCCTGCTGCCATGGCTGCTGGGGAAAGATCGCCGCGATTTCCGACCGGGCGTTGTCATCCAGCGCCTCCAGCACCTGTTGCCCGAGATAAAGGCTTTCGACCGGTGCGCCTTCGGCCAGCAGAATCTGGTGGTCCTCCAGCAGCAGGTGGAAATATTCCACCTCGCGCTGCGGTTCCAGCCGGACCCAGCGGCCATCGACCAGATGGCGCGCGGCCACCAGCACCTCGGGCTCTCCAAACAGCAGTTCGGCCATCGCGCCTGCGACCATGACGCGATGGGTTTGCGACAGCATCAGGTCGCGGTCATTGCCCAGATGTCCGGCGCTGATCCGCACCGGAGCCAACCGCCCGGTGCCCGCCACCACCGACGACCCGGCCCAGAGCAGCGGCATCGGTCCGTTGTCCTGCGTCAGCACCAGATCGCCGGCCGCAAGCTCTTCGACGGTCTGCGGGCCGAAGGGGGTGGCGATGCGGGTGCCGCGCAGAAAGCAGGGGGCGGTCGAGGGATCGACCGTCAGATCGGGGATCGGCGCAGATCCCGAACCGACATAGGTGGAAACGCCCTGATGATAATACAGCGGCGTGCCCGGTGGCGGGGCCTCGTTCAGAAAGGCGATGCCGACAACCTGCGTGGAATAGCCCGTGGTGATGGACACGCCGACCATCTGGTAGGAATTGCCCAAGGCATCATACAGCACGACGCTGTATTCATGCTCCACCACCACCGGGGCCGGAGATTGCCAGCGGATCGTCGACCCGGTGGGCGACCAGCTTTGCCCGCCGATGGTGACGGGGGCGGTCAGCCGCTGATCGGCCACCACATCGCCGGAATAGGGATCATCCGACAGGATACCGTTCACATCGGCGAAATCCAGCGTGACGGTATTGCCGAAATCGAAGGTGAACCGCAGGTCATCGGGCACTTCCCAACTGAAGCCATCCCCCCAGAGCGATGTCATCAGCGGATTGCCGTTGCGCGGGGCCGCGCCCGCCAGATTGGTGACGGTGACACCGCCCACTGCAATGATGGTAAGGCTCGCCATTCTGGCGTTAACCTTCTTGTCGCCTTGCCTGTTGGGTGAAATCTAGCGGCCGACCGTCCGCCGCGCCACCCGAAATCGGCGTCATCCTTGAAAATGTGACCGAAGATCAGCCTCTTGCCGGTATCAGCGCAGACCCAGGCCCGCCCGCATCATGGTGCGCCGCAGCGGCGCCATGGAATAGAGCATGTCCAGAAGTCCGGCCCGCAGGTCGCGCAGGCCCTGCGCCCCCGCCATCGAAGCCCGGTTCAGCGCGTCGATGCCGGTGACGCGGGCCTGCACCTCGCGGTGTCTTGCCCGGTGATAGCTGTCCAGCATCCGCGCCGAGCCGAGATCGGCAGGATTGGCGGTGGCCAGATCCAGCAGCACCCGCAGATCGGCAAGCGACATGTTCAGCCCCTGCGCACCGATCGGCGGCACCACATGCGCCGCCTCGGCCATCAGGGCGGTGCGTTCGCCCGCCATCCGCACGGCGATCTGGGCGATGATCGGCCATTGCGTCAGGCGGCTGGTCACGGTCAGCGGGCCAAGGATCCGGCAGGAGCGCAGGTTCAGCGCCGTCTCGAATTCGTCTGGGGGCAGGGCCGCCAGCCGGGTGATCTCGGGGCCGGTCTCCATCCAGACCACGGCCGAGGCGGGCCGACCGTCGCGGTCGGGCAGCGGCACAAGGGTGAAGGGGCCGCCAGACCGATGGATTTCGGTCGAGACATTGCCATGCGGGATCGGATGGGTAACGGCGAAGGCCAGCGCCTTCTGGCCATAGCGCAGCGTCCTGACCGGAATCCCCAGCGCCTCGCGCATCGGGGAATTGCGGCCATCGGCGGCAATCAGCAGGCGGGCCGAGACAGTGCCGCCCTGTGACAGGTTGACCAAAGCCTCGCCTTGCCGGGTCAAAAGCCCGGTGGTGGCTGTGCCCGGCCGGAACGAGACATTGGCCATCTCTGCCAGCCGGGCGGAAATCTCGCGCCTCAGCAGCCAGTTGGGCAGGTTCCAGCCAAAGGGCTGATCCGAGATGTCGGCGGCGTCGAAATCCTTGACGATGCGCGGCTCGGGCTGCACGCCGCCGGCATCGACGATGCGCATCACCTGCAGGGGGGCGGCAAAAGGCAAAAGCCGGTCCCAGAGCCCGGCCGCCTGCAACACGGCAACCGATGGATGCAGGAAGGCGGTGGTGCGCAGATCCGATCCGGCGGCCGCTTCGGCGGTAACGGGCGGGTCGGGATCGACGCAGATCACCCGAAACCCCGCCGCGCCAAAGGCCGCCGCCGCAGTCAGCCCGGCGATACCGCCGCCGGAAATCAGGATGTCGGTGGTCTCACGCATGAGCAGCCCCTTCTTCGCTGCCGGTATAGGGCCAGGGGCGGGCAATGCACAGGCGGCAAAGCGTCTCGGGTCTAGTCCCTGGTGCCGAAAGGCCAGGAGATGACGACGAAGAACAGGAAGATCAGCGGCACCGCGGCCAGCGCGGCCAGGGTGAAGACGAAGACGCCCCATTTCAGCGCGGCCAGGATCAGCACCGTCAGCAGGACAACCACGGCATAAACCGCATTGTCGGTGTCGCGGGCAATGTCGCGGGCGAACCAGCCGATCAGCGGCAGCGCATAAAGCAGCCGCATGCCAGGGGAGGGGCGCAGGGGGGCGTCGGAGGGTGCGGTCATCGTCGGCTCCTTTCTCGGTCCCTGGACCATAGGATGCCAGGGGCCGGGGCGGAACCGGACGGAATGACGCATCAGGGATCTATCTTTGCAGGATGCCGCCCAGAAATTCCGACAGGTCGGCAGCATGGTGGTGGATATGCGCGGCCAGCAGCGGCTCGGGCGCGATATGGACGGTGCGCATTCCCAGCGCATGCGGCACGGCCAGATTGCGCGGATCGTCCTCGAACATGGCGGCGCGGGTCGGGTCCAGCCCGTCGGCGGCAAGGACGGCCTCGAAGGCGGCGGCTGCGGGCTTGGGGTGGAACCGGGTTTCCTCGACGCCATAGACGGCATCGAAAAGCCCGGTCATCCCGCGCGCCGCAAGCACCCTGCGGGCATAGGCCGCATCGGCATTGGTATGGACGATCCGCCGCCCCGGCAGCGCCGCCAGCCGGGCCGCCAGAACCGGATCGGGGGACAGCGCGGCAAAGTCTATGTCATGCACGGCCGCCAGATATTCGCCGGGCTGGATGTCATGTTCCTGCATCAGCCCCGCCAGCGTGGTGCCGTAAAGCGCCCAGTAGTGCCGGCGCAGGTGGTCAGCCTGCGTCCGGCTGACCGAAAGCCGGGTCATCACCCAGTCGGTCATCTTTGCCTCGATCTGGTCGAACAACCGGGCCGAGGGCGGATAAAGCGTGTTGTCGAGGTCGAAGACCCAGGTGGTCACATGCTGGAAATCGGGATGCGGCATGCGGCCTTGATAGGGCCGGGCGCCGGGCTTGGAAAGGGGGCGCTTGATCGGGCGGAGACCGGCGGCTAGGGTCGCGCGCGTGACGGAATTGCGACGGAAGGCCGGGAACCGGTGCAGAAGGATGCCTATACGCTGATCCTCGAGGCGATCGAGGGCGGGACCTACAAGCCGGGTGATCGGCTGGTCGAAAGCGAACTGGCCGAGCGGCTGGGCGTGTCGCGCACCCCGGTGCGCGAGGCGCTGCAACGGCTGGAAACCCAGGCGATGCTGACGCGTGACGGCCGCAGCCTGATCGTGGCCAGCCTCGATCACAACCAGTTGGCCGAGCTTTATGCGGTGCGGACCGAACTGGAAGGTCTGGCGGCCCGGCTGGCGGCGCGTCATGCCACGGCCGAGGAAATCCGCGTGCTGCAAAGCATGGTGGCCGAGGACCGCACATTGCTGGGCGGCGATCCGCGCCACCTGAGCCGGGCCAACAAGCGGTTCCACAAGCAGATTCACCTTGCCAGCCACAACCGCTTTCTGGTGCAGCAGCTGGATCTGGTGCATCGCTCGATGGCGCTTATGGCCAACACCTCCTTTGCCGCCGAAGGGCGCGACGAGGTGGCGCTGGCCGAACATGACCAGATCGTCGCCGCCATTGCCGCGGGCGACGGCGAGGCCGCCTATCAGGCGCTGCGCACCCATATCAGCCGCGCCTTCGAGACCAGGCTGCGGGTCGAGGCAGGCGAAATCCGCACCCGCTGACCCGCGCTTTCGCAACGGAGCGGCCGTGCGGCCGCAAGCTTTTGTCTCGCCTCTGCGCGTTCCGCGCAACCGGCTCGGGTGCCTCCGGCGGGGGTATTTATACAAAGATGAAGCCAGTTGTTTTCATCTTTGCACAAATACCCTCAGGGGGTTTGGGGGCAGAATGCCCCCATCATCCGAGGAGGAGGCGCCAAGCCGACGACGAGAGCAAAGACTTGCGGCAGCCGCGCGATTTTCTCACTTCGCAAGGTCGGCGGGGTCGAAGATGCCATGGCGGGTCTTGTCCCAGTAGAACGGGCGGGCGAGCATTTCCCACAGGCCCTTGTAGGCTGCAAGGACGGCCAGCGGGAAATAGAGATGCAGAGAGGGCACCCAGAGCGGCGACAGGCGATGGCCGCTGCGCCGCAGCGCGATCACGCCAAGCGCGATGTTGACGATCTCGGACAGCAGGAACAGCGCGATCATGGCGTGCAAGACCGCGGGGCCCATCGCCGCTGCCAGCGGATGAGCGACGCCGAAAGGCAGCAGCCAGAAGCTCCATAACAGCGGTGCCAGCAGAGATTGCAGGATGCTGCCCAGGAACATCACCTGAAAGCCGGCAAACTGCCTTGGGCCCAGCTGTCGCCACAACAGGGCCGGGCGGCGCATATGCACGGCCCAGGTCATCATATAGCCCTTGATCCAGCGCGACCGCTGCCGGATCCAGGGCAGGACCCGGCAGTTCGCCTCTTCGCCCGTCACGGTGTCGATCAGTTCGGTGCGATAGCCGTGGCGGTAGAGCCGGATGCCCAGATCGGCATCTTCGGTGACGTTATGGGCATCCCAGCCGCCCAGTTCCTCGATCACCGATCGGCGGAAGAACAGCGTCGTGCCGCCAAGCGGAACCGCCAGGCCCAGCCGCGCGATGCCGGGCAGGATCAGCCGGAACCAGGTGGCATATTCGATGGTGAAGCAGCGGCTGAGCCAGTTGGTGCGCGGATTGTAGTAATCCAGCACCCCCTGCAGGCAGGCCACTTCGGACCCGCAGGTGTGGAAACGGTCCACCACCTTGCGGATCTGGTCCGGGTCGGGGGCGTCCTCGGCATCGTAGATGCCGATGATGGTGCCCCGGCAGTGATCCAGCGCCAGGTTCAGCGCGCGTGGCTTGGTCTTCACCCGTCCCGCCGGGACGGCGATCACCCGCATCCAGGGCGGCAGGGCGGTGGCGGCCAGCGCGGCACGGGTCGGATGATCCTCGGCCTCGACCGCCAGCACCACCTCCAGCAGGCCATGCGGGTAATCCAGCCGCGACAGGCGGCGGATCAGCCGGGGCGCGATGTCGCTTTCGCCGTAAAGCGCCACGATGACCGAGACCTGCGGCAGATGCAGCAGGGTGGGCACCGGGCCGGGCGGCGGGGCGCGCAGGGCGGCGATCCCGGCCGCCAGCTTCAGCCCTGCGCTGGCAACCAGCGAGAGCAGCGCCAGCACCAGCAGCCCGCCGAACAACAGCAGCGGTGACAGCCAGAGGATTGTGGCGATCAGAAGCCCGATGCAGGCCAAGGCGGCCAGACCGTCGGGGCGGCCCCAGCCGCGGGCACTTTCCGCCTCGGCCACGCGGTTTTCCGCTGCAAGCGCCAGGCGTGGGCCGCGGCGGGCGTGAATGGCGGTCTCGACACCGGAGGAGGCGGCGACCGCCATCAGAACCGGGCCTAGCGCCTGCTCCAGCCGGGCCCGCTGGCGGAAAAATTCCTCGGGCCGGGAGGTGGCGACCACGGTGGCCCCGCCGATCTGTCGCCAGGGCACCAGCCCCATCCGCAGGCAGTCTGCCGCGCCGAGGGCGTCGATCAGCTGCGGGTCGGGCAGCGGTGCGCAAGGATCGACGAAGGCCACGCCGAAATGTCGGGCGGCGGCCCGCAGCAGGTCTTCCTCCGAGGCGCGACCCCTGTGGCGCAACAGATCCAGGAGCCGCCCCTGCGACAGGCCCGGCCGGGTCGACAGCGAGTGCAGCAGATCTTCGGGCTGCACCAGGCCCTCGCGCAGCAGGGCAACGGCCAGCCGGTCTTCGGCCCGCCCCGGTGCCGGAACGACGGCTTCAGCCGTGGCAAGATCCAGAGGATGCAGTCTGGCCATGTCCCGCCCTGTGGAAGGGGCCGGACAGGCCCCCGAAGACGGGCCAGCATTGCCCGATCCCGGTTAACAGATGGTTAACCGAGACCGGTGGGCGTCAGGCGGCGCGGCGGGCCTGCATGGCGGCGGCAAACCGCTCGAACAGGTAGAAGCTGTCCTGCGGGCCGGGGCTGGCCTCGGGGTGGTATTGCACGGAAAACACCGGCTTTCCGTCCAGCGCGATGCCGCAATTGGTGCCGTCGAACAGGCTGACATGGGTTTCCGACACGCCCCTGGGCAGGGTGTCGGCATCCACGGTGAAGCCATGGTTCATCGAGGTGATCTCGACCTTGCCGGTGGTCAGGTCCTTGACCGGATGGTTGGCGCCATGGTGGCCGTGGTTCATCTTGCGGGTCTGTGCGCCCAGGGCCAGCGCCAGCATCTGATGACCAAGGCAGATGCCGAACAGCGGCAGGTCGGCCTTCAGCACGCCCTGGATCATCGGCACCGCATATGCGCCGGTTGCCGCCGGGTCGCCGGGGCCGTTCGAAAGGAAGACGCCGTCGGGCGCGTGGGCCAGCACCTCTTCGGCGGTGGCGGTGGCGGGCAGCACGGTCAAATCGCAACCGACCGAGGCAAGGCAGCGCAGGATGTTGCGCTTGGCCCCGTAATCCACCGCGACGACCTTGAAGCCCGGTCCTTCGCGGCGGCTGTAGCCTTCGGGCCAGGCCCAGCGTTTCTCATTCCACTGATAGCTTTGGGCGCAGGTCACGTCCCTGGCCAGGTCAAGGCCGACCAGCCCCTTCCAGCCGCGCGCCATGGCCACCAGCCGTTCGATGTCGAATTTTCCTTGCGGGTCATGGGCAAGCGCCACATGCGGCGCGCCCTGCTGGCGGATGGCGCGGGTCAGGCGGCGGGTGTCGACGCCGCCGATGGCGATGCGGCCGATCCGGGCCAGCCAGTCCTGCAACTCGCCCGTCGCGCGCCAGTTCGACGGTTCGGTCGGGTCCCATTTCACCACCATGCCGGCGGCGGCGGGGGTGGCGGTCTCGTCATCCTCGGGCGTGATGCCGGTGTTGCCGATATGGGGGAAGGTGAAGGTGACGACCTGCCCGGCATAGGACGGGTCGGTCATGATTTCCTGATAGCCGGTCATCGCGGTGTTGAACACCAGTTCGGCCACGGTTTCCCCGGTGGCCCCGAAGCCCTGACCGTAGAACAGCGTCCCGTCGGCAAGAGCAAGGCAGGCGGTAGCATTCTGCGGTGCAGGCATGGCGAGTCTCCGATCGGGCAGATTGGCGGGAACCTAATCGGCGGGGCGGGCAGGGTCAAGGGTCGGATCTGAAAAGGATTTCCTTTATATATCAGATATTTGCCGCATAGCAGCACAGTTGCGCCCCCTTTGGCTTTGGGCTATTCTGGGCAACCTGAAACCATGGGGATGGACCAGATGTCACTGCGCGACCGGCTTCAGACAGCCCTGAAGGACGCGATGAAGGCGAAGGAGGCCGATCGCCTTTCGACGCTGCGGCTGATCAATGCCGCCATCAAGGACCGCGATATTGCCAGTCGGGGCGATGGCGGGCCCGAGATGGTGGCAGAGGCCGACATCACCGCGATCATGGGCAAGATGGTCAAGCAGCGGCAGGAATCGGCCCGCGCCTATGAAGAGGGCGGGCGGCTGGAGCTGGCCGAGAAGGAACTGAACGAAATCAAGGTGATCCAGGAATTCCTGCCGCGCCAGATGGATGCGGCTGAGGTGGGGGCCGCCGTCGAGGCGGCAGTGGCCGAGACCGGGGCGGCCAGCATCCGCGACGTGGGCCGTGTGATGGCGGCTCTGAAGGCGAAATACGCCGGGCAGATGGATTTCGGCGCGGTGGGTGCGCTGGTCAAGGCGCGCTTCGGCTGAGGCCGGGGCAGGTCTGCATCGCGTCGGGGGTCTGCGTTTGGCAAGCGTATGGCACGCAGCCATACCTCAGCGCAGCGCGGCCAGCCGCGCGGTCAGCTCTGGCCGCAGGGTAAGGCGCTCTTCCTCGGACAGGAAGGCGCCGATCTCCACCTCGCGCGCGCCGCCCTTCAGGGTCAGGTAGTTCGGCACCGGGCCGCCGGTGGGGTGGCAGTCGACGCGCACCCAATGCGGGTTCGCCTCCCAGTCCTGCCGGCGGCCGCGGGGCCCGTGGCGGGTAAGGGTGATCCGGTCGTGTGTCAGCACCAGATCTTCGACGATATCGCGGTCGCGGCCGTTCTTGCGCAGCGCGACCCAGATTGCGGCGATGGCGGCGGCAAGGAAGGGCAGGAGGCCCCAGAGGACGGGTTCCCCCAGCACCGCGAGCAGCGGCATGGCGATGAGTCCGGCGGTCAGGCCGACGAACCAGACGAAGCCACGCTGGCTGAGCGACCGGTGCGGCCAGAGATGCAGGCGCTGTCGGTCAGCCTCGGGCGGAAGCCATTGGTAGGGCATGGGTGCGGGTCCTTGATCGGGGGATAAGACGGGCTGGCGAGCCGGAGTGCAAGGGGGAGGCAAGCCCTTTGCGGACGGTTGGGATTGGCATCGCTATCCCTGGCGCTTGAAGGGAGGCCCGGCCGGGCTGACAGCGGCGTCAGCGACCCCGGCCAGCGCCCGACCGCCCCCCGTTACAGAATTGTGGAGCGGGCGCTTCTGCGCCGTCAGTCTTCCGCCCAACCCGCAGGAGGGGCCGCACCATTAAGCGCAAGATCGGCGCCCAGCCGCGGCCGGGCGCTGGCCTGTCTTTGCTCAATCAGGCCAAGGGAATGCCTCGTTCCGGGCGGTGCAACAGCCATACGTTTGCCATACGTCGGCCATACGCAAATCATGCACGAAACATACCCGGTTTTCATGATTTTTCAGCGGGTTGAGTCTCCTGAGACTCGCAGGCCGTTGCTAAACCGGGTTCAGCAGTGCGCTCCCCTCGGCAAAGGCGATCAGGTTTTCCACCGCCATCATCCCCATCGCCTCGCGCACCTCAAGACAGGCGGTGCCCAGATGCGGCAGCAGGGTGACGTTTTCCATCTGGGCAAAGGCCTCGGGCACCTTCGGCTCGAACTCATAGACATCCAGCCCCGCGCCCGCGATCCGGCCCTGTTGCAGGGCGGCGATCAGCGCGGATTCGTCGACCACATCGCCCCGGCTGATGTTCACGAAGATGCCGGATTCCTTCATGTATCCAAGGGTTTCGGCATTGATCAGGTGATGCGTCGCCACACCGCCCGGCACCGCGACCACCACGAAATCCGCCGCCATGGCCGTGGCCATATCCACCTGCCGCGCCGGGAAATCCGGGGTGACGGTGCTGCGCTGGTGGAACAGCACCGGCATGCCAAAACCGAAATGACAGCGCCGCGCGATGGCCTGGCCTATGCGTCCCATGCCGATGACCCCCACCGTCTTGCCGCTGACATGGGTGCCCAGCATTTGCGTGGGGCCCCAGCCCTGCCATTGGCCGGACCGCACCACCCGCTCGCCCTCGCCCAGCCGCCGCGCCGTCATCAGGATCAACGCCAGCGCGATATCCGCCGTGGCATCGGTCACGGCACCGGGGGTATTTGTCACGGCAAGCCCGGCCGCGCGGGCGGCGGCAACGTCTATGTGATTGAAACCGACGCCGAAATTCGCCAGCATCCGGGCGCGCGGGGCGGGCACATCGGCAAAGACATCGGCCTGATAGCGGTCGCCCAGCGTCGGCAGGATCAGGTCGAAATCGCGCAGCGAGGCGCGCAATTCGCCGGGCGACAGCGGGTCCACCCGGTCGCGCAGCACCACGTCAAAGCGGTCGGCGGCGGCCTTGATCACCCGGTCAGGCAGGCGGCGGGTCAGCAGCAGGCGCAGCATCAGAACATCCTTCCGCCCAGGGGCACCTCATGGCCGGGGCCCAGCAGGACCACCTCGCCCGCCGCATCCGGCACGCCCAGCACCAGCACTTCGGACAGCACCGGCCCGATCTGGCGCGGCGGGAAGTTGACCACCGCCACCACCTGACGGCCGATCAGCCCCTCGGGCGTGTAATGCGCGGTGATCTGCGCGGATGATCGCTTCACCCCGATCTTTCCACCGAAATCGACCCACAGCCTGAACGCCGGCTTGCGCGCCTCGGGGAAGGGTTCGGCGCGGGTGATCACGCCGACGCGGATGTCGACCTTCTGGAAATCGTCGTATGAAATCATTTGCCCAGCTCTTTTCCACGTTCGGTTGCGGCCTTCACGGCCCGCTCCAGCAGGGCCGGAAACCCGGTCTGCGGGTCCATCAGCACCGCCAGCGCCGCCGCCGTCGTGCCGCCCGGAGAGGTGACGTTGATCCGCAACTGCGCCGCCGTTTCCGGCGACCGATAGGCCAGTTCCCCCGCGCCGCAGACGGTGGCGCGGGCCAGTTGCATCGCCACCTCGGGCGACAGGCCCTGCGCCACGCCCGCCGCCGCCATCGTCTCGATCAGGTGAAAGACATAGGCGGGGCCGGAGCCGGACACCCCCGTCACCGCGTCGATCTGATGTTCCCCGTCCAGAAGGACGACCTGGCCCACGGCGGCCATCAGGGCGCGGGCCAGATCCAGATGCGCCGCCGTGGCATGGGCATTGCCGCACAGCGCGGTGATGCCGCGCCCCACCATGGCGGGGGTGTTCGGCATGGTGCGGACGATCGGGGTGCGGTCGCCCAGCACGGTCTCGAAGGTGGCGATCGTGGTGCCGGCGGCGATCGAGACGAACAGCGTGGTGCCATTTCCCAGCGCCTGCAGGGCGGGCAGCGCGGCCCCCATCATCTGCGGCTTGACCGCCAGCAGGGCCACGGCGGGGGCGGCGGGCATCCCCCTGTTCAGATGCACGCCGCTGGAGGTCAGCCAGTCGGTCGGGTTGGGTTCGATCACCCAGACCGAAGTGGCGGGCAGCCCCGCCTCCAGCCAGCCCGCCAGCAGCGCCGACCCCATCTTGCCGCAGCCCAGAAGCACAAGCCCGTCACGGGCCACGATATCCAGTGTCATGATCATCCCCTATGCGCCGGGCAGGGTAGACCGGGTTGCGCCGGTTAGAAAGGCCATTCCCCGGCGACCGGGCAGAGTTTCGGCGCGCCAGCTGACCATACCATGCCAGAGGCCGATCTGCGGCTGATGAGACATACGCGATGTCGGTTTGAGCCCTTTGCGGACGGTTGGGATTGGGAAGCAACGGAAGGCCAGCGCCCGACCGCGGGTGGCGCCTCCAACGATGCGCAGGCAGCGCTTTATGGTGCGGTCTCTCCTGTGATCTGAGCGGAGAGCCGACGGCGCAGAAGCGCCCGCCCATGGGGCGGTCGGGCGCTGGCCGGGGCGGCTGACGCCGCTGTTAACCCGGCCGGGACATCATTCCGAAGGACAGTGACAGGAACCCCATTCGCACCGTCCGCTTCGTCCGCAAAGCGGACGATGCAGGGGGGCACAGGCCGCATGCGCAGCCCCTCCACAAAACAAAAGGCCCCGGACATCCGGGGCCTTTCGGTTCCTATATCGGAAGGATCAGTGCGCGTGGCCCTTGTCCCAGTCTTCGCGCTTGGGCAGCTGCTCGAACGTGTGTTCGGGCGGCGGGGACGGCAGGGTCCATTCCAGCGTGTCGGCGTATTCGTTCCAATAGTTGTTCTGGGTCACGCGGCGGCCCCAGAGCAGGGTATAGAACACGATGCCGATGAAGAACACGAAGGACGCGAAGGACAGGAAGGCCCCGATCGAAGACCACCAGTTCCAGTAGGCGAAGGCCTCGGGATATTCGATGTAGCGGCGCGGCATGCCCTGACGGCCCAGGAAGTGCTGCGGGAAGAAGGTCAGGTTCGAGCCGATGAACATCGCCCAGAAGTGCAGCTTGCCCGCCCATTCCGGGTATTGGCGGCCCGACATCTTGCCGATCCAGAAGTAGACCCCGGCGAAGATGCCGAAGACGGCCCCCAGCGACATCACATAGTGGAAGTGGGCGACGACGTAATAGCCGTCATGGTAGACCCGGTCCAGCGGGGCCTGGCTGAGGACGATCCCGGTCACGCCGCCGACGGTGAACAGGAACAGGAAGCCGAAGGCCCAGAGCATCGGCGTCTTGAACTCGATCGAGCCGCCCCACATCGTTGCGATCCACGAGAACACCTTGATGCCGGTGGGCACCGCGATAACCATTGTGGCCAGCATGAAATAGGACTGCTGGGTCAGCGACATGCCGACGGTGTACATGTGGTGCGCCCAGACCACGAAGCCCAGCACACCGATGCCGACCATGGCATAGACCATCGGCAGATAGCCGAAGATCGGCTTGCGCGAGAAGGTGGCGATGACCTGGCTGATGATGCCGAAGGCGGGCAGCACGATGATATACACTTCGGGATGCCCGAAGAACCACAGGATGTGCTGATAGAGAATCGGATCGCCGCCACCGGCGGGATCGAAGAAGGTGGTGCCGAAGCTGCGGTCGGTGATCAGCATGGTGATCGCCCCGGCCAGAACCGGCAGCGCCAGCAGCACCAGCCAGGCGGTGACGAAGATCGACCAGCCGAACAGCGGCACCTTGTGCATGGTCATGCCCGGCGCGCGCATGTTCAGGAAGGTGGTGATCATGTTGATAGCGCCCAGGATCGACGACGCCCCCGACAGGTGGACGGCGAACAGCGCCAGATCCATCGAGAAGCCGCCTTCCTTGACCGAGAGCGGCGGATACAGCACCCAGCCCACGCCCGAGCCGCCCGCAACCGAGCCATCGGCCCAGGTGCCGCCGCCCGGCGCGAAGAGCGAGGCCACCGCCAGCGCGGTGCCCGCGACATACATCCAGTAGGACAGGTTGTTCATCCGCGGGAAGGCCATGTCCGGCGCGCCGATCTGCAACGGCATGAAATAGTTGCCGAAACCGCCGAAGAGGGCCGGAATCACCACGAAGAACATCATCAGGATGCCGTGGGCGGTGACGGTGACGTTCCACAGATGGCCGTTCGGAGTGCATTCGCCGACGGCGGCGGCGGTCAGGCGCATGCCTTCGTCGCACATGTACTGCACGCCGGGGTGCATCAGCTCCATCCGCATGTAGACGGTGAAGATGACCGAGATCAGGCCGACAAGCCCGCCGGTGAACAGATAAAGGATCCCGATGTCCTTGTGGTTCGTCGACATGAACCAGCGAACGAAGAAGTTCTTCTGTTCGTGGTCATGGCCGTGGATGGCTGCATCGGCCATTGGCTACTCCCGCTTCGATTCCGCTATGGCCCGGCCGGTTGGCCCCGGCGGGCATGTTCGCTTGCACGGATCGGTTTAGCCCCGCAGACGGGTGCCTGCAATCGGTGACTTTGACGCAGATCAAGAAATCCTGCGCTTTCGCGGGCAAAGTGTCACAGGCGGGGGCGGGCAAGGGAACGCGGCAGGCGCACCGGGACGGGCGCCCCTGCCGCGCGTCGGGCTGCGGCCGTTACTGGCCGGCCGAGGCCAGGTAGGCGGCGATGTTGTCGCCACCCGTGGCCAGCTTGAACGTCATCTTCGATTTCGCCCCGTCATCGCCCAGCGTCGCCTTCAGCCAGGCCGCCGGATCGGCGACATAGGCTGCCAGCGCGGCTTCGTCCCAGACGGCCCCCGTGGCCCCCACCGCAGCAAGCGAGGTGCCGTAGCGGAAATCGGGGTCGGAGGCGACGGCCTTGCCGATGATGCCGTAAAGGTTCGGCCCGGTCTTGCCGCCCTTCTGGATGTCGGTGCCATCGGGCGCGGTGATCGAATGGCACGCCTTGCACTTCTTGAAATCCGCCTCGCCCGCCGCCGGATCGGCCGCCAGGACGGGGCCTGCAAGCGCAGCGGTGGCAAGGGCGGCAAGGAAGGTCAGCTTGGTCATGGTATCCTCAGCATTGCGCGAGACGTCGAGTCGTGCGCCTCGGGGGGGAACATGGGGCTGGGGGGGGTTGTTATGCAATAGCAGCGGTGGTTTCAACCCTACGTCAGATGGTCGCGCTTGCCGCCGGTTCCGGATTTCGCAGGCAGGCCGGAGAGCCTTCGGCAAAGGCGGCATCGAAGCAGCGCAGCAGCGCCGCGTCCAGATCGGCCATCGTGACCGGCAGGCCCAGATCGACAAGGCTGGTCACGCCATGGTCGCGGATGCCGCAGGGCACGATGCCGGAGAAATGCGACAGGTCGGGTTCGACATTGATCGAGATGCCGTGAAAGCTGATCCATCGGCGCAGCTTGATGCCGATGGCGGCGATCTTGTCTTCGGCCGGGCTGCCGTCGGGCAGGGCGGGGCGGTCGGGGCGCTGCACCCAGACGCCCACCCGGCCGGGGCGGATTTCACCGCGCAGGTTGAATTCCGCCAGCGCCGCGATCACCCAGTTTTCCAGCGCGCGCACGAAGCAGCGCACATCGGCCCCGCGCGCCTTGACGTCCAGCATGGTATAGATCACCCGCTGGCCCGGCCCGTGATAGGTATATTGCCCGCCGCGGCCGACCGGAAAGACCGGGAACCGGCCCGGCTGCACCAGATCTTCGGCACGGGCCGAGGTGCCCGCAGTATACAGCGGCGGATGTTCCAGCAGCCAGATCGCCTCATCGGCCTCTCCGCGCGAAATGGCATCGGCCCGCGCCTCCATCGCGGCCAGCGTTTCGGCATAGGGGGCAAGGCCGGGAAGATGGGTCCATTCGACCAAGGCACAGTCCTTCGGGCGGGTGCATGACGGCAGATGTCATGCGGTGTTGGGAATTCCGGTCTTTCGATCTGCGAAAGCCGTGTTAACATGGGGCAGTATTTCAAACCTCTCCACCGAATTGCGGAGCGATGCAATGAAGTTCAAGTCCCTTGCCAGCGGGGCGGTGATCGCCTCTCTTTCGCTGACCCCGTTTTCCCCCATGGCCCCGAAGCCCGCCCGCGCCGACAGCGGCGATGTGGTGGCGGGGCTGATCGTCGGGGCCATCATCGGCGGGGCCGTCGCCTCGGAAAAGGGCAAGAAGAAATCGAAGTCGAAGTCCAAGTCGACGAAGGCCAAGGCGAAAGCACCTTCGATCTCGGCCGAGCAGAAGGCCGAGAATGTCGAGGTGCAGCAGGCGCTGAACCATTTCGGCTGGACCGTGGGCACCGCCGATGGCGCGCTGGGGCCGAAGTCGAAGGCGGCGATCAAGGAATACCAGGCTTTCATGGGCTTCCCGGTGACGGGGGATCTGACCGATCATGAACGCAAGGTTCTGATCACGGCCTTCCACAGGGCCGAGGCCGGGGGCACGGCGATTGCCGAGATCGTGTCGGGATCGGTCTATGGCCTGCGGGCCGTGCTGATCGCCCAGGCCGAGGAAATGGGGCCAGGCGGGGCCGTGGCGCCGGGCGGCACGATGGCATCGGCCGGGCCGATCGCGCCCGAACCGGGGGTGAAGCCGGGCGATGTGGCCGCCGCCGCCGCCGCCGCGATTCCCGTGCTGCTGCCGCAGGGCGAGGATGACACCGTCGAGGCCGCCGCCGCGCCGATCGTTCCCACCGCCCCCGCCGTGGTGGAACCGGCCGCGCCGAAGGTGACGCCGGTGACGGCCCCGGTCGTGGCACCCGAAGCATCGCCTGCGCCGCTGCCGCTGCCGGTCGCCCCGGCGGCGGCCGCCGAGCCGGTGACGGAGCCCGCTCCGGTGGCGATTGTGGAGCCCGCGCCCGAGCCTGTGGTTGAACCGGCTGCCGCCGCCGAAGCGCCTGCCGAAGCGACAGGTCCGGGCCTGCCAACATTCCTTGCCTCGGGCAGCAAGGGCACGCTGACGGCGGCCTGCAATGCGGTGGCGATGCAAAGTTCCGTCAATGGCGGCCCGGTGGCTGCGCTGACGGCCGAAAACGCGGCGCTGGCGCTGGACGAGCAGTTCTGCGCGGCCCGGACCGAGGCCGTGGCGACCGGGGCCGATCTGGCCGCGCAGGTGGCAGGTTTCACGCCGGAACAGATCGCGCAGCAATGCGACGCACTGGCCCCGGCGCTGAAGGATCATGTCGCGGCCCTGTCCAGCCAGCCCGCCGAAGCGGTGCTGGCCGGGGTGCGGGAATTCCTTCTGGCCTCTGGCATGTCGCCCGATCAGCTGTCGGGCACGGCAAAGGTCTGCCTTGGCGTCGGCTATGGCGCGGACAAGGCCGATGTGGCGCTGGGTTCGGCGCTGTTGCTGATCGCCATGGGCGAGACCGGCTATGCCGAATTGCCGGGCTGGCATCTGGCGCGCGGTCAGGCCGAAGGCGCGCGGCCCGATCTGGCCGAGGGCTGGTATGAGGTGGCGGCCGAAGGCGGCGCGGTCTTTGGCGGCGGCGATGCGGCGCGGGCCGGAATGCTGGTCGATGCGGCCTATGCGGTGAACGGGCATGGCGCGGTCTTCGATCAGGCCGCGGCACTGCCCAGCTTTGTCGTGGCCCCTGCGGCCCCCGCTCCGGCTGTTGCCGATCCGGCCCCCGTCGCCGCGCCGATTGCTGCGGTTCCGGCCGATGAACCCGCGCCGCTGCCCGGTGCAGGCGATGCGATGACGATGCGGGCCAGCGGGCCGGGGGCGGATGCCATCCGCATGGGGGCGGAATTCGCCCGCGTGGCGCTGACCGCGCCCTTCATGGCGCTGGCGGCCAATCCGTAAGACCGGGCCGGAAGGGGCGAAAATGCCCCTTCCAATCCCGCGCGACTGCGGCTAGACACCAGCCACCCGGAAGCCGGTGCCGTGCGGATGTGGCGGAATTGGTAGACGCGCAGCGTTGAGGTCGCTGTTCCTTAACCGGAGTGAAAGTTCGAGTCTTTTCATCCGCACCACCGGCCCGGGGCATCGCCATGCCTCGGGTCTTTTCGTTCTGCCCCTGGCGGAATCAGTTCCGGCCCGCCCGGTCTCTGCGCAGGCTGCTTTCCCGGCAAACCCGGCCCGAACCGCCTGATCTTCCCGCTTTCGCGGCCGGCCGCGCCATGGCCGCACTTGGGCGTTGCAATGGCGGGCGGCATTTGATTACGTCACTTGCAACGAAGTGCAGGAACACCTGCCGGACCTACAGGGAGACGGAGTTTGGCTGCAGCGCCTCAGGGTGACGCATACGTCGCATTCGACCATGTCCAGAAAAGCTATGATGGCGTTTCGCTGGTCGTGAAGGATCTGAACCTGTCGATCGCCAAGGGCGAATTCCTGACCATGCTTGGCCCCTCGGGTTCGGGCAAGACCACCTGCCTGATGATGCTGGCCGGGTTCGAAACCGCAACTCATGGCGAGATCCGGCTGGACGGCCGCAACATCAACCAGGTGCCGCCGCACAAGCGCGGCATCGGCATGGTGTTCCAGAATTACGCGCTGTTTCCGCATATGACGGTGGGGGAAAACCTGTCCTTCCCGCTGGAAGTGCGCGGCATGGGCAAGACCGACCGCGAGGCCAAGATCAAGCGCGCGCTGGACATGGTGCAGATGGGGGCCTTCGCCAACCGCCGCCCGGCGCAACTGTCGGGCGGCCAGCAGCAACGCATCGCGCTGGCCCGCGCGCTGGTGTTCGATCCCGCGCTGGTGCTGATGGACGAACCCTTGGGCGCGCTGGACAAGCAGCTGCGCGAACATATGCAGTTCGAGATCAAGCATCTGCACGAAAGCCTTGGAATCACAGTGGTTTACGTCACCCATGACCAGGGCGAGGCGCTGACCATGTCCGACCGGATCGCCGTGTTCAACGATGGCCGCATCCAGCAGCTTGCGCCGCCCGCCGATCTGTATGAACGGCCCGACAACAGCTTTGTCGCCCAGTTCATCGGCGAGAACAACAAGCTGCCGGGCACCATCGAGGATCTGTCGGGCGACAGGGCGCTGGTGCGGCTGGCCACCGGAGAGGTGATCGACGCCACCCCGGTCAACGTGCGCGAGAAGGGGCAGAAGACGCTGGTGTCGATCCGTCCCGAACGGGTGGAGTTCAAGCCCGAGATGATGCCGGGCAATGCCCATACCATCGGTGCCGAGGTGCTGGAGGTGATCTACATGGGCGATATCCTGCGCGCCCGGCTGCGGGTGGCGGGATCGGATGATTTCGTGATGAAGATGCGCAATACGCTGGCGCAGACCCGGTTGACCCCCGGCCAGACGATCAAGGTGGGCTGGCATCCGCAGGATGCCCGCGCGCTGGACCCCTGACCTCGCCTTTCAGGCGGGCAACACTCCAAGAAACGTATCGAAACTGAAGTTCAAACCTGGGAGCCTGCAATGAAGAAGATCCTGACCCTTTCCACCGCGCTTGGCGCTTTGGCGCTTCCGGCTGCGGCTGACGACATCACCGTGATGGGCTGGGGCGGCGCCTATGCCAACAGCCATATCGAGGCGTATTTCAAGCCCTTCGAGGCTGCCACCGGCAACAAGGTGATCTCGGTCGACAGCGACAACCCGGCGACGCCGCTGAAGGCGCAGGTCGAGGCCAACAACGTCACCATGGACATTGCGGTCCTGGAAATCGCCGATGCCGTGCGTCTGTGCGACGAGGGCCTGATCATCCCGATCGACCCGGCGATCCTGCCCGCCGGTGCCGATGGCACCGCGGCGGCCGATGACTTCCTGCCCGGCACCGTCACCGAATGCATGATCCCGACCGACATCTTCGCCACGGTGATCGGCTATGACGCTTCGAAATTCGCCGAAGGCGAAGGCCCGAAGACCATGGCCGATTTCTTCGACACCACGAAGTTCCCCGGCAAGCGCGGCGTGCGGAAAAGCCCGAAGGTGACGCTTGAGATGGCGCTGATGGCCGATGGCGTTCCGGCGTCCGAAGTCTATGCGACGCTGTCGACCCCCGAAGGCGTGGACCGTGCCTTTGCCAAACTGGACACGATCAAGAAGGATTCGGTGTTCTGGGAAGCCGGTGCGCAGCCGCCGCAACTGCTGGCTGACGGCGAGGTGGTGATGACCATCGCCTACAACGGCCGGATCTTCAACGCCGCCCATCAGGAAGGCAAACCGTTCGAAATCATGTGGGACGGCCAGGTCTATGACTGGGAAGGCATGGTGGTGCCGAAAGGGGCCCCGAACGAGGCCGGCGCGCTGGAGCTGATCAAGTTCGCCACCTCGTCCGAGGCTTCGGCCAAGGCGGCGGAGTTCATCTCCTATGGCCCGCCGCGCAAGTCGGCCGCCGCCCTTGTTGGCAATATCCAGGGGTCCGACCAGCCGATGCTGCCGAACCTGCCGACCGCGCCGGACAACATGACCAACGCCCTGGCCTCGTCGCTGGAGTTCTGGGCCGACCGCGACACCGAGCTGGGCGAGCGTTTCAACGCCTGGCTTGCCGCCAACTGATGCTGACGGCGCGGCGCGGGGATGTCCCCGCGCCGTCGCCCCCCTTGCCCGCCCGCCGCTGACCGGACCCGGACCCCGATGACCTCTGTGCCCCAACCTTCTGCGGCCCCGGCGGCCGCCGCCCTGACCACATCCGATGGCCGCCCGCTGAAAGCGGCGCTTGCCGCGGCGGGGGCACGGGCGCGGCGCAGGGCGTTCCTGCTGGTGCTGCCGCTCTTGGCCTTTGTCGTGATCACCTTCGTGATCCCGATCGGGCAGATGCTGTACCAGTCGGTCTATCACCCCGGCTTTGCAAACAACGCGCCTGCGATTGCCGCCTGGTTCGACGCCAACCCCACGGGCACCGAGCCGGACGAGGCCGCCTATGCCGCCCTGGCCGAGGATTTCCGCCAGATGCAGGCCAACAAGACTGCGGGCGAGGCCGGAACCCGCATCAACTATACCCTGCCGGAAACCCGGTCGCTGATCACCAAGACCGCCCGCGCCGCCCAGAGCCTTGCGCCGCCCTACAAGGAGGCCTTCCTGGCCGTCGACGCCAAATGGGCCGATCCGGGCGTCTGGCAGGCAATGCGTTCGTCCGCCTCGGCCTATACCAGCGATTTCTATCTGGCCGCGCTGGATTTCGAACGTGCGCCGGACGGGTCGATCAAGCGGGTCGAAGAGAAAAAGCGGGTCTATGTCACGCTGTTCGTCAAGACCTTCCTCTTGTCGCTGATGATCACCGCGATCTGCCTTCTGCTGGCCTTTCCCATCGCGCATCTGCTGGCCACGCTGCCGATGGCCAAGGCCAACCTGCTGATGATCCTTGTGCTTTTGCCGTTCTGGACCTCGCTTCTGGTGCGCACGACCAGCTGGATCGTGCTGTTGCAGGAACAGGGGGTGGTGAATTCGCTTCTGGTCTATCTGGGGGCGGTCGGCGATGACGGGCGGCTGCGGCTGATCTACAACCAGACCGGCACCATCATCGTGATGACGCATATCCTGCTGCCCTTCATGGTGCTGCCGCTTTATTCGGTTATGCGGGTGATCCCGCCGAGCTATGCCCGCGCCGCGCGCAGCCTTGGCGCGACCAGCTGGACCACCTTCCGCCGCATCTACCTGCCGCAGACGCTGCCGGGGATCGGAGCAGGGGCGCTTCTGGTCTTCATCCTGGCGGTCGGCTACTACATCACGCCGGCACTGGTCGGGGGCGCGGACGGGCAACTGATCTCGAACCTGATCGACTTCCACATGGACAAGTCGAACTGGTCGATGGCGGCGGCGCTGTCGGCGATGCTGCTGGTGGGCGTGCTGCTGCTCTACTGGCTTTACGACCGCTTGATCGGCATCGACAACCTGAAGCTTGGCTGAGGAGGAAACCCATGGCCCTTCCGACCTATGCCGACCCGCTGGAGCGCGCCTGGTATTACGCCTATCTGGTGATCTGCACGCTGATCTTCATCTTCCTGATCGCGCCGATCCTGGTGATCATCCCGCTGTCGTTCAACGCCGAGCCCTATTTCACCTTTACCGAGAAGATGCTGACCTTCGACCCGGACGGCTATTCGCTGCGCTGGTATGACACGCTGGTGTCGGTCGGCATGCGTGCGCCCGACACAGGCAGCGGCTGGTGGGCCGACATGTGGGCCAATGCGACCTGGGTGAAGGCGGCGAAGAATTCGGCGATCGTCGGGTTCTGGGCCACGATCCTGGCCACCTGCCTGGGCACGCTGGCGGCCCTTGGTCTGTCGCGGCCGGAAATGCCCTGGCGGCGGGTGATCATGGCGATCCTGATCAGCCCGATGATCGTGCCGATCATCATCATCGCAACGGGGATGTTCTTCTTCTATTCGTCCCCCTGCGGGATGGTCGGGCTGGACTGCGGGCGGCTGACCAGCACCTATCTGGGGGTGATCCTGGCGCATACCACGCTGGGGATTCCCTTCGTCATCATCACGGTGACGGCCACGTTGTCGGGCTTCGATCAGTCGCTGGTGCGGGCGGCGAACAGCCTTGGGGCCAATCCGCGCACGACCTTTTTCAAGATCATCATGCCTCTGATCCTGCCGGGCGTGATCTCGGGCGGGCTGTTTGCCTTCGTCACCTCGTTCGATGAGGTGGTGGCCGTGCTGTTCATCGCCGGTCCCGACCAGCAGACCATTCCGCGCCAGATGTGGAACGGCATCCGCGAACAGATCAGCCCGGCGATCCTGTCGGTGGCGACGATCCTGGTCGTCGTCTCCATCGCGCTTCTGGCGACGGTGGAACTGTTGCGGCGGCGGTCGGACCGGCTGCGCGGCGTCACGGGGCGGTAGGGGCGGCTCCTCCTGCGTCTTCGACGTGTCGTCGCGGGGCGCGCGCGCGGGGGCGGCGACGCGCGGTCGCAGACCGACGAGGAGCGGCGGCTCAGGGCAGGATGTGCAGCCAGACCCAGATCGTGCCGATCGAGGCGGCGGTGGCGAACAGCACCGCCGAGGCATTCACCCGTTTCGCCACGCCATACATATGGGCGAAAAGATAGGCATTCACCCCCGGTGCCATCGCCGCCGTCATCACCCCGGACCGCAGCGCCGCATCGTCGAGGCCGAAGCCGAAGCGACCCAGAAGCCACATCACCCCCGGATGCACCACCAGCGAGGCGGCGCTGATCATGGCGATGGTGGCCCGGTCGCCTTCGGGGCGGTAGCGCAGGAGGACGCCGCCCAGCCCGAAGAGCGCGGCCGGAAGCGAGGCTTTCACCATCATCTCGACCGCATCCCAGACCGGCGCGGGCAGCGGGTTGCCCGCCAGGTTGACCGCAAAGCCCAAGGTGATGCCGATCACCAGCGGCTGCGAGAGGACCGAGCGCAGGATCTGCAACCCCAGCCGACCGGACGCCAGCCCCTGTCCACGCGATCGCGCCCATTCCATCAGCCCGATGCCGATGGCGTAGAGCAGGGGCGAATGGATCGAGATGATGGCATAGTTGCCTGCAAGCGCATCGGGGCCATAGGCGCGTTCGGTGATCGGCAGGCCGAGGAGAAGCGAGTTCGAGAAGAAGCAGGCAAAGCCGATGGCGATGGCATCGGTCAGCGGGCGGCGGAAGATCCAGAGCGCGGCGGCAAGGCCGAAGCCGAAGGCGGCAAAGGCCCCGAGATAGAAGCTGGCCATGAGGCCGAGGTCGTAGGCGGCCGAAAGGTCGAGTTTCGCGATGGAGCGGAACAAGAGGCAGGGCAGGGCGAAATTCTGCGCAAAGCGCATCAGCCCGTCGACGGCATGGTCGGAAAAGAGCCCGCTGCGGGCGGCGGCATAGCCGAAGCCGATCAGCAGGAAGACGGGCAGGATGACTTCGATCAGGGCGGACATGGCGGGGCTTGCGGCTGGCGAAGGCCGGGGGTTTCACACCCCCCGCGTTATCGGTTTCTTGAACCGGTGGCGCAACCGATAACGCACCCCGTGGGGTATTTGGGCAAAGATGAAGCGATCAGGCGAGGTTGTCGTAGGCGATCACCATGCCGTCGAAGGCGGGGCGGATATGGGCGGGAAGTTCGGCGCAGAGGGTGTCGTGATCCATGTCGACATGCATGTCGGTGATCACGGCGCGGGCGGGGCGGGCGCGGGCGATCCAGCCGAGGGTCAGCGCCAGATGGGCATGGGTCGGATGCGGCTTGCGGCGCAGCGCATCGACGATCCAGCAATCAAGGCCTTGCAACTGCGGCCAGGTTTCTTCGGGGATGTCCACCGCGTCGGGCAGATAGGCCAGCGGGCCGATGCGGAAGCCAAGCGCATCGGTCGAGCCATGGTCGGCGCGGAACGGGGTGAAGGGGATGTCGCCGCCGGGGCCTGGGATGGTGAAAGGACCGTCGATGGTGTTCAGGTCCAGGATCGGCGGATAGGGGCTGCCCTGTGGCTGCACGAAGGCATAGCCGAAGCGCGAGAGCAACTGGTCCTGCGTGGGGCCGTCGGCCCAGACCGGGATGCGGCGGCGCTGGCGGTAGGTCAGCTGGCGCAAATCGTCGATGCCGTTCATGTGGTCGGCATGGGAATGGGTATAGACCACGGCATCCATGGTCTGGACGCCGGCATCCAGCAGCTGGTCGCGCATGTCGGGCGAGGTGTCGATCAGCACCGTCGTCGTGCCCTCGGGGACGATCCGTTCCACCAGAAGAGAGCAGCGGCGGCGCCGGTTCTTCGGGTTCGCGGGATCGCAGTTGCCCCAGTCGCCGCCGATGCGCGGCACCCCGCCGGAGGATCCGCAGCCGAGGATGGTGAAGCGCAGCGTTGCCATCAGGCGGCCTTCCGGGCTGGTGTGGCCTTCCAGAACAGCCGGTCGAAATTGGTGCTGGTGGCGGCAGCAAATTCGGCTTCGGTCACGCCGAAGACCTGGGCACCGATGCGGGCGGTGAAGGCGGTATAGGCCGGTTCGTTGCGGCGGCCACGATGGGGCGGCGGGGCCAGATAGGGGCTGTCGGTTTCCACAAGGATGCGGTCCAGCGGCGCGCGGGCGAAGATGTCGCGCAGGTCGCCGCTTTTCGGAAAGGCGGCGATGCCGGACATCGACAGGTAGAAACCCATCTCCAGCGCGGTCTCGGCCAGCCGGGTACCGGAGGAAAAGCAGTGCATCACGCAAGAATAGGGCGCGCGGGCCATGCCTTCGGCCAGGATCGTCTCCATTTCATCATCGGCCGCGCGGGCGTGGATGATCAGCGGCAGCCGGGTTTCCTGCGCGGCTTCGATATGAAGGCGCAGGCTGGTCCGCTGGGCGGGGGCGCTGTCGGGCGTGTAGTGGAAATCCAGCCCGGATTCGCCGATGCCGACCATTTTCGGATGCCGGGCCGCGGCCACCAGATCGGCGACCGACAGCGGCGGCACTTCGCCCGCGCTCATCGGGTGCAGGCCGTAGGCGAAGAAGACGCCCTCATGCGCTTCGGCGATCTCGATGGCGCGTGGCAGGCGGTCGGGCCGGGTGCAGATATGCACCATGCGGGTGACACCGGCGGCGCGGGCGCGGGCGATGATCTGATCCAGTTCGCCATCGAAATCGGGGAAATCGAGATGGCAATGGCTGTCGACGAGATCGGGAACTTGCGGGGCGGGCGGGGCGGTCATTCGGGGCTCGCAGGGTCAGGAGGCGAGCGGACCCGCCGTCTCGTCGATCTTGAGCAGGATATCCATGAGAAGCGCGGCAGGGTCAAGGTTGACCGCCTTGCCGCGCCGGGCACGGGCGGCCAGGTTGTGCGACAGATCGGCCCAGTGACGGGCGGCTGCGGGATGCGGGCAGAGGCGGGCGATCAGCCGGGCTTCGCCGGGGGCGGCCTCGGGTGGGGTCTGGCCCAGGGTGCCGCTGCGGGCGAGGCGCGAGAGAAACAGCTCGATCAGGGTCAGGATCAGGTCGAACCTGTCGGCCCCCTGCTTTCCAGCGGCGGTTTCGGCCAGCGCGATGGCGCGGGCGCGGTCCAGCCGGGGCAGGTCGGAGAAGAGCCGGATCAGATCGGCATAGGTTTCCAGCCCCTCGGCATTGGTCAGGCGGAACGCCTCGCCCACCGATCCGGCGGCCAGTTCGGCCAGCGGCTGCCGGTCCTCGGGCGCGATCACGCCCCCGGCCTGCACCAGCGCATCCGACAGATCCTGCGGGGCCAGCGGATGCAGGCGCAATTCGCGGCAGCGCGAGCGGATGGTGGGCAGAAGGCGGTTCGGCTGATGCGCGACCAGGAAGAAGAAGGCACCGGGCGGCGGTTCTTCCAGCAGTTTCAGCAGCGCGTTGGCGGCATTGGGGTTCATCTCGTCGGCGGCATCGACGATGGCGGTGCGGCGGCCGCCGTCGGCGGCGGAGAGGGCGAAAAAGCTTTTCAGCTTGCGGACTTCCTCGACGGTGATCACCTGTGACAGGGCGTTGCGCTTTTCGTTCGGACCGCGGCGGAGAAGGAACATCCGCGGCTCGGCCAGGGCGCGCAGGCGGCGGGCGACGGGGTGATCGTCGGGAACGTCCAGCGTGGCGGGGGGCGGGGCGGCGAAGAGACCGCCGTCGTCTTCGGGCGTGGCCAGAAGGAAGCGGGCCAGACGCCAGGCAAGGGTGGCCTTGCCGGTGCCGCGCGGGCCGGTGATCAGCCAGCCATGGTGCAGGCGGCCCTGGGCATAGGCGGCAAGAAATTCGTCCTGCGCAGCCTGATGGCCGAAAAGATGGCCGGTTTCGCGCGGATGCGGGGCACCTTCGATACGGTCGGGATCGGGAAGGGTCACTGGGTCAGCCATGGCGCGACCATGCCCCAGCGGGCGGGCGGGGGGAAGGGGCGATGGCGCTAGGCGGGCAGGCGGGGCAGCACCCGTGCCAGCACATCCGCGGCCACCGCCTGCGGCGGGCGGTCGCCGTCGATCACCGCAAAGCGGGCATGGCGGGCGGCAAGCGACAGAAAGCCGTCGCGGGCGCGGGTCTGGAAGGCCAGGCCCATATCCTCGAACCGCATTTCATGGCCCTTGCGGGCGGTGGCGCGGGCAAGGCCGGCCTGCGGGGCGATGTCGATCAGCAGGGTCAGGTCGGGGTCCAGCCCGATCATCAGATCGTGCAGCCGGTCGACGGTCGCGGTCAGGTCGCCGCGGGTGATGCCCTGGAAGATGCGGGTCGAATCGGCGAAACGATCACAGATCACCACGGCGCCGCGGGCCAGCGCCGGGCGGATGGTCTTTTCCAGATGATCACGGCGGGCGGCGGTGAAGAGCAGGATCTCGGTCTCCGCCGACCAGCGGTCGGGGTCGCCCTCCAGCACAAGACGGCGGATTTCCTCGGCCCCCGCGCTGCCGCCGGGTTCGCGGGTCAGGATCGCGTCCACGCCACGCGCGACAAGGCTTTCATGCAACATCCGGCCCTGGGTGGATTTGCCCGAGCCGTCGATGCCTTCGAACGTGAGGAACAGTCCGGCCATTCCCGCGGCCCGGTCACGAGGCCGGGGCGGCATCGCCCAGATAACGGTCATAGAGCGCGCCCGCCGCCGTGGTCAGGCGGCGCAGGAAACCGGCCTTGGCCACCGGGGTTTCGGCGACAAGCTGGATCTGGTGGTCGGGCAGGCCCGGCACCTTGATCACCAGTTCGGCCACCGGCACGCCCGCCTCGACCGGGGCCATCAGGGGGCCCTTGTAGATCACCTCGGCCTCGACCTTGTCCTGCACCAGCGCGGGCACCAGCAGGCGCAGGTCCTCGGCCGGGACAAGGCCGACGCTGTCGGCCTCGCCCAGGAAAACCTCGGCCTCGGCGACGCGGACGCCGGCCTTCGCCACGGTCTTTTCGGCGAATTGCCGGAAGGCCCAGGAAACGATGCGTTCCGCCTCTTCGGCGCGGGCGGTATCAGAGGGCAGGCCGGTGATGGCAAAGATCACCCGGCGGTCGCCCTGCCGGGCCGAGCCGACAAGGCCGTAACCTGCCTCGGAGGTATGGCCGGTCTTCAGCCCGTCGGCCCCGATCCCCAGCTTCAGGAGCGGGTTGCGGTTGAACCTGTTGTCGGGCGCGCGGTCCTTGTAGTTGAACTCGGTCTCGGCAAAGACCGGATAATATTCGGGGAATTCCTCGATCAGCCGCCGGGCAAGGATGCCCAGATCGCGCATCGTCATGCGGTGGCCGGGGTCGGGCCAGCCCGAGGCATTGGCAAAGGTCGACCCGGTCATCCCCAGCGCACGGGCGCGTTCGGTCATCTGGGCGGCAAAGGCCTCTTCGGTGCCGGCCAGCCCTTCGGCCACCACGACGCAGGCATCGTTGCCCGAGTTGATGATCATTCCGTGGATCAGTTCCTCGACCGTGGGACGGTCGCTTTCCTGCAGGAACATGGTCGATCCGCCCATCGCCTTGGCGCGCGAGGACACAGCGAAGGTGGTGTCCATCTGCACGCGGCCGTCGCGCAGTGCTTCGAACAGCATGTTGATGGTCATCAGCTTGGACATGCTGGCGGGCGGCAGCGACTGGTCGGCGTTCTTGTCCATCAGCACGGTATGCGTGGTCACGTCATAGACCCAGGCGGCAGTGGCCTGGGTCTCGAAGGCCAGGGCAGACCGGCCGACCGGCAGGAGGGCGGCCAGCAGGATCAGGGCCAGACGGGACCAGAGCAGCATGGAGGGGCCTTTCACTTCAGCATGTAGGCATCGGCAAAGCCTGCCGATTTGATCTTTTTCAGCGTGGCGGTATCGCCGCGTGCGATGACCGACCAGAAACTTTTGCCCTTGGCGGTTTCCTTGCGGATCTCGGCGCTGACCCCGGCCTTGGACAGGGTGTCCACGGCGCGCTTGGCATTGGCCTCGACCGAGAAGATTCCGATCTGGATCGGCTTGCCGCCGCCCGCCGGGGCGGGTGCGGGGGCAGGGGCTGCGGGCGGCGCGGCGGGATCGGCTGCCGCGATGGCGGCGCCTGCCACGGCGGCGGTTTCCTTGGCCTTCTTCTTGCCGGTCTTCGGCGCGGGTGCCGGGGCATCCAGCGGCTTGGTCTCGACCCCGCCTGCGTCGATCGCGCCCGGCTGGGCGGCCCCCGGCTGGGCGACCGAAGGCGCGTCCAGCACTTCGGCGCTGTCAAGGATCGGGGCACCGGCGGGGGCGGTCTCCTGCACTTCCTCGCGCCGCAGCGCGGTCACGGAGATCCTGGCCGGGGCACCGGCCAAAAGTCCCAGGGCCGCCGCCGCATCCGAGGAAATCTGCAACTTCGGTCCCGGATTGTCGCGTTCGCGCCGGAACAGCGCCCCGATGACGAACTTGCCGTTTGCGGGGTTGCGCATGATCACGCGCTCGGGGTCCTTGGCATCGGGCGAGGCGACCCAGACGCCACCCAGAGAGGGCCGACCATCCCAGAGCGCATCTTCCGTGACCTGAAAGACCTGCGGAGCCTCGACATCGCGGTCGACGATGCGGGTGGATTTCTGCGCCTTCGGCGCGGTTTCCACGCCTGTCGCCTTGTCCGTCTTGCCGCCACCCTCGACGCAGGCGCCAAGCGCCAGCGCGGTCGAGAGCAGAAGGATATGCCTGAATGCTGCCCGTGCCATAATGCCCTCTCGTCCGCGGTCTTTGTGCCGCTCTGTTTCCTGCGCCCGGCCCGGCCGGGGCGATTGCCGACGCCTGTCCGCCCGGTGGCAGCAGGCGAAACCGGCGTCATCATATCGGCCCGGCGCGGTGCTGGAAAGGCCCGAGCGCGGCCCCCCGATCACGATCAGCGGATTTCCTGCCAACCGTGCCCTTTCAGAATCACCCCGCGCTTCGTAAGTCACGCCTCGTCGGAGGAGTGGCGGAGTGGTCTATCGCACCGGTCTTGAAAACCGACGTGGGCGCAAGTCCACCGTGGGTTCGAATCCCACCTCCTCCGCCACTTGCCCTCGCGAAAGCGTTCTCCCGATCCGGCTCCGGCCGGATTTTTCCGTTGTTTTCGGGGCTTATGCGGGAGGGGCTGTTAACCGGCCCATACCCCGGAAGGCGCACACGCGTTCTCTTCGGGCCTATATTCTCCGGACCTGTTAACCGATGGCTTTCCGGTGAACAGCTTTATCCAATTGAAAAAGATAACTAATTTATTCTTGCCACGTGAGGCAGGTTCTCAGTTCCTTCCCCTTCTCGGTCGGGTCTGGCATCGAACTCGTGAAGGTTCCATGCCCACTTGACCTATGATTGTCGATCGATGGTCAGATTAGCCCCACGATCCGGCTAGTTGCGACGGTGCCCAAGCGGAATAGCGTCTGCCGCTGGGCCGAGGCCAGCCGCCATGAGCGGGCGAGGTCTGACTCCCAAGGGGTCACGATGAGCTCAAACGAGCCATCGGTCAGGCGGCGGAACATAACGGCTGTGTCGGCATACTCAAATCCACCCTGCGCGGACGTGGGCAGATTCATCCGCTCCATCTTGTTGTTGCCGTGCCACGTCAATCGTCTGTCGCCCCATACGCGCGCGCCACTGCGAAGGACGGGCTCACCAATCGTTAGATTATGCGGATAGTCGTACTGGTCGAACACAAAGCCGAAGACCCAGGGCGCGATGATGCCGTCATGGCGCAGGGCACCGATGAAGGTCATGGTATTCCAGTGTCCGAAGGGCGCGCGTCCGATCAGCCTCCGGCCCCGCGCCGCCCAACCCCGGAGCGGTGCCATG